>Ga0180220_1000065_pt1 | contig 214158 bp, 186 predicted proteins | sample eDN5th37CBELigBY_FD_151335 | JGI IMG/M metagenome (GOLD analysis project Ga0180220, IMG submission 151335) | Enriched backyard soil microbial communities from Emeryville, California, USA - eDNA 5th pass 37_C BE-Lig BY (version 2) (version 2) | ecosystem: Environmental > Terrestrial > Soil >... | reverse complement strand
GCACGCGAGAGGTACCTCAGTATGGAATCCCCTCCGCTCCAGGCCGCCCCGGCCACCATCCTCGAGGAGCAGGCGAATACCGCGAAACGACCTGGCCCCTTCCGCAACGTCACCAGCCACTGGGCGGACTACATGTACATCCTGCCCGCGCTGCTGGTCATGCTGCTGGTCATCGGATACCCGCTCGTCTATACTATCTACCTGTCGTTTTTCGAGACGCCTCCGAGCACCGGGGGGCGCATCTTCAATGGCATCGACAACTACACCACCCTGCTCCGCAGCGAGCGCTTCTGGAGGATCACCAGGAATACCTTCCACTGGACCATCTGGTCCACCCTGTTCGCCTTCCTGATCGGCTTCGGGGCTGCGCTGGTCGTCCAGAAGCAGTTCATCGGACGCGGGGTGCTCCGCGGCATCCTGCTCATTCCCTGGGTGATCAGCCAGGTCGCCGCAGCCTATGTCTGGCGCTGGCTCTACCACAGTGACTACGGTCTCATCAGCGGCATGCTGATGGAGTGGGGAATCATGAACGAGCGGTTCATCTTCCTCGACTCCACCAGGTGGGTGATGCCGTCGCTCGTCATCGCGAACATCTGGAAGGAGTTCCCCTTCGTCATGATCATGATGCTGGCGGGACTGCAGACCGTGCCGGATCAGCTCCTGCGCGCGGCCAGGGTCGATGGAGCGAACTCCATCAACCAGTTCCTCCACGTGACGGTACCGCATCTCAAGAACATCATCGTCGTCACCGTCCTGCTGCTGCTCATCGCCAATCTGAACTCGTTCGGTCTCGTCTGGATCATGACGGGCGGCGGTCCGGCCGGAGCCTCCGAGATCTGGATCGTGTCGATCTATACGACGGCCTTCCGGAATCTCCAGTTCGGTCTGGCGTCGGCGTTCTCGGTCATCCTGTTCATCTTCATGATGACGCTCGGCTACTTCTATGTGCGCGCCCTCACCGCCGGCACGAGCAGTCAGGAGTTTGCGCGATGAGTGCCACAACCCCTACGGTGCGCAACCGGCGACGGCCGTGGCGGCGACCGGAGAACATCGTGGCCGTCGTCTTCATGACCGCGCTCCTCATCTACACCGTCGTGCCCATGCTCTGGATGCTCTCGACATCACTCAAGTCCCAGTTCGCGGCGTTGCAGCAGCCGCCCCAGTGGATCCCCGAGCACCTCACCTTCGATCAGTACCGGACCCTCCTCTCCCCCTACAACGACATCGGTCGGGACTTTCTCCGGTATCTGGTGAACAGCATCTGGGTCTCTCTGGCGAGCACCGTGCTGGGGGTTGCCGTGGCCGTTCCCGCCGCCTACGCCTTCTCCCGGTTCAACTTCCCGGGCAAGAACGCGCTCTTCTTCTCGGTCCTCGTTCGCAACATGTTCCCGCTGGTGGTGTTCCTGATCCCGCTCTTCATCCTCATGCGGAACCTCCGTCTGGTCGACACCCACATGTCGCTCATCGTCACCTACCTGACCTTCGGGCTGCCGCTGTCGATCTGGCTCCTGAAAGGCTTCTACGACAACATCCCGCCCCAGCTCGAGCAGGCCGCCCGCATCGACGGTGCGACGCGGTTCCAGGCGTTCTGGATGATCGTGATGCCACTCTCCTCGCCAGGGATCATCGCCACGGCGATCTACGCCTTCATCCAGGCCTGGAACGAGTATGTGTATGCGCTCACCTTCCTGAACAGCGATCGCCTGCTCACCCTCCCCGTCGGCCTCCAGCGCTTCTTCGCGGAGTACTCGACCAACTGGCCCGGGCTGATGGCGGCCTCGTTCATCATGAGCGTGCCGGTCGTGGTGCTCTTCCTGATTCTGCAGAAGCACTTCGTCCGCGCCCTCACCGAAGGAGCCGTGAAGACGTGAGCCGCACGACGTTCGATCCATCTCAGACCGCAGGAGACCTGTGACCCATGGCGACTATCGAGCTGCGCAATGTGACCAAGGAATTCGGCGAGGTCCGGGCGGTGGACCACGTCACGCTCGACATCGCGGACGGCGAGTTCGTGGCCCTGGTTGGCCCCTCCGGTTGCGGCAAGACCACCACTCTCAACATGCTGGCCGGTCTCGAGGAGGTCACCAGCGGCACCATCAGTATCGACGGCAGGGTGGTGAACGACCTGGACCCGAAGGACCGCGACATCGCGATGGTGTTCCAGAACTACGCGCTCTACCCCAACAAGTCCGTGTACGAGAACCTCGCGTTCCCGCTCAAGATGAAGAAGATGCCGAAGGCGGACATCGACAGGCGCGTCCGCGAGACCGCGGAAACGCTCGGCATCACCCCGCTGCTCGGACGCCGGCCCCGCGAGCTCTCGGGCGGCCAGCAGCAACGCGTCGCGCTCGGCCGCGCCCTCGTGCGCGACCCGAAGGTGTTCCTGATGGACGAGCCTCTATCCAATCTGGACGCCAAACTGCGCGTCCAGATGCGGACCGAGCTCAAGCGATTCCACCAGGATCTCGGTGCCACGATCATCTACGTCACCCATGACCAGCTCGAGGCGATGACGATGGCGGACAAGATCGCGGTCATGAGCGGTGGCATCCTCCAGCAGTTCGCCACCCCCGACGAGATCTTCAACCGGCCCAACAACGTGTTCGTGGCCAGCTTCATCGGCAGCCCGTCGATGAACCTCATGCGAGGCACCATCCAGGACACCAGCGGTCGCCTCGAAGCGTCCGGCGGCGGCTGGCGCGGCTCCCTGCCCGACCGTCTGGCGGGTGAGGTCTCGCGAAGCCAGGACGTCGTGCTGGGCATCCGGCCCTCGCACATCAGGGTCAGCCATGAGCCGCTCGAGGAGGGATTCTCGGCGCAGGTGCTCACCGTCGAGCCGACGGGCGACCTCACCTATCTGACCTGTCGCGCCGGATCCACCGACCTGATCACCATCGTCTCGCCGGAGTTCCGAGTTGCCCCGAGCGACGTGCTCCATCTCGCCTTTGACCGCAACCATGTCCACCTGTTCGACGGCACGACCGAGCAGGCGATCCGTCCCGCCATCGGCGCACCGGCCACCGTCGCAGCCAGCGCATGGCGGTGACGGGCCTCAGATGTGGAGACACGTCACCGCGGCGGGCACCGCCCGTAGCCTCGCCGTGCGAATGGGCGGGGCCCGCACTCCAGCCACGCTCGGATTACCGGACATCTCGCCCGCCCGGCTTCGGTGGCGCAGCCGAGCGATACCACACCTGTCCGCCGCCAGCGATGGACTGGCAGACGGCCCTACTCCCGCTCGATGCGATTTTGTGGATACGGCTTCGACAGGTTGGGCACCGACGTATCGAGACCCGACAGGCGCGCCGGCTGCATGATCTCCTCGACGTCGACCCGCTCCATCAGCCCTCGCTCCACGATCAGGTCGGCGACACTGGCACCGGTCTCGAGGGCGGTCTTCGCGATGTCCACGGCGGGCGCATACCCGATGTACGGGATAAAGGCGGTCGCGATCCCGGCGAGCGACGACGACTGCTCCCGGAGTTTGCGCTCGTCGGCCGTGATGCCGTCGATGCAGTTCTCCCGCAGGGTCACCAGGGCCGCAGTGAGCCACTTCTCGCTGGTGAGCAGCGCGTTCGCCACCACGGGCCCGAAGGCGTTGAGCTGCAGTTGCCCCGACTCCGACGCCATCGAGACCACCAGATCGTTGCCGAGCACGGTGAACGCGACCTGATTCACCGCCTCGCAGATCACCGGGTTCACCTTGCCCGGCATGATGCTCGACCCCGCCTGCCGTGCCGGCAGCTTGATGTCGCCCAAACCGGCCTGCGGTCCCGATGACAGCAGCCGCAGGTCGTTGCAGACCTTCGAGAGCAGCATCGCGAACCGGTTGAGCGCTCCCGAGAGCTCCATGTAGGGACCCATGTCGCTGGTCGTCGACACCAGGTCATCGGCAGTGCGCAGCTCGACTCCCGTGATCTCGCTCAGATGGCGACGGGCCGCCTCCGCGAAGTGCGGATCGGCGGCGATCCCGGTGCCGATCGCGGTGGCGCCGAGGCTGATGGTGCGAAGTGCTGGCCTCACGAACTCAAGCCCGGCCCGGCTGTCGCGCACCTTGTGCGCGAATCCACCGAACTCCTGGCCGAGCGTCATCGGCACCGCATCCTGCAGCTGCGTCCGACCGACCTTGATGATGTCCCGGAACTCCAGCGCCTTGACCGCGAACGACGCCTCCAGACGCTCCATCTCGTCGAGAAGCCGTCCGAGCTGTCGATCGAGCGCCAGCTTGAGCGCGGTCGGGTACGTGTCGTTGGTGCTCTGGCTCCGGTTGACGTCGTCGTTGGGCGAAAGGTACTCGTATTGCCCCTTCTCGTATCCGCCGAGCTCCAGCCCGCGGTTGGCGACGACCTCGTTGACATTCATGTTGGTGGAGGTACCCGCCCCACCCTGCATGATGTCCACCACGAACTGATCGAGGAGCTCACCGTGCCGGATCTCCTCGCAGGCGGCATCGATCAGATCCGCCCGCTTCCGCGAGAGCGAGCCGATCTCCGCGTTCGCACGCGCCGCTGCCTGCTTCACCTCGGCGTAGGCGGCGATGAAGTCCGGAAATTCGAAGATCGGTCGACCGGTGATCGCGAAGTTCTCGAGTGCCCGAGCGGTGTTCGCGCCCCAGTAGGCATCAGCCGGGACTGCAATCTCCCCGAGCGAGTCCCGCTCGATCCGCACCGGCCCGCCGTGCCGGCGATCCGTCGTGCGGGTGCTCGCGTCGAACGCTTCACTGGTATGGATGGCAGCCATGCAATCCTCCTTGATCATCAGCCGCATCGTCGCGGACCGATCTACAGCTGCTATGTGGCGGCATTATCGGCCGGAATCCAAATACGGGAAAGGATGCACGGTAGCCTCTGGGTGCGAGCACAGTCGTGGCGAGAAACACCGAGCCACCACGACAGACGAACCCGGAATCATCCGGGGGCTTCGGAAGATGGATCGCCGCAGCCCGCTGGACATCGATGGGCAACGGGCTCGGGGCTTCGCTTGAGCCGGGCAAGGGCTCAGTCGTGCGCAGCTCTGGCGCCTGGGGCGGCTTCTGGATCCTCGGGGAGCGCGGCGCGAACCCGTCGGAGGGCGGTGGCGAACCATTCGCGGTCGGCACGAAGGAGTGCGGCCCGGCGCCCGATCGCCAGATCCACCCCCAGGCCGACGTCATGAGGCGGCGACGCCTCCAGACGCTCGATTTCACGATCGAGAGCTTCGATGCGCTGCTGCAGCGCCTGCACGGCAGTCGCACGGGGGAGCGCGTCGATGAACATCAGCGCATGGTCGCCCGGTGCCTCGCGAAGATCGGGATTCGCCAGCAGATCATTGAGCATCGCGAGGTAGCGTTCCTCACCTGTTGTCGTCAGCGCGTAGACCCGTCGCGGCGGTCGCTTGCCACGCTGCTCGGTAGAGGCAACGATCAGCCCTTCCTTCTCGAGTCGTGCAAGCATCGAATACGCTGTGGCCTTGGGCATCTGCGACACCCGGCTCAGGTTTCGCTCGATGAACTCGTTGATCTGATAGCCGTGCTGCTTCTCAGCCGCGAGCAGTCCGAGCAGCAGCAACACCCGTTCATCTCTCGCATTCATTCCGGTTTACCTCTTTCCAGGCTTGACGACACGGCCTGCGCGTCGGTACCATCCGGGTATAGTCGAGCTCGACTATTCCATTTCACCCATCAAGCCACATGCCAGTGTATCGGCATCCTGGGAGGTTGAGCACGTGTTCCTGTCACTGCGCGAAATGCGCCACTCCCGCCTGCGCACCGCGATGATTGTCTCCATCATCGCCCTCATCGCGTGGCTCGTGTTCCTGCTCTCCGGACTCGCCAACGGGCTCTCCAACGACAACGGCGCCAGCCTGCGGAAGATGGATGCCTCCGGCATCGTGTTCCAGAACGATGTGCGCATGTACCTGCATCGCTCGCTCCTGCCAGCGGAAACGGTTCAGCAGGTGTCGGAGGTGGAGGGCATCGACAACGCGACACCGCTCGGTCACCTCACCGTCACCGTAATGGGCGACGACGGCACCGATCGCGTGGACGCCACGATTCTCGCGATCGATCCCGCTGGATTTCTCGCGCCGGACGTGACCTCGGGTGACCGTCTGGCCGACGCGCCGGACGGTGGTGTGGTGGTCGACGATGAGTTTCGGCGCCACGGCTACGACATCGGCGACACCCTGCAGGTGACGCCATCCGGCCAGGAGATGACGATCTCCGGCTTCACCAACGGCCAGAAATACAACCACCTGCCAGTCATCTTCATGAGGATCTCCGATTGGCAGGCGATCAGGTTTCCGACGCCGGAAGAAGCCGGCGGGATCGCCGATCCCATCAGCGCGGTGGCCGTTCAGGGGGACACCGATGCGCTTCACCGCATCGGCACCGAGGTATCCGGCGTCGAGGTCGGAACGATTCAGGATGCGATCGAGGCGCTGCCCGGGTATACCTCGGAGATGGGCACGGTTCGGACGATCCTCGTGTTTCTGTTCTTCATCGCTGCACTTGTGATGGCCGTGTTCTTCTATGTCATCACGCTTCAGAAGACGAACCAGTTCGGCGTGCTGAAGGCGATTGGTGCGCGCACCCGAACCCTGATCCTCGACCTCGTCGGTCAAGTGGTCCTGCTCACCGTCGTCGGCGCGGCCATTGGTGCGATCCTCGCCAACATCGTTGCGGCCCTGATCCCTGCCGATATCCCGTTCTATCTATCGAACGGCGTGGTGATGGCGTATGGAGCCGTGCTGATCGTTGTCGCGGCGCTCGGCTCGGTGCTCTCGTCGATACGCATCGCGAAGGTTGACCCGCTCATCGCCATCGGAAGGGTGGACTAGACATGGCAGTCCTCACGCTTGAGAACATCACGAAGATCTACGGTGACGGGAGCCAGGCAGTGACGGCGCTGAGCGATGCATCCCTTGCCGTTTCGGCCGGCGAGCTGGTTGCGATTGTGGGACCGTCCGGTTCTGGCAAGACGACGCTGCTCGCGATAGCCGGGGCTCTGCTGCAACCGACCCGTGGCACGGTCACCATCGACAATCAGCAGCTCGGCGGTCTGTCCGCGGGGCAGATGGCCGATCTCCGTCTCAGGAAGATCGGCTTCATCCTCCAATCGTCCAACCTTGTCCCGTTTCTTCGCGTGCGCGAACAGTTGCAGCTCGTCGCCTACCTGGCCGGCCACAATGATCGGCAGGCGGAGGCCCGCGCCAACAACCTGCTCGACGAGCTGGGTCTGAGCGACCGGATGGATCACTATCCCGAAGCGCTTTCCGGCGGAGAGCGCCAGCGCGTCGCGATCGCCCGGGCGCTCATGAACGACCCCGCGATCGTGCTCGCGGACGAGCCGACCGCGAATCTCGACTCTCGTCGGGGACATCAGATCGTCGAGATGCTGCGCCGGCTCGTCAAGGAAAGCAACAAGGCTGGCGTGATGGTCACGCACGACGAGCGCATGCTCGATCTCTGTGACCGCGTGTACCGCATCGAGGACGGCGTGCTCGCCCTGGATCCGGCTCGGGCGGCGATCGCCTGATCCTGCCGGGCCCGGGCAAAGGCAACCCCCGCGATACTGTCAACTCTCGCGCCATCACGAACCAGAGGGCCTCCTGGGTTATCCCTTCGTTGCGCCGGCGGTCATGCCGGAGATGTAGTTGTCGACGAAGAACGAGTACGCCACCGCGACCGGCACCGACCCCAGGATGCCCGCGGCCATGAGCGAGCCCCAGAAATAGACGTCGGCACGGATGAGGTCGGTCACCACGCCTACCGGCACGGTCTTCATGTTGCCGGAGCCCATGAACACCAGCGCGTAGAGGAACTCGTTCCACGCCAGCGTGAAGCAGAAGATCCCGGCCGACAGGATGCCGGGCATGGCCAGTGGCAGCACGACGTGCCGCATCGCCTGCAAACGCGTGGCACCGTCGACGAGGGCCGCGTGCTCGAGGTCGATGGCGATGGTCCGGAAATACCCCATCAGCAGCCAGCTCGCGAACGGGATCAGGAAGGTCGGATAGGTGAAGATCAGCGCCCAGTAGCTGTTGTAGAGCCCCAGGTTCGACACGACCTGTGACAGCGGGATGAACAGCAGCGTCGGCGGCACGAGGTAGCAGAGGAAGATCAGCGCCCCCATGAAGCTGCCGCCCCGGAACCGGAACCGCCCGAGCGCATATCCCGCAAAGATGCTCGCGCTCAGTGCGAGGACGGTCGACCCGACCGTCACGATGAAGGTGTTGAGCGTGTACCGCACGAACTCGGTATCGGTGAACAGGTACGCGTAGTGGTCGAACGTGATGCTGAACAGCAGGAACGGGTTGACGCTCGTGTCGAGCAGCTCGCTGTTGGGCTTCAGCGAGACGATCAGCATCCAGTAGAACGGGAACAGCAGGAAGATGAGAAAGAACACCAGGGGCAGGTAGAGACCGAGCCACCGGTTGCGCCTGGTATTGGAACCAACCATTGCCATGTGTCGAGGCCTCCCCCGGTCAGTCGTGCCGCACGTAGCGCAGCAGGATGATGGCCAGCACCGCCAGGATCGGGAACATGTAGAGCGAGATCGCCGCGGCGTCACCGATGAAGGTCTGACCGAGCGTCTGGTACGAGTACGTCCCGAAGACGTGGGTGGAGTTCGCCGGGCCGCCCTTGGTGAGCACGTAGATGAGCTGGAAGTCGGCGAAGGTCCAGATGATCGAGAAGAGCGTCGCGATCAGCGTGATGTTGCGGATCACGGGCCACGTCACCGCCCAGAAGCGCTGCCAGACGTTGGCCCCGTCGAGGGCGGCCGCCTCGTTGAGCTCATCGGGAACCGCCTGCAGACCCGCGAGGATCGAGACGCCGAAGAAGGGAACGCCTCGCCAGATGTTGGCGACACAGAGCGACACGATCGCATTCACCGGGTCGCCCAGGAAGTTGATGTTGTCGCCGATGATGCCCCAGTCGACGAGCACCCACGAGATCGGGCTGAGCACGCCGTTGTAGAGCATCAGGAACGCCAGGCTGCTGATCGCGGTCGGCACGATCCACGGCAGCAGCAGGAACGCGCGGTAGACGCGGCTGAACCGGAATGACTGGTTCAGCACGAGCGCCAGCCAGAGACCGAGGACCAGCTTGAACGGCACCGTCCCGAAACCATAGATGAACGTGTTCCTGACCGTCTTGCGGAAGATGGGATCGTCCAGCAGACGCTGGTAGTTCTCGAACCAGACGAAGTTCTTCGCCGCGAACCCGACCATGGCATCCGTCATCGAGATGTAGATGCCATACGCGAACGGGTAGGCCATGAACACCACGAGGATGATCAGGGCCGGTGCGAGAAAGATCCAGGCCAGTGAGGACTCGCGTCGCGAGAGGCGGACGAGCAGACGTTCCTTGGCCTCCGGGATGACTGGCCGTCCGGGCTGTTCCGTGGTGATGATGCTCATCGGCGTTGTCCGTGAGTGGTGCGGCTTGGGGTATCCATGCATGGCCATGCAAGTGGGCGGGTGAATACCCGCCCACTTGCGCACGGTCGCTGCCTTGCGGCGGCGGCCGTCGTATGACTATCGGCCGTAGATGCGCTGGAGGTGTGCCACGGCCTCGTCGATCGCGGCACCGGCATTCCCGGTCTGCACCGCGTTCGCGAACGTGTTCACGATCACGTACTGCGAGGACACCTGCGCGGCCTTGAGATTGGCAGGTCCTGCCCACCCCTTGTTGCGGGCGATCTCTGGCACCTGGATGTAGGGCTCGAGCTTCGGATCCTCGGTGTACACCGGCAGCTCGGTGAAGGTCGGTCCCGGCGGCAGGATGTACCCCTCGTACGCCTCCAGCCACGACTGGAACGGCTCGGCCGAGAACCACCACTCGAGGAACGCCTTCGCCTCCTCCTGGCTGTCGGAGTAGCTCATGATGCCGATCGAGCGGCTGCCGAGCGTCGCGAACCGGCCGGCCGGACCCGCCGGCAACGGCGCGTGGTAGGTATCCTCGGCCAGCTCGGGATTGTAGTTCTCCCCTTCCTCGTCCATCGCCGCGATGTAGATGCTCGTCCCGTTCTGGGTCGCCGAGATCTGGTCGGAGAGGTACGCGCTGTTGTTGGTCGAGTCGTCCCAGCCGAGACCGGTCTCGTCGAAGGCGTCCTTCCAGCCCTGGATGAACATCTCGAGGCCCTCGCGGAAGGTGTCGGTGTCGAAGGCGAGCGTCTCGCCGTCCTCCTCGACCTCCATCGAGCCGAAGGCCCACATGTAGGGATAGGCGAAGCCCGGAGGGTCTCCGAGGCTCTGGCCGAGCGCCTGACCGATCGGCTTGCCCAGCTCGCCCTTCAGGATCTTGCCGACCTCGAAGAGCTCCTCCCACGTGTCGGGGAAGGTATCGGCGCCCGCCTCCTCGAAGTAGCTCTTGCGGTAGGCCACCACGGATGCCGAGTTGCCGTGCGGGATGGACTTCCACTCGCCGTCAACCGAGGCGGTCTTGGTGACCCATTCGTAGTAGCCGCCCTGGACTTCCTCGGCCTTGGCAGCGAGGTCGCTCACGTCGACCAGGTTCTCGGCGAACAGGTACGGGATGGTGTCCCACATCTCGATGATGTCGGGACCGTCGCCGGCCTGGACGGCGGATGTGGTGCGCGGCTGGAGATCGGGCCAGTTGATGAAGTCGACCGTCACGTCGACGTTGTTCTCCTCGCCCCACTGGATCGCCTGCTGCTGGAAGTGATCCTGCGCGGCAGGGACGAAGGCAGTGCTCATCAGCATGTTGAGGCTGCCGCCCTGCAGGAACGCGGGGGCTCGATTGGATGACGCCGATACCGAGTGTCCGGTGGCGGCGAGCACGCTGCTCAGGGCTGCACTCGAAAGTCCCAGTGCCGACGCACGCTTCATGACGGTGCGTCGTGAGTACTTCATGGCTTTCGCTTCGGCGATGAGCTGCTCGGATCTATCCTTCGACATGGCAAACCTCTCTCCTGCTCGTGTCATGTACACGCACCGTGGAACGGTTTCATCGAACGGATCGCCTCGCTACCCCGCGACACCCTCCTTACATATGTGCAGTACGGTCTGTAGCCCGCATCATACCCGCTAGCGCATCGGATGGGAAATGCCTCACACGACTCGCATGGGGATGCTCGCGCCAGTCCCCCCGGAGGGGTCCGCCTCGGGCCACCAACCCACGCCACTCTTCGTCTGAAGGAAACGTGCCCCTATTGTGACAGGGAAAACTCCAATCGCCAATATCGTGCACTCTTTCACAATCTGTACATAACAGCGGCACCCTCTTTCGCACTCTCGATCGGTTTGCTAGGCTGCCGTAACGCGACTAGATCGTATCGAGGAGTTCCCACCATGCGCGTGAACCATGTCCGTCGACGCCTCGCCGCCGGGGAGCCGTCCATCGGCACCTGGCTGTCCCTGCCCTCTCCCGAGGCGGCCGAGTACATCTCCGAGCTCGCCTTCGACTGGCTCGTCGTCGACACCGAGCACAATCCGATCGACATCAACACCCTCGCCCGGATGTTCGCGGCGATGCGGCCCTCCGGGATCGCCCCGATGGTGCGCATCCCCTGGAACACCCCGGAGAACGTCAAGCGCGTGCTCGACGCGGGCGCCTGGGGGATCGTCTTCCCGATGGTGAACTCCCGCGAGGAGGCCGAGCTCGCCGTCGAGGCCGCCCGCTACCATCCGCAGGGGAACCGGTCCGTCGGCGGTGGTCGCCATGCCCTCAGCTTCGGCACCTCCGCCAAGGAGTACTACGAGAACGCCAACGACCAGATCCTGGTCGTGGTCCAGATCGAGCACATCAAGGGTGTCGAGAACGCCGACGAGATCCTGAGCGTGCCCGGCATCGACGCCTGCTTCATCGGCCCGAACGATCTCGCCGCGTCGATGGGACTCGGACTCGGCGTCGCCCTGGAGACGGACATTCCGGAGGTCGTCGAGGCCATCACTACCATCCGCCAGGCGTGTGTCCGAAACGGCGTCGCCCCCGGTATCCATACGTCCGGTGCGAAGGGCGTCCAGCAGCGCATCAACGAGGGATTCCAGTTCTGCGCGATGGCCAGCGAGCTCCGCTACATGCTCGGCTACCTCGCGGAGGATCTCGCCTCGATCGACTGGACACCGTCGAGCCGCACCGACAAGGTTGGCGGGCCGGAGGCTGAGGCCGGCACCGTCGTCCGGTACTAGACACTCGCAACCCGGGATCGAAGGTCGATCCCCCAGGAGACGAACACCTCGATGGAACCGCTGAAGATCGTGCTGTGCTCCCACGAGGGAGAAGAGTTTTTCGACCTCCTCGACGACGTTCCCGGCGTCACCATCACGCGGTGTGAACGGGATGAGATCCACCTCCACACCGCCGACGTCGATATCTTCTATGGCCACCCCACCGTCGAGCTGGTGGAGTCCGCCCCGAATCTGAAATGGATCCAGGCCCCGAGCGCCGGTGTCGAGTTCGTCGCCACGATCCCGGCACTCGCCAACGCCGACGTGCTCCTCACGAACACGCGCGGCGCCCACGGCCCCTCCATTGGCGAGCACACGATGGCGCTCCTGCTCGCGATGACCCGGTACATCCCCGACAGCGTCCGCCAGCAGGACCAGCGCATCTTCGACCGCTCGGTCCTCTACCGGAAATGCCGCGAGGTGGGCGGCATGACGATGGGCATCATCGGCTTCGGTGCCCTGGGCCGCGGCATCGCCCAGCGCGCGCTCGGCATGGAAATGAACGTCATTGCCGTGGACGCCCAGGCGATCGAGGCCACGGGTCTCATCGACGAGGTCTGGCCCGTCAGCCGCCTGGCGGATCTCCTGCGCGAGAGCGACGTCGTGGTTGTGGCGACGCCGTACACGGCCGAAACACACCACCTGCTCAACGCCGAGCGCCTCGCCATGATGAAGAAGGACGGCTACCTGATCGTCGTCTCCCGGGGCGGCATCGTCGACGAGGACGCCCTCGTCGCGGCCATGAAGGAGGGGCACCTTGCCGGCGCCGCGCTCGATGTCACCAAGCCCGAGCCGCCGCTCCCGGACAGTCCTCTCTGGGATTGTCCGCGCCTGCTGCTGACCCCGCACACCGCCGGCGCCTCCGCCCGCAAGGAGCGGCGCGTGGTCGAGATCTTCCGCGACAACATCCTGCGATTCCAGAAGGGCGAGCCGCTGATCAACCTCGTCGACAAGAAGCGAGGCTACTAGCGATCGGGCGATGCTCGGCACCGTCCCGGCCAGAGGCGCGGAAGCGCGCCTGCCGGTGATTCCGGTTGCCGTTGCAGCACATCGGAGCGGCACGGGAGGCCAACAGTGCCTCCCGTGCCGCTCCAGCATCGGGTCGCTCCTGACGCGTTCGAGCCCCGATTGCCGTTCCCCGGATGAGCAGTGCAGGTCCCTACCAACTGATGACGAACGCGAGCAAGCCGGGTGTTGCATGCGTGCCTTGGGCTTCACCGGCGCCACGACGGCTCCCGAGCGACCATCGGGCACAGACACGAGGATGTATTGATCGTACGTACATCTTAATCAGCGAAATCGCTCCGTGGTAGGCTTCCACCATGGTCACCTGAACACACGTGGTACGGGTGAGCGCGTGTTCCATCACCAACACGTTCGGTGCCGATCGCGCCAGGTCGGTACCGCGGAGAAGTGCGCATGCCACTGCCATTCACCACGAGGCATCTCACGCAACACCACCCGACCCGACCGCTTCCATGGCTCCCCTGGATCGCGAGCGCGCTCTTCGTCGCCGGCCTGCTTGCCGTGCTCGCGACCGTCATCGCCGTGGCGACCTCCAGGGAGGCCTCCGGCCTCGAAGTGCGTGTTGTCGACGCCGATACCGCGGCCGCGCTCGCCGGTGCGCGGGTCGTCATCGACGGCACGCCGTTCGTGACCGACGACAACGGACGTGTCACCATCCCGACCTCTGACGGTCAGGTCTCGATGCTCGTTGAATACGACGGCTATGTCGCGAGGACCGGCGAGGTCAGCGTCGGCTCGGGTACCGCCCAGTGGCGCGTGCCGCTCCGGATCGCCGCCGAGCAGGAGGCACAGGAGGACACATCCCCCAGCGAGCTCACCGGTGTGCTCACCGAGGTCGTGACCCAGCCCGAGCAACCTGCCACCGACGAGTCCGGAGAGGCGACCCTGGCCGCGACTCCTCCGGCATCGCCAACCACGACAGCCGTCCAGCCAGCGACGGAACTGGCCGGCAGGATCGTGGACAGCGCCGGTCAACCCATCCAGGGCGCCCTGCTTACCGACGGCACGGCCGTCGAGATCACCGGCGCCGATGGCGTCTTCTCGATCGACCCGCAGGCATTCACGGGCGACACCCTGCGCATTTCCGCATCCGGCTATGCCGACACGTCGCTCACGCTGACCCAGGCGGGCGGTGAGCCAGTCACCGTTCAGATGCAGCTCCAGCCGATCAAGGCGATCTACCTCAACCCGAACATCTCCAACACGCCCGAGGACATCGACCGGCTCATCAACCTCATCAACACAACGGAGATCAACGCGATCGTCATCGACGTGAAGGAAGAGCTGATCTTCTACGATACGCAGGTGCAGTTCTTCCGCGACGTCGATACCGTCAGCCCCGTGCTCGACCTGCCGGCCCTGCTGCAACGGCTCCAGGAGCATGACATCTACACCATCGCCCGCCATGTGGTCTTCAAGGATGGTCTCGTGGCCGCCCGCCGACCTGATCTCGCCGTCATGAACAGCGTCACCGGTGACGTCTGGCGGGACATGAACGGGGTCGCCTGGGTCAACCCGGCGATCCACGAGCTCTGGGATGCGAACATCGAGCTCTCCGTCGAGCTCGCGGGGATGGGATTCGACGAGATCCAGTACGACTACGTCCGGTTCCCGACCGACGGCGACCTTTCCACGATGGACTTCGGTATCGAGTACAACGAGGCGAACCGCGTCTCCGCGATCCAGAAGTTCCTCCAGCGCTCGCAGGAGGCTCTCAGGCCGACCGGCGCGAAGCAGTCCGCCGACGTCTTCGGATTCACCGTGCTCGTCGAGGACGACCTCGGCATCGGTCAGGACATCGTCGAGCTCGCGCCCTACGTGGACTACCTCAGCCCGATGGTCTACCCGTCGCATTTCCCGGATGGCGCGATGGGACTCGACGGCCATCCCAACGACTATCCCTACGAGACCATCGAGATCAGCATGTCCGCTGGCAAGGCCCAGCTGGGCTCGGCGCTGAAGCTGCGTCCCTGGCTGCAGGACTTCGACTTCTTCGACATGATCCCCTACGGCGAGGCCGAGGTCCGGGCGCAGATCGACGCCGCCGAGGCAGTCGGCACGTCGGGCTGGATGCTCTGGGATCCCAACAACGTCTTCACGGCCGAGGCACTCGGCCCCGACGACGGGAACATGAGCCGCTTCGAATCGCCGTCAGCTGTCCTGCCGGGAACCGGCACGCACCGCTCGCTGGGTCGCCTGCTCCACCGGCGCTGATCGCCACCAAGGGGCCCGATGCGCGGGAAGCGGGATCACTCCCTGTCCGAGCACCTGACGTCGTCGCCCGCCGACGTTTCCAGCCAGGTGGCGGGTGACGTCGTCGCTCGCGACCTGACCGCGTCGAGCACCTGTCCGGGTGTCAGCCACTCGTCTCCAAACACGAGCTGCGTCTGCGTGGTGAACGTCAGCGATCCTCCCAGCACGTGCTCCGGCGGACCGTCGGCGATGACCTCACCGTCGCCGAGCATCACCACCCGATCCGCCGATCCGGCGATGAGCTCGACATCGTGGGTCGCCATCAGCACGGCACCACCATCGCGCCGGTAGTCGTCCAGGATCCGGATCAGCTGGTCCTTGCGCCAGGCGTCCATCCCCCGCGTCGGCTCGTCGAGCAGCAATGCACACGGTTTTCCGGTGAGCATGATCGCCAGCGCCAGGCGCTCCTGCTCGCCGCCGCTGAGATCGCGTGGGTGCCGGTCGCCGAGCCCATCGAGTCCGACCATCGCCAGCATCACGTCGGGATCGACCTCCACACCCCGCTGCCGCGCGGTGTAGAGGATCTCGTCGCGGACACGCTCGGCGAACAGCATCGCCGTCGGCTGCTGCGGCAGATAACCCACCGACCGCCCGATTCCCGCCGGGTCTTTCGTTCCTGGTACAAGACCCATGATCTCTACCGCACCCTCACCAAGGGGATGGTGCCCGAGCAGCGTCCGCAGGAGTGTCGTCTTGCCACTGCCGTTGCGCCCGATGAGCGCCACCAGCTCGCCCTGACGCAGGTCCAGGTCGACCCCCCGCAGGATCCATCGCGAGCCGTGGCGCATGCCGATTCCCCGCGTCCGCATGACGACGCCGCCTGGCGCCGACCGCCTGATCGGTCGACTGGAAGGGAGCGAAACGCGTGCGGCATGGCGTCGCGCCTCCTTCACGGTCAGGGGCACCGGCTGCCAGCCAAACCCAACCCCGAGACGACTCACGGCGGGAAGCACGATCGGCTCCACGGTCCTCGCGAAGTCACGCGGGGCGAGATCGACCCCACGTGCGCCGCCAGGCTCGACCCAGCGTACGGCATCGACACGGTGCAGCAGCCGCTCCATGCGATGCTCGGCGATCACGATCGTGAGTCCGAGATCCTCGTTGAGACGACTGAGCGAGGCGAGCACATCCTCCGCGCCCCAGGGATCCAGCTGGCTGGTGGGCTCGTCGAGCACCAGCAGCTGCGGGTGCAATGCCAGGGCGCCCGCGATCGCCACGCGCTGCCGCTCACCACCGGAAAGCGTGCGTGGATCCCGATGCCGCAGTGGCGCGATCGCCAGCAGGTCGAGCAGCTCCTCCACCCGCTTCCGCATCGCGGTGCGGGGCACGCCGCGCTGCTCGAGGGAGAATGCGATGTCCTCGTCGACCCGGCTTCCCAGCACCTGCGCCTCCGGGTCCTGGAATACGAAGCCAACATGACGACTCATCCGGTTCGGACCGTTCGCTCGGGTCGAGTCGCCACAGACGACGACCGAGCCGCCGAACCTGCCACCGGAGAAGTGAGGCACGAGCCCGTTCAGCGTCCGCAGCAGTGTGGACTTGCCCGAGCCGGATGCTCCGGCCACCAGGAGCATCTCGCCAGCCCCGATCTCCCAGCTACAGTGATCGATCGACGGCACGGTGGCGTCCGGATAGCGGTACGTTACGTCGACCAGCGACGCCAGCGATGAGGACGCACCATCTCGCTCGAGCTGGCGGATCATGTGTGCCTCCCCGCCGGCCCGGTGGGGGCAACGACCGCGGGCACCATCAGCAACGCGAGCAACAGCACGAGCAGGGGCGAGGTAACGGGCCAATCGAGGGACGGGTACGGCTCGTAGCGGAGCGCCTCCGGTTGCAGCTGCAGCGTGACCACCGTCGCGACGAGTGCCGTCAGCGCCCCGCCGCACACCAGCCAGTCGGCCCGCGTCCAGACCGTCTCCCGATACCGCGTCGACCTGATCCCGGCTGTGGGGCCTCCTCCCCGCACACCGACGAGAGCGACCACGCCGGCCACGAGGATCGCGCCCGCCGCCCCGAGAGACCGGCCGACCGCGAACAGGTAGATGCCCACGACTGCCATGGTCAGGGCGGCGCCCAGTGCCGCGGGGGGCCATGCCGACCGACGTCCCGCCGGAGCGGTTCCCCCGAAGCCACGAGCCTCCAGCGCCTCCGCCATGGTGACGGAGCGGTCCAGCCCGCCGGCCATCAGTGGCACGATCAGGGGAATCGCATCACGCGCGCCGCGCCAGCGGTGACCTCGAGCAGTCTGCGCCTCGCGAATCTCTCGCCACGAGGTCGACAGCTGCGGGAGGAAGGCCCATGCCACCGAGCCCGCCACCGCGATCGATGCAGCCCGCGGTGGCACCAGGCGCATCAGCGCGCTCCAGTCGATGAGCGCCGCCACGGTGGTCCCGATCGCCACCAGCGCAACGACGGTGAGGCCGCTCAGCAAACCGTAGACAGCGGCGTTGAGCGTGACGGTGCCCCCGAAGAGCGGCAGGTCGTCGGAAACCCGGAAGAGCCTGGTGTCTCCGGCGTGGACCGTGAACATGTTGAACAGCACACCGATCGGCACGGCGAGGGCGCCGAGACGAACGAGCCAGCCCCACCCTGCCCTCCGCTCAGGCGGGGTGCAGACGGACCGCACCGCAAGCACGATGAGCAGAAGCTCGGCGAGCAGGACCGGGTGCCGGCCGGTGATCAGGGGCACCGATGCCGCGGCTCCCCAGAGGAGCCACGTTCGCGAGTCCAGACCATCGTGGTCGTCCATCACGCTTCCTGCACCCGGCGACGGTTGCGCACGACGAGCAGACCTCCGCACACCCCGAGCAGGACGACGATCCCGATAGCCACCAGCGAGGCCGCCTGGTTCTCGCCCGAGACGTCTTCCGTCTGGATGCGGGACGAGTACACCGTCGGCTCGCCGGTTACGTCACCCTGCACGATCTCCTCCGGGGCGCCGGCGCGCTCCGCCAGCTCGGCCCACTCGATAGGCTCCAGCTCGGGCGGCACACCTGTCCAGACCCATGCGGCGATGTCGCCGTCGCCGACTTCGACATGACTGCCGCCGAGGGGACTCAGCTTCCAGCCCGCTTCATCCTGCTCCCAGTACTGCCAGAATGGCGATTCGGGGTCACCCGTCTGGCACACGCGCTGCCGGCAGGTGTTGACGTCGCAACCGGTTTCAACGATCGAGCACACCGCCTCGCCAAGACCACCGAACTCAACGGTGACGCTGTCGAGGTCGGCCGCTCGCAGCAGGTCCACGGCGGTCATGGATGTGTCGCCGAATGTCACGACCACGTGGATCGGCTCGCCCTCGCCCGTGTCGACGATGAATCCCGCCGCAGATGTCGCCTCGTCCTGCTGTGCAGCCAGGACGCGCCCCACCGGGGAACCGATCGCAAGCCAGAGCATCGTGAGCACGATCGCCACGACAGCGACAGGCGCTCCCCTGCCGGCACGTGTTCGCATCCAGGTCATCTCAGGCAGCCTCGAGTATCGCGCCGACGGCCAGCGCGGTCGTAGCTGTCGACTGGAGCGGCAATGCCTCGCCGGCCGCGGCCGGAATCGCCTGGACGGTGGAGAAGATGTTGTCCGTGGTGTCATCGGGATTGAAGTGGAACGCTCCGCTTTCGTTCTGGAATTCCGCAAGCGCGGACGCGACGTCGCCCCAGTCCTCGGAAGCGGGATCCTCACCCACCGCGATCAGCGCCTGCACCACGAAGGACGTCGAGCTCGTGTCGGGAGGCGTGCCGGTGCCCGGCTGGAAGACGGCGCCGCCCGTATCCTCCACCGCGGACCCGAGATAGGTGAGCGCGTCCTGGGTCATCGGGTTGTCGGCCTCTCCTGCCGCGACCAGCGCCTGGACCACCAGCGCCGTCGTGTTGCTGTCGGCGGCCCCTTCGGTCGTCATGCCATCGAACGCCCAGCCACCCTCCGGCCCCTGGGTCGACGCCAGCGCATCGATCGCCTCCGTCGGCACGTCAGCACCGGCGGCGCTCAGTGCGAGGATGACGTACGCGTGATCGAACACACCCGTCCCGTAGAGCCCGGTGTCCGGATCGGGTCCCTGCTCCAGCAGCGAGAGGGCATCGACCCCCGCGACGTCGCGCGGATTACCACCCGTTGCGACGACCGCGAGCACCAGCTTCGCCGCCTGTCCCGCGCCCGTCTGTGCGAACACCAGCGCGACCTCCCCAGACTCCAGATAGGCAACAGCGCGCTCAATCGAGTCGCCCGTGTCCACCCCCGCCACCTGTGCCGCGACCAGTGCGAAGATCGCATCGATCGTGATCGATGGATCGCTCTCGCCGCTGAAACCGGGAAACCCTCCATCGTCCTGCTGTTGCCCCATCAGCCAGTCCGTGGCGGCGGCCAGGTCGACCTGCCCGGCATTTGCCCCGGGCGTCGCTTCCTGGGCGGATACCGTTGTTGTCACGATCGCCGTCAGCGACAGCACGACGACCAGCCTGACCAGGACCTCGAGACATCGGTTCATCATCTGCTCCATTTGTCCGATAGCCGCGAACACGCGCGCGCCCACCGGCAATTCGGCACCCAACCACAACAACCCCCTGACTCCGCACGGAGCCAGGGGGTTCGAAGGCCTGATGGGCATCGCCCCAGATGAAGCGAGATGACGACACCAGATCACTCCCTGTTCCGCGCAGGGTCAGCGACAAGCCTCGGGATCGGGTTTTCTGGCTTCGGTCGTCGAGATCGACCGTTACAGTTGCGCGACAGCGCCGGACTCTCACCGGACTTCCCCCGTCGGCGCTCGCATGGCCTCCTGGCGAGGCGAGCGCACGGCGTCCCGGGCATCGTCTTTGGTTGCAAAGGTGCGGCCCGGCACCACGCCGGGACACCAGCATCATCCCACTGCCACGTCGGCGATGTCAACGAGACGATCCGCAAGCGGCGTAGTATAAGTGGCGTGGCGTGACATGCGCCGGTACACACCACCGGCAAGGGAGCTGCATCTCGTGGAACTTTGGGAATCGATCGCACTCGGTGGCTCCGCGGCACTGGCCGCGGTGCTCGGCAGCATGCTTGGCCTCGGCGGCGGCGTCTTCCTCGTTCCGATCTTCACCCTGTTCTTCGGCATAGATCCCAAGGTCGCGATCGCGGCCAGCGCGATCTCCGTGATCACCAACTCCGTCGTCGGCTCCTCCAACCACCTTCGAAACGGCTTCACGAACATCCGGCTCGCGATGCTGCTCGGGCTCACCACGGTCTCGGGGGCCATCGCCGGTGCGCTGCTGGCGGTCGTCGCCAACGCCGGCGTGCTCAGCTTCATCTTCGGCCTCGTGCTCCTCGCCGCGGCGATCAGCATGCTCGTGCGCCGCCAGGCGGTCGTACCCAACAGCGAGCCGGGAGATCCGGATCCGTTTCGGCTCGGGGCGTCATTCACCGACCGTGCCACGGGCGCTGTCGTGCGCTACATACCGCAGCGTGTCCCCCTTGGCCTCGGTGCGAGCGCCCTCGCGGGCATCCTGTCCGGCCTGCTGGGTGTGGGCGGTGGCGTCATCCAGGTCCCGATGATGAACCTGCTCATGCGCGTCCCCGTCAAGGCTGCCGCCGGCACGAGCACCTTCCTGGTCGGCATGACCGCCGTTGCCACGGCCACCGTCTTCTACGCCGACGGCAAGATCGATGCGACTGTTGTCGTCCCGGCGATGATCGGCATCTTCGCAGGCTCCCAGCTCGGCTCGAGCCTGACCAGTCGCGTGAAGACCGCCAACCTGGTCCTGATTTTCGTCGCCATCATGCTCTACCTCTCGATATCGATGATCCTCAAGGCCTTCGGTATCGAGCTACCCATCGAGGACTAGTGCCATGGATCAGCCACAAGGGCAGCAGGCCCTCAACAAGACCACCGCCAGCGTGCTCGTGTGGGGGTTTCGGGTCTCCGCCGCGCTCCTCGTGCTGGGACTCGTCGTCTCCGCGATCCAGGGCGAGGAACTGCACACGTCGCTGGAGAGCATCCCGGATCTCATGGGCGAGATCGCCGACGGGAATGGGAGCGGGCTGGTTGGTCTGGCAATCCTGGTCATGATGGCCACCCCGATCGCCTCGACGCTCAGCGTGGCGATCAGTAGCATTCGTCTTGGAGATCGACGCTACGCCGCGATCACGGCGGGCGTCCTCGGGATCCTGATCGTCTCCGCGACGATCTCAGCCACCTAGGAGCAACACGTGACATCAGAATACGGCCGCATCTCGGTCATCGTGGCGATGGAGTCGGAGCTTCAGCACCTGCCGGGCTTGCCGGCGCTGCCCGCTCCCGGTGGCACGCCCTGGCCCTCGACCACCTGGCGCCAGGGACAGCTCGAGGTCACGGCCGTCCTGTGTGGCATCGGCATGATCCGTGCTGCCGCCGCCACCGAGTCCGCGATCGCCCGTCACCGACCTGACGCGATCCTCAATTTCGGCTGCACCGGCTCCCACCGGCATGATGTCCGGGTGGGCGACGTCGTGATCGGAACTCGCTCGGTAGCGCACACCTCGATGGTGATCGGTCCCGACGGGACCCCCCGCTTCGATCTCCACGACGGCAGGGAGGCGCCACCGCCGGGAGAGACGGGCGTCGCCTCCGACCCGGAGCTCCTTCGAATCGCCAGGGAATGCGCACGGGACTGGACGCCGGATCCGTGGGGAGACGATACAGTTGCAGTCCATCCCCCGCGTGTCCACGAGGGTGTCGTGGCGTCGGCGGATGTCTGGACGCAGTCACCCGCCGCGATCGAGGCACTCGCCGAGCGTCACCACTCGATGTGCGAGGACATGGAGGCAGCCGCGATCGCGGGAATCTGCGAGCTGCACGGCGTCCCCTTTCTCACGATCAAGGACATTTCGAACAACGAGCTGTTGCAGGCAACGGTCTTCGACCCCGACATGGCGCATCTGCCGGCCGAGGAGGTCGGTCGTCGAGCGGCGATCCTGACCGGACGCATCCTCGACGCGATCGCGGCCAGGCGGTAGGCGGCTCCATCTGGCTCACTGGCTCAGTCGCTGTCGACCTCGTCGCTGTAGACCGGCTTCGATACGACGATCCTGCCCGCCTGTGGATTGACGTCGTGGACGTAGGTCTCGTGGTGGGGAATCAGGATCTCGTTCGCAGGTGAGCGGCTCGCAGCACGTCCCTCTGGCGCGATCACGAGGACATCATGGGCGCCCGTCTCGATCAGGTCGACGACCACGCCCAGCTCCTCGCCCTCGGGTGTGGATGCCCGGAGTCCGATCAGCTGGTAGATGAAGTACTCGCCTTCCTCAAGCGGCCGCGCATCGGTTCCCGCGATCCGAACGGGAGTGCCCCTGAGCTCGCTGGCCGCCTCGGGTGAGGTAATGCCCGCGATGGTGATCAGCGCCCCTTCGCCATGGAAGCGGACGTTCTCGAGCTTGACCGGCGTGTCGCTGTCGCCCAGGTACACCTGTGAGATCTCCAGCAGGTTGTCGGGCGTATCGGTGAGCAGCGACATCCGCATTTCGCCGCGCACGCCATGTGTGCCGACGATGACACCGACCGTCAGCCGAACCGCCTCCACCGGGGCGGCCGGATCGGGACCCCTGGTGTCGATCAACCGGCGAGGCTTGGGAGCCCCACGTCGCCGGCGTGCGGGGCGCGAAGACGCCGGAGCCCCTGATCGGGACGCTCCGGCGTTTCCATCTGGCTTGCGCGGTGAAGTTGAATCAGGCATCGCCATCCACAGGCTGCGAGCCCTCGATGTCGAGGCTGACACGCACGTCGTGACGAGAGCCCGCAATCATCAGTGCCGTCCGCAGTGAGCGGGCGATCCGTCCACCTCGACCGATCACCTGGCCGAGGTACTGCTCCGGCAACTCCAGCCTGACCGCGACATGGTTGCCGCGCCGCTCCGCGGTCACGACACTCTCATCCGCCTCATCAACCAGCTCGGCCGTCAGGTAGCGCACCAGCTCGGTCAGCGCGGCCACAGCCTCGTCGCCGTCCAGGGGTGCCTCGACGGATGCCTCGCTCACGGTTACGCCTCGGCCGTCGTGGCCTCGGCGCCCGGCGCTTCAGCCTGGGCCGCCTCGGCCTTGCGGATCAGCGCGGCGACCGTATCGGACGGCTTCGCGCCGACGCTGAGCCAGTGCCTGACGCGCTCGAGATCGACCTTGATCACTGGCGGATCAGCGATCGGGTTGTAGTGACCGAGCGTCTCGATGAATCGCCCATCGCGGGGCGAGGAGTGCTCGGTGGCAACGATTCGGTAGTGCGGGCGCTTCTTCGCACCCATGCGGCGCAGTCGCAGCTTGATCACGTAGTCATGCTCCGGTGTCGTGTAGTCGGGACCGAAAGCCAGCGGTCCGGTTCATTTCAGATGACGATGTCATGGCGAGCCCGGGTCACCCCGCTCGCGGCCGCTCCGCCGCCGACATGGGGGATGGACAGGAGGCACTGAACAACCTGTCCGGAGCGTCCGCAAGGCACCCCCGCCCGCTTGTCGGGCGATCCCGCTCGTTCGGGCCGTGTGCCGCCGGAAATCCGGACACAGCAACACCGCCCGTGGCAGCGGACTCAGCACCTAAACCTACCATATTCCGGTTGACGTTTGCGAGTGGGTGATCAGGACCTCGACGAGGACGAGTTCAGGTGTGTCGAGGGGATCTCGGAGCGAACGTTGTCATCGACTTGCCTGCAGGGACAGGCGGCGAGCAGGACATCGGTGAGACCGCGCGGGAGACCCATGGAGCGAGCCCGTTCCGCAATGACCGTTCGATCATGCCCTTCCACGAGAGCCTCCGCAATCAGCCGGCTGGCGCGAGCGTGCTTCGATGTCGGCATCTCCGAACCTGCTACCATCAGTCCCAGTTCCTTTCCAGGCACACGATCGCCCGAGCGGGCAAGCCCGCCTTCTCGTCTCGTGCGCGTCTTCCGATGCTGTCGTTCCAGGATTCTTCGAGGATTCCAGCCCAGAATTCCTCGAATTGCACCCCGAGGTTAGCAAACACGCCGCGTTATGGCAATAGTGGAACCGTAACCGGTGCACGACACTGCGGCCCGTTCGGGCCGTCAGGCGAGAGCGGCCTGGGTGGAATCCTCGAGCGCCTTCGGCAGGAACCGCGACATGTAGGCGCGGTGCGCCTCGAGCTGCCTCGCTGCCTCCGCAGAGGTCCAGATCCCCAGCTCCTCGCCCAGCGCGGCGATATTCTCGGCGGCCTGCAACCCGGCATCACGCCCGTACCCGACCATGGTGCGCCGCATCACGACGTCCGTAAGCGTCCGCGCGAACTCCTGCTCGAACGCGAACGAGACGACGGCGCCGATCGCTCCGGTCTCCTCGTCGACCACCCGACGCAACTCCTCCCCACCTCGGTCGGCGGCCGCAACGATGTGCTCCGCCCGCGTGCCATAGACCCGGATCAGGTAATCGCGCGTGCGAGGCTCGAGCCAGTCAGGGCCATGCGTCCCGAGCTCCCGCTTGACGCGCTCGAGATTGCCGACGGCACCGGGGAACGGGGTCTTGCGCGTTTTCGAGGGCGGCGCCTTCCGACCGAGCTTTCGGTAGACGGCATCCACCGCCTCCTCCGAGAGGTTGCGATAGGTGGTGAGCTTGCCACCCACGATCGAGAGCAGCCCCTCGACCCTGGGCGAGAGATCGCGAACGATGTGGCGACGCGTGATGCCGCTCTCCTTGCCCTTCGGCTGGTACGGCAGCGGCCGGAGACCAGCATAGGCATACAGCACGCTCTCCCGATCGAGCGTCGCCGACGGGATTGCGATGTTGGTCTCGTCGATCAGGTAGCGAATCTCCTCCTCGGTCGGCACGATCCGGTCCAGATCACCGTCGTACCGGATATCAGTGGTGCCGATGAGGTACAGCCCGTTCCACGGGATGATGAAGTACGGCCGGCCGTCCTGCTTCGCCTCGATGTAGAGCGCATCGGACGGCGCGCCAGGGAAGGGATCGACGACGATGTGACTCCCCTTGGTACCGCCGATGAGGCGGGGAAGATCGGACAGACCGAGCTCGGCCAGCACCCGATCGACCCATGGCCCGGCCACGTTCACCGTCACCGGGGCGAACGCCCGGTGGTCCTCCCCGGTGTCCGCATCGCGCCACACGACCCCCTTCACGACCCCGGCCTCGACGATCAGGTCGACCACCTCGGCGCCGGTGCGGATCTCGGCACCGTGCGCGGCCGCGTCGATCGCGTTCTCGACGGCGACCCGCTCCGGAAACTCGACCTGGGCGTCGTAGTACCGCGCCGCCCCGGTGAGCCCTTCGGCGTTGAGTCCCGGCTCGTGCCGCAGTGCCTGCTCGGGCGACATCATGTGGTGGATCGGCAGCGACTTGTCGTAGGAGAGGATGTCGTAGGCGATCATGCCGGCCCGGATCAGCCACGGGCCACGGCGATGCCAATTGTAGATCGGAATGGTCAGCGGGAGCGGGTGAACCAGGTGCGGCGCGACGCGCAGCAGCCGCTCGCGCTCGCGCAGCGACTCCCGCACCAGGCCGATCTCGGCGTACTCGAGGTAGCGCAGACCGCCGTGGATGAGCCGGCTGGACCAGCTCGTGGTGCCGGCGGCGATATCCGTCTTGTCCAGAAGGAGGACCGAGAGCCCTCGCATCGCCGCGTCGCGAGCGATACCGGCCCCGTTGATACCGGCGCCGACGACGATCACATCATGGTTCGAATCGGACAAGGACCTGCTCCCTTCAACCCCATAGCTCTCTGATTCAAGGATACGCCTCCGAACCACGGCGAACCACATATGTCCATGAACAGATTCCCGCCGTGCGGTATCCGTGCCGTTTGACGCCTCCCGCCCCGATTGGTATGATCGCGCAAACACGCCAGCAATAACCGTTTCGAATGGTCACGAACCTCGTCCCGTCCTCAGACGCGCGTTGGTGAATCGATTCACCCGACCGCACCAGCGACCGGAGTGCCGCTTGCAGCACGGTAGCCGCCCCACCATCTCCGATGTCGCCCGCCTCGCCGGAGTCTCCCGGACCACCGTGTCGTATGTCCTCGCGGGTCCGGCCGAGCGGGCCGCGCGCATCAGCGAGGAGACGGCCAGCCGCGTGCTCGCCGCGGCGAGGGAGGTCGGCTACGTCCCCAACCTCTCCGCCCGCAGCCTCCGGACCCGCCGTACGAACCGTGTCCTGTTCCTCGGCAACCGACTCACAAGTCTCTACTCTCAGGCGATGGCGCAGTCGATCGAGCAGGCCCTGGCTCGCCATGGCCTCACGCTCGGCATCCAGGTCGGCTCGACCACCGAGCACATCGAGCGCGCGATCGCCATGCTCGCCCAGCATCAGGCAGACGGGCTCATCGTCGAAACGACCGACATCCACCTGCCTGAGCTACGAGCCGCCGCCGCGGCGGGGCACGCCATCGTCGCCATCGGCCCCATGAGCCGCGAGCCGCACCTCGACGTGATGGCGAGCGATTTCGCACCGGCGGTGCGCGAGGCCATGGCCCACCTCGTCGACCGCCGCTACCGCCATGTCGTGCTGCTCCACTCGACCACGACCTGGGAAGACGATTACCGCATCCGCGTTGCGCACCAGCACCTTCGCGAGCTCGGGATCAGCGAGACGGACATCACGCTCCTCCACTGCCCGCACGACCGCCTCGCCGCTCACGACTGCTCGCTTGGGTTTCTCCCCGACACTCCGAAACCTGTCGCCATCTACGCGGGCTCGGACGTCTCCGCCATCGGCGTCCTCTGGGCCTGCATCCGGCTTGGCGTGTCGGTGCCCGCCGAGGCCGGCATCGTCGGGCACGGCAATACCCCGGAGATCGGCATCACCGTACCGGCGATCACCAGTCTCGGCCCCGTCGCCAGTGACTTCACCAGGGCAGCCGAGCTGATGGTCTCGCGCCTCCGCACACCATCCCTGCCCGGCCGCCACGTTGTCGAGCCGTATCAGCTCACCGTCCGCGGGTCGAGCCAGCCAACGCCGGCTCCCTGACCACCGCGACCGAGTCAATTGAAAGGAGCGTGCAGATACGAGGGTTCGCGGAGTCCAACCAGGTCGCACCAGAGGAGGATGTTCCATGAATCGACACATCACCCGCCGCAGGTTCGTTCAATCCACCGCAGCCGGCGCCGCGGCCTCGATGGCCGGCGTCCATGCGCTTCGACACGCCGGCGCCCAGACGCCCGCCCCCGGTGAGATCGTCATCCCCGACTCGGGAATCGAGATCCCGAGCGACGACATCACCTTCCGCTGGATCGACAGCGGTGACCTGAAGGCGCTCTTCTACCGCGAGTTCCACGCCGCCTACATGGAGAAGTACCCGAACATCGAGATCCAGTACGACGCGCTCCCCTGGCCGGAGATCAATCGGATCGTCCCGCTGGGCGTTCAGAGCGGCGACGCGCACGACATCTTCGCGATGCCCCAGGACATTCCCTCCACCCAGGCGGTCGCCGAAGGCTGGGTGGCACCGCTTGACGACCTCATCCCGAATTTCGAGGAATGGAAGGGTCGCTTCCCGCTCGGGTCCTTCATCGACGGTGTCCATGTCTTCGACGGCCTCACCTACACCTTCCCGCAGACATCGAGCAAGCGCTACTGGTCGATGACCTTCTACAACACGGAGATCATGGAGCAGGCCGGCTACGATCTCGAGGCCGAGCGCCTGACGTGGGACCAGTTCCGGGAAGCGGCACGGGTCGTCACCGAGCAGGGACAGGGGCAGTACTACGGACTCATTCTCGGTGGACAGTCAGCTGACCGGTTCGGTACGTACGTCCGAAACCTCGCCCGCATGGCCGGAGCGTCCTCCGGCGGCTCGGTCGGCTTCGACGACATCGACTGGAGGACGGGCGAGTTCGTCTACACGAGCGACGAGTACCTCGCTGCCATCGAGCTCCTCATGGCGATCAATGACGATGGCAGCATCTTCCCAGGCTCGATGTCCCTGTCCGAGGCCGAGGCCCGCGCGCAATTCCCGCAGGGCGTGGCCGGCATGATCCTCGAGGGCCCGTGGAACATCCCGCAGTGGCAGACGGATCACCCCGACTTCTCCTTCGGCCTCGTCAGCCAGCCGGTCCCCAACAGCGGCGAGGCGCTTCCGATGACCTACGAGGAGACGGGCTCGAACCAGCTCTGGATCTATGCCGACAGCCCGTACAAGGAGATCGCGGGCGACATGTTCTCGTACATCGGTTCCGTCGAGGGGCAGGTGGCGATCATGGCGGCCACCGGTGGCAACCTCCGGGCGATGATCCCGGAGGCGGTGGAGATCGCACAGGAAACCGTCGAGCTCGACCCGTACGCGAGCACCGCCCTCGCGCTCTACGACGAGCAGCTCCGCCTCGGCCCCATGGTGACGGTCCGCAACCCCGCCGCCACCCAGGTCGCCCTCGAGGGGCGTGCATTGCAGCCGAACCTCGGCCAGGTCGTCCAGGGTCTCCTCACCGGACAGCTCTCCGACCCGCAGGCCGCGATGCAGGATCTGCAGGATCGCGCCAACGCGGAGCTCGAGCGAGCGATCGCGGCCGCCCAGGAGAGCGGAGCCGAGGTCTCGCGCGATGACTTCGTCTTCCCCAACTGGGATCCGACGCAGGATTACACTGCCGAGATGTACGAGGAGCTGAGCAGCTGAGCCGAGGCGGACCGGTACGGAGGCCACGCACGTGCGGGAGGGCAGTTCCCTCCCGCCGTCCCCGACTCGAGTCCCGGCCGCCCTTCCGGATTCCGCAGGACAACCAGGTGTGATCCACACGGACCGTGATCGGACCACCTGTGCAAAGGAGCCACGATGGCGATCGGAACCGCCCAGCGCGCCGGCAACCTGTTGAATCAGGGCCGGCGAGACCAGGGAAAGCCACTCCGCCAGCGGCTGTGGGCAGCACGCTGGTGCTACCTGTTCGCGCTGCCGAACCTCATCCTCGCCGGGATGTTCACCTTCTACCCCACGGTGATGTCGTGGTACTTCTCGTTCCTCGACTGGTCGGGGTTCACCTCCGACAAGGAGTGGGTCGGATTCGAGAACTTCCGCGAGATCATCAACGACAGCTTCTTCTGGGATGCCTATGTCCGCTCGTTCCTGTTCATGGCCGTCGCGGTCCCGATCCAGGTCGTGCTGGCGCTGATCGTCGCGCTCATCCTCAACGACCAGTCCTACAAGCTTGGCCCCTTCTTCAGAACCGTCTTCTTCCTGCCCGTCGTCACCAGCGCGGCCATCATTGGCATCGTGATGACGTTCGTATTCAGCCCCTTCAACGGTCCGGTCAACAAGTTCCTGCTCCAGATGAACCTGACGGACCGCCCGATCGACTTCCTCGGCGATCCCGACACCGCACTGTGGACGGTAGCGGGTGTGTGGATCTGGAAGTGGTTCGGCATCACCATGATCTACTGGCTCGCGGCGCTGCAGGTCGTCCCCCAGGAGCTCTACGAAGCGGCCCGCATCGACGGTGCCAACCGGTGGTCGCTCCACAAGGACATCACCCTGCCGATGGTCTTTCCCTTCGCCGTGGTGATCGTCCTGATCACGGTCGTCGGATCCCTCAACGTCTTCGGCCTTGTCCAGACGATGACCGGTGGCGGCCCCTTCTTCGCCAGCGAGGTGATGGAGGTCTACATTTACCGCAACGCCTTCGGCGAGAGCGGCATCCCGCGCCTCGGATACGCATCGGCTGCGGCACTCTTCTTCGGCATCACCGTGCTCGGACTGTCACTGCTGCAGGGCTGGGGCCTGAAGAAGGCCAACGACGCCCGCGCGCAGATGAGACAGGGTTAGGGGGGTCTCCGATGGCATTCCAGAGTGTTTCCCGACAGGAGATCGTCCGACAACCCGGTGACACCCGCCGCTGGTGGAAGTCGCTCACGCGCGGGGGCCGGCTCCGGGCGATCATCACCACCCTGATCCTGCTGCCGATCGGCTTCGGCTGGATCTACCCGTTCCTATGGATGGTGAGCGCCGGCTTCAAGTCCAGCAGCGAGATCTTCGCCGGTCTCAGCCTCATTCCATCCGACCCGCAGCCGAGCAACTTCTCCCGAGCCTGGACCGAGGCTCGCATCGGCGAATACTTCCTCAACACCGTCATCGTCACCGTCGGCTCGATCGCGATCGTGCTGGTCTCCGTGTCGATGATCGGCTACGTGCTCGGTCGCTACCAGTTCCCCGGCAAGAAGCTCATCATCGTGCTCTTCGCCATCACGGTCTTCCTGCCCGAGGGCTACACGATCATCCCGATCTTCGAGCTGGTGAATCGCCTCGGCCTCGCGAATTCCCTCGCCGGTGTCACGCTCGCCCAGGCGGGTGGAGCCCACGTGGTGATGGTGCTGCTGTTCGCGGGCTACTTCGCACAGCTGCCCAGGGAGATGGAGGAGGCCGCCGTCGTCGACGGCGCGGGTTTCGTCCGTGTCTTCTGGGAGATCATGCTGCCGCTCGCCAAGCCGGTGGTGGCGACGACGATCATCCTGCAGTTCATGCACAGCTGGAACTCGTTCCTGATCCCCCTGGTCCTGACCCTCTCGCGACCCGAGCTGCGCACGCTCGCGGTTGGCATCTATGCCTTCCAGGGAGAGTTCTTCACCGACTGGTCGGGGATGGCGGCAGCGGCGACGATCAGTCTCGCACCGATCGTGATCGTCTTCCTGCTCCTCCAGCGCTACTTCGTGGAAGGCATCGCCGGTGCCGTCAAATCGTAGCGTGGCGTATTGGGGAATCTGAGCAGATAGTCATGGGTCGAGGCCCTGCACGGGGTGCACGTGAGCAGCGCATGCAGAATGCGGCCTGGCACCCATGTGCCTCGACCTTCGGTGAGTCTCAGTGATTGTGGAAAGGCACGGTTGGTGACGAACGTATTGATCGTGATGTCGGACGAGCACACCCCGAGGGTGGCCTCGATCTACGGGCACCGGCTGGTCGACACGCCGAACATGGAGCGACTGGCGCGGGAGGGTACCGTCTACGACGCCGCCTACTGCCCCTCCCCGCTCTGCACTCCCTCGCGCTCCTCCTTCATGTCCGGCTTGCCGGTCCATCAGACACAGGTCTACAACAACTGCAATGTGGTGACATTCACCTACTCGACCTACGGCGGCGTGCTCGCCGATCAGGGCATCCATACCGTCAGCATCGGCAAGACCGACGTCTACAATCGCTCGGAGACACTCGGCTTCTCCGAGATGCGCCTCCCGGGCGATCGGCGTCAGCCAGGCGACATCAACTTCTGCCGCACACCGCTGACCGTGCGCGAGGACGGCCCGGCCCGCGCAGGCAGGTACGGTCCCAGGGCGGACGCATGGGCCAGGGATCTCCGCGTCGTCGACGATGCCGTCTCCTGGCTCACGAACACGGCACCCTCGACGGAGGTGCCCTGGGTCCTCACGGTCAATATCCTCGCGCCGCACTTCCCGCACCACGCCACCCCGGAGCTCTGGGAGAAGTACGACGGCGCCGGCGATCTGCCCGAGTACGGTCCGGACGCTGACACGGCCCGGCATCCGTACGCCGAGGACCTGAGACACCACTTCCAGACACATGCATTCACGGACGAGCAGATTCGCGGCCTGCGACAGGGATATCTGGCACGGGTCGACTTCGTCGACTCGCAGCTCGGCCGCCTGCTCGACACCCTCGAGGCCACCGGTCAGCGGAACGATACCGTGGTCGTCTACACCTCCGACCATGGCGAGATGCTCGGCATGTTCGGCATGTGGTGGAAGTGCTCGATGTACGAGGACTCGGTGCGGGTACCCCTCGTCGTGGCGGGACCGGGATTCGCACAGGATTCCCGGATCACGACGCCGGTCAGCCTGCTCGACCTCCAGGCGACGATCTTCCGCGCCACCGACGCCATCCGACCGGCATCGTGGTGGGGGACGCCCCTCCAGGACATTCCGCACGACGATCCGGAACGGGCGGTGCTGGCCGAATACCACGGCCATGGCACGCGCTCGGGCACGTTCATGGTTCGCAAGGGCCCCTGGAAGCTGCTCTTCCATGCCGCCGCCCCGCACCAGCTCTTCCACATCGCCTCAGACCCCGACGAGCTCGTGAATCGATACGGCGAGTGTCCCGAGGTCGCCGCCGATCTGGAGCGAGAGCTGCGAGCGCGATGCGACCCCGAGATGGAATTCGAGCGCGCCCACGCGTTCGAGCGCCATCAGATCGAGCTCCTGGCGCGAATCAGCGCCTGAGGACCCAACCGATACGCCGAGGAGACCCCAGGATCATGGCCAAATCGCCGAACGTCATCGTGTTTCTTACCGACCAGCAGCGGTGGGACACCACCGGGCTCAATGGAAACCCGCTCGACCTGACGCCGAACCTGGATCGCGTCGCCCGCGAGGGCACGCACGTCCGCTACTCGTTCACCTGCCAGCCCGTCTGCGGTCCCGCCCGCTCGTCACTCCAGACGGGGCTCTACGCGACCCAAACGGGCTGCTTCACCAACGGCATCCCGCTCGACCCGGAGCTCCCCACCCTGGCGACGTGGTTCCGCGAGGCCGGCTATCGCACCGGCTACATCGGCAAGTGGCACCTCGCCTCCCGGGATCCCGTCCCCGAAGGCGAGCGCGGAGGGTATCAGGACTGGCTCGCGTCGAACGTGCTGGAGTTCACGTCCGACGCGTACGACACCGTCATGTACGACGAAGCCGGTGAGGCTCGAAAGCTGCCGGGATACCGGGTCGATGCCCTGACCGACGCCGCGATCGACTACGTCGACCGCCATCAGCACGACCCGTTTTTCCTGTTCATCTCCTACCTCGAGCCGCACCACCAGAACCACCGAGACGACTACCCGGCCCCAGTCGGCTACCGCGAGCGGTACGAGGGACGCTGGATGCCGCCGGACCTCGCGGCCCTCGGGGGCACCGCGCATCAGCAGTACGGCGGCTACTGCGGGATGGTGAAGCGCCTCGACGAGGCCTACGGCCGCCTGCTGGACGCGCTGCGGAGCCTCGATCTGCTCGACGACACGATCGTGCTCTTCACCTCGGACCACGGCAACCACTTCAAGACCCGCAACGGCGAGTACAAGCGCTCGCTCCATGAGGCATCGATCCGGGTCCCGACCGTGCTGACCGGTCCGGGGTTCACTGGCGGGGGCGAGATCCACGAGCTCGTCTCGCTGGTCGATCTGCCCCCGACGCTGCTCGACGCCGCTGGCATCGACGTGCCCGAAAACCTGCCCGGTCGATCGCTCCTGCAGCTCACCCAGCGTCGCTGCAGCGAAGGCTGGCCTGACGACGTCTACATCCAGATCAGCGAGAGCCACACCGGCCGTGCGATCCGAACCCAACGGTGGAAATACGGTGTCGCTGCACCGGATTCCACCCCACTCAGCGATCCCTGGTCCGACACCTACCGGGAAACGGAGCTGTACGATCTCGTCGCCGACCCGCACGAGCTCAACAACCTGATCCACCAGGAGTCGCATGACGAGCTCTGCAGGGCACTTCGGGAGCGCCTGCAGGCTCGCATGGCCGCCACTGGCGAGCCGCCGGCGGACATCATCCCGGCGGAACGACGCCCATCCGGACAGCGCCGAGTCACCGTGACGGAGCTGCTCGAGTAGGCACGCGTGGGCACCGTCCGCGATCACCTCAACCTGCCTGTGGCTCGAGTGACTGGGAGGCTCGAGTGACCCGTGGGCCCCGGCCCCGAGGCGCGCTTTTCGCCCACGCACTCCGTCATGGGGCGTCCCCGGACGGACCCGTGGCGGATTACAGGTGCGGCCGAAGCGCGTCGATGGTTTCGCGAAGCCGGGGCAGGAACCGGTCACCGAAGTAGTAGACGTGCATCAGCAACGGATAGAGCGCGTAGACATGACGTCTGAGGCGCTGGAACCCTTCGTCGATCGGTCGGCGTGCCGTGTAGGCGTCCCAGAATCCCTGTCCGAACGATCCCCAGGCGTCGACGTAGGCTAGCTCGATCTCCGGATCCCCGTAACAGGTCGAGGGATCCAGGAACGCCGTTACGCGGTCGCCGTCCGAGAGGACGTTGGCGGCCCAGAGGTCGCCGTGCAGCAGCGACGGGGCCTCCGGCTCCCGGATGAGCCTCGGCAGGCGGTCGAGGACACGCTCCAGGTCGTCGTGAATCGGTGGCGGGAGCCGGCGCTGGTCGTCGGCGAGCTCCAGTGCGAAGCCGAGACGATAGCGGCCGTAGAACTCGACCCACGATTCTGTCCACGGGCTGGAGAGTACGATGCGCCCATTGAGTGTGGGACCGTCGAAGCCATGTGCGTGACCGGTGATGTCGTGGAGCTCCGCCAGCAACGCGCCGCAGTGCGGCTCGGCGGCAGGTTGCAGATGCACGCCGGGCATGAACTCCAGGATCAGCAGGTCGTCGCTGGCGAAGAGCACCTCCGGCACCGGGACAGTACCGGGTTCACGAAGACGCCGAAGCATGTTCGCCTCGAGATCGAGTCGGGCCTCCGGGCTGGCAGACTTCGCGACGACCGGCGCATGCTGCTGGAAGGCGATGCGAACCACGTCGCCCATCTTGCCTCCCGTGAGCGTGCGCGAGCGCACGACGGTATCGCCGATGATGCGGCTCACCCGGGTTTCCAGCGATTCGTACGTGCCCGATCCGAGATCCATCAATGCATGTCCTGCCAATCGACGTCGAACGTGTCGCGGGAGCCCGTCGGACCTGGTGGGTGGGACGTGCTGAACGCGTTTAGGCTAGCATGTGGATGCGACGACGAAAGTCTGGATGAAGGGAGCTACGGTGGCGTCAGAACCGGTGATTCTCGCGATCGATCAAGGCACGACCTCCAGCCGGGCGATGGTGTTCGACCGGCACGGCCGAGCGCTCGGCTCGGCGCAGCAGGAGACCAGACAACTGTATCGCCAACCGGGATGGGTCGAGCAGGATGCGCAGGAGATCATCGACCTGACGTTCGAGATGGTCCGGCGTGTGATGCGCGAGACTGGGACCGATCCGGAGCGTGTCGCCAGCATCGGCATCACGAACCAGCGCGAGACCACCGTGCTCTGGGATCGGGCCACCGGCGCGGCGGTGGCACCGGCGATTGTCTGGCAGAGTCGCCAGACCGCGCCGCTGGTCGAGCAGATCGAGGCCCGCGGCATGGCCGAGACCTACCAGCGCATCACCGGTCTGGTGCCCGATGCCTATTTCTCGGCGACCAAGATCGCCTGGCTCCTGGAGCAGGATCCGCAGCTGCGGCGCCGTGCCGAGGCCGGCGAGATCGCGTTCGGCACCGTCGACAGCTGGCTGATGTGGCACCTCTCAGGCGGAAACGCGCACGTCACGGACTACTCCAACGCATCACGGACGATGCTCTACGACATCCGCAGGCTCGCGTGGTCCGAGGAGCTGCTGGCGGACCTGAATATCCCGGCGGCGGTCCTGCCCGACGTGCGGGGCAACTCCGAGATTCTGTTCGAGGCCGACCCGGCGCTGTTCGGGGCCGGGATTCCGGTGGGAGGCGTCGCCGGCGACCAGCAGGCAGCCATGTTCGGTCAGGCCTGCTTCGCGCCGGGTGAAGCGAAGAACACGTATGGCACGGGATCGTTCCTGCTGATGCAGACGGGCCAGGAGGCGACGACCTCGAGTCATCGCCTCCTCACAACCATCGCGTGGGGCATCGACGGCAAGGTGGAGTATGCGCTCGAGGGAGCGATCTTCGTGACCGGAGCGGCCGTCCAGTGGCTTCGGGATGGATTGGGCATTATCGAGCGCGCATCTGACGTCGAGGCGCTGGCCGGGTCGGTGGAGTCGAGTGACGGTGTCGTCTTCGTGCCCGCTCTGGCGGGGCTGGGTGCGCCGTACTGGGATGCCGGTGCGAGGGGCACGATCACCGGCATCACGCGAGGCACGACCGCCGCGCACATCGCACGGGCAACGCTGGAATCGATCGCCTTCCAGACCCGGGACGTGATCGACGCGATGGCGGCGGACAGCGGCATCGCGCTCGGCGAGCTGCGGGTCGACGGAGGCGCGGCCGCCAATGACCTGCTGATGCAGATCCAGGCGAACGTGCTCGGTGTGCCGGTGGTCCGCCCGAAGAATGTGGAGACGACCGTGCTGGGGGCCGCGTACCTGTCCGGTCTGGCCTCGGGTGTCTGGAACGACCGTGACGACGTGCGCGAGAGCTGGGAGGTCGATCGGCGGTTCGAGCCGGCATGGAGCGCCGACGAGCGCGAGGCGCACTATCGGCGCTGGAAGGATGCCGTGGCTCGGTCATTGTCGGGACGATGAGCGCACGCTCGCGTGACCGTTCGTGAGCCCGGCAGCCGCCCATGCGTTGGCCGGGCCCACCGGTTGAAGCCATTTCCGTCGCCTGGTGCAGACGCTGTCGCGGAATGACCGCCGACGGTCGCCCGGGGTGGGCGAAGCCCCGGCTCGGTGAGCATCTCGGGTCTTCGGGCGCGGGCGCTCAGTCGCCCTCATCCAGCCACATGAGCCGCGTGTCGAGCGTCGACCAGACCGGATTGGGCACGAACCCGCGTACCTGCGGCGCGAGCAGCGTCAGGTCCTGCGGGTAGCCGAGCCAGAGCGCGAACGGATCCTCCGTGATCGCCTCCTGCAGGTCCGCCAGCGCGTCGGCCATCTCGTCCACCTCGACCGCCGCGAAGTACGCCTCGAGCGCCGCGTCGGCATCAGGATTGCTGTATCCGCCCGGATTCCACCCTCCCGGGTTGGTCCGGATATCCCATGCGGAGCCGAGCAGGTCGAACTCGGCGAAGGCCGGATAGAGCCGCAGGTCGTAAACGACGAGGTCCCAGGTGCGCTCCTCGCTGTACCACGTCACGAATCGGTCTCGCGGGACGACGTTGATCGCGACCCCACCCCCGATGTCCCGGAGATCGGCGTGCATCGCCTCGAGCGTCGCCACCACCTCCGGTGCGGCCGGCTCGAGCACCAGCGCCGTGAGCACGAAGGCATCGCCGGCCGGACTCTCGAGGATGCCGTCGCCGGTCGTATCCGCCCAGCCCGCCTCCTCCATGAGCTCGCGGGCGCGATCGACGTCCTGCGCCGGGTTGCGCGGCGATGCGTCCCCGACCCATGTCTGGGGCACGATTCCGGCGCGGTCGTGACGCAGAAACCCGCCCCAGATCTCCTCGGCATACCGCTCCCGGTCGAGCGCCAGCGAAACGGCCTCGCGCACCACGGGATCCGCGAGCAGGTTCGGCTCCCAGCGACCGACGTTGTCGAAGTTGAAGGCGGCGAACAGGGCGCGTGGCGCGTCGGACACGATGAGCCGGCCCTCGTCGTACAACAGCTCCTCCACCCTGCTCGGCTGGAGATTGCCGACCGCGTGGATCTCACCGCCGCGCCACCGCTCGATGCGTTCCGCCTGGTCGTCCACCGGCACCAGCTCGAGACGGTCGGCATGCGGTGGGGTGTCGAAATAGTCGGGATTGCGGGCGAGTGCGATGAGGTCGCTCCGCACCTCCTCGATCACCCACGGGCCCGTGCCGACCGGTGTGACACCCTCGAAGGCGATCCCCTCGAGGGTGCGCTCGCCAACCGGGTTCCCCTCCCACCACTCCAGGTACTGTGCCCGCTGGAACACGGGGAGGCTGGCCACGTTGAACAGCCACGCGCCATCCGGCTCGGAGAACTCGACGCGCAGCGTCGTGTCGTCGACCGCAGCGATGTCGCTCACCAGCGCCGACTGGCCCGCGATCACGCTCCGGTAATCGTCGCGATACACCATGTGGCTGAAGCGTGCGTCCTCGGCGGTGAAGGGCGAGCCGTCATGCCACGAGACGTCATCGCGCAGCCTGAACGTCAGGACCAGACCGTCGTCGCTCCACGCCCACGAGCGCGCCAGCGATGGCGCCGGGAGCCCGGTGATCGAATCGATCCGCACGAGCGCATCGAGATAGCTCCAGGCGACCTGGGGATCCTGCCGCTGCATCGTCGGCACGAAATCGAGCAGGCTCGCACGCCGGACGGGCAGTCGCAGGGTGCCGCCCTGCCTGGGCGTGCCGTCATCCGCGAGGTCCGTCGCGTGAACGATGTCGAGGGGGTAGTCCGGCACGGGCGTCGCTGCCGGGCTGGCGACGGGGCTGGCGACCGGTGATGCCACCGGGGTTGCCTCCGGTGAGGCCGATGGTGTCTGTGCCACGCCGGGAAGCGTCCGCAGCGCTCCGAACAGCGCAGCACCCCCCGCGACCGCCGCCCGTCTGGACATGCGACCGTGCAGTCCGATTCGGAGTTGTCTCATGATGATTGTCGCTCTCCACCCATGCTGCCGGCGCCCGGATGACGCCTCGTCACCGTTGCGATCACAGCTCGATCAGGCTGGCGATCGCCTGATAGAGGAACCAGATGCCAAAGCCGATCAGGGCCACGCCGCCGATGCCGGTGATCCAGAGCATGCCGCGGCCAGTCACGAACCGGCGCGACACCTGTGCCAGCCACGACAGGAACGTAACCCACAGGAAGATGCCGAAGAACACGCCCCCGACCAGCAGGGGCGAGCCCGCCGAGCCGACTCGCTCGACCGCGTCCGCCACCAGCGCGGCCCCTACCGAGAGCCAGTAGACGATCCCCATCGGGTTGAACACGGCCATCAGGAACCCGGTGAGGTAGCTGGCACGGCCCGGCGGCACCGCAGCCGCCTCGGTGCCCTCGGCACGCAGGGCGGACCGAACACTCGACCAGCCGACCCAGGTCAGCATCGCCGCGCCGGCGAGAAAGAGCGGTACCCGCAGCGCGGGCCGATCCGCCACCGGGGTCAGCCCGCTCACGATCAGCGCGGCGTAGATGGTATCGGCCGTCATCGCGCCGAGACCGACCAGCCAGCCACGCAGGTATCCACCCTGGATACCTCGCCGGATGATCTCGATGTTGATCGGCCCGATCGGCGCGGCCAGGGCGACCCCGATCGTCATCCCGTAGGCGACGAGCCCGACGACGCTCGCAGTGCTCATGTATCTCCCGCCAGGTCACCACGTTTCACTGGATGGCAGTGTACGCGATCCGACGCACCCTACAAGAAACGCCGGCCCGCTTTCGCGAACCGGCGCTCTCAGTCGTACTGAAGCATCCTATCTGACAAGTCGCCGCCCTGGGAAAGGCAGACGTTCCAAGCTGGCAGCGTCATCAGCAAACGAGTCGCCTCGACTGCCAGAACCCCGTTACAGCCCACGCCTCGCACGCGGGCCACGTTCGGATGCATCGAAGAGGTGCTGTTCGACACGAATCCGAACGCCCATCGGTCGCCGGAGCTGACTCCCGACCGGGTACCTGGAAAGACTGGAAAAGGATGCACCTGCGGGTTACACAAGTACTTCCAGCCACCCACGGGGCCACCAAACAATTCGGGATCCTGCTCAGTGTCTGAGTATTCAGGTGTTTGGCAGCGTCCCGATGCTTCAGTACTACCATCATAGACGCCCAGGCGCCGATGTCAAGGTGAAATACGATGCGAAGGTGTCCGAAATGGCACTTACGTATAGGTGATCAGACACCAGCGTGACTTCCACGAGCGGCGAAGCATCTGAAAGACGCCGTATGAACACGAGGCGTCAGCCGCGTGCTCCGGCACCGTGATACCGAACCCGAACGTCTCCCTTTCGGCGCGTGATGCGCCGCTCGTCGAGGTACTCGAGCGTGGGTTGCGCGTACTTTCGGCTGGTGTCAAACATGTCCCGGTATTCGGCGAGCGTAATGGTGGTATCCCGCTCCAGCTTCGCGATCACGGCGTCCCGGATCTCCGCGAAGACGTCCGCCGGATAGACGATCTGGTCAGCGACGCGCACGACCTCCCCTAGGGACTCGAGCGCCGCGATCAGGTCGTCGCCGAGACCGAGTGCCTGCGGTGCCGGTGGACTGAATCTCGCTTGTCGAGCCTCGCGCAGGAACGCGTCGGCAGCCTCTCGCTGCTTCGCGTCGAGCGCGATGTGGAAGCCGGGCAATGCGACCGAGGCACCCGAAGCCTTCAGCAACCCCCGCCGCTCCAGTTCGCGCACCAGCTCGTCGAAGATCCGCTGCGATGCGATCCCCATGAGACTCCGAAGGTCCTCTCGCCGCATGCCCGGCTCGAGCGGGTGAGCCCCGTGGTACCGCTCCACGGCCGCCACCGACTCCGCCGCGATCCGATCGAAGGCCGCCTTTCGCATCACGACCGCCCTGGCACCGGGTGTGGCGTCCGCCTTGCTGCCGGGCACCACCAGCTCACCTGCCTCGACCAGGCTCACGACCTCTGGTGCCACATCCTCGATCCCGACAGCACGCGCCAGCTCACCGAGCTCCAGCGGCCGATCGCCCAGCTCCTGGAGCACCAGGTCCTCGGGGGTTCCCTCCGCCATCACCTCGAGATTGGCGATCACCTCCTGCTGGAACCGGCGATGTCGCGGCGGCACCGGATCGACGATGACGCCGCCGCCCACCGTCGCCGCCGGTGAGGGCCGGCGCAACACCACGCGATCCCCCCGCAGCACCGCCACCGGACGCGAGAGCCGGAGCTGCACCCACCCAGCGTCTCCCGGGCTTATCCTGTCCCGATCGAGCAGCGTGACATGAGCGGGAACCTCGTCGGCCCCGACGAAGACGATCAGCTCGTCGTTCTGCTCGAGGATGATCGGCGCATCGTGGATGATCGAAATGCGCGCGTCGAGCCGCAGCGACGGCGTGAGCGCGCCCGGCATCGCCAGGACGTGCCCACGCCTGACTTCATGGTGATCGATGCCGCTCAGATTCAGCGCCACCCGGCTCCCCGGACCGGCTCGCTCGACCTGCTGCAGGTGCGCCTGCATGCCTCGCACCCGCACCTGCCGCCCGTCGGGATAGAGCATGAGCTCCTGGCCGGCGCGAATCTCGCCACCCAAAAGCGTGCCGGTCACCACCGTGCCGAAGCCGGCGACCTGGAAGGCGCGGTCGATCGGCAGGCGGGGACGTCCCGTGACGTCCCTGTGCTCGATCCGGTCGAGCGCAACCGCGATGGCCGCCTTCAGGTCATCGAGCCCCTCGCCCGTCACCCCGGACACCGGCACGATCTGGGATCCGGCCAGGGTCGTCCCCTCGAGCAGCTCCCGGATCTCCTCGACGACCAGGTCCCGCCACTCCTGATCGACCAGGTCGATGCGACTCACGGCCACCACCCCATGGCGGACGCCAAGAAGATCGAGGATCGCCAGGTGTTCCCTGGTCTGCGGCATCGGACCGTCGTCGGCGGCGATCACCAGCAGCGCGAGGTCGACACCCCCCACGCCTGCGAGCATGTTCCGCACGAAGCGCTCGTGTCCGGGCACGTCGATGATGCTGACGGACCGACCATCGGGCAGCGTGAGCCAGGCGAAGCCGAGGTCGATCGTCATCTCCCGCGCCCGCTCCTCGGCGAGCCGGTCGGGATCGATGCCGGTCAGGGCCCTGACGAGCGTGGACTTGCCGTGATCGACGTGACCGGCGGTTCCGATGACGAACTGGCGCGTGATCGGCTGAGACTCGTGGGTGGACGATGATCCGTTCATTGCGCCAAGTATGCTGATGTCTCCGCCGGCATTCAACACGAGCGCGGCGCCCGGGGGTCGGGTCGCACCGACCGGCTCGTCGGCCCCGCTGGTCGTCGCGTCAGTCTTCTGGCACCCTGACAGCAGGCTCGCGCATGGCTGTGACGCGGGAGCGGGCAGTGGTCGGTGCCATTGCCCGCCATCTCGATCACCCCTTGCTCCCCGGGCCAACCAGTGGCGCGAGCTCCGGTGGCCACCCATCGTGCCCGGCCGGCACCATGCCGTCGAGCTCCTCCGCCATGTCGGGCCGGATGATGACCTTCTCACCTGCTCGCGCTTCGGACGCACGGTCGCGCGACGGCTGTCGGTCCCACCGCATGCCGAACCTGGCAAGCGCTCGTTCCTTCGTCAGGTATGGATCGCGACTGTCGTGCCCGAACAGGAGCGCAAGCACGGCCAGCAGCCCCAGAATCCCGAAGCCAATGAGAAATTCCATGACCTCATACCTTCGTGTTCAATGACATCGACCTTGGCGACGATCAGGGAGCGACGCTGCCCTCTTCCGGCCTCCGACCGGCTCGCCTCCACAGGCGATCCAGGGCCGCCATCCCGGTCAGGGCCGAAGCCACCAGCGAGTACCGCCGAGGTGGTCGCGGCCGCCGCTGTGAGCGGATCGACCTGAGCTGTCGGGCGCGTGACGCGCGCCCCTCGTAGTCATCCTTGCGATATCTGGCCTCGACCTGTAACCCATGGAGATCCATCTCCACCCTCCTTCCGCGCGTCCCCGCGGGTCCGGGCCTCCCGGACCCGCGGGGACGCGGCGTGCCCGAATCCACCGCGTCGTGGACGGGGCAGCCGATCAGCGTGCGGCGAGCATCTGTCCCGCGCTGCCTGCGGCGGTTTTGACGTGTCTGGCGACAAGAGCTCCCAGGCGCTCGATCCCGTCGATGATCGTGGCGTCGTCGCACCTGGTGAAATTGAGACGGACGTGACGCTCGCCGCTGCCGTCGGCGAAGAAAGAGGTGCCGGGCACGAAGATGATGCCTTCGGTCTCCACCGCCTCCTGCAGCAGCTCGCGACTGTCGATGCCCTCCGGCAGGGTAAGCCAGATGAACATGCCACCCTGCGGCCGGCTCCACGACGTGCCCTCCGGCATGGAGTGCTGGAGCGCCGCAAGCATGACATCGCGCCGGTCACGGTAGGTTTGGGTGAGCCGCCGCACCTGCGCGTCGAGCCGCGTTCGCACCACGTCGTGGAGGATCGCCTGGTCGAGAGTGGGGCTGTGCAGGTCGGCGGCCTGGCGGGCGAGCACGACGTTCTGGACCACCGACCGGGCCGCGCAGATCCAACCCACGCGCAGACCAGGGGCGACCGTCTTCGAGAAGGTACCGGCGTATATCACCCGTGACCCATCGATGTGCCCGACGCGGTCGATATCGAGGGCCAGCAGCGGCGGCACCGGTTCGCCTTCGTATCGGAGGGCCTGGTAGGCGGCATCCTCGATGATCGGGATCTCGAGCTCGGCAAACTCGTCGAGCAGTCGCTCCCGCTCCACCCGCGAGAGCGTCTCACCGGTCGGGTTGGCGAAATCCGGAATGAGGTAGGCAAGACGGACCGATCGTCGATCGTGTCGCGTCGAGGGCGCCACAGGATCGATCGCCACGAACGATGGCTCGTAGACCCGGAACGCCTGCAGTGCCCCGAGGTATGTGGGAGCGGTGACCATCACTGCGTCGCCGCGATCGAGAAAGAGCTTGCCGAGCAGGTCGAGCCCCTGCTGTGATCCCGCCGTGATGACGATGTTGTCGACGGTACACGACACACCGAGTCGCGCCATGTAGGCCACGATCCACTCCCGCAGCGGCTCATGCCCCTCACTTGGCGCGTACTGCAGCGCCTCGCGGCAGCGGTCTGGATCCATCGTGATCCGTGTCGCGGCCTGAGCGATGGCGTCGATCGGAAAGAGGGCTGGATCGGGGATGCCACCGGCGAACGAGATGACCCCGGGTCTGCCCATTACCTTCAGGAACTCGCGGATCGCGGACGGCTGCATTTGAGCCGCACGATTGGCGAAGACATCGGCACGGTCCCAGGCGAAGTCCTGGCGAGTCAATGTAGGCATCGAGACACTCTCCTGAACAGCCCGAATCAGTGTCTCGTACAGTACTGGTACATGTTGGTATTGTCATTAATATTGTCACTATGACACTCGTGCGGTACCATTGCGACATGAACGAAACATGGACCCCGGACATCTCCGGAAAGACCGGCACGATCCACTCGCGGCTGCTGCGTGCCCTGCGTCGCGACATCGCCTCCGGCAAGCTCGCTCCCGAAGGCAGGATGCCAACACACCGTGAGCTCGCGAGGCGCCTCGGCATCGGGGTGGGCACCGTGACCAGGGCCTATGCGGAGGCCGAGCGACTCGGCCTGCTGACCAGCGCGGTCGGGCGCGGCACCTTCGTTGCGCCCGCGGCCGCACCGGCGGTCAAGCCGGCCGCTTCCATGTCGCTCGATCCAGCATCCGGCCCCATCGACCTGTCGCTGAACCTGCCGACGCTTGACGCAGTACAGGCCCGCATCGGTGAAGCACTCCACCGCGTGCACACACGACCCGACATCGGTCAACTGGTCGCCCTCGCCCCGCACGCCGGTCTCGACGCGCACCGCCAGGCCATAGCCGGCTGGCTTCGCAACCGGGTCCGCTATGCGAATGTGGACTGGACGCGCCTGGTCATCACCACCGGCGCGCAACAGGCGATGGCCCTTGCGATCGAGGTGTCCTGCCGCCCGCACGATGTGCTGCTGACCGAGGCGGCCACCTTCGGCGGCATCTTCGCGATCGCCGCATCGCGTGGCCTGACGTGCACCGGGGTCGCGATGGATGAGCACGGGATCATGCCCGACGCCCTGGAGGCGACGATCGCCGACACGGGCGCCCGCGTGGTCTACCTCCAGCCGACCCTGCAGAACCCCACGACGCGCACCATGCCGATGGAGCGGCGGGAAAAGATCGTTGAGATCGCGCGGCGACATGACCTGACGCTGATCGAGGATGACGTCTGCGCCCCGATCGCGTTCGCACTCGTCAACCACCGTCCCGAGCTCACGCCCCTCGCCGTGCTGGCTCCCGAACGGACCTTCTACCTCAGCAGCTTCTCGAAGGCGCTCTCACCCGGCCTGCGGGTCGGCATGCTCGTGGCCCCGGATCGCGACCGGTTCGATCGCGTCTGCATGGCGATGCGGGCGGCCTGTTACACCACCGCCACCCTTGGCTCGCTCATCGTCACGCAGTGGATCAAGGATGGTGTCGCCGACCAGGTGCTCGGGGCCGTGGCGCAGGAAGCCTCAACGCGACTCGTGATCGCACGCCGTCTGCTGGGTGGGGCGATGGATCGGCCCACCTTTCCGACGAGCCTGCATGCCTGGCTGCCGATGTCGGAGCTACGCGCCGAGCGGGTGGCAAACGGGGCGCTGCGGCGTGGTGTCGTACTGACACCACCATCCTCGATTCTCGTGGATGGTGGTTCCGTCTCGGGACTGCGGATCTGTCTGAACATGGTCACGCGGCCGGAGCTCGAACGTGCCTTGCGGATCATCCGATCGGTGCTGGCGGACGAGGTCGTCCCCAGCGCCATGTCCGTCGTCTGAGGCTGAGTCGGGCCAGGCATCAGACGCTTCGGTCAGAGCTTCAGGTCGGTTCGATCGATCGCCTCGACCCGGCCGAACGAGGGATACATGCGTCCGTCCCGGATGAGCGACTGCACGAATGGCTCGTAACACTCGTCGGAGAGGATGGCGACGAGCTCCCCGACCGGATCGACGATGAACGTCGCCGGCCATTCCTGCTGCGGAAAACATCGCCGGAAGGCACCCGCATGGTCGATCGCGATCGTCTCCGGGCAGTGGCCATTCAGCTTGCCATTCACGGACGCCGGATCCAGGAAGACGTTCAGTGCGACACCGTCGACTCCCTCCCGGAGACCCGGGAGCAGCGCGCCATCCGGTGCCTCGGTCACCCGCAGGATCAGCCATCGCCCGCGAAAGCGGTTCAACCGAATCAGGTCACCCGCCAGCCGACGCACATGGAGCCGCCCGAGGCCATGGGTGTGTCGATCTTGAGTTCCCAGGCATGGCGCGCCCGGCTTCATGTGATTCATCGTCGTCCCGTCACGTCAATGGCAAGCACCGCATCGAAATCGCTTCTCTGACGGTGGGTACTACCATTCTGGCGGCCCTCCCGCGGGTGTCCATCCGCAAAATTACCGAGATCGCCACGGCAACGTCTACGTAATCCTCTGATTCATGTCTCAATTGAACCATCGATTCGGTCATCCTGCACGACTCGCCGCGACCCGGCAGGCCATCCTTCTCACGGAGGCGAGATCGTCCATAATTGCTCGTAGTCCCCGGTTTTTCGGAGAGGAATGCACATGGACGCACCCCTGATCGGCGCGAATCTCTGGATCTGGGAATCTCCCGTCACCACGGACGTCATCAGAACATACGCCCCAAGGATCGCGACATGGGGCTTTGACCTGATCGAGCTACCGGTCGAGCAGCCAGGAGACTGGTCGGTCGGCGAGGTACGCCCGTTGCTCGGCGAGCTCGGCCTGCGGGCAGGCGTCTGCGCCGTGATGGCGCCCGGCCGCGACCTGACGAGCGACGACGCGAGTGTGGTGCGCTCGACACAGGACTACCTGCGCGCGTGCATCGACGCCGCCCACGAGGTCGGGGCCGAGGTGGTCGCGGGTCCAGCCTACTCGCCGACCGGCGCGACCGGTCCGATCCCACCCGCCGCGCGAGCGACGTTGCTCGAACGGCTTTCCGCGAATCTCGCACCGGTGCTGGAACACGCCGCATCCGCGGGCGTGAAGATCGGTGTCGAGCCGCTCAACCGCTTCGAGACCAGCCTGTTCAACACCGTCGAGCAGACGATGGCGCTGATCGAGCACGTCGATCATCCCTCCCTCGGCCTGCTGCTCGACACCTTCCACATGAACATCGAGGAGCGCGATCCCGGAGCCGCCATCCGTCGCGCGGGCGACCGCCTCGTCCACTTCCACGCCTGCGGGAACGACCGCGGCGCACCCGGTCACGACGCGATCGACTGGATCGCGATCCGGGATGCCCTCGCGGACATCGACTATCGGGGGGCAGTCAGTATCGAATCGTTCACCAGCGCCAACCAGACGATAGCCACCGCCGCGTCGATCTGGCGTCCGCTAGCCCCGACTCAGGACGACATCGCGGCCGAAGGCCTGTCCTTCCTGCGAGGGCTCCTCGGTTCCTGACGGGCACGGTTGGGGCACGAAGGAGGTCCGCCAGCGAATCTCATCTCGCGGGTGATTGCACTGAATACGTAATCGGGCGTGTTCTCGAAATCGTACTTTTGTACGATGCTCCATCACGATAGCCCGCCTATGCTGATCACAGGTTCGACGAAGAACCGTCCGCCGCGGACGCCGCCACCGATGATGCTGGCAAGACTGCGGACCGACGCCCGGACGCACGCGTCAGCGACCAGCCCTCGCTGACGCGATCCCCCGCCATCGGATTGCCCGACGTGCTCCGAGTGGCACCCGGGCACCATTACCAGCGCATGTCCCTTGAGGCATACACGACGAGCGTGCCGGCCCCAGCCCTTCACAACCTGGCATCTTCATCAAGCCTCAGGTTCCCCTCCCCTCTCGTGCCCGTCGCGCGCCGGTGCTCCCCTTCCCACCGGCGCGTGGCGCTTTCGGACGCCGCGCCGCTCAGCGAGATGGCCGTTCCCTAGGTCACCTGGCCGGCGCCGACCGGCACCGCCTCAGCAGACGATCCCGCCGCCCTCCGCTCGGACCCGCGCTCTGCTTCGGCTGCCAGCGCGAGCTGCACCACGCCGAGCATGACCAGATCGATCCCCACATTGACGATGGCATAGAACTGGTCGGTGGCGAAGGCGAAGATCTGTCCAACAAGCAGCGAGCACAACACCGACGCCGCGAACGCCCGGAGCGCGTCCACACGCCGTCCCTGCATGAGACGCACCCCGCCAAAGACGGCGAGACCGCCGCCGGCCGCACTTGCGACGACCGACCCCCACTCGGCGAAGTCGAGACCGTCGCCCGTGTAGTGCATGAACACGAACAACACCAGCGGGACGAGCACGGCGAGCCCCTTCAGCAGGAACATCCAGATCACGATCCGCTCGAGCCAGTGGTTGCCGATGATGCGCCAGTAGGTATTCACCATCCGGTCACGCAGCGTCAGAATGCGGGACTGCTGAGCTTCGCTCACCACCTCCACCGACGTCAGGATGGTGTGCAGGTGATCGACCAGGGGCGAACTGACACCGGACGCGGCGAGATGGTCGAGTGCCTCGCGTCGGCGATGCTCATCGAGCTTGCCGATCGCAGCCCACTGCACGCCCTGCACCGCGAGGTAGAGGTGATCGGCCGATGTCACCTCCCGCCTGCGGATGAAATAGCGAGCGGTGAGGAAGAGGATCACGAAGATGGCGTAGATGAGCGCCACGGTCGGGCGGTAGAAGTAATCGTTGTCCTTGGTGATGAATTTGCCGAGCTCGTCGATGAAGCAGCCGAACCCTGCCCCGGAAACCACGGTCGCGATCGGCTTCCACACCGGGTGCGCGAAAATGGCGAGCATGCCGAACGCAACCAGCATCCCGAGCCCACCCCACAGCATGTGGGCGATGTGGAGGGTACTGCCCCCGACCTGCGGGTAGCCGGTTGCCGCCAGGTAGGCACGGATCGCCAGGATCGTCACGACCCCCGACACCAGCCAGATCTCGATCAGCGACGAGGCGAGAGGGTCACGAATCCGATACGGATTGCCAGAGATGTGCTGCGACCAAGATTGCTGGGACACCTTCCACCCCCTGCCTTCGGTTGTTCGCTGGTCCACACACGTATAGATACCCGAAACGGGACCGCCTGCCAATCCCGGTCGGGATTGGCAGGCGGTCCCGTTTCCCTTCGTGATCGGACGCCGTGTCGCTAGAAGATGCGGCCGATCCCCGTCTTCGCTTCGCGCTCGTCCTCGTCCAGGCCCTCGTGATGCTCACGCTCGGCCTCCGCGGTGAGCGCCAGACGCAGCACCCCGAGGATCACCAGCTCCACCATGAGGTTGCCGAGCGCGAGAAACTGGCTCGACGCGAAGGCGAAGAACTGGCCGAAGAGGATCGACAGGAGGATCGAGGCGGTGAATGCGTGAAGCGCCGCGACGCGTGCCCGTCGCAGAAGCCGAATAACACCCCACAACGCCAGCGCTCCCGCGGCGGCCGCCGATATGGTAGCTCCCCACTCCGAGAACGAGAGTCCCCCCTGGATCGTGAAGGACTCGGTGACGATACCGACGGCGAGCGAGCCGGCCACCTGGAGCCCCTTGATCACGAACAACCCGATGACGATCCGCTCGAGCCACCGGTTGCCGACGAGCTTCCAGTAGCCGTCGACGAGTCGATCGCGCAGCTCGAACAGCCGCGACTGCTCGCTCTCGTCGACCACACTCGCCGATTCCAGCATCTCCCGCAGCTGCCTCGCGAACCCCGAGGTCACGCCGCTCGCCTCGAGATGCTCCAGCGCGTGGTCCCGGCGATGCGCATCCAGCTTCCCGACCGCGAGCCACTGCACCCCCTCGACCGCGTAGTAGAGATGGTCGGCGGCGGTCGGCTCACGCTTGTTCTCGAAGTACCGTGCCAGCAGGAAGAGGGTCACGAAGATGGCATAGATGAGCGCGATCGTCGGCTGGTAGAAGTAGTCGTTATCCTTCGTGATGAACTTGCCCAGCTCGTCGATGAACCCGCCGAACCCCGCGCCACCCACCAGCGCGGCGATCGGCTTCCATGTCGGATGCGCGAAGATGATCAGCATGCCGAAACCGACCACCATCCCGAGCCCACCCCACAGCATGTGGGCGATGTGGAGGGTGTCGCCACCCACCTGCGGGTAGCCGGTCGCTGCCAGGTAGGCGCGGATCAGCAGGATCGTCACGACCGCCGAGACGAGCCAAATTTCCGTAAGCGCGGACGCATTGACATCGCGGATTCGATAGGGATTGCCGCGTACGGGCTCTCCGTTCTGATGGGTCGGCACGGTTGGTGTCCCCGAGGTGTGCTTCGTGGCGAAAGCCCGGCACGCCGCCGGACCTCACGATCATAGCTGCAGCGAGCAAGCCATTCAGGCGGGCGACCAACCATTCTGTAAGGTGTTGACAGTAATTGGCATCGCTGACACGCTGGGATCATCCTGCCGTCCCGATATGTCGGTCTCGCTCGTGACATCGTCGAAAGGAGCAACACCGATGTCCCCACTTGAGCGACTCAACCCGATGCAGCGCTATCTCGTGCACGAGTTCGTGGAGGACTACGAAGACGGACTCCTCTCTCGAAGGGACATGATGAGCCGCGTGCTGCACATCACCGGCAGTGTCACCGCCGCAGCAACCGTACTCACCAGCCTCGGCGTCCCGGCCGCGGGCGCGCAGGGGTCAACCCCCGCTCCGCCCGATGGTCCCCAGAGTCCGATCTCCGTGGATGCGAGCGATGCTCGAGTCTTCGCCACGAATGTGACCTTCACCGGCGCAGACGAGGCCAACATCCAGGCCTATCAGGCAGTTCCGGCCGACCGGCTCGGCGAGCAGTTGCCGCTGGTGCTCGTCTGTCACGAGAATCGAGGGCTCACCGACCACATTCGCGACGTCACCCGCCGGCTCGCGGTCGAAGGGTACATCGCCCTGGCGATCGACCTGCTCAGTCGGGAGGGCGGCACCGATGCGATCGCGGACCCGTCCGAGATTCCGGCAATCCTCACCGACGGCGATCCGGGCCGGCACGTCGCCGACTTCCAGGCCGCGATCGCCCACTATGCCGTGAGCGGCGAGGCCGACCTGACACGTGTCGGGATGACCGGCTTCTGCTTCGGCGGCGGCATTACCTGGCGAGCCGCGACCCAGATCCCGGAGCTCAAGGCGGCGGTGCCGTGGTATGGCCCACCACCGCCGCTGGAGGCCGTACCCAGCATCCGTGCTGCGGTCCTCGGCATCTACTCCGACGACCCGGACGATTTCGCCAACGAAGGCCGGGACGACCTGGTGGCGGCGCTCGAGGAGGCGAACATCACGTTCCAGATCAACGTCTACCCGGGCACGCAGCACGCCTTCCACAACGACACCGGCCAGCGCTACAACCAGGAACAGGCCCTTGCCGCCTGGAACGACATGCTCGCCTGGTTCGGCCAATTCCTGGCCTCGGCCTCGGCCACCCCGATGGCGACGCCGGAGGGGTAAGCCACGCCAGTGCCTGCTCCAAGTGAGCCGAAGGTCCTGAACCGAACGTACCCCGCGGAGCCCGGCGGCTGCCGGGCTCCTGCCCTTGCGCCGGTGCGGCGCCGTCATGGTTGCCCGCCACACGAAGGCATCGATACTGGTCATCGGAACCGTCTGGACAGGAGCTCTGATGATCAACGAGTCCATTACCACTGACAACTGCGACTACGCAATTCGATCCGCTACCCGCGCCGACGTGCCGACCATCGTGGCACTGCTCGCGGACGACGTGCTTGGAAGCCAGCGCGAGGCCGTCGAGGCGGACCTCGCTCCCTACCACACCGCCTTCGAACGCATCGCCGCCCACCCGAACCAGAAATTGCTCGTCGTGGAGCGCCAAGGTACTGTGGTTGGCACGCTCGACATCGCGACCCTCGCCTCGCTCTCTCGGCAGGGAACGCTACGCATGCAGGTCGAGGCCGTGCGCGTCGCTCGCACCGAGCGCGGCACCGGGCTGGGCAGCGCGATTTTCACGTGGCTCATCGACCACGCCATCGCGGAGGGATGCGGCATCCTCCAGCTGACCACCGACCGGTCACGGGAAGACGCACACCGCTTCTACGAGCGTCTCGGCTTCACGCCGTCGCACATCGGATACAAGCTCGACCTGCGCACCCGGTCGTGACACCCTCGGATGCATCCGAGGCGAATACGTCGAATGACTGACGCGGGGGGCCTACCGATCGAGCCAGGTGGTCTGGAAGGCGGCCGCACTGTGGATATCGACCTGCAGGAGCCGCCCGGGCCCGGCGTTCTCGAACCGGTGGGGTACCCCCGCCAGCGCCACCAGCACCGAGCCGGCCGGTGCCGTGATCGCCTTGCCATCAAGCTCGAAGCGCGCGGTACCTTCCAGCACGACGAACGTTTCATTGTGGGGATGCGTGTGCAGGGACGGCCCCTCGCCGGCGTCCCGATAGTCGACGACGATCACCGAGAGATCCGAGCCGAATCGCTCGCCTTCGATCTGGCCCTTGAGGCGCTCTCCGCGTGGCGTGAAGACTCGTGCGATATCGCCCATGGCTCGTACCCTTCGCGACATACCTGATTGGCACCGGACCCGGCTACCATTCTAGCGTTCCAGCCCCTGCGCACGATGACACCCGTGCCGCCATCCGCAGACATCCCCGCCGGCTGTTGCTATCATGAGTCGCGACAGGGATCCATGGTCGACAAGAATCGCGACACGCCGGGACGCTGCCATACCCAGCCAACGGCCTCGTACAAGCGACAGCGGGGACGGGATACGCATGCTCCAGGAAGAGGTCATCACCACCACGACGCCAGACCAATCCGCAGGACCTCCTCCCCGCAGGATACAGCTACAGGCAATGCGCCTCCTGGGCAGCACTCGCATTCTGGTGATGGTCGCGGTCTTCGGTCTCATGCTCGCTGCCGCGACCCTGCTGGTCTACGGCAACCTGCTGGCCCTGAGGACGGTCTGGGACACCGTCAATGCCCGCGACCTGAACATCGAGGGGCTCGATCACCTGATCGTGCTGCTCGTCGAGCTGACCGACGCATTCCTGCTGGGCTGCGTGCTCATCATCGTGGCACTTGGCCTCTACCAGCTCTTCATCAACGCGGACATGGCACTGCCACAGTGGCTGCGGGTCACCACGCTCGATGCGCTCAAGGCGAAGCTCATGGGTGCCGTCGTGATGCTGCTCGGCGTCTCGTTCGTCGGTGTCGTGGTCGAATCCGAGAACACCGACCTGCTCAGACTGGGCCTGTCCATCGCCGTGGTGATCGCCGCCCTGTCGCTCTTCCTCAAGGTCACCCACATGGAAAACAACGACGACTGAGCACGGGCAGGCCGTCGATGCGGCAGCCGGGCCGCTTCACGAACTGTCCGTGGTGAAGCGGCCCGGCTCCTCCCTGGTCGGGACGATCAGGCACCTTCCCTGGCCAGCCGGATCACGTTCCACGACAGCCTGGGGAGCGAGGCATGCAGCGTGCCGCCATCGAGCCTGGCGTCGCCGCCAGCATGCGGCACGACCGTGTCGGGCGCATCGACCGTGTTTCTCGCCTTGGGATCGGCGTGCTCCAGCACCAGATGCTCGACCACCCGGTAGCCTTCAAGCGCTCGAAGATCCCCCTCGATCGGCAGCACTCCGTCCTGACTTCGATTGACCGCAAAGATGCTGACCGTCTCCGCCTCGTCATCCCGAGTCGCGATGGCCTCGAGCAATGGCACCGCGTCGAAGATCGAATTGTCATACACGGGTGACTGGACCCGCACGTCCATCGCGGTGCCCCGTCCGTATCTCGAGGCGTGCAGGAACGGCCAGTAGATCGACTGGCGCCAGGCCGCCCCGCCCGTCTCGGTCGAGATCGGCGCCAGCACGTTGACGAGCTGCGCCAGGCAGCCGATCCGCACCCGGTCGGCATGCTTGAGCAGCGAGATGATCATGCACCCCACCACCAGGGCGTCCTCGAGGTTGTACGGCTCCTCGGCCAGATGCGGCGCGACCTGCCACGGCTGATTGCGCTTCGTGTCGGCATCCTGATCCTTCGTGTGGTGCCACACGTTCCACTCATCGAAGGCGATATGGATCGGCTTCTTGCCGCGCTTCTTCGCCCTGATGAAATCGCAGACACCGACAACCGTCTCGATGTAGCGGTCCATGTCGAGCGACTTCGCGAGGTACGTGCCGAGGTCGTCCGACGCATTGCCGTAGTAGGTGTGCAGCGAGATGTAGTCGACGTGCTCGTAGGTGTGTTCGAGCACCGTCGCCTCCCATTGCGGATAGGTGGGCATGTTGGCATTCGAGCTGCCGCACGCCACCAGCTCGATCGTGGGATCGACCCATTTCATGGCAGTAGCCGCCTTGGCTGCCAACCGCCCGTACTCGTCGGCCGACTTGTGCCCGATCTGCCACGGACCGTCCATCTCGTTTCCGAGACACCAGGTGCGGAACCGGTGCGGCTCCTCGACACCGTGCGCACGGCGCAGGTCACTCCAGTACGTACCTCCCGGGTGGTTGCAGTACTCCACCAGACTTCGCGCGGCATCGACGCCACGGGTGCCAAGGTTGACGGCCATGTTGACCTCGGCCCCAGCCAGCTTCGCCCAGGCAGCGAACTCATTCGTGCCGACCTCGTTTGTCTCGGTCGATGTCCAGGCGAGATCGAGCCGCCGCGGACGCTCCTCGACCGGCCCGACACCGTCCTCCCAGGTGTATCCGGAGACGAAATTGCCTCCCGGGTACCGGATGAACGGTACGTCGAGCGCCCGCACCAGCTCGAGCACGTCCCGCCGGAATCCGTGCTCATCGGCGGTCGGGTGTCCCGGCTCGTAGATCCCCTCGTACACGGCCCGCCCCATATGCTCGATGAAGGAGCCATAGAGCCGTGGATCGATCTCCCCGATGGTGTAATCCCTGTCGATGATCAGTCGCGCCTTCTGCATGCAGGTTGCTCCTACGTTCGACAGCCGAGAGATTCAGTACGGGCATGGTCGCACAAGCCTCCCGAATCGCAATCTCCCGTCGCCGCCCGCATGCCATGGGACCGACCTGACGCGCACGATGGACAGAACCCGGAACATCCAGTCATGAGCATCACATGAATCAGGGGGCGCTTGTCTCTCCCGGTTCGTCGACAGGCGCTCGGTGGCAACAATGCTCGTCGCGATCGAACGGAGCCCTACGGCACCACGATCGTGTCGTCGACGTCGGCGGTGGTCAGCACGGTCACCGCGTCGCTCTCCCGATCCACCGCGCTGACGACGATCTGGAAGGAATAGGTTCCCGCCCCCCAGGCATCGGCAGGGACGTACCTATCCGTCAGCTCCGTCACCCCACCGGGCAGCTCCATGCCGCTTGCCACCGGGTAGCGCTCGAGCTCCTCGCCATCGAGCGTCACGACCAGATCGATCGTCGCCGCGGGGACCCGGTCGCCACGGTTCTCGATCGTGATGGCAACATCGGCGAAGGCGATCGGGTCAGCGTTGGGTGAGATGCGCACCGCCGTAAGGGCGATGCCGATCGGTTCCACCGGCTCGGACACCGTCACCACGGCATCGACGACCTCCGCGGTCGCGCCGGATGCCTTATCGATCAGCTCCAGACTCACGTGGTAGTCCCCAGGAGCGAGCTGCTCGGGCAGCGCCACGTGGATCTCTGTCGTGAGTCCGGCGTACACGGAACCCATGGAGATCGTGGAGGCATGGATGCGATCGCCTGCGGCGTCGGTCATCTCCAGCTCGCCGGACGGACGCACCAGGTAGGTGCCGGTATTCGTGATCGGGATGCGCAGGGTGGAATGTTCGATGGCAGGCGCACCAGGCTCGAAGGCATGCGTGAGCTCACCCGGCACGAGGATACCGACGGAAATCGCGTAAGCACGCACCTTGCTGAGCACACCTGACCCTTCCAGCGGCTCCGAGGCCAGCTGAACCACCAGGCCGGCGATGTACTGCCCTGGGGAGGTATCGTCGGGGACCGACACGGTGAACGTTACCGGGTGCTGCTCCCAGGGACCGAGCTCCACGTCGAGGGCTGGAAAGTCGATCCATGACGTCGCCGGAGCGGGTGGGTCGTCACGCTCACCGGCCAGGAAGCCGCCGTTCACGGCGGAGAGCGCGTTGACCTTGAACGCCTGCAGTCGGACCGGCACAGCACTCTGGTTGACGAGCGATGCGGTGAGCTCCACCGTCTCGCCGGGCATGACAGGGACATCGTCGAAGTAGCCGCTGGGATGGTCACCGACGGCGACGATACCGAAGATCGGCGACTCGGCAGACTCGGCGGCGGAAGTGCCGGTGTCGGAGATCGAATCGGAACCGAGATCGACGGTCTGGGCCAGAGAGGCCGTCGGAACGAGGAAGGCAACCAGGGTGACCACGCCGATTATCGACCGGAGACACGTGAACATGCCCATCTATGACCTCCAGGTGGGTCGCCCCAAACGCGATTTCGTGACTCTATGCGGCGTTCGTAACGGTAACCGTGACCTCCCCCTCGTACTTGCCATTCGGCAGATCGGCGGGTACGGCGTTGAGGAGGTACGTGATGAAGAACTCCGAATCTGTCACTGCATCATGGGTCCAGCCAGCCGGATCCAGGGACATGCTCGTCAGAGTGGAAAGTGCCGTGAAATAGCTCGACGTGGGCGGGATTGCTCCTCCAGCGCCCTTGAGCCCTGCGAACGAGACGCTCACATCGCAGCCATAGGAAGGCCTGGAGGTGATGCTTGCCTGGAGCAATACTGCCGGCGGAGTGCCTTGTGGTGGCGTTGGACCTGGTACCGGCATGGGAGGTTGATACGACCAACCCTCACCGACGCGGTACCAGGTTCCGAACCCGCCACCTGCCCAGGAGAGATCCACGGCGCAGACGGTTTCCATGCCCAGCACGACGCTGATCGTCTCGGAATCTTCGGATTGCGCGGCCACCCCCGTGATCGTGGCACCGAAGAGACACGTGATCGCGACGAGTCGAGCGAAAAACCTGCGCGTGCGAGTCATGGTCGATCCCCCCATTCTTCACTGAACGTCTTCATCGGATGGTTCCAGCTTCGCTCTCGATGTCGGTCCCGTTGCTTCCCTGCCCTGGCCCGATACCCCGCGCGATGCTGTCGGCATGAGCGAGCCCCGGGCTCGGTCACCTCCTTCTACGTCTCGTTGACGATGGTGAACGTGACAGTCCCGCGGTACACACCCGGAGGCTTGTCGTCCGGTGGGTCAAGGGTGAAATGCACGGTCCACGTGCCATCGACCCGCCCGGCGCTGACCAGGTGCGCGATCGTGACGGGCCCGGGTCCGAGCGGGACGCCAGCGTCAACCGAAACCAGCGCGCCCGCTGCTGACGTGACCGGAGTGACGCCGCGGTATGTGAGGTCGGCGGCGGGGATGAGGTCTCCGGTGTCCGCGTGATACAGGCCGTCGGTGCTCACCTGGAGCACCCACATGCCTGGTACATCCGCGCACTCGGGATCTCCACTGGTCAGCGTGAGCGTGAGGCTACCGGTCAACGGCTCGTACCCGTCCCCCGTGATCCTGGCTGTCCCGAACACCAGCGGGCTGACATCGACCGCGGGTGGCTGGGAAAACGGTGCTGACACCCTGGCGGGCAGCTCGGCGGGAGGGCCCGGAAATGCCTCTCCGCCTTCAGGCGCGAGCAGCGTGGAAACCGTCACCGCCCCGCTGTCCGCGTCACAGCCGTCGGGCGTTACCGTGAAGGCGAAGTCGTGTGACGATTCGGCGCGAATCACTGTACCGGTCGACCCTGTGGTAGTGCCCGCACCGGATACCGTCCATCCGTGAGGACCGGCGACCTCGATCTCCACGAGCGTCACCACGCGCTCTCCGAGCGCGTCACTCGCTTGCAGCGAGCATCTCACGTCGACGGGTACACCGATGGTGGAGGCGATCGCTTCCGGGAGACAGGAAAGTCGGAAATCGGCACCCGTCAGACCCGTATCCGCTTCTACCACCAGTGCTGGAACGTTCGGGGTGGCGGTGAGGGAGGCGACAGGTGTGTCACCACCGACCGCACGCTCCACGGTGCCGATCGGCGTCGTGATCGTGCTGCTCACATGGAGCGACACGGTCTGCTCGGCGTTCAGCTCAGACGGCGCCGTCACGACCACCGTGACGCCGAAGGACGCGCCTGGCGAGAGGGTCTGATTCTCCACGAGCTCAATCGCTCCGCCACCAGTGGCCCACCGCGATCCACCGGCCTGGCCGCGCAGCCACCACGCCGTGGCGGGGATGCCACCTTCATGTCTCAGGTCGACATGGATCGATGTGGCGACTCGAGGAGAGGTGACGGTGTAGGCAAGGGTAATGCTCTGCTCACCACCCTCGGAGAGCGAGAGGTGGCCCGCAGTCGAGAGCGCCGACAACGTGTCGCTGTTCGGTATCGGCTCGGAGGTCGACTCAGGGCGAGGCAATGCTTCGCCGCCCAGGACGATGATCTGGGTGGGGATCTCCGACGTCGTCCGCGCACGGTCTGCGTCGCCGGTGGGAGCGACGGTCTGAGACGTCTCAAGCGTGGGAGGCATCGAAGTCGGCGACGGGGTGATCGCCCTCGGTTCCTCCGCGATCGGAGCAGTTGCGGTTGCGGTGTCCGATTCAGACCCGATCGTGAGCGGGAGCTCGGCAGGCGGCTGGTTCTGCTCCTGCGGCACGCCGGTGGGTTCCTGAGCGATCGTCAGAGCCGGCAAGATGCCAACCGATGCCACCAGTCCGCCAACCAGCAGCCAGGGGCCGATTGCCCACCGACCAACCAGTCGCCCCAACCCCATCGACGCCCCCTACCGCTCCTCGAAAGCTGCCCAGGGCAGCGCCTAAACGTGCTGGCCCGCCGATCGAGGCTGGACCCCTCCGATGATGGGGAGCGCCCCGGTGGGCTCGATCCCACCGGGCGTGCCTGCCACGTCCGGCACCACCTCACGTGGCGCGGCGGGACGCTCCTGCACCGGCATCTCGGTGCGCCGTACCGATGGCATGACGTCAACGGGTTGATCGGAAAACGCGCCGGCAGCACCCAGCTCTTCGTATCTGGTGCGGTATGCCGCCACGGAGCCGTGAATGGCATCGATGAGAACGAGGGCCAGGATGACAGGTACGATGATGACAGCGACCGTGACGACGAGATCGAGCATGGGTCACTCCGATTCGTTGAAACCGAACCACGAGTCACAAACCGAATGCGCTGGCGAATCACGTAGCCATCGTGCGCTCCTCGGGGGAGGCAGCGCATCGGCACAACGACGGAATTGACGGAATGATCCATGCCCTGAGTTGCACAAATTACTCAGATTCTGCAGGTAAGGAGGGTCAGGCGAGGCCGTTACGGATGGCGAACGCCACCGCCGCCGTGCGAGTCCGAACCCCCAGCTTGGCCAGGATGTGGTCGATGTGGTTGGCTACGGTTCGCTGGCTCAGATAGAGCAGCTCGGCAATCTCACGGTTCGTATGACCGTCGGCGAGAAGCTTGAGAACCTCGTGCTCCCTGCGCGTCAGCTCGATGTCGAGGGGCACTGGCACGTCGGGGGACGCGCTGGCAGCGAGCTCCTGCCCCAACAGGAGCAGGGAGACTTCAGCCTCGATCTCCGGTCGGCGAAGGTGCCGGCCAACGTCGAACTCGCCTTCGAAGGCATCGCGCCCGAGCGCACGTGCCGCCCGTCTCACCGCGCGGTCGAACGCCGCCCGCTCCGGCAGCATCACCATGGCGCCAATGCGGTCCATCGCACCAAAGAGTCGTGCCGCGGTTCGATACTTGCGCCGCTCGACAGCGACCACCCCGGCCGTCCCGATGAAGACGGGGCGATCATGGCGGTGCCCCGTGGCGAGGTCGAGTGGCTCCTGTCCCAGCAGTGCGACCGCCCGGTCCGGCTCGCCGCGCTCGCAGGCGATCAGGGCGAGGTAGTTCCTGGTCCAGACCGGCACGAGCGGGTCTCCGACCCGCTCGGCCGCCCGTCGCGTCTGGTCCAGGAGCCGGGCCGCCAGTCCCAGCTTGCCCATGCCATAGGCCACGACACCGCGATGGTAATCGATGGTGAGATGCGACCAGTCGTTGCCAGCCTTGTCGAAGAGGTCCGCCGCCTCTCGCAGGAGCGCCTCCGCCCCGGGATAGTCGCCGTAATCCTCAGCCAGCACCGCGAGCATGACCGTGACCTCACCTTCGCGGTGCGGATCCCCGGCGACACGGGCGAGCGCACGCGCCTCCGCGAGGTACGCAGACGCCTCGGGACGCCCGAGCAGTTGTGCCAGGTGGCCCGTCCAGCAGAGGACGTCGCTTCGGGTCAGGTCATCCATCGACGAATTCCGCTCGAGCACCCGTTCGAACCAGGCCAGCCCGCGTGCCTCCTGCCCGGGGAGATACCACAGCCATCGGGTCTGAACGACGAGTCGTGCCATCTCGTCCAAGCGGTCGGTCTCGTCGAGCCACGCGATCGCCGCCTCCAGGTTCCCCCGCTCCTCCTCGAGTCGGTCGAACCAGCCAACATTCCGGACAGGATCCACCGGGTAGGCACTGTCGGCGAGTGAGAGACACCAGTCGGCGTGTCGGTGCCGAATGGCCTGCACCTCACCGGTGGCGGCCATCTGCTCGATACCGAACTCCCGGATCGTCTCCAGCATCTGGTACCGGGTCACCTCTGCGTTGCCCGTCGCCACCTGCAACAGGCTGGCTTCGACCAGCGACATGACGATGGCTGCAACATCGGCATTGGCTCCATCGACGACGTGCTCGGCGGCTCCCAGTCTGAATCCGCCGGTAAACACGGCCAGCTGCCGAAAGACGCTCCGTTCGCCGTCCGTCAGCAGGTCGTATCCCCAGGCGATGGCATCGCGCATCGATCGCAGCCGCGACGGCACGTCACGCCTGCCACCTGCCAGCAACCGAGTGCGCTCTGTGAGGTGGCGCTGGATGTCCGCGGGCGACATCACGCCTATGCGCGCCGCAGCCAGCTCGATCGCGAGTGGCAGACCGTCAAGCTGCCGGCAGATTTCCCCGATGTAGGGCGCGTTGTCTCGCGTCAGGATGAAATCCGATCGAATCGCCCTCGCCCTGCTGACGAAGAGCTCCACGGAAGGAAAGATGGCCAGATCAGCGCTGTTGTCGCCTCCGGGCACCGCCATCGGCGGGACCAGGTAACGACGCTCGCCGGAGACGTTCAACGGGATCCGGCTGGTAGCGAGCACCTTGATGCGTGGACAGCGCCCAAGCAGCTCGACCAGCCAGACTGGCGGCACGCCGAGGAGATGCTCGAAGTTGTCGAGGATGAGTAGAGCGTGCCGATCTCGCAGTGTCTCGACGAGTGACTCGAGCAACGACCGATCGTTCCGCTCCTGCGCTCCAACGGCTCGGGCGACGGCGGGCAGGATCTGCTCAGGCTGGCGCTCCGCAGCAAACGTGAGGAAATGCAGGCCATCGGCGAAGTCGGACTCGACCCGTCGGGCCACCTCGAGGCTCAGTCGCGTCTTGCCCACCCCGCCAGGTCCGGTAAGCGTCAGCAGCCTCGTCTCTTCCGCATCCAGCAACGCCAGGATCTCATCGACCTCGGTCTCCCGACCGACGAATGACGTCAGCGAGATCGGCAGCTCGGACGAGGAAGAGCCATCAGCGGACCGCCGGTCGGGCCCCTGCTGGTGGTCGCTGAAGGCGTACACGTTCGCCATGAGCAGCCTCTCGGAGCGCCTTTGGGAGATGTATCTCATTCCCATTCTGCCCCGGTCATTCCTAAGACGTCAACAATAAAATAAACGGGACATTCTCCTAACGAACACAGCGAAGGGGAGGAGCCAATGGCCACTCCCTCGTTTCACGATCATCCGTTCCCGATCGATCGGTGCCGACTACCAAATGACGACGCGCTCATCCTCCGTCAGGAACATCTCGTCGCCGGGCAGCGTGCCCCACGTCTCATGGAAGGCGTCCATGTTCCGGATGGGCTGGACCGCGCGCACCATCGGGGGCGAGTGCGGATCGGTCTGAACCAGGGTGACGAGCGCCTCGTCGCGCATCTTCATGCGCCAGACCGTCGCCGCAGCGATGAAGAATCGCTCCCGCTGGGTCAGCTCCCGCACCGCCTGCACCGCGACCGGGGTAGCCATGGCGGGCGGGTCGGCAGGGGTCGCAAGGGCCGCCACCGGTGATGCCTCGGCTACGGGTTGCGCCGGCCCGGACACCGGACCGATCACGACGTCGTCCAGTGAGTATCCGTTGGCCTCCAGATGGGCCGCGAGGGCGTCGAAAGCGACCTGCACGCCGCCGAGGTCCGCGACGTTCTCACCGATGGTGATCTGGCCGTTGATGAACACACCGGGCAGCACCTCGATCGCGCTGTACTGATCCGCGACCAGCTGGTTGAGCACCGTGAAGGCCTCGCGATCCTCTTCGGTCCACCAGTTCGAGAGGTTCCCGTCGCCGTCGAATTGCGAGCCCATCTGGTCGAAGCCATGGGTGATCTCGTGCCCGATCGCGAACCCGATCGCGCCGAAGTTCGAGGCCGGATCCGCCTGGTAGTCGAAGTATGGCGGCTGCAGGATCGCTGCCGGGAAGGTGATGTCGTTCGCCACCGAGTTGTAGAAGGCGTTGACGCGTTGCGCCGGGACGAACCACTCGTCGCGGTCGACCGGCCTGCCGTACTTCTCGAAATTGCGCCGCAGCTGCACCTCCAGCGCGGAAATCATCGATGCCGCGAAGGAATCCCGGATCTCGACCCCTTCGTAGGTCTGCCACGTGTCCGGATAGCCGACCTTGACCCCGAGCTTGTCCAGCTTGGCCTGCGCCCGCTCCTTCGTCTCCGCCGACATCCAGGTGGTCGCCTCGATCCGCTTGCCGAACGCGGAAATGAGCTCATCGACGAGCTCGGTGATGCGCTCCTTCGCCTCATGCGGGAAGCAGGCGCCGACGTAGAGCCTGCCGACCGCATCGGTCAGCGCGCCACTCACCTCGGCGAGCACACGCTCGTCCAGCGGCTTCTGTTCATCCGCCCCGGTGAGGACCTCGTCATACCGGAATTCCGTCTGCTCGATCTCCTCGGAGAGATACGAGGCAAAGGACGACACGGTGTGGACCGCAAGGTAGTCCCTGATGGTTTCGATCGGGGTCTCCCGCACGATGGTGTCGAGCGCTCCGAGATACCCAGGCTCCGTGACGATGACCTGGGTCACGTCGACCAGCCCGAGGCGCTCGAAGTAGCTCGACCAGCCCATGAGCGGGTAGGTCTCCTCGAGCTCGGCGACGGTGAACGGGTTGTAGATGAGGTTGTAGTCCTGCTGCTGCACGCGGGTAAGGGTCTCGGCGGCCATCCCACGCTCGAAGTCGTAGATCGCCTGAACATCGCTGGACGAGGTCGCAGCGTCATGACCCGCGTGGACGAGGAGCTCGGCCGCCATTGCGAGATACGCCTGGCGGACTTCCTCGTTCGCCCCCCTGTCCTCAAGGTAATAATCCCGGTTCGGGAGTCCGAGGGTTGGACCGTCCAGGTACAGCGTGTTGACCATGCTGTCCATGAGGTCGGCATCGACCCCGACGGTGAGGAAGTGCGGTACGCCGAGCCACGAGGCGTCGAACAGGAACTCGTGGAGGTCGCCGAGTGTCCCGATTGCCTGGATCCGATCGAGGATGAACCGGATCGGCTCGATCCCCTGACGGTTCCGCGTTTCCAGATCGATGCCCTGACGGAAGAGCTGAACCGCCTTCCACTCGTCGGAGCCTTCCTCGAGCACATCGCTGCTCTCGAGATTGTGCAGCAGCCCGAGCAGCTGCTCCGTGGCGCGATTCTCCAGATCCACGAACACGCCATACGAGGACCTGTCGCTGGGGATGGTCACGCGGTCGAGCCAGCCACCGTTCGCGAACCGGTAGAAATCCTGGCGGGGATCGGCGGTGAAGTCCATATCTGCCGGATTGATCCCGTGAATCCCGCTGGACGTGGCCACCTGACGGCTCAGCACCGCGAGCGCGGTGGCGAGCGCGTCGGCATCTGGCAACGCGAGTATCGCAGGCACGCTCGCCATCGTCCCAATGAATGTGCGTCGACTTGTTCGCATGACACCTTCCTCCAGATGCCGCCACCGGCCCACCATGATCCGACGGTACTGGGCGGCACCTCTCGGCCCGTGTCATGGGGATCGAGACTGCAAAGGCGTCCGGAGTGCGTTCTCCGGTCCCCGTATTCCATGTGGGCGAATTCCCTGATGGCAGAGTAACCCATTCGAGCCAGTTGCCGCCATCGCTGCCGGGCGCCGGCCATCACATCACCGGGAGGATCACGGTGAATCGAAGCGTATACAGCGAACCGCACGGTCGGACATGTCCGACCGTGCGGTTCGCCTCGGTGAGCAGCGACAATCGTCAGATCAGGACCCGGCGGTGAAGATCTCCAGCTGGGTCACCGTGCCCGGCAGCGTCTGTATCTCGGCCGAGATGAGGATCGGATCACCGACGCGTTCCAGCAGCTCGAGATCGTAGATTCCGGGCAGGACCCAGACGAAATCGCCCTGCTCGAACTGGTCCTGCCAGATCACCGTCCCGCCGAGATCGGTGACGGTGTAGATCTCGCCAGCACCCTGCGGGAACTTGATGAGCGCCCCCCGGATCCATGTCGTCTCGCCGGCCTGGATATTCGCCCGGATCTGCGTCTGCGATCCACTTGGGTTCACCCAGCTGACATCGCAGATGCCGACATTGAGCTCCACCCGGTTGGAGTCGGTCAACGTGACCGTCTGCTCCTCGCCCTCGGGGTTGGAATCGGTCGCGCCGGTGCGGCAGGTGATGGTCGCACGCGGGAAGATGTCGCCGAACGCCTCGATCTCGAGGAAACCGGTCTGAATCACGACCTGCAGCTCTTCGAGCACCGTGAACAGCGCCCGGTTGAGCTCCTCGGTGTTGCCGGCACCGAGATTCAGCCCACCGCCTGCATCAGCGATGCACTGGAGGGTCGCCTGCTCGTCCTGCGTGAGCCCGAACCCGATCACGTAGGTCGTCACGCTGACGTCGCCATCGGCCAGCGCCTGGGCGGCGGCGCACGGGTCGCCTCCGCACGTCTCCAGTCCGTCGGTCACCAGCACGATCGCGTTCCGCTCGTTCTCGGCCGGCGGCTGGAAGTCGCCCGCGGCACGCTCCAGCGAGAGCGCGATCGGCGTCCACCCGACGGGCTCGTAACTCTCGACCGCGCTGCGCAGCGCCTCCTTGTTCACCCCCTCGATCGGCACGATGAGCTCGCTCGACTGGCAGCTCTCGGCGCGGTCCGCCTCCTGGTTGCTACCCTCGTGCCCATAGACACGGAAGCCGACGTTCACACCCTCCCGCTCGGGGATGGCATCGATCACGTCGTTGAGCACGGTCCTGGCTGCCTCGATCCGGGTCTCGCCCGGGGATACCTCCTGCGCCATCGATCCGGACGAATCGAAGATCAGCTGGACATTGACAACCCCACTGCCGGTCTGCGCCTGCTGCTCCCCCTGTTGCCCGGCGGCGGGTGCGATGAATCCCATCGCAGGGTTCAGGGCCAGCATCAACAAGCCGATGACCACTACGCGAACGAGCCAGCGAGGTGAGCGCGATGACATGCCCATGGGTTCGATTCCCCCTTGAGATGCGTGGCATCCGCCAGGGATGCTCACGGAGCTCGCGATGTCGGCTTTCAAATCGGTTCTGTTGAGCGGATCCGGCTGCATGAAGTATGCCACCACCGTGCCGGTGGCGTGAATCATGCAGGACCTGCATCATAGCAGTGACGCCCGAACGAGCACATGGCACGGAGGTGGCGGCGATGCGGTCCCGGATGATCCTGGTCCTCGTAGTGTTGGCATTGACACTCGGCGTGCTCCTCCGGGGCGCGCTCGGCTGGGCCGCCGCCCAGGACGGCGAGGCCACCCCCGACTCCGGGCCGCCGGCCGAGCTCGTGATCGACGGCCAGCGCTACTCGTTCGATCGTGAGGTGCAGGTCGATCTCACGCTGCTGCAGGAGATCGCACAGGATCCCGGCACCCCCGTCTTCGTGAAGGTCGATCCCGACCCGCTCAACGCGGTCTACGCACCGGACGACGGCGCGGTGCGCCGGTACCTGCCCCAGTTCATCGACTCACCCGAAACGGCCTGTCCCACGGAAACGAGCCCGGCGGCGTCGATCGAAGGAAACGGCGCGATCTACATCCCGGCCGGCATCGATCCCGATGTCTCGCCCGAGCAGCTCGTGCAGGTCGGACAGACCGCTGATGGCCGCACGCTCTACGCACCGTCCACCGAGCAGCCATTTCAGGAGCTCTACGCCACCGGCGCCGACGGTGGTCTGCTGCATTTCGTGCTCGTGCAGGACGACGGCGTTCCAGTCACCTTCCCCGAACAGATCAGCTTCGCCGGGCAGCGCTTCCAGCTCGTGGGGGCCGGCGTGACAGGTCCGGATGGCCTGCAGAAGGTCGGCTGCGCGGGCGCATTCCCGGCGCTCGCGGCGAGTGATGAAGCCGAGGGATCGTTCCGCGCGATCCACCTCCAGACTGCCGACCAGCTCGTCACCTACGAGGCGATCGATACCCCTGAGCCAACGGGGCAGCCTACCCAACCGCCGATCGACACCGCCACACCACCGACCGGGGAGCCGACACAGGCTCCCACCCAGGCGGCCACCGCGACGCTCGTGCCGACGGTCGTGCCGACGGCGGCGCCGACAGAGATTCCAACAGCACCGCCCACCGCCACCGCCGCGCCAACCGAAGCACCGCCAACGGCAATGCCGACTGCGGTGCCCACCGAAGCCCCCGCCCCGACAACCGTGGCGACGGTACCTCCAGAGCCGACCGCTGCTCCCACAGAAGTGCCGACCGCCGTGCCAACCGACACACCCGACGCGACAGCCACCTCGGAGCCGACCCAGGCACCGACGACCGCGGCACCGACACAGAGCCCGCAGTCCCGACCGACGCCGACACCACAGGTGCTGCAGCCACCTGCGGTGGTGCCCACCCTGCCGCCCGACGCGCCGCCGCCTGCGGCCGCGACGTCACCCGCCACCGGCTGTTCCGGCAACCCGGGTCCGATCGGCGACGACGACCTACCGGAGCGCCTGCCGAGATCGCTGCAGTATGGTGGCACGGGATACCGCTTCGTCGAGGCCGTGCCGGTGGAGGAGACCGGCGAGCTGAGCCGCGTCGGCTGTGTCGGGCCGTTCGAGGCGTTCACGAGCGACACCGAGGGTGTGCTCTACCTCACCCTCTCCAACGTCGCCGATACGGCCTGGCGATTCGAGGCAACGTCCTCCTTTGCGGTCAACGTCGAAGTCACTGCCGACCCGCGCGTCCTGACCCTCCAGGGTCAAGGTGACCAGCCGGATGTCCGGTACCGCGCTACCGACCCGCTTGTGCCATCGGTCTACTCGAGCGTCTCCCTTGTGCTCTACGTCGCCGACGCCGAGGCGACCGAGGCCGACCGCGTCCTCGGCCACGCGGTGGACCACGAGGTGATCGTCGAGTACCTGCCCGAGGGTGCAGCGGAACCAGCACCTGACGATGTGCTGGCGCGGGCGGAGTCACTCGGGATCCATCCGACCCTGACGCTTGGGAACAGCGACCAGACCTACGTGCTCGTCGCACTGTGGGAGCCGTTCGGCACGACCACGAACGGTTGGCTCACGCTCTACGGACCGCAGGGGGAGGCAGCGCCGGAGCAGCTGGTTGGAATCGATCCTCGTCGACTCGATCTGGCGGTCTTCAACCGCATCGACCAGGAGTAGGTTTCGCCGTGGTGTCGTCACACCGGATGCGATCCTCAGACGGATCGCATCCGGGTGTCCGTGGAGTGGCCAATCTGTAACTACACGTCGACGCTGTAACTACACGTCGAGGCAAGGAGGATCCGCGCTGGCGGGCGGGGCAGTCGACTCCCGCCCAACGTACCGACACGCAACGAGCCGGTCGGACAGGGGCTCCGCTGCGGCGTCTTCGGCGGGCTTCACGAGATACTCCGCGGCGAACCGTCCCATCTCATAGAACGGCAGCGCCACCGTCGAAAGCGCGGGTCGGAGAAATCTGGACACCAGCTGCTGGTCATCGAATCCAACGATGGAGAGCTCGCCGGGAATGGATATCCCGAGCTCCCGCGCCGCGTCGTAGGCGCCCATGGCCATGCGGTCCGTGCCGCAGAACAGGGCCGTCGGCGGCTCGGGCAGGTCGAGGAGCTCGCGCGCGAACCTATAGCCATCGTCGGCGTCGGCACTGCCGTTCCGAACGATGGCGTCATCGAACCTCACCCCGAACTGCTCGAGCGCGCGCTGGTAGCCCTCAAGACGACCTTCGGAGGCGAGGCGGACGCGGTCGGGCCCGATGTTGATGAGCCCGATGCGCCGGTGTCCCTCCCGCAGCAGGGACTCCGTTGCGGCGAAGCCTCCCCCCACCTCGTCGGGGCGGATCATCGGATAGACGCCACCCGGCATGAAGCAATTGAGCAAAATGGCCGGCACTTCCCTCAGGTTTTCCGGCGGCGTGACTTCCTTGTGGGCCATGGCTGCGTAGACGATCCCGTCGACGCGTCGTTCGAGGAGCTCCTCGACGGCGGCGCGCTCGATCTTCGGGTCACCGCCGGTATTGACGATCATCAACAAGTGCTCGTACTGCCAAGCGGCATCCTGAGCGCCACGAATCATATCGCCGGCGAACGGCGAGGACGCGAGCTCATCGGTAACGAAGCCGATGCTGTGGGTCTTGCTGGTGCGCAGCGACTTGGCCGCGGCGTTTGGGCGGTAGCCGAGCGCTGCGACCGCCTCCCACACGCGCTCCTGCGTCGCCGGAGGGATGCTCATCCCGACCGTCCGGTTGATCACGAACGACACGGTCGTCTGGGACACACCGGCACGCTCGGCGACATCTTTCATGGTGGCGTATCGCTTCCTGCCCCGCCCGCCCGCTGATCGGGACATCTGGGTGCTCCTCCCTTACGACCCCTGTCGCATGCGGCCACACCTGTCAACACCACAGCGACTGCACTGAGACCGGTTCACTGCAGCGCCGCGCAGAGAGCGGCCGCCAGGAACTTGACAGCTCTGGAGACGATGATATCATCGAGCTAAACGCATTTAGTAATACGTAACAGTGGTCGCAGTTTGGGTCATCGCCGCCTTTCCTCTCGCCATCTACCGGCGTTGGCCGGCGCCTGCTGGGTGATACGACGCTATACGCGGCAATCACTTCGACGCTACCGCGAAAGGAGGTCTCCCTTTCCACTCGCAGCGGACCGCATACGGCACCGCTGTCCGGGACACGTCGCATCCCCGCTACCGCATGGAGGACACGTACATGGCTGAACCGACAGGTCGCATCAATCGCCGCAACCTTCTCCTGACCGCAGGTGCCGGACTATCGTCGCTGGCGATTGGATCGGCCACGACACCCGCGATCGCTGCCGCGCCCGCCTTCCTCAGGCAAGAGCAGACCCTACGCATCGCGTTTGAAGGCACGGCCGTCGACCCACTTGACCAGCAGCTCGCCGACGGCTTCAAGGAGCAGTTCCCCGACGCCAATATCGAGTTCATTCCCATCCAGGGTACGGACTGGAACGAGTACTTCGCCAAGGTGCTGACAATGATCGCGTCGGGTACCGCACCCGACATTATGTCGGTGGCAACCGAGGGGACGCAGCTCTTCGCCAGTCAGGGGCTCTCGACGCCGCTCGACGACTACGTCAAGCGCGACCAGGCCGAGCTTGAGGAATACTTCGCCGATGTCCACCCCTCGCTCGTCGAAGCGATGATGTACGAAGGCAGCCTCTACCAGCTGCCTCGCGACTTCAACGCGGCCAACATGTACATCAACACAACACTCTTCGAAGAGCATGGAATCGACTACCCGGCTACCGATTGGGACAAGGACACGTTCTACCAAATCGCACGCACCCTGACCGCCGAGAACGGCGGTCCGCCGTTCGGGTACGGTTGGACCAACCGCCTATGGGGCAGTTGGATGCCGTGGATCTTCGTGAACGACAGCAACCTCCTCACCGAAGAGCGCGCTCCCGGCGGCGAATGGCTCTGGGACGCCTTCTACGCGGACGCGGATGACACCGTCCAGCGCGGCGGCGGCTGGCGATGGGAAGCTCCACAGGCCAACGCTCCGGCCAATGTTGAGGCGCTCGAGTTCGTCGTCCAGATGGCGCAGGAAGGCATCACCCCGAGTGTCTCGGAGGGTGGCGGCGACCTGCTGCAGGGATTCTTCACAAGCAACAGTCTCGGCATGACACCAGCTGGGGGCTTCTGGGCCGGGGGCTTGAACGAGGCCGGCATGACCCCCGACGCCTTTGACGTGCAGTACTTTCCGAAGTGGAAGTCTCAGCGCCATCAATTCGGCACGGCCGGTTACGTCATCTTGGAGTCCTCCCAGGCGAAAGACCTCGCATGGGAGTTCCTAAAGTACGTCGTCAGCAAGCCCGCCATGGAATTGTCGTTTGGCGGCAACTTCAGTACGCCAGTGCGCCGATCGATGTTGACAGCCGAGCAATATTCCCCGACCGGACCGCAGCACTGGGAGGTCTTCTACGGCACGCTGGATGAACACCCTGAGACTGCTCCGATCCCGGCGCCGCCGCAGGCGAACGAGATGACGTCCATCTTCATGCGCTACACCGGCCTGGCACTCACATTCTCGCAGTCGCCACAAGAGGCGCTGGACAGCATGCAGGCCGAGCTCGAAGAGCTTTTCGCGCAGGAGGGATAGGTACGGAGATCGATCCGAACGCCGCTGCTGGCCAGCAGCGGCGTTCGGTCAGCCCGGAGGCGACAGATGGCCCAGACCACTCACTCACCCTCGGCTCCTGCGGCTCGCAGCGGACCGATCGGATGGATCACCGAGAACAGTCTCGCCGGAATGGCAAGGCGACGCGCACTGCTCGGCTACCTGTTCATCCTGCCGAGCCTCCTCGGTGTGCTGGTGTTCACGGCAGGACCAGTGATCGCCTCGTTCGGGCTCAGCCTCTACCAGTGGAACATCATCGATCCACCGACCTTCATCGGTCTGGACAATTACGAGCGTCTGGCAAACGACACCCGCGTCCTGCAGAGCTTCGTCACGACTGGGCAGTTCGTCGTCCTCGCTGTGTCGCTCCAGCTGGTCGTATCGTTGCTGCTTGCCATGGGCGTCCAGAGTCTGAAGCAAACAGGACTGCGTTACGTCTTTCGCACGGCGTACTTCCTGCCGCTCCTGACATCCGCAGCCTCGATCTCCATCGTGCTTGCCTACATGTTTCACCAGGACTTCGGCGTCATCAATTACTACCTTGGCAAGGTCGGCGTCGCCCGCATCCCATGGCTCAACTCGTCGACCTGGGCAATGCTCGCGATCGTGCTCACCTACGTCTGGCAGCAGATTGGCTTCACATTCATCGTCTTCCTCGGAGGGCTGAGTGGCATCTCCCGGGACGTGCTGGAGGCGGCCGATCTCGACGGCGCCACCGGCTGGCGTCGCTTCTGGGACATCACCCTCCCGATGCTGAGCCCTACGCTGCTCTTCGCCGCCGTTATTGCGGTGATCGGCGCGCTGCAGGTCTTCGCCGAGCCGTTCGTCATGACCAACGGAGGCCCAGGTGACGCCACCCGCACCGTGGTGATGATGATCTACGAGTCCGCATTCAGCTTCCTCCAGATCGGCTATGGCTCCGCCATCGCGGTGCTCCTCTTCGTCGTCATCCTCCTGGTCACTGCGCTGCAGTTCAGGCTCAGCAACAAGTGGGTCTTCTATCAATAGGGGTATGGGGAACAGCTCATGTCACAGGCCGCATCACAGGAATCCACAATCGCTACGACGGCACATCGATCGCTTGTCCTCAACCGGCTGGGTTTGCTGATTCGAGTGACCCTACTGCTCGCGGTCGCGATCATCATGCTGGCGCCGATCGTCTACGCGCTCGTCACGTCGCTGCGCTCGCCAGTCGAGTCATTCACGCTGCCACCGAAGTGGATACCGACGGAAGCAGACTGGTCGAGCTACAGGTCCGTGTTTACCACCATCCCATTCGAGCAGTACATCGTGAACAGCACGGTGGTAACGCTTGCGATCGTCATCGGCCAGCTGATCACCTCGGCACTCGCCGGGTACGCTTTCGCACGGCTCAAGTTCCCGGGCCGCGAGCTCTGTTTCTGGATCATCCTCGCGACACTCATGATCCCGCTTCAGGCAACGATTATCCCGGTCTTCGTGCTGATCAAGGAGTTGGGGCTCTCGAACACGCGAGCCTCGCTCGTACTCCCCGCACTCTCCAGTGCGTTCGGCGCGTTTCTGCTACGGCAGTACTTCCTACGCATTCCTGACGACTTCGAGGAGGCGGCTCTGCTTGAGGGGGCGAACCAGTGGGAGATCTTCTGGTCGATCTACCTGCCGCTCGCCAAGCCAGGGCTGTCGGTGCTGGCCATCCTGACATTCAACGTCTATTGGAACGAGTTCCTGCGCCCCCTGATCTTTCTCCAGTCCATCGACAAATTCACACTTCCGCTCGGCCTCGTGAACCTGCAAGGCTATCTAGGCACCGGCAGCATCTCAGTGGTCCTTGCCGGCGTGATCGTGTCCCTGCTCCCGGTTCTCGTCGTCTATCTCGTGGGCCAGCGCTACCTGGTCGAGGGCATCATGATGGGCGGTCTCAAGGGCTGATACCAGACAATTGCTTACCCCCGAACCGACACGTTGCCCTGCGAAAGGAATTCCCAATGACTGATGTATTGGAAGACAATGTGGACGAAGGTTTCTGGTCACCCCAAGCTGAGCGAGAACGCGACGATCCCCTCAGGCCCGCCTACCACTTCACGGCGCCGAGCAACTGGCTCAACGACCCAAACGGCCTGATCCAGTGGAAGGGCACCTATCACCTCTTCTACCAGTACACCCCCGACAGCCCGCTCGGCGGACTCAAGCACTGGGGACACGCCTCCAGCACGGATCTCGTGCACTGGCAGGACCACCCGATCGCGATCTCGCCCACACCCGGCACCAGCGATGAGGACGGCATCTACTCCGGCTGCGCCATCGATGGCGACGGTGCACCGATGGTCTTCTACAGCGGCATCCAGGGGCCGAACCAGCTCATCTGCCGCGCTACCAGTGACGATCGGCTCGAGACCTGGCAGAAGGACCCAGCAAACCCAGTCGTGGACAGCGTTCCGGACGAACTCGACCTGCTCACAACCGACGATGGCACGACCCACTATCGCGACCCGAGCGTCTGGCGAGAGGGTGACACCTGGTGGATGACGGTGGGCTCCGGGATCACAGGAGTCGGGGGAACGGTGCTGCTGTACCAGTCCGCCAATCTGTCCGACTGGAACTACGTCGGCCCGATCCTCATCGGCGACGCAAACCAGCGCGAACCGGTCTGGACTGGCACCATGTGGGAGTGCCCGCAGCTCTTCCCGCTCGGCAACAAGCATGTGCTTCTGATCTCCGTGTGGCACGAGCGCAAGACGCATTACACCGTCTACATGGTCGGCACCTACCGCAACCAGCGGTTCACCCCCGAGCACACAGAGATCCTGGATCCCGGCAGCTTCTACGCTCCGCAGACCTTCCAGGACGAGCAGGGCCGGCGGATCATGTTCGGCTGGCTGCGCGAGCAGCGCGACCGTCAAGCGATGGCCTCCGGCCGTTGGAACGGTGCGATGACGATTCCCTGGGAGCTATCCCTGGGCGATGACCGCCGCCTGCGCTATCGACCGGTTCCGGAGCTACAGGTCCTGCGACGTGACCATCGGCGCGTCGAGCACCTCGAGCTGGGCCCGGGTCACGCCACGATGCTCCCGGGACTCGACGGAGACACGCTGGAGCTCGATGTCCGAATCACACCGGGGGCTGCCCGAGTGGTCGGGCTGATCCTGCGTCGCTCCCCCGACGGTTCGGAGGAAACGCGCATCGTCTTCGAACCAGACAACGAGGCACTCGCAATCGATCGCACCAGGTCGAGTGTCGATACGACGGGTGACCGTGAACGGCACGAGGCGCCCCTCGCCCTCGCGGATGGCGAGACGCTCCAGTTGCGGGTCTTTGTCGACCGCACGATCATCGAAGTCGTCGCCAACGGGCGGGTGATGCTTACCGAGCGGATCTACCCCACTCGCGCGGACAGCCTTGGCGTCGGCGTGTTCGCCGAGGGGGGCAACGCGATCGTGGAGCGTCTTGACCGCTGGCGAATGACCGCCGGGTAGCGCGCCATCGTCGACATTCCTGTGGTTCGTCGCTGCGACGAGGAACCGGCAAACGACAAGGCATCGACAGGTGCCGTCGTATGGGTGGAGCCATCGCTTCGGCGACGTCACGCCATGCACGTCGGCTGATGGGGCCTTCCACCACGCGGCGCGCACGTCGAGCGAGGGACCGTTGTGGGCGCTGTGCGCCGCTCCCCCCTGCGGGATTGGCGTGGGCGACGGCGTGGGGCAGATCCATTCCGACGCGATGGCTGGGGACGGCATGGGCGGGGATGTGGAACAGCCCTGGGCTCGGATCCGGGTGAAGTGGAAACCGGTGTCGGGACAGGTGAGGCAGCGGCTGTCGTGGACATGGGCCAACCTCGTGTCGGTCCCTGCGGGATCGGTATCGGTGGTCCTGCCGCGTGGCTGTGCCCCAGCTGGGGCGGCTCGTTATTGCCGGTGCCTGATACGATCTCAGGAGTAGTGCTCCATACCAGACACGTGACCAGGAAAGGATGACGCGATGACCGAGTCACGCAAGCGAGTCCTGCTGACGGGAGCGACGGGCTACATCGCCGGCCAGCTGCTGCCGATGCTGCGCGAGCGTTACGACCTCCGGCTCGTCGACGTGCGCGAGACCGACCGGGACGGCAACCCTGTCGAGGGTGTCGAGGTGCTCGATCTGCTCACCGCAGACCAGTCCGCGCTCGATAGCCACTTCGCCGGCGTGGACACGGTCGTCCACTGTGGCTACATCCGTCCCCGCGCGGATCACGTCTACGAGGACGAGCGGAGCAATGTGGACCTCATGCAGCGCGTGTACGAGACCGCGCTCACCGCCGGCGTGCGTCGGGTGGTCGCCTGCAGCTCCAACCAGGCGGCGAAGTGGTATGAGCAGCCCTACTACGCCGGTCGGCGGGACCGGGTCACGCCGGAGGACTACCCTCGCCCCGACAGCTTCTACGGATGGGCGAAGGCCGCCTACGAGACGCTCGGGTTCCTCTACGCGTGCGGCTCTCTCGGACGGAAGCTGGAGGTCATCCAGATCCGGATCGTGGCACCACGCGAGATCGACGCCGCGGACTTCGAGGGGAAACCGGTCGAGCACTACCTCCGCGACATCACCGGGTACGTCAGCGAGCGCGACCTCCAGCAGCTCTTCCGGAAGTCGATCGACACGATCGCCATCGAGGATGACTACGGCGTGCCGTTCCACATCTTCTATGGCGTGTCGAACAACGCTCGGACCTTCTGGAGCATCACCAACGCCCGCGAGGTGATCGGATACGCACCGGAGGACGACTCGGAGATCCGCTTTGCCGACGACATCGCCCGGATGCTCGGACGCGCCTGATCGCGCCCTCCATTCGCATCATCGGAACACCATGCCCATCCGCCAGTTTCACGGTATCGTGTGTCTATCGTGCGGACGTCTCCGGAAGTCAGGTCGGGGGTGAGGAATGACTGGGATAGGAACGAACTGGGCGGGCAACTACTCCTATAAGGCCAGGCGACTCCATGAGCCCGAATCGATCGACGAGCTGCGTCGCATCGTCGCCGGCGCAGAGCGCGTCCACGCGCTTGGAACCAGGCATTCCTTCACGGACGTCGCCGACTCGACTGACCTCGTTTCGCTGGCAAAGCTGCCCGAAGGGATCGAGCTCGACACGGATCTCCGCACGGTGACCGTCAATGCGGGCATGCCCTACGGTGTCCTCGCCCGGAAGCTGGAGGACGCCGGGTTCGCACTCCACAACATGGCGTCCCTGCCGCACATCTCGGTCGGCGGGGCCATCGCCACCGCCACGCACGGGTCCGGCGTGACGAGCGGGAACCTCGCCACCGCCGTCGTGGGTCTCGAGCTCGTCACCAGCGACGGTGAGCTCCTCACGGTCGGGCGGAGCGACCCGGAATTTCCCGGCATGGTCGTCAACCTCGGTGCCCTCGGGGTGGTCACCCGCGTTACCCTGGCGATGGAGCCCAGCTACCGCATGCGTCAGCAGGTCTTCGAGCGGCTCGACTGGGACGTCGCCCTGGATCGCTTCGACGAGATCATGGCCAGCGCCACGAGCGTCAGCTACTTCACCGACTACGGTGAAACCGTCAACCAGGTCTGGACCAAACAACGCGTCGATGACGACACCCCACCAGCCCCCGATTCCCTCCACGGCGCGCGAGTCGCGACCGAGCAGCGTCACCCGATCGAGCACCTGTCAGGTGAGCCCTGCACCGAGCAGCTGGGCACCGTTGGCCCATGGCTCAGCCGCCTCACCCACTTCCGCATGGAGTTCACGCCGTCGGCCGGCGAAGAGATCCAGTCGGAGTATCTGCTCCCACGCACCCACGCTGCGGAGGCACTTCGGGCAGTTCGCAACCTGGCCGACCGCATCCGACCGCACCTTCTGATCTCCGAGATTCGTACCGTCGCGGCCGATGACCTCTGGCTCAGTTACGCCTATGGCACGGATTGCGTCGGCATTCACTTCACCTGGCGACGCGACCAGGAGGGTGTGAACAGCGTGCTGCCCGATATCGAGGCGGCGCTGGCGCCGTTCGAGCCCCGGCCGCACTGGGGCAAGCTGTTCCTCATGCCCGCCAGCGTGGTGGCGCCGCGTTTCGAGCGCCTGCCAGATTTTCGTCGCCTCGCCGAGCAGCTGGATCCGCGCCACGCGTTCCGCAACGAGTTCCTCGAACGCCATGTGCTCGGCGCGTAGCCGTCAGGCGAGTCTCGCCCCGGTTGTGCCCCGAAGGCCCGCGTGGTACGTTGACACCACGCGATGCATCCACAACTGGAGGAAACGGCATGGACCACGCCAGGTTCGACGCGCTGACCAGGCGCGTGGGCACGGGACTCGATCGCAGGGCCGCGCTGAGGACTGGATTCGGCGGCATCGCCGCTACGCTGGGCATCTCCAGGCTCACCGGGACCGCGCAGGAGGCGACTCCGCTCGCACCAGCATCGCCGACCGACGCAGGTTCGACCGAATTCCTCTTCGTACAGGTCGCGACAGGGGGCACATGGGAGCCGAAACCCGGAGATCCAGCCGTGTATCTGCTCACCCTCGAGGGTGCCACCGCCCAAACGATCTACTTCTCGGACCGTCCCGCGCACATCGTCGGCACCATTCCGACCAGCGCCGTCCTCTCCTCACTCGGATTCACACCGGCCGACCCGCCCAACGCGGCGGTCGTGACGCGAATGGGCAGCGGCGACAGCGTCCTCCTGGTCGAGCTGTTCAACCCGGTGTACGACGAAGTCGCGGCTACCCTCACCTATGAGGCTCGCATCCTCGCCGACTATGAAGGCAGTGCCCTCGCCCACCTTGCGGCCCGCCAGGGCAATGGGGACTTCCCTGCTGCGTTCGGGGAGGTGAGCCTGTTCATCGACGACGCCACTTGTCCCGAGACGACGACGGTGGCGTGTGTCAACGTCACCGTGGATCCCTCTCGTCTCATCTACACGTATGAAAACCTCGAATCCTGTCTCGTCTACGACGGGGGATATCCGCTGGGGTGTTACCCTTGCGAAGGCGCGCCAGACAACCAGGGCGACCACCTCGAAAATTACTGGGACAAGAAGTGCAACGACGACATTGCCGCATGCGCGGGCCTGTGTCGTGCCCAGGTATACGGAACGGCGGTCAACGGGTGATGATGCCCGGGGCGTTCCACCAATCGGCATGATGTCGGCCCGTCGATCAGCCAGGTATCGCGGTGCGGACGCCGGATCGCGAACCTGGACCCGGGCACCGGTGCGTGCCCGCGGAGCAGAATGACATGACACTCGAAGACACGGGGCGGCATCCGCTCTTCGCTGGGTACTCCATCCGGCACCCACGCCCGGAGGATGCCGGGCTCCTGCGCGAGCTCACCGCCGCGTCCGACCTCGCCGAGTTCGGCGAGGCCGAAGGCTACTCGATCGAGGAGATCCAGGACGAATGGTCCGGCATCGATCTGGACCGCGATGCCTGGCTGATATTCGCACCGGACGGCACGCTGGCCGGATACTCCTCCGTTCGCGACCGCCGCCATGTCAGGCTCGACACCGAGGTCTATGTCCACCCCGGGCACTACGGCAAGGGCATCGGCACGACGCTGATCCGGCTCAGCGAAGAGCGTGCCCGGGAACACATCCCACTGGCTCCGGAGCATGCCCGGGTTGTGCTGTACAACTGGATCAGCGGCACGAACGAGGCGGCCCGAACACTGCTCGGGCGACAGGGGTACGTCCCGATGCGGTACTTCCGCCGCATGGAGATCGAGCTCGACGCACCCCCACCACCTCCCGAATGGCCCGCAGGCATCAGTGTCCGGAGATTCGTGCCGGGAGAGGACGAGCGCCGCTACTTCGAGGTCAGTGAGGAAGCGATGTCCGACCATTGGGGACATGTCCACACCGAGTTCGAGACGTGGAAGCAACGCCGCATGGGCGCCACCTTCGATCCGAGCCTGTGGTTCATGGCCGAGGAGAACGGCGAGCCGGCCGGCTTCATGCTCGGCAGCGTGGTCGAGGGCATCGGCTGGGTCGACCTCCTTGGCGTCCGCCGCCCGTGGCGCAAGCATGGTCTCGGCATGGCCCTGCTCCGGCACGCCATGCACGTCTTCCACCAGCGTGGGATCAGGCGGGTTGCCCTCGGGGTCGACACCGAGAGCCCCACGGGCGCTACCCGCCTCTACGAGCGCGCCGGCATGCACGTCGCCCAGCAACACGCCACCTACGGCAAGGAGCTGCGTCCGGGCGAGGATCTCTCCGCGCTCGACGACGAGGACTGAGCGACTCCAGCAATGGATCGATCAGACGGCCCTGGACCGACGTCGGTCCGGGGCCGTCGTCATCGCAGCTCGCACATGCTTGACCTCAAGGGAACGTGAGGTTGTAGCGTGTGGCCCATCGGGACCAGCGGCCTTGCAAACCGTTGATCCCGCAGGCACCGTCAGGTTGCACCGACGAGACACGCGCAAGGGAGATCTCATGACCCAGCGAGCCTTCGACGCGAGCAGCGTCCAGCGTTTCACCAGCGATGAAGCGACGGAATGGATGGAATGGTCGGGAACCGCCCTGGTCGACGTCGTCAACGAGGACGATGCTCCGAAGGCGAAACTCGGCGCCGTCGGCTTCGCCCGCGCCCCCGAGGGCGCGAGCAGCGAGTTCGCGTTCGCCTACGACGAGGCCCTGGTCGTGACGAAGGGACGCTGCACCGTCCGCAGCGACGGACGGGAGCTGACAGCCGGTGTCGGCGAGGTGCTCTATCTCCCGGCCGGAGTGCCGGGCAGCTTCCACGCTGACGAGGATCTCGAGCTCGTCTACGTTGCCTCGTCACCCTATGGCGAGGTCAATCGTGAGATGAAGGCAGCCCTCCTCGGCACGTCCCGCTGACCGCTACCCCTTCACGGCGGACGACGTCGAGCTCTCGATGAAGTACCGCTGGAAGACGATGAAGAAGATCGCGATCGGCACGGTCGTGATCACGGACATCGCCATCAGCGTCGGCTGGTCGGTGTAATACGCACCCTTGAAGTTCGCCAGTCCGACCGGCAGCGTGAAGAGATCGGACCGGTTCCCGCTGATGAAGATCAGCGGCTCGAGGAAGGCGTTCCAGCTCGACTGGAAGGTGAAGATCGTCAGGGCCGTGATGGCGGGGATCGCGTTCGGAACCACGATCTGCGAGAAGATCTGGAAACGGTTGGCACCATCGACCCGCGCAGCCTCCTCGATCTCGTTCGGAAACGACTCGAAGAACTGCTTCATCAGGAAGATCGCGAATCCGTCAGCGAGGAACGGTACCGTCAGCGCGCCGTAGGTGTTCAGCAGCTTCAGGTCCTGAAGCAGGATGAACTTCGGGATGATGGTGACGATGCCCGGGACCATCATCGTGCTGACGACCAGCAGGAACACGAGGTCCCTCCCGGGAAACCGCATCCGTGCGAAGGCGTAGCCGGCCATGCTGCAGGAAACGATCCGTCCCACGATCCAGACCAGCGCCACCACGACGCTGTTGAGGAACCAGCGCCCGACGTTGGCGTCCCACGCGATCCGGTAGGCCTCGAGGGTCGGGTTTCGTGGCCACAGCATGGTCTCGAACGAGATCTGCAGCGCCTCGGGTCGGGTCTTGAACGAGGTCGCGACGGCATAGGCGAATGGCACGAACATGATCAGTGCCACCAGCACCAGCACGACGTATGCGAGGAGCCGGAGGAAGACATCGGCTCGGTCCTGCGACCCGACCGGCCGTACCTGCGCGAAGTCCCGCTCCGCCTCCGCAATGACGGGCGCCGCCACCGCCCGTTGATCAACGCTCGCCACGCCTGCCTCCCCTCATCGATCCCCGTCCTGCCGGACGCACCCGGATGCGGCTCATCAGTCGGCCCTCCCGAGGATCCTCCGCTGGATCAGGAAGATGCTCATGATGATCGCGAAGAGCACGACCGCAATCGCCGCCGCGTATCCCATCGCAAAGTTGCCGAACCCCTGCTGGTAGATCAGGTAGCCGAGAGTGATCGTCGACTTCGCCGGCCCGCCCGACGTCATCACGAAGATCTGGTCGAAGACCTGGAATGTCCCGATGAAGCCAAGGGTCAGCACGAAGAAGATCACCGGGCGCAGCATCGGCACCGTGATATCGAAGAATTGCTGTCGCCGGCTGGCACCATCGATGGAGGCGGCCTCGTAGACGTCGCCGGGGATGTCCTGCAGTCCGGCGAGGAACACCACCATCATGGTTCCCATCGTCGTCCAGATGTTCATCATCATGATCGACAGCAGCGCCACGCTCGGGCCCGCAAGCCACACGCTGACGCTCTCGATGCCAACGGCGTTGAGCGCCATCTCGACCACGCCCCTCGGGTTGCTCAGCCAGGGCGGTTGCGGGGTCGGGAACCCCATTTTCTGCAGCACGAAGTTGATCAGCCCGCGCTGGGCGTACAGCCACAGGAAGATGATCGAGATGACCACCGACGAGCTGATCGACGGGAAGTAGAAGGCGGTTCTGAAGAACGAGCGCCCGCGGATCTTCTGATTCGCGAGCACCGCCAGGATCAACCCGAGCACGGTCTGGGTCGGCACGACGCCGAGCGCAAACCAGATCGTGTTCCGCAGCGCCAGCTGGAAGTCGGCATCATTGAAGAGATCGCGATAGTTGTCGAGTCCGACCCACGGCCGCTCCGGCGTGATGACGCTCCACTCGTGAAAGCTGAGCCAGAACACCTGCAGGATCGGCCAGAGAATGAAGGTTCCGACGATGGCCACCGCCGGCAGGATGAACAGCCAGCCGGCGACGGCATCCTCTGCGGCGAGCGGGTCGCGGGACCGCCTGCGTCCAGGAAGGGCGACCATATCCCTGCTCCTCGATCCGTCCCCGCCCGGTCATGACCGCGAGGACAGAGAACCGCCCGGGGGCAGGTCGGCAATGCCGCCGCCCCCGGAGCGACGGCTAGCCGAGATCGAGCGCGTTCTCGGCTGCCTCGACGAGCCGTGTCTGGGCTTCGGTCGTATCGATCTCTCCGGCGTAGAGGAGCTGCAGCACCGAATTGGCGTCTTCGGCGAACTGCTGACCGCCCGGTCCGTACTGGACCGCCGTGGCGTACTCGCCGCTCGCCAGGTAGGGCTCGCGCTCGGGGAAGATCTCGAGCCACTGGTCGGCGATCCCGGGCCGGGCCGGCATCGCCAGGCCGAGCGACGTCCATGTCAGCATGCCCTCGGCACCGGTGAGGTAGTTGACCAGCGTCCACGCCGCATCGGGATTCTGCGACTGGTAGAAGATCGAGTAGGAGTTGGTGAACGCTGGTGTGCCCTTGCCGGCCGGTCCCGCCGGAAGCTCGGCGATACCGTACTCCTTGTCCGGCGCGTTGGTGTTGAGGAACGGGAACATCCAGTTCCCCTCGAACACGATCGGGACCAGCCCCTGCGCGAAGGCGTCACCTGGCCACTGGCCGCCGACATCCGCCGACGTGGCCGACAGTCCGTCGGCGTACAGACCGTAGTACATGTCGAGGGCTTCCCTGGTCGCGTCGTCGCCCAGCGTGACCTCGGTCACGTCCTCGTTGGTGACGTTGCCACCCGCCTGATAGAGGAAGAGGATGAAGCGGTCGAACGCGGCCTCGAGCGCGAGCGCGGGCTGGCCCGTGGACTCGACGATCGCTTCGGCAGCGGTGCGCAGCTCCTCCCAGGTGGTCGGCGGCCCGGAGACTCCGGCACTTTCGAGCACCGCGGGATCGTACACCATACCCAGCGGCGACCAGTCCTTCGGCAGCCCGTAGGTCTGCCCCTCCCAGGTGTAGGCATTGATCAGATTCTCGTAGAACTGATCGGCGGTGACGCCGTCGGCCTCCATGTAGTCATCGATGGCGAGCAGCACACCGCGGGACATGAAATCCTGCGCCCACTCGTTCCCGACGTAGAAGACGTCGGCGGCATTACCGGCCGCGATGTCCGTCTGCAGCTTGATCAGGTAGTCCGACGGCACCGGCTCGTAGTTGACGGTGATGTCGGGGAACTGCTCGGCGAAGGTGTCCAGCACCTGCCGCAGCAGCTCTTCCTCCTCGGGGGATGCGGTCTGGCCCGTGAGGCGTACCTCGCCCGATGCCTGCGCCGCAATGGCCGATGTCTCCCGCAGATAGCTGGCCCACGCCGCCGCGGCTGCGAGACCGGCAGCGGATCCCTTCACGAACGAACGACGATCGACCAACCTTGAGCCGGCATTCCCACTCATCTCGCCCTCCTTTGCGTAGCGCGAAACTGCAAGACCTGGTGCCGGCCCGTTGGCACGTCACGGAGCGACGGCGGACCGGTCACCGCGCGGCGCCGCTCGCCGTCTCCCGGGATCGTGACGGCGGTGTCGACGCCCAATACCTGACCCGATTATAGGCGATGTGACGATACTTGACACACATGAGACAAGGTCAGTGTACTTGTGGTATGAGAGATATGGAGTCGAACGGCGTGTATCGCTGTGACCAGTCATACTCTAATAAGAGTCGTAAATAGGAGGATCAAGCAGGTATGAGAATCGCGATGGTTGCTCCCCTCATCGAGTCAGTACCCCCTGCCCGATACGGCGGCACCGAGCGCGTGGTACACGTCCTGACCGAGGAGCTCGTTCGCCGCGGCCACGACGTGACGCTGTTCGCAAGCGGGGACTCCCGGTCAAGCGCCAGGCTCATCCCCTGCAGCGACAGGGCATTGCGCACCGACCCGGACGTGCAGGACTCGGTCGCCTACACCCTGATCGAGATGGGCGAGGTCTACTCCCGCGCTGACGACTTCGACATCATCCACAACCACAACGACTATCTCGGCTTCTCCTTCGCCCGGCTGAGCTCGACCCCGACCATCACCACCACGCACGGCCGGCTCGATCTGTCGGAGGTGCGCCGCATCTACGGGTACTACCGCGAGCAGCGCCTGGTTTCGATCAGCCACGACCAGCGGACCTGGCTGCCGGATGCCAACTGGGTCGGCACCGTGCACAATGCGATCGACATCGGCAACTACCATTTCCGGCCCGACCCGGGGGACTATCTCGTCTTCCTCGGTCGCATCAGCCCCGAGAAGCGACCGGATCGAGCCATCGAGATCGCCCGCGACGTCGGCATGCGCCTCATCATCGCCGCAAAGGTCGACAAGGTGGATCAGGATTACTTCGACCATGCCATCGAGCCCCTGATCCGGCACAACCGCTCGCTGATCGAGTTCATCGGCGAGGTGGATGAGCAGGGCAAGGACGAGCTGCTGGGCGGAGCCTGGGCCTATCTCTTCCCGGTCGACTGGCCCGAGCCGTTCGGACTGACCATGGCCGAGGCGATGGCGACCGGCACCCCGGTGATCGGTCCCAGGATGGGCTCCGTACCCGAAGTAGTCGCCGATGGGAAGACCGGTTTCGTCTGCGATAAACTCTCCGAGATGATCGAGGCGGTGCGCCGCGTCGAGGAGATCGACCGGCGGGCCTGCCGCGAGCATGTCGAGCAGAACTTCTCACCCACGGCGATCGCCGAGGGGTATGAGCGCGTCTACGAGGCCGTGGTGGAGCGAGGCACCGAGCCGGTCAGCGCTCCCACAGCAATCGGCACACCGCCCCCCTCACGGGATACCGTGGACGAGGCTGCCAGCCGCGGTCGTGCGCTCCAGCCGGCCTAGTCCTGGCGGGCATTTCCATGCCCGCACCGTGAGTCCACATGCTGAATCTTGACCTGCTACTGAAGCGCAACGAGGTGTGTCTCGTCGGTCGCGCGCCGCATCGTGGAGGCCTGCATGAGACGGGCCTCTACGTCCGCGACACGCGGTTCCTGTCATCGTGGTCCGTCACGTTCAAGAACGAGCCCCTGATGGGGCTCGATCTCCAGGTCCCCAACGCCCACAGTGCCGTCATCACCAGCACCAATCCTCCCCTGCGGCATCTGGATCTCGGCGTTGAGCCGCAGACGATCCTCGTTCGCCAGGCAGTCAGAGTCGACACGGAGGTGGTTGTTACCTTCACCGTCCAGAACTTCGGCAGCTTCGACCTCGATGGTGAGCTCCTGATCGATCTCGCCGCCGACTTCCGCGACATGTTCGATATCCGCGGCATGCCCCCGCGCGAGCGGCCCAGGCCGGTCCCGGCGATCCTGTCGGATACCGGGGTTACCCTCGCCGCGCGGAGCACAGACCGTGTCTCCATCGAGACCGAGCTCACCGTCTCCACCGATTGGGTGCGGATCACCCCGCACCCACCGAGTCCGGAGTCGAGCGGAGCCACGCTCGTGGTGGATCTCGATCTGCCCCGCCAGGGCACGACCTCCTTCGAGCTCCGAATCTCGCCGAAGCCCTTCGGCGACCCGCTGGAGGCTCCCTCGATCGAGTCGCGCTCGAGCGACTTCACGCCGCGCGTCGGGGTGCAGTCGCCATCCGAGCAGTTCGACACGTTCATCGCACAGTGCGACGCCGATCTCGCCATGCTGCAGACCACCTTCCCGGACGGCAACATCCCGGCTGCCGGCATCCCGTGGTACATCGCGCCGTTCGGTCGCGACAGCCTCATCGTCGGCCTGCAGACGATGCACGCCTACCCGGACCGCGTCGCGGCGACCCTGCGCACGCTGGCGGCGCTGCAGGCGACCGAGGAGGATCCGTGGCGCGAGGCGCAGCCGGGCAAGATCCTGCACGAGATGCGCTACGGGGACATGGCCCGGACCGGCCAGATCCCGCACACGCCGTATTACGGATCGATCGACTCCACGCCGCTCTTCGTGATGACCTTCGCCCAGCACTACCTGTGGCATCGGGACGACAGGCTGTTCGATGAGCTCATCGACAACGTGCGGCGCGCGCTCGACTGGATCGAGACCTACGGCGATCTCGATGGCGACGGCCTGATCGAGTTCACCGGCGTCCAGAAGGACAGGGCGCACATCGCCCAGCAGGGCTGGAAGGACAGCGGCGACTCGCTGCACTTCGCCGACGGCCGCGAGGTCGACGGGCCGATCGCCCTGGTCGAGGTACAGGGTTACGTCTACGCGGCCTACCGGTGGCTGAGCGAGGCTCTGCGCCTCCGCGGCGATGCGGCCTGGGCGGATGAGCTGGTCGGGAAGGCCGAGGCCGTTCGCGAGCTGGTCGAGCAGCAGTTCTGGATGGAGGACGCGGGCTTCTACGCCCAGGGACTCGACGGCAGCAAGCGCCAGATCGATGCGATCAGCTCCAACCCCGGCCATCTCCTCTTCTGCGGGCTGCCACGCGACGAGCGGGCGGCACGCCTCGCCGCACGCCTGGCCGAGCCCGACCTCAACACCGGCTGGGGCATCCGCACGCTGAGCAGCGACATGGCGACGTACAACCCGATGAGCTACCACAACGGGAGCATCTGGCCACACGACTTCAGCCTGACGATGGCCGGCCTGCGCGACTATGGGCACAACGATCTTGCCCGGGAGCTGGCGATGGCGCTCCTGACGCTCGCCTCCACCTCCCCCAACCTGCGCATCGCCGAGCTTTATTGCGGGTTTTCGCCCATGTCCGATGTGCCGACCCCCGTCGCCTACCCCGTCAGCTGCATCCCCCAGGCGTGGGCCGCAGGGGCAGGCCTGCTGGCGACGCGGACGCTGCTCGGACTCAAGCCCCTGCCCGCGGAGCGGCAGCTCGCAGCGGATCCGGACCTGCCGGCCCAGTGGTCGTCCCTGTCCATGACGGGGCTGAACGTCTTCGGGGAGTTCGTGGATGTCTCGGTCGAGCGCTGCGGCGACGGGTACGACGTGCGCATCACCCCGGGCCACGACTGACGCACCATTCGAGGTGAAGCTCGAGCGTCTCCCCGGGGCACCGATGCACCACTCCTGCGATGGAGCCGACGATCTTCCGACAAATCGCCGGCCGTGATCGCTGGCGCCCCATACGGCCGGCCGATACCGAGAGCGTCCGCCGGGATGCGAGGGAAAGGCACCGCTGCCTCGCCCGCGCAGTCGAGCCACGAGAGAGTTTGCAGCGGCTTGCCGCCAAGACACGCGGTCTCGAACAGCTCCCAGCCCGCTGGCGGGCGGGACCGACACCTGGCCGGTGATGGAGCGCAGGATCCGGATCAGGATGGCGATGATCGCCTGCACGATGGCGTCGCTCGACTCACCACACGCCGGCATGAAGGTGGTCTCGCTGGTATCGACCGGTCCACCCCATCCGCCGCTCGAGACGCTCATCTCGAGGAAGATGGACGGGACCCGCCCGCCGGACCTTCGGGGGGTGGGGCCTGGCACGGTGACCTGCAGGCAGACGTTGCCGGTGTACGGCGCGATCTCCGGCTTTGGGTAGAAGGTGCCGCCCGGAATCGAGGAGTCTGCCCCCCGTCGTACGTCGCGATGAACCAGTACTCGAGGGACCCGTTTCCGGCACTGGGATCCACGTCGGGAAGGTCGGTGACCCGGACGTGGAAGCCCGGCACGCCCGAGTCGCAGTCATCCCCATCACGCACGATCTCGCCCACCGTGGGTAACGGCCCGAGTGACTGCGCGACCGCGTGCCCGGCGGTTCCGAGGCTTGGGATCAGCAGCACCGCGAGGGGGTGCGCCCTATCCAGCCGCGCACGTACGGTGCGATCCGATCTCCTGCGGTGTCCTCCCTGCCCGAACCCGCATGCTGGCACGGCCCGGCCAGCTGGCACCAATCGCGACCAACGATGACCTCACGGATGCAGGATCGCAAGGGCACCATGCCAGCGGTACCCGTGGCCACGAGCGCCTGCAGGGCATCGCCCCGCCCATATCGAGATCCAGGCACGCAATGCGCTCGACCGCATCGAGGTCGTCACGAAGCCAGAACATGGAATCGCGACGCACATCGTCCGGCACACTGCGCGCCTGTAATCCTGGCAGCCATGAAGCGGCCCGGAAGCACGCTGCCCCCGGCGGGCGATCGGATCGACGTCCGACCGTGCCGGGGGAAGTCTCGCTGCGCTGGCTTCCTATTTCTTCGGGAGCGGCTTCTGGGCGGGTGGCCGGCGTGGGGCACTCACCCCAACGGACGGCTTCGTGTTTCGCGACGGCTTCGGCAACGTGTAGACGTAGTACCCCATATGACACACTCCCCTGCTGCGTCATGCGACCGGTTGCGGATGGCCTGCCGACCATCCCGAGATGCCCGTAGGCACCGACCCTTCCCGCTGTGTACGTACACAGTCAACAATAACAGATGGGACACGCAGGCACAAGAGGGTATCGTCGCGGTGCAGCCAGATCACCACGAGTCACGCTGCCTGAACGGCAGCTGCCCCGATGCGCCATTGCATCACGTTGTTCCCATGGCCGGCATCATAGCATGCCCCCTTGCCGAAGGGAACAGCGACAGGCATCGTCTGGACCACATGGACCTGCATGCCCCGGTGATCACAGCGCCAGATTCGACCCGGGATCTCCAACCTCATGAATCGCCCGGGCCTGCAGCGCTGATGCGAGCGGCGTTGCGACGCTGGAGCTCGGTCATCTCCCGCAGGAAACGCAGCAGGAACGTCAGTTCCTCGTCCGTGTAGGTCGCATACCGCTCGTGAAGCGAGCGGAGGTAGTCGGCCAGCACCTGCTCGAACCCTGCCCTGCGGTCCGCCACCACCTCGATCCTCACCCGGCGCTTGTCCTCGGGGTGAGGAACGCGGCGCGCGAACCCCTTGCGCTCGAGACGATCGACCAGGCCGGTGACCGTCGACGGTTTCAGCCGGATCATCGCGGCGAGCTCTCCCGCGGTGACCGGACCGGATTCGCTGATGATGTCCAGCGCCTTACCCTCGACAGCGGTCAGCCCACGCCGTCCGGCGATCGCCTCGTGGACGAAGATGCCCGCCTGGCTCATCTCCCGCCCCGCATGCGCCACCTCTTCCAGCAGCTTCCGAGTGCGCGACCAGCGATACGCAGAACAGGCGTCATCAGTCAATGCCCCATCCCGGGCCGCGACTACCAGGCTCTCGAGACATTCCGGATGTGTCAACGGGCCCGAGAGCCACACTCTGGGTCCTTCGCGCCATCACCCTCCTGCTCGCAGGTGCCATCCTGGCGCAGCCAGTCCTCGCTGGCAGCTACCTGAATGGCAGCCGGGATGCGATTCGATGGCACGACAACGTCGCGATAACCGCCGAGATACTCGGGATGGTGCTGTTCGTCGCTGGCCTTGCCTACTCGCTCAGGGACCGTGGCACGCTCTGGGTCATGCCAGCGCCCCTGGTGATGATGCTCCTGATCGGCACCCAGGTTGGCTTCGGTTATGCTCGGAGGCTCCAGCTTCACGTTCCGATCGGTGTCCTGCTCGCCATCCTGATCGTGGTCTTCGCCATGTGGGTCTTCAGTCCCGGTGCCACACGGGCGCGCTACCGACCTTCCCCGCCATCGAGCCACGACGCTGATCGCTGACGCCTCATCCGGCAGCGACAGGATCGTGCGGGGCAAGGCGCTGGTCGAGCCGATCTTCGGATGCCACTCGACGTCTTGCCGCCACCCACGAGCCGTGCGGACCGATCGTCGCTACGCGAGTCCGAGCACGCGCGCGTGCTGCGCCAGCGCTTCCTGCACGTGCAGATCCCAGTAATCCCAGGTGTGGTCGCCCTCGAACTCCGCATAGGTGTGCTCGATGTCGAGCGACTGCAGGTGCTCGTGGAACCGCCGATTATGCTCGAGCAACCGGTCATCGACCCCGCAGTCGAAGGCGATCACGGGCCGATCCCCATCCCGTCTCGCGAGCGCCTCGGCGTGCCGGAAGATATCCGCATCATCGAGATCCTCGACGAGATCCGGATCGACCATCTCGTGGATATGGAAGGCGGACGAGTGAGCGTGGATCGAGGCGAAGCGGTCGGCGTACTTCAGCCCCAGACGCATCGCCCCGAACCCGCCCATCGAGAGCCCACCGATCGCCCACTTGCCCTCCCGAACGTTGAAATGCCGCCGCAGGTGGGCCGGAATATCGTTGACCAGCAGATCCTCGTAGCGATGCTTGTGCAGCCGCCCGGACGCCTTCCAGTTCAGGTAGCCCGACGTCCCGCCGTCCGGCAGCACCACGATCAGCGGCAGGCTCTCGACGTAGCGGGCCAGATTCGACCGCTCCAGCCATGAGTCCTCGTCATCGCTGAGGCCGTGCAGCTGCATGAGCACCGGGTACGGCCCCTCGCCTGCCTCCGGCACGATGACGTTGTACCGGGTCCACTTGCCCAGCGCATCGCTGAAGAACCTCACACTCGTGACCGCCATCCTGTCTCCCCTCCCGGCCGCCATGAGCCAGCCATCTCAAAACACGATTCCGCACACCTTGTAGCAGCATTCGACTGCCCGTACCAGCCGTTGGCCATGCTGGACATTTGTCCAGCGAAGCGGTGTTGACCACCTCTCGGCCCACTGCTAGCGTGTCCTGACACGTCGATTCGCCAACCACATATGCAAAGGAGGCATGGATGACCGCAACACCCACGGTTCCGGGGAGCCAGCCGACGATTCACCCCGATGTCAGGCTGTCCCGCTTCAACCCGCTCCCGCGCATCCTCGTCTACGACGACTTCAACAGCGGCACGCACGGCTGGGTCGAGCTGCTCGGCAACTACGACGGGGAGTCGAACCTGGATACGGTCGACGACCACATGCACGACTTCCGCCCCCCGCAGCTGAGCTCCTGCAGCTTCTTCGACGTCGGCACCCACGGGGCGATGTCGGGCACCTACGCGCTCAAGGTCTCCACCCGGCCCGAGGCCGGCCATACGGCCGTCGCCATCCGTCGACTCACCATGGCCGGTCGAGGCCGCGTCCAGTTCGAGACCTACTTCACCTACAAGTCAGAGGCGGCGTCGGCCGAAAACGCAGCGGCACGACAGGCGGGCGGTGGCGAGTGGGACGGCAACATTCACCCCTCCGAACGACAGTTCGGTGCCTTCACCGTGGCGACCGACATCTGCGACGGTGTCCGCTACCACTGCGTCGCCCGTTACCTGAACACCGATCTCGACAACCAGCTCCGGCAGCAATGGGTGTACCCCACCGTGCCGGAGCCGACTCCCCGCGAGCACCTGGAGGGAAAGGTCAAGCTCGATCGTCTGGCCGACTTCACGGCGCCGAATCCGGAGGACTGGAAACCCTTCGGGGAGCCGCAGGAGCTCTGCTACAACGAGGTGCCGACCAAGGTGAACTGGCACTACCTGCGCTGGCAGATCGACACGAGCACGCGGAGCAACGTGGAGCTCCAGGTCAACGACCGCATCTACGACATGCGCGACATCCCCGTGCCTCCCTACGACGAGGAGTACCGGTCACTGGGAAACCTCCTGAACTTCTATGTCTCCTGCCGGACGCATACGAACGTCCGTAACTTCCTTTTCCTCGATGCCGTGCTGATCTCGGTGGATTGGTAGGTCGCCATGCAGCAATCACTCACCGTCGTCCTCGAGCGCAACGCCCTCCTCTCGGGCGTGTTCACGACCGAGCCGTACGAAGTGGCCTGGGCCCGCGAGGCACGCTGGTTCATCCATGTCCTCGATACACGGGGCACCGGCACGACGCTCCAGGCCACCACACAGATCTCCCCGGACGGCCTGCACTGGTGCGACCTCGACGACCACCGGCCGACGGTCGCCGGCACGGGGCTGGTGAGCTGGCCGGTACGAGAGTTCGGCGGGTGGCTCCGTCTCAAGGGCCGGGTCGATGGGCCAGCCGAATCGGGCGAGCAGCCTGCCGCGAAGGTGATGATCTACCTCGCGCTCAAGAGCTGACCCGCTCGGACATCGGGCCCGCACGGAGGTTCGGCACATATGCCCTTGACAGTAGCCACCTCCAGACCGTACGTTGCCAGATATGCAGGGAAACCGAAAGAGCCACGTGCAGGCAGGTGGGCTGCACACTCCGGCGCTGCCTCGAGACAGGAGCAAGGTGAGCCATCACCTCCCTGTCGGGCACACGCGGAAAGATGTGTCGGTCCTTGAAAGGAGGCACGCCAGCTGGGTCTCGGCGACAGGTCGGCGGCCCCGCCACCGGACACGTCGCCAGGTACATGCGGGATCACCGTTGCTTGCAGGAGGTGCAAGATGAAAAGGATCCTGGGTTCCCGATCGTCGCAGGACTCGGTTGCATCGCTGATTCGGGGGTACATGAGCGGCTCGGTGAGCCGACGCACGCTGCTGCGGAGGCTGTCGGCACTCGGCATCGGTGCGCCGCTCGCCACGATGATCGCGGCGCGCCCCTACGTCGTCGCGGCACAGGCAACCCCTTCCGACCTCGAGCCTGCCGGCGAGCTGACCATCGTCCTGCCCCGCAGCCTGGAATCCCTCGACCCGCACGGCGCGCACAGTGTCGAGGAAGCCACCGCGGTGGTGCTCTCGATGGTTCTCGACACGCTGATCAAGCGCGATCCCGGGACCGGCGACCTGATTCCCGGGCTGGCGACGTCGTGGGAAGCTACCAGCGACACGGCCTGGCAGTTCACCCTGCGCGAAGGGGTGACCTTCCATGACGGATCCGAGTTCACGTCGGAGGACGTCAAGGCCTCACTCGAGCGAGTGCTCGAGCTCGAAGGTCCGCTCGCACCGCTGTGGGGCACGGTCGATACGGTGGAGGCACCGGACCCGCTCACCGTCGTGATCAACACGACCGAGCCCACCGGCACCGTCCCGGTCAACGCCACGCTGCTGTTCATCGGGCCCGCAGCGGGCATCGCGGCAGACGGCTTCTGGAACGAGCCCATCGGCCTGGGTCCGTTCCGGTTCGTGTCGTGGGTACCGGATTCCGAGCTCGTCGTCGAGGCGAACGAGGAGTACTGGGGCGGCAGTCCGGGGCTCCAGAACGTGATCATCCGGGACATCCCGGAGACCGCTTCCCGCATCACCGCCCTGGAGACCGGTGAGATCCAGTTCACCTACGGGGTGTCGGCCGACCAGCTGCCCGCGCTCCAGGAGAACCCGGACCTCACCATCGACTCGACCCCGTCGTACGCCTACTACTTCAACTGGTTCAACGCGCAGCGTGAGCCGTTCACCGATGCGAGGGTCCGCCGGGCCATGTGGCATGCGCTCGACGTGGAGACCATGGCGAGCGAGCTCCTCGCCGGGGTCGGCCAGCCCGCACAGGCACCGATCCCCTCGACCGTGTTCGGGTTCGCAGCCCAGACCCCATACGAGTACGACCCGGAACGGGCGATGGCGCTGCTCGAGGAGGCCGGGTACCCGGACGGATTCGAGACATCACTGCAGTGGAATCCGGACTCCGGTCCGCAGGATCGCGAGCTCGTCCAGGCGATGATCTCGTACTGGGACGCGATCGGCGTCACCGTCGAGAACCTCGAGAAGGAGCGTGGTATCTGGCTGGAAGATCTTGTCGCCCTCAACTGGGACATGAACTTCCAGACCAACACGGTCCGCACCGGGGATGCCGACTTCACGCTGCGGCGGCTGTACATCTCATCCGCCAACCGCAACGGCTACAGCAATGAGGAGCTGGACGAGATCCTGCTCGCCTCGGCGGCGACCGGTGACCAGGACGAGCGCGAGCGACTCCTTGGCGAGGCGTGCCGGATCATCTGGGAGGAGGCCGTCGGAATCTTCCCGTTCGAGCTGATCGAGAATTACGTCTACCGTACGGGCATCGAGGGGTTCGTTCCGGCTCCGAGCGCGATTCCCGAGTTCGCCACGGTTCGCGTGCCGGAATCCGAGTCCTGACTCAATCGCACGCAGTGGGGGGGGCATCACTCCCCGCCCAGCCTCGCCTGATGGAAGGATGATTCGATGTCCCGGTACCTGGTGACAAGACTGGGATATTCCCTGTTTGTCCTCTGGGGTGCCCTGACGATCATCTTCCTCGCCATCCGGATCGTGCCGGGCGATCCTGCCGCCATGATGCTCGGCCCCGGCAGCACCCAGGAGGATATCGAGGCGCTCCGGGGGCGGCTCGGTCTCGATGAGTCGCTTCCGGTGCAGTACGGCAGGTACCTCAGCGACGTCGCGCGCATGGACTTCGGGACTTCACTCTGGCTGAATCGACCGGTCGCCTCGGAGGTTGCCTCACGGGTCGCTGCGACGGCGCGTCTCGCCGGCGCTGCCGCCGTGATCGGTCTCGTGGTCAGCTTCCCGCTCGGCATCGCCGCCGCGCTCCGGCGAGGAACCCCGCTGGACTCCCTGATCTCCGTGGTATCGCTCCTGGGTCAATCGGTGCCGAGCTTCTGGCTGGGGATCATGCTCATCCTCGTGTTCGCGCGCCATCTGCAGATCCTGCCGAGCTCGGGCTCGTCGGGCTGGTCGCACCTGGTGCTGCCTGCGGTCACGCTCGCCATGCCCCTCATCGGGGTCCTCACCCGCCTCGTCCGCAGCGGGCTCCTCGATGTGCTGTACGAGGATTACGTGCGCACCGCACGAGCGAAGGGTCTGAGCCCACGGGCGGTGCTGGTATGGCACGCCATGCGGAACATGCTGATCCCCGTGGTGACGGTAGTCGGGCTGCAGCTTGGCAATCTCCTCGGCGGCGCGGTGATCGTCGAGACCGTCTTCGGCTGGCCAGGAGTCGGCCGTCTCGTGGTCGACGCCATCAACCAGCGTGACTACCCGCTCGTCCAGGTTTCCATTCTCTTCATCACCGTCAGCTTCGTGGTGATCAACCTGCTCGTGGATCTGAGCTACGGCCTGCTCGATCCCAGGATCAGGGTCCAGTGATGCAGACGACGCACACCCCCTCGATCGACAAGGCTGCCGACCGATCCGGCAGGGCGACGGCGGGCCGGCGCGTGCGAAGCCACCTCGGTCGCTTCGCACGCGCCGGCAAGGTCCGGCTGGCGCTTTGGGCGCTGCCGCTCGTCATCTTCGTGCTGGCAGCGATCTTCGGACCGATGCTGGTCGAGTACAACCCGGTGCGGGTGAACCTCGGTGCCAGGCTGGAGCCACCCGGTACGGTGCTCCCCGACGGCAGCAGGGCCTGGCTCGGCACCGACCAGGTGGGGCAGGACGTCCTGGCGCAGGTGCTCCAGGGAGCTCGAGTATCCCTGCTCGTGGGTGCGGCGACCATCATGATCGCCGGAGTGATCGGGCTGGTCACCGGCGTGGTCGCGGGATTTCAGGGGGGCTGGATCGACATCGTGCTGATGCGCCTGGCCGACATCCAGCTTGCGTTCCCGTCGATCCTGCTCGCCATCCTGATCGCGGCGGTGCTCGGTCCAAGCGTGTTCAACGTGATTCTGGCCCTCGCCCTGACGCGCTGGGTCATCTTCAGTCGCGTGGCCCGGGCGGCCACCCTCGCCGCGAAGGAGCGCGATTATGTCCTCGCGGCCGAGTCCATGGGCGCGAGCCGGAGCCGCATGCTCATCCACCACATCATCCCCTCCACCATCGCCCCGCTGATCGTGATCGCAACGGTGGAGGTCGGCCTCGTGATCATCGCCGAAGCATCGCTGAGCTATCTCGGGCTGGGCTCTCCGCCGGATCGGCCCTCCTGGGGTCGCAGCGTCGCCAACGGTCGCGACTATCTCAATAACGCCTGGTGGATTTCGACCATGCCCGGACTCGCGCTCAGCCTCGTGGTGCTCGCGATCGGCACCTTCGGCGACCGCCTGCGCGACTATCTCGACCCGCGTCTCTAGGGAGGATTGACAGTCGATGGAACATCGGAGGTTTGGACGCGCATCCCTGAAGGTATCGGCCATCGGGCTCGGCACCTGGCCGATGGGAGGCGCACGTTATGGCGCCAGCGATGACCGCAACGCGGAACAGACGATCGCGACCGCGCTCGAGCTCGGGATCACCTGCTTCGACACGGCACCGTCCTATGGCAACGGTCACGCCGAGGAGCTCCTGGGCAAGGCACTCGACGGCAGGCGCGATGAGGTCGTGCTCGTCACCAAGGGCGGGCTGGTGTGGAACGAGAAGAGCGAGGTGCTCGGTCACGACGGCCGGCTGACCCACCTTCAGTCCGTCCTCGAGGACAGCCTCCGTCGCCTTCGCACGGATCAAGTCGACCTCTTCCTGATCCACTGGCCCGACACCACCCTGCCGGCCAGCGAGACCGCGGCGGCACTGCGGGCGCTGGTGGAGTCCGGCAAGACCCGCCATGTCGGCGTATCGAACTACACCGGTGAGGCGTTCACCGAGCTGGCGGGGGCGCTCGGGGACATTCCCCTCATCGCCGATCAGGTCAGCTATCACCTGTTCGACAGACGATGGGAGCGATCGGCGTTCGAGACCTGCCGGCGCCTCGGGGCGGGGGTCATGGCCTATGGGTCGCTCGCCCACGGCCTCCTCACCGGCACGATCACCCGGGAAACGACGTTCCACCAAACCGACTGGCGGGCATCAGGGGTGATTTTCGGGCAGCCGCTCTTGACCAGCGAGAACCGTGAGGCGAACCTGACGGTAGTCGAGGAGCTCACAGGGATCGCGGCGTCAGCAGGCATGACCTTGCCCCAGCTGGCACTGCGGTGGGTCCTGTCGCACCCGGCCGTCACCGTGGCCCTCGTCGGCGCAAGAACCCCGCACGAGATACGGGAGGCGACGGAGGCGCTGACGACACAGATGGACGACACCCTGCGCGAACGCATCGAGGCTGTCATGAGCCGAGCCGCGGGGCTCGTCCCGACGCTCGCGTCGTAACCGAGTCGTTGAACGCACCAGAAGGGGGAGAGCGATGAGCACCATGCCACCGGACAATCAGCCGACGATACGATACGAGGCCACCGTTCCGGTCGTCGACGACACCGACGTGCTCGTCGTCGGGGCGGGCCCGGCAGGTATCGCGGCGGCGGTGTCGAGCGCCCGCAACGCGGCCGCCACCACGCTGGTCGAGAAGAACGGCTTCGTGGGCGGCAACCTCACCGCCGGGCTGGTCGGTCCCTGCATGACCTCCTTCAGCCTCGACGGTGAGGAGCAGCTCATCCGCGGCATCTTCGACGAGCTCGTGCGCAGGATGGAAACGATCGGCGGAGCCCTGCACCCCTCCGGGATCCCGGCCGGCAGCGAGTACTGCGGCTTCATCGTGTACGGTCACGACAAGGTCACCCCGTTCGAGCCGGAGGCGGTCAAGCTCGTCGCCACCGAGATGCTGCTCGAGGCCGGGGTGAAGATCCAGCTCCACACCTTCGTCGCGGACACCATCGTCGAGGACGGCGCGGTCGCAGGCGTGGTGACGGCGAGCAAGTCCGGCCTGGAGGCGTTCAAGGCGAAGGTGACCGTCGACTGCTCCGCCGACGCCGATGTCGCGGTCCGCGGTGGCGCCCGGTACGAGCAGGGTCGCAGCGAGGACGGCCTCACGCAGCCGATGACCATGTTCTTTCGGGTCGCGAACGTCGACGACGAGGTCGTGAAGCGCTACGTCGCCGACCATCCGGACGACTTCCGTCCATTCGCCTCGATCGTCGCAAAGGCCCGCGAGGCGGGGGAGTTCCCGGTGCAGCGACGCGGCGTCGGCCTGTACAAGACGCTTGAGCCGGGCGTCTGGCGGATCAACACGTCCCGCATGCACAAGCTCGACGGCACCGACGTGCGCGACCTCACCACCGGCGAGATCGAGGGACGGCGCCAGGTCGACGCGCTGATGCGCTTCTTCAGGAAGTGGCTGCCCGGCTTCGAGAACGCCGTGCTGCTGGACACGGCCGCGACTGTAGGCGTGCGCGAGACCCGCCGGATCGTCGGCGACTACGTCCTCACCCTCGACGACCTCGCCACGGGCCGCGAGTTCGATGACGTGATCGCGCTGTGCGGCTACCCCGTCGACATCCACAGCCCGACCGACGATGGCGGCGGTGTGGGTGACGGCTACACGACCGCGAACGTCTATCAGATCCCCTACCGCAGCCTGCTGCCGGCCGGGGTCGATGGTGTGCTGGTGGCGGGGCGCGCCCTCTCCGCGACCCACGAGGCGCAGGGGGCCACCCGGGTCATGCCCCCATCGTTCGCCATGGGCGAGGCCGCCGGTGCCGCGGCGGCGCTTGCGGTGCGGGACGGGATCCAGCCTCGCGCTGTCTCGATCCCGGAGCTCCAGCAGATTCTCGTCCGCCAGGGGGCGTGGCTCGGCGAACGGATCCAGGAGCGGATCGGGCAGACCGTCTCCTGATCGTCCGCCCGGAATCCCACTCGTCCCCCGCCGCACCTGGCCCGAAACCGCCCGTGCGCAATGCGCACGGGCGGTTTCGCATGCAGGGGCAACACCCGTCTGTCGCCGCCAGTTCTGACCAGGTACTTCCCAGCGAGGATGCCAGTCGGTAAGATGCAGCCAGGGTCAGCAATCGGCAGACAAGCGAAGACACAAGAGGGGGTGGGACGTGGAATACGCGGGTTTCTGGCGACGGTTCGTCGCAATTCTGATCGACGGCATTCTGCTTGGCATCATCGGCGCCATCCTCACCTCGCAGATGGATGACTCGACCGCCGGCACCGTCTCGGCGCTCATCGGCTGGCTCTACTACGCCGGCATGGAGAGCTCGTCGCGCCAGGCGACGATCGGCAAGTCACTCATGGGCATCTACGTGGTGGGACTCGACGGTCAGCGCATCTCGTTCCTGCGGGCCACCGGCCGCTACTTCGCCAAGATCCTTTCGGCCCTGATCTTCATGATCGGGTACATCATGGCGGCGTTCACGGCGCGCAAGCAGGCCCTGCACGACATCATCGCCAGCACGCTGGTGCTCGTGCGGTAACGATCGGGCGCCCGGTGCGGGACTATCCGTCGCACCGGGCGCCTCGCTCGCCTCCGGGCAGAGAACCCGGACGTGCGGCCGCGCTGGTGCGGGCACGGCCTTCAGATGACCGATACCTGCGAGTTGCGGCCCCAGAAGGCCACCGATCCACAGTCTCCAGGCCCGCCCGCTTTCGCCCTGGCGTCACCGCCTTCAACCTCGACCTGATGCACGAGGCGGGCCGGGAGCTGACCGAGCCCGTCCCTCTCGCCGGAGCCCTCCAACAACCTCGCACAGTCCTCGGGCGCCATGCGTGAGACCGTCCATCGGGGAAGATCCTTCTCGCCGGCAGATGGCGTGTCGCATGAAAAGGTACTCCACCCCAACCTGGATCACGTCGAAGCGCTCAACGTGAAGCACCTGGCATCGGAAGTGACCGCTCCCGATTCGCACCCGTCGTCGTTCGGTGCTCCGCGCCGATCACCTGTTCAGGACCTGACGGCACGTACCTCAGGACAGGCAACGATCCGAGGGCCAGGTGGTGATTGGGGCTGCATGCCCCCTGGTCATTCCGGGAACCGGTCGGGGTGGTCACGCACCATCTCGATCTGGGCGGCGTGCTCGCGCTTGTGCCCGTAGTACTGGTACACGATCAGGTCATCCAGCGAGTACGCATCGCCATACCAGGGGATGGTCCCGACCTGCCGCAGCGACTCGGGGGATCGTCGGGCCACGGTCGCGAGTGACCTCTCGTGCGCCTCGTTGAGCTCGGCGAGCACCTCAGGCATGCCCATGGCTCGGCGCGCATCGACCTCGGCATCGTTGTATCCCGGCCCGAGCTCGAGGAACCGGGTCAGGTTCGGCGTCTCGACACCCATGTCCGCCGACTGCAGGACATCGACGAGCACGATCTCGTAGGAGCCGAGATGCGCGATGATGTCCTTTACCGACCAGATCCCGCAGGCGCCTGGACGATCCCCCATCGGCTCGGGCAGCCCCTGCAGGCTCCTCAGCAGCGTCAGATGGCCATAGCGCAACACGTCGTGGGCATGCATGGGCTCGATCCTTCCCGTCGCGGGGAGGCGAGCGCTCGTGCGAACACCCTCCTCCCCTCCTCGATACCGGCGCACCACCCCGCCGGGGCCCCTGCCGCACGGCGGGGATGGTCCCGAGCATACGCCTCGATTGCCCGCTCGTGGAGATCAGCCCGACACGGTTGGCGGGATGTTCTGATTCATGTGGAACAGGTTGCCCGGGTCATACGTGTTCTTGATCTCGACGAGGCGATCGTAGTTCGGCCCGTACGTCGTGCGAAGGATCGCCTCCTTCTCCTCGCCGAACCCGCCGAAATTGACGTACATGCCCCCGTGGGAAAACGGCTGCATGGCGGCAACCGTGTCGCGCGACCACCGGATATTCTCCTCCGTTCCGTCCGCGCCGTCCCACGTCGCCTCGGCGGCCAGCAGGCAGGGTGCGTCTCGCCGGTAGTATGCCGTCGCACGCGGATCCACCCGGGTGATCGCACCACCCAACTGCCAGAGCGTGACGGCCGACATGCCGGACCCGCGCGCCCTGCCCCGCTCGATGATCACGGCGATCGCCTCGTCACTCAGGTTGTCCACGTACGTCGACTTCCAGTAGTAGTTCCTGCCTGTCGGGAAGAACGGGTCGAACGCCTGCTGCACCTCGACGAACGCTTCGGGGTGACTCAGATCGAGGAGCGGCTCGCCGAGCTCGCGCAGTGCCTGCGTCGCCCGCTCGCCCTCCGCCACCGGGCCGTCGTAGATCGCGGCGGTCAGGACGATCGGCCGCCTGCGCAGCTCTTCGGGGAATGCCTCGTGATCGGGCACGCTCCAGAGCAGGGCGATCGCGTTGATCTCGTCCGGCGAGCCCTCGGCGAACTCCCGCCACCCACGCAGCACCGTGACCGCGTCCTCCTGGGGATACATCACCCCGGCCAGGAAGACCTCCGGCCCGATCGGGTGCATGCGAAACTCGAAGCTCGTCACCACGCCGAAGTTGCTGCCCGCACCGCGGACCGCCCAGAACAGGTCGGCATGCCGGTCGGGACTCGCCGTGCGAACCTCACCGTCAGCCGTGACGACCTCGACGGCGACGATGCTGTCGATCGACAGGCCATACGTGCGCCGCATGTGCCCGAGCCCACCGTGCAGGGTCAGGCCGCCCACGCCGGTGGTCGACACCACCCCACCGGGTACGGACATGGCGTATCGCTGCGTCTCGCGGTCGACATCACCCCAGGTCGCCCCGCCCTGGACGAGTGCCGTGCCGCGCTCCGGATCGACGTGGACCGCCCGCATGTCCGAGAGATCGATCACCAGCCCGTCATCGTTGACGGCGGTTCCGGCGACATTGTGCGCCCCGCCGCGAACCGACAGTGTCAGCGCGTGCTCCGCGGCGAACCTGACCGCGCTCGCCACGTCGCCCGTGCCTCTGCACCTCACGATCGCGGCCGGACGCCGGTCGATGAGCCCGTTCCGGACGGTCCTCGCCCGGTCGTACGCTTCGTCGGACGGCTGGATGACCTGCCCCCGGATGGTTTGGGCGAATGCGTCTACGATCGATGCATCGAGGGTTCGCCGCTCCTGTGTGACCATCGCACGACCTCCTGACGGTCTCTGCGCATGCGGCGCCTGCCGCGCCGCGGCAACATCCGGGACCCGCCTGCGCCGAACGGACCGGCCCCATCGAGCATTGACCCTGGTCCATGGCGCATGTACCGTATAGTGATCGCGGGATCGCTTATGTTACGTTCGAGCGTCGACAGGGTGGCTCCTGCCGCGCGTGCACGTCAGCTCCGGACTCGATGGAGCGCCACCATGGGCATCACATCCGACCTGTCCATTCCCAGTTACTCGGGCGCGAGCGACGACACGCTTCTGGACGCGCTGCGTGGCGGCGACGAGCATGCCTTCAGCGAGCTCGTCCATCGGTACCACGCCACGCTCGTGCGGGTGGCGATGGCCTATGTCGGCTCCCGGGACCGCGCCGAGGATGTCGCCCAGGAAGCGTGGCTCGGCATGCTGCGCGGTATCGGCCAGTTCGCCGGCCGCTCCTCGCTGCGCACGTGGCTCTTTCGCATCCTGATCAACTGCGCCCATGCCGACTGCCAACGGCGGGGGCGTGCGATCGTGTTCGCCGACCTGCGGGACGACACCGACGAGGGAGATGCGATCATCGAGCCCGATCGGTTCCACCCCGCCGGTCACCGGTGGGCGGACCACTGGTCCATCCCGCCGCAGGAGTGGCCGGAGGCACGCATGCTCTCCGCGGAGATCGGCGATCGCCTCATCGAGGCCATGCGCCACCTGCCCGAGCGCCAGCGGGTGATCCTGACCCTGCGGGACGTCGAGGGGTGGCCACAGCACGAAATCTGCGAGATGCTCGGCATCAGCGAAGCCAACGCGCGCGTGCTGCTCCACCGCGCGCGAACACAGGTCCGACGGGAGCTCGAGCGCTACCTGGCCCGGTCAGAGGAGGAGTTCCGACCGTGATCCCGGACGAGGAAATGACCTGCCGCGAGCTCGTCGAGCTGGTCACGGCCTACCTCGACGACGGCCTGACCGCCTCGGAACGGACTCGATTCGAAGCGCACCTCCAGGAGTGCCCGTACTGCCGGGTGTATCTCGAGCAGATGCGGCAGACCATCCTGCTGCTCGGTGAGCTCCGGGAGGACGAGCTCGACCCGGTGGCGCGCGACGAGTTGCTCAGGCTGTTTCGCGACTGGAAATCCCGGAACCAGCGGCTGCCAACCTGACCTCGCCAACCAGCCGCCTGGTTTCTCATTCCGGCAGGTTTTCCGCTCTTCCCCTGACATGGTGCCCTATCCTTGGCATGGAGATTGCTCGCCGAGGCCGCGGGGACGTGTGGCTGGCGGAGATTTCCCCCACATGCACCGTCATGGTGCTCACCGGGCCCGCCGCACGATGGCGCCGGATCGCTGCCACCATGCGGTGGTTCCAGCACGGGACCCAGAGCGAAACCGAACCCGGAACAACAGCAGGTCAGGAGGACCAACAATGTCCAGTGGACAGATCGACCGGCGAAAGCTCCTCACGGTAGGCGCCATCGGCGCGGCGGCCAGCGCGATCGGAATGCGCGCCGTCTTCGCCCAGAGCGACACCGGAACACCGCAGGCGACTCCGGGTGCTACCCCCGGCGCGACACCTGGCGCCACCCCAAGTGCCGGCGGTGACAAGGTCGAGGTGAAGACGGTCGATATCGCGTTCGAGCCCAAGGAGCTCAGCATCCCGGCCGATACCGATGTCGAGATCACGGTGACCAACGCGGGCGTGCTGCAGCACGACTTCATCATCGAGGACACCGACTTCGGCACCGAGCTGCTGGATGGCGGCTCGGAGGCGACGATCACGGTGAACCTGGCGGCGGGCGAGTACACCTACTTCTGCTCGGTGCCCGGGCACCGCGAGGCCGGCATGGAAGGCACCCTCACCGTCGAGTAGCGACGTCGCTCCAAACACCGATCGCCAGAGACCGCCGGCCGTGGCCGGCGGTCTCTTCGTGGAGTTGAACCTCGATTCGACTTGCCCGCCCCTTGACGCGATCCGCTCATGTATGGCGCAATTGTTCCCAAAGGGAAGTGAACGGGCTGGCGTTACCACCACGGTAGCGAGAACCGGTTTCGTCCGCTTCGTCGCGTCATGACTGGCGGGGTTTGCCCGTCGCGGAGGAACGACGATGGTCGAGTTCAAGGACGACGTACGTGAGCTGCTGGAACAACCGGTGCTCTACAACCTGGCGACGATCAATCCGAACGGCACGATCCAGGTGAATCCGGTCTGGGGCGAGCTGTACGACGGCAGGATTCGTATCAACACAGCTGTGGGACGCCAGAAGCACAAGAATCTGGCAGAGCGTGGCGACAGGGTCACCGTGATGGTGCAGGATCCCAACGATCCGATGCGATACGTCGAGATCCGCGGCAAGGTCGCGGAGCTGACCGAGGAAAACGGTGACGAGGTCATCGATCGCCTCGCGAAGAAGTATCTCGGTGTCGACACCTACCCATATCGGCGGGAGGATGAGACACGGGTAACGATCGTGATCGAGCCCACCAAGGTGTTCGCCTGACACCGAATGGCCGTGATCGGCGTCAGGACGTGCGACGGGTCCGGGGCTGCTCGGACCCGCTTTTCCTACCTGTGGGGCCACCAACGGAGGGAGCCATGTCGTTTCGGATCGATTACACCAAGTCGCAGCGTGAAATCTACCGAGCCATGGTCGGCGTCGGCAGGGCGATCGCTGCGACGGGACTCGAGCGCTCGCTGATCGAGCTCGTCAATGTCCGTGCCTCGCAGATCAATGGGTGCGCCTACTGCCTGTCGCACCATATCCCGGACGCCCTCGAGGCGGGTGTCCCGCAGGAGAAGATCAACCTGCTCCCCGCCTGGCGCGAATGCGGCGACCTGTACTCCGAGCGTGAACGGGCCGCCCTGTGGTGGACCGAGCAGAACACACGCATCGCCGACAGTGACCACGACGACGACGCCTGGACGGCGCTGACCGCCGCGTTCAGCGAGGACGAGGCGCTGGCGTTGACCTGGGCGATCGCCGCGATCAACACGTGGAACCGGATCGCGATCCCGATGCGGCGCCCGATCATCCGAGCCGAGGATGATCGACCTCCCCGGCCCGAACAACCACACCCGCGCTGAGACTCCGTTGGACGTCGGCAATTGCTCCCACGGCCGTGCAGCGGGCCATGGTGACGTTGACACACGCCCCTCCGTACGCGATGGTAAGGTCAGCTTCCTGATCCACCGACGAGTCCGGCAGCAGCCATGGCCACCTCACTCTCCACGCGTCAGTTCCAGCGTGTCCCCACCCCTCGCACCCCGCTGATCGGGCGTGGCCAGGAGGTCTCGGACATCCTGGATCTGATCTCCGATCCGGAGATTCCGATGCTCACCCTCACCGGCCCCGGCGGTGTGGGCAAGACGCGCGTCGCCCTCCAGGTCGCCACCATCGCCCGCGAGCACTTCGAGGACGGGGTCGTCTTCGTGCCGCTGGCCTCGGTCCGCGAGCCCGCGCGGGTCCTGACCGCCATCGGGCACTCGGTAGGTGTCCACGAGACCAGCGAAGGGACACTTCACGAGCAGATCGTCGGCGTCCTCATGGGTCTCGACGTGCTCATGGTGCTGGACAACTTCGAGCAGGTTGCCGACAGTGCCCCATCGCTCGCGAACCTGCTGGTCGACCTGCCGACCCTGACCATCCTGGTCACCAGCCGGTCGCGCCTGCAGCTGTCGGTCGAGCGCATCTACCCGATCGATCCGCTCGGTCTGCCGGATATACGGCAGCCACTACCGGTCGACCACCTCTCCCGGTTCGAAGCCGTACGCCTCTTCGTCGCCCGCGCCGAGGCGGTACGACCCGGATTCACCCTCAGCGCGGAGAACGCGGAGGCGATCACCGAGATCTGCCAGCGCCTCGACGGACTCCCCCTCGCCATCGAGCTGGCCGCGGCCCGGTGTGCGGCCCTGCCACCGGCCACCCTGCGCGATCGCCTCCAGCACAGCTTCCTCGCGACGCTGACGAGCGACTCACGGGATCGCCCCGAACGGCACCAGACGATCCAGTCGACGATCGCCTGGAGCTACGGCCTGCTGAGCCCCGACGAGCAACGCTTCCTTCAATGCACGAGCGTCTTCTCGGGCGGGTTCTCGCTGAGCGCGATCGAGGCGGTGTGGGACGGCGGAACGGATGGTTCGCTGGATGCCATCGCGGGGGCAAGCTCGCTCGTCGGCAAGAGTCTGCTCAGACCCATCGACGATGCGGGCGGTGAGCCACGGTACCTCATCCTCGAAACGATTCGCGAATTCGCTCGCGAGATCCTGGAGTCGAGCGGGCACAGCGATGACGTCTGGAGGCGTCATGCCGAGTGGGGCGTGACGCTGGCCGAGACCGCCCGCATCGAGCTGCTGCGCTCGGAGCAGGCCCAGTGGGTGGCGCGCCTCAACACGGAGCACGACAACCTCCGCGCCGCACTCACCTGGACGCTCGAGCACGAGCCTGAGCTGGCGATGCGCCTGGCCAACGCCCTCTGGCTGTTCTGGTACGCCGAGGGCCATCTCGCCGAGGGACGTCGCTGGCTCGAGCGAGCGCTTGCCGTGGGAGTGGATGTGGCACCCGATATCCGGGCCAGGGCTACGAACAATCTCGGCAACCTGGTCTACGAGCTCGGTGACCTCGACAGCGCCCAGGCACTGTACGAGGAGAGCCTGGCATTGCGCCAGCAGATCGACGACGAACCCGGCGTCGCGGACAGTCTCAACAATCTCGGCATGCTTTGGACAGCCAGGGGTGAGTTCGCGCTGGGCAGGCAGCTGCTCGAGGAAAGTCTCGAGCTCCGTCGGAGCCTCGGCGACCCCTCCGGATTCCCGCCGACGATGAACAACCTGGGCGATGTCGCCATCGCGCTGGGTGATGCCGAAAGCGCGACGTCGTGGAACGAGCAGGCCCTCGCGCTGAGCCGGGAAGTGGGCAACGTCCGGCGCATCGCCCACTGTCTCCACAACCTTGGCCTCGCTCATCGGTGCAAGGGAGATGATGCCTCGGCGAAAGGGCTGTTCGAGAGCAGTCTTGACCTCTTTCAGAAGGTCAACGAGAAGTCGGGTGTCGCCGCCGTCCTCAACAGCCTGGGACGGGTAGCCGCCCGTCAGGGCAACCTCGATCAGGCCAGGACGTACTACTCGCAGGTCCTGGCACTGCACCGGCAGGTGCTCGACCGCCGCGGGCTCGTCCGGTGTCTCGAGAGCGTGGCGCTCATCGCCGAGTCGATGGGCCAGCACGAATCCTGTGTCCAGCTGGTCAGCGCCGCAACCGCGATCCGGGGCCAGCTGGTGCCCCTCCAGCCACCGATCGACCGCGAGGCATGCGACGCGGCGATCGATCGATCGCGAGCCGGTCTCGGCGATGCCGGATTCGAAGCTGCATGGCTGACCGGCAGCGCCTTCACTCGCGACCAGGCGATCGATCTTGCCGTTTCGGTGCTGAGCGCGCCCGGTGCGAGCGATTCGATCCTGAGCCGCCGCGAGCGGGAGGTGCTGCGGCTCGTCGCGCAGGGTCATTCCAACCAGCAGATCGCCGACACCCTGTTCATCAGCGTCCGCACGGTGAAGGCCCACGTCACCAACATCCTCACCAAGCTCAATCTCCCCTCCCGCTCGGCCGCGGCAGCCTACGCGCACCGCAACGACCTCGCCTGACCAGCCCCCATACCCTCCCGGGACGCTACGACCCGTGCCAACCGGCACTGGACCTTTGTACAAGGTGTCGTATTGACGTAAACACGACCTTGGTACGATGCGGCATCGCGCCCTTCCCCCAACCATGGACATGACGACAGGCGTGCCCGCTCCAGGCGCGTCTCGCGCGACACATGGAGGAACGCACCATGTCCATTGGCAGCCCTATCTCCCTACGCCCAGGCAAGGCCTGTGTCAGTGCGCTGGCGATCGCCTGCATCCTCATTGTTCCGCTGCTGCCGGACGGGATGCTCGAGGCGGCGGACGCTCGCAGCTCCCAGCGAACGTGCGATCCGGGCTTCATCCTGAATGACGAAACCGGGGAGTGCGAACCGTTCACGATCCAGGGGCAGATCCAGGCCCCGCCGACATGCGAACCTGGCTCCGCCATCACCGAAAAGTGTGAGCCGGAGGTGCCGGGAGACTTCGAGCAGATCCCCCAGGAGTGTCCCGAGGGCACCGAGCGAATCGAGACGACAGGCGAATGCACGGACGTCGTTCCGGAGGATCCCAAGCTGGCGCAGGAGTGCCCGGCAGGAGCGGTCCTCGACCAGCCCAGCGGCCAGTGTGTCGAGGAAACGGCCACCGAGGTTCCCCCCGCCGAGCCGACCAATCTGCCCGAGGCCGGCCAGGAACCGCTACCCGTTGAGCACACCATCAGCCTGACCAAGCTCACCTGTCCCGAAGGCACGGATCCCGAGATTGGCCACGGCGCCTTGCTGGCTGCCTGTCCCGTGACCCCCGACGTCGAGTTCACGCTGACCTTCGGGGGCGGCGCGACGTCCACCACATCCACCAACGCCGCCGGTGTCGCCTCCTGGACGGGCATCCCCTACGGGGAGTTCGAGATCCAGGAAACGAACTTCGCCGACTACACGCAGCAGACCGCGTTCTGCCACTTCGAAGACTTCGGCTTCCCATGGAGCTACACGATGCCCAACGGGCTCTACGACGGATCGTTCGACCTGGGGCTGCATCCTGAAGACGGTCCCATCCACATGATCTGTGACTGGGTCAACTTCCAGGGCGGCGGAGCGGGCTCCATGACCAATATCAAGCTGCTCTGCCCGCCTGGCTACGTCCCCGAGGCCGAGGGGGCCGACCCGCTCGTGGATTGTGCCGACACCCTCGACGGCGTCACGTTCCATCTGAGCGACGGCAACCCACCGGTTCCGGATGCCACCAGGCAATCGGGCGATGACGGACCCGGTACGGCAACCTTCGACGACATCGAGCCGGGGACCTGGACCGTGACGGAAGAGGCGCCGCCCTACATCGAACGTGTTCACGCACTGTGCCCCTCGATCAACGGAGGCGGGCCGATGTTCCATGACGACGCTCCTCGAGTCGAGTTCGAGATCGAGCTGGGCGAGGACTGGAGCTGCTACTGGCTCAACATACCGGGAACGGACGAGGTCAATGGCATCGAGCTCTTCAAGTGGGAGTGCCCGGAGGGGACGGAGCCAGGCCACGAGAAGGACTGGTACGAGGCCACCTGTGTCCTGCAGCACAACGGCATTCCGTTCACCGTCAGCTCGAGCGAGGGCATCGTCATGCTGGAGACCGCCGGCGGCGCTGCCATCTTCCCGGGACTCCCCGTCGGGACCGTTGGCATCCAGGAAACCATCCCGGATGGGTTCGGACCGCCGACCGTCTTCTGCGGCGTCGAGGGGGCTCAGCACTACCCTGCTCCGACCGGGTACTGGGAGCATGAGTTCCCCGAGGACGGTCTCTCCGAGATACTCATCTGCCACGTCTACAACATTCCGGGTGAGCCAGGCAGCGTGACGATCCTGAAGTGGACCTGCCCACCCGGATATGACCTCTTCGCGGCCGGTGCCGACCCAAAAGCCGATTGCACGGAAGCCACCAATGGGGTGCAGTTCCAGTTCGGTCTGGATTCCATCGCGGCCATTGCGGAGCTGCAGACAACGGGCGACATCATCGACGGCGGCGTGATCTTCGAGGGTCTCGATCCCGACGTCTACAAGGCCGTGGAGCTCGTGCCCGACGGGATCGCCTCCGTCTTCGTGCTCGAGTGCACCGGGCACATCATGGGGGTGCTCCAGCCCTATCCGCTCCAGATTGGCAACGTGCTGGGCGGCATCGACGTCGACGCGGGTGAGCACCTCGTCTGTGACTGGTACAACGTGCCCGAAGACGAGGGCGGCAAGCTGACCCTCATCAAGTACATCTGTTCCACCGAGACCTTCGTCTCCGAGGTCGACTGCGAGATCCACGAGGACGGAGCGACATTCGACCTCCTCTTCTGGAATACGGACGATGGTGTCTGGGAAATCATCGACACCGACACCACCGACGGCGCCGGCAGAATCGTCTGGCCAGATCTCTCCGCCGGTGACTACCATCTGGATGAGCACGATGGCGAGTGGTGCCACTTCACCACCACCCCCGTCTTCGGACCTGGCGAGGTCTTCAGCGTCTTCGAGGGCGATGAAACGGTCGTTGAGGTCTACAACTGCGACTCCGGCTGGACCACGACGACCATCCCCAGGGAATACCCGAATACCGGCGCCGGGCCCAGCGACGATTCCACGTCGGGCGCCATCGGAACGCCGGCCATGACGGCACCTCGTGTCCTGCCGCACCGTTCGGCCGCTCGGGGCCGGTCCGTCCACACCAACAGGAACCGACCACGATCCTGGCAAGGCGCAATCGCCGCCTGACGCCGTTCCCGGGGCCTCAACGTTCGGTTCGATCGTCGCAGCGTGGATCAGCCAATCACACCTTGAGGAGCTCGCCATGACGACCAAACGCATCTCGCCACTACAGTCGCTGCTGCTCGTCAGCATCACGGTTCTGCTGCTGATCGCGATCGTCGCGGTCCACCAGAGTGCCGGTGGCACTGAATTGTCCGGCAGCTTGGATGCACACATCCAGGCCAACCCGACCGATGAGGTCAGTCTGCCGATTCGCGCTGCGCCCACCGAGACACCAACTCCGAGGGTGACGGAACCACCAGCGCCGCAGGAGGCATTCCAGGTCAAGCCAACCGTGGCCCCGCCGACGGGTCCCGGCTCATTCCAGGCGAACCCAACCGTCCCACCTCCGTCAGACCGGGGATCGTTCCAGGCCAATCCGACCGAGCCACCCACGGAGGACATCGACGATATCCAGGTCGTCCCGACCGAAGCCCCGACCGAAGCGATCGAAGACATCCAGGCCATCCCTGCCGAGCCGTCGCCCCATATCATCACCGTCAGCAAGATGGCATGCGGTGAAGGGGTCAACCCGACCGACGACTATTGGGCGGCCATCCAGGAGTGCACCGAGCCCGCCGAAGGCGTCGCATTCTCGCTGACCACGGAAGGCGGCACGCTAGAGGGCACGACGGACGAAACGGGCACGATCGAGTGGACGGATGTCGACCTGGGCGACAGCGGGGAGATCCAGATCCAGGAAACGATCCCTGATGGTTTCGGCGATCCGGAGGTCTGGTGCACCAGCTACCCCGAGGCGGCAGGCGATCCGTTCGACTACGAGTTCATCTCCCACGCAGCCGAGAACGGCCTGATCACAGCCTCGCCGGAACGGCATGAGCCGTACCGGTTCAGCTGCCACGTCCTCAATGTCACTGCCGGGGCCGAGTCAGGAACCGGCGGGAACATCGTCAGGCTCGAAAAGCGCGATTGCCCGCTCGGTGTCGTCGAGGACGCCTTCCTCTCCGACTACCTGACGATCTGCTCGCAGGTGCATGACGGGGTGGAATTCACTCTCGTCAGCGACAGCGGCGGTGGGACCCAGGCGACCGACGGTGGTGAGGTGGTGTGGACAGACGTCTCGCTGGGCACCTTCGAGATCCACGAGACGCTACCCGACGGCTACAAGGACCCAATCGTGTTCTGCGGGTTCACCGAATCGCCCGGCGGAGGGGTCCAGCATCCCGCCCAACAGGATGCCACCGGTGGTGTCGTCAGTGGGTCGCTCGATGTCGATGGCGCCGAGTTCGTCTGCTACTGGATGAATCTCAAGGCAGACCCCAGGGCGGACATGGAGATCGAAAAGACCTGCCCGACCGTCCGACCGGGTGCAGGACTCGGCGACGAGCTCACCTACCAGGTGACGATGACGAATACGGGCACCGTGACGCTCTACGACATCGACGTGACCGAGAGCCGCGACGGCTCCTTCGACGAGCCGTTCCCGTCCGAGCTTGCCCCCGGCGAGTCCGTGACGCGGACGTTCACGAGCACCATCACCCAGGACGACATCGACAGCGGCAACGTGAACAACGGCGTCGCAGTGGGTGCGTATGGTGACGTGAACGCCTCGACGACCGATCTGATCGTCGAGCTCTCCATCGAGTGCCCCCTCAGGTCAGGCCCTGGCAGCCTCACCGACGCCGGAGGCAGGTCCGACGGAGGCGATCTCGTCGTCAGAGTGTGGAGCTGCCCGGGCGACGTGCCGGCCGACGCACTCCTGAGTGACTATCAGCGAGCATGCGACCCGTTCGCTGACGGCTTCGACCTGACGCTCAGCCACGCCGAGGGTGGCTCGACCGAGCTCACGAGCGCGGGCTCCGTGAGCTGGACCGATCTGCCACTGGGAGCGTTCACCATCGAAGCATCGCTCCCCGCCCAGCTCGGCGAGCCTGTCGTGTTCTGTGGCTGGACAGCCATCCACGACGGCGTCGTCTACGACGCATTCCCACAATCGGTGCCGTCAGCGGGCGGAGTTGTCGATGGCGAGATCACCGTCCCCAACACCCACTCCATCTGCGACTGGATGAACGTGCCGAGCGGTCCGGATGATGTCTCCGGGCATGGAGCGCCCGTGGATGCGGCCGGGTTGACCGGTGCTGCGTCCCGAGACAGGGCCGAGGGAGCTTCCGCGTCGAATTGATCGGTGCGGTGGTCGGTGCAACCGCACGCGCGGGTGACTCGTCGGTGGCTCATGCACGGTAGATGCCGACGTGGCGGGTGAAGGGTGCACGGGCGCCCTTCCCACCGATCCGCCGCCATGGACGGGGGTCGCCAAACCCGAACGCTCCCGGCGCTCCGTCCTCATTCGATCGACCAGCAACGAACGTGAAGTGGAGCTTTTCATGACTTACAGGTACACACGACGGCGTCTCGCGGCACTGGCGATCGCCGTACCTACACTGAGGACCGCTCGGGAGACATCGGCTGCCGTCCCGGTCACCCGGCAGGGAACACCAACGGGCGGCACGCCGGAGGCTGGAGCATGCCAGCATGACACCACTACCGCTGCGACTGGCACCTGCCAGCGAGGCTCGGTGCCCGTCACACTCTCGATTCCGGCGATCGGCGTCGACGCACCCGTCGAGGTGCTCGAAACGGTTGGCGGCGTGATGCAGCAGCCATCCGACGAGATCCACGTCGCCTGGTACAAGGAGTCCGCGCGCCTCGGCGAGATCGGCAACATCTGGCTCGCCGGGCATCTGAACTGGTGGACCACGCCGGAGGCCGTCTTCACCGACCTGGCCACGCTCCGGGAGGGCGACGAGGTCGTACTCCTGGATGCGGAGGAGAACGCGTTCAGGTTTGCGGTCGAATGGGTGCGGATGGAGAGCAACCTGGAACCGCCGAGAGACGAGGTGCTCGGCATGACCGACCACGAGGCGGTCACACTCATCACGTGTGCGGGTGAGTGGGACAGCTCCATCAGTGAATACAACGGCCGGACCGTCGCCCGGGCAGTCCGGTGGCACGACATCGCGGCCGGATGAGGCATGAGCCGGTCCCGATGCCGGTCGCGCTCACCCTGCCTTGCGGGACTGCATCGTACGCTGCAGGTCACCTGCTGCAAAGGGAAGGAATTGGACCTTAGTACGATGCGGTCCCCTGTCCACATGGCCATGATGAGCACGGTAACACCGCACGCCTGCGGAGGTGTGTGCCGCCTTCACCGTGGAAGGACGAATCATGGTGGCCAAACGCACCCTGTCCGTCGTCGACGTCCAGCATCGCTGCTTCCGGACCCTCATCCTCGCGCTCGCTCTCGTCGTGCTCACCATCCCCGCTTCCCTGGTCGTCCCCACTGCCGATGCGTCGGCGCGGTCCTCGGCCGGGGTGCCCGTGATCGTTGAGAAATGGGTCTGCCCGCCCGGCACACCGGCTGGCAAGCCGTTCGATTACTACCTGAAGGTCTGCGAGCCGGCGTTCAGTCCCTTCCAGTTCGCGCTGACGAGCGAAGCCGGCACGGAGTCGAAGAAGACCGAGGCGGGCGTCGTTGCCTGGGCAGATGTGTCCTCGGGCCGGATCCTGATCATCGAGCGCCCTCGGCACGGGTATGGCGACCCCATCATCTTCTGCGAGGTGCGGGAGGCACCGACTGCCGTGTCACCTCAGCCGATGGCATCCGACGACGGCATGGTCGTCGTCGACATCGACCCCATTCCCGATCTCAAGTACGTCTGTTACTGGTTCAACGTGGAGAACCAATGACCGCCGCACCACGCCGTGAGGTGGGCCCCGCCTCGCCTCCGCCACATATCGTCACCTCGTCACAGGCACGGGGCTCGCCCGATTTGCCGCAGCCGCGGGGCAGTCTCCACATGCTCGCGCCGCCGTCATTCCACGAGCTTGCCACGCGCGCGCCTCCGAGCGCCCGTGGTTAGCATCCAGGGGCTAGCCCGGAATCGGTTGCCGGACGCGGCATGCTGCAAATGGCAGCGCTGTTCGGCACAATAGCGACAAGTCATCTCACCATATGGGTCTCAATAACCAAGGTCGTTTTCACAAGGCGTGTAGACCCGGGCCACCGTGCCCACATGGCTCCGCCGAAGAGGAGGCCACCGTGAGCGTCAAGCGCGCTTCATCCGACCCATCGTCGGTCCGGCATCGCCCTGCGGTGATGTGGATCGGCGTCCTGACCTTGCTCCTGTCCCTGTTCACCCCGATGATCACCCTCGAGGTCGCCGACGCGGCGGCTGCCGCGGCAGAGCGCGCCCAGGGAAGCCCGCCGGATTGTGAGGACGGTTACGAGCCCAACGCGGAAGGGACGGAGTGTGTCCCGATCGGCCAGGGCGATCTTCAACCCGAGTGCGATCCCGGCACGACCTACAACGAGCAGTCCGGTCAGTGTGAGCCCGAGCAGCCCCAGTGCGACCCGGGCACCCTCTACAACGAGCAAACCGGACTGTGCGAGCCCGAGCAACCCACCTGTGATCCCGGCTTCGTCTACAACGAGCAGAGCGGGCAATGCGAGCCCGAGCAGCAGCCGGTGTCCATCCAGCTCTACAAGTGGGAGTGCGACGCGGAGGCAAGCCAGTACCTCCAGGACTACAACTACCTCGACACGAACTGTTACCAGCCGCAAGCTCCGTACGATTTCTGGCACGGAGGTCCCGATGGTCAGGATGGCCCGGTGGGCATCCAGGGCTTCTGGGAATGGACCGATCTGACACCCGGCCAGCACTGGATCGGCGAGCAGCCATCGGAACAATACGTCTTCTCGGTCTGGTGTACCGTCTATGACCCCAACTCGGGTCCGTCCCAGCCCCAGCAGTACACACCCGACCAGAACGGCCAGGTCCACCTCGACATACCGTCGGGTTGGATCGCCACCTGCTACTGGTTCAACATCGACACCGATGGCGGCAACACCGTTACCGTCTACAAATGGGACTGCGTCGAGGGCACCGAGTACGGACGCGAGCTCGACTACTACCTGGGCAACCTCCCCGACCAGGAAACCGGTCCGTGTGAGACCGAGCATCTCAACATCCCGATCAGCCTCATCCACGGCGGTCCGCAGCAGGACACCACCACCCAGGCGAACGGGACCCAGTTCGAAGACATCGTCCTCAACAACGGCAGTTTCCAGATCGCGATCGACGAGCCCGACGGCTACGGTGATCCGATGGTCTGGTGCTGGCCGGTCGACGGTGACCCGCCCACAACGCCAATCTCGGCTCCCGGTGGTGTCTTCACGATCACGCCGGGGTCTGAGCCATTCAGCTGGCAGTGTCTGGTGTACGACATCCCATGGGAAGGGAACACCGTCACCGTCTACAAATGGCAGTGCGTCGAGGGAACCGAGTACGGACGCGAGCTCGCGTACTACGAGGGTGGGCTTCCGGACCAGGAGACGGGTCCGTGCGAGACCGAACACCTCAACATCCCCATCAGCCTCATCCACGGCGGTCCGCAACAGGACACCACCACGCAGGCGAACGGGACCCAGTTCGACAACGTCATCCTGACGAATGGCAGTTTCCAGATCGCGATCGACGAGCCCGACGGGTACGGGGATCCGATGGTCTGGTGCTGGCCGGTCGACGGTGACCCGCCGGCCACTCCGATCGCGGCCCCGGGCGGCACGTTCACGGTCACGCCCGGCAGCGAGCCGTTCAGCTGGCAGTGTCTGGTGTACGACATCCCGGAATACGAGGGTGAGTACCACCTCGAGCTCTACAAGCTGCTGTGCGGCCCGACGGTGGATCGCAACCTCGGCCTGCCCGATCTCGGCACGCAGTGCACGCCGGCACAGGGAATCTCGTTCACCGCGACGTTCGGCGATCAGCCGCCGACGGCCTACTACACGGACGCCAACGGCCACATCGACTGGCCGGACGCGCCGGGCGGCCAGTGGTGGCTCGAGGAGACATCCGTCCCGGGCTGGGGCGCGCCCAAGGTCTACTGTGGTCCGCCACAGACCACCGAGACCCCAGAGGTGACCGTCACCAACTGGACCGTCACGGGCACGCTCGACGCCGCGAACCCGCATATCATCTGTACCTGGATCAACTTCGAGGAGCCCTACGAGAACGGCCGGATCACGGTCTACAAGTACCAGTGCCCTCCCCAGACCACCGGCACGGACTTCGATGTGCTGCAGGAGACCTGCACCACGCCGCACAACGGGGTGAACTTCACCCTCGAATGGCCGGCGGGGTCCGTCTCGGCTTCGACCGTAGGTGGCACGGTGGACTGGCTCAACCTCGACCAGGGCACCTACACGGTCAGGGAGGAGCTCTGGCCCGGATACGGCCAGCCGCTGGTCTGGTGTGGCTACGTCGTGCAGGACGGGGCCGAGATCGATCCCACCCAGTGGCAGTTCGACAGCTACCCGGTCACCGATGGGGCGATCCAGCTCGACCTCAACAACTTCCCGGCCCGCATCGTCTGCTACTGGTACAACTTCCCGCCGGATTACGGTGAGATCACGATCTACAAGTGGCTCTGCCCGCCCGGCTACGACATCGATGCCTGGGGCGCCGATCCCGCCGTCGACTGCACCGAGGCCTGGAACGGCGTGACCTTCACGCTCGACCAGCCCGAAGGCGTCGACCTGGTATCCGACACCGGCGACTCGATCCCCGGCGCGGTGTACTTCGGCGGACTCAATCCGGGTGCCTACAGGGTCACCGAGACCGTGCCACCCGACATCGAGTACGTCTTCGTGCTGGAATGCACGGGAACCGACATCCCGAAGGTTCACCAGTACCCGCTCTCGTGGGGCAACAAGCTCGACATCAACGTGGCCGGCGGCGACAGCATCGTCTGCCACTGGTACAACGTGCCCGAGCCGGAGGACGGCTGGATCACGGTCTACAAGTACCAGTGCTGGACGAGCAAGTTCACCAGCAAGGTCGACTGCGAGATCTACGAGCACGGTGCCACCTTCGAGCTGTACGGCCTGCCCGGCAACACCTCGTACGGAACCGGCACGACGAACAATGGCGGTCTCTACACCTGGAACGGCCTGCCCGAGGGCGCGTACACCATCGACGAGATCAGCCACAAACCCTGCAAGATCACCTCGACCAAGGTCGACGGAGCGGGCAACGCCTGGGTCGACGCCGGTGAGGGGACGATCATCAAGGTCTACAACTGCAAGTCGAGCTCGATCACCACGCCGACCCCGGGCACGACCCCGACACCGAAGACCCCGGGCAAGGTGCCGGGCAAGTACCCGAACACCGGCATCGATCCTGAGGCCGTCGACAACCTCATGCCGTCGCTCCAGGAGAATCCGGTCGGCACCCCGCCACCGCCGGTGAACGAAGCTCCGGAAGACGACTACTACCGCGTCAGCTGCCTGGAGGAAACCGGCGACGCGACCGCGACGGCGACCGAGGAGACCGAGGCTTCACCGACCGTGACGGCCACCGAGGAGGAGTTCGATCTGGCGATCGATGCGGAGGATCTCTCCACGCCGGAAGGCACCCCCGGCGCCGAGGAGGACTGCGCCCGTGGCGCGCTCCCCGAACGGGTGGTGATCGAAGCGGCAAACGTCGACGCCGGCGTGGAAACGCTGGAGATCGTCGACGGCATCATGGAGCAGCCGACGGGGCCGACCCTGGTGACCTGGTACAAGGAGACCGGGCGCCTCGGCGAGGCCAACAACGTCGTGATCGCCGGCCACCTCAACTGGTGGAACGTGCCGGAAGGCGTGTTCTACCGGCTGCAGGACCTCCAGCAGGGCGACCGGGTCGAGATCACCGGTGACGACGGCCAGATCTACGTCTACGAGGTGGAGTGGGTGCGACAGGAGAGCAACCTCGAGCCACCCGCAGCGGACGTGATCGGTCCGACGGACACCCCGAGCCTGACGCTGATCACCTGCGGTGGGCCGTGGAACGCCGACATCGCCGAGTACGAGGAGCGCACCGTCGCCCGGGCGGTGCAGGTCGAGGTCATGCCCGCCGAGGCGGATAGCGCCATCGGCCCTTCCCTCCTCGCCGCCTGAGATCGCACAATCAGGAGGGGTCGCGACGCGACTCCTCCCTGTCAACCACCCGCAACGGGGGCGCCATGGGCGCCCCCGTTGTCTTCTGCCGGGGCACCCATGGCGGAAGGCCTGTGTCGCGCTCCCGCCGACGATCGCCGGGCATAAGTGCGCGTTTTCGGTGCTCCCTGAACCGGCCCAGGCCATTCGTTCAGTGGTAAACTGTCGATACGAAAGCGGCTATGCTCCGAATCGATCGATACCCTGCCCCATTCCGGAGGACACACGTTGGCACGCATCCCCGAGTCGCACCGTGACCTGATCGAGAAGAACCAGGTCGCCATCCTCACCACCAACAACCCGGACGGCTTCCCCCAGACGACAGCCCTCTGGTTCCTTGCCGATGAGGACGGCACCATCCGGCTGTCGATCAACACCGCACGGCAGAAGGCGAAGAACCTGCAGCGCGATCCCGCGTGCACCTTGTTCTTCATGGAACCGGGCAACCCCTACCGCACCCTCGAGATTCGAGCCCGTGCCCACATCGAGCCCGATCCGGGGTACGAGCTGGCCGACAGGGTCGCGGAGCGGTACGGAGCCCCGAGCCTGCGGCAGATGGACAAGCCAGGCGAATCCCGTCTCGCGGTCACGATCGAGCCAGTCAAGGTCAACACCTGGGGCTAGCGACGCCCGGTCCCGCGCAAGAGCGACGCCCGTACCGCCCGGCCTTGGGCCGGGCGGTACGGGCGTCAGCGGGATCACCGCTCCGGCTTGCGCGCGATGACGATCGTGTAGCGCCGCACGCCGTCGATCGGCCCCTTCTCGATGTCGACCCGCATCCGGGCGATACCCGCCGCGAACGCCTCCTCGCTGATCAGGTGCAACGACGAATAGGCCTTGTCCTCGAAGGGCTGGATGTCCTCGATCTGGACCGGACGCGACACCGCCACGGCGGGATCGACATCGAGTCCGGCCGCCGCCAGCTCGGACTCGACCTGTGCGATCGTCGGATACCGCACGAGCTCCACGTCCACCGTTTCCGGAAAGTAGGTCACGTGCGGCGTGCGGTGACGAAGGTCGTCCTCGCTCTCCGTCACCACCATCGCGATCCCACCCGACTTCAACACGCGCGCCGTCTCACCTGCCGCCGCATCGCGGTCCTCGATGTGGTGGATCACGTCAACCGAATAGACCAGATCGAACGTGCCGTCCGGAAACGGCAGCGCCTCGGCCGATGCTTCCTGGAACGCCACCTCCGGGTGCTGTCCCTTCTCCTCCGGAGACGTCGACTCCTGCCCGCGGGCGATCCGCAGCATCTCGCGGCTCGGATCGATACCGGTGCAGCGAGCACCGGTCGCGGCGGCGATCGCGGTGATGTAGTTGCCGGTGCCACAGCCGACCTCGAGCACCTTGGAACGCTCCTCCAGCCGCCCGCGCTCGATCAGGGTCGACAGCACGTCCGGATGCAGCTTCCGATTGCGGCCGTACGCCTCGGCCATCGAGTTGTAGTCCTGTCTGATCATGTCGGCGCTCCCACTGGCGAATCGCTCCATTTCGATCGCTGGCATCGTAGCGCACGCGACGCCCTGGCGGCATGTTGCGTCGCCGTCGCGGCTGACATAGGCTGAACGTACGGATCACTCGTGCCGATAACCGACACAGGAGGTTCGTCGACCGTGTACGTTGTCGTCTTTCTCGCACTGGCCGTCGCCGGCGCCATCGTACAGCTCGCCCGTGACCGACGGCCCCGTACGCGCGGCAGGATCTGCGAAGTGTTCCTGACGTGGTGGCTCGGTCTCGGTCTGGGCGGCAGCGCACTCTTCGCCGCCGCGGGGCATCTCTTCCTCGCGAACGAGGTCGCCGAGTCGATCGGCTGGCCGACCGGGAGTCCGTTCCAACGGGAGGTCGGCTTCGCCAACCTCGCCCTGGGCACCATCGCCGTGCTCTCGGTCTGGAAGCGCGGCGGGTTCCGCGAGGCTGCCATGATCTCCATGGCGATCTTTCTGCTTGGCGCGGCGATCGGGCACATCATCGAGATCGTGGACACCGGCAACACGGCCGAATCCAACGCCGGCCCGATCCTGTACACCGACATCTTCGCCCCGCTGGTTTCGATCGGCCTCCTGATCGGCGCCCGGCGCGAGGAGCGCGCACAGTCATCGGACACCGTCGTCATCGAGAACGCCTGGCAATAGCGAAAACGAGTCATTTTCCATGACTGCATCTACTTGAATGTCTTTCAAGTACTGACTAGGATGGAGGTATCGAACGACCGACACCCTTGCGGAGGAGCGGACCATGGACGAACGAATCTCCCTCCAGCGAATCGAACACATCGAACGGCGCGTGCGCGCCGAGTCGCGCTGGTACGGCTTCTTTTGTCTGATCCTGGCACTCGCCGCGTTCGCGTACGTGGTGATCGTGCACCTGGACGGGGCGGGATCCAGATGGGTGCTGCTTCTCTTCGCGATGGCGTTCACGGAGCTGGGGGTTCTCTGGTGGCGCTACGGGCGCAACCAGCTGGCCGTGAGCCACACGCAGGCGCACCTCGACCTGCCGATGGGACTTGCGACGCTCGTGCTGATGACCGTTGCACTCATCGCCCGGTCCACACTCCTGCCCCCGGGGTTCTCCATGTGGCTGGTCCTCGTCGCCCTTCTCCCCGCCATCCCCTGCCTCCTCGGCAGCTGGAAGGTCCTGCGTGGATGACCGCCTCCCACCCGCGACACGACATCGATGCCGTCATCCACGCGCCGGTTCGGCTCTCGATCATGGCGGCGCTCGCCGCCGCCGATCGCATCGAGTTCCAGCTCCTTCGTGACACCGTCGAGGTCAGCGACTCGCTTCTCTCCAAGCATATCGTGACGCTGGAGGATGCCGGCTACGTCAAGGTCGCCAAGGGGCACGTTGGCAAGCGCCCTCGCACCTGGCTCTCCCTCACGGAGACCGGTCGCGCCGCGTTCGCGCGCTACGTCGAGACGCTCCGCACCATCGTCGAAGGCCATCCGATGGCACAGATGCCGCAGGAAAGCACCGCCTGAGCATCGGCACCCCATCCAGATCGCCCGTTGGGCTCTCTGGCCACGACCCCGTTTCTCCGGCGACAGTGCTACGGCCGATCCATCGCCCAGACACGTACCCTGATGACTCACCAGTTCCCTTCATTGGCCAGCGGCGAGGTTATGGCCGGCCGGTATAATGCGGGCACACGCCAGCATACGACCGCGACGGCAAGCAGCCTCGACCCGGAGGGCACCATGGCACTCGGCAACCGACTGGACCGCAGGAGACTCGTCTCGCTCGCCCTGGGAGCCGGTGTGGCCACCACGCTGCCAGGGTCTGCCGTGGCACAGACGCGTGACCGGCAGCGCGAGGCAATGCACGCCGCGGAGGAGCTCTCGGTCCTGGAGGCCACCGAGCACCTGCCCGCCCTGTACACCTTCTACGAGCGGCTGCACCCCGACGCGCAGGAGATCGTCCCGCGGCACGTTGTAATCGGGTGGTACCAGGAGGTCTGGCAGCCTCGCGGACCCCAACCGGCGAGAGCTACCGGCGTGCGCTTCGTCGACTGGACCTGGCCGGTCAACGGCGTCACCTATCGCGATGTGGCGGAGGTCAGCTTCATCCAGGAGTTCGACAACGCCGCTTCGGTGAACGACGTCGTGCGGCTCGCCCATGTCGAGGGCAGCTGGCGATGGTTTTTCGGACGCGATCGGGCCTGGGTCGAGGAGCAGGTTCGCATCTACACCGAGCGCGCCTACATCGCGCAGTCTGGGATAGTCCCGTTCCAGCTGGACCGCGTCGTCGGCGCGGAGCGGAACATCATCGAGTCGCTGCCCATCAGGATCGGCACCGCCCAGGGGGAGCTGCTCTCGGACGCCCGCCTGATACCCGACTACGCCGCACACATGCCGGTGGCGATTCAGTATCGGGATGGCGAGTTCCCGGTTGGGTACGCCCTCGCGACGGCCCTCCGGCCCGACCGCAATGTCCGAGACACCGTCGACGCGATCGTGTGGGAACGCGTCCAGGCGCCACCGTTCACACTCCTCGCCTGGAACCTCGACCCGCCGAACGATGTTCCATTCGCCCGGTACGAGCGTTTCGCGAACGACGCGATCGGCAACGCCCAATCGATCGTCTGGGGCGGCAGCGATGACGATACGCTCTGGGAAATCTCCTTCGTCGACGAGGATCGACTCGAGCGACTGGCCCGGGCGCTGGTCACCGTCGGCACGAGGTAACCCGCTGCCCTCTGGCCAGCAAGGCCAGGCAGTCACTGCCGGAGCAAGCCGGACTGGTAGATGGCGAAGCGCAGCACGCAGATACCAAGCGCGCCCACGACGACGATGCCGGTTCCCGTCATCTCCGCCCCCTCGAGCAGGAGCCATCCCAGGATCACGAGCACCGTCATCACGTTGACCGTCGCGACGAACCCGAGCGACTGCCGTGTCGGGTAGACGCGCGATGCCACCACCAGCAGCCCACCCCATACCGCAGTGATCAGTCCGGCGACGAAGATCATCCAGCGATCCGGTATCGCGACCTCGTCCTCGAGCCAGGGCGTACACGCCGCGATCAGCAGACCAGCAGCCACACAGAACACCCCGTCTGCTAGCAGCGCCCGTCTGATGATGGACGAGCCGGAGGTGTGCATGTGGTCCTCCCGATGCGCGCCGATCCTGCTCCCAGCCTACCCCAGCTTGACAGTGAACCCGTCGAACTCCCAGAGCAGGCGTCCCTCCTCGACCTCTCGATCCGGGTCGCGGCCACCGATGATCGCGGCGAGGGCATCCCGCTGGGCAGCCAGCATCGCGACCGGCATCTCGACATCGCAATGCGACCCGAGGACGACCTCGGGCCGTGGCTCGATCGCCGCCAGTCGCTCCAGCGAAGCATGGTAGGTCTCGAGGTCCGCCCGATCATGGACCAGCAACATGCACGGGTACGCCACGTCCGTGGTGAAGAGGATGCGATTTCGCTCGTCCCACAGGGCGATGCCGCCGGGGGAGTGACCGGGACAGTGAAGCACCTCGAGCGAGCGATCGCCGAGGTCGATCTCCTCGCCGCCGGTGAGGATGCCGGTCGGGGGTGTCGGTGGGTACGAGATCGTCTCGATATCGACGTGCGCCGGCAGCTCGCCCCGCATGTTGTGCGGTCCGAACCAGTCGCGCAGGATCTCGTTCGAGACACCGGCCAGACCGACCGCCTCGGCCTCGTGGATCCAGATCTCGTCGAACAGCTCGTTGCCACCGATATGGTCCCAGTGGGCGTGGCTGCTGATCACCACGACCGGCACCGACGTACGCGACGTGACGACGGCCCGGATGTCGCCGATGCCCATGCCCGTGTCGATCAGGGCGGCGCGGCTCGTACCAGGCACGAGGAACGACTTGACGTTTTCGTTGTGCAATGGCTCCTGAATACGGAACACCCCCGGTGCCGGCTCGTCCACCGCGAACCACCCCTGCTCGAGCTCACCGTCCCTGGGCCAGATCCTCTCGCCGTTCATCGTGCACCTCCACGCGTCCAGCTGCGTCGTGCGCACAGTATGACGGACACCACTCGGATCAGGTACCGCCGGCGCTGTACGGGTCAGCGTCAAGAAGACCGTGGACATTGTCAAAGCGTCCCAGGGCCTCGCCCCGGCATGGTGCTGGGGCGAATCCCGGCTCAGGCGCCTGGCTCCTGGCGTGGGACGATGGAGCACCCGGGCGCCTCACACGACGTCTGTGAGCGAAACCAGGCCGCGATGGATGAGGGCCATCGCGTTGTTGACTTCGCCAGGAGGAAGGCCGATCCGGCCTGGATTCGACATGAGGGTCGATCGGATGCAGGGCGACCCATCGCACCCAGCCCATCCCGGCCAGCGCCGGCCCATCGTCATCAACAGTTACCTGGGTGTTGGACACCGACCAGGCTGCAATGCAGCTGCGCGTGCGCAAGCCCGTTCACATGATCAGTTGCTCGGCTGATGTGCCGACCAGCTCAGGGACATACACGGCACCCCGCTCATCCGGGATCCCGTACCAGTCTCCTTCGCACGCCGGATTTGACAGCGCCACCCCGCCACCGAGACCGACATGCTCGGCGACCGCAGCGGCGCCCAGCTCGTCCACAACGACATACCACCCATCGGGTTCGGTATCGGCACCCGCCTCTTCTCCCCAAGTGACCATGCTTGCGGCAACGAACGCCAGCGCCAGACCATCCGCATCGCGCGGCCTGCGTCGACTGCTCGCTCGGAGACAAGACCTGGAACAGAGCACGTCCCGGTGCGGAAATGGCAAGCTGTTCGTGATTACACGGTCCACTCCTTTCGATGGTACGTGTGCGTGGCCCATCGGCCTCGCTGGCACCATCGTGCGCCCCCTGAAGGCTGCCGACATGGACACATCTACCGATTCGAGCACAGAAGCGCGTCGCATCAATGCCAGAGCGCTATTCACGCTGCCAGGGTCACCGTTGCATCACATGACAATCGGGTCAGGCGAGGCCATTGCGAATGGCGTAGGCAACGGCGGCGGTCCGAGACCGCACGTCGAGCTTCTCCAGGATGTGATCGACGTGGCTGGCAGCAGTTCGGCGACTGATGAAGAGCGTGTCGGCGATCTCCTGGTTGGTCAGCCCTTCAGCCAGCAGGCGCAGCACCTCGAGCTCCCGCCCGGAGAGCCCGTGCGCCTCGAGCTCACTCTCGACAGCGGACGTGAACTCAAAGTCAGCGTGCAGGTCGAACGCGAGTGACTCTGCCACGATGGCGTCTTCGTCGAGCGCATGTCCCTCGAGCCAGGCGACCGCGACGTGAGGATCTCGCAAGGCGGACCGGATCGACGCGATGAGATGGTGATCGATAAAGATCACTGGGCCGATGGGTCGAGGGATTCCGTTCCTCGCGAAGATTCCGTCCGACATGCCGAGAAAGCGAGCAGCCGTGACTGATTCACCCGCGCGCATGGCGAAGCAGGCGTACACATCGAAGCAGAACGCAGAGGAATACTGCGCCGCGAAGTGCAATCCAACACGCTGGAACATCATCACACTCTCACGCAGAAGGCGAAGTGCCTCGTCAAGGCGGCCGCACGATAGTGCCTGGGATGCGAGGGCAGTGAGTGCGAACGCCCCGCCATGGACATATCCTGTCTCTCGGGTGATTGCCAGAGCCTCCAGTAGTTGGGAATCAACCGCCTCTATCTCTCCCCGCCTCCGCAGCAGATCCGCATGATGGATCAACGCGGTCGGCAGGAGATGCCTGTCGCCGACCTCCCTTGCGATAACGACGGCCTCGCTCAGGTACTGCTCCGCGCGGTCGGGCTCGTCCAGTCGCATCATCAGCAGGCCCAGGTGCGAAAGGACGTTCCCGAGACGTGCTCGCTCGCCAGTGGCGCGACAGGCTTCGAGCGCAGCCTGGAAGTGTGTCATGGCGTCGTCGTAGGCATTTCGCTCGAGAAACTGGAGCCCCATCAGGTCATGGGCGTCTGCAACGGCGTCCATGTCGCCCGCCGCAGACGCAAGGTCGAGACTCTCGCGATAGTGTCCGAGCGCCTCATCGAGTCGCCCTGCATCCATGGTCACCCAACCCAGGCTGAACAGGGCCCGGGCGGCGTGACGCTCGTCGCCAAGTCCACAATAGACGGCGAGGGCCCCCCTGCACGCCTCCTCCGATCGACGAATCTCCCCCTGGCTTCGCGCGAAATTCCCGATTGCAAGGAGAGCGTGGCCTCGCTCCAGGTTCGTCACGCCGAGCTCCGGTTGGGCAATCAGGTTTTCGAGCGTCGCCCGTGCCACGAGATCGTGACCACGACTCCCATGGAACGGCCAGATCGTCACTGCGAGCGCGATGGCATCGTCGATCCGGCGTTGGCGATAAAGCCAGTCGAGGGCCGCGTGCAGGTTGCCACGCTCAGCTTCAAGTCGCTCATGGAATGCAGCCAGCGCCTCCCCGCGCTCAGCGGGCCTCGCCGATCGTACGGCAAGGTCCAGCGAGGCAGCGAAGTCCAGGAAGTACCCCGCATGTGCGGTGCGAGCAGCTACCTCCTCGTCGCTGGAAGTCAGGACTTCGAGACTGAACGCTCGGATGGTCTCCAGCATCTCGAATCGGTCGCCACCTCGATCAGCATGGGCCAGCCGTATGAGGCTGTGCTCGATCAGGGATTGAAGCAGGTCAAAAGTGGCAACGTCATCCGCTCCACGGTCGCCCATCGCCTCGGCCGCCTGGACCGTGAAGCCACCGGCGAAGACCGACAGTCGCCGGAACAGTTTCCGCTGGGGTTCGGAGAGCAGGTCGTAACTCCAGGCGATGGCGCTCCGCATTGCCTGATGTCGGACCGGAGCGTCGCGATTCCCGCCGGACAACAACGTGAGCCTGTCGGCGAGCCTGGCCCGCAAAGCAGCCAGGGACATTGCCGCGACCCGTGAAGCGGCGAGCTCGATGGCGAGCGGCACACCCTCGAGGGTCCTGCAAATCTCGGCCACATCCACAGCCCTGCCGTTGCTCAGACCAATATCCGGCCGTACCGACCTAGCGCGATCAATGAACATCTGTACCGCCGCGCTCTCGCGGACGAGTTCGTCCAGGCACCCACTCTCGGTTTCAGGCAGGCCAAGTGGCTGTACGCTGAACCGCTGCTCTCCGCTGATGCGCAGAGGCGCCCGACTCGTCGCAAGCACGTGCAGTCGGGGACACTTGGACAGCAGGGTGCTGATCCACGGTGCGGCTCCATCAAGGAGGTGCTCAAGATTGTCAAGCAGCAGAAGGAGGTGCTTGTCGCGAAGTGACGCGATCAGCGCGTCCTCCACCGACTCGATACCAGTTGGTGTAATTCCCATCACCTGGGCAATCTCGACTGGAACCAGCGCGGCATCCGAGGTGGAGACAAGGGAAACCATGCGTGCGCCACTAGCGAAATCCGTGGCCAGTGATGCGACAACCGCCATGGCAAGTCTGGTCTTGCCGATCCCACCCGGTCCTGTCAGCGTGACTAGCCGAGTGCCCTCCATGTCGAGCAACTTGCGAATGTCTACGATCTCGGTGTCGCGACCCACGAGCGAGGTCAAACCGCCGGCGAACGCATCCGTCGGCGATACACGATTTTTCGAGGTTGAGTCAGGTGCTGCCCCAGAGGCGCTGTGCATGAGGTGAACCAGTCTGGTTTGTGCGACGCCGGTTGGGGTTGCCATCACCATCGTGGCTCATCTTGCTTTCTATGTCAACACACCGGTGCCATCGTTTCCCTCCGGGCGACATCGACGTTTGGGGCATGGGCTGTGTTCCGGAACTCCGCTGGTTGGTTGTCCTCATAACGGGCGCCGCGAGGCTACATGCCGGAGCTCCTGGAATTGACGGACATCTGGCCTTGGACTGGCGCACGCTCACCCCTGTCGACAAGGACGAAGCGTTGATGATCGAGAACGCTGGTGGTCCACGCCACCGAGCGCGACCCGGAGGCAAACTGGACAACATCCCCAGCGTGGTTCCGGCACCGACCGGACTCGGTCGCCTCAATGCCGTCTGGATCTTCGAGCCTAGCGACCAACGTCGTCGCACTGGAACGTGCATGGCGCTGGCACCAGGTGGACACTCCCCCACCCACCGCCGTTGACCACCGTCGCGAGCGCTGGGACGGAGGCCAACACCATACCGGCCATCAGCATGGCAACAGCCACGACACGGGTGACATGCATGACTGGGTAAATAGGCCAACCGGGAAAGCGTGAAGTGACATCGTGGTTCATGGTGAGCTCCACTGTGGCGCCAGGTATCCGATCGCATACCGACAGTGGGCCCCTGCGATCCGGATGGCCATATCGCGGCAGATAATGCCGCGATATGGCCATCCGGTGGGCGAACGACCAATACGGATACGGTACCGGACACCTGATCCACTACGTGCGCGAGCACGCCGAGCGGCAGAGTCGCTCGGCGTGCTCGCTCCGTGAGTAGAGGATGGGTGATCAGGATGCCGTGACACAGAGACAGTTGGCGAGAAGGTCCATCTCGCTCGCGCTGGTGATCGCGAGACCCGACCCGCCCCCGCCCGGTACTCCGACGTCGATCGCCGGGTTGAGCACCCCGGCAGCGACTGGCCCGACACCGAGAAGGCTGGTTGAAAGCAGGAACCCGATAGCGAGGAGTACGGTTCGGACCGGCTGAAGGATGCGTGGCGCCTGGGTGGACATGGTCGTGATCTCCTGCGATGCGCGTTCGGAAGGACGTGATGGATGGGTACCCGAGCATGGAGCCAATCTGCGCCTCCTCTCTCGTCTCACGGACCGGTCGCCCTGCCAGCTTGCCGGCGGCGACCCTGCAATCATCCTGAGCCACCGCCACCCAGAGCACATCGTCATACGTACGCAATTGCATCGAAGAGCAGCACCGGCCGGTTTTGCACGAAGTACGTAGTGGGGTTGTTCTGCCTTCACCGCCAGCGGTTCGCCAGCAGAGAAGGGGATCACGGAGGTGTGCACCGGTGCAGCACGTTGCACTCGCTCGGGAGCGACGGTCTCTCGAACACCCCCGGCCATCGATTTCCCGGCTGCGCTTCCATGCCCACATCAGGTTCGACCGGGTGATGTCCCGGTTCGATTTCATGAAATGCCTGTACCGAGTGACGGGAAGCGTGAGCCCTTGGGCAAGTCCATTGTGGATCGTGTAGTCGACGGCGGTTCCTGACCTGTGCTCGAGTTTCCCGAGGATGATCCCCAACGTGGCCGGCTACCGACCTCATGGACAGGTACTGCGCAAAGTCGCTCGCAGCCGTTTCCACCGAACCACCTGCGACGTTCACAAGTGGCGGTGACACGTCATTCCTGCGATAGCCTGGAGCGATGGCATGCCAGCACTCGAGAACCGTCGATTTCCGGCTCGAACCGGCGCTCAACCCTCGAATCCACATCCAGACACACACCAGCGGTTCGAGCCGGTGAACAGGTGAATCGCTGCCACACGTCTCGATGATGTGGAGAAGTGTTTCTCTTTACATCGCGAGAAGCGGTGTCTATCCTGAAAAGCTAAAGGGACCAACGCCCCAACCCGAGCCAGCCCCGCGGACGTGTGGAGCCACGATGGCGCATTTGACGCAACCTGTTCAGCTTTCAGCGCATGTCTTCATTCTCTACTCGGAGTTTCCCCATGCCCACAGCGGCAACGTCTTTCTCGTCACCGGTGAGGAGCCGGCCCTGATCGACTGCGGCAGCGATCGCGCCGTGTCGACGCTCGTCCACAACCTCTCGCAGCTTGGACTCGAAGTAGCGGACATCCACCGGGTGATCGCCACCCATGGAGACTACGACCACGTCCAGGGGTTTCACGGGCTGCGACAGCTCAACCCGAACCTGCGGCTGCACATCCACCACGATGACCTGCGGGCGGTTCAGGGAGCGGACATGTACCAGACCGCCAGCTACGTTTACGGACGCCCGTTTGAGCGATTCGACCCAGCCGACTGTGTTCCGGTCGACGCTGGCGACACCATCACCGCCGGCGACTCATCTCTCACCGTCCTTCACACGCCCGGGCACACGGAAGGCTCGATCTGCCTGATTGGCGATATCGACGGGCACGGGATCCTCTTCGCGGGAGATACCGTCGGCGGCTCGATGCGGAGCCTCGATGGCGCCACCACGGAGCTTTGGGTACGAGCCGTCAGGACGTGGGAGCAGTCTCTCAGGCGTCTCGCGGAGCTCGATTTCGACTGGGTGCTCAACGGTCACGAGCCATGGAGAACGCTCCCGATCGACCGGCAACGGTTCGACAGGATGACAGCTCACTTCGGCAAGATGCTGAACCCGTGGTTCTCCCTCGAGGAGTCCGAGCAGCACGCCACGATCGGCGTGCCGGCGCCGGCCGTATAGCCGACGCACCAGGCGGACCCCTGCCACCGGCCATACCCGGCACCCTTTCCGTTGCCTGCACCACGAGACACACCCGAGGCGGGACGATCGCGGCGTCGATCGTCCCGCTCCTCCTGGCTGCCCTCGCCTGACGGGCGCCTGGATGCCAGGACGCAATCGCTTGCGGGCGCTCGACCCGCTCGATCACGGCGCGCCCACACGTCGGCATCCGCCGTCCGTATCGAGCAATCCCGGGTCTTGCACGTCGACATTCGAGCGTCGCCATCGGGTCGAACGCCCGGGGCACGTAGTCATTGCGTAGGAACGCGCCCGACGAGAATACGTACGTGCCTCACTGGGAAATACGCATATCGACGTATTCTCCCCGGGGGTATCGGTTCCCATAATCGAGCGTGGCATTGCTCATACGCGGAAGCGATGCAGATACAGGTCGACGTACGGCCACGGGTCATCATTCACGCATTGCCCTGGAGGAGTCTTACATGTCCCGTTTTCTCGCAGCGCTCGCTGTAGTGCTCTCGCTCTTCGCTGCCACCGCCGCCGCGATCACCGCGCAGGAGACTCCTGCCGCCACCGGTGGCCAGCTCTCGGAGCTCGGTTATCCGGAGGTCGTCATCACCGCGACCGAGTCCGGCTTCGAGGTGCCCGATGAGGTCGCCGCCGGCACCGTCCTGTTGACACTCGACAACACCGCCCCGTTTCCGAATGGCTTCAGCCTGATCCAGCTGCCGGAAGGCGTGACGCTGGAGTCGCTGATGCCGCCCGCCGATGCCTCGCCCTCGGCCGAAGAAGGCGCTGAGCAGGGTCTTCCCCCGGCGCTCTACGACGCCATCTGGGCTGGTGGGATCTTCGCCGGCCCGGGCTCGACGGCCCAGGCTGTCGTCACCCTCACCCCGGGTGAGTGGCTCGTGCTCACGCAGGAGCTCAGTGGCATGCCGCCCGTGCTGAACGTCACCGGCGAAGCCGGCGAGGCTCCGGCAGCTCCCGAAGGCGCCGTCAACATCGAGCTCGCCGACTACCAGGTGGTGCTGCCGGAGGTCATGCCGACCGGACCGCAGCTCTGGAACGTCACCAACACCGGCACCGAGCCGCACGAGGTCTTCATCATGAAGACTCCTGAGCGACTCACCCTCGAGCAGGCCCAGGCGCTCGCCACGATGGCGCCGGATGCCGAGCCGGATCCGAACCTCCCGAACGTCGAGGAGTTCATCGAGGTCGGCGGCGTGGCCCCGATCAGCAACGGCCAGTCGACCATGCTCGAGATGAACCTCGAGCCCGGACACTACATCGCCGTCTGCTTCATCCCCGCGATGGAGTCGGGCGAGCCGCATGCGGCGAAGGGTATGGTCACGATCTTCTCGGTTGGTGCCGATGGTGAAGAGGTCGAGGCGCCCGCATCGCCGGAGTCCGACGGTCACGCCAGTCACTAGTCCAATCCGCGGCGCTCATCCGCGTACCGAGCGCCGATAGCTTTCCGGCTGGCCACGCTCCCCCGTGGCCAGCCTCCTCCGAATTCGGCAACGGCCGGTACGAGACCGGCCACGGTGGGGAGGAACGCCCCTCCCTCCCGGGAACGAGGATGTTCCCACCCGGTTCCAGCACCAGGACACGCAAGACCAACGGAGCACCCATGGATCATACCCAGCCGGCCGGACCGAACGCCCATCTTACCCTCACCCGCCGTCGCGCCTTCCAGGGACTCGGCGGAGGACTGGCGGCCTCCCTCCTCTACGCCGGTGGCGTTCGACCGCAGTCGCTCTTGCCGGATACCGACGACAACCACTCCGCCAGCCATCTTCACACTGCCACTCCGCCGTCCAATCAGGAGCCGCAGACCCGCGAGTTCACGCTCACGGCCGAGGAGTTCGACTGGGAGATCATGCCGGGCGTAACCACCCGCGCCTGGGGGTACAACGGCCAGACGCCTGGGCCCGAGATCCGCGTGCCCGAGGGCGACCTGGTCCGCGTCACGCTGCGCAACAAGCTCTCGGTGCCGACCACCGTGCACTGGCATGGCATCCACTCCCGCCCGGAGATGGACGGGCCCGCCGGGCTCAACCAGGCGGCGGTGCAGCCGGGTGAGGAGTTCGTCTACGAGTTCATCGCCACCCCCGCCGGTACGCGCTGGTACCACTCCCACGCCGATCCCGCCCTGCAGGTACCGATGGGACTCTACGGCCCGCTGATCGTCGAACCGAAGGCATCCATCCGCCCCTCCACGTACGATCGCGAGTACACCCTGATGCTCGGCGAGTGGGACAGCGAGCTGACACCGGACGTGGCGGCCGGTCGCGCCCCTCGCGGCGCGAAGGATCAGCTCCTGCGTGGTGGCGAGCTCGGCGCCGACATGTTCCTCGTCAACGGCAAGGCGCACGGAGCGATCCCGCCCCTCGTGGTGAAGGAGGGCGAGCGGGTGCTGATCCGGCTGATCAATGCGGGACACATGGCCCACCCGGTGCACGGCCACGGTCACACGTTCAAGCTGGTCGCCACCGACGGCAACCCCATCCCGCTGGGCATGGAGTGGCTGAAGGACACGGTGCTCGTCGGACCTGCCGAGCGCTACGATCTCGAGTTCGTGGCGGACAACCCTGGGGTGTGGATGTTCCACTGTCACATCGAGCACCACATGGCCAACGGCATGATGACGGTCATCCAGTACGAAGGCCACAAGCCGACCGGCCCCGCCGCCGACGTTTTGGACGACACCATGACCCACGGCGACCACGGCACGCACGCCACACCCGCATCCACGGACGAGACGGGCACCACTCCCACCGAAGCGGCCGTCATCACCGAGGGTGAGGTCCAGGTCATCATGGTCGACGACCGGTTTCAGCCGGAGTGGCTCGAGGTGCCAGCAGGGACGACGGTCACCTGGCTCAACAAGGGCGCCGACTGGCACAACGTCGCGTCGTCGAAGGCCGGGTTCGCCTCCGACCGGATGCCGAACGGATCGACCTACTCGTTCACGTTCGACACCCCGGGCGAATACAAGATCGTGTGTCGTCACCACGCCCTGGCGGGCATGACCGGCACCATCGTGGTCGTGTAGGACCAGCTCGCCCGGCCCGGACCCAGCCTGCACGTCGGCCCTGTTCGACAAGGTGTCGCATACTGATACACCGACCTTTGACGGCGTATCGACTGGGAGCGAGACACCGATGCAGGCAGGAACGGCAAGGGACATCGCGCGACGGTGGGTAGAGGAGACCGCATCGAGGCTCACCGGGTATCGCGGCGCGCTCTGGCATGGATCGATCATCTCGATACCGGACGACGCGCCGCTGCAGCCGACATCGGACATCGATATCGTGCTGATCGTCGACGACCCCGCCTCGCAGCCGAAGGTGGGCAAGGTCGAGAGCGACGGGGTTCTCCTCGACGTGTCGTATGTGGCGTGGGACGAGATCTCCTCGCCCGATCGCGTGCTCGAGAACCACAGCCTGGCGCCGACCCTGCGCAATCCGGAGATCATCGCCGATCCGGCCGGCGCCATCGCGCGGATTCAGCACGAGGTGGCAGCGAATTTCGCCAGGCGAGTGTGGGTCGAGCGCCGCTGCGAGAGTGTCAGGGATCGGATCGTTCGCAACTTCGGCTCCCTCGACCCGGCTCGTCCTTTCCCCGATCTCGTGTCCGCCTGGCTCTTCGGCACCGGCCTGACCACCCACGTGCTGCTGGTCGCCGGACTGCGCAACCCGACCGTGCGCAAGCGGTACCTCGCCGTGCGCGAGCTGCTGGAGGACTACGGGCATGTGGAGTGGTACGGCGACCTGCTGGATCTGCTTGGATGCACCGGCATGACGCGAACGCAGGCAGAGCGGCATCTGGCCACCCTTGCCGAGGCCTTCGACGCGGCGATCCCCGTGGTACGCACGCCGTTCTTCTTCGCCTCCGACATCACGGAGCCGGGACGGCGCATCTCGCTCGATGGCAGCCGCGATCTGATCGAGAGCGGGAACCATCGCGAGAGCGTCTTCTGGCTCGTGGCGACCTACGCCCGGGTGCAGACGATCTTCCACCACGACGCCCCGGAGCTCGAGGAGCGGCACGCACCCGGCTTCCACGAGCTCCTGGACGACATCGGCATCACGTCGCTCGCCGACATGGAGCGTCGCGGAGGTGAGGTCGAGGCCTTCTTACCCCGCCTCATGGAACGGGCGCAGGTCATCATGGACGAGACACCGGAGATCGAAGGCTAGCGCCTCGTCGCCTTCGCACCAGCCTGAGCCCGTCCCTCGACATCCCGGTGCAGCCAGCCCCGGCTCAAGGATCCGGCCAGGGGCATGGGGCGATCCGGGCAGGAAGAAGTCGACCACCATCAGCAGGGACGAAATCGGCTCCGCTGGGGCTGTTGCGCCCCGCGCATGGCGCGGACGGTCGCGATGGGCGCAGGAGCGCAGCCCGAAGCATCCGGTTCGCAGGGTATGGGTCAGGTGCAGCCGGCCCAGCCTGAGGTACTACACCGTTCCCCGTGCGCCGAGTCATACCCGTACCTCGCCCTTGATCGACAGCAGGACCGCCCCAGCATGGGCAAGTGCCCGCCGATGCACCTGGTGGCGAGCGAAGCCCGAACGGCGTCGTGTCGACCATGCTCTCCCGGACGCACGCCGGCCGGAGGATCCGAACGCTGCCGCTCTCCCGTGCGTTTCGACCCTGGCTGCTTCCGTTGACGGTCCGTTGACGCTGGACCGGTACCGTGGTCAGCGGGACACGAGGACGCTCCCGGCCCTTGCTGCCGCGAGGCGCATCTGACCGTGCCCGACGAAGGAGCGATGCCGGCAGCGCCGCCGGTGTCACACAACGCGTCAGGAGTCCTGTATGGCGATATCGATCGAATACCCAGCTGCCACGCTGTCACGCGCGCGTCGCCGGGGTCTTCGCCGGTCCGCACCACCGTGCCCCCAGCCCACCACGGTAATGCGGCCGCGGCGGCGCAATCGACCCCCGATCCGAACCGAGCCGGTCATCGTCGCGGTCCTGCCCGACGCTGCGAGGATCCGCATCGTGCGCGCCGATCTCCAGCGACGATACGGAGCCGACTACGACGTCGTGGTGTCCCCGTCCTCCCGACTCGCCCTGGACCTCCTCGCCGACCTCGCCAAGAGCGGGCGCGACGTGGCTCTCGTCATTGCCGACTTCGAGATCGACGGGAACAACGGCATCGGTCTGCTGTCGCGGGTGCATGACCTGCATCCGGAGGCGCGCCGCGCCCTGCTCACCACCTACGGCCACCACGAGGCAGCAGGCCCCATCCATGGCGCGATGGCGCTCGGCCAGATGGATCTCGCCATCTCCTGGCCGTGGCGCTCGCCGGAAGAGGCGCTCTACCCCCTCGTGAGCGAGGCCCTGGCGGGCTGGTGGCGCGCGAAGCGACCTCGCTTCGAACGCGTCCGGATCATCGGCGAGCAATGGGAGCCGCGATGCCACGAGCTGCGCGATCTCGGCACCCGCAACGGGGTGCCGTTCGGCTTCTACCCGGCAGGCTCGCCGGTGGGAAAGCACCTGCTGGCCGAGCATGGTCTCGACGGCTCGACGCTGCCTGTAGTCATCGTCGACGGGCGCGCCCTCGTGAACCCATCGACGCTGGAGATCGCAAGCGAGCTCGGCGCGATGACAACCCCGCCCACGGAGCTCTGTGACGTCGCCATCATCGGCGCCGGGCCCGCAGGTCTGGCAGCCGCCGTGTACGCCGCGTCAGAGGGTCTCGGCACGGTGGTGATCGAGCCCTTCGCGCTCGGTGGGCAGGCGGGCACCAGCTCGATGATCCGGAATTACCTCGGCTTCCCGCGTGGCATCAGCGGTGAGGAGATCACGGCCCGTGCCCACGAGCAGGCGCTCCACTTCGGGGCGAGGGTCGTCCACACCCATGCCGCCGTCGGACTCCGGGCCGAGGGACCGCACCGGATCGTGACGCTCTCGAACGGCAGCGAGCTGCGCTGTCGGACCGTGCTGCTGGCCACGGGCATCACCTACAACCGGCTCGAGGTGCCGGCGCTGGAGCGGCTGATCGGCAAGGGTGTCTACTACGGGGCCACGGCGACCGAGGCTCGCGCGCTGAAGGGCGAGCGCGTCTTCGTGGTCGGAGCCGGGAACTCCGCCGGTCAGGCCGCGCTCCACCTCGCCGCCTGCGCCAGCCGGGTGACGCTGCTGGTGCGGGGCGGCACGCTGACCACCACGATGTCCGCCTACCTGATCCGGCAGATCGAGAACACGTCCAACATCGAGGTGCGGCTGCGAACACAGGTTGTCGATGGCTGGGGCGAACAGCGACTCGAAGGACTCGAGCTGGAGACCGAGGACGGCGCGCGGCACAGGATGCGGGCGAGAGCGCTGTTCGTGCTGATCGGCGGGAAGCCGCGCACGGACTGGCTTGCCGATACGGTGAAGCGGGACGCGTGTGGCTACATCATGACCTGCCGCGACCTCGAGCAGGCGTACGAGCCGCTGCTGGAGGCATGGCCCCTCGCGCGACGGCCCTACGCCATGGAGACCAGCATGCCCGGGGTGTTTGCGATCGGGGATGTCCGCCATCGCTCGGTGAAGCGGGTCGCCTCGGCCGCTGGTGAGGGGGCGATGGCGATCTTCGCGGTGCACGAGTACCTCGCCGGTCCTCCGGTGGAGCTGTGATCGCGGCTCGATTCCACTACCGTCAGCCCTGCCCACGATGCTCCAGGCGCTGATGGGGGCGCCCGGAGCATCGTGGGCACATACCGCGACGACTGTCCTGGTCCGACGCGAGATCGACCTCCGCGAGACGCCGCGATCCTGGCGCTGGACCGGGTCACATCACGACCCGGCACCGACCGTTCCCTCTGGAGCGCCCCGGGACTGGCAGCATCGCGCAGGGGGCATGACGAAGCAGGTTTCCGGAGGGCGCCGCCGTGCGACCACCAGGCGGACACCTGCCTGCGGCAGGTCCACCCCGACGGGATGACGATGTTCGACATGCGCGGGGAAAACGCGGCCTGAGTACAGGTCGGGATGACGTGCAGGTCATCGTGACCGACGGGCAGTCGCTCGAGCAACCCCGCTCACCGGAGGGTGGATCTGCGGGATGAAGTGGACCGGATGGTGTCGCACGAGTGAGCGACCATGCAGCCCGAGGGCGGGAACGAGCCCAGCCCGTGTGGGGGTTGGCGTAAGCGACGTGCGTTCTCTGCTCCGCACCATTGCGTGTGACCCTCTCCAGCGTCGGCATGGAGAAGGTCGACATCGGCGGAGCGGTGAATGCACTGTGCTGTTGCCCTCGGACCTGTCGCCCCTCCACCCAATCGATGCCTGCGGCGCACGCCGGCCGAAATGGCAAGATGCGACCCAAGGTCCCCTGAACACGCGGGCCGGCCTTGTGTCGGCCCGCGATGGTGCTCGGCAACGACGGGTCACGCGCATAATCCTCTGTCCGCCAGCGAGGAGGATCTCCGACGACATGAGGGTGCGGGAGAGCTTCCGATCGGCTCCTGCGTGGCGGTGAGGTCACCCGGCACGTCGATGGCGATCAGGTGACTGGCTCAATCGCGGGACTTGCACATGGTGATCGATCCGGTTGCTGACGCGTTGATCGAGTGGCAATCGTGATCGGTAGCGGCTCATGCCACCCGCTGCGCCAGCGAGCTGATGGGATATGTCATTCGACGGGAGATGCGACAGCCTACGACGCGACCGACCCCTCCCCCGCGACCAGCTCACGCCATGCGTTCATGCCACCGTCCAGATTTCGAACGCGACCATAGCCGCTCGCCTTCAGGAGCGACGCCGCGATCATCGAGCGGTAGCCGCTGCCGCAGACGACGGTGACCCCGGCATCCCGGTCGATCTCCGGCCGCTCACCCCGGATCAGCCGGGCCAGGTGAAGATGCACGGCGCCGTCGATGTGTCCCGACGCGAACTCGTCGTCGCTCCGCACATCGAGCACCACCGGCGACCCGCCCGACTGCAACTCGGCCTCGAGACCTCCTGGGGTGGCGATCTCGATCGAGTCGAGCGGACGACCGCTCTCGCCCCATCGCTCGAGCCCGGCGAAGTATCCGGACACACGATCGATCCCGATGCGTCGCAGCATGGTGAGAGCCTCACCTGCCTGTCCCGCATCGGCGGCCACCAGCACGACATCGCGATCGTACGGCGCGAACCAGCCCATCCACTCCGCAAAGCCACCGTCCGTGCCGACGAACACCGAGCCGGGAATGTGGCCGGCGGCGAACGCCTCCCTCGCGCGGACATCGACCACCAGCGCGCCCGAGGCGAGGCGGTCCTCCAGCTCCTCGACCGACAGGGATGCCACGTCGTCCAGCATGTCGGGCGGTGTGGCACCGCGCGCGTTGACCTTCTTGAGGTGTGGGTAGTAGGCGGGCGGATCGGGCATGCCGCTCATGACCGCCTCGGCGAACGCCTCGCGTGTCTCCGGCTTGAATGCATAATTCATCGCCTTCTCGAGACCGATACGCGTGTACGGTGCGCTGCCGATGTTCTTGCCGCAGGACGACCCGGCGGTGTGACCGGGATAGACGACGGTGTCGTCCGGCATCGTCTTGAAGACGTTCGTCACGGTGTCGTAGAGCGCATCGACCAGCTCCTGTGTCCGCTCCCTGCCCAGCAGATCCGGGCGACCGACATCGCCGGCGAAGAGCGCGTCCCCGCTGAAGAGGACCGGCGCGCCCTCTGGATCGCGGGTGTCCTCGGCCAGCCACGCGATGTGCTCCGGCGTGTGGCCGGGCGTGTGGATCGCGGTCAGACGTACCGCTCCGACCTCGATGACGGTACCGTCGTCGACGGGGATGTGGTCGAACTCCTGCTCGCCCAGACGGCTGGCGTACACGGGCGCACCCGTTGCCCGACCGAGCTCCGGTGCGCCCGAAACGAAGTCGGCGTGGACGTGGGTCTCGAGAACGGCGACGATCCGGAGATGGTTTCCGCTCGCCCACCGGAGGTACTCGTCGATGTCGCGACGCGGGTCGATGATGGCAACCTCCGCTGCTTCGCGATCGCCGACGGCATAGGCCACCTGGGCGAGCTCGGGAGTGAAGAATCGCTCGATGATCATGCGGGCATCCTTTGCTGGCAGTGGCGAGTCATTGGGTTCCACTATCAAGTATGCACCAGCGGGCGGTCAGTCTGCCGGGTTGCCCTCTGCTGCCGATCACACCATCGGGCGAGCCAAACCGACCGAGATAGGCGATGGAACACCACTGACGCCCATCTGATGAGATGGGCGTCCTCCGAACCAGCGCCCTGACATGGACCACGACGGCCTTCGAGTGGGTCAGCGTGGCCTGATCCTGGGCCAATCGAGCTCGAAGCCAAGCTTCCTCACGAGCAGCTGCTGAAACGATTCCAGCTCGATCCGGTCGTTCCGGATCGCCGTGGGCGACAGATCGCGATCGAGTGATCGCGCGGCAAGCGCCCCGGCCGCCTCACCGATGGTCCACTCCACCGGGTGCAACCGGTAGCAACCGTTGGTGATGTGCGTGGTGCCGATGTTCTTGTTGGCGGGGAGGAGGTTCTGCACGCGAATCGGGATCAGCGCACCCAGCGGAATCTGGAACGGCCAGCTGCTGATGTCGACGTAGGTGCGATTGCCCGTGGACGGATGGAGGTCGATGCGGTAACTGCCGATCCCGACACTGTCGTGGAACGCCTCAGCCCCCTCCTTCCCCATGGCCTGGCGCTGCTCCACACCCACATGCTCCTCGAGGACCGTGAACTCGGCCCTGATTCGCCGACTCTCGCGAACGTAGACGTACTTGGCCAGCCCGTCTTCCGTGCCCACGATCTCCGGTCGCAGCTTCAACCCCGGGTACCCGTAGCCGCCGTCATGCCTCGGCGCCTCGGTCTGCATCCAGTAGAGGAAGGACAGGCTCAGCTGTCGAGCACCCTCGAGATGGTTCCTGCGCTCGTCATCGTCGACACCGACGATCGGCCCCAGCCAGTAGTCGATCTGCGGCCAGTTCACGAGCGTGACATCGGTCGTGAACCCCTCCGGGTAGTGGCCCGCGTAGACGATCCGCCGGTAATGCCAGAAATCGCGCTCCGGCTCCTCACCCGGGAATGCGAAGATCGCGCGATGCCGCTTCTCCAGCGTGATCGGGTGGACATCGTGCCAGGACAGCTGGCGATCCGGCCAGAAATCAGCCTGATACTCACGCCAGAAGTCGTAGGTCTCCGGTTTGTCGATGGTATGGTCCTCACCCGGGTGATGGCTGATCGGGTAGCACCAGGTGATCGCCTGCTGATCCAGCGGATCGACTTCGTCGAGCGCGTGAAGCTCATTGGTCTCCGAGCGCGCCTCGGCACCGATCACGTGCTCGACGCCGGCCAGCTCCAGGAGATCGCCCGTCTCGGTCGCATCCAGCACGTATGGAGCCGTGACGACGGTCTCATCGCCCGATCGCAAGCGCTTGATCGTTACCGATCGCACCCGGTCACCGTCGGTTTCGGCGCGCACCGGGACCGCCTCGAGCCAGAGCGACAGCTGTCCATTGGCGAGATACGGCGCGAGCATCTCCTCCATCACGGCAAGGGCCACACGGGGCTCATGGCAGAGACGGCTGACCCCGCCCTGACCGGGGTTGAGCCGGGGGTCGTGGCGCGGTCCCGGCAGGAGCGGATAGTTCCGGCGGTAGTAGTCGCGGATGCCCTCCCGCAGCCGCCGATAGCTCGCGGTCGCGCCGGCGCTCTCGATCAGCCAGTTTTCATCCGGTGGCACGGCCTGAGCGGTGAGCTGTCCACCGATCCAGTCGGTCTCCTCGGTGAGGATCACCGTGCGACCCATCCGCAGGGCGGCCAGCGCCCCGGCGACCCCACCGAGTCCGGCGCCAACGATCAGGATATCGGCCTGCGCTTCGTTCACGTCTCTCTCCTCCATGGTCATCCGCCCCGGTGGGAGCGGAGTTCATCCCTTGAGACCGCTCATGGTGACCCCGCGCACGAGATAGCGCTGGCCGAACGCGAAGATGAGCAGAATGGGAATGATCATGACGGTGGACACCGCCATCAGGTACGGCATCAGATTCTCGCTGCCCGGCGAGTTGCGGAACTGATAGAGCCCAACGGCAAGGGTGCGCATGTCCGGATTGCCGCCCATGTAGACGAGCGGACCCAGGAACTCATCCCAGGTGCCCTGGAACGCGAAGATGCCCACGGTCGCCAGCACCGGCTTCGAGAGCGGCATGATGATCGACCACCAGATACGAAAGTCGTTGGCGCCATCGATCCTCGCCGCGTCCGACAGCTCGGTGGGAATGCTCCGGAAGAATTGCCGCAACAGGAAGATGAAGAAGGCGTTGCGGCCAAGCAGGTCGGGCACCGCCAACGGCAGGAAGGTCCCGAGCCAGCCGATCTCGCCATAGAAGACGAACAACGGCACGAGCCTGACGATGTAGGGCATCAGCATCGTCGAGATCATCACCAGGAACAGGAACTCGCGCCCGACGAACTCCATCCTCGCGAAGCCATAGGCGACGAACGAGCAGGTGATCAGGGCTCCGAACTCGGCCGCCGCGACGAGGACCATCGTGTTGAAGAAGTAGCGATGGAACGGCAGCATCGTGAGCGCCTCGGAGTAGTTGCTCCAGGCGACCGGGTTCGGGATCCACTCGGGAGGCCAGGCACTCAGCTGCTGAACGGTCTTGAGCGAGGTCGACACCGTCCACACGAGCGGGGTGACGGTAACGACCGCTCCCGCGATGAGGATGCCGTAGATCGCTGCCATTCCGGGGTGGAATCGTCGTGAAGTCGCGCGCATCGGTGTCCATTCCTCCACGCACTAGCCGTAGAAGACCCAGCGCTTCGATGTCCAGTTCACGAAGATGGTGATGGCGAGCACCATCAGGAAGAGCAGCACCGACATCGCCGACGCATACCCCATCTGTGACTGCTGGAACGCCTTTTCGTAGAGGTGGAGCATGTAGAACCTGGTGCTGTTGACCGGTCCACCGCCCGTCATGATGAAGGCCGCGTTGAAGACCTGGAAGGAGCCGATGAGCCCAAGGAGCAGGTTGAAGAAGATCGTTGGCGTCATGAGCGGGATGGTGATGTTGACCAGCTTGTTCCAGCCGCTCGCACCGTCGACCTCGGCGGCCTCGTAGAGATCCTGCGGGATGTTCTGGAGCCCGGCGAGATAGATCACCATGCCGCCACCGATGCTCCACAAACTCATGATGATGAGCGCAGGTTTGCTCCACTCGGGGCTCGTGAGCCACCGGATCCGCTCGAACCCGATCGTGGTCAGGACCCAGTTGAGAATCCCCCGCCGGGTGTCGAAGATCCAGAGCCAGACCATCGTCGCTGCCACGGTCGGAACGACCGCGGGCAGATAGAACAGCGTGCGGAACAGGCCCTGGAATCGCACCCGCGTGTTGAGCAGAAGGGCGAGCACGAACCCGGCGACGACCCCCAGCGGCACGGCGAACGCGACGTAGTAGATCGTGTTCCAGACCGACGGCCAGAAGAGCCGGTCGCCGGTGAACATCTCGCGATAGTTGTCCCAGCCGATCCAGTTGCTGGTACCGGCGATCACGTTCCAGTCCGTGAAGCTGTAGTAGAAGGCGGAGAGTGTCGGGATCAGGTCGAACGCGAGGAAGCCGATCAGCCACGGTGCGATGAAGACGTAGCCCAGGTATCTGCGCATCCGCCATGTCACCGGCACGCGCGTCGTGGAGGGCGTCGAAACGCCCTCCGCAGGTCGACGATCGGCCGGCATGGTCCGGCTGCTCACGACGCACTGCTCCAGTACTCGTCGAGGACGGCCTGCGCTTCCTCCGCGGCCATGTCGAGTCCCTCTTCGGGACTCATCTCCTCAAATCCGACAAGCTCCACGTAGTCCCCCAGCACCGAGAGGATCTCCGCCTGGACCGGCACGACGCCAACGGCGACGTCACTCTGCATCACCTGCTGGACCTTGTCCCAATGGGGATTCAGCTCGGCGAACTCGGGACTCTCATTGCACTCGATGATCGGGCTCGGGCGCTCCTGCTGGAGCATGAAGTCGCAGGCGGCATCGTCGTAGGTGATCCGCTTGATGAACTGGAACGCGGCCTCCTGGGTCGCCTCATCCAGCCCATTGGGGATCACGTACCCCCAGCCGAAGGTCAGGCCGGCGATCCCCTGGCTCTTCGCGTCGGGGTTGTTGCTGTTGTAGGGACGGAAATGCACGCCGTACTGGAGATCGGGCACGTTGGTCTTGATGTGGAAGAACTGCGAGACGTTCTGGTACTGCATGGCCAGCCGTTCCTGGTGGAACGGGTCCTCACCCTGGGTGATGGTCGCTTCCCAGTCGAGCACATTCTGCTGACCGCCGAAGTGCCGGTTCACGAAGTCGAACATCCACTGCAGCGTTTCCTTGCCCTCGTCACTGTTGAACGTCACGGTCCGCAGATCGTCCGAATAGAGCGAGCCGTTGTTGCAGTAGAGGTTGGCCAGGAACTGCGGGGAGGAGATCGACATGTTGATGCCCATCTGCTCGATGGCACCGTCCGAGGAGAGGATGGTGAGCGCCTCGGTGGCCGCATCGAGCTCCTCCCAGGTCTCGGGTGGCGATTCCGGATCGAGTCCCGCCTCCTCGAAGAGGCGTCGGTTGTAGAAGTAGAGCCCGGTCTCGCCGCCGGCGGTCGGCATCGGCAGCGCGTAGAGCTCGTCCTCCCACCACATGGAGCTGATCTCCGACTCGTAGTAGCGCTCCAGATCGAGCCCATGCTCCTCCACGAACGGTGTGAGTGGCGTGAGCGCGCCGCTGGCGGCGAAGCTCACGATCTCCTGCCGCGAGACCATGATCACTTCCGGAGGGTCGCCACCGGCGAGCGCGGTCACGACGACCTCGTCCCGCCGATCCCACGTCTGAGGCACGTTGTTGACGACGATGTTGGGGAACTCCTCCTGGAAGTCGGCAATGATGTTGTCCATCAGCTCCTGGCGGGCAACATCCCACCAGTTCCAGAAGTCGATCGTGACCTGATCCTGCGCGACAGCCTGATGGCCATGGCCACCGAGCGCGCCGAGAACCGCGAGTCCACCTGCCGTCTGGACAATCTGGCGACGCGTGGGCTGGAACTGACGAGTGCGCTGACGATCGTGAAACTGCTTCGACATGTCGACTCCTCCACAATGGGTCGTTGTTCGAAAGCGGCCCCGTATGGCAGTTGGCTATCGCACCTCCTTCCTGGCAACACGGCTCCCGGGCGGAGGTCCTGTGGTTCGTCCCGCGGCCAGGGTACAGGGGATGGTGATCTGACGTGGAACGTCGGCATCGGGGTCTTCGAGGATACGGCACAGCAGGACAAGCGCCTGGGCGCCCATCTCGCGGTGCGGGATGAAGAAGGTGTCGATGCCGCGATGATCGACCGTGGGGTCATCGGCCTTGCCGAGCGCAACGAGGGAGAATGCCTCGGGGATGCCGTACCCTTCCTCGCTCGAGACCTCGAGGATGCGCAGCGCGGCCGCCATGTGCTCCATTGCGAATGCCGTCACGCCGCGCTCGATCCAGCCGCGGAGGAACCCGCCACCGAGGTCATGTATCTGGCACCTGATGATCAGCTCGTCGAGATCGTCGATGCCGGCGCTCGCCATGGCACGCCGGAACCCGGCTTCGCGGTCCTGAGCCGACTCGTTGATGAGTGGCTGTCCGACGTAGAGGATGCGGCGGTGGCCCTGCTCGAGCAGCTTGCGGATCAGGTGCTCGGTGGCGTCCGCATAGCCGGCCGCCGTGTACGCGATCGGCCCAGCGTCGAGCTCACGGCGTCCAACGAACACGAATGGGAAGCCATCCTGGTAGAGTCGGGCGAGCTCGGCGCGGTCCTCGTTGGTGCCGAGCAGGATCGCTCCGTCGGTCGTCTGCAGCTGGTTGACGCCGTCGTGGTAGATGTGCCGCCCGCCATCCGGCGAGAGCCGGGTGAAGAGCAGGAGATTGTAATCGAGGACGGCGGCCTGCTCCTCGATCCCGACCAGGAAGGGCTGGTAGAAGTTGTTGGGCTCCATCGGGAAGATCGGCTCGTAGGTGAACACGCCGATGATGTTCGTGCGCCCGCCGGCGAGTTGCCGCGCGGCGAGGTTGGGCATGTAGCCATGCTCGCGAATCGCGGCCCAGACGCGCTCCTGGGTGCGTTTGGAGATCTTCACCTTGCCATCGGCTCGCCCGTTGATGACGAGCGACACGACGGCGGTGGAGACGCCGGCGGCCCGGGCGATATCCTGCTGGGTCGGTCGCTGACTGCGCCTCACACACCCCTCCGGAGAGCTTGACAGCAGCCCGTGTGGCCAACCGTTCGGTGCGTATCGTGGTTGAGCTAAAGCGTGTTAGTTCACAGGATAGTGACCGGAATACCGGTTCGCAACATTGTGAATAAATGTGCAGAATGCGTTGCGGACGCACGACGGTTCCCTCGCGGCACACCAGGGCGGCATTGTGATGCCGCCCTGGTGTGGTTGTCGGGTGCTAGCGGCGCGTCCCCTCGAGGGTCAGCGCCCCGGCCTCGCGACCGAACCCGAGACGCTTCGCCCACGTGCTCGGGAACGACCGCAGCTCCGCCTGATCGAGCTCGCGGATTGTGACCACGAGACCGCCAATCCGCCTGAGGTTGCGAAGGATCGCTGCGGGTCCACGTTCGGGGTCGAGACCGGTGGCCACGAAGGCCGTGCGGTTCACACGAACCACCAGGCGATCGCCAACGGTCGCGTCGAGCAGCGCGAGCAGGGCGGTGTCGCCCTCGACCAGCCCCGACAGCAGGCGACCGCACGGAAAGTTGATGGTGACATCGGCCGCGACCGGAAGCCCGCCGTCCAGCGGCCGACAGGCATCCCGCTGGAGAAAGCGCAGGTTCGCCGGGTAGCGACGCTTCGCACCGCGCAGGTGATCGAGAGACGTGTCGAGCCCGACCACCGCCGTATCGGGACAACGGCGCGCGACGTGGAGGGCGTATTTTCCGTCGCCGGTCCCGATGTCGAGGTGGAGCCGTGCATGGCGCCTCATCCAGGCGACGAGATCGAGGTCGGTGTGCTGAGGACGTGATGCAGCCGGAACGACCGGCGCGTGACTGGACATCTCCCTTGCCTTTCCTGAGATCACTGGGGTCGAGTGCAGGAAAGGCACGCCGGCGGTGGCCGGGCCGGGCTCGCGAGGCAGATTCGCTTGTGATGAGCGATGGATGGAGGTCAGTGCCCGTCGAGAACGGCCGGGCTCTTGAGGAGTCGCGCGGTGAGGATGCCGAGAACACGCCAAATTGCCCGGCACGGGCGGTTCCCCGGCGGGCTCGTTCGGGCAGACGTCAGGACACGATCCCACGCCTCCCCGCACGATCGCGTGCGGGTGGCGAGATCAGCGGCCTAGCTTGGAGGTCGGATGTGGCTCATATGGGATGCTTTCGCGGCAACGGCGTCGATTCGGCGAGGTCCCAATACCGACCGGGACGTTGCCGGTCAGGAACCATCGTACATCACCGGGCACTCGGTTGGATCGTTCCAGGGAGACGCCAGCTCGGTGAGCTTAATCGATCCGTGTCGCCCCGACTCCGGGTCTGCCTCGGCCGGCCGTCTCACGATGGTTGTCGCCGAGGCGGCCGCTCCGTGGCGACGCCCGAGGCATGGCGACGGTACCCATCCGGAGACGGGTCTGCGCAGTGACATGGGTCGAACGACCCCGGTCGAGTGGGCGCCCGACCTGCAAGCAAGGATACGGGGCTCGTGCCGGACCGCACTTGACGGCGAGCGCTCGCAACCGCGACGCGCCCGCTCCACCACCGTGAGAAGTTCGATCCGCTCCGTCGACACCGATACGGCTCCGGTGCCGATTTGGCGACGTAGCGCGCGCGATACAGGTGTCACACGGGCGCCGGGGATGGGCCGTCACGGAGCAACACGACGGCGTGTCATGGTTGCGCACGGCTCGCCTGGCCGTCCACGACTTCGAACGTGGCGCCCAGCTCCGCCGTGGAGTCGCCGCCGACCCAGACATCGAAGGTCGAGGCGTCGATCACCCAGTCCTTCAGCGCGGCGTTCCAGTAGCGAAGCTCGCGGGGACCGAGCGTGAACTCCACCCGCTGCGTCTCGCCGGGATCGAGCGATACCCGGCGGAAGCCCTTCAGCTCCCGGACCGGTCGTGACGCGCGACCGTAGCGCTGATGGATGTAGAGCTGCGCGACCTCCTCGACCGGGACGTCACCCATGTTGACGACGTCGACCGACACCGTCAGCGACTCGCCGACGGCGATACGCTCCCGATCGAGGCTGAGGTTCCGGAACGCCGACTCGCCGTAGGTGTAGCCATGGCCGAACGGATAGAGGGGCGTGCTCTCCTCGTCCCAGTAGCGGCGGCCCTGATTCTCGGGCTCGTGCGAGCGGGTGTGGTTGTAGATCATCGGCACCTGCCCTACGGTGCGGGGCCAGGTGAATGGCAATCTGCCGCCCGGCGTGGCGTGACCGAAGAGGAGATTCGCCACGGCAGTGCCTCCCTGCGTGCCGGGATACCAGATGTCGAGGATCGCCGGCACGTGCTTCGACGCCCACCGCAGGTCGAGGGGGCGCCCGTTCATCACGAGCAGCACCACCGGGGTGCCCGTGCCCACCACGGCCTGCAGCAGCTCCAGCTGGCGTCCCGGCAGATCGAGCGACGAACGGGATGCCGCCTCGCCGATCATGTTCTGCCACTCGCCTACCACGACCACCGCGACGTCGGCCTGCCGGGCAAGCTCGACCGCCCGCGCGAGCTCCGCCTCGTCGTCGAAATCGGCAGGATCCTCCGGCGAGTTCCCGGGCCACATGTCGAACATCGAGGGGAAGGTCCGCTGCGCGGGTCGGATCCCGGGAGCATGGTCGACCCGGACACGGTCGCCGAGCTCGGCGCGAAGGCCTTCCAGCACGGTCACCGTCTCGTCGAGGTCGAAGGCGAAGCACCACGGACCGAGCGTGTCCCGCTTCGAGTCCGCCAGCGGACCGATCACGGCGATCGAGTCGAGCGCATCAGCATCGAGCGGCAGCAGGCCGTCGTTCTCGAGCAGCACTGCCGAGCGCTCCGCCGCGACGCGGGCCACCTCTCGATGCCGGGGGTCGCCGAGCACCTCGCGGGCGCGCTCCTCGTCGACGAACGGCGACTCGAAGAGTCCCATGCGGATCTTCGCCGCCAGCACCCGCCGGACGCTGGCATCGAGCGTCGCCTCGTCGATGCGTCCCGCCGCCACCGCCTCGGGGAGCCGGGTGTAGGCGGGATCCATGATCGCCATCTCCATGTCGCAGCCGGCCTCGAGGGCACGCACGCCCGCATCGGTGAGGTCCCGCGCGAAGCCGTGGGTCTCGAGGTTTCGAACGGCGTTGGCGTCGCTCACCACCCATCCGTCGAACCCCCAGGTCTCGCGCAGCACCTCGGTGAAGAGCCAGCGGTTGCCGGTGGCGGGGATGCCGTTGAGATCCATGTAGGCGGTCATGACGTTCCCGGCGCCGGCCTCCAAAGCGGCCTCGAACGGCGGCAGGTAGACATTCCAGAGCTCGGCGTCGGCGAGGTTGACCTCGTCGTAGTCGCGACCGCCCAGCGCCGCGCCGTAGCCGGCGAAGTGCTTGGGGCCGGCGATGATGTGGTCGGGCGCGCCGATGTGATCCCCCTGGAACCCACGTACCTGCGCCGCCGCAACGGCCGCGCCGAGGTACGGGTCCTCACCGGCACCCTCGATGATGCGTCCCCAGCGCGGATCGCGGGCGACATCGACCATCGGCGCGAAGGTCCAGTGAATGCCGACGGCACGGGCTTCCCGGGCCGCGATCGACTGCGCGTGCTCGATCAACTCGGGGTCCCACGACGCCGCCAGCGCGATGGGGACCGGAAAGATCGTGCGAAAGCCATGGATGACGTCGAACCCGAAGATGACCGGGATACCGAGGCGGTTCCCCTGGATCGCCATCTCCTGGAGCCGGTTGAACTCCGATGGCTCGGTGACGAAGAGCAGCGATCCCGCCTCGCCACGTGCGAGTGCCGCCTCCACCTGGTCGGGCTGCTGCGACAGCGGCATGTCGACGCCACCCTCCCCCGCTCCGACGTCCCGCAACATGCCGAAATAGAAGTATTGGGTCAGCTGCCCCGCCTTCTCCTCGGGCGTCATCTGCGCCACCAGCGCATCGACCCTCTCCCTGATGGCTACTTCGTCCGGCGTCATCGACGCCACATTGTCGTGTTCGGACATGATGGTTCGCTCCACCTCCCCGGGGCCAGATGTCCCTCAGTTGCTGCGATTCGGCTGCCTCAGTATAGCCACGGGCCGCTGGTGCTACTCGTGGCTGACGAAGTGGTGCAAGATCGACTGCAGGATTTCCCGGTCGTGCGGTTGGTATCCATCGTCTGTGTTGACGGCAATCACGTGGTAACCGATTGCCGTCAGATCGTAGATGTTTGTATGGAGCCCGGCGATCAGGTCCGACAGGGTATCCAGGTCGAAGTGCGCAGCGTGGCGCTCACCATCTGCATGCCGCTGCCGAAACCGCTGCACGACATTGTCGCGATCTACCTCACACTGCACGATACAGACACGGGCCGATCGAGACATCCTCACCAGGTCACGGGCGGCGTATTCAGCGTAGAAGTTGCTCTCGATCATCGTGTTGACCCCACGCGCCAGCATCGCGTCGGCAAGGTCATACAGCACCGACATGCTTGCCGCCCCGATCTGCCGGGAGGCGGCTCGGTCGGGCATCGGCAGCACCTCGGCCAGCGACTCCTTGATGACGTCCTGCTCGAGCAGTGGCAGCTGCAGGTCGGTCGCAAGTCGCCGTGCCAGGGTCGTCTTGCCCGATGCGGGCGCGCCGCAGACGACAATGCGTGCTGGCTTCACCGCTCGACACCCTCCCCTCGGTAGACCTTATCCTGCCTGGCGGGGACGCGGATGACCAGATGATTGATCGGTGGATGGACCTTCACCACTGCGTGTGAGACACCGGCCGGGAACACGCACATCTCCCCCGGCCCCAGCGTGAAACACTCGTCTTCCGCCTCGAGCTCGAGCGCACCTTTCAGCACGATGAACACCTCGTCGCTCTCGGCATGGTAGTGCTGACCTGGATCCACCCAGCAATCGTTCGAGTCATTCCACAGGATTTGTAGCCGGTCGGTTCGGAACCCCAGCTCGTCGGGCGGGTTCGGTCCCGCCAGCACCGCGAACCCGGCGGGCAGGGCACGTCGCAGGTAGGTTGCCATCTCGCGCTACACCTTTCCGTTGGATCGCGTGGCACAACCTGCCGTTCCGGGGCTATCATGGGCGCACACAAGCGTATGTTCAGCGAAACCCGGGCACGGCGATTGCAATGTCGATCGCATGATGACTCGCAGCAGGAGTGGCACCATGCGTTACGGTACACGAACCAGGCTCACCGCCGAGGAGCTGCTCGATCGCGCCCGATCGTTCTTCGGGGTCGGAGGCGAGCTCGGCCTCTGCGAGGCCAGCACCGAGTCCGGCAGCGTCACCTTCTGCGACGAGACGGGCTTCGTCAACGTCAGCGCCGTCAATGTCGACCGGCAGACCGAGGTGACGATCCTCAGTCGCGAATACGACGCCTGGGCCGAGCGCTTCATCCGCGACCTCCATTGACCCCGAGCGCGCTCCCCGAGTGACCGCGACCGCCCGCCGGCTCAACGCGGGCGCTCGGCCGCATCCGACTCCCCTACATACCAGGGATTGCCCTTGGCCGCGGCGATGCGGCTCATGAGCTTCCGCACCACCTCGGCCTCGTCATCGCTGAGATACCGGGCGAAGTGCCGCTGGATCTCCCGCCCGTAGGTGGGCCAGGTCCGCTCCAGCTCGTGCTGGCCCGCCTCGGTGAGCACTGCGTACGCGCCGCGCCGATCCTCCCCCGATCGCTCACGGGCGATCAGCCCCTGTGCCTCCAGCCGATCCACCAGGCGCGTCAGGGCGCTGCGGCTGAGAATCACGTATCTGGCCAGGTCCCGCATCCGTAGCCGATGCCCCGGCGTCTCGGAGAGCGCGACGAGCACGTCATACGACGAGAGGGGCAGCAACCCCTCCTCATCCAGCGTGCGCTCGATCGCGCCGATCACTTCGGCGTGGGCCGTGATGAAGGCTCGCCAGGCTTCGACCTTGTGGTCGGGTGCAATGTCGTCCATGCACACACTCTAGCTCATTGGTAGTTGCATATGCAACCAACATTCGGTAGCATGACGTTGCACATGCACTCATTGCATGTGCAATTATGTTCGAATCCATCAGGAAAGGACCACCCATGTCTCGTCTCCTCCATGTGATCGGTTCCCCACGCGGCGATCGCTCGACCTCGCGCGCCATCGCGGAGGCCTTCCTCGCCCGATACCGCGCCGAACACCCCGATGTCGAGATCGACACGCTCGACCTCTGGACGGATCCCATCCCCGCCTTCGATGGCGATCGCGCCGCCGCCAAGATGACGGTGATCGGCGGCGGCACCCCGGAGGGGGCCGAGGCGACCGCGTGGGAATCGATCACGGCCGTCTTCCAGCGCGTCGACGCCGCCGATCACTACCTCTTCGGCGTGCCGATGTGGAACGGCGGCATCCCCTGGGCGCTCAAGCAGCTGATCGACACCATCACCCAGCCCGGCATGGTCTTCAGCTTCGACCCGGTCAACGGGTACACGGGCCTGCTTCGAGACAAGAAGGCGGCGGTGATCTACACCAGCGGGGTCTACTCGCCCGGCGTCCCGCCAGCGTTCGGCCGGGATTTCCATTCGACCTACTTCGACGACTGGCTCCACTTTGCGGGGATCGAGGATATCGCCGAGATCCGGTACCAGCCGACGCTGCTCACCGAGACACCGGATCGAGACCTGGCCCGGGCGATCGCCGAGGCGACCGAGCTGGCGGCGACCTTCTAGCCAGATCTCCGGTCGCTGTCCATCTCGCCATCACCCCGCCCGCGAGTGGACCGGCGCCCTGCCAGATCCCCGTCCAACCAGAAAGGGTCCCCAACCATGGCCTGGGTCGTTCTGCTCCTCGCTGGCTGTGTCGAGGTCGCCTGGGCGCTCAGCATCGAGCCGACCAGGGGCTTCACACGACTCCTGCCCACGCTCCTCTGCATCCTCCTCGGCGTCAGCGCCGTCTACCTGCTGACGGTCTCGCTGCGCACGCTCCCGATCGGCACCGCCTACGCCGTCTTCACCGGCATCGGCGCCGTCGGCACGGTGACCCTCGGCATCGTGCTCAGGGGCGACCCAGCCGCGCCGGGCCGCTTGATCCCGATCGGTCTGATCGTGCTCGGCATCATCGGCCTTCGCATCTTCGGCGGCGACTGACCACAACCGCCCGATCTATCGAAGGCACCCTGCTAGTGCACGGGGCAGCCGCGTGACGCAGTCCGATGGCCCGTGCATTGGGGCCGGCAGAAGACCGGCCTCAATGCACGGGCAGAGACACCCTTCCCCCTACAGCGACGAGCCTGCGATCAGTGTCCGGCACTCTGGTACTGCCTGGACATCGTCTGAAAGAGCCGGATCGCAGCGGCCATGAGCACGAAGCCGATCAGCGGCGACAGGTACGCCACCCAGGCCGGGAACGGGAGCTCTTCCGCCCGGCCGAGGAGCACCGTCGTCGGGATCCACGCCATGAACGCCATCGGCACGATCCACGTCATGAACGCACGCAGCGGCCGATCGAAGATCGTCATTGGATAACTCGCGAACCGTCCCTGCAGGTCGTCGAACACCACCCGCAACGGCATCGTCTCGAGATACCTGAAGGCGAATGCCGCCGCACCCAGCTGGAACGCCCCGTCGATCAGGCCCCCGCCCACGACAGCCAGGATCAGGAACCCAGTCTTCCCGATGGTCCAGTCCACATCGACCCGGCTGGCCGCGAACGCAAGCAGCGCCAGCCCGGAGATGAAGTCACCCAGCGGTGCGATCCGGAACTGCGTGAACATCAGCTGCGACCAGAGCGGCATCGGGCGGATCAGGTAGCGGTCCCACTCACCCTCCTGCACGATCTGGTCGAAACGAAAGAGCTGGTTCATCACCAGAACCCACAGACCGTGCCCGAGGAGCCGGATCCCGTAGAGCAGCCCCACCTCCCACAGGCCCCAGCCGCCGACCGCCTCGAATCGGGTCAGCACGACGGCGACGAAGACGAACCCGACGGTCTGGAAGACAACCCCGAACAGCACCTGAATCAGGAAGCTGACCCGGTACTGCATCTCACCCCGGATCGCCGTGAGCGCGGAGTGCAGGCAGATCGACGCCAGTGTCATGTCATCCTCCGAAGCGGCTCGGAGCAGCCGCCAGAGGGGCGGATCTCCAACACGAGGGCACCTACTCGAGGTGCGCAAGCCGCCCAACGCGATCGGCGGCATCCCCTCGACCAGTGCTGCCCGGCAGGCGGTTGGGCGGCGGCCGCGCCGCAGGTTCGCGCCACCGTATGGCCCACGCTGGCCATCGAGGGAAATCGCCCAAACCCCAACCTGGCTCCCTCAGCCACCCTGCACGACGACCCGGCGCTGGGCGCGCGACCAGACCCACGTGGCGAGCACTCCCAGAACCACCGCCCAGAAGAGCTGCAGGCCCAGCGCACGCCATACCTCCCACCCGGTTGCCTGCTCCACCCAGATTGACGCCGGCAGATAGTTGATTGCCTGGAAGGGGAGCCACTCCACCAGGACACGAAGCGGTCCCGGCATGAACCAGACCGGGATCATCGCGCCCGCCAGAAAGCTGCTCGCCATGCCGATCAGCCCACGCATCCCCGAGATGTGCATGAGCCAGAAGCCGGAGAGTCCGACAAGCAGCCAGATCAGCAGGCTCACGGTGTACGCCAGTACCAGGCTCACGAGAAAGAGCAGGGCCGCACCCGGTGAGGGCGGAGACAGCGAGCCAAATACCATCAGGCCCGGCACGACGACGACCAGCAGGATCCAACGCCCGGCGGAGTCGCCCAGCTCGAGCGCCAGCATCTGCCGCACGAACCCCACCGGGCGCACCATGTCGACCGCGACCTGCCCTTGATCGATGCGCCGCCCGATCTCCATGGCGATGCCGGGATAGATGATGAAGTTGAGCAGCCCGACGACGGTCAGGTAGGTGACCATCGTCTCGATCGGGATGCCGTCCACCGCGTCGCGATCCCCGTACACCGCCTCCCACACCGCCCGCAGGAGGAGCAGCTGGAAGAAGACCTGGACCACGCCCAGGTAGGTCCACATCCGGTAGGCGTAGACGCGCCGCACCCCCATCCGGAAGATGTCCCGCAGGCCGGGGTTGCGGAGGTCGAGCGCATTCACCGCGTCACCTCCCGCGCCTCGTAGATCTCGCGGATGATGCCCTCCATCTCCGGCTCGCGCACCGAGATGTCGGCGATCGGCACCCGCGCGGAGATGCCGGCGATCACGTCGCTCACCGCGATCCGCTCCGGCGTCACCTCGAGCGAGGCCCGCATGCCGTCGTGGGCGATGACGTCCACCCCCGCCGGCAGCTCGCGCACGGCCTCCGCGAGGGCCTCGACTCCGTCGCCACTGACGGTGACATCGACGAGGCGGGTCGGAGCGTACCGTCGCTTCAGCTCCGCCGTGCCGCCGTCGAAAAGCACGCGTCCCTGGTCGATGATGATGATCCGTCTGCAGAGCCGCTCGACGTCGTCGAGGTCGTGGGTGGTCAGCAGCACGGTGGTGTTGCGCTCGCGATTGATCTCCTCGATGAAGGTGCGGATCCGCTCCTTGGCGACGACATCGAGCCCGACCGTCGGCTCGTCGAGAAACAGGATCGGCGGCTGGTAGATCACCGCGGCGGCGAGGTCGCCGCGCATGCGCTGCCCCAGGCTGAGCTGGCGCACGGGCGTCCGCAGGAAGCTCCCCATGTCGAGCAGCTCGGTGAGCATGACGAGATTGCGGCGGAAGTCGGCCTCAGACATGCGGTACATGCGACCGATCAGCCGCAGGGACTCCTCGAGGGGCAGCGCCCACCAGAGCTGCGTTCGCTGTCCGAACACGACCCCGATGTTCATCGCGTTGACCTCGCGATTCTCCCACGGCACCAGCTCCGCCACCTCGACTTCACCCGAGGTGGGGACGAGGATACCGGTGAGCATCTTGATCGTCGTGGACTTGCCCGCGCCGTTGGGTCCGAGGTAGCCGACGATCTCGCCCTCGGCTATCTCGAAGCTGACACCATCGACGGCGGTGATCGCCTCCTGCTGGCGCGTGAACAGCGTGCGCACCGTCGAGAAGCGCCCCTCGACCGGCCTGGTGCGCGTGAAAACCTTGACGAGATCGGTTGCCCTGATCATGTCATTCCCGTTCGTGGACCAACCCGGTGGTGCCCCTGCCCCACCGCCGTCCCCACCGGCGTGCCGGGATGACGACCGCAGGCCCCCAGTCTACACACTCCGTGCCACTCCCGCGGGAACGTCAGCCGCGGCAGCAATGACTCGTCGGTGGAATACGCAGAGGACGTCGTGAAGTTCGGGATGTGGACACCGGATTCCGCATCGGGTAATAATGGACACACATTAGTTTCACTGCGCTGGCAATCTGCCCAAGACTCCGCGAGGTCGCTCCCCTCGCGGAAAATTATGACATCTATTACTGATGTCCCCACGGGCGTTGATGGCCGGCTGCAGAACCACAACACAGGAGGACGCTATGGCACGTCGCGATTCGGCTCGCCTCTCCCGACGCTCGCTGGTCGCCGCCGCTGGCGGTGCATCGGCGGTCGCGCTGGGGGGGACGACCGCCGCACATGGGACCCACTCGGCACCGTCACCCGCTCGCGCCGCCCGGTTCCAGGAAGGCAACCTCCCCACACCCCGCGAGCAGACCGTCGTCATCGAGCAGTCGCCGAACAACGTCTGGGACAGCTTCAACCCCTTCATCCCCAACGGCGAGGCCTACAACTACGGTCTGGCGATCGTCTGTCGCGAGTACCTCTTCTACGCCAATTTCCTCACCGGCGAGATCACACCGTGGCTTGGGCAGGAGTACACGTACAACGACGACTTCACCGAGTGCACCCTCGCCCTGAACCCGAATGCCCGCTGGAACGACGGCGAGCCGTTCACCGCCCATGACGTGGTGTTCACCCAGAACCTGCTCCGGGAGCATCCGGAGCTGAACGGCGCCGCTGGGGTCATCCGCGACGTCGCCGAGGTCACCGCCGCCGACGACCACACGGTGGTCTGGACACTGCCGGCATCCAACCCGCGCTTCCACTACCGGTTCATCGCCGGCATCATCTCTGACGGTGTCCGCGTCGTCCCCCGGCACATCTGGGAAGGCGAGGATCCCGGCTCGTTCAAGTTCAACCCGCCCGTGCAGACCGGACCCTACGTTCTCGAGGAGGCGTCGGCCACCCAGCTCTACTACCTCTGGCGGAAGAACCCGGACTACTGGAACAGGGAAAACCTCGACCCCGCGCCAGAATACGTGCTCTATCGGCAGGCGAGCGAGGTCGACACCTCCGTGCAGGCCTTCCTCGCCGGAAACATCGACATCGGGGATATCGACTACCTGAACCAGCAGGTGATCGAAAGCCAGTACGACCAGACGGCCCGGTTCGACTTCCCCGACCCCTGCACCCGGGGCTTCTGGTTCAACGTCGAGTCCCCGAGCGGGCTCTTCGCCACACCCGAGGGCCGCTGGGCGATGTCGCACCTCATCGACCGCGAGGTGATCGGCACCACGATCTGGCAGCCCGCCTCGCGCCCCGCCACCTACCCCTGGGCGGACTACGAGGGCTGGGCACCCTGGGCTCCCGACGAGGTGATGAATCAGTTCGACCTCACCTTCAACGTCGATCGCGCCAATGAGCTTCTCGACCAGCTCGGCGCCACCGAGCGCGACGGTGACACCCGCATCCTCAACGGGCAGCCGCTGCGGCTCACCATGATCACGCCGTCCCAGACCACCGGTCTCGAGTACCAGATCGGCGCGTCGTTCGCCAATACCGCCAGGCAGGCGGGCATCGACATCGAACTGAAGAGCCTGCCGGGCTCCGCCTTCGGCGATGCCTTCCACACCGGCAACTTCGACATCAGCTGCCACTGGATCTGCGGCATGCAGTTCGACCCGAACCAGCTCTACGACGACTTCCACTCGCGCAACTACGTGCCGATCGGAGAGCGTGCCGAGAACGACCCGGAGTCGGTACGCCTGCAGAGCCCCGAGCTCGACGCGCTGATCGAGGAGCTGGAGTACGCGGACCCGGAGGACGAGGCGAACCGCCCGACCTTCGACGAGGCGCTCGAGGTCTTCATGACCGAGCTGCCCTGCGTGGCGAGCATCCAGACGATCTACCCGATGTTCTTCAACACCGCCTACTGGACCGGCTGGCCCTCCGCCGAGGATCCGTACACCATCCCGGCAAACTGGTGGGGCCAGTTCATGTTCGTGATCGGCAACCTCCAGCCTGCCGGCCAGAGCTGACGACCAGCCAGGGGGCGCGGGACAGTCCCGCGCCCCAGATCCGCTGCCTCGTTCACACCATGCGGCGCCCCGCGACCACCCCAGGGGATCGGGCAACACCGCCCCCACGTCCGCGGAGGCGCCCGTCATCTTGAATCCAGGAGTCTCTCATGGTTGTTGGGAATCCGTCATCCACTGTCGGTGACGTGAACCCGGAGGTGACGGCCCCCATCGAGGAGCGCACCTCGAAGCTGAGCCCCACCACCCGCTACATCCTCCGTCGCCTCGGGCTCTACGTGATCACCCTGTGGGGCTCGCTCACGGCGTCGTTCCTCTTCTTCAGACTGCTGCCGGGCGACCCGATCTCCGGCATCATCGCCCAGCTGCAGACCCGCGGGCAGTACTCCTCGATCGAGGAGTCGGATCAGATGATCGAGCACTACCGGCAGGAGTTCGGGCTGGATGGCTCGATCTGGGACCAGTACATCGGGTACTACCGCAACGTCCTGCTCGAGTTCGACTTCGGCCCGTCCGTGCTCAGCTATCCCACGCCGGCGACGGACCTCATCCTCCGGTCGCTGCCGTGGACGATCGGTCTGATCGGCGTCGCCACGCTCCTCGGCTGGGTGGTCGGCATCCTGGTCGGGACGGTCGTCGGCTGGAAGCGCCACACCCGCTGGGCCGACTGGATCACCAACGTCTCCCTCGTCTTCTCGCACATTCCTGCCTACTTCGTCGCGCTGATCCTGATCATTTTTCTCGCCTACCGATTCAGGCTCCTGCCACCGGACGGTGCCTACGACTCGAGACTCAGCCCGTCCTGGTCGCTCGATTTCATCCTCAGCGTGATCAAGTACGGCACCCTGCCGGTGATCGCCACCGCGATCGTCGCAGTCGCCAACTGGATGCTCTCGACCCGCGCGCTGGTGGTCAGCATCCTTGGCGAGGACTTCCTGACCTTCGCGAACGCCAAGGGGCTCACGCCACGCCGGATCCTGACCGCCTACGTGATGCGCAACGCCTGGCTCCCGCAGATCGCCGCGCTCGGCATGGCGATGGGAGCGGTGGTGAGCGGCAACGTCCTCATCGAGCGGCTTTTCCGCTACCCGGGCGTTGGCAACCTGCTCGTCGACTCGGTCGTGATCAAGGATGTCAACACCGCCATGGCGGTCGTGACGCTGCTGATCTTCATGGTGCTGACCATCAACCTGATCATCGACCTCAGCCTGCCGCTCATCGACCCGCGCGTGAAGTTCACGACCTAGCCACCACGGGATAGCGCAATGGTTTTCGTCAATCTGTTCAGGGAGAGCGGCAAGTTCCGCCTCGGCATCCTGATCACCCTCCTCCTGATCCTCCTCGCGATCCTGCACGAGCCCCTCGTGCAGTGGCGCATCGGGGATCTGGATCCAATGGCGGTGGGCTCGTTCGGAATCTTTCTCGACCCGAACGGCGAGCACTGGCTCGGCACCGACCGGTTCGGCCGCGACGTCGTCTCCCTGGTGCTGATCGCACTGCCCGTATCGCTGACCGTGGCCTTCCTCGCCGGCGCGATCTCGACCGCCCTCGGGGTGATCGTCGGCTTCGTCGCCGGGTACAAGGGCGGTCGGGTCGACTCCGTGCTCCGCACGATCACCGACATCTTCATCGTGATCCCGACCCTGCCGCTGATCATCATCCTGGCGGCGAACACCCGCAATCTCGGCTCGGTACGCCTGGCGCTGGTGCTGTCGATGTTCAGCTGGCCCGTGGCCGCGCGCGTGATCCGCACCCAGGTGATGTCGCTCCGGGAGCGACCCTATGTCGAGCTCTCCCGGATGACCAACCTCACGGACCGGGAAATCATCTTCGGCGACATCCTGCCCAACATGGCTCCGTACGTGGCGATCGGCTTCGCGCAGGCGTCGGTGGGATCCGCCTTCGCCCTCGTCGGCCTGACCGTGCTCGGTCTCGGCCCCTCGAGTCAGATGGACCTCGGCCGGCTCATCAGCGAGGCGCTCGGCTACGGCGTGATCAGCCTCGGCAAGGAGCTCATCTTCGCCGTACCGGTGCTGCTGCTCATCCTGCTCTTCCTCGGGCTCGCGCTGATCAGCCAGGGCATGGAGGAGTTCTTCAATCCGCGCCTGCGTGGTCAGGCATGACGCGGTGAACGCTCGCGACAAGGACACTGCCATGGCAGGTACGATGGATGCCCCACAGACGCGGCTGGTCGACGCACCAGCCCAGCCGGCTCCCACACGGGAGCCCCTGCTCGAGATCCAGGACCTCTCGATCCACTTCCGCACGCCCCGCGGCCTGGCCCGGGTGGTCGATGGCACCACCCTCACCATCCACCGCAACGAGATCGTGGGTGTAGCCGGAGAGTCGGGATCGGGCAAGACGACGCTGGTCGAGGCGATCCTGCAGATCATCCGCTTCCCGAACCGGGAGACGAGCGGGAAGGTGCTGTTCACGCCACGCTCGGGTCCGAAGATCGACCTGATGCAGGCGAGCGACCGACAGATGCGCCGCCTCCGCCTCGACGAGATCGCCTACGTGCCCCAGGGGTCGATGAACTCGCTCAACCCGGTGGTGCGGATCGGCAACCAGATCGTCGACGGCATGGTCGACCACGGGATCAGCGCCTCGGAGGCGAAGGCCCGCGTGCCGGAGATCCTGGAGCGGGTAGGACTCGAGCCGAAGGTTGCCCGCCTCTACCCGCACGAGCTCAGCGGCGGCATGAAGCAGCGCGTGATCATCGCCATCGCGATCTCGATGAACCCGTCACTGATCATCGCCGACGAGCCAACCACCGCCCTCGACGTCAACGTCCAGCGACGGATCCTCAACACGCTCGCGAAGCTCCGGGACGAGCTCAACGTGGCGATCCTGATCGTCAGCCACGACCTGCCGGTCCACGCCCAGCTCGCGGACCGGATCGCGATCATGTACGCGGGCCAGTTCGTCGAGACCGGCGACATCGTCTCGACGGTGACGAAGCCGCTCCATCCCTACGCCGCCGGACTGATGAACGCGATCCCGTCCATCGACAAGCCGCGGGTCCGGCTGGACGGCATTCGGGGGTCCACTCCCAGCCCCCTGAACTGGCCGAAGGGCTGCCGATTCCACAACCGATGTCCGCATGCGATGGACATCTGCCGGGACGTCCCGCCGTCGCTCGTGCCGATCACCACCGGACCGCGCGAGACGCCGAATGGGGTGGTCGAGGTCGGCCCCGGCCGCGAGGCGGCATGCCATCTCTACCCGGAATCGACGCCCACCAGGGGAGCCAACGATGCGTGACACAGGCAGCACCGACACGCCGATCCTCGAGCTGAGAGACGTCACCACGATCTTCGGATCGGGGGCGCAGCGCACCGTCGCCAACGACCGCGTCTCGCTCGCGATGGCCGAGAGCCCGGCGCGGATCCTGAGCATCGTCGGCGAAAGCGGCTCCGGCAAGACCACGGCCGCGCGCACGCTGCTGGGTCTGCAGCCACCGACCTCCGGAAAGGCGCTGTGGCGCGGCAAGGACATCTACTCGCTGTCCCGACGGGAAATGACCGAGTTCCGACGGGAGGTCCAGGCGGTCTTCCAGGACCCGTACGGCATCTACAACCCCTTCTACAAGATCAACCGCGTGCTCGACATGACCATCAGGAAATTCAAGCTCGCCTCGTCACGCCAGGAGCACGCCGCGCTGGTCGAGGAGGCGCTGGAGATGGTCAACCTGCGGCCGCCCGACGTATTGGGGCGCTATCCGCACCAGCTCAGCGGCGGCGAGCGCCAGCGGGTGATGCTGGCGCGAGCCTATCTGCTGAAGCCGAAAGTGATCGTCGCCGACGAGGCGATCTCGATGCTCGACGTCGCGGTGCGGGCGGTGATCATGAACATCCTGCTCGACTTCAAGGAGCAGCGGGGCATCTCGACGCTGTTCATCACTCATGATCTCTCGGCGGCCCACTACCTGGGCGGCGACATGATGGTGATGCGGCGGGGCAAGGTGGTCGAGACCGGTGATGTGGACTCGATCCTCACGAACCCTCAGGATCCCTACACCCGGTTGCTGCTTGACTCGATCCCGTCGCCCGACCCGACCCAGCGCTGGTCGACCGATCTCGACGAGATCGCGGAGCTGGAGGAGCAGGCGGGGCTGGCCGAGCACCGCAACGTGGTGGTCACGTAGGCAGCCCGGGCGCGCGACGTCTCCATCGCGCGCCCGGGCCGACATGATCGATGTGGTGCGTCTCTCGGGGCTGGCTCGGCGCTGAGATCGCCCGGTCGAGAGCGACCGATGCAGGGAGGCACACCTAGCCGCCGGGCCAGACGAGGTCCGAGACGAAATAGTTGACCCCCATCGCGTCCCAGATCCGGCGCTGGCCAGCGAGGCGCGGCACGTACGCGGTCCACGTGCCGGGCACACTCCACCCCTTCTCCGCCACGCCCGGAAGGCGCGGCAGCAGCTGGAACAACAGCTCCCGCTCGTTGGTGAGCGTGTCACTCCAGATCGCGCCCTCGACACCGGCGATCCGCTCCGGCGGCAGCGCCGGGTCGAGCGTGGAGGGGTCCCACTCGAAGGCGTCCTGCACGGTTCCACTGCCGTAGATCGACGCGGGCAAACCGATGCGCGCCTGCGCCGCGGCCTGTTTCGGGTCGGCGGAAGCCTCGGCGTACCGCGTATCGAGGTAGAGCACGTCCGCGCGCGAGATCAGCACGGTCGCCCCCTGATCGAGGGCCTTCGGAAGATCGTCCGGAGCGCGCAGGAACGCCTGCACGAAGGCGTCACGTACGGCTGGGTCGGGAAAGGCGTCCGCGACCCATGAGTGGTCGATGTCCTCGCTGGCCTGTCGCACCCGCTCCACCAGGTGCGGGCTGATCCACCACTGCATCACGTCCCCCTCGGTGAAGCCGGCCCTGGCCGTCTCCTGCCAGGCGACGATCTTCTTCCCGGTGGCCTTCGCCGCGACGTGCGCCGTCTCCACGTAGCCGGCAAAGGCGGCATCGGGCATGGCGAGGACCTCGTCGCCACCGACGTGGAGCCGCGCTCCCGGATGGACGCGGGCCATCTCGTCGTAAACAGCGCGCACCAGCTCCCACACACCCGGCACCTCGGGATCGAGGTACTGGAGGGACTCGGGCGCGGCGTGCATCTCCCGTGTGCCGAGCTCCGGGTAGGCACGCAGGACGGCCGCGGTGTGCCCGGGTGAGTCGAACTCCGGCACCACGGTGATGAAGCGGGCCGATGCGTAGTCGAGGATCTCGGCGTAGTCCTCGGGCGAGTAGAAGCCCCCTGGGTGACCGTTCTCCGTCGGCTCGATCGAGGACACGGTGAGGTTGGGGTACGCCGGCACGACGAAGCGCCACCCCTCGTTGTCGGTGAGGTGCAGGTGCAGCACGTTCAGCTTGTAGAGCGCCATCAGGTCGACGACGCGCTTCAGCGCATCGACCGGGTAGAACGTCCGCGCGACGTCGACACTCAGGCCCCGCCAGGCGAACCGCGGTGCGTCGGCGATGGTGCCGGCGGCCAGCGTCGCGCTCCCGCCGTCCGCTGTCTGCGCGACCAGGTGGATGAGGGTAGTGGCACCGCGAAATACGCCTTCGGGTGTCGCCCCGATGATCCGCACACCATCCCCGTCGATCTCCAGTCGATAGCGCTCACCGTCGGGAGAGGCATCGTCCGCCCGCACCCCGAGCGTGGACACGTCCGACTCCACCCCACCGTCGAGCACCAGCTCGATGGACGCTCCCGTGCCGCGGGTCGTGGACAGGGGTAGCGCGGCCAGCCGCGCCGCCTCGGTGGCGATCCAGGTCGCGACCGGCTGCAGCTCGGGATCGCTGGCCTCGATCACGGAGGACCCGTCGAGCGTGCAGGTCGCACCGGAGCCCGCACGCACCGTCAGCGGCAGGGGTATGACCTGCGGGGGCGACTGAGCGACGACCCGGTCGGCTCCGAGCCAGAGCGCCAGCAGCGAGCCGCCCATGCCGCCGAGCACGCGCCGCCTGGTGGTGGTCACGAGTGGCTCATGGCCCGTCTGATCGAATTCGGTGCGTTCCATGGCGCCCTCCACGACGATGACGCATGCAGGCGTCCCCTGGCATCGATCAACCGGCCGGGGTGGCGGCCGGCGTCGCCGGTCCGGCCGTCTCGCCCGGCAGCTCGACGGACTGCCGGTGATTGAAGATGTTGAGCGGATCCCACCGCGCCTTCACGCGCTGCAGGCGGGGATAGTTGTCCTTGTAGTAGAGCGTCTGCCAGTTCACGAGGTCGGCGTCGCAGTAGTTGATGTAGCAGCCGTCCATCACGTCGTCCGGCATCGGACCATCCTCGCCGTACATGTCGGTGTAGAAGCTCCGGATCCACTCGAGGTTCACCTCCTCGTCGGCCGGATCGGTCCAGTAGGTCTGGTACTGCAGCAACATGATCGACGAGCGCTGCGCGATGGCCGTTGCGGCGGGGTCGACCGCGTTGATCTGGCATCCGTAGGGCTCGACCTGGACCAGCGCGTTCGAATTGGGATGGGCCGGATTGGCCAGGTGCTCGTACAGGATTTCGATCTGGTCGTCGGGGAACGGCTTGCGCATGTAGGCAGACTTGTACTTGCTGAACTCGTTGGGACCGACGCCGCTGTACGTTTGCATGGCATACAGCCAGGGAAGCGTCCTGCTCTCCGTGGGAAGCTGTCCCGTGTTGAGATGCCCGGCCGTGAGGGTCGCCTTCTGGGGCTCCGGAAGACCCGCCTCCACGGCCTCGATCATCGCGATCATCCGCTCCGGGTTCGGGTCGGTGTCGTGGGCGGTCAGCACCACCTGCCCCGCCGCCTTCTGCGACAGCAGGAGCTGGAAGTACATCGACTTGTAGGGGCTGTCCACGTCGCTGTGCTCGGCCATGAACTCCCCAAAGTTCCTGACGAGCCGGGTGAAGGTCGCCTTGTCCAGCGCGCTCCAGTCGAAGGCGTGCGCGAAGATGCGTGACTCCGTCGGCGCCTGTGGCGGGTCCTTGAAGAAGAAGCGGGTCACGATGCCGAAGTTGCCGCCGCCGCCTCCAATGTGCCCCCACATCAGGTCCGCCTCGTCGGGGTCGGTGGCATCGCGACTGACCGTGATCACCTCCGCGCGCCCATCCCCGGTCACGTGGACGACCTCGACGGCGTGGAGGTGGTCCGCCGCCAGACCGAACATCCGCGACATCACGCCGTGGCCGCCACCGGTGAAGTGGCCACCGACGCCGACCGAGCCGCACGAGCCAGCCGGCAGTGTCACGCCGAACTCCCGGTAGAGCTGCCAGTAGACATCCCAGAGCGTCGCGCCGCCCTCGATGCCATACCATCCGGTCTCGCTGTCCCGCCAGACGCGGCGCATCGGGGTGAGGTCGATGATCACCCCGCCGTCGTTGTTGCTGACGAAGTCCTCGTAGCAGTGCCCTCCGCCACGCACGGTGATGCGAAGCCCGTCGTCGACGGCACGCTGGACGGCCTCAACCACCTGCCCGGTGTCGCCGCAGAGCGCGATGTAGGCCGGTGTGCCCACCCAGCGCTGGTTGTACCCACGCACCAGCGTCTGGTAGCGGGGATCGTCAGGCTCTACGCGATCACCGGCAAAGGTGGTGCCGGAGATGACGGCCGGTGTCGCGGTCGAACCGGACTGAGCCATCGCGCTCGGTTGCCGAGCGCCGCCAGCGATCGCGCCAGCACTGGCGACGCCGGTCTTCAGCAGGTTGCGCCGGTTGAGGATGGGTGCCATGGTGCTCCTCCGTCTGCCGTGGGCCTGGTCACTCCGACCAGGAGGTATATCGCGATGGAATCACATGGGTCGCCACGAACAGCCTAGCATCGTGAGCAGCCATGTCAATATCCTGTGGTTTCCTTAACAGCGGATGCCTCGATGCGATGCGAATGACACGTCCGCCCCCGCTCCGCCAGACGATCGGCTTCGCAGCGACGTCCCGACAGGATCCGACGATGCGCTCCGGGCAGCGGCACTCTTTGGTTATGTCATCGTTGGACCCGACTTGACCCTCCCTGCCCGCGTCCTACGATGAGAACAACCGGCCCGTATCGAACATGCCCGCTCGCCTCGCCACGCGTGGTCGCGTGACGGGCTCCGGAGGAAACCCCATCATGTCCACCTCACCACCCGACTTCGCCTCCATCAAGCAGCACCAGCAGCGCATGTGGGCGACGGGAGATTACGCCGCCGTGGCGACGCCCCTCGTCGTCGTCAGCGAGAACCTCTGCGAGGCGGCCGACCTGCGCGCCGGGAGTCGCGTGCTCGACATCGCCTGCGGCAGCGGCAACACCGCCATCGCCGCCGCCCGCCGCAACTGCATCGTCACGGGGGTCGACTACGTGCCCGAGCTGCTCGAGCGGGGACGCGAGCGTGCCACCGCCGAGCGCCTGCACGTCGACTTCGAGACCGGCGACGCCGAGCACCTGCCCTTCCCCAACGGATCGTTCGACGTCGTCCTGTCGACCTTCGGCACGATGTTCGCACCCAACCAGGCTCGCGCCGCAGGCGAGATGGCCCGCGTCTGCCGGCCGGGCGGAAAGATCGGAATGGCGAACTGGACGCCTGAAAGCTGGATCGGCACCATGTTCCGGATCGTCAGCCGTTATGTGCCGCCGCCCCCGCACCTGCAGCCACCCACCCGCTGGGGCACCGCCACCGGCCTGCGAGAGCTCTTCGGCGACGGCCTTGCCGACCTGGCGATCGAGCACCGCACGTTCACCTTCCGCTACACGTCGCGAGATCACTGGCTGGACTTCTTCCGCACGAACTTCGGCCCGCTGATCACTGCCTACGCCACCCTCGACCCGATGGCTGCCCAGCTCCTGACCGACGAGATCCGTGACGCCGCGGCAGCGGCGAATCGGGCGAAGGATGGCACCTTCGTCGTCGACTCCGGCTATCTGGAGGTCGTTGCCACGCGCCGATAGCGACCACTCGACGTCGCATCGGTATACTGCTCCCGGAGAACACGTCGTGAACTTTCGAGGATTGGTGTATCACTCGGGAGCACTGAAATGAGCACGATCCGCGTATCCCAAGAGGCCGACGTCGCAGCGCCGCCGGATCGGGTGTATCGCATCCTGGCCAACTACCGCGACCATCACCCGCACATCCTGCCACCGGCGTTCTCCAGTTTCACCGTCGAGGCGGGCGGCGTAGGCGCCGGCACGGTGATTCGCTTCGCGGTGAAAACCGGCGGTCGCACCCAGCACTTCCACCAGCGCATCGAGGAGCCCGAGCCAGGGCGCGTGCTGCGCGAGAAGGACATCGACGGAAATCTCGCCACGACGTTCACCGTGAACCCCGCCGGGGCAGGATCCCGTGTCAGGATCGAGACGACGTGGACATCAGGTGGCGTGCGCGGCTTCATCGAGCGACTCTTCGCGCCACGCCTGCTCCGACCGATCTATGCGCAGGAGCTCGCCCTGCTTGACCGATATGCGCGCGAACACACCGATGTCTGACGCCGACGCACCGCTGACCAACGCCCACGCGGAAGGGCATGCCCCAACGGCGGTGGGAGTGGAGATCCGCCCCATGGCACCGGATGACACCGCGGCGGTCGCCCGCCTGAGTGGAGAGCTCGGATACCCCATATCGCCGTCACAGACCGCGGCGAACGTCGAGCGCATCCGGCAGGCATCAGCAGTCCAGCCGGCGGAGATCCTGGTCGCGGAATCGTGCGAGGACCGCGCCGTGGTCGGGTGGGTCCACGTCTGCATCCCCGCCGATCTTGTCAAGACGAATACCGCCGACATCTGGGGACTGGTCGTGGCTTCCACCCATCGGGGCCACGGGATCGGTCGCGCGCTCATGACCGCAGCCGAGCGGTGGGCAATCGCGCAGGGCTGCATCGAGATCCGGCTCCGCTCCGGCTCACACCGGACCGAGGCGCACGCGTTCTACCAGCATCTCGGCTATCGGATCGCGAAAGAGCAGAAGGTCTTCACCCGATCGCTGCAGCCGGCCGACGCCTCGTAGCCAGTCACCCGCCCTATCGGAGACCGTGGCGCTCCATGAGGTCCCCATCCCGCTCGAGGCGCGCCACGACATCCTGCGGCGTGAGCTGGCGCAGCCCCTCCGCGATCTCGTCCCATTCCCGCGGCGCGGCCACGGTCGGACTCGGCTTGCCACGAAGGGTATACGGCGTCGCGGTCGAGCGCGCCGGGTGGTTCTGGCTCCAGTCGATCATCACCTTCCCGACCCGCTTCGACTTGTCCTGCACCGCTACCACCTGGTCCGGGTTCCGCGCGGCCAGATCGCGGGCAAGGTTCTGGACATACCCATGCACGGCGCGCGCCGTGCGGCGCCCGTTCACCGCTGCGTAGAGGTGGATCCCCTTGCCCCCGCTGGTGACGGGCCAGGCGGTGAGGTCGTCCTCCGCCAGCCGTGCGCGGATCATGTGCGCCACCGCCGCACACGCGTCCAGCCCAACGCCCTCGCCGGGATCGAGATCGATCACCAGACGGTCCGGATTGCGAATGCCTCCGCGTGGCCCGACGCGCCACTGCGGCGTGTGAAGCTCGAGCGATCCCTGGTTCGCGAACCAGAGCAGCCCCGCCAGGTCGTCGATCACCGGGTAACGCACCGTCTTCGCCGGCTTCTTCGATCCAGGACTGGCGGAAATGGCGAAGCGGCGGATCCATTTCGGCGTCCATGGCGAGACGTTCTTCTGGTAGAAGCGCTCACCGCCGATCCCGTCGGGATACCGGATCTGGGTCACCACCCGGTCACGCAGCTGCGGCAGCAGCACCTCCGCCACTGCCCGGTAGTAGTCGAACACGTCCCGCTTGGTGAATCCGGTCTCCGGATACATCACCTTGTCGAGACTCGACAGCTGCAGCCGATGACCGTCGATGGTGACCGTTTCCCGGCCGGATTCCTTCCCACCCATGTCACACTCCTTCCCGCCTCGCCGAACCGCAGGGCCCCACGCACAAGTATCGACCGGCCATGTGAAGATCAGCCCGTAGATCCCGATCACGTAGATGACTACAACGAGCCAGGAGTCGCGGCCCATCCGCAGCAGCGTGCGCTGGCTCCGCGCGAGCAGTCCCATCAGGTAGACACACATCAGCACTCCGCCGAATGCCGCCAGTCAGATGTTGGAGCCGTCCGGGCTCGGCAGGACGGCCTCGCCGGTCAGCAGGTTGGCGAGCGGGAACAGCGCCGACAGGAAGGCGATGGAGCCGAATGTCTGGCTGACCACGAGCTCGCGGTTGCCGAGCCTGACGGACTGCATCCCGGTCGAGAGATCCGGGGATGGTCGTGGCCACCGCCAGCTCCGTCGCGCCGGACTCGACCCCATCGATGCCGAGCGACGCCGCCGAGCTGCTGCGCGCGAGGGGGGGGAGCCACCCGCCAGCGTGAGCCCCGCCGCGAGCATGGACATGCCGGCGAGGGGCTGCGGGGACGCTCCCGATTCCGGATTCTCTTCTGTTCGCGCGCTGCACGACAAGCAGCCCACCGAGCCACGCCGCGGATCACCAGGGAGGCCGGTGCGATGATGACCATGAGCGATGGAAGCGACAGTGATCCCAATCCATCCTCCCGGGCTACGATGCAGGCACGTATCGTCACGTCAGGCACATGGGCGCCTCGCATGCGGCGCGCCCGCGACGGGCATCGCCACGTGACCGCAACATAAGGACCAGGCCTCGGCCAGCCCGTACCACCGCGCAAGGCAGCGCCCGGTCTTCGTCCACATCATCGAAGGAGTGATCTCATGTCCGAGCAGTCACCGCCGAACACCCGTCAACCCTTCACCGCCCAGGTGGCCGCCGCCCGGGTGTTCACCAGTCTGACCTTCGTGGCCGCGGCGGCCACCGCCGTTGGTGCCCTCGCGATCGGAGCCGTCGCCATCGGGGCGCTCTCACTGAGGCGGGGCAGGATCGAGTCGCTGTCGATCGAGGACCTCGAGGTCGGGCGTCTCCGGGTGCGCGAGCTGATCGTCGACAACGAATAGCGATCGATCACGCGACCATACGCTGGGTCGGCGCGGTATTCCGTGCCGGCCTTTCCGTTTTCCGGAGCCCCTCCACATCGAATACTGCCCAGGCACAGGCAAGAATCGCCGACACATTGCAACGTCGCTGCAACAATGGCGGTGACATTCGTATCGCGGCTGTCATGCGCCGCGCCGTACCGTGGCGACAGGGTCACAGGCGCACTCGCACCGGTGGAACCGGCACCCACCATCGAACCGGGCACCGGCACGACTGGAGCTCACCATGGCACGCCGCACGTTGCGTCTCATCGCCATCCTCATCATCGGGACCTTGATCTTCCCAGCCGGAATCGCATCGCAGCCCGAAACTGACGCCGGTCGCTTCGACGCGATCGACGCCTTCGTCCGGGACGAGATGGATGGCTCGAATATCCCCGGTGTCGCCCTCGCCATCATCGAGGACGGCAAGCCCGTTCATCTGGCCGGGTTCGGCACGGCCGGCGACGATCGCGACGTGACACCGCAGACTCCCTTCCCGATCGGGTCGCTCACCAAGTCGATGACGGCGCTCTCGATCATGCAGCTCGTGGAAGCCGGTCGGATCGACCTCGACGCGCCGGTGCAAGCCTACCTGCCGTGGTTCACCGTGGCGGACGAAGACGCTGCCACACGCATCACGATCCGGCACCTGCTGAACCAGACAAGCGGGCTCTCCCGCCGGACCGGCATCGAGCTGGTGCTGGAGCATGGCGACGCCGACCTTGAGGAGACCGTCCGCAGCCTGGCGACCGCGGGGCTCAATCGCCCCGTGGGCGAGAGTTACGAATATTCGAACGCGAACTACGCCGTCCTGTCGCTGGTGGTTCAGGAGGTCTCCGGTCAGCCGTTCGGTGACTACCTGGAGGCAAATGTCTTCACTCCACTTGGGATGGAGAGCGCAACCACGTCCCTCGCGGTCGCGCGGGAACGGGGCCTGACAGATGTCCACCGCTACTGGTTCGGCCTGCCGGTCGAGACGGCGCTCTCGGAGCTGCCGGGACACGAGCCGGCCTTCATCTCCGTCGAGGACATGGCAACCTACGTGACGATGTTCCTGAACGACGGCCGTCACGGCGACACCCACTTGCTTTCGGCGGAGGGCATCCGACAGATGCTGACGCCGGCCACGAACGAGACCACGAAGCCGCTGCTCGGCACGGAGTTCACCTTCCGATACGGCATGGGCTGGTTCGTGGGACCGTTCGGCGCGATCGACGACGCGAGATGGCACCTCGGCGAGCTGCCTTCGTTCAACGCTTGGATGGTGCTGATGCCGGGGCAGGATCGCGCCGTCGTGGTATTGACCAATGCCGACAGCCAGCTCCCGCTCCCCGCAGCGACGGGGGTGATGAGTCGCATTCCCAACGGCATCGTCAATCTGCTCGCTGACGAGCCCGTGCCGGAGGGCATGGGCCTGCAAACGTTCTACGTCTTCTTCGACGCGGTCGTGGTGACGATCGTTGCGCTCCAGCTCGCCGCGCTGGTCCGCCTGTGGCGACGCCCACTGGCGAGCGTCCACGACGAATCCGGCTCCCGGGAACGTCGCCCGCTCCTCCGGTTCGTCACGCCGCTGCTGTGGGAGCTCCCGCTCGCGATCGGGATCCTGTTGGGCGGCCCGATGGTGGCCGGCACAGGATGGCGAGGGACCTTCACCTCCATGCCCGACCTGGCCGTGACGCTGCTGCTGATCGCGTCGCTGTGGCTCCTGACGGCAACCGTGCGCGTCGCCCGCCTCGTGCGTGAGCGTCGCACGGCGCACCCGCCCGCCGAACAGGCCTCGATTGGACGAGCGACGGCTCCGGCGCACTAGCCTCGCGGTGGGGGCGGCACCGGCACACCAGCAGTGACCTGCCTGCCTCGCTCGGTCGACTCCGCCGCTCCACCCGATCGGGACACACGTCTCCTCGCCATCGCCCCCGAACCGAGAGGGATCGCAATGAACACCCAGGCACCCCTTCCCCGCAGCACCGCCGCCCTCGCGGAGATCCGATGCATGGGCGCCTTCGTGCGCCTGCTCGCCCGGCGACGGATCCACATGCCCACCGACCACGTCGGCTCGTGCCTCCGCTTCGCCACCGGCACCTCCGCCCGAATCTATCGGGAGACGGTCGTCGATCGCTCTCCAGCGGAAGCCCCGTGCGTCCTCGTGGTCGCCTTTCGCCTGCGATTCCTGCGCGGGCTCGGGCACAGGCTCTTCCAATGGGAAAGCCTGCTCAACACGCCACTCTTCGTCGGCTACCCGGGATATGTATCCAAGCTCTGGCTGGCCCATGACCAGGATCACGTCTACCGCGGCGTGTACGAGTGGGACGGCGCGGAAGATGCGGAGCGGTACGCGCGATCGCTGTGGCGCGTGCTCGCCATCGGCTCGGTACCGGGAACCATTGCCTATCGCGTGGTGCCCGGGCTGCGCCGGGACGACGTGCTGGCGGAGCCCCACCGGCTCGACGCCATCGAGCCGGGAGCCGCAGCCGCGTGGTGGAGAATCGTGGAGGTGATGTGATGACGAGCGTGCTGGTGGTGGGAGCTGGTCCGACCGGACTGACGCTCGCCCTGCGGGCACACGACCACGGCGCCACCGTCCGCATCGTCGATCGACGACGGGACGTCTTCCGGCCGTCACGCGCGCTCATCGTGCACCCACGCACACTCGAGGTTCTGCGTCCGCTCGGTGTCACCGGGCACCTGCTCGAACGGGCGGACACCTCCCCCGAGATCCGCCTGCACCTCGGCAGCCGGGAGGTCGACGCGTGTCTCGACCATCTTGACTTGCCGGACACCGCCTTTCCCCACGTCACGCTCGTGCGTCAGATGGATATCGAAGCGATCCTGATCGACGCGTTGCTCGCGAGAGGCATCGAGGTCGAGCGCGGCATCGACGTCATCGAGGTCGAGAGTCACCGGGACCGTGCCAGTGCCACGCTCCGAACACTCCACGGGCAGGAACGCGTCAGCTGTGACGCAATCGCCGGGTGCGATGGACCGGACAGCATCGTGCGACGGTCCGCTGGCATCGCATGGCACGGCAAACCCTACCGGGAGGAGATCATCCTCGCCGATGCCGAACTTGACGGGCTGCCTACCGGCAGGGCGCATGCGTTCATCGACCGACGAGGGCTGCTGCTCGCCTTCCCGCTCGGCGAGCGGGCTGCCTGGCGACTGCTGGCTACGCGTGCGGCGGTCGGCCCGTTGTCGCACTGCGGCCAGCCCGGCGCTCCCGTCCCCATGGAGGACCTCCGGACGATGCTGGCGGAGACCGGGGTCGAGACGGGCATCACCGAGCTGGCCTGGTCCGCTCGCTACCGTGTTCAGCGAAGAGTCGCCGGCTGCTTCCAGGCAGGACGGCTCTTCATCGCCGGCGACGCCGCCCACTCGTTCTCACCCGCAACCGGCCAGGGACTCAACACCGGCATCCAGGACGCGATCAATCTCGGCTGGAAGCTCGCATACGCCGACAGCGCGAGCGATCGCGACACGCTCCTGGCCTCGTACGGGCTCGAGCGCCGATCGGTCGTCAGACGCACCATCGGCATCACCCACCTGGCCTTCCTGCTGGAGGCCTCGACCGCTCCGCTCCCGTCGCTCGTGCGCCATCTCGCACCGATCGCGGCGCCACTGATCCCGATCATCCTCCGGCGGCGGCGACTCGTCGCCGAGGGCGTCCGCCTGATCTCGCAGCTGCGTGCCTCATACCCCCACAGCCCGCTCTCCATCGACGAGGCGCCCCGCCACCGAGGAACACCACGGGCAGGGTACCGACTGCCGGACGCGCCGGTGGTCGCCAATGGGCGGCGTGTCCGGCTCCACGAGCTGACCGCTGGCCCTGGCGTGCATGTGCTGGTGCACGGGAATGCGAGACTCCCGGCCGACATCGATCTCTCCCCGCGCGTCACCGTGCACCGCCTCGACAGCGAATCCGGGACCGACATCATCGGCGTGCGACCCGATGGATACATCGGTTTTCGCGGATCCGGAGGCGACGGATCGGGCCTGCGGAAATGGCTCGATCTGGTTGGCGCCACGCCACTTGCAATAACGACTCGACAGGCGTAGGATGGGGCCCCCAACGGGGATGACCGCCCCGAACGTTCGTGACCAGGAGGCCAACATGGGTCGCATCATCGTCGCCAACCGTCACGGTCATCAGCTCGTCGAGTGGGAGACCACCGACACCGAGGAGGCCCGGCGATCCATCGCCGAAGCCGAGCGGATCCTTGCCGAGGCGCGCGCCAGCGGCTGCGCGATCGCCCGCAAGGTCGACGGCGAGCACGTCATCGACCACGACCCCTTCGACCCGGACGTCGAGGAATACCAGATCATCGCGCCGATCGCCGGCGGATAACGTCCGCCATCGCCCGCCATGACCATCGAGATCCCTTCCGGCAGCCGGGACCGGTCGGCACGGGTGGACCACCGCTCGTGGTGGTCACGCTTCGTCGACTGGTTCCTGCTGCGCGAGCCCGAGATCGAGCCGCCTGGTCAGGGTCCGGTCGAGATGCCCTGGCGGCACCGATGGGATCATCTCCCCAAGCGGACCGCCGGGTTCGGCTTCACCCGGAACGACTACCGCGCCGCGCGTCGCCGCGCCGAGGAGGTGGCCCGCGCCACACTTGGCGAGGAGCGCTGGCGTCGACTCAAGCGAGACGGCTACCTCGATGTGCCCTCGCGGCTCTATCCGGGTATCACGTACCGCCTGCGCGTAGGACGGCGGATCGAGGTACTGTGCGAACCGGGCGTCGTCTCGCCCTGGCGCTTCCCGTACCTGTGCATCAACCCGACCTACCCGCTCCCCGAGGCGGAGTTCTTCGCACACCTCTACCTCTACGTCCGGGACCGCGAGGACGAGATCGTGCGCGTGGCCGCTCCCCAGCCCTGGGATCAGGAGCTCGGCCGCACCTTCTGACGCACAGGCGATGACAGGGATTGGGGAATCAGGTCGCTGCAACGGGAGGAGGCTGCTCCCTCCCGTTGCAGCGAGCGCTGGCTAGCCGATCGTGGTCGACGGCTCCGCGGTAACGTGCCGGATGTACCGGTCGGCGGACTCCTGCACCACCTGGCTGCCGCGATCCGGCACGATCCCGCCCGGGAAGGCACCGTAGATGCGATCGAAGGCATAGGGCTTCACCATGTCCGCGATGCGTCGCACGGAGCCGGGATCGAGGGGGATGGCGTTCGGGTAGCTGTACATGAACGTCACCATGTGCCGGTCCTGCACCACCTGGATGATATCGCCCACGAACAGCAGCCCCGCGCTGTGCGCGTGCACCGACCCGTCGACGTGCATCACCATTCCGCCGGGGAAGTGACCGCCAGTGCGGATCAGCGTCACGCCCTCGAGCGGCGCCAGCGTGTCGCCCTCCCAGTAGCGCACGCGATCGTCGGGGCGCATCACCCACTCCCGATTCGCCTCGTGGAGCAGTATCGGGATGTCACCGAGCGCGTGGCTCCACTCAACCATGGTCGAGTAGTAGTGACAGTGGGAGATCGCGATCGCGTCGATACCACCGCGCCGCTGGATCTCGGCGATGGTCGTCTCATCGACGTAGCCGACGAGATCCCAGAGGATCCTCCCCCCGCGCGTCTCCACCAGCCAGGCGTGTTGTCCGATGCCGAACTTCGGCGAGGTGGTGATGCGTGTCACGCCGGGCTCGACCTCCTCGAACGTGTTGTGGTGCTTTCCGGTCTCCTCGGCGAGTGTGGTCCACAACTGCCCGACATCGGGGATGTACTGACGGTCGTCGGCGCAGATCGGACACTCGTCGGGAACATCCGCCCCGGGTGGGAACTGGGTACTGCATGCCACGCAGATCACGGCATCGCGTCCGCCGTCTGTCCACATCGTCATGAGGTCACCTCTTCCTTTTCGTTGTGATGCAAGTGGGGTTGCGGGTCAGGCAAGTAGAATGCCGTCTGTCGCGTGGATGGGGAATCGGGCAGTCGCACCGACGGCGATTTTCTCGATCATCGCGCGACTGCACGTGGCGTGGAGAGATCGCGACGATAGCGGCAATGACGCGATTTCTCCACGCGGGACAGCCGCCCTGGTCGAAATGACGGCCTGATGAGGGCGAGGCGATCGCGCCCTGCCCGCGAGCGACCCGGCGGCGGCCGCTCGTCCCGTCATTCGCCGATGAGCGCCTCGGCCTCGATCTCGACCTTCCAGCGCGGATCGAGCAGGCCCGCGACCACCACCATCGTCGAAGCGGGTCGCACGTCGCGGAAGACCTCACCGTGGGCCTCACCGACCGGCTCCCAGTAGGAGGCGTCGGTGAGGAAGGTCCGGGTCCGCACCACATCGGACGCCGACGCGCCTGCCTCCTCGAGGGCGGCGAGGATGATCTCGAGGCAGCGGCGCGCCTGGACGCCGGGATCGGGGTCGCACGATCCATCCGGCCAGACCGGCGCCGTGCCGGCCACCAACACGCGATTGCCCACCCGCAGCGCGCGGCTAAACCCAATGGATGCCTCGAATGGCGATCCGCTCGCCACCCGCTGCCGTGTCTCCGTCATGCCATCACTCCCGTCGTCATGAAGCTGCGATTCTCTATCCAGGCCCCGCTACAGAACATACACGAACTTGTCCCAGAACCAGTTCTTCACGTCGTTCCAGAGCCCGCCCTCGAGCACGACCGGCTCCGAACGGCTGAGCACATCCTCCACCATCACGGCGCTGGCCTCGTCCGCGAGCGCAGGATCCTCGATCATCACCGCGATCTCGTGGTTGCGGTAGAGCGCCCACGCATCAAGGTTGATCGTGCCGATCACTACGGTGTCGTCCGCGACGATCACCTTCGCGTGGATGATCGTCTCGTACTCATAACCCTCCACCCCCACGTCGAAGAGTCGGGGGTAGTTGTGGTGCAGGGCGGCCTGCGCCTGCGGCACGTTGGACGCTCCTGGTCCCACGAGGGTCACATCGACCCCCCGCTCTCCCGCATCGACGATCCGGTCGATCATGCCGCCATCGATGAGGTACGGGTTGAGAATCTCCAGGCGCTCGTCCGTGCGCTCGATTACCTCCCGGATCGCCTGCGTTCCCGGCACGAACCCGCCAGGCACGTTGTGGAGCAGCGTCGCGGGGATGGTGCCGGCATCGATGGGCGGCGGGAAATACCGCTCGAGCGAGGTGTCCTCGGGCTGGGGACCACCCAGCGCGTGGAAGCTGGTGAGAAAGACGAGCTGCATCTGCCGCAGAATACCCCCGGTCAGGCGGGCGAAGGTGTCGTGGTAGCGCCCGTCGACGAAGTGGTCCTCGAAGCCCGCTCCACCGATCCAGCCCACCTGTCCATCGACGACGACGATCTTGCGATGGTCGGCGTTGCCCACCTCGTCCTGCGACCAGTCGATCGAGCCGTCCATGAACGGCCCGTCGCGATCGATGGGAAAGATGTCGTTCACCACGACCTCCACCCCGGCCGCCCGCAGCCGCTCGAAGAGTCCCTTGGACTTTCCGGTCACCTTCGCACCATAACGGTCCACGATCATCCGCACCTCGACGCCGGCACGGGCGCGCTCGGTCAGCACGTCGACCACGTCGTCGGCCACCTCGCCCGGCGTCATCGTGAACATGAGGATATGGATCGACGACTCCGCCGCCGCCATGTCCTCCAGCATCGGCGGAAAGAACTGCGCACCACCCGAGTAGAACGACACGGACGACACGGTGGTTGGCGCCAGCGGAATGGCGAGGTCCTCGATCGAGGGATCGTCACGCTGCAGGAACGCGACTGTCGCCTCGCGCGCCTCGGCGGAGGTCACGGCATCCGGCGGCGGTGGCCAGCTCGGATCCTCCTCGATGCGCAGGACCTTCCACCAGGTCGCGACCACAAGCACCAGCAGGATCAGCCCTGTCGTGCGGAGGGTGCGACGCAGCCACCGACGCCAGCGTGGCAGCCGGCGCTTCCCAGCACGCCGGGAGGTGCCGCGCCGGTCGGATCGGTTCTGCTCGTCGGTGTTCATCACTGTCGCATTCGCCTGCACCGGCATGCTCCGGAGTTTCGTAACGACGGATGACCGCTCCGGCGGACCTGCTCGGTGTCCGACCGGTGCCGTCGTCCCACATGAACGTTGCCGGGCGGGTTCGTTCGACGCGTCCTCACCGGCTTCCGCAACCCGGCGTCATCACCCAATGGTGCCATTCCCTGAAGACAGCGATCGTTCCTGCCGCGAATCCGGGACACGTCGGCGATGCTTACGCACCCTGTTCTCCCGAATCCGCATGGGAGCGTGCGACGGAGTGGAAACCGTGCAGGAGCGGCGAGTCGTCTTCACGTCGGCAGGCGACAGCGAGGTCCCAGGTGGGCACCTCCCCGGCGATCGGCAGGTACCGCACGCCGTCGCCACGCAGGAGCCTCACCGACTCGGGCACGACCGACACCCCCAGCCCAGCGGCCACCAGACCGGCGATCGTCTGCATCTCGACTGCCTCCTGGACGATCTCGGGCACGAACCCGGCCTCGTGACACAGCCGGAGGATGCGGTCGTGCGATCCCGGCCCCTGCGCGCGCGGGAAGAGGATGAAGGCCTCCCTCGCGATCTCCCGCAATTGGACCGCATCACGATCGGCCAGGCGATGCGTCGCCGGCACCGCAACCAGCAGTCGTTCCCGCAGGATGACCTCCGTGGTGATCGCGCCCTCGACGACCGGGGGACGCAGGAGCCCGACATGCAGGGACCCGCTTCGCAGACGCTCGACCTGCTCGGCGGTCGAGCACTGGTGCAGATCCAGTACGACGTCAGGATACCGTCCGGTGTAGTCACGCAGGATCCGGGGCAGGATGTCGGCCACCGCCGCCCCGACGAACCCGATCGAGAGCCGCCCGACCTCCCCACGGGCCGCCCGACGGGTGTCATGGACAGCCCGCTCCGCCTCGGCGATCGCCCGTCGCGCGCCGTCCAGCAGAACCCGGCCCGGCTCGGTGAGCTCGATCCGACGATTGGCGCGACGGAACAGCTCCACTCCCAGCTCACGCTCGAGCACACGGATCTGCTGGGAGAGCGGCGGCTGGGCCATGCCGAGCCGGGCCGCGGCCCGCGTGAAATGCAGCTCCTCCGCGACGGCGACGAAGTACCGCAGCTGCCGCAGCTCGACCATCCATATCCTCCACGTCTTGATCGACAACGAAATCGGTCTTGGACATATCGGTTGGGTCATCCTAGCATCGAACTGCAGGAGCGAAGGTGCGCGCCATCCGTGCATGGTGGGGGCTCCCGAGACCGCGCGTGGACGCCACGGTGGCCGGACCTCCCTTTCGTCCCAGCGGCCAGTGCTTCACTCCCGCAGGGATGGGACGCGATCACGCCCGCCGTTTCCAGCCCGCCGCAATGGGACGATGCGCGGATACGCCACATGCCCCCGAGTCACCATCCGGACCAGAACCGAAAACCACCCAGGAGCACACCAATGACGAGCCGCACCGACCACATGGTTCCGAGCGATCCAGGCATCGAGCTCTTCGTCAGGGAGGTGCTGCCGCCAACGCCGACGAAGTCACCGGTGCTCCTCGTGCATGGCGGCGGTCCCGGCGGTATCGCCTCGTTCGACCTGCCCGTACCGGGGTACTCGGTTGCCGGCGATATCGCCGACGCCGGGCACCCGGTGTACGTCATGGATGTGCGCGGCTGGGGCACGTCGACAATACCGGCAGCACTCGAGAGTCCGGTCGATGCCTGCCCGCCCGCGGTCACCTCCGAGGAGGCCGTTCGGGACATCGGTGCCGTCATCGGCTGGATCGGCCAGCGTCGGGCCGACGCACCGGTCGCGCTGGTGGGCTGGGCCACCGGCGGTCACTGGTGCGGCATGTACGCAGCGCGACACACCGATCGTGTCGGCCACCTCGTGATGCTCAACAGCCTCTACGGGGTCGCCGCGCCCTGGCCCCTCGCCTCCGCCTTCGAGGATCCCGATCGACCCGGCGAGATTCCCATGGGAATCGGCGCCTACCGGAAACTCACCCGCGACAACATTGTGGCGAGCTGGGATCGCGCGATCCCCGATCAGGACAAGTCGGTGTGGCGTGACCCGAGCGTCACGGCGGCGTTCCAGGATGCGGTGATCGGCGAGGCGCCAGGCGGTGAGGTACGGGTGCCCGCCGGATTCCAGCTCGAGAGCTACCTGATGGCGCGCGGGCTGCGGTACTGGGACGCAAGGGATGTCCGCACACCCACGCTCGTGATCCGTGGCGACCTCGACCACTGGTCGCGCCCGGAAGACCTCATCGCCTTGCAGCGTGAGCTCATCAACGCGCCGAAGGTCACCGCCCTGACCATCGTGGGCGGCACCCACTACCTCTTTCTCGACCGCCCGGAGCGCGGTCGTGCCCGCTTCCTGCGGGAGGTACTGGCCTTCCTCTCCTGAAGAAAGATCGACCGGATCTACCCAACATCGGGTGCCGACCACACCCTCTCGCCCCGGGCGGCTAACCGACGACGTCGAGCTCGAGCCCGAGGAGCCACGCCGCCTTTTCGATGTCGCCGAGCACGTGACCCAGCCCGAGCGCTACATGGTGCGTCGGCCCGGTCCCGCACCACGCGCCGAACCAGCCACGCAGGTCGTCGGCGAACCGGATCCGATGCTGCGAGTTGCCGATCTCCGGCACCGGTCCCGGCAGACTCTCGCCCTCGGCGGCGACCAGCTTGAGTCGACCGTCCACGGTCTGGGTCATCCCGACGACCGTGATCGGCCCCTCCTGGGCGCGCATCTCCACCGCGAGCCCACCACCGGCCTTGCCGTGGAACACCGCCAGCTCCTTCAGGAGGGCGTTGCCGTCGCTGATCGCGAGGTGCGCCGGGCCATCATGCCCCATCAGGAAGAAGTTCTCGCGGAAGTCCATGCCCGTGAACTCGGTAAACGAGCCGCCGCCCGTGAGACCGTGCATGAGCTTCATGGCCAGCGCCGTCTTCAGGTCACCCTCACCCGCCGCCGGGATGCCTGCCGTCGTCAGCAGCGTGTTGCCGAGGATCATGTTGGACGAGAGCCGCTCGATTTCGTCGCCGCTGCTGCCGCGGTAGTAGTACGCGAGGCCGTCGAGGGCGAAGTCCTCGACCAGCCGCTGCATCCCTGCGGCGATCCGGGCACCCCCGTCCAATCCCTCATGGGATATGTCGCTATCGAAACGCAGCAGGCGTCGCGCCTCCTCCAGTACCCGCTCCACGTCTGCGTCCGACGCCTCGCGCACCCGGTCGCGTACGTCCTCGATCTCAAGAATCTCGACGTGTGCACCGAGCTGGCTCGCCACCACCCCGACGTCGGTCGACATGTCGATCATGCCCGGATACGTGTGTCCCAGCATGCCGAAGCGGCCGCGCCGGAGCGGCTTCACCGCAGCCACCGCCCGGCACCATGCCTCGATCTCGCTCCACGCCAGGTCGTCATCGTGGAGATGGCCCGTGACGATCCGATGCGGCACGCCGCTTCGCAGGAACACACCGGCCAGCTCGGGGATCGGACAGATGCCGGCATTCGCGAGGCATGTCCAGGTGTCCGCCGATTCGTAATCCAGCGCCACCTCGGGCTGCAGGTTGAGCAGCAGCACCGGCGCGCCAGCCCGCTGCGCCACGGGCAGCACCTGCGTGCTGGTCGCGTAGGTGCCCGCCCAGCAGACGACCAGGTCGATGCGCTCGCTGGCGAACCGATCGCCGGCGGCCACCCCGGCCTGCGGCGTGTCGACGACACCGGCGGACACCACCGCGCCCCAGGCCCCGAGTCGCTCCTCGATGGAGGCCAGATGTCGCTCGATGGAGTCCTTCAGTCCCTCGAACTGTGGCCAGTAGGCCGCCAGCCCAATCCCGAACAACCCGATCCGCACCGTTCCGTGATCATCCATCGCCATCCTCCCATGTCAGCGATCTCATGCCTTCGCAGCCGCAACCGGATATCGGCACCTTACCCGATGCCTGCCCGATCGCGCACTCCCACCCGCTGACCGGACCGCCAACACCGGTCATCCCGTGTGGCATACTGCCGGAAACTGGCCGACGCAGCATCGAGCGGCTCGACCGTTCGGGGGGAAGATCGCTAGCCATGGACCCCAGTCACCGGAGCGCCACCAGCCGGGAAAGCCCCTGGAGCCTCGTGGTGCGCGACGTCCTCATCGCCCGTGTCGTGGAGGAACTCGAGCCGGGCGCCGCACTCGACCTCGGCTGTGGCGTCGGCACGAACGCGCTGATGCTCGCCCGCCTCGGCTGGCAGGTGACCGGGATCGACATCTCCGAAGAAGCGATCCAGGAAGCCCGCGCGGCCGCCCGCCGGGAACGTCTGGACGCCCGATTCCTGATCGCAGACGTCCGCACCTGGGAGCCGGACACCGACTACGACCTCGTCATCTCGACCTTTTCCCTGCCGGGTGGGGCCGAAGGGCACCGGTTCATGGCGACCGCGACCGCCGCGCTGAAACCCGGCGGCACCCTCGTCGCCGTCGAGTGGGACCACTCGATGACGGAGCGATGGGGGCTGGACGACGACGCGCTGCCCTCCCCTGCGGATATCGCCGCGATGGTGCCTGGACTGGTCATCGACGCGGCGGAATCGCGGGAGGTGCGCGACCTGCGCCGAGACGATGAACACGAGGCGCCGATCGAAGCGACCATTGCCTACCTCCGCGCCCACAAGCCGATCGAGGTCACGTGACCTCGATCGGCCAACATTCTCGGTGGCGTGTGCGATGGGCGCGAGGCATCAGCCTTCGGGCGTAGCGGTCGCAACCTGATCGATCGACATCCGCGTTCCCGACGTTTCGCCTTCATAGGTCATCGGCTCGGTTCCGATCATGGTCGACGTCTCGACATGGTAGGTCCCAGTGTAGGAGGCGCCATCGTCGGAGGCCGTGACCATGCCCCTCAGGACGGTCCTCCCCTCTCGATACTCACCCTCGAATACATTGCGGCTTGGCCACATGACGATGAACTCGCCGGAGCGCTCGTCGGTGGGCCGCCACACGCCGATACCGGCTCCGTCAAGCACGTTCGCGATGGTGACGGTGCCGTCGGCGTGGAACATCTCGAAGCCTCTGGGACCCATGGGCGACGGAATCCACGATCCGACGAGCGGGTGTGTCGCCATGTCGACTGCGTCCTCAGGCTGCGTAGTGACGGATGGGGCGAGCACCGGCGAATCTGACGATGAGCGATCGGGCCAGAGCTCCATCCGCCCGGCGATGGCAACGACAATGATCCCGATCAGCAAGAGCCAGGATCCCCAAACCAGAGCGCCAGTGGCCCGCCTCCATGGAGGGAGCGGTCGGGGAACGAAATGGGGTGATTCGCCCGATCTGCGTGTCACAGGGGACGAAGCTGACGAGAGAGGATCGGCAGATGCGCTGGCCGGCGATTCAAGGGGAATGGTGTTCATGAGCTCGTGCTCCAATCTGACCGTGAACGTCGGGTCGGGGACGACCTGCTGACCGATATCGTGGAACCACCGGATCCTGGCAAGAAGATCCGGATCGATGTCGCTGGCGGTAGCCGGGCCCTCACTCACGAGCTCATCGAGCACACGATTCAGGGCGTCGACGTCATCTCGATGCATAACGGTCCCTCTCGTGCGCTGGGTCACCGACGATGTCGCGAAGCCGAGCGTACCCCCGTACTTGACCGATCTTGACGGACGCGAGACTACACCCCAGCACTTCGGCGATCTCTGGACCCGTCAAGCCAGCGAGCCGGAGCTCCAGGATCCGTGCCTGCCTCGGGACCAGATGCGCCAGGAGCGCGTGGACCGCTCGCTCCCCGTCAGCAGCCAGCACCAGATCCTCCGGGCTGGGTGACGAGTCGGGATACTGACCGTCGTCGATATCCATGGAGGTGTCGAGGCGGTGGGCACGGTAGAGGTCAGTCACGACGTCGTGCGCGATGGCGAACAGCCAGCTCCGGAACGCCGAGACATCTCGGCAGGTGCGTATGCCGCTCATCGCCCTGATGAAGATCTCGCTGGTGGCGTCCTCGGCAGCATGGTGATTGCCGAGTCGATGCACACAGTACCGGTACACAGGGTTGACGTAATGCTGGTAGAGCATGGCGAATGCCTGGGGGTCCTCCCTCGCCTGGGCAACGAGGGCCGCATCCACCGCGCTACCGCTCGGCGACGGCTCACTGGGTTGCAGGTGCGGTTCCCTCTTGCCAATCATGATCGACTTCCCGGATCGATGGCGAACGCGTTCAGGAAGGTAGACGGAAGAACACCGCGATTGGATACATGTGACTGGTCAGGCCATTCTGCCTGTGTGACCGCCAAGACGTCAGCCCGTGCTGGCCCCTTTCAGCCGATACCCTGTAGAGGGATCGCCGCGCTCCGACTCGGGATGCACCGGCTCGAACCTCGCACCGAGCGAGTGACCTGCATGACGGAGGACCTGCTCCGGTTCCCAGCACGGAGCGGACGCCAGGACCAGCGTCCCCGCGTGGATTCCACCCAAGCGTCCGGAATCCCGACCAATTCCACGGAATATGACCTCCAGACACGACGACGCCCCGGCCGCGTGGCCGGGGCGTCGTCGTGTCGCTTCCTGGGAGGAGATCAGCGGCTCCGCATGTTCGCAGGGATCGGATCCTGCTTGCCCGGTGCCTTGACCGGCTTGCGGCTGCTGGATCGCGGCGTCTTGCCCGGTGCGTCGTCCTTCTTCTGACCACGGGTGCCACCGGTCCGCTTGCGGGAACGCTCCTTGACGAGCGCCACCTCGAGCACGTCATCCAGGTGCTCGACCTGGATCAGCTCCAGATCGCGCTTGACGATGTCCGGCAGTTCCGAGAGATCCTTGGCGTTCTTCTTTGGCAGCAGGAAGGTCTTGATGCCACCTCGATGCGCCGCCAGCGTCTTCTCGCGCAGACCGCCGATCGGCAGCACCTTGCCGCGCAGCGTGATCTCGCCGGTCATCGCCACATCCTTGCGCACCTTGCGCCCGGTGAGCGCCGAGATCACCGCCGTGGCCATCGTGATGCCCGCCGACGGTCCGTCCTTCGGGATCGCGCCCGCGGGGATGTGGATGTGGATGTTCCGCTTGTCGAACAGCTCGGGGTCGATGCCGAGCGCGCTCGCCCGCGACCGCGCATAGGAGATGGCCGCGCTGGCCGACTCCTTCATCACGTCGCCGAGCTGGCCGGTGAGCGTCACCTCACCCTTGCCCTCCATCGTCGTCACCTCGATCGAGAGCAGGTCGCCACCCACGCTCGTCACCGCCGCGCCCGTCGCGACGCCGACCTCGTCGTGCTCCTCGGCAAGGCCGAACTCGTAGCGCGGCACTCCGAGCAGCTCCTGGACGTCTTCGGCGTCGACCGTCACGTGGTCCGGCGCGTTGTTGCTGGCGAACTTCCTCGCCACCTTGCGCGCCAGTGCCCCGATCTCCCGCTCGAGGTTGCGGACGCCCGACTCCTCGGTGTACTCGCGGATCACCCGCTTCACCGCATCATCGGTGATCGTCAGCTGTCCGCCATCCAGACCGTGGGACTCCAGCGCCTTCGGCAGCAGGTAGTTCCTCGCGATCTCCATCTTCTCGATCTCGGTGTATCCCGAGACCTCGATGATCTCCATGCGGTCCCGCAGCGCTGGCGGGATCGGATCGAGCATGTTCGCGGTGGTGATGAAGATCACCCGCGACAGATCGAACGGCACCTCGAGGTAGTGGTCGGAGAAGGTCGTGTTCTGCTCGGGATCGAGCACCTCGAGCAGCGCCGACGAGGGGTCGCCGCGGAAGGTGTCCGCGCCGAGCTTGTCGACCTCGTCCAGCACCAGCACCGGGTTGCGGGTGCCCGCATCCCGAAGCGCCTTGATCACCCGGCCGGGCATCGCGCCGACATAGGTGCGCCGGTGCCCCCGAATCTCGGCCTCGTCCCGGACGCCGCCGAGCGACATCCGCACGTACTTCCGCCCGATCGCCCGCGCGATCGACCGTCCCAGGCTTGTCTTGCCGACGCCCGGCGGTCCCACGAAGAGCAGGATCGGCGCACGCTGCTTGTCGCCGGCGAGCTTGCGCACCGCGATGAACTCGATGATGCGGTCCTTGACCTTTTCGAGACCGTAGTGGTCCTCGTCGAGGATACGCGCCGCCTCCTCGAGGTCGAGCCGATCCTCGGTCTCCTCGGACCATGGCAGCTCCGTGAGCCACTCGAGGTAGGTCCGGATCACGCCGATCTCGGGTGAGAACGGATGCTGCTGCTCGAGACGTTCGAGCTGGACCAGGGCCTTCTCGCGCACCTCGTCCGGCATGCCGATCGTCTCGATCTTCTCGCGCAGCTCGTTGGCGAGCGCCTCCTCGGTCGAGCCCTCACCAAGCTCCTTCTGGATCGCCCGAAGCTGCTCACGCAGGTAGTACTCCCGCTGCTGGCGCTCCATCCCCTGCTGCGCCTCGTTCTGGATCTGGTGCCGCAGGTTGAGGAGGTTGAGACGCTTCTGGATGAAGACGCTGACGCGCCGCAGGCGATCGATCGGGTTGAAGATCTCCAGCAGCTCCTGGCGCTGGGCGGAGGTGAATTCCGGCGAGAACGCGATGAGGTCGGCCATCCATCCCGGATCGTCGATGCTGCGGATCATGTCCAGCACCTCCTCCGGGACGTTCGGCAGCAGGTTCACGTAGGACTCGACCTGCTCGACCACCGCCGCCATCGCAGCCTCGGTCTCGCTCGGATCGGTGACCCGATCCTCGTGGCGACGGACCCGGGCCGCCAGGAAGGGCTCCTCCTGGATCACGTCGACGATGGTGCCACGCGTGACTCCCTGCAGGATCACGTGGTCCTGACCCGCTGGCCGTGAAATGTACTGGGCAATCTCGGCGATCACGCCGACCCGGTGGAGGTCTTCGATCAGGGGACGGCCACCGAGGCCCTGGCCCTCGATCGACTCGATCTCGTCGTAGTCGCCATCCTCGCCGTCGGGATCCCCGTCGTACTCCTGGGCGATCATGTCGCTGACCATGTCGATCAGGTCGCGACCGGGACCCGCGCCGCTCTCACCGTCACCCTGATCGTCGAGATCCCTGGCGGAGACGAGCAGCACGCGACGCGGGGTCATGCGCATCGCGCGGTCGACCGCCAGTGCGTTCTCGTCGAGATCGAGTGGGAACGGGATGGTCATGTGCGGCATCAGCAGCGATTCGGCCGCTACCACGACAGGCAGGGCCAGCTCGTCCGGCTCGCGCCCGTCCCGCTCCGAGCCCTGGGTTGTCTCTGTGTCCGTCGTGTCGGCGGAGGCGTCCTGATCGGCGGGGGTGCCAATCTCGACCGCTTCGTCCGTGGCGGAATCAACGGCATCCCGTTCAGTGTTCTTGGTCATCAGCTTGAGCTCGACTTTCAGTCGTTGCGCCTGACGCCTGCCATTCCGCGCAATGGGTCGACGTTCAGGAAGAAGCTAGGGTAAACCAGGCATGCACGACGTTCAACGGACATCCGCAATGCAGATGTAGCCTTTGTGTTCGCCATCCTTCGGTCTAGCATTCGGGGGCGGAATCGGTGCGGCTGGCAACACGATGGCTCGTTTTCGGGGACATCACATCCGCCTTTCTTTCGGAGACAACGGTTCGCCGGAACATCCGGTTCCATCTTACAAGTGTACTTCCCACCGTCGATCCGGTCCGTGGCACGCGACGCAGCCCCATTGACCTCGGGGAGCCGCGTGGATCGGGCGGTCGTTGTCTCCCACCTGGCAGTCAGCGCCCGTCGATACCGCCCGCCCCTTTGCTACACTTCGGGGAACGACCGTCCAGGATGGGAGTCTGGCCGACGATTCGAGTCCTTCCCTGTCGCTGGTGCGAAAGGATGTCCTGGTGACCCATCACACAGAACCATCGACACGGGCGGCAGCACCCTCGTCCGGCGAGGTAGGCGTCCCGCACACCGATGACCCGGTCGTCCTGCGCGAGCTGCTGCGGCAGGCACGCGAGCAGCTGCGCCTGCGCGAGTCGATCGAGCAGCTGATGGCCGACAACCTCGCCCGCACTGAGGCACTGCTCACCCAGGCGAGGGCATCCAGCAACGCTGCCGACACCATCGATCGACAGTCGCTCACCGCCGCGGTCGAGGAGCTTCGCACCTGCCTGCACGATGCCATGTCGGTCGTGGACCGCCTCGCGGCACTCCTGCAGGCGCGTCCCGACGTCCCCGATGATCGCATGTCAACCTCAATCGCAGCTTCCATTGAAAGTGCCTCGGAAGAGCCCCGCCGTGTGGATGTGCTCATCCACAACATCCACGCTCCGGCCCTCGCCCGGTCCGTTCAGCAGCACCTGCTCGACATCGACGGCATCGTCGACGCCGAGGTACGCGAGCTGGCGGAGGGACTCCTGCGCATCACCGTCACCGCCACCGGCCCCGTCACCGCGGAGTCGCTAGCCAGCTGGGAACCCAATCGACGGCGCACGGTTCGCACATCGAGCGCCAGTGTCCTTGAGCTCGAGCTGGATCCCGACATGTCCTGACTGCAGATCGAAGGTGCGTCCCCGACGCATCCCAATCCCGGATCGCACATTCGCGCCGGTCGTGCGTCCTGCATGCAGGGACCAGCCGGGCTACGGCCGGCACTTGACAACGTACTGTTTAGTACTAAACTGAATGGCAGGAAGGATACCGTGCCATGATCGAGACCACCGGACCAGCAGCCAGCCCAACATCCCGCCAGCGTCGCAGCGAGCTCCCACTCCCGGTTCGGACGTGGGTGCGGTTGATGCGGGTGTTCAATCGAATCGACCGGCGGTCGGCAGACCAGTTTCGCCGATGGAACCTCTCGGCGGGGCGGTTCGATGTCATCAACCATGCCGGGCTCTACCACGGAGTCACGCAGCAGGAGCTCGCCGACGCCCTGCTGGTGACGAAGGGCAACATCGCCCAGCTCCTCGACTCGCTCGAGCGGGATGGGCTCATCCGGCGTGAGCGTCAGGGACGCTGCAACCTGGTTCACCTCACCGAAGCCGGACAGGAGGTTCGCACGAACGCCATGGGCGGACACATCGCCACCATCTCGGAGGCCATGAGCGCGCTCAGCCACGACGAGCAGCAGCAGCTCGCCAATCTCCTGCGCAAGCTCGAGCGCGGGCTCAACGACACCGACACCTGAGGGCCTGATCCAGGACGCCCGTAGAAACGAGGACGCATGAACGCACCCACCACCCCCCTCACCGGAATCCATCACGTCAGCGCCATCACCGCCAACGCCCAGGCCAACGTCGACTTCTACACCCAGGTGCTCGGCCTGCGGCTGATCAAGAAGACGGTCAACCAGGACGACGTCTCCGTCTATCATCTCTTCTACACCGATGCCGACGGTGCCGCGGGCACCGACCTCACCTTCTTCGACATCCCCAACGCCGGCAGGCACCGCCCGGGAAGCGGCGAAATCAGCGAGATTGCCTTCCGCGTGCCGGACGAGGCGAGCCTCCACTTCTGGGCCGAGCGCTTCGCCACCATCGGCGTCGACCACGATGCCGTGAGCGGGCGGTATGGGCGCAGGGTCCTGACACTCCGCGATCCCGAAGGCCAGCGCCTGGCCCTGATCGCCGACGGTGACGATGCACCGATCCCGGCCGGTCGACCGTGGCCGCACGCCGGCATCCCGGACGAGCATGCCATCGTCGGGCTCGCCGCCATCAGCACCACCACCGCCCGTCCCCACGCCACGCTGCCGGTGCTCACCGACGTGATGGGCTTCCGAATCGTCGCCGAATACGAGGATGTCGAGCATCCGGACTGTCGGACGATCGAGCTACACACCGGTGCGGGTGGTCCGAACGCGATCTACTACCTGCACATCGAGCCGGGCACGCCGCAGGCGAGACTCGGGCGTGGCGGCGTCCACCACGTTGCCTTCCGAACACCGGACCCCGAGATCCACGCCGCGTGGCGCGAGTACATTGGCTCGCGCGGCCTCAACATTACACCGGAGATCGATCGCTTCTACTTCCTCGCGGCCTACTTCCGCGAGCCGGGCGGCGTGCTTTTCGAGATCTCCACGGACGGTCCCGGCTTCACGACCGATCAGTCGCAGGATGAGCTCGGTGTCGAGATCGCGCTGCCACCATTCCTTCAGCCGCACCGGGAGCAGATCGTCGAGATGCTCACACCGATCGACACGTCGCTTGCGCGCACCTCGAGGGATGCCGCCGTCACGGGAGCCTCGGCATGACCGGCATCAATCAGGGACAGGTGCTCCACCACGGCGCGCCGCTGTCCGACGCGAAGGCCGCGGTGATTCTCGTCCACGGGCGCGGCGCGACGGCGGCGGGCATCATGGGACTCGCCCGCATGATCGACATCGGGGACGAGGCGACGATCGCCTGGCTCGCACCACAGGCACCGAGCAACACATGGTACCCGCTCCCGTTCATGCAGCCGCTCAAGGCGAATGAGCCGCATCGCTCCGAGGCGCTGGCCACGATCGACGGGCTCATTTCGTCCATCATCGAGGCCGGCGTGCCGGCGGACAGGATCGGCGTGATCGGGTTCTCCCAGGGAGCCTGCCTCTCGCTCGAGCACGCACTGGTGGGTGAGCACCGGGCCGCGTTCGTCGGCGCGCTCAGCGGCGGCGTGATGGGTCCCGATGACGAGCCCCGCGTCGCCGAGGGCACGCGCGAGGGTCTCCGCGTGTTCATCGGGTGCGGAGATCGCGACGCGCACATCCCGATCGAGCGGGCCGAGCTGTCGGCGGCGCTGTTCGCGGACACCGGCGCCGAGGTCGACTACCGGCGCTACCACGGCATGGATCACACCATCAACGACGACGAGGTCGCCGCATTGCGCGACGCCGTGCGGGCTCTCGCTTCCGATTGACGCCTGGGCCGAGCGCGCCGGAGCGCTCAACTGAACAGTGCACGGGCCGGTCTGGTGCCGGCCCTTTCCCTTCCTCGACCACGGGTCGGCCCAGGCCCAACGGCCACGCACCCACTCATCTCCCACCGTCCAGCCCCTCCCGTCATCGAAACGGTCGTGTGCCATACCCGTGGCTCTCTCCAGACCGTCCATGCAGGCAGAGCTGTGGATGACTCGCATGCCCCCCCACCCCTCACGTTGCCCACCTCCGCACCCCATGGCATGATGCCGGTGGTGAACCAACACAACTGTTGATATCGACAATCGAAACCGGAATGGGAGTTTCAGCATGCGGAGGTTCCGTCGCTGCCCCCTCGCAGCGCCCTACCTGACACCCGACGACATCGCCGGCGGCCGACCGGTCGCTGACCCTGCGCAGCTCGTCGCGGGTCGATCGCCCGGCGACCTGCTCTCGTACGAGGAGATCACCGCACCGGGCGACCCCGCATTCCCGTCCGGTGCCCGGGCACGGCAGGTGGACTCTGTCTCCACCGGACGCGACAATACCGACCTCACCGTCGTCCGCGGCGCGGTGATCGCGCCCGCCGAGACGGCACGCCTCGCCCACGCAGCCGATGACCCACATGCCGGCCGCCTCGTTGCCTGGGAGCACGGGACGCTCGGACTCACCAGCCGCTGCATGCCATTGGAGGACCCGGCCAGCCTCATCTGGGGACCCACCCCGTGGGGTATCGGCGCGATCTGCTGGGGAAGCGATGCCACCGGCGACTATCGTGAGGGACGACCGGAGGACGGCATCCTCGCCGGCATGATCGACGAGGGCTGGATCGTCACCGCGACCGACTACTACGTCGATCGGTGGGGCGGCGACGGCCTGCAGCCCTACGCGATCGGGAAGATCGAGGCGGCCAACACCATCGACAACATGCGGGCCACCCACCAGCTGCTGCGAGAGGTCCTGCCCGGCTACGCACTCGAGCGCCACGACGTGGTGCCGTGGGGCCACTCCCAGGGCGGGCACGCGGCGATTTGGACCGGGCAGCTGCTGGAGCCCTACCTCCGGGCCACCGCGACACCGAATGATCCGGGACTCGCGCTCGCCGGCGTCGCCCTGGAGGCGCCCGGAAGCACCTTTATCATGCGTCCCGGCATGCAGCCCGGTGCCGAGCGCGGGTACGGGCACTTCGACTGGCTGGCAAACGCGAGGCTCGAGCTCACCGGCGTGCCCGAGCCGATCCCGGTCGCACCGTTCTTCCTCGCGTACGTCTTCGCGTCGTGGTCCCGCCATGCACAACAGGGCTCACCGAACCCGGAAGAGATGCCTGCCTTCCCCGATACCGGTCCGCTCGAGGTTACCGCGGTGGTGAGACCGGACGAGATCGAGACGGTCGAGCGGATATCGCAGCGCTGCTGGGTCGATGGCGCGGCGGTGGCCGAGCTCGTCGCGCCGTACCGCGACAAGCCCTTCCTCACCGCGGAGGTCAGCGAGGGCGAGGTCGTCGACGGATTCCAGCACGGCCGCTTCGACGCATCCGCGGCCAACCCTCCCAACCGCGCGATCGCGAACTGGTGCGAGTGGATCGCCTACAACCTGCCGGGACCGGTCGGCGCCAACGATTTCGCCAGGGTACCCACCCGCGACGGCGAGCTGATGCCGGTCATGATCTCGGCGGGATCGGGCGACACGGTCGTGCACTGCATCACACCGGCCGGTGCGGAGGACCGCATCCCCGCCGCGCGGCACTGCCTGCCGGTCGCGCTCTTCGATGCCCTCGAGGAGGCCTACCTGCAGAACGGCGAGCCGCGCGGCCACCTCACACTCAACGTCTGGCACCCCCGGAACGGCGTGACCTCCGCCGACCACAGCGACATCCGCGGCCTGAACGCAGCAGCCGGTCCCGCCGATCTCCGCTTCGCGGGCTCGCCGCTGCATCGGTTCATCACCGCCGCGTTCGAGCGGAAGCTGGCGCCCGGAATCAGCCGCGTGCTCGTCAACGGAGGGAACTGGTCCGGATCGCGAGCAGGACCGCGAGCAGCGACCGCCGTGCCTCGGGATCGATTGCGAACATGTAACACAAGGGTTACACTTTAGGCATGGATGTACTGGCCGCGCTCGCCGATCCCGTGCGACGCTCCATCGTGGAAGCACTCAATACCCGTCCCATGACGGCCGGGGAGATCGCGTCACGGTTCCCGATCAGCCGGCCGGCGGTGAGCCGGCACCTGCGGGTCCTGCGGGAAGCTGGTCTCGTCACCGCAACGGTGTCGGGCCGCGAGCGGATCTACCGCGTGGAGCTCGCGAAGCTGGCCGAGCTCGACGCCTGGCTCGCGCAGTTCCGCGACTTCTGGACCTCGCGGTTCGACGCTCTCGAGACAGAGGTCCACCGAACCCGGCGGGAGCGGGAGCGCACGGAGGCCGAGCGCCAGGCGTCGGCCAGCGATCCGGACATCAGCGATCCGAGCACCCGCGCCAAGGAGAAGACTGCATGAGCATCCCGGCTACCGGTCACATCGCCCCCTCGTCCACCGGCCACGACATCGTTGTCGAGCGAACCTTTAGCGCTCCGATCGGGGATGTCTGGCGCAGCATCGTCGAGCCCGAGCGCATGAACCGCTGGATCGGCACATGGACCGGTGATGCCGGACCCGGCAAGCGAGTGATGTTCACGATGACAGCCGAGGAAGGGGCCGAGCCGGAGGAAGCCCTGATCCACCAGTGTGAGCCGCCGCGCCTGCTCGATGTGGAGACGTTCCAGGGCAAGTCGTCCTGGCGGATGCGTGTCGACCTCTCGGAGGAAAACGGCATCACCAGGCTCGTCTTCCGCCAGTCCGTCGATCTCGCGGAGGACGTCACCAGCTACGGTCCCGGTTGGGAGTACTACCTCGATCGTCTCGTCGCGACCTTCACCGGCGCACCGTTCGCCAGCTGGGACGACTACTACCCCGCGCAGCTCCCCTACTGGGAGGAAGAGGTGCGCAAGGCGAAGGCCGCGCAGTCGACCGCCTGAGACACGGCCATGCACGCGAGCCTGACGCCACGGAACGCGCTCCCTTCCGGCCCGTGTGCGTGCTATCCTGCGACAGATGGTCCCGAACACACTGTCCGAAACCAGGAGCGCGTGCAATGTCCGAGAACTCGATCGAGCATCGTATCCGTGTCGCGCTGGGGAAAGCCCTGCACCACAAGCACCGGACCGGGTCCGGGTCGGTGGACCTCGAGCACATCGCCTCCGAGCACAACGTCTCGGTGGATCAGGTCAAGGAACAGTTTTCCTGGCTCCGGGAACAGAACCTCGTCGGCGGGCCGCTGGACCTCGAGGGCGAGCAGATCGCCAGGGTGCCGGCGTACTGGTTCGACGAGCACGAGCTCACCGACCAGGGGCTCGAGTGGGCCGAGGCAGGATTCCCCGCAGTCACACGCCCCTGAGCCTCCGCCGCTGGTCACGGCAGCACTCGTCCGGCCGGTACCCGCTGGGGGTATCGGCCGGATTCGACTTCAGACGCCGGCGCGATCCACGCAACTTTCCGATGATCGGCTCAGCCGAGGTAGGTTGGCGGTGGCGGGGCGATGCTCGGCCCGCCCTGCATCTGCTGGAAGCGACTCGCCATCATCGCGGCGACGCGACTGGCGTGCATCTTGGCCACCAGGGCGCGCTCGCCCTCGAACAACTCGTCGACGGTGGCCACCCAGTAGTCGAGCCACCGCTGGAAATGGTGCGGCTCCAGGGTCGTCTGCTGGTGCAGCACGATGTGCTTCATCATCATGCCGCCCGGGTACTTGCGCGCACCGAAGACGATGTTCTCCCAGAAATCGCACATGACCGGCATGTGCGCCTCGAGATCCATCTTCGCCACGTCCGTGAAGATCGGTCCAAGCACCGGATCGACCATCACCCCCGAGTAGAACGCCTCGACCAGTCGCTCGATGTCCTCGCGCGTCTCGATGTCCCGTCGCGTTGATTCCATGCTGGCAGCTCCGTAGTCCCCTGCGGGACGATGCTCACTGGCGGAATCCTGCCACGGATCGCCGAGCGATGCACCCGTCGCCGCTCGACCTGGGCACGCTGTCCCCAGCCCTTGCCCGATTTCCCCCTGGGCGCCGACCCTCCGGAGCGCCGGCGGATCACCCGATCCGGATGTGCGAATCCGCGGTGAGGCAGACAGGGGCGACGCCATCATGGCTCAATCCTGCCATCGGCGACGACGCTGTCGATACAACTGGCGCGCGGTGCGCTACAGTACGGACATCGTACGGGGAAGGTGGACTGCGAGGCACCATGACCATCGACTTTCACAGTGTGGACAACCGCGGGACCTACGCGACACGCACCGCCGACGCGACCTGGGCGGAGACGATGCTCGGCATCGTGGACCCTACTGGCCGAACCGTCGCCGATATCGGGTGCGGTGGCGGCATCTACAGCCGCGCCTGGTCCGAGATCGGTGCCGCCCGGGTGATCGGGGTCGACTTCTCCGCCCAGATGATCGAGGACGCCAAGGACGCCAGCAGGGACTACCCCGAGCTCTGGTTCGCGCGAGGCGATGCCGCCGACACGGGCCTGCGCTGTGGCTCGGTGGACATCGTGTTCGCACGGGCGCTGGTCCATCATCTCGACTCCCCCGCCGCCATGGTGAGGGAGGCGTACCGCGTCCTCCGGCCGGGCGGTTCGCTCATCATCCAGGATCGTACCGTGGAGGACGTGCTCCAGCCCGCATCGCCAACCCACCTGCGCGCATACTTCTTCGAGCGGTACCCGCGGCTCCTCGAGACGGAGCGGCAACGCAGACCGGCGACGGAAACCGTGACCGCCGCCATGGAGGCCGCCGGCTTCCGGGACGTCAACACGATGCCCCTGGCCGAGCCGCGACGATGCTATGCGTCATGCGACGAGCTCCGACAGGACATACTCGGCCGTACCGGGCGCTCGATCCTCCATGCCCTCGACGACGACGAGCTCCACGATCTCGCCTCCTACGTCACCTCGAAGGTCAGCCACGCGCTGCCGCTCGAGGAGGTCGACCACTGGACAATCTGGACGGCGACCAGGCCCTGACCGGCGCTCCGGCAGCACCGAGCCATGAGCCTGCGGCCACCGGCGCTCCGGTGAGCGACTTTCCTGCAACGACGCACGTTTCGCCGGCCCGGAACCCGGTAAGCTGGTACCGACGGGTGTTTTCCGGGTCACGTTCGCGACCCGGTCGGGAGGGGCCGACGATGCTCAAGCTGGTGCTGACGATCCTCATCCCCTACCTCCTGCTCACCCGGCTCGGCGACATGACCAGCCTCGAGCCGCGTGTCGTCCTGCTCGTCGCCCTCGCCTTTCCCATGACCTACATGCTGGTGGCCACATCGCGGCGCCGCGACGTCGGCATCACGCCGATCGTCGGACTGATCAGCGTGCTCCTCACCGCCGGGGTCGGCATGATCGCCGACGACCCGGCCTGGCTCGCCGTCAAGGAGGCCGCCGTTCCCGGCATCTTCGGACTCGCCATTCTCGTCAGTGGCCGCACCCGACGCCCGATCGTCGGCGTCCTGGTCCACAAGGTGGTCGATACCGGGGCCGTCCGCACCGCCCTCGCCGAGCAGGGAGCCGAGGAGCGCTGGCAGCGCTTCATGGCTCGCGCAACCCTGCTCTGGGCCGGCATCCTGCTGGTCTCGGCCGTGCTCATCGTCACACTCGCCCGTCTCATCGTGACCAGTCCCGGGGGCACTGCCGCGTTCAACGAGGAGCTTGGCCGCATGACGGCACTCAGTGTTCCGGTGATCACCGTGCCGATGATGGTGATGATGAGCGCCATGGTCTGGTACATCGTCCGCGGCGTCACCGCGATCACCGGCCTGCCGCCACGCAGGATCGCCCGCGTCACCCCCGCCTGGGACCGCCTCGCCGCCCGGCTGAGGCCCATCACCGCGATCGCCGGTCGCGCCCGCCATTGAGCGACACATCGGACCGCACGCCGACGCCTCCATCGCCGACCCTGAAACGATCGAGCCATGCTAAGCTGTGCCATCACCGCTCGAGCCCGGGGTTCAGACCGAGACACAGCCACGCCCTCCCTGCCGGCCCGAGAAGACGATTCCAGGATATGGGAGGCAGCATGGCCAGCCACGTGCAGCTCGAATATGGCGATGGCGTGATGGACGTCGAGCTCCCCGACTCCGCCATCGTGGTCGACCCCGGCCCGAGGGAGGACGACCCGGAGCCGCTCGCGGATCCCGTCGCGGCAACCGCCGAGGCGCTCGACAAGCCGCTTGGCATGCCGCCGATCACTGACCTGGTCGGGCCGGGCAGCAAGGTCGTGATCGCCTTCCCCGACCGCGTCAAGGGTGGCGCCCACGTGACATCCCACCGGAAGGTCACGATCCCGCAGCTGCTGGACCGTCTCGAGGCAGCCAGCGTCGCCGCTACCGATATCTCACTCGTCTGCGCAATCGGCCTTCATCGCAAGAACAGCCCCGAGGACATCCGGGCCTACCTCGGGGACGAGATCATGGACCGGGTCGCACCGGACCGCATCGTCAACCATGACCCCGAGGACCCCGATGGGGTCGTGTCGCTCGGCACCACCCGGCACGGCGATGTCGTCGAGGTGAACCGCGCCGTGGTGGAGGCCGATCTCGCCGTCATGATCGGCCACAGCCAGGGCAATCCGTACGGCGGCTTCAGCGGCGGGTACAAGATGCCATGCACCGGTCTCACCACCTGGCGATCGATCCGCTGCCACCATACGCCCGGGTCGATGTACCGCGACGACTTCGTGCCGGCCTCGAGCACCAGCCACTTCCGCCACCAGCTCACCGACATCGGCCGGAAGATCGAGTCCGCCATGAAACGCCCGTTCTTCGCCGTCGATGCCGTGCTCGACAGCCAGGCTCGCCAGCTCGCCGTGGCAGCCGGCGCGGTCGATGAGGTGGAGCGCGCGACGTGGCCAGCCGCAGCACGCCGCACCGACGTGTCGCTGGGCGCAGAGCCCGCCGATGTCCTCGTCGTGGGGATGCCCCGCTCCTTCCACTACGGGCCGGGCATGGGCTCGAACCCCATCCTGATGCTCCAGGCGATCGGGGCGTCGGTCACCCGGGCAGCCGCCGCCCTCAAACCCGGCGCGCCCGTCATCTGCGCCTCCGTATGCGACGGCTGGTTCAACGACGAATGGTTCCCCGCCACACGTACCGTCTACGAGCTCTGGCAGGGTTGTGCGCGAACCACCGAAATGCGCGAGTTCGAGGACGAGGTCTCGACGCGCGCCGACTACATCGAGGCGTTCCGCAGCGGATCCGCCTACCACCCCTTCCACGCCTTCTCGATGCTCTACATGGGCGGCATCGCCCTCGAGCGATCCCGGGCGATCGTCATCGCTGGCGCGAAGGAACCGGGACTCGCCCGCGGAATGGGCTGCATTCCGGTGCGAACCTTCGACGAGGCCATCGCGCGGGTGACGCGCCATGTCGGCCGCGATCCGAAGATGCTGGTCGTGCCCGCGCTGTCGAAGCCGCAGGTACACGTCCGCGCCGGGGACTGAGCGACCGCCACGCCCCAACGGTCTCAACAGACAGGAGCAGACGCATGGATGTGGGAATCGTCGGACTCGGGACCATGGGCGGACGCATGGCGGAGCGTTGCGTCGAGGCGCGTCACCGCGTGATCGCCTTCGATGTGTCCTCCGCTGCCCGGGAGCAGGCCGCCGCGAGCAGAGTCGAGATCGCCGCGTCGGTGGCCGACGTCGCAGCGAGCACGTCGGTCGTGCTGCTGTCCCTCCCGACACCGGAACATGTCGAGTCGGTCGTGACGGGCCCCAACGGGATCCTCGAGCGCCCCGCTCCCGAGCTGGTGGTGGTGGACACGTCGACCGTGGATCCGGACACAACCCGCAGGATGGCGGCACGGGCCGCCAGGTCCGGAATCGCCTACCTCGATGCGCCGGTGCTCGGGCGCCCCGACTCCTGCGGTGCATGGACCTTTCCGGTCGGCGGCGACGAGGAGGCCCTGGCGCGCGCCCGCCCGGCGCTCGAGGTGCTGGGGAAGAACGTCATCCACACGGGCCACTCAGGCACCGGCAACGCGATCAAGCTTCTCAACAACCTCATGTTCGGCGCCATCAACTCCGTCACGGCCGAGGCGATGGCCCTCTGTGAGGCGGTCGGCATCCCGCCCGCGACCTTCCTCGACGTCGTGTCGGACAGCGGCGCCGCGACGGTGAGCCCGCTTTTCCGCCAGTCGGGCAGGAAGATCGTCGATGGAGACTCCTCGCCGACCTTCACCATCGACCTGATGCACAAGGACGTCGCGCTGGCGGCGGCGATGGCCGGGGGAACCGCCTCCGGGCTGACGATGGCCAACGCGGTGTTGTCCCTCACCGAAGCCGCACGCGAGGCCGGCATCGGTGGCGAGGACACGAGCGCAATCGTGAAGATCTATCGGTCCCGTCTCGATTCCTGAGGATGTCCGACCACACCTGAGCATCACCACCGGCACCGAATCGGTCCGAAACCACGACCCTCGCCAGGCGGCCGCCCATCGTGAAACCCGATGACCGCAAGCTCGAAACCCGGGAGCGTCGGTGGCACGTGCCGCCCTTGGATCAATCCCTGCCGGTCAGGACGACGTAGATCGCGTACACCAGGCCGGGCACGTATCCCAGGATCGTCAGGACGATGCTCAACACGAACGACGCCCCGAGACCACGCTTCCACAGCACCGCCAGGGGCGGCAGCAGGACTGCGACGATCACCTGAAGCACACACATGGTTTCACCTCTTCCACGGATGGCGCCTCCGGTCCGGAGGACGCGACCGCCTGCATGGTTTCCGACCTCGCCGTGCCGTGCATCGACCGGCAGGGCGTGAGCCATCACGCCGCACCCTGATCGGTCGTCACCGCCACGTCACGCAGGCGAGCCCGTGCAGAGGACGAGGCAGCGAGCATGATCACCAGGGTGGCGATCGCACCGTAGACGCCGACCTGTACGACCGGCACGGTGAGCGCTGAGGCATCACCGACGAGTCCGATGCTCACGACGGTTGCGCTGAGGACTCCGATCGCAATCCCGACCGCCGATGCCGACAGGGCCAGCAAGATCGACTCCGCGTTGACCATCTGCAGGATCTGGCGCTCGAGGCTGCCGATCAGGCGCATCATCGAGAACTCGCGACCGCGCTCCCAGGTGGACATCACCACCGTGTTGATCGCGGCGATGCCGGCGAACGCCGCCGCTCCTCCGATGATCAGGTTGCCCGCCCACGCGTTCTCGCGAAGTCCCGCGTTGAGCCCTGCGATGTAGTCCTCCTTGTCGACGACGGCCATCGGCATGCCGGTTTTCCCGGCCGCCTCGATCGCCGCGATGACCTCCTCGACCTGAGCCCCCGGCTCGACCGTGACCAGCATCTCCGTGATGGTCGGATCGATCAGGTGTGGCAGGACGTCCTGGATGGTGAACAGCGCCTCCGCGTTCGCCACCGGCTGGCGCACCACACCAGTCACGTGCACCTCGATCTCGGTCATGTCCGGCATCGTGACCGTCCAGGATGACCCGACGTCGAGCCCCATCCACGACGCGAGCTCGGCGGTCACGATCACCGTACCGGGCTCAAGCCCGTCCCAGCTCCCCGCCTCGAACGGCACATCGACGATGTCCCCCATCGAGGCCGGATCGACCGCACGCCCGAGGACATCTTCCGCCTCGACCATGCCTTCATCCTCACCGACGTAGAGACCCGCGAAGTCGTACGATGCGCTGACCGCGTCCACGCCATCGATGTCGCGCACCACCTCGACGGCAGCCGGCGCCAGCACCTCAGCCTGGGGGACGACGAAGATGTCCGCCTGCAGGGCCCGGCGCGTCTCCGCCACCACACCGCTCTCGAGGGTGGCGTTGAAACACGCAATGAGGGTCGCGAAGCCGAGCGTGAGCACGATCACACCGGCGGCCGACCCTGCCCGTGCCGCCCGCGCGCGTCCGTTCCGGATCGCCACCCTGGTGGTGGCCCGCACCCTTCGGCTGAACAGCAGGTCAGCGAAGCTCGATCCGAGGTAGACGAGTGTCGGCGCCAGGCACGCGATGCCGACGGTCCCGCAGATCGTCACCAGGAAGGAGATGCCGATGGCGCCCTCGACATCCACCGAGGGAGCGATGGCGAGACAGGCGACGGCACACGCCACGAGCGCACCACCGATGACGGTCCGAATCGGGCTGACGACGCGCTGGCGAGCCGCCCCCTCCCGGAGGGCAATCACTGGACGGATGCGTGAAGCGCGCCGCCCCGCCAGGAAGACCGCCAGCTGGCTGATGGCGAGCGAAGCGATCAGCACGACCCAGATCCCGTTCGCCCAGAAGTGGAGCGAGAGCTCGTCGGGAGCCCTGCCGGCAACCTGCATTACCTCGATGAACGCGAAGGCTCCCACGGTGCCGATGCCGACCCCCATCACCCCGCCCAGGAGCCCGATGACGGCCGCCTCGAGGGCGATGGCGCGTCTCACCTGCCCCGGCGTGTAGCCGATCGCACGCTGGAGCGCGATCTCGCGTGTGCGCTGCTGGATGGCGAACCCGAAGGTGCTGCCGATCACGAATATGGCCACGAACCCGACGAAGGCGCCGAGGAAGAGGAACAGGATGCCGAGGTCGCCGAGCTCGCCTGCCCCGGCGGTGAGATCCGCCCGCCCACGATCCGGTCCGACGAGCACCTCAAGCGAGTGCTCCGCGGCCACCGTGCGGATGCCCTCCAGCACAGCCGACTCGTCAACGCTGTCCTCGAAGATGACGCCCGCCACGACCGTGCCCTGCGATGTCGGAGCCAGTTGCTCGACGGTCGCCTCGGAGAAGAACATGGATACCTGTCGTGGCAGCGCGTCACCTGCCGGCGGCGCCGCGATCCCGACGACGGTGTAGGTCTCCGTCGACGCTTGCGTGAGGACTTCGACGCTGTCTCCGACATGGACGTCTCCTGCCTCCGCAATCGCGCGGTCGATGACGACCTCGCGCTCCCTCTGCGGCTCTTCCCCCGCAAGGAGAGCGAAGGGCGTCAGGACTGCGGTGCGCCATGCCTGTCCCGTCGACGCGTCGTGACCGTCGACAACGATCGGAGAGCCTTGCTCATCGAGCACCTGTGCCCGAAACGTCCGATCGGGGATGACCGCGGCGACCCCATCGACCGCAGCCAGCGCCTGGATCGTCTCGTCGGACATGCGGAACGCAAAGGCCTCCGGGACCATGTCCGAGGCGACGCCCAGCAGGCGCGTCGGACTGATCCGCACCACGGCGTCCGCATCGGCATACCGATAGGTGATACCCGGCCCCTGCCCACTCGAGTACCCGAGCAGGAGGGTCGCGAACATCACCGCAACGGCGAGCGTCTGGGCCACGAGCGACCCGGCGATGTTGCCACGCCGATGGAGCATGGAACGGATGAGGTGAGAGATGCGCATCTCAGCCCTCCAGCCGGGCGAGCCGACTGGCCACGGTCGACGCATCGGGCCAGAGCAGCTCATCGACCGTACGTCCGTCCACGAGCATCAGCACGCGATCCGCGTACGCCGCAGCGGCCGGGTCGTGGGTGACCATCACGAGGGTCTGGCCAAGCTCGTCCACCGAGGCCCGCAGCAGCTGCATGACGGATCTCGCGGTGCGTACATCGAGCGCACCCGTCGGCTCGTCGGCGAAAACGACGCGCGGACGCGGCAGCAGTGCACGCGCGATCGCCACGCGCTGCTGCTGACCTCCCGAGAGCTCTGCCGGCCGGCGTTCAAGCACACCCTCGATGCCGACGCGCCGCGTGATCGTCTCGAAGAAGTCCCGATCGACGGGTCGGTTGTCGAGCTCCATCGGCAGCACGATGTTCTGCCGGGCCGTGAGAGCCGGCAGCAGGTTGAAGGCCTGGAAAATGAAACCGATGTGCCGGCGCCGGACCTTCGTCAGCTTCGGCTCGCGCAGGCGGCTGAGCTCGATGTCGCCGAGCATCACCTTGCCGCTGCTGGGCTTGTCGAGTCCGGCCGCACACTGGATCAGCGTGCTCTTGCCGGAGCCGGACGGCCCCATGATCGCGGTGAACGTGCCGGCCGGGAATTGCTCGCTGATCCCGTCCAGCGCACGCACGGCCTGCCTGCCTCGCCCGTAACGCCGGGACACCTCACGCAGCTCGACCGCGGGTCGGGTCGCTCCCACCGCACCCGACGCCACGAGCGCGGCGGGCGCCTTCCAGTGACCAGCCTCCATGAACACACCTCGTCGAGAACACGCTGTCTGCGAGTCGTCATCGATCGCACCTGATACCTGCCGCATCCGCGGCAGCCGTCGATACCAGCATGCGCGCTCGGCACGCGTCGTCACACGCGGCTCATACCACTTTGCTTCTGGGGGATTTCCCGACCGATGCGCTGTACAGGGAGGCGTGCCCGGCACAGGTCGCGGGATCGAGACGCCCCCACAAGTCTTCGCGGGCTGCTAGCATTGCGTCAGGCTATCTGCGCGTTCTTCCGGAGTACCGCCCGTGTCACGCATCGTCGAGAACGAGATCTTCGCCAACTACACCCTGCCCGATGAGCACGGCAACTTCGGGCGCTTCGGTGGCACCTTCGCCCCCGAGACGCTCATGCCCGCCATCCAGGAGCTCGTCACCGCCTATGAAGAGGCCCGCGACGATCCCGCCTTCCAGGCGGAGATCGAGCGCCTCGCGGCGAGCTACGTCGGACGCCCCACCCCGCTCTACGAGGCGAAGCGCTTCTCCGCCGAGGCGTCCGGGGGCAACGGACCGCGCATCTTCCTGAAGCGGGAGGATCTCGCCCACACCGGCGCCCACAAGATCAACAACGCGCTCGGGCAGGCCCTGCTCGCCAAGCGCATGGGCAAGCAGCGCATCATCGCCGAGACCGGCGCCGGCCAGCACGGCGTCGCCACCGCCACCGCCTGCGCCCTGCTGGGCCTCGACTGCATCGTCTACATGGGCGAGGTCGACGTCCACCGCCAGTCGCTCAATGTCTTCCGCATGCGCCTGCTCGGCGCCGAGGTCATCCCGGTGACCTCCGGCTCGCGCACCTTGAAGGACGCGATCAACGAGGCGATCCGCGACTGGGTCACCAACGTGGACACGACCTTCTACATCTTCGGCACCGTCGCCGGCATGCACCCCTACCCGATGATGGTGCGCGATTTCCAGTCGGTCATCGGTCGTGAGGCGCGCCGGCAGGTGCTCGAGATCACCGGCTCGCTGCCGAGCGCGATCACGGCCTGCGTCGGCGGCGGCTCCAACGCGATGGGGCTCTTCTACGCCTTCCTCGAGGACACTGACGTCGAGATCATCGGTGTCGAGGCGGGCGGTCACGGCATCGACACCGGCAAGCATGCCTCGACGCTCGTCGCGGGTGAGGAGGGTGTGCTCCACGGCTCGTGGTCCTACATCCTCGAGGACGAGAACGGCCAGATCCTGGAGACGCACTCGATCTCGGCCGGACTCGACTACCCCGGTGTGGGGCCCGAGCTCTCCTTCCTGAAGTCGGCCGGTCGCGCCAGCTTCGTCTCCGTCACCGACGAGGAGGCGCTGGAGGGCTTCAAGCTGCTCTGCCGCACCGAGGGCATCATCCCGGCGCTCGAGTCGAGCCACGCGATCTACCACGCCGCCCGGCTCGCGAAGACGATGGGCAGCGACGAGACGCTGATCGTCAATCTCTCCGGTCGCGGCGACAAGGACATGCACACCGTCGCCGAGGCCCTCGGTGTCGAGCTGTAGCCCTGCAAAGCGAACGGGTGGACGCCGCTTGTGACGGGCCCGCCCGTGCCGAACCCCGCCCCGAACGGGACGAGATCTGACCCGGAGGACAGATGACCACCACGACGCCAACGCCGAGTCGCATCGCCAGTGCCCTCGGTGCCATCCGGGAGGAGGGCCGCACCGCCCTGCTCCCCTTCGTCACCGCCGGCTACCCCACCATGGAGACCTGCGAGGCCACGATCCACGCCCTGATCGAGGCGGGTGCCGACGGGCTGGAGATCGGCATCCCCTTCTCGGATCCGATCGCCGACGGCCCGACGGTGCAGCGCACCAGCCAGGTCTCGCTCGCCAACGGCACGACCCTGCGCGATTGCATCGCCCTCGTCGGCCGCCTCCGCGCCGACGGCATCTCGGTGCCACTGATGCTGATGGGGTATTTCAACCCGGTCGTGAAGTACGGCATGGAACGGTACGTCGCCGACTGCACCGAGGCCGGGGTCGACGGGTTCATCATCCCCGACCTGCCCATCGAGGAGTCGGACCGCATGCTCTCGCTCTGCCGTCAGCACCAGCGCGACCTGATCTTCATGGTCGCCCCCACCAGCACCGAGCGCCGACTCAGGCTCGTCGGCGAGCGCGGCAGCGGGTTCGTCTACTGTGTCTCCGTCAAGGGCGTCACGGGTGCCCGCGATGAGGTCGCGGCCGGTCTCGACGACTACCTCGACAACCTGCGGCGCTACATGGACCTGCCGCTCATCGTCGGATTCGGCATCTCCACACCCGAGCATGTACGGCAGGTCGGCGAGCACGCCGATGGCGTGATCGTCGCGAGTGCGATGCTCAACTACCTCGAGACGCTCCCGGAAAGCGAGCACCCACGCGGTGCCGCCGACTTCGTCCGCTACCTCCGAGGCGAGGCAGACCTGCCGAAGCGATGATCGCCGCCGATGCGGCCCGAAATCCCGCGTGGGCTCGTTCCCGGGCCTGCAGAGTCGTGGACGCACGCGGCGAACGAATCCGCGATCGGCAAGGGCTGTCGTTCCGGGCCGGCAATGTTCCCAGGTGCCGACGAGAGGCGTGATTGAAACACCCGGGCAATATCGCGAGTCACCGGCCGTCGGCACGACAGCCTTGCCGTAGCTCCGCGGACGTCAGCGCGGCCACAACCACCACACCCGTCCACGGGAAGCGGGCCCAGCGGGAGGAGAACACGCCATGACCATGACCGTCAGCGAGCTCGTCGGCCAGAGCCTGATGTTCCGATTCGAGGGACCGGAGCTCACCGCTCGCGCCCGCGAAGCCTTCGAGGAGACGAGGCCCGCGGGCGTGCTCCTCTTCGCCGACAACATCACCAGTCGAGAGCAGATCCACGCCCTCACCACCGAGCTGCAGAACGAGGCGAAGCGTCTGGGCATGCCGCCCCTGCTGATCGCGGCAGATCAGGAAGGTGGCATCGTCAGCCGCTTATCGGCGGACTTCGTCACCGTCCCGAGTGCGATGGCCCTCGCTGCCAGCGGCAGACCGGACGATATCCTGACCGCCGCGACCATCACGGCCATCCAGCTGCGCGCGGTCGGCATCAACGTCAACTTCGCACCGACGATCGACGTCAACAACAACCCCGCCAACCCGGTCATCCGCACGCGCGCCTGGGGCGACACGCCCGGGCAGGTCGCGGAGAACCTCGAGTGGGTCTACCGCGGTCACGAATCCGCCCGGGTCGTCACCACGGTCAAGCACTTCCCAGGTCACGGCGACACCGGGGTCGACTCGCACCTCGGCCTCCCAACCATCCCCTACGACCTCGACCGGATCCACGCCGTCGAGCTCGCGCCGTTCCGCGCCGCCGTGGAGCTGGGCGTGCCCGCGGTGATGTCGGCACACATCCTCTTCCCGGAGCTCGATCCGGAATACCCGGCAACCCTCTCGCGCGACATCCTGACCGGGCTGCTGCGCGGCCGGATGGGCTTCACCGGACTGATCTTCACCGACTCGATGTCGATGCGGGCGATCAGCGATCGATACGGTCTCGCGGAATCGACCATCCTCGCGAAGCTGGCCGGAGTCGACGTGCTCGAGGCGAACGAATCGCTCGCCGACCAGGGTGTCCGGCGTGATGCGCTGATCGACGCCCTCGAGTCGGGTCGCATCCCGCGCGAGGTCTTCGAGGCGACGCTGGTGCGTCTCGACGCCGTCCGCGCCCGCTACGCCATCACCGGCGAGCAGCCACCGCTCCGCGCCTGGCCCGACAACCGGTGGGACAGTGTCTTCGACATCGCGCTGCGGACCGTTGCGCACGTCGGCCGGAAGCCGTTCCTGCCGCTCGCGGACGCCGCCGGAACCGTCTTCATCGACTTCCAGCGGATCCGCACCACCGAGGCGGAGGATCCGGTCGGTCGCGCCCAGGTGCTCCGCGACGCCGTCAGAGCGAACCTCCCGGCATCGACCGTCGTCACGCTCAGCAATGACCCGACCGAGGCGGAGGTCGAGGAGGCGATCTCGCGCGCGGTCGGCGCCGCGACCCTCGTGATCCTCACCCGAGACGCCTCCGACCTGCCCCTGCAGGCCGAAATCGCGAACCGCGCCATCGCCGCCGCGCCCGAGGGCGCTCGTGTCATCCACTGCGCCATGCGCGGGCCCTACGATGCCGGCAGCATCGGGCCCGTGGACGACTACCTCTTCCCATTCGGCGACCCGCGCATCTCGATCGAGGCGCTCGTGGCGATCCTCGTCGGGGTGCAGCATCCCGACGCAGGCATGCCGGTCGAGGTTCCGGGGCTCGGCGAGCTGGAAGCGCGTGCCATCGCCCGCTCGCCATCGCGCGGACGGATCGGGCAGCAGCGGGCGTAGTCGCGCCGGCGTGCTCAGGCTCGACAGGCACGGACGACCCCATTCGATACAGGGAGTCAGCATCGGTGGCGGCATGCGACCGACGCGGACGGACGTGGAAGGAGCGGCTGCCAGCCACCACGTTTCCGCCACCGTTTGCAGGTGGTGGATGGCATTGAGCCCCGTCCATTCGCAGGGCGGATCTACCGGACCGGCCGGAGGGGCGGAACGACACGAGTCGCCCCCGGCCATACGAGGCAGGTCTGATTGAATGGCGAGGCCTCACCGCACCACCCAACGCAATCGGCAGAGACTCAGCCCATGCAGGGAGACGAGGCTCCGATCACGCGACCGCCTGCCGTGCCCGCCTCAGCCTCGGCACGACGCTCCATGCCCCCTCGCCGAAGAGCACGACCAGCGCCGCCCAGATCGGGATGTAGGTCAGCCACTGATCCGACGCGATGCGCTCGCCCAGCAGCAGCGCCACCAGCACCAGCAGCACCGGCTCCAGGTAGATGAGCAGCCCGAAGAGGCCGAACGGCAGCAGACGACTGGAGAGGTAGTGACCGGTGACCGCCACGGCGCTTATCAGCCCCAGGCCGGGCACCATCGCGATGAGCGCGGGTCGGTCCGCGAGCGCCCCCAGTCCGTGTTCCCCGCCCAGCACGAGCAGCACCGCGACGGGCAGCACCAGATGCATCTCGATCCAGACCCCGCCCTGGTCGTCCGTGCGCAGCGTTCGACGCAACGCGTAGTAAGTCGGGTAGCCGACCGCGATGAACAGGGTCACGCCGGAGATGCCGCCCACCCGGATCAGCTCGTTCGCGACCCCCACCACGGCCAGCATCGCCGCCACCGCCTGCGGTCGCGACAGCCGATCGCCGAACACAACCCGACCGATCAATGCGATCGAGAGCGGCATCAGGAAGAAGCCCAGCGAGGCGTCCAGCGCCCGCCCGTTGATCGGCGCCCACACGAAGAGCCACAGCTGGATCGCAACGAGCGTGGCGCAGCAGATCACACCCGGGATGAGGATCGGTCGCGCCCGCAGTCGCCTCGCCTGGCTGCGCACCAGCTGCCACTGGCCGCTCGCCAGCACGAGCACCGTCAGGAACGGTGCGTTGAACAGCATTCGCCAGCCGAAGACCTCCTCGCCGTTCAACGGGTGCAGGAGCGACGCATAGTAGAACAACGCGGCGTAGAGCACCGACCCGGTCACCGACGCCAGGACACCCTTGGTCACCCCACTCTCCCTCGACGCGTGTGTCGCGCCACCATGCGGTATCGGTCACGTCCGCCCAGTTTCGCATCTCCGCCCCACAATGGAACCCCCACCGGCGCATTGCCGCGGAGCAAGGTGGGACCTACAATCCGTTCTCAGGGTTACGTCACAATCTACCGTCCAGTTGCACACAGGCGATCGCCGAGGCCGTGGCGCTTCGAGACCGCCGATCGGGGAAACGCCCATGCGCGTCATCACCAGGGGCCTCTCACCGCTCGTCGCCATGACAGCGATCGTCGTGGCACTGTCGCTCGCGCTCGTTCCGACGGCGCTCACCGCCCGGCAGGCGACGCCTGACGCTCCGACCGCGGTGCAGGAGCCGGGTGTCCCGATGGTTCGCGGCAACGCGGCCCACACCGGCGAGATGCCAGGTCCGGGACCGGTCGCCGATCCCGAGATTCTCTGGCAGTTCGAGACCGGCGGCGTCCACACCTCGCCCGCCGTGGTCGGCGACACGGTTTACGTTGGCACACTCGATGGCTTCGTCGTTGCGCTCGACCGCGATGCGGGAACGGAGCGCTGGCGATTCGAGGTCGGCGACTACGCCAGCTCCCCGGCGGTGGCGGATGGGATCGTCATCGTGGGCGGTGGCGGAGGCCGCCTGTACGCGCTCGACGCGACGAACGGCGCGGAGATCTGGTCGGCGGCCACCAGCGACCCGTCGCTCTTCTCGGACACCACCATCGTCGGAGGGGTCGTCTACATCGGCGGGTACGACACCGTTGTGTATGCCATCGACGTGGCCACCGGCGACCTCATCTGGGAGTTCCAGACCGGCGGGCGGGTCTGGATCGCGCCCGCCGTCGCCGAAGGGACTGTCTTTGCCCGCAGCGACGACGGCAACCTCTATGCCCTCGATGCCACCTCCGGGCAGGAGCGTTGGAGCGTGGCGATCGGCTGGCACAACGAGTCGTCATCCCCGGCAGTGGTTGACGGCACCGTGGTCGTCGGCGGCGCGGAGGGGATCACCTACGCATTCGACACCGCAACCGGCGAGGAGCGCTGGCAGGTCGCGCTGACGGGCATCGTCGACACCTCGCCGGCGATCGTCGACGGTGTGGTCTACATCGGCACCACCGAGCCGCAGGCCGCGGGCGCCCTCCACGCGCTCGACGCGAGCACGGGCAGCGAGCTGTGGCGGGCGGACGTCCCCGCCGGGGTGGCGAGCTCGGCATCGATCGCCGATGGTGTGGCCTGGTTCGGCGATTGGGATGGTGTACTGCACGCCGTCGACACGACGACCGGCGAGGAGCTCTGGAGCCTGCCACTCGACGACGGCTACGCCGCGTCGGCGCCGGCGGTCCTGGACGGCGTCGTCTACGTGGGCGCGATCGGCACCGAGCGCAGCCACCTCTTCGCGATCGGCGGCACCCCGAGCGAGTGACCGGTCAGCCGGAGTGTTCCCCGCCTGACCTCTGGCGCTACGGCAGTCCGAGCCGACCGAGCGCATGCGGGCCACACGCTCGGGTTCTCGTCCAATCCATCGCGAGCACGGTTTCACCGAGGCCGCGCAGATCCCCGTCCGTTCCACAACCGGGATCTGCGCGTTGCCCGTGAGCCAGGTCCCTTCGACACCGCGTGGCGGCAACACACCACGCGGGCCGGCCGCGCCATCGTCTCGCCACCAGGACCTGGCCCGGCATAAATTGCGAGAACGGCGCCGAAAGTGGATAATACAGGCGACCGTGAAAAGCACATCGCGACCGGGACCCTCGTCGTACGACCGCGCAAGAGTTACGGAGTCGACATTCGGGAGCGCTCCCATGGCACCGCCCAGCCGGATGCCCGACGTCCCGACATATGTCTCTCGCGATATTGGCTAGATTGACACGGTCGGAGAGTTTCAGGAGGTAAGACGTGGCAGCGAATCGCTCTCGTGGACGCTTTTCCCTGAACCGACGTACATTCGCCGGCGGCAGCGCCGCCGTGCTCGCGACCGCTCCCTGGATGCGGGCTGGCGCCCAGGACGCCTCACCCGCTGCGGGAGGACAGGGCGAGGACCAGCTCGAGGTCTTCTCGTGGTGGACCAACCCTGGCGAGGTCGACGGTCTCCAGGCGCTCTTCGACCACTTCTCCCAGTCCAGCCCCGGTGTCGAGATCATCAACGCCACCGTGGCCGGTGGTGCCGGCGTCAACGCCCAGGTTGCCCTTCAGAACCGGCTCAACGGCGGCGACCCGCCCGACTCGTGGCAGACGCACCCGGGCGCCGAGCTTTTCGACCTCTACGTCGATCCGGGGTTCTGTGACCCGGTCACCGACCTCTGGGAAGAGAACGGCTGGGACGACGTCTACCCGCAGGGCATCATCGACCAGCTCGAGCGCGACGGCGAGAAGTGGCTCGTACCGGTCGGCGTCCATCGCGGCAACGTGATGTTCTACAACAAGCAGGTCGTCGCCGACGCCGGTGTCGAGATCACCGACGAGATGACCGTCGACCAGTTCTTCGAGATCGCCGAGGCGCTCGGCGAGGACGTGCCCGCGCTCGGCCTGGCCAACCAGGATCAGTTCCCGGCGCCGCAGCTGCTCGAGAACATCCTGCTCGCGCAGCTCGGCCCCGAAGGCTACAACGGCCTCTGGGACGGCTCCGTCGGCTGGGACAGCGAGGACGTGACCGCCGCCATCGAGACGATGGCGCAGATGCTCCAGTACAGCAACGACGATTACTCCGCCCTCACCTGGGACGCCGCCGCCGATCTCGTGATCGAGGGGCGCGCCGCGATGACCTCGATGGGCGACTGGGCGTGGGGCTTCTTCGTCGGCCGCGGCGTCGAGGACCAGATCGGCTACGTCGCGCATCCGGGCACGGCCGGCAGCTTCATGTCGGTCATCGACGGCTTCACGATGGCCGCGGGAGCGCCGCATCCGATCAACGCCCGCAACTGGCTGCTGACGTGCGGCAACATCGACGCGCAGACTGCCTTCGCACCGTTCAAGGGCGCGATCCCGGCCCGCACCGACGCCGACACCTCCGGCTTCAACGAATACATGCAGTGGTCGGCGAACGACTTCGTCAACGGCACCGTGGTGCCCTCCATGGCCCACAGCCAGGCCGCCTCGCCGCAGTTCAAGCAGTCGATCTTCGACGCCACGAACGCCTTCCTGGCGTCCGGCGACACCGCCCTCTTCCAGGAGGAGCTGGTCTTCGCCGCCGAGGAAGCCCAGCTGGGCGAGTAGCGTTCGACCGGCAACGCAGGGATGGGGCAACATGCGAGCTCCATCCCTGCGCGACATCCCCATCGAATACCTGGAGCGGACCCGCTCAGGCGTCCGCTCGTTCATGTCTATGCCGGGGTCGAGGCACCGAAGCGTGGGTATCCGGCCACCGACGCACGACCCCGAGCCACACCAGTTGGGCAAGATCCATGGCAGACATCTCCATCCAAACCGCCGAGACAACGACACGGAGATCGCGGATCCGCAGCGAGTCGATCCTGCCCAAGCTCCTGCTCTCACCCAGCCTGCTGGCGATCATCATCTTCGTCTACGGCTTCATCGGGATGACCATCTGGGTATCGTTCTCCAACTGGAGCTCGGCCAGCATGGATCTCTCCCTGGCGGAGGAGCCGTTCCGCACCTACCAGCGCCTCTTCGAGATGAGCCGCTTCCAGATCGACCTGCGGAACACCTTCGTCTTCACGCTGTTCTTCCTGGTGATCTCGGTAATCGCCGGGCTGGTGCTTGCCATCCTGCTGGACCAGTCCGTGTTCGGTCGATCCGTCTTCAGGAACATCTTTCTCTTTCCATACGCGCTCTCCTTCATCGTTACCGGCATCGCCTGGCGGTGGGTGTTCAACCCGGAGACGGGCATCAACCTGCTGCTTGACAGCCTCGGCCTCAACTGGCTCCTCGACAGGCTCGGCCTCCCGGAGTTCTGGCCGCCGTGGCTGACCACCCCCGACGTGGTCGGGGACCTCGGCGCGGTCATCCCGGGTCTCGGTGGTGTGAAGATCCCGCTGGGTATCCCACTCGCCATGATCCCCGTCGTCATCGCCGCGGTCTGGCAGCTGTCGGGGTTCGCGATGGCGATGTACCTGGCCGGTCTCGGCACGATCTCGCATGAGATTCGCGAGGCGGCCATGCTCGACGGCGCGAGCACCTGGCGCATCTACCGCGACATCATCATCCCGATCCTGCGACCGATCACGATCAGCATCCTGATCATCCTCGGGCACGTCTCGCTCAAGATCTTCGACCTGATCTACGCCATGTCGGGCACCGGGCCCGGATTCGCGACGGATGTTCCCGGCATCTTCGTGTACGAGCAGACGTTCCGCGCCACACGGTACAACCTCGGCGCGGCGGCATCGATCATCATGCTCATCATGGTGTCAGTCGTGATCGTGCCCTACCTGGCGCGCAACCTCAAGGAGCTCTAGCCATGGCAGTCCCGGTCCCCGACCCCATCACACCGAAGGGCCAGCAGCAGAGCCGCCTGGTTCGCTGGACACTCTTCGCCGTGCTGTGCCTGGCGGTGCTCTTCTACGGTCTGCCCGTCTACGTCATGGTGATCACCGGTCTCAAGGCGACCGCCGACGTCAGCCTGTCGAGCATGTGGGCGCCCCCGACGGAGCTCGACTTCAGCGGCTACCGTGATGCCTGGACACGTCTGAGCCCGAACCTGCTATCGACCTTCCTGGTGGTGATCCCGGCGACCCTGATCTCCGGATTCCTCGGCGCGGTCAACGGATACCTGTTCTCGAAATGGAAGTTCAGGGGATCGGACATCCTGTTCACGATCCTGCTGTTCGGCATGTTCATCCCGTACCAGTCCATCCTGATCCCGCTGATCCGGGTGCTGCGGGAAATCGGACTCTACGGGACGCTCCCCGGGCTGATCCTCGTCCACGTCGTCTACGGCCTGCCGATCACGACCCTGATCTTCCGCAACTATTTCACCAACATCCCCGGTGAGCTCGTCGAGGCCGCGCGCGTCGACGGCGACTCCGTCCTCGGGATCTTCCGGCGGATCCTGCTGCCGCTGTCGATCCCGGCGTTCGTCGTCGTCGGCATCTTCCAGTTCACCAACATCTGGAACGACTTCCTCTTCGGGCTGGTGGTGGTGCCGAACCCGGACCGGCAGCCGATCATGATCGCGCTCAACAACCTCTCCGGCGGATTCTCGGTCGCGTGGAACGTGCTGATGGCGGGCGCGGTGCTGGCAGCCCTCCCCACCGCGATCATCTACATCCTGCTCGGCCGCTTCTTCATCCGCGGCATGCTCGCCGGCTCGATGAAGGGCTGACGCAGAGACCAGCTCCGCAGGGGCCGACTCAAGGTCGGCCCGCCCATCCCCGAATGGCGTGCTCGACGGTTTCGATGGGGATCGCGTCTTCCGGGAACGCGCCGACCCGTTCCGCTGTCTTGCGACCGACACACGGGCGAATCGGCGACCCAATCCCCTACCAGTGTGCGGCCATGCCGACGCTCACCTTGACGGGCACGGTAGTATGCCCCGCTGGAGCGAAATCGTCCGAGAAGGGACGCCGAGACGCCTCGCTCCGGACGCCGTAGCAGGGACATTCCGCATGAGCGAAACGACGTTGCAGGGCCTGTTCTGGGTGATGCTGGCCGCAACACTCGCCCCGATCATCACCGACCTCATCCCGCGCATCTCCGTTCCGGTGGTCGTGCTGGAGCTGCTGCTCGGGATGCTGCTGGGCCCACACATCCTCGGGATGATCGGGCACAGCGAGGGTCTCGAGGTCGCCAAGGAGTTCGGGGTCATCTTCCTCTTCTTCCTCGCCGGCCTCGAGATCGAATACGAGGGTATCCGCGGCAACCCGCTCCGCAACGCGCTGCGGGGCTGGGGAGGCTCGTTCGCGATCGCGCTGGTGCTCGCGTTCGGGATGCAGCAATTAGGGCTGATCTCGAGCTTCCACCTGTTCGCGATCGCCATCGCGACCACGGCGCTGGGTCCGCTGATGCCGATCATGCAGGACAGCGGCCAGCTCCACACCCGGTTCGGCTACAACGTGCTGGCGATCGGGGCCATCGGCGAGTTCGCGCCGGTGCTCGCCATCGCCTTCCTCTTCAATGAGAGCCGGGAGGAATTCCTGACGGCGATGGCGATCGTCGCCTTCATGCTCATGGTCGCCGTGTTTCTGTTCATCAACCGGCGCGTCGTGAGCCAGCGCCGCAACAGCCACCTGCGCCGCATCGCCATCCAGACCCTCGACTCCAGCGCACAGTTCGCCGTCCGCATCTCGATGCTGCTCCTGATCGGCCTGGTCTACGTCACCTACCGGTTCGACCTCGATCTCCTGCTCGGTGCCTTTGCCAGCGGCTTCATCGTTGGTCAGCTCGGCGACGTCACCAGCACCAAGGAGTCGCGCAAGGTCATGAAGTGGATGAAGACGAAGTTCGAGGCGATCGGTTTCGGCGTCATCATCCCGGTGTTCTTCGTCATGACCGGGGTCGACTTCCGGCTCGACACCCTGCTGGGCAGCACCCGCGCCCTGATCATCCTGCCGCTCGCCGTCATCGGCTCCTTCCTCGTACGCGGCCTGCCGGTGCTGCTTGGTTACCAGCGATTCACCCGGGACATGCGGTGGCGCCTCGCCTTCGTGGCGGCAACCCAGCTACCGCTCGTCGCCACACTGATGGAGCGTTTCATCGAGTCGGGGACGGTACCGGAGGATATCGCCACTGCCATCGTCGGGGCCGCCGTGATCACCGTGGCGATCTTCCCGCTGATCGCTCTCGGCGGGCTCAGGCACCCGAGTCGGACCGACGAATCGGAGAAGGTGGTCGAGGCATTGCCGGAGCTCTCGGCACCCAACGGCAGGTGATCCAATGCCTCTCCCGCCCGTAGACACCCCGGTGCTTGCTGGTATGATTGCGTTAACCGTAAGGCGCGGTTCGGGCAATGGGGCCCCTGATCAGCACAGACGCCTGTGACGTCCAATCCCTGCCGGTTGCACCCTGCAACACTCCGGCGGGGATCGATGTGCCACGACAGGAATGGAGACACGGAACGGATGACAGCCAACGGCGAACGGCCGATCGTCTGTCGCGGCATCCGGGGGGCGACCACCGCCGCCTCGAACACCGCGGAAGACATCCTCGAAGCCACCCAGGAACTGGTCACGGCCCTGATCGATCTCAACGAGATCTCGTCAGAGGACATCGCGAGCGCCATCTTTACCACCACCACCGACCTCACCGCGATGTTTCCGGCCATGGCAGCGCGCTCGTTCGGCTGGACGGACGTTCCCATGATGTGTGCCCACGAGATGGCCGTACCCGGTGCACTCACCAGGGCCGTCCGCGTCCTCGTCCACGTCAACACCACCAGAACCCCGGACGAGATCCGGCATGTCTATCTCAAGGATGCCCGGCAGCTCCGCCCCGAGTGGGCCATCTCCGATGAGGAGCTCGCGGCGATTCTCGAGCGCAACCCGATCCGCTCGAACACCACCTCGACCAGCCAGCCCGTCTCCAACGGGTAACATCAGCACCGCCCAGAAGGAGCCCTGCAGTGATCATCGTGATGAAGACCGGCGCGACCCGTGACCAGATCGACCCTGTGGTCAACCGCGTCCAGGAAATCGGCCTGAGTGCGCACCTCATCGACGGTGAGGAGCGGACGATCATCGGGGTGGTGGGGTTGCCGCTGCCGCCGACGCTGGAGGAGCTGTTCGAGGTGATGCCGGGGGTGGACCGGGTGGTGCGCATCACCAAGAAGTTCAAGCTCACCG
>Ga0180220_1000064_pt1 | contig 215235 bp, 227 predicted proteins | sample eDN5th37CBELigBY_FD_151335 | JGI IMG/M metagenome (GOLD analysis project Ga0180220, IMG submission 151335) | Enriched backyard soil microbial communities from Emeryville, California, USA - eDNA 5th pass 37_C BE-Lig BY (version 2) (version 2) | ecosystem: Environmental > Terrestrial > Soil >... | reverse complement strand
CTGGGTAAAGCCGATGCGGCCAACCACATTCGGCGTCCAGTCGTAGCCGTTGTCGACCTCTTCAAGAGCAACCGCAGCCGAGAAGCCATTGCCGCCGTCGAAAGTGTAGCGGATGAAGTTGGCGCGATCGGCGCCGCCGCGGTCGAACTCGCCTGACAGACCGGCGTCATAGAGCGAATCGGCAACACCCATGGAGAGGCCGCCGAGCGCAATGATCGCCTGCTGGACGCGCGAAGTTGGGGAGGTCAGGCCCTGCGAAAGAGCATCACCCTCGTTGAGGCCGTCAGCCTCGAGAACGGCGCCGCCGCGAGCCTCGAAGCGCAGCTCGATGAAGCCGCCCAGCGTGCCGTACTCGGTCTCGGAACGAGCGTCGAGCGTCACGGTCGCGCGGGTCAGCTTGTTCCAGCCATCCTGCTCAGAGATATCCCCGTCCGAATAGCCCATTTCGTAACGGACATAGCCGCCGACCTTGAGGCAGGTCTCGGTGCCCGGAATGTAGAAGAAGCCTGCGCCGTAGACGTCGCAGACGCGCACATATTCCATCGGCTCCGGCTCCGGAACCACGATGGCATCGGCCGCCTGGGCGCCCGTCGCGACTGCTGAAAGAGCCGCGGAGCCAATCAAAAGGCTCTTGATGTTCATTTCTGACCTCCAAAAGTACATTCACGAAATACAGAGTCCACAATCAGACCCCCCCGAAAATGCGAGTCACCCCGCCCTTTCGCAGGGGCTTAATCGCCGCCACATACCGAAAAAGCAACTCCAGGATATCGTTGGGCAGTTCCATTTGGAGTTGGTGTGATAAAAATAACACGAGAAGAATTTCGACCAGATGGTCGAAAAATTTAACATGAATAGACAGGCAAAATATCCTGTGATGTAGTGCGCGCGCTCGATCTCCAGTCGAGTCTACCATTCAGCCTCAAGCCGCGTTCGCGACACAAGGCTGAATGGTGTCTTCGTACGAGCATAAAAATATTTCCTGAAATGCTGCGGCGGAGACCGCGCCCTTTAGCGAAGGCGCGGTCTGGTGCGAAATGCCTGGCAAAATATACCGCTAGAGGCACAGGTCCTGCGTTCTCGAACTAAAAGCGAGAAAATCCCACGAGCGGCTTAACAATGAGCCCGCGGCCGTCACTGAGGAATTGAGATAGGCCAGCAATGACTTCTTTGCTCGGGGTGCCGTAGACCTCAAAAGCCTCAACGGTGCAATGCTGCGACACTGCTTGGATGTAAGGATCCGAAAGCTCCCAATGCCGCAATACGTCAGCTGAATTCCTGTACAGCTGAAAACTGACCGCTCGCATGGCCTCATCATCAATGAACGTTCGAACCATTAACTGGGGTCCATGCTGCTCTACAAACTCGATCGCCTGCCGCACGGCTGCGCAAAATGGTTCCCGCCTACCGGCAGTGATCTTCATTACGTTTCGGAAGAGTAGTTGGTCGGACATTCTAGACCTCCGTCTTTGAACGAAGGGTACGTAGGATATCAACCATACTTGAGGTCAAGGGAGCGCCAGTCACCTTTTTAATGCGCTGGCATAGCAACTTGTTACCCGCACCAGCTCACAGTCTTTCGAGGGTGCCAGGGGAGGGCATATCCTTCCCGTAGCAAGACCTGGCCGGCCGCCGCTCGGCATTCTCACCCAAACCAGCGGCCGGCTACACCCATCGCGAACACCTGAGACCTCGATAGAGTGATCTGGCGGGATGAGCAGCCTTAGCCGGTAGCGTATGCGATGGCATACCGCGTCAGCTTTCCACTATCTTCTCCCCAGAACCTGGCGTTGTCGCGCAAGAACTGCACAGGATACTCCCTGGGAAACTGAGGTTAGCGGGAACAAGCAGATTTCAGACGTGCGCTGAAAGCTCAAAGCGTCATCCTATGTCTGCGGGCGGGGCATCAGTGATCAGGAGGAGCACAGATGTATACTCCCGCAGAATCCAGACATGCCATCACAAATGGAGCATCTTCATATCGCGCCCGACCCCTAGTTCGAAGGAGCAAGGATTGGACGCTGAAAGAGCATGAAATTGTAGTCAGCCATTGGCCGGATGTAGCGACGATCCAACAACTGCTCCCCCACAGGACAATACATGCTATCCGAAGCTTTGCGACAAAGTGCAATTTACGCAAGCCGATCCATCATTGGACGTCCGAACAGACGGCGCTCCTGAAGCGTCGGGTGCGCGAGTTTGTTTCTCAAAAAGAAATCGCGCGAGAACTTGGCCTCTCACCATTACAGGTGACGAACCGCCTTAGATATCTCGGCATCACGTATGGGCGCCGTCCTCCACCGTCGACGGGCAACAGACTTATGGATGACATATTACGTCGTGCATTTGATCTGAATATGACCCGGGCAGAACTCGATGAAGCGTGTGGTTCAGGTCAACAGTTTCAGCGGTGGAGCCCCGCGCGACGAATTGCGCTCAAACATATTCGGAAGGCGGTGGAGATGATGGAAGGTGAACTCACAATCGAGTGGAGCGAGCTGTGAAGACCTTCTGGCGCCAACAAGTTGAGGATGCAATCGAGCGTCTTATCAATCTCCTCGATGACATCGACGGTGATCCTGACCTCGAACCGGAGCCCCTCGAAGAGCAGCATGATCGCGAGGCGGAACTCACCTGGACCTCAGACGAAATCCCCCGGTTCTACCTCATTGCTGAGCGAGCTCGACGCAAGGCGAGGGCAATGCGCTGAGCCAGGCCGGTCGGGCATTTCATCCGGCCGGCGCCTTTGCCTCACTCGGCAAGAATACCCACCTGCTCGGCCGTCGCTCTCGCCATAGTGCAGATGCTTGCAGTCGGCTCTTCATTTCTTCGGCGGTTCAGGCTCACGCCGCTGTCGATAAAGGCGAGCAGGCTAGGATCGGCCGCGACACCGGATTTTACGAAGTACTCTTCCAGCTTAGCCTGGTCGATCGCGTAGCCGCATTTCTCTTCAGCGGAGAGGATTGTAACCAATCCGGTGGCGGCGCCCATCGGATTCGACTGCGCGGTCGCTATTGCCGTAGTTGCTGCGAAAAGCGTCCAAGCCAAAGCATACGGTTTCATTCTGCGCTCCCAGCAATCGCATCACTTGCCGCAGCTCTTTGTGATCATGGCCCGCCGGACAGCCTCTTGCTCGCCCTTCAGTCTTGCGATCTCTGGAGCGATGTTGTCGCCAGATAGTGACGAGACAGGTAGCCCGATAAGTATCACACCGGCGATGTCGTTCGAGCGCGCCTGTTGCTGTTGCTTGGCGGCAGTGGCGTAGGCTGAGGAGAGGCGAAGTTGTTCCTCGCCCAACTGCTGGCAGCTCCAAGCGTGATAGCCAACCTCGCTGACGTACGCAGCAGAAATGCTATCTGGCGTTTTCGCGCATGCAGAAAGTACCGCGGCAAACGCCACGGCTAGAAAAGCCGATCTTTTCATGAAGGTCCCCCCTTACGAAACCCAACAAGCCCCTAATCCCGCCATGGTGGCGCAACCTTAAAACGAAAGCAAGTGCCGGCTAGCGGGAGATGGGCACCCGGGGGCAGCGATCTGCCTGGTGATAATGGGGATTCGACCGGTTATTATCTGAGCGGAGCCGCTAAGCATGCCAACTTGCCGGGTAGGTATCGCACTGCCCCGCATGCGAAGGGCTGATCTGAAGCCTTGGCTATATGTCCACTGATTCAAACAAATCCGCTATTCGCGTTGGATTGCGGGTAACTTGTCGCCAACCTGGGGCTGAACCTCGCTCGCCCTCATCTATGACGTCAAAAATCGCATACAGAGCCAACACGTTAAAACCTGCCTCTTCCAACTTCAGTTTTGCTGCGCATAGCTGCGAACCGGAAGTGACTACATCATCGAAGACTATAACGTCGCGCGGGCAATCCGTCATAATCCGAAGCGCAGCCATATGGGCATCGACATCACGCCGGCGTTCCTTCTTGTGAGCCTTTCCCATCGGCTCATGCCATCGAAGCGCGTCCATGGCCGACAGGTGCGGGCTGTTAGCCGCTAGCATGCGCGCCAATTGCAGGGTGCGGAAGGGGGATTGCACACCCACCGCCCCGTCGCCATTCGGGACGGGTACTATGACAGCTCCAGCATGGTTCGCGGTTATGTGGTCAGCAAAACGCGCGAGCACATCGGCTTCGAAAGTCGACCTAGTGTTTTCCTTTATCTGATAATTGTAGCCTGAACGAAGAGGCCACATAAAGCGGGCTTTCGGTGCGAGAGGTTCGCCCTTGATAATCTTCTTGGCGTGGATCGCAGCCCATTCATCCTCGTTCCGCTGGATGTCATGTGACGTATTGTGGCGAATAAAGGTCGATACAACGATCTCAGGCATCATCCAGCGCGCCAAGTAAATCGCCGGTACAGGCGAGAATCCGAGTCCTCGGGTGATCTAGGAACTTTCTCGGCCACGACAGACGCGTGTCCTCCGCGACGGCGCGCATGATAAAAAGCCATCGCCCCTGCCGCTGACACTCAGCCGCTTGATGGAGCGTTCCCGATGTATCCGATGCTTCCACGATGACAGTCGCATCACTCAGGAGCGCCATCACCCTGTTTCGTTTCGGGAAATTGCCCTTGAATACCGGCTCGCCGGGAGCGAAGGGTGATATCAATAAGTGCTGGGAGTATATCTCCTCCTGCAGGGCCTTGTTTTCGATCGGATAGGCCTTTGTCACAGGCGTTCCTATGACCGCAGCAGTAAAGCCACCCGCTTCGATCGCCGCGACGTGAGCCGCGCGGTCGACGCCCTTTGCAAGGCCACTCATTACGAGAATGCCGGAAGCGGCGAGTTCCCGTCCAAGCCTAGACGCGCGTCGACGTCCATCATCGGAAACGTCCCGCGTGCCGACGATGGATACAGTTTTCCGCTCCAGCAAATTGAGATCGCCGGCGTAATGTAAGAAAATGTCCTTTTCACCGTAGCTTCTCAGAAGGTCTAACTGACGATCTGATCCGACACTGCGGCCAAATGACCGCAAAACACTTTGGAGCGTGACCGTGCGTACCGACGTCGGAGGCCGGTAGCGGCTCGTCGGCCCCTTTGGGGCCAATCGTTGTTCGCGAGCAAGCATGTCCTCTCCATAGATCCACCCTGATTCTATCGAAGTTCGTGTGCGCAAGGAATCAGTCAAGGAGAAATTCAGATTATATTTTTGATTATCAATGGTGAGCATTTTGTGAGCGCCGGTATAATGTCTAGGTAATACTTTGAACTCATTGAGATTTCCCTGCGTTGTAGCTGCCCTCCTTCGGCAAATCGGCCGGGGCAAGATTCACGGTGACGCGTTTGGGCGGCATGGAGAGCCCGGAGGCATGAAGCGCAGCCTGCACGCGCTCGCGGCTCTCCGCCACCGCCTTGTCGCCGAGGCCGACAATCTGGATACCCATCTTGCCCGGCGCGACCATTACCTGCACGTCGACGGCAACCGCCTCGATCCCCTCGAATGCGATCGTGCGCACACGCGATACCATTGACAAGCCCCCCTAGCCGGCCTCCCCTGGCCCGCGGAAGCAATGAACCACAAGTTGCAGATCAGATCAAGAACATGAAGGGAACAAACTTTGAGGCGAGCAAAGGCGGTCAGGTCGCGGGCAACCGGCCATATTTGGCGCCATATCGCCTCAAGCGTCTTAGATAGCGCGCGCCGAAGACAGCATCTGCTGCAAGCCTGCCCAGAGGGTCTGTCCAGAAATCATACTCGCCTTCCATGGTGACGATCCGCCCGGCTCTGCCCGCGAGCCCCTTCTTGAAGTGGCGCAGGCCGGGTTCGTGCGCAGCGCCCCCGAGATCGTACCACCTGAATCCCTCAGCTCCCAGCCGGCGAATGATCGACCATTGCAACGCATATCCCGCATTGAGCTGCAGTGCGGCAGAGGAAGTCGCGCCGAACATATAATAGGCGGTATCACCGAACAGGCCGATCGTAGCACCGGCAAGGAGGTGGCCCTCGTGAAAGGCAAGCGCTAGTCTCGGCTTCAGCCGGGGCGGCAGACCAGCGATGAGGGCGCTCGTCATGTGAACCGGGGTCGCACTGTCGAAGCCTTTGCGCGACATCATTTCCTGGTAAAGCGCTGCGAACGTCTCGGCATCCTCTTGGCTATCCGAAAAGCGGATTTCCAGTGGTGTGCGAAGAGCCTGGCGCAGATTGTAGCGCCAGTTCTGGCTGAAGCTCTTCATCTGCGCCTCTTCGGAAAGCGAGAGGTCGACGAAATAGCGCTCCGCGTCCAGCATATCGCGGCGGCGGGTGAAGCCCATATCGCGCAGAAACGCATATTCCTGATCCTGAAAATCAGGGCTTGGTCGAGGTAGGATCGTCAGGCAGTTGCCGCGCGAAACGGCATATTCCTTGACCAAAGCTTCGATCACGGCGCGATAGATCGCGGGATCTGCATCGCGCCCTTCCGCGCGCCAGAATGGGCCAAAGCGAACAAAGGCCAGCCCACGACCCAGAATGGGGATCTTGAAAATGGTGACCCGCGCCCCGGCGACGGCCTCGCCGCCTTTGCGCAGGAGGAGGTGGCTGTCGCGCCCTTTCCAATGTCGCGATGCATAACAGGCCGTCTGCTCGTGGTGGGCATCCGCGAAGCGGCTGACGATTTCGTCCCATGCCGTGTTCTCTATACTGTCCACCTCGACAGTATAGGTCGCGTGCATATTGTCCACGATCGACATGTCCTTCGCCCCGACCGGCGGCCATGCGCCGGATGCCCACTCTTGAGGAAAGCGCGAAGTTTATTTCACGTCCCGAGTTTATGAATACATAACGATCGCCGAAACTGGAGGATCGAGGCAGAAGCGGAATTCCAGCCCAGGAGAAGACGGGACGGGCTCTAAGGATTGGGGACCGCTGTGCGCCGTGCTTCGACAGCATCCCAGAAAAGGGAAGCGATATCGGCTCCACCAAACCGTTGCACTTCGCGCACGCCGGTGGGCGACGTCACATTGATCTCAGTAAGGTAGTCGCCGATCACGTCTATTCCGACGAGCACGAAGCCGCGTTCACGCAACGCAGGACCAATGCGGGCGCAGATTTCACGCTCCCGTTCAGTAATTTCGGTTGGCTCCGCACGCCCTCCCACATGCATGTTCGAGCGCGAATCATGCTCCGCCGGCACACGATTGATGGCCCCCACCGGCTCGCCCTCGATGAGGATGATACGCTTGTCGCCTCCGCGCACCTCCTTCAGATAGCGTTGCACGATGAAAGGCTCGCGGAACATTTGCGTGAAGAGCTCGAGCAAGGAGGCGAGATTGCGATCCGCCTCGGCGAGGTGGAATATGCCCGCGCCCCCGTTCCCATAGAGCGGCTTCACGATGATATCGCCATACTCCCTGCGGAACGCATCCACCTCCTTCGGGTCGCGCGTGATCAGCGTATCCGGCATCAGGTCCGGAAACTCCGTTACGAAAATCTTTTCCGGGCTGTTGCGCACCCAGACGGGGTCGTTGACGACCAGGGTCTTCGGGTGGATCCGCTCCAGTATATGCGTCGTGGTGATATAATTCATGTCGAAGGGCGGGTCCTGGCGCAGAAGAACGACATCCATCTGCGACAGGTCGATCCTTTCCGGCGCGCCTAGGGAAAAATGGCTGCCGACTTGGTCGCGCACGGTCAGTGCTTCGACGGTGGCATAGGCCTTGTCGCCACGTTGGAACAGCCTGTCGGGCGTATAGTGCCATAACTCGTGGCCGCGGCGTTGAGCCTCCAGGGCGAGCGCAAATGTGGTGTCCCCGGCGATCGAGATCGTCGAGACATGATCCATTTGGATGGCGACGCGAAGCGACATGAAAGACTCCGGCGGTTGCGGAACGGATTCGCGGGCAGATGACGCCGCCGTGGTCTGGCTGTCAAGCACACTGAGCGAATGAGGCGGGCAAGATGAACCGATCGGCCCGCATTGGGTTATTCACTTGGCTGCATCATCGGCTATCAATAAGCTGAGCTGACAAGAGGAGCTCTTCGAGATGGCATCTAATGGACAATTTCCGGATCTCGATGGTGCTTCGGTGCTGATCACCGGCGGCGGCTCGGGCATCGGAGCGGCCCTGACCGAAGGTTTCCTGCGGCAAGGAGCCAGGGTGGCGTTCATCGACATTGCCGAGGATGAAAGCCGCCAGCTCTGCGACAGGCTTCAATCCGAACTGCACCGCGCGCCGCTCTTCCTTCACGCCGATCTCCGAGACATATCCGCTTTGCGCAAGGCAGCGGCCCAGGCGGCGGAGGCGAACGGCGCCGTGACCGTTCTGGTCAACAATGCGGCCAGGGACGACCGCCATGCAATCGAGGACGTGACGCCGGATTACTGGGACAACAATCAGGCCATCAATCTTCGCCCGCAGTTTTTTGCCGTTCAGGCCGTGGTGCCTGGAATGAAGGCTGCAGGGCGCGGCTCGATCGTCAATTTCACGTCCATCTCCTACATGATCAACAATGGCGAAATGCCGTCCTACACCGCAGCCAAGGGAGGCATTGTCGGGCTCACCAAGGGCTTGGCAGGCGCACTGGGCGAATTCGGCATCCGGGTCAACGCCATCGCCCCCGGCTGGGTGCTGACGGAACGCCAGAAGGAACTCTGGGTCACTGATGACGGTCTTGAGGACTTCATTGGACGGCAGTGCCTGAAAAGGGCGCTCCGGGAGGAGGATATGGTGGGTCCATGTCTCTTCCTGGCTTCCGAGGCTTCGAGCGCCATCACCGCGCAGACACTCATCGTCGACGGAGGATATTTATGAGCGACGTCGCGGTCTCGGTCCTGTCCGACATCGCCTGCATGCTGGGCGAAGGACCCGCTTATGATGCGCGGACGGATACCCTCTTCTGGTTCGACATTCTCCAGCGTAAGCTTTTCGAAAAGCCCCTTTCCGGAATGGAAACGGTCGTCCACGACCTGCCGGTGATGGCAAGCGCACTGGCCGATGTCGACGAGCGGCGGCAGGCGGGCGCGATCTATTGGTTCTTCAAGGGAGAGGTGCGACGGCTGTTCTCGCATATCACGGTCCCGAACTCGATCTGCTTCTCCCCCGACGGAACGATCGGCTATTTCTCGGACACGCACGAAAACCGGCTCTATCGCGTTGCCTGCGACCCTGAAACGGGACGGCCGGTGGACGACCCCGTGCTCACGATTGAGGGGCGGGAGAGGTCGGGCAGCATGGATGGTTCGGTGGTCGACGCCGAAGGCATTCTCTGGAACGCCCGCTGGGGCGGCGGCAGGATCGATGCCTGGAGCCCGCGAGGCGAACTTATCCGTTCGGTCCCCATGCCCGCGCGGCAGATATCCTGTCCTGTTTTCATCGGCCGCGAGGCGAACAGGCTTGCAGCGACCTCGGCCTATGAAGGGATGGACGAGGACGAGCGCAAGGCCGACCCGCAAGCGGGAAAGCTCTTTCTGCTCGACCTGGAAATCAACGGCAGGCTTGATCCGCCCGTGCTGCTCTGAACAGCCGGGCGAGATCCGATCACCCCTCCAGGATCTCCTTGGAGGCGACGGTGGAGTCCGGATTGAGCCGGTAGACGATCGGGACGCCGGTCGCGAGCTCCACCTTGACGACTTCTTCTCCGCTCAGGCCGTCCAGCACCATCACCAGAGACCGAAGCGAGTTGCCATGGGCACTCACCAATACGGTTTTGCCGCGCAGCACCTGCGGAAGGATCATGCGCAGGTAATACGGCCAGACGCGCGCGCCGGTGTCGCGCAGGCTCTCGCCGCCAGGCGGGGGCACGTCGTAAGAGCGGCGCCAGATATGCACCTGCTCCTCGCCCCATTTCTGGCGAGCATCGTCTTTGTTGAGACCCGAAAGGTCACCGTAATCCCGCTCGTTGAGTGCCTGGTCGCGGATCGTCTCCAATGCAGAGATGCCGAGCACCTCCAGGATGTGGTCGTTTGTAACCTGGGCACGCGACAGGGCGGAAGTGAAGGCGATGTCCGGCCTCAGCCCCCTCTCCTTGATCTTGCGCCCGGCCGACTTTGCCTCTTCATGGCCAAGCTCGGTAAGGCCGGGATCGCGCCAGCCGGTGAACAGATTCTTCAGGTTCCATTCGCTCTGGCCGTGGCGGACGAGAATAAGCGTTCCGGACATTGTTCTTCCCTATCAGGCTTGGACGGTATTTTCGGTAGAACCCAATACATCGCGCATGGAGTAGAGCCCCGGCTTCCTCCCATGCGCCCAAAGCGCCGCCTTGACGGCTCCACGGGCGAAGATGGTGCGGTCCTCCGCGAGATGCGAGAGGATGATGCGCTCCCCGAGACCGGCAAAGATGACGGAGTGCTCGCCCACGACCGAGCCGCCGCGAAGCGTGGCAAAGCCGATCGAGCCTTCCCGGCGGGGGCCGGTATGACCGTCGCGCACCCGAACGCTTTCCTCCGCAAGATCCACGCCACGGCCTTCCGCAGCGGCTTCGCCCAGGAGCAATGCCGTTCCAGATGGTGCATCCACCTTGTGGCGATGATGCATCTCAACGATCTCGATGTCGAAATCGCCCGCATCTAGCGCGCGGGCCGCTTGCTCCACGAGCATCGAAAGCAGGTTCACGCCAAGGCTCATATTGCCCGATTTCACGATGGTGGCGTGCCGAGCGGCGGCGGCGATCGCCTCCTCCTCCTCAGGGGAAAATCCCGTTGTGCCGATCACATGGGCTATGCGGGCCTGGGCGGCATAGCCCGCGAATTCCACCGACGCCTGCGGCGTGGTGAAGTCCAGCACTCCATCCGCCTTTGCAAAGGCCGCAAGGGGATCGTCGCCTATTTCGACATTGATCGTCCCGATGCCGGCGAGCTCGCCTACGTCCCGGCCGAGATAAGGCGAGCCGGGGCGTTCTACCGCACCCACGACAGTGGCGCCTTCCGTGACGTGGACGGTGCGGATAAGGGTCTGGCCCATCCGCCCGCCGGCGCCAACCACCACAAGACCCATGTCACTCATCAGCCGCGGCCTCCCGTTTCCTCGATCGCTGTATCCTCTATTTCCACCGCACCTTCCAGAAGGTTCTCCGCCCTTTCCGTCTGCATGCGATAGAACCGGGCATAGATCCCATCCAGGGCAATAAGGGACCGATGGGTACCCTCTTCCACAAGCTGCCCTTCCTCCAGCACCACGATGTGATCGGAATTCACGACAGTGGAAAGACGATGCGCGATGACCAGCGTCGTACGCTTTGCCATGGCACGTTCCAGTGCCTGCTGGACCTTTGCTTCCGATTCGTTGTCGAGCGCGGAGGTCGCCTCGTCCAGGAGAAGGACAGGTGCGTTGCGCACCAGCGCACGGGCGATGGAGATGCGCTGGCGCTGTCCGCCGGAGAGCGTCACGCCGTTTTCGCCCACCAGCGTGTCGTAACCCTGCGGCTGCTGGAGGATGAATTCCTCGGCATTGGCGAGACGCGCAGCCTCCACCACCTCGTCATCGGTCGCATCCGGCCGCCCGTATCGGATATTATCGCGGATCGTCCCTTCGAAGAGATAAGGATGCTGCGAAACATAGGCGATGTTGGAACGCAGTGAGCGCTTCGTCACCTTCGAGATGTCCTGCCCGTCGATCGTGATCTTTCCCGCATCGACATCGTAGAAGCGCTGGACAAGCGCAAAAAGCGTGGATTTCCCGGCGCCGGATGGACCGACGATCGCCGTGGTCCGGCCGGCCTTCGCCTCGAAGCTCACGCCGTGCAACACGGATTGGCCATCGGCATAGGAAAAACGCACATCCGTAAAGCGCACGTTTCCGGTGGCTACCTCCAGCGGTTTTGCGTCCTGCGCATCACCTTGCTGCGGCTCAAGATCGAGGATTTCGTAGATCATCCTGGCGTTGACGAGCGCCCGCTCAAGGCCCACCTGCACGCGCGCAAGGCGCCGGGCGGGATCATAGGCGAGCAGAAGGGCCGTGATGAAGGCGAAGACATTTCCAGGCGGCTCCGCATGGGTAGCCGCACGCCACCCCGCATAAGCGATGACGGCTGCAATGGCGAAACCCGCTAAAACCTCGCTGATCGGGTTCAGCCGCTCCGACACGCGCGCGATCTTGTTGGAGCGGGCTTCGGCATTCTGGATCAGATGCGCAATTTTGCAGGCAAGCACCTCTTCCATCGTGAATGCCTTGATGATCGAAATGCCCTGAACCGCCTCCTGCATCGCGCCGAGTAGCCGAGAGTTGATCTCGACGGCCTCGCGTGTGACGCGCCTGAGCCTCCGCATCAGATAGTTGACGGTGTAGATGAGAGGCGGACCGATAATCAGAGCCGACAGCGAGAGCACCGGGTCCTGAAGGATCATGACCCCGACCAGACCTACCAGCGAGACGAGATCCCGGGCAACCGCGGCGAGCGTCATATTCAGGAGGTCGCGAATACCGGTTACGTTCTGGGCAACCTGCGCTGCGAGCTGGCCCGAGCGCGTCGTGGTGAAAAAGGCTATGTCGAGCCGCATCAGGTGATCAAAGATGCGCCGCTGATATCGCGCAACGATATTGTTGCCCACCTTCGCGAGCAGCACCGCCTGGCCATAGGTCGCGAAACCGCGCAGTGCAAAGGCCGCGATGATAGCCGCGCAGATGACTCCAACGAGCTCCCATTGCTGGCGATAGAAGACGTCGTCGATGATGTATTTCATGATCCACGCGCTGAAGGCGGTGGTGCCGGCGATCGCCAGCATGCACAACCCGGCCAGCAGATATTGCGGGATGAAATCGCGGCCGTTTTCCGCAAGCACGCGGCGGATCACCGCTATGATCTCGCCTGCTTCGGCTTTCCGCTGCCTCTCGCCCAACTGACCGTCCGTATCGCTGAGCCCGCTCTGGAGCAGGCGCTTTCGCTCGCAGCAGCCCTATGCCTGATCAACGGCACAGATGCAATCGCAGGTGAGCAACAGGCGGAGCTTCGCTCAGCGCAAGCGCCAGCGCCGGCCCGCCGTCTCCACGCCGAAGCGGGCGGGCGTGCGCGCATAGGCCGCAAGGCCGTGCAGCGCCGCCATCGGATGCGTGATGACGTAGACAGGCATGGCGGCCATCAGCGCGTTGTGCGGCGCCTTGTCCTCGAATGCGGCGCGGAACAGCCCGTTCTTCAACGCAGGCACGATCTTCTGGGCGATGCCGCCGGTGAGGAACACGCCGCCCCGGCTCATGAAAACGAGGCCGAGGTCTCCCGCGAGGCGCCCCAGATAGGTGACAAACAGATCGAGCGTCTCCACCGCCGCCTCATCGGTCCCGGCAAGGCCTGCCGTCGTGATTTCGGCGGGCGTCGAAAGCTTAGGCTCCTTGCCGTCTGCTTTGACGATGGCGAGGTAGAGATTGACGAGGCCGCGTCCGCAAAGCACCTGCTCGCCGGAGACCCGCCCGCCGATGCGTTCCAGATGCGGAAAAATCTGCTCATCCCGAGCCGTTCGCGGCCCGAGATCCACATGGCCACCCTCCCCGGGAATGGGGATCCAGGTCCGGCGAGCGTGCACGAGCCCGGCGACACCGAGGCCGGTTCCGGGGCCGAGCACGACGCGGCTCCCGACGGTCTCCGCATTCCCGCCGCCGATTTTCTCCAGATGCTCCTCGCCAAGCGCCACGACTGCCAAGGCCTGAGCCTCAAAATCGTTGAGCACCACGACGTCGCTAAAGCCAAGATTGGCCATCATCTCGCGCGGGCGGACAATCCAATGGGAGTTGGTCAGGTCTATCTCATCACCGTCGACCGGGCCGGCAACCGCCAGAACGGCGGAGCGCGGAATGAGATGGGTCTGGTCCAGAATGGCGGACTGGATCGCGTCCTCCACCGTGGGAAATTCCGCCGTCTGGACCACCGGGAATTCCTTGGGCTCGGCGTAGGAATCGACCACAATCGCGAAACGCGCATTGGTGCCCCCGATATCGCCGATCAGGATCGGGAAATCGAGCACCACATCATGATCGGTGGAATATGCCATCGGGCCTATGAGCCTCCTCGCTCAGCTCTCTCGTGCGGAGTTCCCGCTTCTTCCAACGCTAGAATGTTTTCAGCCGTGGCCCGGTTCAATGCCATCGGAATATCGTAGACGATGGCGAGCCGCATGAGCGCCTTCACGTCCACGTCGTGCGGCATGGGTGTGAGCGGATCGACAAAAAAGATAAGAAGGTCGATGGCACGCTCTGCGATCAAGGCGCCGATCTGCTGATCCCCGCCCAATGGACCGCTTTTCAAGCGCTTGATCTCCAGTCCGGGGCAGGCATCCGCGATCCTTCCCCCCGTCGTGCCGGTGGCGACCAGATCGCATTTGGCGAGCCACGCTCGATGGTCGCGCGCAAACGCAACCAGATCGTCCTTCTTCTGATCATGCGCGATAAGCGCCACACGCTTGCGTGCCACAACACTCCCCCGGCTCGCGAGGTTCTAAATCGGTTGAAGCTCTATAGGCGAGGGAAGCTGCCCTGAAAAGCGCTTCCCTTGCCGTTAACGCAAATCGGCGGCGGGCCTGGGCGTCGGGCGCGGGATCTTCGTCGGCTGCAGCGAAAGGAGCTGTGAGCCCGGGTCCCCCGCATCCTGCGCCAGGGGCGCCGCGCCGGCATGAGAAGGCAGAGGCCCGGCATCCACCAGCGTAACGGCCGCTTCCGATTGGGGAGATGGTGCTGCCAGCACCGCCTGGCAGGCTGCCGGCAAGGCGGCCATGGTCATGATGTCGCGCGCCTTCGGCTTCGCCGGCCCGGTTGCCGGTCTCCAGGGCTCCTCGGTGAACCACCAGGCGAGTGACTTGTCGCAGCCTTCACTTTTCGGTGTGGGATCCTGCCTCTTGCAGTCTACCGACCCCTTCGGGCAGCCGATGCGGATATGGAAGTGATAATCATGGCCCCAAAAGGGGCGGACCTTATGAAGCCAGCTCCGGTCACCCTGCACCGTATCGCACAGCTTCTTTTTGATGCCGGGATGCACCAGGATTCGCTCCACCTGCGGATAGCTCGCCGCCCGGCGAAGCAGGTTGGCGTGCGCCGCGGTCCAGCGGCTGTCGTCGACATAGAGGGAATCCTTCTTGATCATCGAGACCGCGCTGATCTTCTCACGCTCTTCCACGCTCATCCGGCGGTTCGGCATGGGCGTGAACCAGATGTCCGCATCGAGCCCGATCTGGTGCGAGGCGTGGCCCGTCAGCATCGGCCCGCCGCGGGGCTGCGAGATGTCGCCGATCAGGAGCCCGGACCAGCCGTCAGCCGCCGCGTCGCGCGAGAAGCGCTCGAGCAGCCGGATGAGATCAGGATGGCCCCAGCGCCGGTTGCGTGAGAGCCGCATGGCCTGCCAATGATCGCCATCGGGGGCGATCGCAATTCCCCCGGCAAAACAGCCCTTCGAATAGAAGCCGTAGGATGCCGGCGCCGCGGCTGCCGGCAATTTCTGCGCGCCGAAAAGATCTTTTGCCAGCGGTTCCGCCTTGGCCGGGTTAGCCCAGGCGAGGCCCAGCAGAAGGCCAGCCCCCATCAATCGCATCAAGGAAAAACGCCGCATCTTGCCTCCTTGCGAACCCCCTCGCCGAGGCCCCAAACTGGATACGAATCATAGCACATTTGCGGCGGCTTAGCCTCTCCAGACATTCTCACGCCACATAGAGGCCAGCGCCTCACGATAGCTTGAATAGCGCAGGCGATAGCCGGAGGTCTTCAGCTTGCCGTTCGAAACGCGCTTGCATTCGGAATAGAAGGAGCGCCCCATCGGACTTAAATTCGCCTCTTCGAACGGGATTTCCGGCGGCGGCTCGATGCCCATCAATCCGGCAGCGAAGGCCACTACATCCTGCGGCGGCGAGGGTTCGTCATCCGACAGGTTGAAGATGCCATCGGGTTTCGCACGCATCAAATAGCAGACAGCGCCCGCTATGTCGGCCACATGAATGCGGTTGAAAACCTGGCCCGGCTTGACGATGCGCCTTGCCGTTCCCTCAACGAGGTTCACGAATGCGTTACGGCCGGGTCCATAGATTCCCGGCAGCCGAAGTATCGTGACAGGGATGTTCCTGTCGCGACCGAAGGCGGTCCAGGCCCCCTCCGCTTCGAGGCGCCAGCGCGAGCGGGCCGAGGTGGGGCGGCACGGGCTCTCTTCGTCAACCCAGGCGCAGCCGTGGTCGCCATAAACGCCGACGGTCGAGAGATAGCAAATCCAGCGAAGCTCCGGCATCGTCTCGCCGCCAAGCCTGCGCAGGTCCGCCATCACGGGATCGCCACCCTTATCGGGCGCTATGGAGACCACAACACATGTCGCCTCCCGCAGGATGTCTGCCAGTTCCGGGCTGAATCCCTCGCCCGCGTAGAGAAGCGGCTCGATTCCTATGGCGGCAAATGCGGCCGCCTTTTCGGTACTGCGCGTGGTGCCCGCGACGAACTCCACCTCTTCGATCAGCTCGCGAGCGATCGCTTGGCCGCTATAGCCCGCGCCGAGAATGAGTGCGCGCGTCATCACGCGGGCACCTGCGGCAGGGCTTCTTCCCATTCCGCCAACACTTCGGGATCTTCTTCGGAAGACCGCAGAGCGAGCGCCAGCGCGGCAAAAACACGCCGCTCCATGAGCTGCGAAAGCGCCCAGACGGCGGCACCGCGAACCAACGGCGACGCGTCGTGCAGAAGCCTCTCGCAGGCCGGAACAAGCTCTTTCTCACCGGAATTGCCGGCTGCGATCAGGACATTGCGGATGAAGCGGTCGCGGCCGATCCGCTTAACCGGCGAGCCGGAAAAAAGGGTGCGGAACGCCGGGTCGTCGAGGTTCAGAAGATCGGCCAGGGCGGGAGCTTTCAGATCCTCCCGTGCCTGAAGTTTCGTTTCCGAGGCTTGCTGGGCGAACTTGTTCCATGGGCAGACTGCCAGGCAGTCGTCGCAGCCATAGATCCGGTTTCCCATCTTCGGGCGGAATTCACGGGGGATCGGCCCCTTGTGTTCGATGGTCAGGTAGGAAATGCATCGGCGCGCATCGAGCTGATAGGGCGCCGGAAACGCGTCGGTGGGGCAGATGTCGAGGCAGGCGCGGCAGGATCCGCAATGATCGACGTCCGGCAGGTCCGGCGCGATTTCGGCAGTCGTGAAGATCGAGCCGAGAAAGAGCCATGAGCCGAATTGGCGGCTGACCAGATTCGTATGCTTGCCTTGCCAGCCAAGCCCCGCTGCGGCGGCGAGGGGCTTCTCCATGACCGGTGCCGTATCGACAAAGACCTTCACGTCCTCGCCCGTTCTAGCGGCAATCTTTCCGGCGAGCTGCTTCAGCCTGCCCTTGATCACATCGTGGTAATCCCGATTGCGCGCATAGACGGAGATCGCACCCTTCTCCTTTCGGTCGAGAAGCGCGAGGGGATTTTCCTCCGGCCCGTAATTCATGCCGAGCATGATGATGGAGCGGACCTCCGGCCAGAGCGTGCGCGGATGAGCCCGCCGCATTGCGGTCTCCGCCATCCACTCCATTGTGCCGTGACGCCCCTTGCTCAGAAACTCGGCCAAACGTGCCGGGGCCGCTGGCATGCTATCGGGCGTCGTGAACGCAATCGCATCGAAACCGACGGCGCGCGCCTCCAGCTCGACAAAGGCGCGCAGCCGTTCCGGCTGGGCCTGCGCGGCACGCATCAGAAATCCAGGTCCGCGTAATGGGAGGCGGGTGACAGCCCGCGCACGCGGTCGTTGATGAGTGAGCGGAAGGAAGGCCGAGATTTCATGCGGCTATACCAATCGCGCGCCGCTTCGAACTCCCGCCACTCGATTTCGCCGAGATAATCGAGAACCGAAAGCGCGCCCGCCGCAGCCACATCGGCATAGGAGAGGCGCGGTCCCGCCAGCCAGTCACGCGTCGCGGCAAGCCAGTTGGTGTATTTCAGATGCTGGCGCACATTGGCGCGCGCGGCGCGAATGGCGGTGGAATCGGGCGAGCCGCCGCCCTCCCCGCCCATCAGAGGCTTGAGCGCCCGCTCACGCACCAGATGCTTGGTGACCTCATTGTCCATCTTGACCAGATACCAGTCCACCAGGCGCCGTATCTCTGCCCGCGCCATCGAGTCCTCGGCCATAAGCCGCCGCTGGCGCTGCAGAGCGCCACGTGTCTCGTCCACATATTCGGCGATGACTGTCGCGCCGACAATAGCGTGATCGCCCTCGGCCAGCAGCACCGGAATAGTGCCCGCCGGATTGAGCGCCAAGAACTCCTTGCGCCTCGCCCAAGGCCGCTCCTCGATAAGGGCAATCTCCTCGCCATACTCGCCGAAGGTCAGGCGGATGAAACGGCAGGAGGCATAAAGCGGATGGTGGAATAGCGTCAGCATTGTCGCACTACTCGGCTCTGGCCATTTTCTGGCCGCAACGGTAATCCTCAGATAGCCTGATTCCCAGGATCTCCGCCCGAGCTATAGGGGGAGACGCCAAGTCTGACAAGCAAACCCCGCAAGGAGAAATCGTGGCTGAACAGACCATCGCGGAAGCGCTCCTGCTCGGCATTCTGGAGGGACTTACCGAATTCATTCCCGTCTCCTCTACTGGTCATATCCTGCTCGCAGGCCATTTCCTCGGCTTCCAATCGACAGGCAAGGCCTTCGAAATCCTGATCCAGCTCGGCGCCATATTGGCGATCCTCAGCGTCTATGCGGGCCGGCTCTGGAAGATGCTCGTCGATCTGCCGCGCGATCCGGCGACGCGGCGCTTCGTGCTGGGCATTCTCATCGCTTTCCTTCCTGCCGCCGTCATCGGCGTTCTCGCCTATAAAATCATCAAAACGGTGCTTTTCGAGACGCCGTTGCTGATTTGCGTTATGCTTATCCTTGGCGGCATCGTCCTCCTTTGGGTCGATCGATGGGCCAGAAAGCCGATTTATCGCGACATCACGCAATTTCCCCTTTCCGTGTATCTGAAGATAGGCTTGTTCCAGTGTCTTGCCATGATCCCGGGCACATCCCGCTCGGGGTCCACCATTGTGGGCGCGCTGCTCCTGGGGGTCGACAAACGTGCTGCGGCGGAGTTTTCGTTCTTCCTCGCCATGCCGACAATGGCCGGAGCTTTCGCCTACGATCTCTACAAGAACTACGCGCAGCTCAGCGCGGCCGATCTGCAGATTATCGGAGTAGGTTTCATCGCCGCCTTTGTAGCGGCGCTGTTCGTGGTGCGCTCGCTGCTGAATTTCGTCTCGCGCCGCGGTTATGCGCTTTTCGGCTGGTGGCGAATCCTTGTCGGCGTGCTCGGTCTGGTCGCTCTTCTCGCCTGGGGCTAATAGCGGCCTTCAGTTTGCCGTCTTTGCCGACAAACAAGCTTGCGATATTCGCAAAGAGATAACTGCCGGCGGCCAGTCCTGACTTAGAAGAAGCCCACGATGCCTTCGCGGACAAGATTGAGCGCAAGCAGCGTCAGCCCGATCTTGAACCAGCGGCGAAAACTTTCTTCGGGAAGCTTTTCAAGAAGTCGGGTGCCGTAGATCGTGCCGAGATAACCCGAAGCGACCATCAGGAGAATGAGAGGGAGCCATTCTCCGAAAGCGAAGCCGGCGATTGCGAACACCACAACCTTCAGCGCGTGCTGCACCGTCATGCCTGCCGCATGGGTGGCGATCAGCGCCTTGCGATTATCGGGAATGAGATGCGCAAAGAAAGAGGACAAAAGCGGGCCGGTGGCGCCGAAAAACATGCTCAGAACCGCCAGGACCGTGCTGCCGACCGCCAGTCCCGCACTGCCGAGCTTTCCAAGGCCTGGAATCTTCGCCCAGGTGATTACGAGGACGAAGGTGCCCAGAACCAGTTTCAGGATGGCGTCGGGCAGTTGAACCACGAAAAACGCGCCGATGAGTGCGCCAAGAAGACTGCCCGCAACGAACGGCCAGACGATCTGATGGACGATATGGCTTCTCAGTTGCCAGGCGCGGCCCGTGTTCGAGCCAATCTGAATTGCACCATGCACGGGGATGAGCGCCGATACGGGAATGAACATCCCAAGCAGCGCCAGGAGCGCGACTCCGCCGCCGATGCCGAATGAGGCCGTGAGAGCCGATGTGAAGAAGCTGGCGATGATCAGGAGCGCGGCCGGGATCAGCCCCAGCCCATCCGGCAGGAACGCGGCGAAGGCGTTCACGCGCGACGCCTCACATCTGCGGCTGGGTGAATTGGCCAGCCGGCCGGTACGTCCAAAGATAGGTGGGCAATATGGTGGCAAGCGCATGGCGGGAAATCCCCAAGCCTTCGAGCGTCAATCCCCGGCGACTTGCTTCCTCCGAAACGACATTGTCCACTGCCAGCATGCGGACCTGATCGAGCGTCAGGAGCGGATTGGGAAGAAGACCCAGTACGCGGGCCTGCAGACGCGCCAGGGGCCATGGAACGGAGATGAAGGCCCGCTTGCGCTCGATTACCTCCAGCATTTCTTCCATGCATTCCCGGAAGGTAAGCACCTGGGGACCGCCCAACTCGTAGATCGCGCCTGGCTTGAGCGTGCCGTCCACGGAGCGCGCATAGACTTCGGCCACGTCGCCAACATAGACAGGCTGCAAGCGGTTACGTCCGCCCCCGACCAGCGGCAGAAAAGGCGAAAAGCGCGCCATATTGGCGAAGCGGTTGAAGAACTTGTCCTCCGGCCCGAAAATTATGGACGGGCGGATGACCACCGCATTCTTCACCGTTTCCAGCGCGGCCTGTTCTCCGGCGGCCTTCGTGCGGCCATAAGCGCTCGGAGAGTCCGGATCTGCGCCGATGGCGGAAGCCTGGGTGAGCCCGGCACCGGCGGCCCGTGCCGCTTCAGCGACCGCGCGCGCGCCATGCGCCTGAACGGCATCGAAGCGCTGCTTGCCCGCCTCGTACAGGATGCCCACCAGATTGATGACGTGATCGGCGCCTTCCACGGCGCGGTCCACGGACCATCGATAGCGGACATTCGCCTGTATCGCGTGAACCTGGCCCATATTGCCGAGGGTATTCACATGGATCGCGGTGTGCGGGTTGCGGCAGGCGACACGCACGCGATAACCTCTGTGCGTCAGCGCCCGCACCACATGCCGGCCAAGGAAGCCGGAGCCGCCGAACACGGTGACGAGCTTGGGTTTCTCGCTTATGATGGCCATCTACGTCTCGGGTCCTGGTTACGCTTTCAAGTGGCGCTTCTTAGCCCCTTTCGGGACAAAGGCAAAGAGCGCCCCGCTCCGCAGTTCATCCCCAGGCCGTTCCCACCCTCAAACTTGGAAAAATGTGTTGGAACGCCTATATTTTAGCCATATCTCGCTGCTGATTCGCAGCATCCCAAGACGCCCATGAGGGGCTCCTTCTAGCGAAAGTATTTAATGAGCGCTACGCCAGAAAGACTCACCGGCGAACCTGCCGAATACGGTGCAGAATCCATCAAGGTTCTCAAAGGCTTGGACGCCGTCCGCAAGCGGCCCGGTATGTATATCGGCGATACGGATGACGGTTCCGGCCTGCACCATATGGTCTACGAGGTGGTCGACAACGCCATCGACGAGGCGCTGGCGGGCTATGCCTCGCTGGTGACGGTCACTCTCAACCCCGATGGTTCCTGCACGGTCACGGACAATGGCCGGGGCATTCCGACCGATATCCACCCCGGAGAGGGTGTGTCGGCTGCAGAGGTCATCATGACGCAGCTGCATGCGGGCGGAAAGTTCGACCAGAATTCCTACAAGGTTTCAGGCGGCCTCCATGGCGTGGGCGTTTCCGTCGTCAATGCGCTTTCGACCTGGCTCAGGCTCAAGATCCGCCGCAAGGGCCAGATCCATGAGATGAGCTTCAGCAACGGCGTTCCCGATGCACCGCTCGCGGTGACCGGGGATGCGGGTGAAGAGACCGGCACGGAGGTGTCGTTCCTGCCCTCGCCCGAGACCTTCACCAAGACCGAGTTCGATTACGCAACGCTCGAACACCGCCTGCGCGAACTCGCCTTCCTCAATTCCGGCGTGCGGATCCTGCTGACCGATTGCCGTCATGCGGATGTAAAGAAGCAGGAATTCATGTTCGACGGCGGCATCGTCGAATTCGTGAAGTATCTCGATCGGGCGAAGAAGCCCCTGATCCCGGAACCGATCGCCATTTCCGGCGAGCGTGACGGGATTACGGTCGAGCTCGCCATGTGGTGGAACGATTCCTATCACGAGAACGTGCTGGCCTTCACCAACAACATCCCCCAGCGCGACGGCGGCACGCATATGGCGGGCTTCCGCGGAGCGCTCACGCGGCAGGTGACCTCCTATGCCGATGTTTCCGGCCTGACCAAGAAGGAAAAGGTGACGCTGACCGGCGACGACTGCCGTGAAGGTCTGAGCGCAGTGCTCTCGGTGAAGGTGCCGGATCCGAAGTTCTCCTCGCAGACAAAGGACAAGCTCGTTTCTTCCGAGGTCCGACCCGTTGTGGAAAGCCTCGTCAACGAGGCGCTCGGCACCTGGCTCGAGGAGCATCCCGGCGAAGCGAAGATCCTGGTCGGCAAGGTGGTGGAGGCGGCCGCCGCTCGCGAAGCGGCGCGCAAGGCCCGAGAACTCACCCGCCGCAAGGGTGCACTCGATATCACCTCTCTGCCCGGCAAGCTTGCAGATTGCCAGGAACGCGATCCGGCCAAATCGGAGCTCTTCATCGTCGAGGGTGACTCCGCCGGTGGCTCCGCCAAGAGCGGACGCTCGCGCAAGAACCAGGCGATCCTGCCGCTGCGCGGCAAGATCCTGAATGTGGAACGGGCTCGTTTCGACCGGATGCTATCCTCCGACATGATCGGGACGCTGATCACGGCGCTCGGCACTGGCATCGGCAAGGACGAGTTCAATGCCGAGAAGCTGCGCTACCACAAGATCATCATCATGACGGACGCGGATGTGGACGGCGCCCATATCCGCACGCTGCTGCTCACCTTCTTCTTCCGGCAGATGCCGGAGCTGATCGAACGCGGGCACCTCTATATCGCCCAGCCGCCGCTCTATAAGGTGACGCGCGGCAAGTCCGTTCAGTACATCAAGGACGAGTCCGCTTTCGAGGAATTCCTGATCGATACCGGGCTTGAGCAGGCCTCGCTCGAACTTTCCAACGGTGAAGTGCGCTCCGGCCAGGATCTCAAACAGGTTGTTGAAGAAGCCCGCGCCATCCGCTCGCTCATCAACGGGCTCCACACGCGCTATGATCGCGCCGTCGTGGAACAGGCTGCCATTGCCGGGGCGCTCAATGCTGCGATTCTGGCCGATCCAGGCCGGGCGGAAGCTGCCGCAACCGAAGTTGCGGGTCGGCTCGACATCATTTCGGAAGAGACCGAACGCGGATGGCAGGGCCGGGTGAACCCCTCCAACGAGGGCACCGGCGGGTATCTGTTCGAGCGCACCGTCCGCGGGGTTCGTGACGTGGTTATCCTGGACGCCGCGCTCATCGGCTCCGCCGACGCACGCGCCATCGACCGCTATGCGGCTCGCCTTCAGGAGATCTATTCCAAGCCACCGGTGCTCAAGCGGAATGACAAGTCCGAGGTGATCTCCGGCCCGATGGCGCTGCTCGACGCTGTTTTCGCCACCGGCCGGAAGGGGCTGACCATGCAGCGTTACAAAGGCTTGGGCGAAATGAATGCCGAGCAGCTCTGGGAAACGACCCTCGATCCGGACGCGCGCTCCCTCCTGCAGGTGAAGGTGACGGACGCCACGGATGCCGACGCCCTCTTCGCCCGCCTGATGGGTGACGAAGTGGAGCCGCGTCGGGAGTTCATTCAGGAGAATGCCCTTTCGGTGGCCAATCTCGACGTCTAGGCGTCAGTACTGCCGTAGGATGCCTAGCGAATGCGCGCGGGCATCCTTATACCCCCGGCGCACCGTCCAGCGGAGTTAGTCATGCACGAGGATCGACTGGTAAAACTGGAAATTCTCGCTGCTGAGCAGGAAAGGGCGCTTGGAGAACTTTCCGATCAGATCGCCCTGCAGTGGGAGCAGATCGAACGGATGCAGAGGAAGCTCGACCGGCTGACGGAACGTTTTCTGGCGCTTGAGGAACGCACGGCGCCGGAAATTCCGGTTAGCAAACCTCCGCACTGGTGATCTGCGCCGGCTTGTCCGGTGCAATGTTCTGGCCCGCTAACCCGCAGGATGAGGCGAGGCTGGCATTCCTGGCAGCCTTGCAAACGCCAGTTGGATGGCGTCGTCCATCGGCAGCGCCGGGGAGAACAGAAAACCCTGAGCTGTCTTGCAGCCGAGATCACGCAGGGTCTGGCAATCCTCTTCCGTCTCGACCCCCTCTGCCATGACCTCGATTTCCAAGGCCAGGCTGAGATCGATCACGGTTTTGACGAGCAACTGATCGTCCGGCGACATTGAGATGCCGCCAATGAAATCCTTGTCGATCTTCACTTTCCGGATCCGGCTGCTCTTCAGCCAGGCGAGGGTCGAGAACCCGGTACCGAAATCGTCCAGAGCGATTGAAACGCCGCTGTCCGAAAGGCGCTTCAACTTACCGCCGATCCGAAGGCGATCGACCGGCGCCTCTTCGGTGATTTCGATTTCCAGCATGGGAGCGGGCAGTTTCCGTTCCCTCAGCCCGGAAATGATCATTTCATCGACATTGCTGTTCTCGATCTCACGCGGCGAAAGATTCATGGCCACGCGAAGCTCGGGCAGCCCCACCGCCCGAAGCCGTTCCATCATCTTGCAGCAGTTGCCGAAAACGGTTTCCGTGAGCTGCAAGAGCAAACCCATCTTCCGCGCCGCCTCCACCATTTCCGGCGGTGAGATCTCACCGTGGCGCGGGTGGCGCCAGCGCAGCAGCGCCTCGAAGCCGATCACCACTCCAGTCTCCAGACTGACGATCGGCTGGAACGAGTTGCCGAGTTCTCCCTTCTCGATGGCGCCTGGAAGATCGCGCTCGACGCACTGCCGGCGCTCGAGTTCCCGCTGAAGATGACCGTCGAACTCGCAGCACTCGTTCCTTCCGCGCCTTTTTGCTGCGTAAAGCGCCATATCGGCGCGAAGCAGCATCTCCGTCAGGGTTGGCGTATCGGATCTGTATATTCCCACGCATGCACCGACGCGCACGGAAGCCACTGGGGGGTAAGGTTTGGCAATCGCGCCGATAATATCCTGCGCGAGCCGGCGCGGCTCCTGAGCGGCCTTTTCCGGATAAAGAAGGACGAACTCGTCGCCGCCGATGCGTGCCAGCATCGATCCTGCGGGGGCTTGTTTGGATATCCGGTGGGCGATCCTGACAAGCAGATCGTCGCCGACCTTATGGCCATAGGTGTCGTTCACCGACTTGAAGCCGTCCAGATCGATCAACATCGCCACGAACGGCCCATCGGAGCGGGCGAGCTTATCGATGGCATGTTCGAGACCACGCCTGTTGAGCAGCCCGCTCAGGGGATCCTGACGCGAGCTTTGCTCCATTTCGCCGGCGAGCTGTTCCGCCTCGTGCCTCAGGCGGCTTGCTTCAATGAACCGCGCCTGCCCGAGCAAGGTGCCTCGAGCCAGACCAGCGAGAAAGAGCACGACGGAGAACACGAGGACATGCGTTTCGAACCCGCCCTGCGGCAATAGGCATGCCGCGGCGACGACGAGCGGCGGGGCTATGAAGTAAATGGGAACCGCTGCGCAGGAAGAACCATACACCACCGCTCCAGCCGATATTCCGGCAAGGATGATCAGATGCACCTCGGATTGGGGAGAAGTGTAGCCATCCGTCAAAAAAGCAAGAAAGGACCAGGCTATACCGGAGAGGAAGGCAAGGAGCTTGAAGCGTGTGAGACTTGTGGAAATTTCCGACAGATCAGTTTCCTGCCCCACCCCCTCGTCCCGGAGCGAAAGCGCAAGCACGATGCGCGTGCCGTTGATCACGGTGACGGCAAGAAACCATATGAGGGCGGGAAGAATGGCCGGGCTGGAAACGAAATGAATCGACAGGATCAGCGCCGAAAGGATGGTGCTGATCGGTATGGAAAAGAAAATACCACTCCGGATATCAAGAAGCTGATCCCGAAGTATCTTGACCCTCAAGATGTCCGGATCTCCGGACGCCGAATAGTGGCCGCTTCGCTCCATTCGGGATCTCAAACCTTCACGCGATTTGGCCAGCCCCTATATGGCTAACCCACAATATCGAAAGTCCTAAATTGACGGACAAGATTAAATCACCTTTAAGGCAGCCCGATCTCGCGGAAATATTTGGTTCGCGTTGAAACCGAATAAGTAAGCCCCGCGTGGTTTGCACGCGGGGCTCTGAAGGCTGGCATCGGTTCGAAGTTCTGATCGAACTTCCGCAGCGATGTTCAGGTCGGCTGCCTGCAGTACCGCAAGTCCGAACGGACGCGCGGCACTGCCAGCGGGAGAATTACTCCTTGCCTCCGCTCTGCTTCTTGAGCGCAGCGCCAAGAATATCGCCCAGGGAAGCGCCGGAGTCGGTCGAGCCGTACTGAGCCACGGCCTCCTTCTCCTCGGCGATTTCCAGCGCCTTGATGGACACTGCGATCTTGCGCGTCTTCTTATCGAAGGAGATCACGCGGGCATCCACCTTCTGGCCCACCGCAAAGCGCTCGGGGCGCTGCTCGTCGCGATCGCGCGACAGGTCGGAGCGCTTGATGAACGCGTCGAGGTCGTGATCGACCAGGCGCACCTCGATGCCGCCGTCCTTGATGGCGGTAACTTCGCAGGTGACCACCGCGTTCTTGCGGAGTTCGCCGGAAGCGACCGCTTCGCCGACAACGTCACGGCCGAGTTGCTTGATGCCGAGCGATATGCGCTCCTTCTCGATGTCCACATCGAGAACCTGCGCCTTCACCACGTCGCCGCGGTTGTACTCCTCGATCACCTGCTCGCCAGGACGTGACCAGTCGAGGTCCGACAGGTGCACCATGCCGTCCACATCGCCTTCGAGGCCGATGAACAGGCCGAACTCGGTCTTGTTCTTGACCTCGCCCTCGACCACCGATCCAACCGGATGGTTGCGGGCGAAGGCTTCCCACGGGTTCTCCAGCGTCTGCTTGAGACCGAGCGAAATGCGACGCTTGACCGGGTCGACCTCGAGTACGACCACCTCGACTTCCTGCGTCGTGGACAGGATCTTGCCGGGGTGCACGTTCTTCTTGGTCCAGGACATCTCGGAAACGTGGATGAGGCCCTCGATGCCCGGCTCCAGCTCTACGAAGGCGCCGTAGTCGGTGATGTTGGTGACGCGGCCCTGCACCTTCTTGCCCAGCGGATACTTCGCGCCGATGCCTTCCCACGGGTCGGCTTCGAGCTGCTTCATGCCGAGCGAGATGCGGTGCGTTTCCTGGTTGATGCGGATGATCTGCACCTTCACCGTCTGACCGATATTCAGAATCTCGGTCGGATGGTTGACGCGCCTCCATGCCATGTCGGTGACGTGCAGCAGGCCGTCGATGCCACCCAGATCCACGAAGGCACCATAGTCGGTGATGTTCTTGACCACACCCTCGACCACCTGGCCTTCCTCGAGGTTCTGCACGATCTCCGAGCGCTGCTCGGCGCGGCTCTCCTCGAGCACGGTACGGCGGGACACGACGATATTGCCGCGACGCTTGTCCATCTTGAGGATTTCGAAGGGCTGCGGCGTGTGCATGAGCGGGGAAACATCGCGGATCGGCCGGATGTCCACCTGGCTGCGCGGCAGGAAGGCCACGGCCCCATCCAGATCGACGGTGAAACCGCCCTTGACCTGGTTGAAGATGACGCCTTCGACGCGCTCACCCTTGTTGAACTTCTCCTCGAGCTTGGTCCAGCTCTCCTCGCGGCGCGCCTTCTCGCGCGACAGGATGGCCTCGCCCAGCGCATTCTCGATGCGCTCGACATAGACCTCGACCTCGTCACCGGGCTTGAGCTGGCCGTCCTTGGCCTTGGCGCCGAATTCCTTGAGCGGGACGCGGCCTTCGACCTTCAGGCCAACATCGATGATGGCCATGTCCTTTTCGATTGCGGTGATGGTGCCCTTGACGACGGATCCCTCGACGGCATCGCGCTCGGAAAAGGATTCTTCGAGAAGGCTCGCGAAATCATCGCGAGAGGGGTTAAGTTGCGACATTGAATCTCCTGAAAATACCCTGACATGCAGGGCGAGCGCCGGGCGGTTAGCGTTGCATCTGGCCTTGCCCAAGCATCCGGCCCTTTCGGGCCAAGGCCGCGTTCTGCGGCAAATCCGGCGCAGGGGATGCGGGCAGACCTGTTCATCAATATCGAAAAAGCGCCTGCCGCTTCCTTCCGGGAAGTTGCCAGCGCCGCTTTCGATCAGGCTTTGCTTCTCCTTGCCAGCTCCTTCTCCACGAAAGCGCGAGCAGTGAGAAACGCCGTTTCTATATCCATTTCGCTGGTATCTAGCAAGTGCGCGTCAGGGGCAGGCTTGAGCGGGCTGTCTGTTCGGCTCATGTCCCTGGCGTCACGTCTTTCCACATCGGCGAGGATATCGGCATATTCGGCCTGCCCCCCACCGGCCAGGATCTCGCGCCAGCGACGATCGGCCCGCACGGGAGCGGTCGCCGTTATATATAGTTTCACGTCGGCGTCAGGGCAAACGACGGTGCCGATATCGCGGCCGTCGAGCACGGCACCCGGGGCCCGACGTGCAAACTCCCGCTGCTTTTCGACAAGCGCGCGGCGCACAGATGGCATGACCGCTATTCTCGACGCTGCCTCGCCCACCTCGTGCGTGGAGAGCACGTCGCGGTCCAGTTTCGCCAGGTCGACGGCCAAGGCAACCTTCTGCGCCTCCGCTTCGTCGTCGAGCGGAAGGCCGGCGTCAAGCAGCGCCTTGGCAACGGCCCTGTAGGTCAGGCCCGTGTCGAGATGGTCGAGGCCGAAATGCTCGGCCAGCCGGCGCGCGAGCGTGCCCTTGCCTGAAGCGGCGGGTCCGTCAATGGCGATGACCAGGTACCCCGCCATCATACGGACCGCGTTATTCCGCCGTCGATGCGGATGTTCTGGCCGGTGATATAGCTCGACCTCTCGGACGCCAGGAACAGGATGAGTTCGGCCACTTCTTCCGCCGTGCCGTAGCGCTTCATCGGAATGCGGCTGCGGCGCTCCTCCTTTTCCGGCAGGCTATCAACGAAGCCGGGAAGCACATTGTTCATGCGTATGTTGTCGGATGCGTATTTGTCGGCAAACAGCTTGGTGAAGGCTGCAAGGCCCGAACGGAAAACCCCCGAAGTGGGGAAATCCGCCTCGGGCTCGAAGACGGCATAGGTCGATATGTTGACGATTGCGCCGGATTTCTGCGCCTGCATCACAGGCGTGACGAGGCGGGCGATACGAATGACGTTGAGCAGGTAGAATTCCATGCCGAGCTGCCAGTCGGCATCGGAAATCTCAAGCAGATCGCCCTTCGGCCCATGACCGGCGCTATTGACCACCGCATCGATCCTCCCGAAGCGATCGAGGACCGATGCCGTAAAGCGTTGCAGATCCTCGACGGACCGGTTCGATCCGGTGAAGCCCAAGCCGCCGAGTTCCTTTGCGAGTGCCTCACCTTTGCCGGAGGAGGAGAGTACGGCCACCGAAAACCCGTCTTCCGCCATCCTGCGAGCAGCCGCAGCTCCCATACCGCTGCCGCCGCCGACGATCATCGCCACTTTCGCGTCCGTCATGGTCTCTCGCCTAGTGCTCGATTTCTGCGCCCAGCCCAGTCATCAGGTCCATGAATTCCGGAAAGCTCGTCGCGATCATGGACTGATCGTCGATAGCAACCGGCTCGTCCGTCGCAAGGCCGAAGACCAGAAACGCCATCGCGATCCGGTGGTCGAGATAAGTGGCCACTGTGCCGCCGCCAAATCCCTTTCCGTCCGGTCTTCCGCGCACTGCAAGCGTGTCTTTTCCCTCTGTGCAGTCGACGCCGTTTGCCTTGAGCCCTTCGGCCACCGCGGTCAGCCGGTCCGACTCCTTCACGCGTAGCTCCTCGATGCCGAGCATCAGCGTCTCGCCCTCGGCGAAGCTCGCCGCCACGGCCAGAACCGGATATTCGTCAATCATGAAAGGTGCACGCTCTGCAGGCACCGTCACGCCCGTGAGGTTCGAAGAGCGAACGCGGAGATCCGCCACTTCCTCGCCACCTGCAGAGCGCCGATTAAGAAGCTCGATATCGGCCCCCATTTCCTGCAGCGTCAAGATCAGGCCGCTGCGTGTCGGGTTCATCAGCACGTTCTCGATCGCAATCTCGGAGCCCGGCACGATGAGAGCGGCGACCAGCGGGAATGCCGCGGAGGACGGGTCGCCGGGAACGGCGATCTCCTGCCCTGCTAGCCTGCCCTGCCCCTGGATCCGGATATGACGCGCGCCTTCGGCATCCACCTCGATCTCGATTTCGGCGCCAAAGCCCGCCAGCATCTTCTCCGTGTGGTCGCGCGTCATCACCGGCTCGATCACGGTGGTGACGCCCGGCGCATTGAGGCCCGCCAGCAGAACGGCCGATTTCACCTGCGCCGAGGCCATGGGAACGCGATAGGTGATCGGGGCGGCATGTTTCGGACCTCGCAGCGTGATCGGCATGCGGTCGCCGGACGCCGCTTCCAGCACCTGCGTTCCCATCTGGCGGAGCGGATCGAGCACGCGGGCCATCGGGCGTTTCGATAGGGAAGCGTCGCCGATGAAGCGGGTCGTCATATCATACGTGCCGACAAGCCCCATTGTGAGCCGCGAGCCGGTGCCGGCATTGCCGAAGTCGAAGGGCGCCTCTGGTTCCAGCAGGCATCCGTTGCCGACCCCCTGGATGATCCATGTCCCGTCGCGCCGCTCGATGAGCGCACCCATCGCCTTCATGGCCTCGGCCGTGCGCAAGACGTCCTCGCCTTCCAGAAGGCCGGTGATGCGTGTTTCCCCGGAGGCAAGCCCGCCGAACATCAGTGAGCGGTGCGAGATGGATTTGTCTCCCGGAACGCGCACTTGGCCAGAAAGGGCTCGCGATCGGCGGCTCAGCGCTGGATGGCGCGGTAAATGATGTGTCATGGCTTTCTCCAGGCGGCATGCTTGCCGAGGCTCTAGCATGTTGAAAATGACCGGTCATCCCCCAAGAACAGGGCTTGCGCATCGCCTTCGACTCGGGCCTTCATTAGGCTTTGACAGGCGCGCGATCTGTAGCTATGGGACCCAAAACACGGCAAGTGGCGGCAGGCGCCGCTCCGCCGGATTGCCGGTTCATCGGGCCGGCCAGGAAAGACAAGAGGCAAAACGGTGGCTAAACCCGAACTCGGCACGAAACGCATATGCCCGGAGACGGGCCGAAAATTCTATGATCTGAATAGGGATCCGATCGTATCGCCCTATACCGGCATCTCCTATCCGCGCAGCTATTTCGAATCCGGTGCGGAGGTGATGGAGGAAGAGGACGATCTGGAGGACAAGGAACTCGACGTCGAAGAGGGCGCGGAGATCGTCTCGCTGGAAGATGCAGACGAAGAGGCAAAGGGCGATGACGCCGACCTGCCGGATCTGGACGAAGACGTCGACCTCGGCGATGACGACGATACTTTCCTCGAGGAGGAAGAGGAAGATGATGACGACGTTACCGGCATCATCGGCGTCGGCGACGAGGACGAGGAACATTAAGCGGAAAAAATGATCAAGCCCGCGTCATATGCGGGCTTGATTCCGGCGGCGGTCGGGTTTAGAAGCCGCCAGCAACTTCGGTGATCCTAAACCGAAGAGACCTCTTCCGCCGGAGACGGCGGTGGCCTGAACGGGCCAAGTGTGGGGCCATAGCTCAGTTGGGAGAGCGCTTGAATGGCATTCAAGAGGTCAGGGGTTCGACTCCCCTTGGCTCCACCAATTTCTCACCGCAATTCTGATCGCTAACCGGCAGGCTCAGTCATGTGCCGGGCCAGCAAGCGCTGAGTGTCTGCCCGTCCCCCCCGAGAAACGTTATTTTCCCTGGAAGGAAGGACGGCGCTTCTGGAGGAAGGCACTGAGTCCTTCCTGGAAATCCTCGCTGTCATAAACCTTCCGGCGCAGATCCTCGATGTGTTCGAAGATTTGCGCGGCGATCGGCTCATAATCGCTGAGAACCGTCAGTTGCTCCTTGACGACCGCTATAGCCAAAGGTGCCTTGGTGCAGATTTCCTGAGCCATGGCGAACGTGAAATTGTCTATGTCGGTTGAGGAGACAAGATGATTCACGATTCCCCACCGGGCCGAGTCCTGCGCCTTTATGGGAGCGGCCGTGAAGAACATTTCCTTGATCAGATTGAGCGGCAGCCGTCCTATGAAATGAAGTAGACCGGCGGTGTTGTAGGGCAGGCCCAGATTGGCCGGGGTGATCGCAAAGCTCGCCGTCTCGTCGGCGATCACGATGTCGCAGGACATCACGAGATCGAAGGCTCCGCCCCACACGGACCCTTGCACCATGGCGATGACGGGTGCCGGAAAGTTCCGGATGGCCCGGAGCGCGACCTCAAGCGGATCTCCATAAGCGAGCGGGTCGGATTTATCGTGCGCCAGCTCAGTGACATCGTGCCCGGCGGACCAAACCTTGACGTCCTGCTCAGCCCGCAAGATCACGGCCCTCACCTTTCCTGAAAATCCCTGCAGACCATCGACCAAGCCCCTGAGCAGCTCCCGGCTGAGAGCGTTGCGCTTGGCATAATTGTCCAGGGTGAGGATACCCACTTCGCCCCGAAGCTCCGAATGGACGAGTTCCTGGGACACAGTAGCGCTACTCATCGGATTCTCCTGCGATCTCAGCGAGAATGGAGCTCCTGTCGGCATCGAGGCCCGGCGCGGGCCGGAACGTTGTCGGCTCTGCCATGCCCACGATTTTGATCGGGTTTCCGGCGACTTTGATCTGCCCTGCGACTGGGTCATTCACGGACACCACCATATGGCGCGCCGCCACCTGCGGATCCGCCATCACATGCGGTATGTCGTTGATCCTTGAGCAAGGCACACCCTTGGCATCCAAGGCGTCGATCCAGTCGGACACCGTCCTGCTCGCAAGCGCCTTCTCGATCTCGGTCTGAAGCGCATCGACATTATCGTGGCGCAGATCGTTGGTCTTGAAGCGCGGGTCCGTTGCTAGATCCGGACGCCCCAACACCTCCGTCAACAAGCCGAAAAGATGGTCGTTGCCAGCGGCGATAATGAAGTGACCGTCCTTCGCCTTATAGGCTTGAAAGGGAGCAACGGTGGGATGTCGGGTCCCAAGGCGTCCCGGGATAACACCTGTCTTGGCGTAGCTGGTGATTGCGTCCTCCAGGATCGCGACCTGGCAATCAAGCATGGCTATATCGATCTTGCAGCCCTTGCCCGTGATCGTACGCCGATAGAGCGCCGCGTTAATGCCGATGGCAAGATAGAGACCTGCTGCCATATCGCCGATCGAAACACCCACCCGTGCCGGCGGGGAATCCGGATATCCCGTCAAGCTCATGATGCCGCCCATTCCCTGGACGACGATGTCGTAGGCGGCTCTCTGCGAGAATGGCCCGCTATCGCCAAAGCCCGATGCCGCGCCATAGACGAGGCGGGGATAGCGCGCGTGAAGCACATCCCATCCGAGGCCGAGCTTTTCCATGGTTCCCGGACGGTAGTTTTCAACCAAGACATCCGCCTTTGCCGCGAGCTTGTGAAAGATGGCAAGGTCACCGGCGTTCTTCAGGTTGAGCGCTATGCTCTCCTTGTTGCAGTTGATGGCGGAATAATAGAGTGACTTGCCGTTGCTGAACGGCCCGAATGCACGAGAATCATCGCCGGTGCCCGGGATTTCCACTTTGATGACCCGGGCGCCAAGATTGGCAAGGATCATCGTCGCAAACGGTCCCGCCAGGACACGCGAAAGGTCGAGAATTGTTATGCCTTTAAGAAGGCCATCGGTAACTTGCGGCGCCATACTCATTAAAATACGTCCTAAAATAAACAATAATACAGCAGGCGCTGACCTGATTATACATCAGCCTTGCCGCCGATTACGATGCCTCTCGGGTATTAAAACCAAACTTCCCCAGTCGATAAATTGATAGAGGACTTCGCATACAATCTTTGTTTTGAGACCGGCCAACAAAATTGGCAACAATATTGAATTTATGGAGACACCCAAAAAAAGGCAGCGATGGTCAGAAATGAAAGGACAGTGCTGAAAAATAATATTGATGCCATCTGCTGCTCAGCCACGCCATATCGAACGGCTAGCGCAAGGCCCACCACAACAACCGGTAGCGCGAGGGTAACGACAATCTCACGCACGGGATTTGCCTCAAAGCTCAGAAGAAGCATCGCCACCAGACTCGCTGCCGGAACGATTATGTTACGCCCTGCAACCAGCAGTGCAGCCTCGGTACCGACTGTGATGCGGATGGAATAAAGGTAAATCCCGCACCCAAACAGTGCCACTCCGCCCGTCGTGTTGCCAAGCAGCAGGAAGGATTGCCGAAGCGGTAAGGGAAGCTGCAAGCCAGTGAGTACGAACACAACGGCCAACAGGGGCGCCCAAACCAGCGGTTGGCGGAGCGCGTGGATGATCTCGCCACTCAGTTCCGAACCGTTTTCCGAAGCGGGTGACGTTTTCGCCCTGCCGGCAGCGAGCAAGATCATGGTCGTGGGGAGAAGTATCAAACTGAACACCATACCTACGACCGCAATCAGAATGGTGTGCTCATTTCCGAAAAGGTGACCCAGCACCGGTACGCCAACGAAGGTGGAAGGAGTTGACACCATCAGCGACTGTAGGGACGCAGTCATGATGTCCCGTTTGAATATGATCCGAGAGAGAAAGAGGACGATGCCGTAGGCTGCCACCATGGCCACGGCAATCGTTAACGCCAGGCTCCATTGCGCGGCAATCTGTTGACGGGGCATTGCCAGCAGTCCGCTGAAAAGGGTGATCGGAAGAGCATACGACATCACCATCTGGATGAGCACAGCCGCTCGCTTGATGTCGAAGTCGTGATGCCAGCCAGCAAAATACCCCAACAACAATGTGACAATAACTGGCAGAATCGCCGCGATAAGATCCGAGGCCATTTAAAATCTCTCAAATAAAGCGGAAATAGCAGCGTTTCGACGCCGCTCTATAGATCTTGGCATCCGCCGTTGGTCAGCCCCTAAATGCATCAGCCTTTTCCAACGCAGCCAAAAATCGTTTGCGAAATCGATTACCGCAATCGAAAGTTCTCCGCGAATAACCGCTTCATTACCTGCACGCGGCGACGATTATTCAGATGCCGCAGGAGCTGCGCGACGAAATCATCGGTTTTCAAAAAATGTTGACCTTCAAAGAATTAATCCGCTAGCGTGGCATATGCCTTATCGTCGCAAAGCAAAAGAAGCAGGCATCTTCAACCCGGCGGAGGTCGAGCTCCTCGGGCGCGTCTTCGATAAGACTGGCGTGCCGGGGGAAAGCGAGCACGAGCGCGAGACACGCGCCTCCCGCATACTCGGCTATTACCTCGCCGGGATTACCGACGAAGAGGAACTGACCACGCTCGCGAAACAGGCGTTGGGCCGCTAGCGCCAGACAGTCAGAACGAAGCCCTAATTTGCCGAGCAGCCACGACAATCAGGATGTCATGGCTGGCCATCGTCCAAATGACGTCAGCTGAAAGGGCGTCGGGAAAGAAGCTCCCCGACGCCACGCGTATCAATCGTAGAGAACGGCGGCGATCTCCGGGTCGTCTATATTGTTCTTGTCGTAATAGTAGAAGCCCGTATCGATCTCCTTCTGGACCGGCTCGCCCTTAGCGGCTGCTACGGCAGCCTTTACCGTCTCGTAGCCGATTCCCACCGGGTTCTGGGTGATGGCGCCGGCCATAAGCCCGTCTTTGATCGCCTGCTTCTGCTGAGCGCCTGAATCGTAGCCGATGACCACCACGTCCGTCCGGTTCATTTCACGCACGCCGTTGACGACGCCGATCGCGGAGCCTTCATTTGCGCCGAAGATTCCCTTCAGGTCCGGATTGGCCTGCAGGATCGACTTGGTGATCTCCGTCGATTTCAGGTGATCTCCGCCGCCATACTGCACGGTGACGATCTCGATATCGGGGTATTTCTCCTCAACCTGCTTCTGGAAGCCTTCGACACGATCGATGCCGGTTCGGCTGGTCTGGTCGTGGGCGACGATCGCCACCTTGCCACTGCCACCGATCAGTTCCGCCATCTTGTCGGCGGCGAGTGCTGCCGCGGCAAGATTGTCCGTGGCCGCAGTGGCCGTCGGGATATCGCTGTCGACGCCCGAGTCGAAGGCGATGATCGGGATGCCCGCCTCGTCCGCCTGCTTCAAGAGCGGAATAGCCGCCTGGCTGTCGAGGGCCGCAAAGCCGATCGCCGCCGGCTTCTTGGCAAGTGCGGCCGAGAGCATGTCGATCTGCCGGTCGACCATGGTTTCATTATCCGGGCCCTCGAAGGTGACCTCCACACCGAGTTCGGCGGCGGCCTTGTCGGCCCCGGCCTTCACGGCCTGCCAGAACTGGTGCTGGAACCCCTTCGAGATGAGGGCGATATACATCTTGTCCTGCGAGCTGGCGGAAAATCCGCTCGCCAGCAGGGCCGCGGCGCTGATGGCGCCTAGGAACAATCGTCTCGTGAACATGTCTCCTCCACTTGGTTCTTCTTCGGATTGGAAGCCTCGGGGCCTGGAGCCCTTCTCGTTGATTCAAACGGTTCTTCGTCTCCGCATCATGTCGATATAGACGGCCAGGATGATGATCGCGCCGGTGACCACCGTCTGCCATTCCTGGGTGACGGAAAGGATGCGCAGTCCATTTGTGAGCACCGACATGATGAGCGCGCCGATCAGCGTGCCAAGGATCGTGCCGCGGCCGCCGGCAAGCGACGTCCCGCCGATCACGACCGCGGCGATCGCCTCCAGCTCGTAGCCGAGACCGAGCGCCGGCTGGGCGGAATTGAGCCGAGAAGCGATCAACAGGCCCGCAATGCCGCATATGCCGCCCGCAAGCGCGTAGACGGCCATCTTCCACGCGTCGACATTGACGCCGGAAAGGCGCACCGCCTCCTCATTCGACCCGAGCGCGAAGGTGTAGCGGCCGAGCACCGTGCGGCCGAGGATATAGCTCGCGCCGATTGCCACCAGGAAAAGGATGAGCACGCCGTTCGGGACGGGCAGCGCCGGAATGACGGCGCCTATGACCGAACCGCTGGCGATCTCGGTGAAACCCGGCGTGTCGTTGAAGTAAATGGGCCGCGTGCCCGAAATCACCAGCGACAACCCTTTCAGCATCAGCATCATGCCGAGCGTGGCAATGAAGGGCGGGATCTTCATCTTGGCGATGAAGGTGCCGGAGGTGAGCCCGCAGAGGGCGCCCGCCGCGACCGCCGCGAGGATGCCGAGCGGCATGGGCATGCCCCAATAGGTGAGCACGACGCCGGCGATGACTGCGCAGAAGGTCATCAGCGTGCCGACGGACAGATCGATGCCGCCGGTGATGATGACAAGCGTCGCCGCAACCGCCAGCACGCCATTCACCGAAGTCGCCTGCAGGATGGCAATGATGTTCGACATCTGCATGAAATTCGGAGAGGCGAGCGAAAACCCCACCAGGAGGATGATGAGGCTCGCGAAGGCAAGCAGTCGCTGATGCGCGCCGGAAGCGAAGAGGCGGGCGGCAAGACGCGGGCGCGGTGCTGCTTCGACAGTGCTCATGGGGCGGCTTCCGTCGGTATCATGGCGCTCTCGCGCAGGGTTGCCAAATGCATGATCTCCTCCTGGCTCGTTCCCGGCCCGCCGGGCAGGATGCCGGTCAGCCGCCCCTCGCACATCACGGCGATGCGATGGCTGAGGCGAAGTATCTCCGGCAGCTCGGACGATATGACGATGATGGCGCGCCCCTGGGCAGCGAGGCTTGCCAGAAGCTTGTAGATTTCGCTCTTGGCGCCGACATCGATGCCGCGGGTCGGTTCATCGAAAATCAGCACGTCGCAATCGCGCAGCAGCCATTTGGCGATGACCACCTTCTGCTGGTTGCCGCCCGAGAGGAACCGCACCTCCTGGCGGTCGGAAGGGGTGCGGATCGAAAGCTGCGCGATGTAGCGCTCGGCCACTTTCCGCATATCGCCTTCGTCGATGGCACCGACGCCCCGCGTGAAACGCTTCATGCTGGCCATGGCAATATTGGCGCGCACATCCATGCCGAGACAAAGGCCAAAGCGCTTCCTGTCCTCCGACAGATAACCGATGCCCGCGCGCACTGCGTCCGTAGGCGTTCGGATATCGCAAAGCTTTCCGTTGACGCGGATCTCGCCGGCATCGCGCGGGTCGGCTCCGAAGATGGCCCGCGCCACCTCGGTTCGGCCCGCGCCCATGAGCCCGGCAAAGCCCAGAATCTCACCCTTCCTGACCTTGAAGCTCACATTGCGGATCTCCCGCCCGCGGCTCAGGCCACGCACGTCCAGGGCGATTTCTGCACCGCTCAGATCGGGGATCTCCACCGTCGTGTCCGTGAGTGCGCGGCCCACCATCATGGCAATGATGCGGCTCGTCGGCGTGTCGGCAGCCGAGACGGTCCCTACATATTGACCGTCGCGCATCACCGTCACGCGGTCGGCGATCTCCTTCAGCTCGTCCATCTTGTGCGAGATATAGACAATGCCGACGCCATCCGCCTTCAGCCGGCGGATGATGACGAAGAGTTCCTCGATCTCGGCCTTGTTCAGCGCCGCGGTCGGCTCGTCCATGATGAGTACGCGCGCATTGAACGACAGCGCCTTGGCGATTTCCACCATCTGCTGCTTGGCGATGGTGAGGTTTCCCACCAGCGCGCGCGGATCGAGCGAGAGGTTCATGGAAGCAAAGATCTCGGCCGCTTGCCGGGTCAACTGCGCCTCGTCGATTCTGCCGAAGCGCAGGCGCGGCTCGCGGCCGATGAAGATATTCTGTGCGGTGATCAGATCATTCATCAGGCTCAGTTCCTGGTGAATGATGCTGATGCCCAGATCCTGCGCGGCGCGTGGGCTCACGATCTCCTTCGGCTCGCCATCGATCAGGATCGTGCCGTCGTCCTTGTGGTAGATACCGGCGAGGATCTTCATCAGCGTGGATTTGCCCGCGCCGTTCTCGCCCATGAGGGCGTGCACCTCGCCCGGCAGAAGTTCGAAATGCACCTGCTTCAGCGCGTGGACGCCCGGAAAATGCTTTTCGATACCGCTCATCGTGACGACGGGCACGCGCGGGGTGTCGGATACCGACGCACCCAGTGCGGAAGAATGCGCGCTCATGCTGCCTCCCTTGGGTGCGGGCATGGGCGCGGAAACGGCTGCACGGCGGATGAAGCCATCCGCCTCCCGTCCGAATGCATCTGCCGGTCTCCTCCCGACCGAGGCGGAGACCCCGGTCAACCTGCTTGCAGGCATATGATCCACTTGCGCGGGCGATATGCAACAGGAATTTATTCAGAGCGCCATCAGATATATCACTGCCTCGGCAGTGAGGACTGCGACTTCACGGCTTCGGGATTCCGGTGATATCCCGGACCGATGGTCAATGGCTTTGCCGGCACGATCTTGTCGCTGATCTGGCTTCGATAGCTTCTCTCGGTCTGCCAGATTACCTGCTTGCGCTCCCGGTCATAGACCTTGATCGCCACGTGATACGGCTTGCCGGCCTCCACACCGCGAATCGAGGGAGAGCGCAGGGCGTAGCGGTCCGTCATGGTGCTCACGCGCTCCGACACAACATGCGGAGGGCCGCCCCGCGGATCCTCGAAGCTCGCCTCGATAATCGACCCGCTCGCCAGCGTCCGCTTCACCTGAGCGGTGAAGCCGTAATAAACATCAGTGTTGCGGTAATTGAACATGAAGCCGCCACCCAGGATTTCGAGATAGGGCTGCTCCGACAGGTCCTCGCGGGTGAACCACCCGGCCACGAAAAGCACCGCGCAGAGCGCTAGGGCGGTGACGAGGACTTGCTTCTCCGACCATTTCCAGCGCATCTCCTCCTCCCTCAATGGCGATGCCGCTCGGCATAGCGGCGCGCCTTTGCCGCTCCGCCGCAATGCTCCATGCTGCACCAGCGCCGCGATACGTTCTTGGTCTCGTCGTAGAAGAGCCAGCCGCAGCCTTCGGGACCGGGGCATTCCTTAACCCGCTTGAGGTCCTCGTGGGTGAGCAGATGCTCTGCCGAAACCGCAACGGCGCAAGCGGGCGAACGGAAATCCAGCCGGCTCTCGTCCCATGCCCAAGAGAAAAGGCGGCCAGTCCCGGAAAGGACTTGCTGATTGCGCGCCTCGCGCAGCCAATCACTGAGGCGGCGCATATCGGCCTCGGGTGCGGGAGTCTCGTCGATGACGCTGCGGAAAATCCGGTAAAGCGCCTCGCGAAAGGCGATTATCGCGCCGTGCGCCTCCGCCGCCTGCGAGGGAAAAGCCCGTGCGCGCTCTTCCAGCCGGTCGATTGCGCCAGGGCCGAATAGTCCGGTCTGCCGACCCCAGCCAATCACCTCGTCAAAGCCGGGCAGATAGTTCCTGGTGGCGGGTCTCGACCGGCTGTTCACCGTGTTGACGAAATCGAGGCAGAGCCGGCCTCCCAGAAAGAAGGGCACGGGGCCGGCTTCCAGCCGTGGCGAACTCATGGATCTTCATCTCCGCCGGATCGTCAACCAGCTAAATCCTTTTTGCCGGTTAGGTCAAGGCGAGGATTGTGTCGAGGCGACCAAAAACAACGGGGCGCTGTGCGCGCCCCGCGTTTCCATTGCACCATTCGGCTCAGAAACTGACCTTTACGTTTTCGCCCATGGCTGGCCGCGTGTTGGAAACGGCGGCGGCGGCCATCTTCACATAGCTGATGACCGTTCCCGGGCTATCCCAATATTGTGCATCCTGCGGGACAACCTTCAGGACGCGGATATTGGGGTCGTCGGGGCTGTCCCACCAGGCCTTCGCCGGCGTCGACCAGAGCTCACGCACCTTGGCACGATCGTTCAGGACCTCGGCAACTCCACTCAGGGAAAGGTAGGTCTGGCTGCTCGTATCCGCGAAGGCGAGCACCACATGCGGATCCTTGTCGAGTTCTTCCTTCTTGTGGCTATCCGCATCGGTCAGGAAATAGATGATATGGGTCTCGCGGTCGAAATAGGCGGCCATCGGCCGGGAGCGAAGCACCTCGCCGTCACGGCTCGCAAGCATGCAGATGCCGATCTTCCGGATCAGCTCCCATACGCGTTCTTCCTTGTCCATTTCTGCCATAGGGCATTCTCCATCGGCTCGGGCTTTTTCCAACAACCACCGCCGAGCAGGCTTGTTCCTTAAGAGGGCAGTGCGCTTCTGTCCCGCACAGCCGTCCTGGTTGGCAGCCCAAAAGCTGCGTGCTACCTGTTGACCAAACGATAAAACGTCAGGGAAGACGGCAGGCTGATGGGGAACGCTGCGATCGAGCTGATTGGCATCGACAAGAGCTTCGGCTTGGTCCGCGCCAACAGGGATATCAGCCTAAAAATCCCCGCCGGAACCATTCACGGCATTATCGGCGAGAACGGCGCCGGGAAATCGACCCTGATGTCAATCCTCTACGGCTTTTACCAGGCCGACCGCGGCGAAATCCTCATCCATGGCGAGAAGGCCAAGATCGAGACGCCGAGCGACGCCATCGCGCGAGGCATCGGCATGGTGCACCAGCATTTCATGCTCGTGCACAACTTCACGGTCCTCGAAAACATTATCCTGGGCGCCGAGGGCGAGCCCTTGCTCAACACCTCCATCGCCAAGGCGAGGGCTGAACTGCAGCGCCTTGAGCGGGAATACGGGCTGGAGGTCGATCCGGATGCCATAGTGGAAGACCTCCCAGTGGGCCTGCAGCAACGCGTGGAGATCCTGAAGGCCCTTTATCGCGGCGCGGAGATCCTCATCCTCGACGAGCCCACCGGGGTGTTGACGCCTGCCGAGGCTGATCATCTCTTCCGCATCCTTCGCCAGCTCAAGGAGGAGGGCAAAACCGTTGTCCTCATCACGCACAAGCTGCGCGAGATCATGGCCGTCACCGACAATGTCTCCGTCATGCGGCAGGGGGCACTGGTCGCCACCAGCAAGACGAGCGAAACCACCGTCGAGGAACTCGCCGAACTCATGGTCGGCCGCCGCGTCCTGTTGCGTGTCGAGAAGGGGCCGGCCGCCCCTGGCGACGTGCTGCTTTCGGTGAAGAACCTCACCGTCAAGGATTCGCGCGGCGTGACGATGGTCGACGATGTCTCCTTCGATCTGCGTACGGGCGAGATCGTGGGCATCGCCGGCGTGGCGGGTAACGGCCAGTCGGAACTCCTCGAAACCATTACCGGCATCCGCAAGGCGGTCTCCGGCACCGTGACACTCGATGGAATTCCCATAGACCTGACGGGTGCGGCAGACCCGTCGGAGCTCCGTGCCCGCGGCCTCGCCCATGTGCCGGAGGACCGGCATCACATGGGCCTCGTCCTGCCCTTCGACGAAAGCGAGAACTCCATCCTCGGCTATCACCGGCAGGAGAAATACGCCAAGGGACCGATCCTCGACGTTGACGCGATCCGCAATGATGCCGAGGAGAAGATCCGCAAATACGACATCCGCCCGCCCAACCCGCAGCTCAAGACTGCCAATTTCTCCGGCGGCAACCAGCAAAAGATCGTGCTTGCGCGCGAGATGGAGCAGGACCCGAAAGTCCTCATCGTCGGCCAGCCGACGCGCGGCGTCGATGTCGGTGGGATAGAGTTCATCCACAAGCGGCTGATCGAGATGCGAGATCGCGGCAAAGCCGTGCTTCTTGTCTCCGTCGAGCTTGACGAGATCCGCTCCCTGTCCGACCGCATTCTGGTGATGTTCGCAGGTCGTATTGTCGGCGAGCGTGCCGGAGATGCCACCGAAGGCGAGCTCGGCCTGCTCATGGCCGGCGTGGACGAAAGGGAGACGGCGGCGTGAGCACGCCTTATGCAAAGCTGCCGGCCTGGGCTGATTACGGGCTGATCCCCCTTATCAACCTGTTCGTCGCCTTCATCGTCGCGGGCCTCGTCGTCCTGCTGATCGGCGAAAATCCTTTCCGGGCGGCTGCCATCCTGGTCGAAGGTGCGTTGGGGCGCGGGCAGGCCATCGCCTATACGCTCTATTACGCGACGAGTTTCATCTTCACCGGGCTCGCGGTCGCAGTCGCCTTCCATTGCGGTCTCTTCAACATCGGCGGGGAGGGGCAGGCTTATGTCGGGGGGCTCGGCGTAGCGCTTGTCTGCCTCGCCTTCGACAGTATTCTGCCGTGGTGGCTCACCTTCCCGATCGCTATCGTCGGCGCGGCGGTCTTTGGCGCCGCTTGGGCGTTCATTCCGGCCTATCTGCAAGCCAGGCGAGGCTCGCACATCGTCATCACCACCATCATGTTCAACTTCATTGCGGCGAGCCTGATGGTCTATCTTCTGGTGAACGTGCTCAAGCCTGCGGCCAGCCAGGCGCCGCAGACGCGCACCTTCCTGGAAGGCGGGCAGCTTCCCAAGCTCAATTTCCTGTTCGATGCCATCGGGCTTACCGTGCGCTCCTCGCCTTTCAACGTGTCGTTCCTGCTGGCGCTGCTCGCAGCCTTTCTCGTTTGGGTGCTGATCTGGCGTACGCGGCTCGGCTACGAGATCCGCACGCGCGGCCATAGCCCAAAGGCCGCCCGCTATGCCGGCGTGAGCGAGACGCGCATTATCATCATCACGATGCTGGTCTCCGGGGCCCTTGCCGGTATGATGGCACTCAACCCCGTAATGGGCGACCAGAACCGGCTGCAGATCGATTTCGTCACCGGTGCAGGCTTCGTCGGCATTGCCGTGGCGTTGATGGGCCGCTCGCATCCGGCGGGTATCGTCCCAGCGGCCATCCTCTTCGGCATCCTCTATCAGGGCGGTGCGGAGCTCGCCTTCGAAATGCCGGGCATATCCCGCGACATGATCGTCATCATCCAGGGCCTCGTCATCCTCTTCGCCGGCGCGCTGGAAAACATGTTCCGGCCCAGCCTCCAGGCGCTCTTCGCAAACATCCGACCAAGTTCGGTCGGAGTCGAAGCAAAGCAGGGGGAGCGTGCCTGATGGATTTCTTCAACACGCTGGTCTTTCTGCTCGATTCTACCATCCGCGTCTCGGTGCCGCTGCTTCTGGCCGCGCTCGCCGGGCTCTATTCGGAACGTTCCGGCGTCTTCGACATCGGGCTCGAGGGAAAGATGCTTGCCGGTGCATTCGCTGCCGGCGCCGCGGCCGCCGTCTCCGGCTCCGCCTGGGCGGGGCTCGCGGCCGCAGTCCTTATCGCCGTCTTCCTTTCGCTCGTGCACGGCTTCGCCTCGATCACTCATCGCGGCAACCAGATCGTCTCGGGCGTGGCGATCAACTTCATCGCCGCCGGCTCCACGATCATTCTCGGCCAGGCTTGGTTCAGCCAGGGCGGACGCACCCCATTGCTTGGCGGGGATGCGCGGTTCGGCGCCATCCAGTTGCCTTTCGCGGAAACGCTGAGCGATGTGCCGATCATCGGCGACCTTTATTCGGACCTGCTCTCCGGCCACTCCCTTATCGCCTATGTCGCCTTCCTCCTTGTGCCCTTTACCTGGTGGGTCCTGTTCCGCACCCGCTTCGGCCTGCGCCTGCGCGCGGTGGGCGAGAACCCCGCCGCGGTGGATACCGCCGGCATCTCCGTCGCCTGGCTGCGTTATCGCGCGGTGATCTGCACCGGCATCCTCACCGGACTTGCCGGCACCTATCTGGCACTTTCCCAGAACGCCGGATTCGTTAAGGACATGACCGCCGGTCGCGGATATATCGCGCTCGCGGCGCTCATCTTTGCAAAATGGCGGCCAGTACCGGTGATGTTCGCCTGCCTGCTCTTCGGCTTCCTCGACGCCTTCTCCATCCGGATTCAGGGCACTCCGCTGCCGCTCGTCGGCCAACTCCCGGTGCAGTTCATGCAGGCGCTGCCCTACATTCTCACCGTCATCCTGCTTGCGGGCTTCATCGGCAGGGCCGAACCGCCACGGGCCGGCGGCATCCCCTATGTGAAGGAACGCTGATGACTACGAATGACATCTTCACCGCCGCGAAGGGGGCGATGGAAAGGGCTTATGCCCCCTATTCGCGCTTTCCCGTGGGCGCCGCCATCCGCACCGAGACCGGCGCGATCCATGCCGGCTGCAACATCGAGAACGCCTCATACCCGGAGGGCTGGTGTGCGGAGACCACGGCGCTCGGCCATATGATCATGGCGGGTGGCGGCCGCGTCTCCGAGATCGCGGTCGTGGCGGAAAAAATGCCGAAGATCATGCCGTGCGGCGGCTGTCGCCAGCGGCTTTCCGAATTCGTGACATCGAACGCGAAACTGCATCTCTGCGACATGAACGGCGTGGTCGAGACCGTACCATTCTCGACGGTTTTCCCGCATGCCTTCGACCTGGAGCCCGGCACATGAAGGAAACGATCGACATCCTCATCGAGCGGCTCGGCGGCCTGGCTCCGCGGATTGCTATCGTGCTGGGATCGGGTCTCGGCCGGCTGGCGAACGAGGTAAGCAAGCCCGTGCGCATTCCCTATGAAGACTTGCCCGGTTTTCCGCGAAGCGGCGTCACCGGCCATGCGGGCGAGCTGGTTGCAGGCTATTTCGGCAGCGTTCCGGTGATCATGCTCGCCGGCCGCGCGCATTATTACGAGCACGGGAATGCCGCCGCTATGCGCCCTGCGCTTGAAGTGCTGGCCGGCATCGGCATCGCGGCGATCGTCCTCACCAATGCTGCCGGTTCGTTGAAGGCAGAAATGCCGGCAGGCTCGGTCATGCTGGTGCAGGACCACATCAATTTCTCCGGCATGAACCCGCTCATCGGCGAACAGGCAGAGGCGCGGTTTGTCGGCATGAACGAGGCCTATGACCGGGAGCTGCGCGAGGCGCTGGAACGCGCTGCGATCAAAGCCGGCGAGACGCTGCACAAGGGTGTCTATATGTGGTTTTCCGGTCCCAGCTTCGAAACGCCGGCCGAGATCCGCATGGCGCGCATCCTGGGTGCCGATGCCGTGGGCATGTCCACCGTGCCGGAGGTAATCCTCGCCCGCTTCCTCGGCCTGCGCGTGGCCGCCTGCTCCGTTATCACCAATCTCGCTGCCGGTATGGCAGCGGGCGAACTCTCTCATGAGGAGACCAAGGACATGGCTCCCGTGGGCGGCGAAAAGCTTGCCAGGGTCCTTCGGCAGTTTCTCACGGAGGAAATGCCGGATGTTTGACAGCCGGCATTCTGGCCCGCTTATGCCCGTCTGCACTGCACCGCGCCGCCTCAAGCAGGAAGCGAACTGACGATGCTCCCGCAGGAAATCATTCGCAGGAAGCGCGATCGCAAGTCGCTCTCCCCGGCCGAAATCGCCGAATTTGCCGCCGGTCTTGCTTCCGGCCAGTGGAGCGAAGGGCAGGTAGCCGCGCTCGCAATGGCGATCCTGTTGAACGGCATGGAGCGGGAGGAGACCGTCGCTCTGACACTCTCCATGCGCGATTCCGGCGATGTGCTCGATTGGTCATCCCTGCCGGGCCCGGTCACCGACAAGCATTCCACCGGCGGCGTGGGTGACAATGTCTCGCTGATGCTGGCGCCCATCGTGGCCGCCTGCGGCGCCTATGTGCCGATGATCTCGGGCCGCGGGCTCGGCCACACGGGCGGCACGCTCGACAAGATGGATTCCATTCCCGGATATCGCAGCCAGCCGACCCAGGAAGAGTTCGAACGGGCCGTGCGGGCGTCAGGCTGCGCCATCATCGGCCAGACGGGAGACCTTGCGCCAGCGGACCGGCGGTTCTACGCCATCCGCGACGTGACCGGAACCGTAGAATCCATCCCGCTCATCACCGCATCCATCCTTTCCAAAAAACTCGCTGCCGGCCTGCAATCGCTGGTACTCGATGTGAAGTCCGGCAACGGCGCTTTCATGGCCGAACAGCGCGATGCCGTCGACCTTGCGGCGAGCCTGGTTCAGGTGGCTCAGGGCGCGGGGCTTTCGGCCAGCGCCCTCATCACCGATATGAACGAGCCGCTCGCCACCGCCGCCGGCAACGCGGTGGAGGTGCGGAACGCAGTCGATTTCCTCACCGGGAAGGCGCGCGACAAGCGCCTCGAACAGGTCACGCTGGCGCTCGCGGCGGAGATGTTGGTCGCGGCCTCTATAGCGGCCGATGAGCAGGATGCTCTTGCACGCGCCGGCGACGCGCTCGACAGCGGGGCCGCAGCGGACCGGTTCGGCATAATGGTTGCGACACTGGGCGGCCCGACCGATTTCGTGGAGAGGATGGACGATTATCTGTCCCCTGCCCCGGAGCAGGTTCAAGTCAAAGCCGAGCGGGAGGGGTTCATTGCCGGCGTCGATACGCGCGCGTTGGGTGTTGCGGTGGTCGAACTCGGAGGCGGCCGGCGCAAGCCGGAGGATTCGATCGACCACAGCGTCGGCTTGACGGAAACCTTGCCCATTGGAACCCCGGTACGGGTCGGCGATCCGCTCGCGATTGTTCATGCCCGCAGTTCAGCGGAAGCGGAACGGGCCGCGCAGGCTGTCCGCCATGCCTACAGGATTTCCGACGAGATGCCTCAGACGAAATCGCCTGTTCTCGACAAGATTACGGGATGATCATGCCGGCGGTTGCGACAAGCTCGGTCCCGGCTTTACGTTAACGGGAGCGGCTATTTCGTGCCGTACATGCGATCGCCGGCATCGCCCAGCCCAGGCACGATATAGCCTTGCTCGTTGAGGCGCTCGTCAATCGATGCCGTGAAGATCGGTACGTCCGGGTGCGCTTCACGGAAATGCTGGATACCTTCCGGCGCGGCGAGCAGGCATAGAAAACGGATATTGCCAGCACCGCGCGCCTTCAGCTTATCAACGGCAGCGACGGCGGAATTGGCGGTGGCAAGCATGGGGTCCACCACGATCACCAGCCGGTTCTCGAGATCGCTCGGCGCCTTGAAGAAATATTCCACCGCCTGCAGGGTCTCGTGATCGCGATAGAGCCCGATATGGGCGACGCGGGCTGCGGGCACCAGGTCGAGCATACCATCGAGCAAACCGTTGCCGGCGCGCAGGACCGAGGCAAATACCAGCTTCTTGCCTTCCAAGGTCGGCGCTTCCATCGTCGTCAGCGGTGTCTCGATGATACGCGTCGTGAGCTCAAGGTCGCGCGTGACTTCGTAGCAAAGCAGCAGCGAAATCTCGCGCAACAGGCGGCGGAAACCGGCGGTCGACGTCTCCTTGTCGCGCATGATGGTGAGCTTGTGCTGGACAAGCGGGTGATCGACGACGGTTACGCCCTGCATGGCTTTTACTCCGCGAACTCTGCTAGCCGAAACAATAACGCTTATGCGTCCGGCCGCCAGACGGAGGTAAATTCCTGTCACAGATTTATGAAATCAGGAGCCGGCCTCGATCCGGGCCAGCAGCGCCGCGCGGGTTTCCTCGTCTACGAACGCCGCCTCGACCGCCGTCCGGGTCAGAGCCAGGAGCGCAGCCTCGCGAAGTCCGAAATGCTCGGCAGCGACCTCATATTCCCGCGCCAGGCGGGTGCGGAAATGGGGCGGGTCATCCGAATTGAGCGTCAGCCGGCACCCGGCGGCCCGGAGCTGCAAGAACGGATGCCGCGCGAAATCCGGGAAGACCTTAAGCACGATGTTGGACACAGGGCAGACTTCCAGGACGATCCCCTCCTCGGCGATCCGGCGCAGGAGGTCCGGCTGCTCGATCGCGCGCACGCCGTGGCCGATCCGGGATGGTCTCAGGTGATCAAGTGCCGCTTCGACACTGTCGGCCCCGCCGAACTCGCCTGCGTGAATGGTGATGCCGAGCCCCGCTTCGCGGGCAATATCGAACGCGCGCACGAAATCGCGGGGATGGCCGACACGTTCGTCGCCGGCCACGCCAAAGCCGGTCACCAGAGGGTGGCCACAGGTGACGGCAAAACGGGCGGCCTTCTCCACCGCTTCCGGGCCGAAGTGACGCACACCGGTGACGATCATGCGCGCCTCTATGCCGGCCGCACGCTTTGCCCGGGCGATGCCCTCGCCAAGCCCTTCCGTGTAGGCTTGTGGCGAAAGGCCGGCGCGTTCGGCATGGTCGGGCGAGGTGAAGAATTCAGAATAGATCGCGCCTTGTCGGGCGAGCTCCGTCAGATGGGTTTCCGCCAGAAGTGCATAATCCTCCGCTGTCCGGAACAGGCTGGCGGCCCGATCATAGGCGATCAGGAAAGTGGTGAAATCCCGCCAGCAGTAAGCGCCGTCGCGGATGAAGGAAGAAACGTCGGCGCCGTACTTCCGCGCCTGGGCTTCGACGAGCGCGGGCGAGGCGGCGCCCTCTATATGACAATGGAGTTCAGCTTTAAGCACCATTCGGCCTGCCCCGTTTGGGGGTCAGACCATATCACAAACATCGCTCCAGGCAGCAGCCTTGCGTAGCGTTTCGAGGAAACGCTCCCCGGCCACCTCCAACGGGCCGGAATTGTCGATGACGTGGCCGTCGGTTACCGCGAGTTCGCTTGCGGTACCGCGAGCGAGCCGAGCCAGCATCTCTTCGCGCGTTTCGCGGCCACGGCTGGAAAGACGCTCCGCCAACACCTCGCGAGGTGCGGTAATGACCACGGGCAAGACGTGGACATAACGCGCCCTGATCTCGGGGATCACGGCGCGCGAGCCATTCGCCACGACGACCTTTCCTTGCCGCATCGCCTCGTCCACGCTTGCGGGCAGACCATAGCTCAACCCGTTGGCGCACCAGGAAAGAGCGAAGCCGCCGGCCGCCTTCCGTCGTTCGAAGCCCGCTTCGTCCAGTGTGTCATGTTCCTCACTGCCCGGCTCCATCGGGCGGGTGATGACACGCCGGGCGAAGATGATATCGGCTTCGAGAGAGCCGAGACGCTCTTTCGCATAGCGCATCACCGAATCCTTACCGCCGCCCGAAGGCCCCACGACGGCGACAAACACACCCTGCCTTATCGGAAAGGGCGCCTCGTCCTGAGCGCGCTGGATAGAGGCGGAAACGATCACGCGACGCGGCGTCCTTCGCGCCAGACGGTACGGACCACCGGGATGCCATCATCGAGCCGGACGCGCACCAGATCGGCCCGGCGACCGGGCTCGATCACGCCGCGGTCGCTGAGACCAACGGCCTCCGCCGGATTCTTGGAGACCTTTGCGACGGCCTCCGGAAGCGTGATGCCCTCGACAGCTTCGCTCAGAAAGAACGCCGCCTGGACAAGGCTGAAGGGGATATAGTCCGAAGATAGGATGTCCAGGTCGCCCGCTTCCGCAAGCTCTCGTGCGGAGACATTGCCGGAATGAGAACTGCCGCGCACCACATTGGGTGCGCCCATGAGAACGGCCATCCCGGCATCCTTGGACGCGCGCGCCGCCGCAGCGGTGGTGGGAAACTCGGCCACGCGCACACCGTCGGCTTCCGCCTCGCGCACGTGCTCCAGCGTGGCGTCGTCGTGGCTCGCCAGTATGATTCCGTTTGCCCGGCAGGCTTCGGAAATCGCACGACGGTTCGGCGCGGAATTCTTTTCTGATTGGGCCATGCGGCGCTCGCAGAAGCGTCGGAACTCGTCATCCGACAGCTTCATCTTCACCTTGTAATAGGTCGCGTAGGTCTCAAGATCCGTGAACTGCCGCTGACCCGGGGAATGGTCCATCAGTGAGGCAAGCTTCACACGCGAATCATTCTCGAACAGCTTGAAGCCGTCGAGGCAGTCGGGCGCGGAGACCTCGCAGCGAAGATGCAGGAAGTGGTCGGCGCGCAGGCGCTCGGCTGCGATGCTCTCTTCTATGGCGTCCGCCAGGCGGCGCATCTCGCTGGATTCCAGATCCGCATCCTCATCCATGCCCACACGAAGGGCGTCGAACACGGTTGTTATGCCGGAAGCCGCGATCTGTGCGTCGTGGGCGAGAACTGCGGCGATCGGGTTCCATCGGACCTTGGGACGCGGGGAATAATGACGCTCCAGGTGGTCGGTATGGAGTTCCACGAGCCCGGGAATAAGGAAGTCGCCTTCCATATCCTCGCCGCCAGCGATGTCGTCACGCGAAACATCGGTAATGCGCCCGTCGCGAATGGCGATGCTGCCGCTCACCACTTCATCGGCCAGCACGATACGAGCGTTCTTCAAAATCAATTCAGTCGGCATTTCAGGCAAACTTCCTTTCCCTCTCGCCGCCCAGGGCATGAAGGGACATTATGTGGAACGGAGCACCTGCCTCGGGCTCCGCGAACAGGGCAAGTGTTGATACCTGAAGCGCTTGCAGAAGCAACGGGCCGAAGAATTCCTCGATAGCCTGCTGCATCCGCTCGGCTTCGGCGGCAGGGATGCGCCCTGTGAGCGTCATGTGGAACCGAAATTCCTCGAATACGTGCGGGTAACCCCACTTATAGAGATTTTTCAGCTGCGCCGGGGAAAGCCCATCGGGATTGCGCCTTGCGATCTCGTCCTGTGTGAGCGGAGCGCGATAGGGTTCGAACTCGGTGACCACATCGGCCGCAAGCTGGTCGAGTTCCCGCGATGCAACAGCCGGCACGAGCGCGAAAAAGCCTCCAAGCCGGGCAAGTTTCACCGGCTCGACCAGGAAAGGCTCACGCGACGCGGCGAGATTTTCCAGCGCAGCGATCAATTCCGCTTCGCTCTTCCCCTCCGCGAGGCGGAAGGGCGCCTTCAAGGTTGCATGGAAACCGTAACGCCGCGCAGCGGCGGTATGGAACGCAATCTCAGCGGCGGAAAAGGATCCTGCTGCCGTGGGCGTAATCTGATGCCCTCCGAAAGCGCTCCGCCCCAGCCAACGCTCCGCAGCGCGGGTGAGCGGGTCATCCTTTTGAGGCGTGAAATAGATTGCATATCGCATTGTCAAACGGCCCTCGCAGATCGCGATGGATTAGGTGATTTGCATGACAGATTAACGAAGCCGCCGCGGAAAACCATGCACGGCGTCCTCTTAGATGGTTTTTTTGCTGCAGGCATGCTCATCGCGTTCCGGCAGCATCCGTACCGATGAGCTTCCGACGCAATAGATTGGATATATTGTCGAAGATGAAAACCACAAGGAGGATGAGCAGGACCATATAGGCCACATTCTCCCAGTCGGAGTTGGTGCGCATGGCCTCCCAAAGCTTAAGGCCGATACCGCCGGCGCCCACAGCCCCGATGATGGTGGCAGAGCGCGTGTTCGATTCCCAGAAGTAGAGCGATTGGCTGATGAAGACCGGCAGGACCTGGGGCATCACGCCGTAACGCTGCACTTCAGCCGGTCCCGCCCCAACCGAACGCACGCCCTCTCGCTGCTTGTCATCGATATTTTCCAGCGTCTCGGAATAGAGTTTTCCGAAGGTGCCCGTATCGGTGACGAAGATCGCCGAAATACCGGCGAGCGGCCCGGGACCGAAGGCGCGTGTGAAGAAGAGCGCCCAGATCAGCATGTCGACCGAACGGAGGAAATCGAAGAAGCGCTTCAATAGGAAATTGACGGCTCTGTTGGGGTTTATGTTCCGTGCGGCGGCAAAGGCGAGCGGAAACGCCAGCAAAGTCGCGAATACCGTGCCGACAAAGGCCATCACGATCGTCTGGAAGAGCTTGAGCCAGACATCGCCGTGCTGCCATTCGGTATTGTTGAGAAAATCCTGCCAGGCGAGCGCCGTGTTGGAGCTATCGGGATCGAGCCTCTCGCCGAAGAAGACGAGATGGGCCACCTCCCCCACCGACCGGCCGAAAAACGCCGAGCGCGTATCGAAGAAAAAGTTTTCCCAGCCAAGGAAACGGCGGCGGATCTTGACGACATCGTCGCGGATTTCCACGCGGCCGGCAAAGCCGAGATACGCCGTGACCTTGGCGCCCGGCTCACGCTGGATCGCCCAGTCGGGGAGAGGATCGCGCGCAATCACCCGCCCGTCCTCGATTTCGAACGTCAGCATTTCCTCGCCCCGCTGCACGCGCACAAGACCGGGAAGGATCTCCACGCTCTTTTCTCCGCCGAAATGCACGGTGGCCTCTAAAACGGCCTCCTCGCGGCGCACCGGTTCCTGTGGAGTATTGGCGGGAGCCGTGGTAGCCGCGCCGGGAGCGCTGGTGCCAAGCTGGCCCAGGAAGCCGCCGGAATTTGAAGAATTCATATTTCCAAGGAAGCCCGCGCCTGCCTTCGCAGCCCCATTGTCCGGGGTCACCGGTGTGCCCCGTTCGGGGATCTCCACCGTTCCCATACGCTTCTCCACCCAATCCGGGTCGGGATTGTCGCCAAGCGGCGAGAAGCGCGGATAGGTGATCTCGAGATGATTGCCCTTCAAGGCGAGGCTGGGCTGGATTTCATAGGATATCCAGTCGGCCATATAGGCATCTGCGATTTCCCAATTCGCGCCGGACAAAACCTGCCCTACGGAAAAGAACCACCAGGCAAAGGAGAGATAAGCAACGATCCCGAAGCCGATCAGCCACCCGGCAAGACGCTTGCGCAACGGTACCGCGAAGATATCCGGATGGCGTTCTGCGAGGGATTCCGCCTCGGATGCCGTCAACGTCGCCATTTCAATCTCCCCGCCCGAAATCGAAGCTCTGGCTGCCGACGATGCGGCGGCGCAGCCACGCGGAAAACTGGTCGACCGCGGTAATCGTGCAGAAAAGCAGAAGCACGATGGCGAGTGTCTTTGCCTCGTGTCCGCGGCTGATGGAAAGCCGGAGCGCCTCGCCTATGCCGCCGCCACCCACAGCACCGATTATGGTGGAAGCGCGTACATTGATTTCCAGGCGAAGCAGTCCATAGCTCAGGAAATTGGGAAGGACTTGGGGCACGATGCCGAACCAGACCCGCTCGACCCAATTGGCGCCCACCGCACGCAGACCCTCCTCCGGGCGCAAGTCGGCATTCTCCACCACTTCAAAGAACAGTTTGCCCAATGCTCCAATCGTATGGATGGCGACAGCGATGATCGCGGGAACAGCTCCGATCGAGAGTACCGCCAGGAAAAAACCGGCAATGACGATCTCCGGGAATGCGCGGAGGATTTCCATGAAGCGGCGCACAAACCAGCGCAGCCACCGTCGCGAAGTGAGATTGGAAGCGGCGAGAAAGCAAAGGACGAAGCCGAAACCGAAACCGATGAGCGTGGAAACGAGCGCGATATTGATCGTCTCCAGCATGTCATAGAAATATTCCGGTATGTAGAAGCCATCGGTCACATAGACTCTTCCATCCGGATAGTCGAACTTCAGGCTGCCATCGTCATAGGGCGACGGGAGATCGAAAAGGGCCCGCCACACTTCCCAGCCGTCTCGCGGCATGAGCTGGCCGACGAAATCGAAGAAATAGGGAAGCCGATCGAAAAACTTGCCGGCATTCGATTCATTTGCGAACCAAAGCGAACCGCTCAGGGCCGCGAACATCAAGAGAAGGCCGCCAATCGTGTAGAAGCGGCGTCGCGCTGCGAGCGCCTGCCAATGCACTTCGATCGCATGTCCCGGGGACAGGGATACTGGGGGGCGATTGGTAACGCTCATTGGTCCCTCAATGAAAGCGCCGCCGGAAAACCGGCGGCGCGATTAGAGCATCGTTCCTTATGAGCCGATCTGGGCTTTGCGGGCGTCGATGATCGGCTGATAGAACTCGGGCGTCACTTCGATAAAACCGGAAAAGTCGCCGCCCTGAATGGCTGAGAAGCATTCCGGGTCGCTCTTGGGCAGATCCATCATGAACTGCTTGAAGGTATCCTTCATTTCCTGGTTCATGCTGGAACGGACGACCACCGGGCCGTTCGGGATGAGCGGCGATTTCCAGACCTCGACGAGGTCGTCCATGTCGAGAATGCCTTTTTCGACCATCTTGTGCAGATTGCCGGAGCTGTAGCCGTCGGCGAATTCGCCGACGCCGGAGCCGAAGGTCGTGCCTGCATCGAACGTGCCCTTCAGCACCTCGAGAACGAGATTCTCGTGGCCGCCGCCGAAGCCGGTCTCGCCAAAATAGCTCTTAACATCCGTTCCGATCGCCTGCGGCAGCGTGACCATCGGGATGAGATAGCCGGACGTGGAATCCGGATCGGCAAAGCCGAGCTTCTTGCCCTTCAGGTCCTCGACCGTACGAATGCCGGAATCCTTGCGGGCGACCATGATCGAGTAATAGCCGGCGGAGCCGTCCGTCTGCACCGTGGTCAGGATCGGTTCGACCGCGTTCGGGTCCTCCAGATAGATCTTGGCGTAGCCCGAAGCGCCAAGTTCGGCGTAGTCGAGCGTGCCGCCAAGAAGGCCCTGGATGGTGCCGTCATAATCCGCGGCCGGAAAGAGCGAGACCTTCTCGACGCCCAGGACAGCAGGCAGCTTCTCCACCATGCATTGAAAGTTGCGCAGCCGATCGGATTCGTTCTCGCCGCCGATAAGGCCGATACGGAATTCCTTGAGATCTTCTGCCCGCGCGCTTCCCACGAGGATAGCGCCGAAAGCCACAGCACCCAAGAAGATGTGCTTCAACATGATCGTCTCTCCTGCTGGCCGGCAGCGCCGGCTCCGTTTGGTCGTTCTGGGATTTCAGGTCCGTTACGTGGACTACGCCGCCGGTTCAGCCGGCGAGCACGGCCGGCTCCAGGCGCGGCTTGGCTTGGGGCGGTCGGGCCGGCTTGTTTATGCTGGTCGATGTGATCGCCTCGGCAATCGCGTCCGTCCCTTCCGCCCCGTAAACCCGGCGCACGGCTTCACTGGTCAGTTGCGCCGGCGTGCCGTCGAAGACCACGGCTCCCTGGGCCATGCCGATGATCCGCGAGCAGTAGTGGCGCGCAGTGTCCAGCGTGTGCAGGTTGGTGATGACGGTGATGCCCTCGCGGGCGTTGATATCGGCCAGCGAATCCATCACCACCTTGGCGTTGAGCGGATCGAGCGAAGCTATCGGCTCGTCGGCAAGGATGACCTTCGGCTCCTGCATCAGGGCACGCGCGATCGCAACACGCTGCTGCTGCCCTCCCGAGAGAGTGCCTGCTCTCTGCAATGCCGTCCTGGCAATGTCGAGGCGCTCCAAAGCGGCGATCGCCTGCAGGCGCTCCTCGCGTGAATAGAGACCGAGGAGGTTGCGGGCGGTAGAACGATGGTTGAGGCGTCCAAGCAGAACATTCGTGAGCACATCGAGCCGAGGCACGAGATTGAACTGCTGGAAGATCATCGCACAATCGCGCTGCCACCGCCGAAGCGCCGCGCCGCTAAGGGCCGAAACCTCGACTCCATCAAAAAGAATCGCCCCATCGCTCGGATCGATGAGGCGGTTGATCATGCGCAGCAGCGTGGATTTGCCGGCACCGGAACGGCCGATGATGCCGACCATCTCACCGTCGCCGATTTCGATGTCTACGTTCTTCACCGCGACATTGGTTCCAAAGCGTCGCGTGACTTCTCGCAGTTGAAGCATGAGCTTCTCCCCGTTCGGGCTTTCAGCCCTTGTCGGGAATATGGCCTAAAGCTCACACATGAAGCTGGCATGTCGTCGAGATGTCAGTTTTCTTACAATTCACAATCGCCCCTTCCCTTGCAGGCGGGCGCGGCGAATTCAAAGTCTCCCCAACCTCTCGACCAGAAGCCGGAAAAAACCTTCATGATCGATGTCGCGCATCACATGCGCGTTCGCAGGCCGGTCCGTCACGCGCCACCAATCGATCACCGTCATGCCGAGAGTAAGTTCCGAGGCCGTTTCGATGGAAACGTTGCACAAGCGCCCGCTGAAAAGCTCGGGTTGCAGCAGATAGGCGATCACGCAGGGATCATGCAGAGGGCCACCGTCCGAACCGTATTTCTCCTCGTCGAAGCGCTCGAAGAATTCCAGCATTTCCGCGGTCGCACTGCCCACATGTGTGCCTAAATTGCGGAAAGCCGCAATGCGGGCGGAGGTGGTCAGCGCCTTATGGGTGACGTCCAACGGCATCATGACAATTGGAATGCCGGAACGGAACACGACATCGGCTGCATGTGGATCCACATAGATGTTGAATTCTGCCGCGGGCGTCACATTGCCCCCTTCGAAAAATCCACCGCCCATCATGACGATTTCACGGACTCGCGAGGCTATGGCAGGCTCCCGCACGAGCGCGAGAGCGATGTTCGTCAACGGTCCGAGGGTGCAGAGGGTCACCTCGCCGGCCTCATGGGCCATCAGCGTTTCTATGATCCAGTCGACCGCGTGCTTGGCTTGCAGTGGCATGCGGGGGTCCGGAAGATCCGGCCCATCCAGACCTGTTTTGCCGTGCACATGTTCCGCGGTTACCAAGTCGTTCACCATGGGGCGAACCGCTCCGGCATAGACCGGCACATCCGGCCGGCCCGCCAGTTCGCAGATCTTGCGCGCGTTCTTCTCCGTAAGCGCCAGAGGGACATTCCCCGCAACGGTGGCGATGCCGAGGATTTCAAGCTCCGGGCTCGCAAGAGCAAGCAGAATGGCAACGGCGTCGTCCTGTCCCGGATCCGTATCGATGATGATTTTTCTCCGCTGCGCCACGATCTCTTTACCTTCTTGAACTCATTTATCGGATCGACCATATCAATGTCGCAGGCGGAAGCGCCAATCGGGTTTTCGCCTGTCCACGTCGCTCTTTGAGGACAGGAACACATGACGCGCATGACGCCGTTTTCGAACCCGCTCTTGTTGGGGTTCGACAGTATGGAAAAGACGCTCGAACGCATCGCCAAGTCGGGCGACAGCTATCCTCCATACAATATAGAACGTATCCGCAATACCGATGGACGCGGCGAGCGTCTGCGGATCACGCTCGCCGTAGCCGGCTTTTCGGAGCAGGACCTCGAGGTGACCACCGAGGAAAACCAGCTCGTGGTACGCGGCCGGCAGAACGACGAGACGGAGCGCGAATTCCTGCATCGGGGCATAGCATCGCGGCAGTTCCAGCGAGTCTTCGTGCTTGCGGATGGCATGCGGGTGCTCGGGGCGGAGCTCAAGAACGGCCTGCTTTCCGTTGATCTCGACAGGCCCGAGCCCGAACGGCTGGTGCGCAAAATAAACATTTCGGTGAAGGAATGACGATCCGGGGCGTTTCGACCGGAACCACAAAGCTCTTGAGTGGGTTGGTCTTTCAAGACGGCCCGCTGGATAGGAGGCTGATATGACGAACAACACAACGAAGTTCACGCTTACCCCGCAGCAGCTTGCCAATTTGGGCGAAGGCGCGATCGCCTATATGCGCGAGATGGACGCCGAGGAGCTCAAGGTGAAGTTTCCGGGAATGCCCGACATGGTTCCGGGCACGAAGCTATGGGCGCTGTTTGCGGCAAACGGGCAGCCGATCCTGCTGGCCGATCAACGCGATGCAGCCCTGGCCGGGGCCTTTCAGAACGATCTCAAGCCGGTCAGCCTCCATTAAGGCCAACCGAGAAAACAATCACGCCACGCAAGAGACTTGCGTGGCGCTTGAAAGCTTCACGTCAAGCCGCGTTTGAAGCGGGAGCTTCCGACAGGAAGGTGTGGATGGCAGCGGCGTCCCGGGTACCGCGGATCTTTGCGGTGGTGTCTGCGTCGCGCAGCACACGCGCGATCCGCGACAGTGCTTTCAGGTGATCGGCGCCCGCGCCTTCGGGGGCGAGCAGCAGGAAGACGAGATCGACCGGAAGGTCATCCAGCGAATCGAAGTCCACTGGTGTTTCCAGCCGCGCGAAGACGCCGGTGATCTGTTTGATGCCGGGCAGCTTTCCGTGAGGAATGGCGATCCCATTGCCCACACCCGTAGAACCCAGCTTTTCCCGCTGCAGGATCGTTTCGAAGATTTCGCGCTCCGGCAGGCTCGTCTGCTCCGCCGCCTTCTCCGCAAGCAGCTGCAAGACCTGCTTCTTTGAATTTGCCTTCAAGGCCGGCAGGATTGCCGAAACCGCGATAAGATCGCTCAGATCCATTTTCATGATTCCTCTGCTTGCCGTGCCCCTTCCGGCGAGAGCCGGCGGCCAGCCCTATCCGTTTGTCGTGGCTGAAGGATCGATCCAGCCGATATTTCCATCGGCACGCCGATAGACGATGTTCACCATGTTGCTCCCGGAATTGCGGAAGACGAAGACGGGGCTGTCCTTCATATCGAGTTCCATTACGGCGGAGGCGACGGTCATGGCTCTAAGCGCCACGCTGGACTCGGCCACCACTGTGGGTGCAAAATCCTCCGGGATTTCATCCTGATCGTCTGCGATGGGCTCCATGATGCGATAGGCGGCGTCAAACGAGCCGTTTCCATTCTGGGCTGCTCCGCGCGATTTCAACTTACGTTTGTACCGCCTCAGTCGCTTCTCGATGCGCTCGGCCGCCATGTCAAAGGCCAGCTGAGGATCCTGCGCTTCGCCGGTTGCTTGGAGGACAATGCCGGTATCAAGATGGATCGAGCAATCGGCGCCAAAGCGTCCTTTTGATTTTTCAACGGTCACCCGACCAGAAAACCCACCATCGAAATACTTCTCGACCGCTTCGCTGATCCGGCCCTCGATGCGCGCCCGGAACGCTTCGCCGATGTCCATATGCTTGCCAGAAATCCGGAGGCTCATGAGAGAACGACCTTTCCTGGTCAGGATACCAACAGATCCGAGTTTATACTCGTGGCCCGCGTATACAAGGTTCTGCGGCAGCAAAATCAAATCCGTCCAGTGGAGTTTCCGCCTATCCGCTTCTGCAAGAAGGTAGGTGGCCGACCCGCCGTCCTCTTGGGGGCGGGCTTCTAGTGGGTTCCCAGACTGTTGTCAATCGGACGCTGGGTAAGCTTAGCGAGCCGGAGCGTTATGCACCAATGCCGGCAAGCGCCCTCTTTTCGCGCCGGCGTTGTACCGACGATGGAATGTTCATCCCCTCCCGGTACTTGGCGACGGTGCGGCGGGCTATATCGATACCCTCTTTGCGCAGCACGTCTACTATGGTGTCATCGGAGAGGACATCATTCGGATCTTCCGCCTCGACAAGGCGCCGGATCCGGTCGCGGACGGCCTCCGCCGAATGTGCATCGCCTCCATCGGCGGCTGCGATCGCGGTCGTAAAGAAATAACGCAGCTCGAAGAGACCGCGCGGTGTCATCATGAATTTGTTCGCCGCCACGCGGCTGATGGTGGATTCGTGCATGTCGATGGCCTCGGCAACCATTTTCAGCGTGAGGGGCCGCAGGTGCTGCACACCGTGCACGAGAAAAGCATCCTGCTGACGCACGATCTCGACGGCAACCTTCAAAATCGTCCGTGCCCGTTGCTCCAAACTGCGTGTGAGCCAGTTGGCGCTCTGCAAGCATTCTGACAGAAAGATTTTCTCTTCCTTGTTCGCGTGGCTGGAGACAGTGGCAAAATAGGCCTCGTTGACAAGCACGCGCGGCAGCGCCTCCTGATTGAGCTCCACAGCCCAGCTCCCATCGGCGGAGGGACGGACGATCACATCCGGTTCGACCGGCTCGGCCGGTGCGGACGTGAAGGCCGCGCCGGGTTTGGGATCAAGTGAGCGGATTTCCGCCAGCATGTCGATAAGATCTTCTTCGTCGACACCGCAAAGCTTCTTGAGTGCATGAAAGTCGCGTTTCGACAGCAGATCGAGATGAGAGAGGAGCGCCTGCATGGCCGGATCCAGGCGGTCGCGCGCCTTCAATTGCAGCGCCAGGCATTCGGAAAGGCTGCGGCCGAACAGGCCGGGGGGATCGAAGGTCTGGCACTTGGCAAGGACGCGCTCAAGCGTCGGCAGATCCACCGCGAGCCGTTCGGCGATTTCAGGGAGTCCCCCGGTAAAATAGCCCGCGTCATCGAGGCCCTCGGCAAGCTCCTCGGCGACCAATCGGGAAGCCGGATCGGAGAATGTAAGCGCAATCTGCTCCCGAACATGGTCCCGCAGGGTCACGGGCGCAGCCGCTAGGGCCTCGAGATTCCAGTCCTCGCCGGCGGCGACCACCCCACTTCCGGCGGCCGAGCGCCACTGAGCCGCAAGATCGGGCCCTATCGCGTCCCTCACACCCGGATCGTCCGGGAACAGGTTCTCGAGGGAGCTGTCCAGGCGCTCCGCAATCGCCTCCGCGGTGCTGGAGGAAGTCGGTCCCTCGTCGCCGGCGGCGAAGGCTTCCGAGCTTGGGCGATCACGCTCGAGAAGCGGGTTGCGCTCGATCTCAGAAGCTATGAACTGCTCGAGTTCCACATGCGTGAGCTGCAAAAGCCGGATCGATTGCAGCAGCTGGGGTGTCATCACCAGCGACTGAGCCTGCCGCAGCTGTATGCCGGGTGAAAGTGCCATTTCCGCCCTGGTCCTTCTCGCGGATATCCGCAAGAACGATAAAACTGGCCCGATATTTGCTTGTCAAGGAATCAACGCGCAACACCTGCCGTCAGGGAAGCGTAACATAGCCGCATGTTTGCTTGAGGGCATAGCCGGCTAGAGCGTGAAGCCTTCGCCCAGATAGAGGCGGCGCACATCGGCATTGCCGACGATATCCTCCGGCCGACCATGCGTGAGGACCTGGCCGGCGTGGATGATATAGGCGCGGTCGATCAGGCCCAGCGTTTCGCGGACATTGTGGTCGGTGATGAGCACTCCGATGCCGCGCGCAGTCAGATGGCGCACCAATTGCTGGATGTCCGTGACCGCAATCGGGTCAATTCCGGCGAAGGGTTCGTCCAGCAGCATGAAATTGGGCTTGCTCGCCAATGCGCGGGCGATCTCCAACCGCCGCCTCTCGCCGCCCGAAAGCGCTATGGCCGGAGACTTGCGCAAGTGGCTTATATGAAACTCTTCCAGCAGGGCATCGAGCGTGCGCTCGCGTTCCTTGCGGCTTTTCTCGACCACTTCGAGGATGGCACGGATATTGGCTTCAACCGTCAGGCCACGAAATATCGAGGCCTCCTGCGGGAGATAGCCGATGCCCAGCCGTGCCCTGCGATACATGGGCATGGAGGTCACGTCATAGCCATCGATATGGATCGTACCTTGATCCACAGGCACGAGCCCGGTGACCATGTAGAAGCAGGTGGTCTTGCCGGCACCGTTCGGCCCAAGCAGGCCGACCGCTTCGCCCGCCCGAACGCCCAGCGAAACCCCGCTGACCACCTGGCGATTCTTGTAGGATTTCGTGAGGCCGCGCGCGATCAGCGTACCCTTGTAAGGCTCGGGGACCGCATTCGATTCTGGCTTGCCGGAACCTCTGTTCCCACGCGACTGGAGAAATGCCACGGGCGTCCTTACTGGCTGGTCTGGGAGTTCGGGGTAAGGAGCATTCGGACGCGGCCGTTGGATCCCTTGCCCTTGCAACTCTCCAGCGTCGCCTGACCTGTTTTCATGTGCACCGTAAGCTTGCAGCCGACGATGACATTGTCCCCTTCGGAGAGGACGACTTCATCGCCGGAGAGCACCAGCACTTCCGTCCCCATGTCGAAGGAGCCCTGATCGCCCGTCGCCACCTGGGTCTCCGATTTCACATAGACCCCCCCATCTGCTTCCAGCCGCTTGATGTTGGCAGCGCCGTTGGTGGGCAGACCGCTGCCCTCGGCGTAATAGATCCTCAAGCGTGCAGCCTTGAGCAGGGTCGGCCCCTGCACGACCTGCACGTCGCCAGTCAATGTAGCGAGATTTTGTGTCTGATCCACCTCGACGCGGGCACCATCGATCTGGATGGGCTCGTCACTCGATAAATTCAGACCAAGCTGGCTCGGCCTGGATTCGCTGTTTTGCGCGAATCCTTCTCCCGGCCACAGAATCAAAAGGCCCATTGCGAGGGCCAAGCCCAGAAACTTACCCATCGCCCGCAGTCCCCTCTTCCTGCGCCTTTCTCACCCTGGCCGGATCAATTTCCAGCCGGACCCCATTTTCGAACACAAGTCTTTCAAGACCGTCAACTGTGTGAAAGCTTTTGGCCTTCACACGCATTCCGTTCACTTCGATATTAACCGGCTCGTTGGTGCTCAAATTACCCGAGGCGATATCGACATCGGCCGAATTCAGCTGCGCAAAAATACCCGCGTTCGATTCGACCGTGATGGCGCTGTTCAGCGTCAACCGATTGGTCTGCTGATTGAAAATGCCCCCGCCGGCAGTAACCGTCGCCTGCCGGTCATCGCCGATCGGCAGCGTTGCCTGGATCTTCTCAAGCTCGATAGGACCCGAATCCGAACCGATCGCCTGGCGCGCCAGCGCTGCCGTGACGCTGTAGGGCAGGTTTTCGCTGGTGAAGCCGTTCAGGGACGGATTGTGCATTACGAGATTGCCGCCCTCTATCGTTGCCGAATCGAGGTTCAACGCCTTCACCCCTGCCGGCGCAAAGACGGAGTAACCCAGGAACAGGCCGGAAATCACCAAAGCCGCGATCGGCAGCACGATCTTGAGGACGCGCACGCGACGGGAATGGCGCGCCGCACGGGCGAACGCCTCGGCTCCGCGCTCGCTGCGGCTAAGCCCGGGCGTGCTCATCCCGCTCACTTCCGCTTTGGCAATGCTGTTCAACGCTTTACTCCTGACGAACGAAAAAGGCGCTTTGTAGCCGTTAGCCGGCCTGTTCGCGCCTTCCGCAACATCACCGTTTTCGCCGCCGTCGCTCAAACCCTGCATCGGGTTTCCCCGCCCCTCTTCCCGTCTCACGATATTATGGCCGATTTCGGGTTGGCCTCAAAGGGTTAGCGGCAAATGAACCGGTGCACGCGATGCAGTGATGCGAAGATGGGTAGCTCATATGCGCAGCTTCGTCTAAAAGGCAAGTGACCTTTATGTGAGTGCAAGAGCCTCCAATGTCCACCCGTGCCGACGATCTGATTGACCGCAGGCGCCTTAGGCGCAAGCTCACTTTCTGGCGTGCCGCAGCGCTTCTGGTGCTGGCCCTCGCCATCATCGCCGCCGGGCGTTGGGTGTTCGGCGATACGCTGGCAGCCGGGCCGCACATTGCGCAGGTCCGGGTCGAAGGCACGATCCTGGAAGACAAGGATCTCCTGGACCTTCTGGAAGACGTGCGCGAATCAAACGCCGTCAGGGGTGTAATCCTCACCGTCGATTCTCCCGGCGGCACCACCGCAGGCGGCGAGGCCATCTACGACGCCATCCGCCGTCTGGCAGACGCAAAGCCGGTTGTCGCGCAGGTGGGAACGCTTGCAGCTTCAGCCGGCTACATGGTGGCGAGCGCAGCCGACCATATCGTCGCGCGACAGACCTCGATCGTTGGGTCCATCGGCGTCATCATTCAATATCCCGAAATCAGCGAGTTGCTGAACAAGCTTGGGGTCAAGGTGGAGGAGGTGAAGTCGTCTCCGCTCAAGGCCGAGCCGTCCCCCTTCAATCCCACGACGGACGCGGAACGCCAAATGCTCGCCGCGATGATCAGCGACAGCTACAACTGGTTTGTGGATCTCATCAGCGAACGACGCAGACTACCGCGCGATCAGGTGTTGACGCTGGCCGACGGCTCGATCTTCACGGGGCGTCAGGCGCTGGAGCGTAAGCTGGTGGACGCGCTCGGCGGCGAGCGCGAGGCGCAGGCATGGCTCACTGCCCAAGGCCTCAGCGCTGATCTCGAGGTGGTCGAGTGGAAGCCGCGCAATTCCAATGGTTCCATTCTCTTCCCCACCTCCGCGGCCGAGTGGCTGGGGAGCATGCTTGGCCTCTCACAGCGGGGCGTGCTCGACCGTCTCGGAATGGAACATATCTTCCTTGACGGCCTCATGTCCCTCTGGCAACCTGAAAAAGCGGGGTTGCAAAAGTGAAAAAAAGAATAAATTCAGGGGAATATGTGATCAAACGGAGCGGCGGTTACGAACATGATCAAGTCCGAGCTTGTGCAAACGATTGCCAATCGCAACCCGCACCTGTTTCTTCGCGACGTTGAAAATATCGTCAATGCGATTTTTGATGAGATCACGGAGGCACTCGCCCAGGGCAACCGGGTGGAGTTGCGCGGCTTTGGTGCCTTCTCGGTGAAAAACCGCCCCGCGCGTACCGGGCGAAACCCGCGCACGGGGGAATCCGTTCACGTCGAGGAGAAATGGGTTCCTTTCTTCAAGACCGGAAAAGAGCTGCGTGAACGGTTGAACGCGGAGGAATAGTCCGCTCCAACTCTATCTGAAGGATGTGCCCCGAAATGGTTCATCGGGTCGTGCTCGTGCTTATCGTATTGCCGCTGGCGGTCATCCTGATCGCCCTTGCGGTCGCAAACCGGGCATTCACACCATTCACAATCGATCCGTTCAATCCGGGCAATCCGGCCCTCACTGTGGAATTGCCGCTCTTCGTTTATCTTTTTCTCGCTCTCATCCTCGGCATGGCCATCGGCGGCGCGATCACCTGGTTTCGCCAGGGGCGGTATCGCCGTCTGGCACGCGACCGCGCGCAGGAGGTGGAGCGATTGAAGGCGGCAGCCATCCCGGAACGAAGCCCGACGAGCCTCGCACGCACACAGGCGTAAGTCCACGCGCCTGACCCAGCTATTCAGATCGCGTCACAGCGATCGGGCAGCTAAGGGCTTATACCCGATCGAGAGCTGCTACAGGCGCGACTGGAACGATCATGCCGTTCTCGTTTTTGAGTCGCTTATGACGCTCTCACGCACATTGTTCGTCTGCTCCCTGCTGTCGCTGACCATCATGGCGCTCAGCCTTGGTCTGTCCTTTGCGCATCTTTTGGAGGCACCGCCCCGAATCGCGAATTGGCCACCCGAGCTCTGGCGGGAAGCGACCGTCTTTCACGGGCAATTCCTTCTGTTCGGTATTCTGGGCGGCCCGATCGAGCTCGGCTCCATTCTGCTCGGGTTCACCGTGACCCTGCTTGTGGGACGTAAAGAGCCACGGGCGTTCAAACCGGCGCTGGCGGGCAGCATGCTCTATCTCGGAGGCCTTATGATCTGGGCCGCGGTGGTGGCTCCGGTCAATGCGGAGCTTGCCAGCTGGAAGCCTGGCCCTCTCCCGGAAGACTTCGATGCCGTAAGGCTGCGTTGGGAGACCGGACACATTGTCATCGCCTGTGTAAAGCTCCTCGGCTTCGCATCGATGGTTTCGGCCGTGCTTCTGATGCGCCGGCGGATCGATGCCTGAATGCCGTGTTGCGCCCGTTCTTCCGCTATGGCAGAAGCCGCAGACGCACCATCAATTCCGGAGCCCTTGTTGAAGCCTTCACGGGAGAAGAACCAACGGCATCGACCGCACACCGAAGGCCGCGAGAGGCGAGAGCCGGCGAAGCCGACCCGGACTCCCGAGCGCCGCTCGGGCGCGCTCCCCGATGAGCGACTACCCCTCATCCTGGAGGTGCTTCCAGACGAAGACTACGCCCTGCTCGATTCCGGCGCCGGTCGCAAGCTCGAGCAATATGGCCCGTACCGCATCATCCGCCCCGAAGGCCAGGCGATCTGGCAGCCCGCTTGGGACGCGGCCGAATGGGAGAAGGCAGACGCCATCTTCACCGGCGACACGGACGAGGAAGGAATGGGCCGCTGGCGCTTTCCGCGAATTCCGCTCGGTGAAACCTGGCCTATGCGGCATGACGGGATCTCGTATCTCGGCCGCTTCACCTCATTTCGTCATGTCGGTGTGTTTCCGGAGCAGGCGAGCCATTGGGAGCATATGCGCGGCCTCATCGAATCGGCGCGACGGCCGGTCAAAGTACTCAATCTCTTTGGCTATACAGGTCTCGCGTCCCTCGTCGCTGCCGAAGCCGGCGCACAGGTAACCCATGTCGACGCCTCCAAAAAGGCGATCGGCTGGGCGCGGGAGAATCAGGAAATGGCGGGGCTCACGGACCGTCCGATCCGCTGGATCGTCGAGGACGCCGTGAAATTCGCTGAGCGCGAGGCCAGGCGCGGCAATGGCTACGACATCATCCTGCTCGATCCGCCGGCCTATGGGCGGGGCCCCAAGGGCGAAGTCTGGCAATTGTTCGAGGATTTGCCGGGTCTGGTGGAAACATGCCGTGAAATCCTTTCGCCGAAACCGCTGGCATTGGTGCTCACCGCCTATTCGATCCGCGCCTCCTTCTTTTCCATTCATGCGCTGATGCGTGATACTTTTGCGGGCATGGGCGGGCGCGTCGAATCGGGCGAGCTGGTGATCCGCGAGAAATCAGCCGGGCGGGCGCTCTCCACCTCGCTCTTTTCCCGTTGGGTAGCGCGATGAGCGGACCGGAAAAGGCAATGCGTACGCCGGGACGTGTGAAGGAGGTGACAAGCCTCTCGAATCCGCTCGTCAAAGATATCAAGGCTCTTGCGCTCAAGAAATATCGGGACCGCGAAGGCGTTTTCATGGCCGAGGGCCTCAAGCTGGTGCTCGACGCGCTCGATACAGGTTGGGCAATCCGGACGCTTGTTTACGCCAAGAGCGCAGGCGGCAACACCACCGTAGAAAGAGCTGCTGCCCGGACCGTGGCCGCCGGCGGACTCGTGCTCCAGGTTAGCGAGAAAGTGCTTTCCGCCATTACCCGACGCGACAACCCGCAGATGGTGGTCGGCATTTTCGAGCAGCGCTGGCTGCCGCTCCACGAAATCCAGCCGGCAGGCGGGGATGTCTGGGTCGCGCTCGACCGGGTGCGCGATCCCGGCAATCTGGGCACCATCATACGTACGGTCGATGCAGTGGGCGCCAAGGGTCTGATGCTGGTCGGAGAATGCACCGATCCATTCTCTCTCGAAACCGTACGCGCAACCATGGGATCGGTTTTTTCCGTTCCCCTTGCTCGTGCTGACGAGAGCGCATTCCTTTCCTGGCGGGAGGGCTTCTCGGGCCTCATGGTCGGGACCCATCTCAAAGGATCGGTCGACTATCGGAACGTGGACTATTCCGGCACGCCGGTCCTCCTCCTCATGGGCAATGAACAACAGGGCCTGCCGGAAAAGCTGGCGGAAGCTTGCGACCGGCTCGTACGCATTCCGCAGGCGGGCCGCGCCGATTCGCTCAATCTGGCGGTCGCCACCGGCGTCATGCTCTATGAGATCCGCCGCACCGCCCTGCCTGCAAGCCACGGACCTTCCTCATGAAATCGCGCCAGATCGCGCCCTATGCCACCATCGCCATCATTGCCGTCATTCTCGATCAGCTCGTCAAGGCGCTCGTGGAGGCGCGCTTGCCGCTGCATCAGCACGTCGACATGCTGCCTTTCCTGGCCCTGCTGCATTCCCGGAACACTGGCGTTGCCTTCTCCTTCCTTTCCGGCGTCGGCGGTTTCTGGCTGAGCTTGCTGGTGCTCGGCATCATCATATTCATCGCAGTGCTCGCGTTCCGCACTCATACGAGCCACATCTATGCGCGATTGGGTTTTGCCCTGATCCTCGGCGGCGCGGTTGGAAACCTGATAGATCGGGCGCTTCGCGGCTATGTCGTCGATTACATCTACTTTCACACGCCGGTTTGGTCCTTCGCGATTTTCAACCTGGCCGATGCCTTCATCACCGTAGGTGCGATGCTCGTCATCCTGGAGGAGGTGCTGGGCCTTCGCCGCCAGCGGCAGGAGTCGTGAAGCCGGCCCATTGACCCGGGTGCTGCCGCAGAGCAGTCTAAGCCTAGCAAGCATGACTTGTAGGCCAGTGGAGCTGTGACATGAGCGACCGTTTCGAAGCCGTTCTAATCACCCGTGACGAAGACAAGAACCAATCCGTCGATTTCGTCCAGATGACCGAGGACGACCTGATGGACGGTGACGTCACCGTCGCGGTCGAAGCCAGTACCGTCAACTACAAGGATGGGCTGGCGATCACCGGAGCAGCGCCGGTCGTAAGGCGCTTTCCCATGATCCCCGGAGTGGATTTCGCGGGAACGGTGATCCGGTCCAGCCACCCCGACTGGTATGCTGGCGACAAGGTCATCCTCAACGGCTGGGGCGTGGGCGAGACGCATTACGGCGCCTATGCCGGCCGCGCCCGCGTCAGCGGTGACTGGTTGGTGCCGCTGCCCCAAGACATGTCGTCCCGGGAAGCAATGGCCATCGGCACCGCTGGTTATACCGCGATGCTCTGCGTGATGGCGCTGCAGCGCCACGGCATTTCGCCTGATCGGGGCCCTGTGATCGTCACCGGCGCGAGCGGCGGTGTCGGTTCTGTCGCCGTTTCGCTCCTTGCAAAGCTTGGATACGAGGTGGTGGCGGTCACCGGGCGAATGTCGGAGGAAGACTATCTGAAGGGGCTGGGCGCGCGCGAGATCATTCCACGCGAAGAACTCTCCGGCGCCGGCCGCCCGCTCGGGAAAGAGCGTTGGGCGGGCGGCATCGATGCAGTCGGCAGCCACACGCTTGCCAACGTCCTTTCAATGACCTGCTATGGCGGTGCGGTGGCCGCGTGTGGCCTCGCACAAGGCATGGACCTGCCCGCCACGGTGGCTCCCTTCATATTGCGGGGAATCTCGCTCCTCGGCATCGATTCGGTCATGGCCCCCAAATCCCTGAGGTTGGAAGCCTGGCGCCGCGTTTCGAAGGATCTCGACCGGGACAAACTTTCCAGCCTTTCTGCTGACATTTCCTTCCGCGATGTCATCGCGGCAGGAAAGGATATCGTGGCCGGCCGTGTGCGCGGGCGGCTGGTTATCCAAATGTAAAGCAAGAAAGAAGAGCAGCCGGGATCGTAACGATCCATAAGTCATACCCGAATTACCCTTCGGGTATGCGCGCTGGGGATTTGAAGCCGATCTGGAAATGGTTTGGGCAGGGCCAGGCTCGGCCCCGGCGAGGATTCACCTCGCTTGCAGGCATGATCTTGCTGATTTTCGCCGTCGCAGCCCTTCTCATTGCAGGGGCGGCGCATTTCATTCGCTCCGATCCCCTCCTCACTTTCCTGCTGGTCGGCCTTGGTGCAACGGCTTTCGTTGCGGCCATCGCCCTTCCCCAGGAAAGGTTCGCCGAGGCACCACGAGAGGCAACGACCGACGAACATCATGTGGAGGAGCTCGCCGATCGCGTCTCGCAAATGGAGGAGGCGGAGCAACGCTTCTATGGCTTGCTCGAAACTCTCGGAGACCTTGTGATCCATCGCGACGGCGAGGGGCGCATTCTCTATGCCAACCGCATCTTCGCCGAGCTTATCGAAAGCGAACCCGGCGACATCTTCGGAAAGACCCTGCATCAGCTGGGAATAGACATTTCACCCATGTCGGCCGACGAGCTGGCGGAAGGAGAACGGCTGAGCTCGATCGACGTGGCCATTCACACGAGGAGCGGCTTGCGGTGGTTTTCCTGGACAGAAATCTCCCGGCGTGACCGTGAAAGCGGGGTGGTCTCGCATTGGGCCATCGCGCGAGACATCACTGCCCGCAAACGGGCCGAAACCGCCCTTGTCAACGCGCGGGAGCGCGCGGAGCAGGCGAGCATAGCCAAATCGCGCTTTCTTGCGACCGTAAGCCATGAAATCCGCACGCCGATGAATGGCATCATCGGGATGGCAACGCTTCTCGCGGATACAAGGCTTTCTTCCGAACAGCGCACTTATGTGGGCGCGATCACGACTTCAGCCAGCGCGCTTCTGGCGCTTATCGAGGATCTGCTCGATTACTCCAAGATCGAGGCCGGGCGGCTTGAACTCGAGCCGCAGCGCATGGCGGTCCGGGAACTGGTCGAAAGCGTGGTCGAACTCATGGCCGTACGCGCCTTCACGAAGAAGATCGGCCTAGGCTGCCACATCGCGCCGGAAGTGCCCGACACGATCGTCGCCGATCCGGGCCGGCTCCGTCAAATCCTGCTCAATCTCCTTGGAAATGCGATCAAGTTCACGGAGGAAGGCGGCGTTCTGGTGACGGTGACGGTGTTGACCCACAACGGAGGAGCGCCGAAACTCTCCTTCAAGGTCGATGACACGGGACCAGGCCTCGAACAGGATAGCCTGTCGCGCATCTTCCAGGAATTCGAGCAAGCGGATACGAGCTCGACGCGCAAGCATGGCGGCGCGGGCCTTGGCCTGGCGATCACGAAGCGGCTGGTCGATGCCATGGAAGGCACGATAACCGTGGAAAGCGCTCCCGGTGAGGGTGCCACCTTTACCGTCTGCATCCCTCTCGTCGACCCCGAGGGTTCGACTGCCGAGACATCGCTGGTGCTCAAGGGTTTCGATGTCGCCATCCTGACGCCACATGCCGTGGAAGGCGAGGCGCTCGCCATGAGTGTCCGGTCGCATGGAGGAAAGGCCCGCGTTTTTGAGGGCGAGAAAAGCACGCTTTCGCTTCTGCGCCGGCGGAAAACCGGGTTCGATGCCATCATCATCGACGCCTCGCTCGAGAACGACAGAGGCGACCTCCTCGGCCGGCTGCGCCGCAATGGTCTGCGCTCAAAACAGGCGCTCACCCTGATTGCGCCTACCGATCGTGGCCGGCTCACCAAGTTCCGCCTCAACGGCTATGATGCCTTTATCGCGAGGCCGGCGCGCGACCGCACCCTTATGCGCCTGCTTCTCAACCCGCAGATGGCGGGGTCGCCACCTGTGGACGAGATAACGGGCAAAGCTCCGGAACAGCCCGGTCGCGGCCTCAAGATCCTGGTGGCCGAAGACAATGAAATCAACGCCTTGCTTGCGCGCGCTGCCCTCGGCAAGGCCGGGCATTCCGTAGTGGTGGCCTCGAATGGCCGCGCGGCCGTGGATATCCTAACCCATCCAGCCCGTGACTACGACATGGTGCTTATGGATCTCCATATGCCTGTTATGGATGGGCTGGACGCCATTATTCAGATCCGCCGCTATGAAGAAGAGACGGGGCTGGCGCCGATTCCGATCCTGGTTCTTTCGGCAGACGGCCAGGAGAAGACACGGCACACCGCGCTCGCCCATGGCGCCACCGGCTTCATCAGTAAACCGCTAGACCCCAGCCGTCTTCTCACTGCTCTCGAAGTCCACACCACAGCGTGAACACTGTTTACAGAAAGATTGTAAGCCGGCCAGTTTCCTGTCATCGTCCTGTCGCAGCTTCTCTCTAATTCCCGATCGCAGCGCCGTGGAGGAGACTCAGCCGTGCACAACTTGATGCTGAAATCGACCGTGAGCCACGATAGCGCCGACAAGGCCGCCCTTGTAAATGCTGCTATTTCCGATCATTCCATCCTGGGCAGGATCGGCCCGCTCGAGGTGCGACTGGCGCGCGATACGGAGGAGGTGGCTGCTGCGCAAGCGATTCGCTTCCGCGTCTTCTATCAGGAAATGGGCGCAAGATCGTCCTCCCAGAGCGCGGAAGAACGTGATGCCGACCGTTTCGACGCCGTTTGCGACCACCTTTTGGTGATCGACACCACCCTGCCGGGGACGGAGTGTGATCGAATCGTCGGCACCTATCGGCTCCTTCCCCAGGAGCAGGCATTGGCGGCCGGTGGATTCTACTCCGAAGCGGAGTTCGAGCTGGAAAAGCTCATCGCGCGTCATCCCGATCGCCGCTTCCTCGAGCTCGGCCGCTCCTGTGTTTTGCCGGCTTACCGTTCGAAGCGAACAATCGAGCTTCTCTGGCAGGGAATTTGGGCCTATTGCCGCCGCAACAGGATCGACGTCATGACGGGCTGCGCGTCGTTCCACGGTACCGTGCCCGCCGCGCATGCAGAGGCGCTCTCTTTTCTCGCGCATTACTGCCAGGCAGATGGGGCGTGGTCCATCCAGGCGAGGAGCAAGCGCTATGTGTCGATGGACCTGATGCCGCTGGAAGCGATCGACGCGAAGGCAGCGCTTTCCGGCATGCCGCCACTGATCAAGGGTTATTTGCGCCTCGGAGCGAAATTCGGGGAGGGCTGCGTGATCGATTGGGATTTCTGCACGACGGATGTTTTCGTTGTGCTCCCCGTCGAAGCGATCTCGGAACGCTACATCGCCTACTATGGCGCGGAAGCGCAGCGATTCGCCGCCTGATCAGCGCTTCGCGGTTCCCGGTTCCGCCATCTTGCGGTGCTGTTCCGCAAGCAGGCTGGCGGGCATGAGATGGGCCATGGCGGCTTGGATCTTGTTCGAGAACCCCGCCACAACGCCAGCCTCGCCCTTCATCATCGCGTCGAAGCCGATCCGGGCGACCTTAGCCGGGTCCATTTTTTGTTCCGAACCCACTTTCGTGTCGGTCATATCGGCGCGTTCGAAAAATTCGGTGTCCGTCGGACCCGGCATCAAGCAGGTCACGGTGATATTGGTGTCCTTCAATTCGTTGCGCAGCGCCCAGGAGAAACTGTCCACAAACGCTTTCGTGGCATTGTAGACGGCCTGAAAGCTCCCCGGCAGAAAGCCGGCAATCGAGCCGGTGAAGAGAATCCGCCCGCGGTTCCTGAGCCGCATGTCCCTGCCGACTCGATGCACCAGGAGAACCGTGCCTGTGATATTCGTGTCGATCACATGTCTGATGTCGGCCACCTCCTGATCGAGAAAGGCGTGCCCGAGACCGCGCCCTGCATTGGCGAGCAGTAAATCCACGGGCCGGCCTGCGAGCGTTACATAAAGCTTCTCCACGCCCTCGGCCGTGGAAAGATCCGCCTCCACCGGCTCGGCGTTCACGCCCATTGCCTGGAAATTACCGGCTGCGGCCGCGATTTCCGGCTCGTCCGCAGCCACGACGAGATCATAGCCGGCCTCAGCGCAGCATCTCGCCAGCTCATAGCCAATGCCCGTGGACGCGCCGGTTACGACTGCAAGTCCTAGCTCGTCAGCCATTGCTCTTCTCCCATCCGGGTTTCAGGACGACCTTCGTCGTATCGTTCTGCTCGAAAGCAAATTTCCGATAGCCGTCCGGGCCCTGTTCCAGGGGCAGGCGGTGACTGATGAGGAAGGTCGTGTCGATCTTGCGCTCGCGGATCATCTCGAGCAGCGGAGCCAGATATTTCTGCACATGCGTCTGCCCCGTCCGCAAGGTGAGGCCCTTTTGCATAAAGGCGCCGACGGGAAATTTGTCGACGAATCCGCCATAGACACCCGGGACCGAGACACGGCCGCCCTTGCGGCAAGCATAGATCGCCTGCCGCAGCACGTGGGGACGATCCGTCTCCAATTTCAGCGTCTGCTTGGCGTAATCGTAGAGATTGTCCGGAGCGAATCCGTGGCTCTCCAGCCCGACCGCATCGATGACCGCATCCGGGCCGATCCCACCTGTCATTTCCATCAAGGCTTCGTAGACCCGGGCGTTCTTGTAATTGATCACCTTGGCCCCGAGCTTTCGCGCGAGTTCCAGCCGGTGCGGATAATGGTCGATCGCGATCACCTGCTCAGCGCCCATGATGAGCGCGCTTTGGATGGCGAAGAGCCCGACCGGTCCGCAGCCCCAGACGGCAACGGTGTCTCCCTCCTCGATCTCGCAGTTTTCCGCCGCCATCCATCCTGTCGGCAGGATATCGGAAAGGAAGAGAACCTCGTCATCCTCAAGGTCGTCGGGCACGACGATCGGGCCAATATCCGAATAGGGCACGCGGACATATTCCGCCTGCCCGCCGGCATAACCGCCTGTCAGATGCGAATAGCCGAAGAGGCCGGCCATCTGGTGGCCATAGAGCATCTGGGACATATCGGCCTTGTCAGCCGGATTGGAGTTGTCGCAGGCGGAATATTGCTGCTTCTCGCAGAAGAAGCATTTTCCGCAGGCGATCACGAAGGGGACCACGACGCGGTCTCCCTTTTTGAGCCGGGTGTTTCCTTTCCCCACCTCGACCACTTCGCCCATGAATTCGTGGCCCAGGATGTCACCCGGGCGCATGGTTGGAATAACCCCATCATAGAGGTGAAGGTCCGACCCGCAGATTGCGGTCGAGGTGATCTTGATGATCGCGTCGCGGGGGTTGACGATCTCGGGATCGTCAACCGTATCGACGCGAACATCGTGTTTTCCGTGCCAGACGAGAGCGCGCATGCCTGGTCGACCTCAAGCGCGCGAAGACGCTGAACCGGAAGCGGCCGTGGAGATCTCGCCGGTCTCCATCAACTGCTTGAAGCGACGCAGCTCGCGCTTGGCCTGAACGCCGGGCTCCTTCTGGAAGAGCTTGGCAGCCATGCGACCCACCGCGCCTCCCGGCGGATCATAGGCGATCACCGCCTCGATCTCGGTGCCGCGGCCGCCTGGTGCATCGCGGAAGGTGACCCGGCCGCTGTTGCGCACCTCGGCGTCCTCGTCCGATTCCCAGGCGATCAGCTCATTCGGTCGATCTTCGGTGATCCTCGTTTCGAATTCGACCGTGCTGCCGGCAGGGCCCTCGATGACCCAGCGCGATCTTGTCTGGTCCAGGGGGGTGACGGAGACGACATTCTCCATGAAATTCGGGAAGGTCGAGAAGTCGCGCCAGCGGGAATAGACCTCCTCGCGCGGGGCGTTCACCGTGATGCTCCGGCCGACCACTGCTCCCTCGCGCCAGCGGCGGCCGGCGCGGCGGCGCCAGGCATGGCGCGGTGAGTCCTCAGGGCCCATTGGATGGTTGTCCCTCATCATGCTGCGGGCAGCCATCAAGACGATGGCGCCGGCGGCAGCGCCCAACATACCGGCCGCAAGTGCACGGCCGGCACCGTGGTTGTGATGTCGATGATGCATCGGATGCTCCCTCGGGTAAGGCCAAAGGCGATGCGGCCCAAACCTATGCCCGCGTCGATTGTTCCCGCAGGGTTCGGCGCCGCTCGTTCAGCGTCTGGAGCGCAGGGAACGTGCCGAAAGAGCGCCTCGCGCCAGCATGCCTGCGATCACCGCTACACCGAATCCTGCCATCGCGACGCCCAGCCGAAGCCCGCTTCCGGAGAATGCAGCGGCGGAGGAAGAAGCCTCGTTATCGAATGTACCGTGAGTGCGGTGAGGCTTGTGCACGGGATGGAACAGATTGTCGGCGCGGCCCGGCGCCACTTCCACCCGTCTCTGCTGCCCGTCGTAGCATCTGCGCGCCAGGTAACGGTCGAGCAGCCATGGCGCGAGTGCATTTCCGAGGATCACCTGGGCCGTGCTCGAGCCGAGCCATATTTCCCGGCGGGGATTTCGGGAGGCACTGTAGATCGCCTCAGCGGCAACTTCTGGCTGGAACACAGGCGCGACGGGACGCGGAGCCTTGGACATATGCGTGCGCGCCCACTCGAATTGCGGCGTATTTATCGCCGGAAGATGCACCATTGTAAGCTTGATCCGGCTTCTTTCATGGATCAGTTCGCAACGCAGCGAGTCCGTAAAGCCGCGGATAGCATGCTTTGCGCCACAATAGGCCGATTGCAGCGGGATCCCGCGATAGGAGAGGGCGGACCCAACCTGCACGATTACCCCTCGATTGCGCCTGCGCATTTGCTCGAGCGCGGCCATCGTGCCGTAAACATAGCCGAGATAGGTGGTCTCCGTAACGCGGCGGAATTCTTCCGGCCCCATCTCGGAAAATGGAGAAAAGACCGTCGCCATCGCATTGTTGATCCAGACGTCGATGGTCCCGAGCTCTTCTTCCACGTCCCGTGCAGCCGCAAAGACAGCGTCGGCATCGGCCACATCCAGCGGGATCACCATGGCACTCCCGCCTCTCGCTTCCACTTCCGCCCTTGTCTCTTCCAAGGCCGTCTGGTCGCGCGCAATAAGGGCCACGGCTGCACCGGACCCGGCAAAGCGATGCGCGACAGCTCGGCCTACACCGGCCGACGCGCCGGTGATCACCACCACTTTGCGGGCCGCCAGTCGGCCTCTCTCCCCTGCCATAGCTTCCTCCAGTTCTGCAAATCAGCGCGGCAGACCCAACCAGCGCACGCCGTAAGGTTCGAGTGGCATACGCAGCCGTCCATTTTCGACGGGCGGCGTCTTGCCGCCGAAGAGAGCGCCCAGCGAGGTCACGCCGGCCGGCAGCTGGATATCGATATCCACCGACTGCCCGTTGAGATTGTGTATCATGACCAGCGGGGCGGCCTCGGACTTGTAATGATGCACGAGCACATGGTCGGAACCGCTCTCGAGGAACGCGCAAAAACCACTGCCTATCTCGGTACGCTCGCGGCGCAAGATCGAGAGTTGCTTGACAAAGGAGAGGAGGGAATCCGGATCATTGCGCTGCGCCTCCGCATTGATGCGCTCGAAGCCGAAACGGCCTTTATCGACCATCGGCTGGACAAGCTTTTCCTTCCGGGCCGATGAAAAGCCGCCGTTGCGGCCTCCGTCCCACTGCATCGGCGAGCGGACGGAATTGCGCCCCTCTTGGGAAAGATCTTCTCCCATGCCGATTTCGTCGCCATAAACGACAACGGGTACGCCCGGCATGGAATAAAGAAGGCTCATCGCCATCTTCAGACGGCGTACGTCTCCATCCAGCATCGGCGCGAGACGCCGCCTCAAGCCGCGCCCGTAGATGCGCATCTCTTCCTTTGGCGCAAAAATCTGGAGAACGCTCTCCAACTCCTCAGGCGTGAGCCGCTCCAGGTCCGCTTCGTCGAAATTGCGCAGGAAATTGGCCCATTGACCATTTTCCGGTGGCACGGGAAGCATGGCCAACCCACGCTGGATCGGTTCCACCTTTTCTTGCGCCAGCCCCAGAATGAGATAGTTGTTCAGCAGGAAGTTGAACATCATGTTCAACCGTGTTCCATCGAAGAACTTCTCGAGCTTGTCCGGGCTTTCGTCCACCTCGCCCAGCATGACGATGTCGGCCTTGGCTCCGGTTGCCCTGTCAAACATCTCCCGCAACATGTCCGGTGCGTGCTCGTCCTCCCCGGACTTGGCGAGCGGGTTTTCCAGGATGTGTGACGCCGCATCCACGCGAAACCCGGCAATGCCGAAGCTCAGCCAATAATCGATGATCCTCCCGATTTCGTCGCGCACATCGGGATTGGCGTGATTGAGCCCGGGTTCGAAGTGATAGAACCGGTGGTGGTAATAGGCGCGCACGACCTCGTCGTAGGTCCAGACCGTCTCTTCCTCACCCGGGAAGATTGTGCCCTTGTCTGGCGGCGTCGGTGGAGGATTGTGGGCCCAAATGTAGTAATTCCGGTAACGGGACTTCTCGTTATAGCGAGCGGCCTGAAACCACGGGTGATGGGTTGATGTATGGTGCACCACGAGATCGACAACGACGCGAATTCCGTGCTCGCCGGCCCGATGAATGAAATCGAGGAAGTCCTCGAACACGCCGAAGCGGGTGTCGACGCGTAGATAATCGGTGATGCTGTAGCCGTTGTCCTGGCCGAAGGAGGGATAGAAGGGAAGTAGCCAGATGCAGGTGACGCCGAGCTCGGCGATATAGTCCAGTTTGGACGTCAGCCCTTTGAAATCCCCTATGCCGTCGTCATCCGAATCGCAGAACCGCTCTACATCGACCGCGTAAACTACCGCGTTCTTCCACCAATAATCGCTCATCAACCTCGCAATACCCCTCGAACCATAGCGCCTTCGAGGAGCCAACGCATTTATACGAGAGAGCGTTCCGAGCCAGGGCGACGCATCGTGCTTTCCGAAAACCGATTCCGGTTTCAGGCCGATGCTGTAGGGGTGCGGAAATCTCAAAAAAAAGCACCCGCTGGGGGAGGAGGTCCAGCGGGTGCCTTTGGAGTCGGTCAGCCTGGGAGGAGGATAGGCTGACCGCGACCCGACAGGGATTTTAGGGAGGAGGAGCCCCGTCGAGAACTTGCGGCTTACATAGGGGGCTCGCCGCGGGATTTAAAGAGCTGTTTTGCATAACAGCCGTGCAATTCTGTCGCACCGCAGCAAATGGCCGTCCTTGACGGCGTGCCTCCCAGCCCTTTAACCCTCGTAGGAGCTGAGCCGGAGGCATATCATGACAAGCAACGTAGCGCTGGTTGGGCTTGCGCGCGATCTGGAAGAGCGGGCCAAGACTGGGAAGCCGATTCGTATCGGCCTTATCGGAGCCGGCGAAATGGGGACCGACATCGTGGCCCGGGTTTCCCATATGCGCGGCATCGAAGTCGGCGCGATCTCTGAACTCCGGCCCGAATCAGCGCTGAAAGCGGCGGAGATCGCCTATCAGGAGCCGGGTCACGCGAAGATAGTCGACAGCGCCGCCGCCATGGCCAGCACGATCGAGGCCGGTCGGATCGCGGTGACGGGAGATGCCGGCCAGATCATCGAAAGCGATCTTATCGATGTCGTTGTCGATGCAACCGGGGTTCCTGCGGTCGGCGCGGAAATCGGCCTGCGCGCCATGGAGCACGGCAAACATCTCGTCATGATGAATGTCGAGGCGGATGTGACCATCGGCGCCTATCTCAAAAGCGAAGCCGACCGGTTGGGCGTGACCTACTCGCTCGGCGCGGGCGATGAGCCCTCCGCCTGCATGGAGCTGATCGAGTTTGTCTCCGCCATGGGCCACACCATCGTCGCCGCGGGCAAGGGCAAGAACAACCCCCTCAACACGGACGCGATCCCGGACGACTATGCGGAAGAGGCCGAGCGGCGGAACATGAATGTCCGCATGCTCGTGGAGTTCGTCGACGGTTCGAAAACGATGGTCGAGATGGCGGCAATCGCAAATGCCACCGGCCTTGTGCCTGACAAGCCGGGCATGCACGGCCCAGCTGCCACATTGGCTGAGCTCAACAAGACGCTGATCCCCAGAGAAGACGGCGGTGTTCTCTCCCGCACCGGCGTGGTGGATTATTCGATCGGAAAGGGCGTAGCACCCGGCGTATTCGTCATCGCCGAGATGTCGCATCCGCGGATCCGCGAGCGGATGGAGGATTTGAAGATGGGAGAGGGGCCTTATTTCACTTTCCACCGGCCATACCACCTCACCTCGCTCGAAGTGCCTCTCACGTGTGCCCGCGTGGTTCTCTATCGCAAGGCGGACATGGTCCCGCTTCCCAAGCCCGTGGCCGAAGTGTGTGCGGTTGCGAAGCGGGATCTCAGGCCCGGCGATCGGCTTGATGCGATAGGGGAATATTGCTACCGCGCCTGGATCATGAGAGCCGACGAAGCTCGCGCGGCAGCAGCCATACCGTGCGGACTGCTGCAAGGCGGCAAGGTATTGAAGCCCATCCGCAAGGGCGATCTTCTTACCTATGACAATGCCGCTCCTCCCGAGAACTCGAAGATCGCCGAACTGCGAGCGAGACAGGACAGGCTGATCTACGGGGCGTGACGCGAAGCTGACGGACAATGGGCGGAGCAACGAATAGTTGTGAAGCTCGCGGCAATATAGTCGTCGAGGGCGAGGCTGAGGCGCGTGTCACCGCGGTGGAACGCGCGTGGGAGGCGAGCGCCCATTCAGACTCCCGAAATTGGGACAAAAAGCCGCGCGCTTTTTTCAGCCCCATCTGGCAGCGCTATAACTTGCGATTGGCCGCGAAATAGAAGAAAGTGCCCAAAACAATTAGTCGGGGCGGCGGCTAACAGTGCAACATTACTTAGGAACGAGCCCGCGCGAACGTGTCTCTTGGGAGCGTCCGCCAGCTGATCCTCGCATATTGGATGCGATACCGAGAGATGCCGGGCCACGGCTGACGACCTACAGGGGTGGGGCGGTCTATTCCGTACGCGCGCCCGGATCGCAGAGATTCTTGTCCGACACGCATTTTGTGGCCGTAACATTGGCGCCGTCGGCAAACATTACTGCGGCCTTCGCAGGCGAGAAGCCTGTCACCTACGACGCTCCCGTAGGCATGATCGTCATCAGCCCGGCTTTCTTGGAAAGCGAGAGCAGATGGAACTCCCATAGGGAAAACATATCCGTTGCACTTCCGCCGGAAAGCCTTACCGAGCTAGCCGAACACGAATTCGGCGGTAGACCGTGGGAACTCCAGCCACTCCCCTTCGGCACGGTGGATCTGAAAGCGCTACAACTTGCGCAAATGCTCAAGGCGGAGCTGATCCGCGAGGAGCCGCCGAACGAGCTCTTGGTCGATTCGATCGTCACTCTCTTCGGTATACATATTCTGCGTAGCTATACGAGCCATTCGACCTCGGCCAGCCGACCGAAGGGTGGTCTGTCCGTAGCGGCTGCCAAGCGGGTCGAGGAGTATCTCAAGGGAAATTTTGCCCGAAAGCTTTCGGTGAACGAGCTCGCCGCCCTCTGCGAGCTGTCCACGGGGTATTTTATCCAGGCATTCACGAAAACCTTTGGAGAACCTCCGCACAAGTATCTCATCAATCTGCGCATCAGCTTTGCGGAAAAGCTCCTCCTCGACACCGATATGACGATAGCAGAGGTGGCGTATCTCAGTGGCTTCTCGAGCCAGAGCCACCTGACCTCGGCAATGAGGAGATATAAGCAGGCGACTCCGGCTCTGCTGCGCCTGAAGCGCTGAATTTTCTGCTTGCCGAATGTCGGCTGGCGCCTTCTCCATTCGTCCTAGGCCCGCAATCTAGCGAAGGAGAATTGCGATGGCGTATGTCGACGGCTTCATCATCCCTCTGCCGAAGGACAAAATCGAGGAATACAAGCGTCAGGCCCAGCTCGGCGAGCAGGTCTGGCGGGAGCATGGCGCGATCGGCTATGTCGAATGCTTCGGCGATGACGTCCCCTATGGAGAACTCACGTCCTTTCCGCGTGCCGTGCAGGCGAAGGAAGACGAGATCGTTGTGTTCTCCTATGTGATCTATGAATCGCGCGAGCACCGCGACCAGGTCCTCGCCAAGGTCATGGCGGATCCCCGCATGAAATCAGAAGACATGCCGTTTGACGGCAAGCGGATGATCTATGGCGGGTTCAAACCTTTTCTCGGTCTCTGACAGGGCGCAGCCACCTTCCTGGATGAGGAAGGCGGCTGTGTGTCAATAGGTGGTGGTTACGCGCGTGTCGCCTTCACGGTCGAGCACCTGCACCACCACCTCGTCGTCGACCCGCCGCAGGAAGATATCCAGCCGGCCTTGAGGCAGTCTGATCCCGCGCAGCGTCACTTCGTCCAGGAACTCGGGCAGGATGGGCTGATGGAAGAGGAGCGTTCCTGCGCCGGGATCAAAGCCCATTCCAAGGCAGGACTGCAGCATGGAAAGCGGCGTGACCGCGGCCCAGGCCTGAGGAGCGCACGCCACCGGATAAAAGGTCGGCCCGCGGCTTCTTTGGCGGGGGAAACCGCAAAAAAGCTCAGGTAGCCGCCGCAGGTCGATATAGGTCGAGGCCATGAACAACCCCTCGAACACGCGCGTGGCTTCGCTCCGGAAGCCGTAGCGCGCGAGCCCGGCGGCTATCAACGCGTTGTCGTGCGGCCAAACCGAGCCGTTATGGTAGCTCATGGGATTATACCGGGCTTCGGTGGTTGCAACCGTGCGGATACCCCACCCGGAAAAGGACGAGCGCTCCATGAGCGTCGCGACGACGCTCGGCGCACGATCGGGATAAGCTATGCCCGTGAAAAGCGCGTGGCCGGCATTGGAAGCGCGTACCCGGCAAGGCTTGTTGTTGCCGTCGAGCGCCAAAACATAAGTCCCCAACTCCTCGTCGAAAAAGACCCTGTCGAAGCGCGCGCGAAGCTCCTCCGCCTTCGCCTCGAATTGGGGCGCCCGCTCGGGCAGCCCCATGGCCGAAGCGATCCTGGCCGCGGCTTTCCACGCGCCATAAACATAAGCTTGCACCTCGCAGACCGAGATGGGCCCTATCGCGAGGCTGCCATCGGCATGGAAGATTGCATCGAAACTGTCCTTCCAGCCCTGGTTGGCGAGCCCCTCCACCGTGCGACGGCCATATTCCACGAAGCCGTCACCATCCCTGTCGCCATATTCCTCGATCCAGGAAAGCGCCGCCTCGATATTCGGCCAGAGAGATTTCAGGGTTTCCACATCCCCGGTGCGATCGAGATAGGCTCCCGCGAGCACGACAAAGAGAGGCGTGGCATCCACGCTTCCGTAATAGCGGCGGAAGGGAACCTCACCGAGCTCCGCCATCTCGCCATAGCGGACCTCGTGCAGGATCTTTCCCGGCTCCGCATCCGCTGCGGGATTCACTTCGGTGGCCTGGTTCGCAGCAAGATGCTTCAAAACGCCCCGTGCGATCGAGGGGTCCAACCAGAGGGTTTGGAGCGCAGTGATGAGCGCATCCCGGCCGAACACGGTGCTGAACCATGGAATGCCGGCATAGGGATAGGGGCCGTCCTCCGTATCCGTGACGAGCATGTAAAGGTCGGCAACGGCCCGTCGGACAGCTTCGTTGAAGACGTCATTGGAGGTCGACACCGATGCTGCATTGCTGACGGCCGCGCGATTGAAACGGCGCGCCTCCAGAAGGTTGGAGAAGAAGAGCCGGCGCGGGGTGAAATCCTGCGGCTCCGCATCGCAGAGGATCTCGATGAAGATCTGGCGTGTCTGGCGAGGCTTCAACTGCACCTCGAACACCGCGTGTTCGCCGGTTAAGGTGACGGGTGCGGGATCGACACGGATGATGGTGCGGCGAAGAACGCCGTCGAGCCCCGTATAGGAAAGGGTGACACGCCCGGCCTCCACCTGCGGCGGATGCATCTGACCCCTCTTTTTCCGGCGGGCGCCCCGAACCTCGAAGAGATCCGCGAAATCCGCCGCGAAAGCGAGTTCCAGCCGGATGGTGCGGGTCTCCTCGTCGTAATTCCTGACGCTGATCCGCTCGTAGCATGCTGCGTTCCAGAGAAAGCGTGTTCGGCGGATATGAATGAGGTCGTGCTGAAGACTGATGGAGCCATTCTCATAGAGATCGGGGTTCGCCAGATCGAAGGTGAGCAGGGCATTGTCGTCACGCAGCATCGAGCTCAAAAGGAGCGGGCGCTCTCCTCCGATGGTAAGGAAGAGATGCGAGAGATATCGCGTGTCTCGATGAAAAATACCTTCGGGGCTGGCGGGCCCCGAAAGTGCGTCTCCGTTGTGATCGAACATGGAGAAGGTGTCGCCATGCTTCTGCGTTCGTGGCCGCCGCTCCTGCAGAGGAGCGGTGGCGGCGATGAAGAATTGCGGCGTACGCGCCGTGACGTATTCGTCCGGATTGGGCGCAAGCGGGTTGCTGCGGTCGTCCATGACTGCCTCCTTGGACGAGTCGGGTCTTAGGCGACCGTCTGGACTCCGACCGCCTCAGCCGGAAACGGAACGGTGCGCATCCGGTGATGCAGCAAGCGTTCATATACCTCCAGATAGTCGGCTGCCATGCGCCCGACGCTGAAGCGTTCCTCAAAGCGGCGGCGTACGCCTGCGCGGTCGGCTGCCAGCGCGCGCGGTACAGCCGCGACTGCTTCATCTATCGAGGTCACGATGAATCCGGATACATCTTGGTCCAGCACCTCCGGCACCGAGCCGCATCGGAAGGCGATCACCGGCGTGCCGCAGGCCATGGACTCAATCATGACAAGGCCGAAGGGTTCCGGCCAGTCTATCGGAAACAGGAGAGCGGCTGCATTGCCGAGAAACTCGGCCTTTCCGCGATCGTTCACCTCGCCGATATATTCGACATTGGAATGCCGATCGATCATGGGTTTGATGAAACCGTCCCAGTATTGCTGATCCGCCTTGTCTACCTTCGCTGCGATTTTGAGAGGCAAGCCCGTCCGCGCGGCGATTTCGATTGCGCGGTCGGGGCGCTTCTCCGGCGATATGCGGCCGAGAAATGCGAGATAGCCACCCTTGGCGACCGGGCTGAACGGAAGCAGATCGAGCGGCAGACCATGCCGGACGGTCGCTATCCAGTTCGCCATGGGGAGCGGTGCCCGCTGGCTGTCAGAAATGGAAACAACCGGGATTTCCGGGAATCTCTGATAAAAGGGTAGAAGATCGGGCAAATCCAGCCGTCCATGGACGGTTGTGACCGTGCGATGCGCGATGGGACGGATCAGCGGAAAATGAAGAAGATCGATATGAAAGTGCAGGAGGTCGAATTCATCGGCCCGGCGGCGCACTTCCTCCAGCAAGATCAGGTGATGCGGGATAGGGTCCCGCACGTTTGTATCGAGGCGCAGCGCGCGTTGGCTGCAAGGCACCAACTCCGCGGCCGTAAGCGAATCGGCTGAAGCGAATAAGGTCACTTCATGGCCCTGGCGAACGAGTTCCTCGGTAAGAAAGGAGACGATCCGCTCCGTTCCGCCATAAAGACGCGGGGGAACGCTTTCGGCCAACGGAGCGATCTGTGCAATCTTCATAGGCAATACCTCCTCAACAGCGAGCAAGCATCACTTTGGAAGCTGGAAAACGACCATCCAGAAGGGGTCGCCTCTGATTTAGGTATGTCTCCGCCGGTTGGAAGAGGGCGGCTTGGCAATTTCCTCCCGCGCCGATCGGGACCACTTTGCGGAAATCCGGTTGAGCGGCCCGGGAAAGGCGCGTAGCGTCCAGAACCAATCGCCCGAGGTCCTCATGTCGCTCACGCTCTACTTCCACCCCTTGGCTTCCTTCTGCCATAAGGTGCTGATTGCTCTCTACGAGAATGAAACGCCCTTTTCCGGCGAGATCGTCGACCTCGCAGACGAGGAAGCCAGCGCTGCCTTCTTTGCCCTGTGGCCGGTTGGAAAAATCCCGATCCTGAGAGACGAGAGCCGTGACAGGACGGTCCCCGAGACCAGCATCATCATCGAGTATCTGGATCGGCATTACCCGGGTGCGTTCCCTCTCATTCCTGCAGATCCCTCTGAAGCGCTCGAGGCACGGCTATGGGATCGCTTTTTCGACCTCTACGTGAGCGTCCCAATGCAAAAGATCGTCACGGATCGTATCCGCCCAGAAGGAAAAACCGACCCGCATGGCGTTTCCGAAGCGCGGGCAATGCTTGGGACCGCCTATGACGTGGCCGAACGTCACCTGACCGGGAGAACATGGGCCGCAGGCGCGGGTTTTTCCATTGCCGACTGCGCCGCTGCTCCCGCGCTTTTTTATGCAGAGTGCGTCCAGCCTTTCACGTCCACTCACCCAAATCTGGCGGCTTATTTCACCAGGCTCGAGAACCGCCCCTCCGTTCAACGCACGCTTGGCGAAGCACGTCCCTATTTCCAGTTCTTCCCCTTCAAGGAAAACCTGCCCGATCGCTTTCGGCTGTGAGGCCTATCAGGTGCGCCAGGCGCTCTCGTTCTTCCGCTCGTAATGGTCGAAAGCCGTCGCTAGACCGATGAGCACCTCGGCCGAGGTTTCGAACATCGCCTTGAGTTGAGGATCATCCACCTTCTCGATGTCCTCGCGCAGATGCTCCACGGTTTCCTGCAGGCGAACCTTCATCTTGCGGGTATGGTGCCGCAGATCGTGTTCTTCGGGAGTCATGTTTTTCTCCTACCATGGGCTCGTGAATACCGCGTTCAATCGCGCGAATAGGTACCGATGAGAATTGCCTCTTCGAGCCGGTGCTTCTCCGCCGCACGCCACAGATCCTCGACGCTGGATATCGGGGGCAGGTTCAGTGAGGGGAGGCTGAGCGCTGCCAGGCGGAAATGATAGCGATGCACGCCGCCCCCTCTTGGAGGCTGCGGACCGTCATAGTGATTGTTGCCGAAATCGTTTCGGCAGATGCGAAGCGAACCCTTGTCGGGGCCAGTCTCGACACTTTCCGGCAGCCGATCCCAATCCGCAGGAATGTTAAAGAGCCCCCAATGGCCGAATGTGCCGCTTGGTGCATCGGGATCGTCCAGGACGAGCACGAAGCTCTGTGCTCCTGCGGGTGCGCCGGTCCACCTAAGCGGTGGCGACAGATTTTCCTGGTCGCGCGTATATTTATCGGGAATTCGCTTCCCGTCTGCGAAGGACGGGCTCAGGAGGCTCAGAGGCATGTCGGCTCTCCTATCCTTCGGAATGGTGGTTTTCCCTGGGAAGCCAGCCGCGGGCTTCCCCAAGATAGCGGATCACTTCAGCATCGGTCGTCTGCTCGAAATCTTGGTAGTGCAGACCGACGGCGTGGAAATCGACAGGTGTCGACAGGCACACGACCTCGTCCGCATCATCATGCAGGGCATCAAGCGTGTCGCGGGGTGCCACCGGCACTGCGAGCACAATGCGCGCCGCGCTCGACCTGCGCAGAGCCTTCAGTGCGACGCGCACGGTACCCCCGGTCGCTATGCCGTCGTCCACCAGAATAACGGTGCGGCCCGCGATCGGAGTGGGATCGTGATTGGCAAAGTAGGCAGCCCGGCGGCGATCGATTTCGGCGAGCTGGCGCTCCATTTCACTGTGAACATAGTCGGATGAAGGCTTGATGATCCCCATAGCCTCGTCATTAAGCACGATCTGAGGATCGCTTCCGTCCACCACCGCTCCAATGCCCAACTCGGCGTGGCCGGGCGCACCGAGCTTGCGCACCATAAGAAGATCAAGAGGTGCAGAGAGCGCTTTTGCAACCTCGAAGGCGACAGGCACCCCGCCGCGGGGAAGGGCCAACACGACCGGGTGCTCATCCTGCAGATGGCCCAGTTCCGCAGCGAGCCGCCGCCCGGCCTCCCGGCGATCGCTGAATTCGGCTTTTCTCCCCGGCATAGTCAAAGCGGCTCGTCTATCGCGTTGTCCGCATATCGGCGGGGAAGGCTATACGGTCGAAGTTGTCAGCCAATTGATGGAGTGCCGAACGCATATTGGCACCGGCCATCGCATGGCCATGGCCCGTCACCAACAGTTCGGGCTCCAGCGCAGCAAGCTTGCGTGCGGAGGCCCAGGCTTCTTGCCAATCAGGCGTAAAATAGCGTGGCGGTCCGTGCATCTGCGGCGATTGAACGGCAACGTCGTAAGCCGATTCCTGGCCGGTGGTGATTACAGCGTCTCCAGCAATGATGGTGGAATCCTCCTCGCGCCAGAGGGAGACATGTCCCGGTGCATGGCCTGGCGTATGGATCCAGCGCCAGCCGGGCATTCCGGGCAGCGTACCGTCGTCCGGGAGTACCCGAAGATGCGGCGTCACATCGATGGGATCGGTTGGATATAGTGGCGAGAGAAGCGCCATCAATCCGCCGCCCACCCAGGGATCAGCCGGTGGGTAGGAGCGGCTTCCGTCGAGATATGGATGCTCCAGGGGATGAGCATAGACGGGAACATCCCAATCCTCCAGAAGCGCTTGCAGGGCGCCGATATGATCGAAATGCCCATGCGTCAGAACGATCGCAGACGGCGGATTTTCCTTTCCGAATCGAACGGCAGCCGCATCCCGGATGGCAGACGCCGAACCCATCACCCCGGCATCCACCAGCACCCAGTCTTTGCTGCCAGGGAACCCGAAGAAGATCACGTTGACCATCACCAACCGGCGGTAGGCGAGATCCGGCCGAATCTCGACCACGCCCTCGGCCGTTTCGACGCCGGCTTCGTCTTTCCGCTCAAGCTGAATCTGGGTGGACATGGGCAGCTCCGTCTCAGGCTATACTCCGAAGGGATAGGTTTCCGGCACACCATGCGGCCGCTCGACCGGCAGGGGTGTTACGGCGCGGGTATCTTCGAACCAGACGAAGGCGTCGAACTGCTCCGGCAGGACGGCCTCGAAATAATGGCTGTAAAGCTCGGACTCCGGCCGATAGACCACTCCGATCGCGCGCTCCAGGCGCGGCAACGAAAGCGCATCGCGCAATTCCCGGCCGACTGATTCGCGGAGATCGGTGAGGCAACGTGCGTTGCCCGATTGCCGGAAGACTCGTTCGTGGGAGTCGGGGCGAGAGGGCACAATGTTCATGATGCGCATCTCGCCACCCCAATCGTCGGCGGCAGCAACTGTCCCCCGGTCGGTGCCGAAGCCGATCAGCACGGCTCCGTCGCCGAAAGCCGTTCGGCAGAGTTCGCCGATATTGAACTCGCCCTGCCAGCCCATCGCCGTGGCCGCAGCATTTCCTATGTGGGAGTTGTGAGCCCAAACGACAGCCTTTGCCTCGGGACGTCGCGACAGCAACGCCTTGAGCGTGTCAAACATATGCCGGTCGCGCAGGTTCCAGGATTCGGTCGTCCCGTGATACATGATCCGGTAATAATGCTCCGCCGAGCGCACGATCCGCGCGTTCTGGGCTGCATCGAAGAAGTCTTCCCCATCATGCCCGAGGTAATCGAGACGCCGGGTGAGAAGATCCTTCAGCTGGTCAACCACCTCCTTTTCGCAACTGTCCTGTCCGCCGCGCAGCACCGCGCGGCCATAGAGGGAGGGCTCGTCCTGCCAGGGCGAAAGGCACCCATAACGGCGCCGCGCGTCCTTCGCTCCCTCCGGGTCGACCCGATCGAGATAGTCGATGACCGCTTGAAGGGATGAGCCGAGGGAATAGACGTCGAGGCCGCGGAACTCCACACGGCGGCCCTGCGGAAGATCCTGGTTGTGGGTACGCAGCCACTCAACGAAGCCGGCGAATTCCTCGTTCCGCCACATCCAGGTGGGAAACCGGGCAAAAATCTCCTCGTCATAACGGCCCGCCGGCTGGTGACGCACATAACGGTCGACCCGGGCTGCATCGGGCCAATCTGCTTCGATGGCGACGATGTTGAACCCGTGTCTCTCAATAAGGCGTCTCGTGATGGCATCCCGGGATCTGTAAAATTCAGATGTCCCGTGAGTAGCCTCTCCTAGAAGCACGACTTGCGCACCGCCGAAGCGGTCGAATAGTGCTCCGAAGGCGTCCGCCTTTTCCGGCGGTGGAAGCGATTCGCATTTCTGCCTCACCCACGCTGCCGCTTCTTCGGCATCGCGTGCACGGCTGCGTTCGGTGACGTCGGCCTGCGCCATCTGCCGCCCCGTCAGACGCCTACGCTCTCAGGCCAGAGCGCCTGGACGTCCTTGGGAAGCGCATCGCGGACCTTTGCCGACTGGCCGAGATCGACATGATGGGCGATAACCTTGAAGACGGTCCGGCTGGCCTCCGTCGGATCCACGGGCCGGGTCATCTTCAGCCCATCTTGTACGCGCTCAAGGAACTCATCAAGCGAGCGAGTCCTATCTGGCTGCTTCGAAGGTTCGTATTGATCGTAATAGAGACCGCGGACGACCAGCGGCAGTTCGGCGGCCAGATGAGCGGCGAGTTCTGCAGGGAGCCGGTCTCGCAGGGCGCGCAGCACCGCGCCGAGGATATGCCACGCAGCCTGCCGGTCGTCTCCATGCTCCTCCATGATCTCATTGAGCCAGATATGTGTGGTCTGAATGGTCTTGTCCAAAACGTCGAGGCCGGTGGAGCTCATGATCCTGTCCTTCCTAGTTTTTGGCTGTTTTGGGTCACTTGGCCCGGCTCCATGACCTAACGACAAGACATGTCGATTGTTCGAGCGGGCCAGTGAAAAGACCGGGTGGGATTTCTCGCGCGCACGGGAACCAGAGGCCGGTAAAGCCGTTCGAAGTGCTTGCTACCGAGAGAGCTGACAGGAGAGCTTAATGGCCGCTCAAAATCGCACCCTTGAAAATCTGATGCTGGAGACGCTGAAAGACATCTATCACGCCGAGAAACAACTTCTCCGGGCGCTGCCGAAGATGGCAAAAGCGGCAAAGTCCGATGAGCTGAAGAAGGCGCTGGAGAAGCACCGCGACGAAACCGAAGGGCAAGTCGAACGTTTGGAGAAGGTGTTCGAGAGCATGGACCGTGCGCCGCGCGGCAAGCCTTGCGAAGCAATGCAGGGGCTGGTTGCCGAAGGCCAGGAGATCATGGAAGAGTTTGCCGGCTCGGATGCGCTGGATGCCGGCCTGGTTTCCGCAAGCCAGTCCATCGAGCATTACGAGATTTCCCGCTACGGCACGCTGCGCACATGGGCACGGCAGCTCGGAATGGAAGAAGCTGCGAAGCTTTTCGAACAGACGCTCGAAGAAGAGAAGAGGACCGACGAACTCCTGACCAAGCTCGCCGAGTCGCAAGCCAACAAGAAGGCAGCCTGATCCACACATAGGACGGTCCAAAAGAGGCGGTCTTTGGCCGCCTCTTTTGCATTCAAGCCAAGCTTCCGTTCAGTAACGACAGGTCCTCATAAAGTGTTTGTTACGGAACGTTAGCCCGCAACTGCAGTTTTGCACGGTCGGCCGCCAATCCTCAGAGGTGCTCCGTGTATCGCATCATATTATCCGTCATCATTATTCTTCTCGGAATTGCACTGGTTGCCGGCGGCATCTGGCTCGCCTTTCTCGGCGGCTCGTGGTTCTACATCCTGCTCGGCCTTCTCTTGGCGATTTCCGGCGCACTGCTGCTCGTGCGAAGGGCAAGCGGACTGCTTATCTATGGCCTGACTATCCTTGTCACCCTCGCCTGGGGCGTCTGGGAGGTTGGCTTCGACTGGTGGGCACTCGTGCCTCGCGGCGCCCTGATCCTGGTCTTGGGTGTCTTGCTTCTGCTGCCGCCGATGGTTCGGGCTATGCGTGGCCCCGAAGGCCGAAGGACCGGCTATGGCTTAGGCAGCGGCGTACTCGCCGGGTCGATTGCCGTTGCGGCAATCGTCGGCGTCTATTCCATGTTTCAGGACCCACATGACACTCGCGGCGCTTTCCCCGAGGACCGGATCGCCGTCTCACCCGCGCCCCAGCCCGACGATGTGCCGCCTGGCGAGTGGGTAGCCTATGGGCGAACCTCCTTTGGCGACCGCTATTCGCCGCTGGATCAGATCACGCCGGAAAACGTCGCGCAGCTTGAGGTCGCATGGACATACCGGACGGGAGAGGTGCGCCGCGAAGACGATCCCGGTGAAACCACCTATGAGGTTACCCCGCTGATGGTGAACAACACCGTCTATATCTGCACACCCTACAGCACCGTCATCGCCCTGGATCCCGTCACCGGCCAGGAAAAGTGGCGTTTCGACCCGGAGCTCAGGCAGCCGCCAACGCCGACGACGCAGCATATGACCTGCCGGGGTGTATCCTATCATGAAGCCGCGCCAGGAGACCTGCCTGCAACCAGCCCGACTGCCCAGGCCGCTCCGGGCGGCGCAGCTCCGTCCGGGCAGGCGGCTGCGCCGAATGCAGCAGCCGGTACGCCGAACGAGGCGGCCGAGCTCGCGGCGAGCGCCGAAGAAATTACGACGCAGGCTGCCCCGGTGCCGCAGAACATCGTGACGGGCCAGGCAGAGGCGGGCGCACCGGTTCCTGTCGTCATACGCGAAGAGCCGCCATCCAGCGTGACCCTCACCGAGCAATGCATGAAGCGGCTGTTCGTGCCCACCTCTGATGGAAGGCTGATCACGATCAGCGCCGACACGGGGGAGATTTGCCCGGGCTTCGGCGGCGAGGATGGCACGATCAACCTCTGGGCGAACATGCCGAATGTGACGCCTGGATCCTATTATTCCACTTCTCCACCCGTGATCGCTGGACGGCTCGTTATCGTGGGCGGAGCCGTCAACGACAACGAGGCGACGACCTCGCCGTCCGGCGTGATCCGGGCGTTTGATGCCTATACCGGGGCGCTTGTATGGAATTTCGACAGCAAGAACCCGGAAGCCACGCAGCCGATCGCACCGGACGGAGTTTATTCCCAGAACGCCCCGAATTCCTGGAGCGTGGCGAGTTACGATGCCAATCTCGGTCTCGTCTATTTTCCTATGGGTAACGAATCCCCTGACCAGTTCGGCGGCAATCGAGGGGAGAACACCGAGCGCTACTCGTCATCCGTGCTGGCGCTCCGGGCAGATACGGGGCAGGTAGCATGGGTGTTCCAGGCGGCACATCACGACATCTGGGACTATGATGTGCCGGCGCAGCCGAGTCTGGTCGACCTCACGGTCGACGGACAGGTTGTGCCGGCGCTGGTACAGGCGACTAAGCAAGGCGAGATTTTCGTCCTCAACAGGGCGACCGGCGAGCCGATCTTCCCGGTCGAGGAGCGGCCAGTGCCACAAGGCGCAGTGCAAGGCGATCACACGGCCCCCACTCAGCCGCGTTCGGCCATCTCCTTTGCTCCCGAGCCGCTCACCGAAGCCGATATGTGGGGCGCCACGCCGATCGACCAGCTCTACTGCCGGATTCGCTTCCACCAGTTACGCTACGAAGGCCTGTTCACACCGCCATCGCTTGAGGGCACCATTGTTTATCCGGGCAATTTCGGGACCTTCAACTGGGGTTCGGTTGCAGTGGATCCCAATCGAGACATCATGTTCGCCATGCCGGTCTATCTTGCTTTCGAAGTGAAGCAGGTTCCGCGTCAGGACGAGCTTTCCCGTGTGGTTACGCAGGAGGGCGAGCCGATCTTCAACGAGAATTTCGGGGCGCCTTACGCAGCCCAGATGGGACCCTTCTATTCGCCGATCCAGCTTCCCTGTCAAAGACCGCCATGGGGCTATATCGCTGCCGTGGACCTAACCACCGGTGAGACCGTCTACAAACTCGTGAACGGCACGGTGCGCGATCTTTCGCCCATCCCGCTGCCCTTCAAGATGGGTGTTCCAGGCATCGGCGGCCCGATCGTCACGGCCGGCGGCGTGGCGTTCCTCTCGGGAACCCTCGATTATTATGTGCGAGGCTATGACCTGCGCACGGGAGAGGAGCTCTGGCGCGCCCGACTTCCGGCGGGCGGCCAGGCTACACCTTCCACCTATATGGGCGAGGATGGCCGGCAATATCTGGTCGTGGTGGCCGGCGGTCATGGTTCGACCGGCACGAAAGCGGGGGATTCGATCATCGCTTATGCATTGCCGCAATAGCCGCTGCCGCCGGAACAATGGCGATCGACGCCGGGTTCGCTAGAAGAGCAGAGGAGGCGACCATGGCCGAGAACGACGCGAAAAAACACGTGAAGGTCGAGACCGATCTGTCCGAAACGAACGGGACGGACAGCTCCCATGAGCGTATGAACGCAGAACCGGAGACCGAAGACCTCACCGATCCGCAGGAGGTTTGGCGGGATGCGGAGCGCACCCCGTCGGGCGCCGACCAGGCGAAAACTGTGACCAGCGGCAGCGCCCGTCGGGTAGCCGACGCGGGTGACGTGGGCGAGGGGCGATCCTCCCCATACGGGACGGAGGCTCAGGCTGACGCGCTGGCTCGCCAGACCAGCAGGACCGGGGAGCCACGTGAACCGGAAAAACCAAGACGAGGCTAGAAACGCCTCATTTTAATGCTAACAGGCCGCCCGCAATGGGGTTTACTCAATGATAGCCAAGATGCGGGCGGCAGTTCTGCTCGTGCTCGTCTTTTTATGCGCGGCATGTGCGAGCACAGACATACAAAACAATCGTCTGGACCGAATTGAAGGCATGGATGAGCTTCGGGGCCAGGCGCTCTCGCTCGTCAACCAGGCGCGCAGGGAAGCCGGCGCACCGCCGCTGCGGCTTGATCCAACCCTTACCGCTGCGGCCCAGGCCCATGCTGAGGACATGGCGCGGCGGGGGTTCTACGGCCATCGTTCACCGGAGCGAAAGGACGTAGCCGACCGCTACAAGGCAAAAGGGGGAAATCTTTGGGAGATCATCGGCGAAAATATCTCGACCTGCTTGAATTGCGGGGCGGACGCCGAGCAGGTGAGAAAATTCCAGACGGGATGGATGCGCAGCCCCGGTCACAAGCGGAACATCCTTGATTCCCGCTTCGATCGTTTCGGTTTCGGCATCGCACAGACCGGCAGCAAGGTTTATGCCGTTCAGACCTTCGTGCGGCCGCGCGAATATTAAGCCAACTATTCGGGCATGGTTTCCTGCAACGAATAATGGATGCTCTGGAAGACGATCTTCCCGTCCTGAATGACGAAGCTATCCGCGCCATCCTCTACGCTGCGGCCGGGTTCGCGAGCCCGCCATTCAATAAAGGCGAAGGGGCCCTCTATCAGTTTGATGGGAAATTCATAGCTGTGCGGCACATGCTCTTTGAGTATCTCCGCAAAAGCGCGAACCGCGCCGTGGCCTTTTTTCATGCCACGCGCGGTCATGACCACCACGTCAGGCGCATAATTTCGTTCGATATCGTCCTCGACATTCCCCGCAGCCCTCAACCGGAGATGGTCGTCGAGCACTTCCGCAGTCGATCGCTTCGAAAGTTCCGGCATCCCTAATTCCAAAAGAGCCGGGGCGAGCGACCCGCCCCGGCAGATTGCGCAGTTAACGCTTTGCCGTATCCGACTCGGACGCGTGACGAATCAGGTAGGCCTGCGTGATCTCAGCCATATGATCCTCGAGCCAGGACGCCATGGCCTCCTCCTCGCGGCAGATCTCCTCGCACACCCGCGCCGTCTCCGTGTCGCCGGCTGCTTCTGCACCCGCTACGAGGATGCGGTATGATGCGATTTCCATATGCTCGAAGGTGTAGCCTGCGAGCACGCCCTTCACTACTTCGTCGCCTGCGAAAACACCGCCTGCCGTTTGCATGAGTGCGGTGAATTGGCCGGCAAGATCCTTCATGCCGGACCAAGAACTGCCGCGCCTTTCAATGCAGGCTTCAAGCCGCTGTTTCTGAGATCGCGTTTCAGCAATATGGCTCTCGATGCGCGCGGCCAGTTCCGGGTAGTTCTCGATGCGCCTCGAAAGCCCGTCGAGCATTTGTTCGGCCTGCTGCTCCATCGCGTGCGCATCGCGCAGCCATTGGTTCAGTCTTTCATCCATATCCGCCATCCGTTCGACTCCCGTCCCTATTTCTTGGCGAGCTGCTGCGCGTGCTCGAGATGCTGCTGCAACGTGGGCAGTGTCTTCTCGGCAAAATCCGCGAGAGCTCCCTGCTGCTTGGAGTAACCCGAGAAGAGCGCCACGGCCTGCTGATGTGCCATGACCTGCATCTGGACGTAGTCGCTATCGAACTGATCGGCGGACGCATTTTCGAGCTGGGTAACCATCTGTTTATGCGCTGCGTCGAGCGTCTTGGGCACATCGTTGACCCCGTCCGACGCGGCGGCTTGCGTCATCTCTTCACCAGCCTTGGTGTGATCGTCCACCATCTGCTGGGCGAATTCACGGACGTCGTCGCTCTTCGTCTTTTCGAGGGCGAGCCGGCTGGACTCGATCTCGAACATGTTGGATTGAGCGGCCATCGTCGCAAATTCCTGCGGGGTGGATGCCGTGGCCTCGCTGCCCGCCGGGAGATCGTTCTGCTCTGAGGTCTGAGGCTGGGTTGGGGACGTCGTGGGGCTGGACTGCTGCGAGAAGGCCGGCGCGGTAAACGCGAGCGCGAGGGCCGCGGTAGCCAGCAGAAGATGGCGGTGCATGGAATTCCTCCTTGGAATGCGCCTTGTTCTGCGTCTCGAACAGCGACAGCGCACGCATGTTCCGTCAAGGTCCGGACGCTTATGCCAGCTCGATCACAAAGCCACTGACCGGCAGCGCAGGAAAGCGATTCATCGGAATCGTCAGATCCTGCTCGGGAACCGTGTAACTCGCGGCAAGGAGCCGGCGGCTGGCCTCGATCATCAGTGCGATGGTCAGCCACTCGCCGGGGCAGCGGTGACCGGCGATAAAGCCGCCGCCCCCCTGAGGGATGAGGCTGTATGCGTCTCCTTGCCAGCCACGGAACCGCTGCGGATCGAAGCGATCAGCCTCTTGCCAAGCCTCTGGATGATGATTGGTGCCGTAGAGATCGAGAAGCACCCAGTCGCCGCCCGCGAAGCTGTGGCCGCTCCATGAGAAGGGCTGCAGAACCCGGCCGCCGATCATCGGAAAAAAGGGATAATAGCGGCGCACCTCCTGAACGAAGGCTTCCATATCTGCGTCGGGAAGGCCGGGCGCGAGGTGCTCCACCGCATTGCGATGAACTTGAAGAGCATGGCCGGCGAAGGCGATGAAGCGGGCCACCGCCACCAGCGGACGCAGGAGATTTATGAGTTCGACCGCGGCGACCTCCGACGGCAGCTGTGCGCCCGTAAGATCACGATGATCTGCGATGCGTGCAGCCGGACTGTCCGCGCCCACGGAAAGTTTACCGTTTCGGATCTGTTCTATCATCTGCCGCGCCCACCGTTCAGAGCGCCTGCGCATCAATCTGGCGCGAAGATGTCCCGGTCCGAACCCGCCCGCGCCCTCGATCATGGCCGAAAGCTCGGCCGTCCTGCGCTTCGGATCCGCTCGCTCCAATGGCAGGCCCGTCCAGACAATCGCCATCCGCGCCAGAGCCTCACGCGCAAGATCGTGCAAACGGACGCGGCGGGGGGAGCGGGCGAGTGCGGCCTGCCATTCTGCCCGGAAAATCGAGATCGCCCTACCGATGCCGGCGGCGTCCATCATGTCCATGAACATCTGCTTGCGGTGGCGGTGTGCTTCGCCGTCCAGGGTCTGCACGCTGCCCCAATCCTGCAAAAGCGCGAGTGCAGTGCGGGGGATCGCGCCCCTTCGGGTGAAGCGGCCCGGGCGATAAAATTGCTCTGCAGCAGCCGGCCCGCGCATGCAAACCACCTCGCGCATCATGATGCGGGTGCGGAAAGCATCCGTGGCGAGCGTGTTGCAGCGATTGCTCACGAACAGATAACCCTCGCGCCACAATGCAAGGCTGCTGTCAAAAGCCGGAACACGCGGAATGGCGGAGGCGGAGGTAAGCATGCCTCACAACGCGCGGCTTACGAACCTCGTTCCGCGGCGGTGGAAACAGAGGCGCCCTCCCGGGAGGCCGCCTCGGTCCGATGGCCCATGTTCGCTCGCGCAACCGCCTGCGCCGGTTCCGGCACTGACGGCTCCAGATGTTCGTCGGTGATCAGGCGCGCACCGCGTTCAAAGGTGAGATAGCGCCAGAGCCACTGCAACGAAACCATGAGGCGGTGCTGGAAGCCGACCAGGAGATAGACATGTATGATCGCCCAGGAGAGCCAGGCGATCCATCCGGTAAGCTTGAAGCGGCCCTGCTCGAAGACAGCCGCATGCCGGCCGACGATCGCGGTATTGCCGCGGCCGTGATAGACGAAGGGTTCGAGCGGCGTTCCTTGGCGCAGATGGCGGGCGAAGGTGCGCCCGAAATGCCTGCCCTGCTGCTTGGCGACTTGAGCCAGACCAGGGAGAGGCTGTCCGTCCTCACCGGTGAAATGGGCGGCATCGCCCATGGCGAACACATTGGTCAGCCCCTTCACGCGCATCGTATCGTCCACGATCACGCGACCCGCCCGGTCCGTCTGGGCACCGAGCTGGGCGGCCAGCGGCGAAGCGGCGACGCCAGCCGCCCAAAGCACCAGCCCTACCGGTATCGTGTTGCCGCCAAAGGTGATGCTGTCCTTTTCGATGTTTTCGACGGGTGTGCGCGTATAGACCTCCACGCCCAGCCGTTCGAGACGATCATGGGCATATTTGGACATTTTCTCGGAGAAGGCGGGGAGGACGCGCGGTCCCGCTTCGATGAGCATGATCCTCGCAGCCTCGGGTCGGGCGCTGCGGAAATCCCGCGCGAGCGTCAAGCGGCTGAGCTCGGCGAGCGACCCGGCCAACTCAACCCCGGTGGGCCCGCCACCCACGATGGCAATGGTCATCTGGCGCGCCTGTTCCTCCGGATCTGTCGTGCGCTCGGCGCGTTCGAAAGCGAGGAGGGCGCTTGCGCGGATTCGCCGTGCGTCGGCAATCGTCTTCAGCCCCGGCGCAAAACGGGCCCATCCGGGATTGCCGAAATAGCTGTGGGTGGCACCCGTGGCCAGGATAAGGTAGTCGAATCCGAGGCACGAGCCGTCCACCAGATGGAGCTGCCGGGCAGACATGTCGATGCTCTTCACCTCACCGAGGAGCACCTGCACGCTCTCATATCGCCTGAGCACTTTCCGGATCGGCTCGGCTATATCCGCCGCCGAAAGCGCCGCCGTAGCCACCTGATAGAGGAGCGGCTGAAAGAGATGATGATTCTGCCGGTCGAGGAGCACGACGGAAATGCCGGCCTTGCCCAATTCCCTCGCCACCTCGAGGCCGGCGAAGCCTGCACCGAGGATGATGATGCGCGATGCGCGCGGTACAACCGGTTCGGCCGGAGGCAGCTCTTCCCTGGCGCTCAAAGCAGTACGGCTCCCTGATTTCGGTCTCATTCCGCTGCGGACCGCCGCAGGCACTTGCCCGACGAAACGCGACCTCATGGCGCTTGTTCCGCTGTTAAACTGATGATTCAGGCGGCGATTTGCAATGGAACTCCAGCGGATCCGAGCGGTTCGCTGAGGCAATCATCGGCCGGAGCATCTCATGAACACGAAACGATATGCATTCTACAGCGGCGCAATGGCAGGTCTTGCCTCGCTCCTTGCAGTCATCGGCTCGGCGGCGGCCGAGGGGCGCGGCGCTCTCCAGCCTATCAACGCCACAAGCCATTGGCTGCACGGCCAGAAGGCCGGCAAATATAAGCGCGCCGATGCAAGCCACACCGGGGTGGGACTTGTGACCCACGCAGCATCGGCAATGTTCTGGGCAGTGCCCTTTGCATATTGGGCATCGCGGCGCGCGCCACAGAGCCTGCCGCGGCTTCTCTGTGGAGCAGCAGCGGTTTCAGCCTTCGCGGCTCTCTTCGATTATGGCGTCGTGCCGCGCAGGATCACTCCGGGATGGGAGCTCGCCGTGTCGAACCGCGCCGTGGGCGGTGCCTTTGCGGCGATGGCGATCGGACTTGCAGCCGGCGCCTGGGCCGCCCAGCGACGAAGCTAGGGAATAACGGCGCATCTTCCCGCAACGCCTGCTCGGAACCTTACTCGCACTCGCGGATTGAAATTTCGCTCAACAGCGAAGCAGGTTGCAATGCAGGTTCCGCCGATCCGCGAAGACGGCCTACAGCTTAGCGAAAAAAGGAAGTTTCACCGCATATTCTGGACGACGGAGCGGGTGGCGTGGATCGTGTTCGCGCTCATCCTCGGGCTCGCGCTCCTCGGCCTCACCGGGGCGGGAGGCTATTGGTCGCGGATCACGCAAACGCTTCCCACCGGACAGGTGGAGTATCCCCGAGTTACGCGCTGGGAATCGACGGACGAATTCCGGGCAAGCTTCAATGGTGGCGCCGAGACGCATCGCCTGAGCCTCGGCTACAGCTTCTTCGAAAATTTCGAGGTGGAGGCGATCCAGCCGGAGCCGGAACGCACCCTAACGCTGCCTGAAGGTGTGGTGATGGAATTCGCGGCGGGAGAAGGGGCTCCGGTCAATGTGATCATCCATACGCGCTCGCTTCATTCAGGCTTGATCGATTACCGTGTCGCCCTGGATGGTGCCGGTGTCGAAGCCTCGATTCTGATCCTGCCATAGGAGAAAGGCGATGGACTCCGTCGTTCGCGGAATCGCGGTCTACTTCTTTCTTTTGATTGTCATCAGGCTTTCCGGGCGGAGGTCCCTCGCCGAAATTACCGCCTTCGACTTCGTTCTCCTGCTGATCATTTCAGAAACAACGCAGCAGGCGATGCTCGGCGACGATTTTTCGCTGATCAACGCCTTCCTTCTTATCCTGACCCTCTTTGTGACGGATATCGCGCTTTCTTATGTCAAGCAGTGGTCGCCGAAAACGGCCGTTCTCGTCGACGGCACTCCCACCGTCCTGATCAGCCTCGGCAAGGCCGACAAGGAAGCGCTCAGGCGCACTCGTGTGAGCCTGGACGAGGTCATGGAAGCTGCGCGGCAGCAGCACGGACTTGAGCGCCTCGACCAGATCAAATTTGCGGTGCTGGAGATCGGCGGGAATATCAGCATCATCCCGCGCTAGCGGCTAAGTTCCCATCGCGAAAGATAAATCTCAGCCGGAACTTTCGCTCCTGCGTCATGTTTGTGCACCATCGTGGCAGGAGGCAGGATGGAAAGGCTGGTTTACGGCGCGCTGGCTGGATTGTCAGCAACGACGGTCATGACGGCGGCCATGAGGCATTTATGGTCAGGGCTCGGCGCGGAGAAACGATACCCCCTACCGCCGCGTGAGATCATCGAGCAGGTAAAACCGACCGGAGGAGAAGGCGCGAGCCGACTCCAAACGATCCTTGCACATTTCGGCTTCGGCGCTCTGGCCGGCGCGATGTATGCGGTGTGGCCCGAACGCCGGCCCAACGGGGTGATCTATGGATTGGGCGTCTGGGCCGGCAGCTATCTCGGTTGGATTCCAGCGCTTTCCATTCTGAAGCCCGCGACAAGGCACCCTGCAGAGCGAAATTTGCTCATGCTGGCGGTCCACGTCGTCTGGGGCGCCGCGCTCGCCATGAGCCTCCGCGAGATCGAAGGCGCTTCGAGAGACGTTTTCGCCGGCGGACAACCAGCGGATGCGGATCATGGCTTCACCCGGAGGAGACTGGTATGAACAAGGGCAATCCCTTCTGGTTCGACGGCGTGGCGAGCAAGGATTATCCCGCGCTTGCCGAGGACCTCACGGTCGATGTCGCGATCGTGGGCGGCGGAATCGTCGGCCTCCACTGCGCTCATCGGCTCTCGGGCACAGGGCTCAAAGTCGTGCTTCTCGAAGCGAGGCGGATCGGTCGGCAGGCCACCGGAAGGTCGACTGCGAAGGTTACGTCTCAGCATGGCCAGAGATATGCAAGCTTGACGAAAAAATTCGGCGACGAGCAAGCGCGCATCTATGCACGGGCGAACCAGGACGCGGTTGCCGAGATCGCGGCTCTGGCGCAGGCGATGGAGGCGCAGGCCGGACTGGAGCCGAGACCCGCCTATATCTACGCGGTCGATGATGAACAGGCCGCACAGCTGAAAAAGGAATACGAGGCCGCCAAAACCTTGGGCCTCCCCGCGGAAATCGTTTCCGGCGCCGGGCTGCCGTTCCACACGACAGCGCTGCTTCGATATGACGGACAGTATCAGTTCAATCCATATCTCTATCTGGTGGGGCTTGCCGAACGGATATCGTCGGAAATACCCATCTACGAGCAGAGCCGCGTAACGGAAATATCCGCAGGAGAGCCCATCCGTCTCAGCGTCAATGGCCGAACGGTCACCGCAGCACATGCGGTCGTGGCAACGCAGATGCCCGTCGTGAACGAGGGAAAGTTCTTCGCGAAAGCCTATCCTTTCGCCCACGCCGTTGTAGCCGCAAGGCTGCCGGACGGAAAACGGGTGGAAGGGATGTTCATTAGCTCGGGAACGCCTTCCCATTCGCTGCGAACGGCAGTGAAGGACGGGCAAACCTATCTCATCGCCGCCGGAGGCGAATTCAAGACGGGAGAACCGGAAAAGGAGCGCGAGATGGTGGAGGACCTGCGCTCCTTCCTTTCAGCCAATTTCGGCATCGATGAATTCACGCATCTTTGGACGAACGAGGACTTCCGTCCCATGGACGGTGCAGCCTTCATCGGGCCCGCCACAAACAGCCATCAAAACCTCCTCGTCGCGACGGGCTTCGATGCCTGGGGGATTACCCAGGGAGTCGTCGCCGGAGGGATTCTGGCGGAGCGCATATTGGGGCGCTCGCATCCCGCCGCAGATCTTTTCGACTCGACGCGGGTCAAACCGATGGCAAGCGCGGCGGAGTTCACGAAGGGGAATATCAAGGCGGCTGGGCATTTGATCGGCGATCGGGTGATGAAGCGTGCGGCCGTTCCCCTGGACAGCATCGCGCCGGGAGAGGGCGGCATCATCTCCCACAAGGGAGAGCAGCTTGCCGTGCGCCGTCACGACGACGGATCGCTGATTGGCCTATCAGCCACCTGCACGCATATGGGCTGCATCGTCGGCTGGAACGGGATCGACCGCACATGGGATTGCCCATGCCATGGTTCACGTTTCGATGAGAGGGGAGAGGTTATAGCTGGCCCCGCCGTTTCCGCGCTCGAGCCGCGGGATGTCCGGGAGCTCGAAGAAGGAGGTTCATGAGAGTTCTCGTTACAGGCGCGACGGGGCTCATCGGCAGCACGCTTTGTGCCCAACTCGCAGCCGAGGGCCACCATGTAATCGCAGTCGTGCGGCCCGGCAGCAGCGCGCTGCCGGCCGGCGCCGCCCAGATCGTGGAGATCGACATGGCTCTGGCCACCGGCGCGCAGGTGTGGGCGGAGCATCTTCTCGGCGTGAACGCGGTCGTCAATTGCGTCGGCGCGCTGCAGGACAGTGCCCGAGAGGATGTGGAGGGCGTGCATGTGACCGGCGCGGCAGCCCTGTTCCGGGCATGCGAGAAGCTGGGCATAAGGCGTGTCATCCACTTTTCGGCGATCGGCGTGGATCGCGCTCAACCATCGGCCTTCTCCACCACCAAGCTGGAAGGGGATCGCTTGCTGATGGAACGCGACCTCGACTGGGTGATCCTCCGCCCTTCGGTGGTTCTGGGCAGGAACGTGTTCGGGGCCAGCGCGCTGATCCGCGGACTTTCCGCGCTGCCAATCGCCCTGATAGTGGACCGGACCGCACCGTTGCAGGTGGTCCAGCTCGACGACGTGGCGGCGACCGTCTCCTTCTTCATCCAGCCCACCGCACCAGCGCAGGTCGCATTGGAACTCGCCGGACCGGAGCAGCTGCCAATGGACGAGGTAGTAGCCCGTTATCGCCAATGGCAGGGATGGCCACCGGCGCGCCGGCAACCGCTGCCCGGCTGGGCGACGAACCTGCTCTATCGCGCCGGCGACCTCGTGAGTGCCCTTGGCTGGCGGCCACCGGTGCGCAGCACCGCGCGGAAGGAGATAGAACGCGGCGCCGTGGGCAATCCACGGCCCTGGAGGTCGATGACCGGGATCGTACCCACCTCGCTTTCGAGTGCCCTGATGCGCGAACCTGTCACGGTGCAGGACCGCTGGTTCGCACAGCTCTACTTCCTGAAGCCGGTGATCTTCATCGTGCTGCCGCTGTTCTGGATCGGCACGGGGATCGTCTCCCTCTCAATCGGCTATCGCGAAGGAGTGGAGCTCATGCTGCGGACGGGGGCAGGATCCCTGGCAGGACCCAGCGTCATAGCAGGCGCGATCGCGGATTTCCTCGTGGGCATCGCAATCGCTTACCGGCGGACCGCACGTCATGGCCTCTATGCAGCCATTGCCCTATCGATCTTCTATATCGTGGCCGGCTCGGTGCTGCTGCCCTCGCTCTGGGCAGAACCCCTCGGACCATTGGCAAAGATCTGGCCGATCCTCGTGCTCCACTTCGTGGCGCTCGCAATCCGAAAGGAGCGGTAGAGACCGATGCTCTACTTCCTGCTCAAGTTCCTGCATGTGATCGGTGCCTCCGTGCTTCTGGGAACAGGTGCCGGCATCGCCTTCTTCATGCTCTTGGCGCATCGGACGGGGAACGCAACGGTAATTGCCGGGACGGCACGGATCGTGGTCATTGCCGATTTTCTGTTTACCGCCACGGCCGTGGTGGCACAGCCGGTAACCGGGGTCGCGCTCATATGGATCGTCGGCTACCCGTTCGGCGAGCATTGGATCATTCTTTCGATCCTGCTCTACCTCGTCACCGGCGCTTTCTGGCTTCCGGTCGTATGGATGCAGATGGAGATGCGCCGGCTTGCAACGAAAGCGGCAAGCGAAGGGGCGCCCTTGCCCAAACGTTACCATCAACTCTTCCGGCTCTGGTTCGCGTTCGGCTTTCCCGCATTTGCGGCGGTGCTCGGCATCTTCTGGCTGATGATCGCCCGCCCCTCCGAGATCTGGTAGCTTGGAGGCCGGGTCATCGGCTCTTATGTTCGGTAGAGAGGATATCGAGGGAAATGAGCCGCCTTCTTATCACATTCGGGATCATTCTGGTTGCTGCCGGCCTCCTCTGGCCGCTCATTCAGAAGGTCGGGTTGGGGCGGTTGCCTGGAGATCTTGCCTTCGGCAGCGAGCACTTCCGGGTCTACATTCCGATCACCACATCCATTCTCATCAGCATCGTCCTGAGCCTGGTCCTCTGACTTCTTAATCGCTGAGGCTGCTCCGAGATTGTGGTCCGTGGCGAAGGCCGACTTCCTCGGCCAGCCTCTCGAACTCGCCCTTGCAATCGTTCAAGGTGGGCAAGCCCAAATCGCGGAGTTCGCGGTGAATCTTCCGCGCCGGCTCGGAGGAAAGATCGTCCTTGAACATGCGATAGACCTCCTGGGCCGAGCCGTATTTGCGAAAGCGTTCCTGCTCAGCCCGCGTGGCCTCCTGAACGTCCTTCAACCTATCGCGCTTGCTTTGGGGATAGGAATCCGCATCGGCATCGAGCACCGGGCGGAAAGCTTTCCGTTCCAGAAAGTCGACCAGCTTTTCCCTTGCTTTGTCGGGCATGCCTGCCTCCTTTTCGCCCTGGCGCACCGGTTCCCAATCGTTCGGCGGAGAGGAGGTTCCTCATCAGAATTTCGCCCTTGGGCCGCGGGCGGCGCCACACCATATGAGCAGGACCTGCTACCGGGAGCATTTTGATATGAAGCCTTTTTCCGTACTCGATCTCGCCCCTATTCCGGAAGGCGCTTCGCCTGCGGAGGCTCTGCGAAATACGGTGGATCTTGCCCAGCATGCCGAACAATGGGGATATCATCGCTTCTGGCTCGCCGAGCACCACAATATGCCGGGTATCGCGAGCGCCGCCACAGCGGTGCTGATCGGGCATGTGGCATCCCGAACCTCCACCATCCGGGTCGGCGCGGGCGGGATCATGCTGCCCAATCACGCGCCCTTGGTGGTGGCCGAACAGTTCGGCACGCTTGCGACGCTCTTTTCGGACAGGATTGACCTGGGGCTTGGCCGTGCTCCGGGGACCGATATGATGACCGCGAGGGCACTGAGGCGAGGCCTCGACAATGGTGAAGGTTTTCCGCAGGACGTTCTGGAGCTGATCGCTTATCTAGACGATCCCGAGCCCGGACAACGGGTTCTGGCCATTCCAGGCGCCGGAACCCACGTGCCCGTCTGGATTCTCGGCTCGAGCCTCTATGGAGCACAACTCGCCGCCCATCTCGGGTTGCCTTATGCCTTCGCCTCGCACTTCGCGCCCGCTGCCCTCGAACAGGCGCTTGCCGTTTATCGAGAGACCTTCCGCCCCTCGAAACACCTGGAGCAGCCACGTTTCATGCTGGCGCTTAACGTGTTCGCAGCAGACACGGATGAAGAAGGCCTCTTCCTCAAGACTTCGATGCAGCTTGCCTTCGCCAGATTGCGCACCGGCCAGCCCGGGCCCTTGCCGAGGCCCGTAAAGGACATCTCCGAGCATGTCGATCCGGCGATGATGCCGCATATCGATCATGCGCTCGCTTGTACCGCGGCCGGTTCCCCCGAGACGGTACGCCGGCAACTGCAAGGCTTCATCGAACGTTTCAGGCCGGATGAGCTCATCATCACGGGCCAAATTCACGATCATGCCGCCCGATTGAAATCGTTCGAGATCGCTGCCGATGTGCTGAAGGGATCGGGTTGACTTGCCCCATATCGGCAGAGTCTTACGCCTCTCTGACAAAAACTGCCGGTTTTAAACGATTTAGTCTTTTTTGAAATTTTTTAAATCGATTAATGATTTGAAATTGTTTGCTTTTTCTGGTCCTGAAAAGAAGCCCGCCTATATAGGCTGTCCGTCGGTCACTCTGGCCGGCCTTTTCCGATCAACACTTGTTCTGGAGTGACTTATGCAAGAGACCGGCCTCCGCAACCCCACCAGGGGCATCGAGACCAGCGGGCTTAAGACCAGCGGGACCGTTTTCTTCAATCTCACCGAGCCCCAGCTCTACCAGGAGGCTATCCAGAGAGCGGAGGCCCGCCTTACGGCCCATGGCGCGTTGGTGGCCGTGACGGGGCAGCACACGGGTCGGTCGCCGAAGGACAAGTTCATCCTGCGCGATGCGGATACCGAAAACGAGATCTGGTGGGACAACAACAAGCCGATCTCGCGCGAGCATTTCGAAGCACTCTATGAAGATTTCAAGCGTCACGCCGAAGGGCTCGACCTGTTCGTGCAGGATCTCGTCGGTGGCGCGGACCCTGATAATGCGCTGCCGGTACGGGTGGTGACGGAATTTGCCTGGCACTCGCTCTTCATCCGCAACCTTCTGATCCGCCCGAAGCGCGCAGAGCTTGAAAGCTTCGTGCCGCAGATGACGGTGATCGACCTGCCATCCTTCCGCGCCGATCCGAAACGGCACGGCTGCCGCAGCGAAACCGTCATCGCGATGGATCTGAAGCGCATGATCGTCCTCATCGGCGGGACGTCCTATGCGGGGGAGATGAAGAAATCGGTCTTCACCGCGCTCAATTACCTGCTGCCCGCAAAGGGCGTCATGCCCATGCACTGCTCGGCCAATGTAGGGCCCCAAGACGACGTCGCCGTTTTCTTCGGCCTGTCGGGAACGGGCAAGACGACGCTTTCGGCGGATGCCTCGCGAACCCTGATCGGCGACGACGAGCATGGATGGGGTCCCCATGGCATCTTCAATTTCGAGGGCGGGTGCTACGCAAAAACCATCAAGCTCAGCCGCGAAGCGGAACCGGAGATTTTTGCCACCACAGAGCGATTCGGCACGGTGCTGGAGAATGTCGTCATAGACGAGCATGGGATGCCCGATTTCGACGATGGCAGCCTCACGGAGAATACGCGCTGCGCCTATCCGTTGCACTTCATCTCCAATGCCAGCGAGACAGGCAGGGCAGGGCAGCCCAGAAACATCATCATGCTGACGGCCGACGCTTTCGGCGTGATGCCGCCAATCGCCAAGCTCACCCCCGCGCAGGCCATGTATCATTTCCTTTCCGGCTACACCGCGAAAGTGGCGGGGACGGAAAAAGGCGTCACCGAGCCAGAGGCGACCTTCTCGACTTGCTTCGGTGCGCCGTTCATGCCCAGGCATCCCTCCGTTTACGGCAATCTCCTCAGGGATCTGATTGCGGAGCACAAGGTGGACTGCTGGCTCGTCAATACGGGATGGACAGGCGGCGCCTATGGCACCGGCCACCGTATGCCGATCAAGGTGACCCGCGCCCTGCTTTCTGCGGCTCTGGATGGCTCGCTTCGGACAGCCGAGTTCCGGACCGACGCCAATTTCGGCTTCGCCGTGCCGGTGGCCGTTCCGGGCGTCGACAGCGCGATCCTCGATCCGCGCGCTACGTGGACGGACAAGGCGGCCTATGATGCGCAGGCAGAGCGGCTCGTCTCCATGTTCGTCACCAATTTCGAGAAATTCGAGGATCACGTGGAGGCGGAGGTGATGAACGCCTCGCCGCAGATCCGGCAAGCCGCCGAATAGACTTGCTCCCGCAGCGTTCCCGAACCATCTTTCCGACGTGAGTCGCGCCGGCATCCGTCCGGCCGCCTTCTTGCGGGCTAAGCGGCACTGCAGAGCGGAACGATTATGAACGACGGGCTCCACATCCGGCCTGGCATTTTCGTCGAGGAAGACGAGCTGGAGGAGCAGTTCATTCGCGCATCCGGTCCGGGCGGGCAGAATGTGAACAAGGTGGCGACGGCGGTGCAGCTGCGCTTTCACGTTGCCAACGCGCGGCACTTGCCGGAGCGCGTGCGGACCCAGGCGCTGAAGCTTGCGGGAAGCCGCGCCACCAAGGAAGGCGAGATCGTCATCGAAGCAGGGCGCTTCCGCACCCAGGAGCAGAACCGCGCCGACGCACGTGCCCGATTGACGGAACTCCTGCTCAAGGCTTCCGAGCCGCCGCCCAAGCCGCGCAAGAAGACGAAGCCTTCCAAAGGTGCGGTGGAGCGCCGGCTGAAGGAGAAGGCGGGTCGCTCCAGCGTGAAAAAGATGCGAGGGAAAGTCTCGTTCGACTGAGGCGATCCTCGGGCGTTTGCCTTCCGGCGTTTTCTGTTTGATATTTTCGTGCGCTACGATCTCAGGCGCACATTTCATTTTGGAGGCATATCCCATGAGCATTTTCGACTTCGTCAAATCCGTTGGCCAGAAACTAGGCATTGGAAACGACGAGCCGCCGGCAGCGGACCAATTGAAAAAGGAGTTGGACTCGCACAAGCTCGGCACCGACAACGTGGATGTCGAAGTTCAGGGCGATAAAGTGGTGCTCAAGGGCGAAGTGGAGGACCAGACGGTCTTCGAGAAAGCCGTCATCGCAGTCGGCAATACTTTGGGGATCTCCAAGGTCGAAGCTTCGGAATTGAAAGTCACCAGCGCACCCGCCAAGGAGCCCGTCTTCTATACGGTGAAGAAGGGCGACAATCTCTGGAAGATCGCCGAAGCCCATTACGGGAAAGGGAAGGGTGCGAAGCACACGGTGATCTTCGAGGCAAACAAGCCGATGCTCAAGCACCCCGACAAGATCTATCCGGGCCAGGTGCTGCGCATCCCCGAGCTCGTCGACTGAGCCAAGACCCGGCGCTTCATTACCCGGGTCTGGGTATCCGCACCGGTTCAAGCGGTAGCACATGCTCTCTCTTCCACCTGGAATAAGGCACATGCCAGGTCTCCTGCCGCCCAGCGAGCAGGAGATCTTGCTGGCCGACATACGCGCGGTCGTCGTCGAAGCGCCTCTTTACGTCCCGGCCATGCCGAAGACGGGCACGCCCATGAGCGTGCGCATGACGAATTGCGGTTTGCTCGGCTGGGTGACCGACAAGGAGAGGGGATACCGTTACCAAGCGATCGATCCCGTCACGGGGAAACCCTGGCCTCCCATTCCGCAGCGCCTGCTCGATCTTTGGAATGAAGTCGCCGGCTACCCCCACCCGCCGGAAGCCTGCCTCGTCAACTTCTATTCCCCCGACGCCAAGATGGGCCTGCATCAGGATCGCGACGAAAAGGACTTCGACGCCCCGGTGGTTTCCGTCTCGCTGGGCGATGATTGTCTGTTCAGGGTGGGCGGTACGAGCCGCAAGGGCGGCACTGTTTCGTTCCGGCTTTCAAGCGGCGACGTCGTGGTACTCGGCGGGGAGGGCCGGCTTGCCTTTCACGGCGTGGACCGGATCTATCCGAACACATCCACTCTCTTGAAGAACGGCGGGCGTATCAATCTCACGCTGCGCCGGGTAAATTCGCCTTCGATCAGATCTTCCTGAGCGCGACTTCCTGCACGAGGTGGTTCGCGCCTTTGCGCAGGATAAGGTCTGCTCGGGGGCGCGTGGGGAGAATGTTCTCGCGCAAATTCTTCAGGTTGATGTTGGACCAGAGTTCCTCCGCAATCGCCTTCGCCTCATCTTCGGAAAACTGCGAATAGCGATGGAAGAAGGAATTCGGATCGCGGAACGCCGTTTCGCGCAGGCGCATGAAGCGATCCACGTACCAGTGGTGGATCAGTTCTTCAGGAGCGTCGATATAGATAGAGAAATCGAAGAAATCCGATACGAACGGTACCGCCTTGCCATCCTTCGGGAGATCCCGCGACTGCAGCACGTTGATGCCTTCGAAGATCAGGATATCCGGCCTATCGATTGTGACGAATTCGCCCGGGCGCACGTCATAAGTCAGGTGCGAATAAAGCGGTGCACGCATATTGGGCAATCCCGCCTTGATGCCGGACAGGAAGCGCAGGATCGCACCCACATCGTAGCTTTCCGGGAAGCCCTTGCGCTCCATCAAACCTTCCTGGAGCAACACGGCGTTGGGATAGAGGAAGCCGTCGGTCGTCACGAGATCGACTTTGGGACTGGATGGCCATCTGGCCAGCAGTTCCTTCAGCACGCGGGCAGTGGTGGATTTCCCCACCGCAACCGAGCCAGCGATGCCGATAATGAACGGCGTCTTCACCGCATGATCCGAATCGAAGAAGATCTGGCGCTGCCGGTAAAGAAGCTGACTTGCCTCCACGTGGGCGGAAAGCAGGCGCGACAGCGAAAGATAAATGCGTCGCACCTCTTCAAGATCGATCGGGTCGTTGAGGGATCGGAGCCGTCGAACCTCGTCCTCGGTGAGTGTCAGCGGGGTGTCGGCGCGGAACTTGGCCCATTCCTCCGCCGAAAAGAAGCGATAGGGCGAATAGCGTTCGGCGGGTACCAGTTGGTCCATAAGCGTCTTTTCCGTGCCTGCCTTCCGGCTCATCTTATCAAGCAGCGCTCTCCGGCGGCTTACCGCGCGACGCCTTTTCCGCCACCCCGGACTGGCCGGTGCGGGATTCAAGCTCCGACAATACCTCTTCAAGGGGCACCCCTGCTATCGCCAGCACCACAAGCCAGTGGTAGATAAGATCGGCGCTTTCGGCCACCAGGGCCTTCCTGTCCTGCCCGACCGCGGCGATAACAGTCTCCACCGCCTCTTCGCCCAGTTTCTTGGCGGCTTTTTCCATGCCTGCCGAGAAAAGCCGCGCGGTCCAGGACTGCGTGTCCCCGGAACGGGCGCGTTCGGCGATAATGCCTTCAAGCCTCGACAGATCGAATCGGCTCATGCGCTCTCCCTTCGCCATCCCGTGTGTCCAGCCGCATGGGAATGCCAGCTTCCGCCATATACCGCTTCGCTTCGGCGACCGTATAGGTCCCGAAATGGAAGATCGAGGCGGCGAGCACCGCGGCCGCGTGACCATCGCGGATGCCTTCCACGAAATGGTCAAGCGTGCCGACTCCGCCGGACGCAATGACGGGTGCGCGGACGGCATCGGCCACCGCGCGCGTGAGCGCGATGTCATAGCCGGCCTTGGTGCCATCCCGATCCATGGAGGTGAGCAGGATTTCGCCGGCGCCGAGATCGACCACGCGGCGAGCGAACTCCACCGCATCGATGCCGGTCGGATTACGGCCGCCATGGGTGAAAATCTCCCACCGGTCGACCTCGCCGGCTTGCGACACCTTCTTGGCGTCGATCGCCACGACGATGCATTGGTCGCCGAATTTTTCTGCAGCGCGGGCCACGAATTCGGGGTTCTTCACGGCCGCCGTGTTGATCGAGACCTTGTCCGCCCCGGCAAGCAACAGCCTGCGGATATCGGAGATCTCACGCACCCCGCCGCCAACCGTAAGCGGCATGAAGCACTGTTCCGCCGTGCGGGCGACCACGTCGAAGATGGTCTCCCGATTTTCGTGGCTGGCCGTGATATCGAGGAAGCAAAGCTCGTCCGCCCCGGCAGCATCATATGCCTTCGCAGATTCGACGGGGTCTCCGGCATCGATCAGGTCGACGAACTGGACGCCCTTGACGACGCGACCGTCCTTAACGTCAAGGCAGGGGATGACGCGGGCTTTCAGGGTCATATACGCGCCTTTCGGAGCATTGCGAGCGCCTCCTTAGGATCGATGCGGCCGTCATAAAGTGCCCGGCCGGAAATTGCGCCTTCGAGCTTGGCTGCGTCCGGCTGTGTCATCCGCTCGATATCCGCCATCGAGGCGAGGCCACCCGAAGCGATGACCGGTATCGACACGGCGTCGGCCAGAGCGATCGTCGCTTCCCAGTTGATGCCGGTCAAAACGCCATCGCGATCGATATCCGTATAAATGATCGCCGCCACGCCCGCACCTTCGAAACGCTTTGCCAACTCGACGGCAGTGAGGTCGGACGTCTCCGCCCAGCCTTCAACTGCAACCTTGCCGCCCCTTGCGTCGATGCCGACAGCGATCTTACCGGGAAATTTCTTGCAGGCATCCCGCACCAAGGCGGGGTCGCTTACTGCGACCGTGCCGAGGATCACGCGCGCAAGGCCCTTTTCGAGCCATGCCTCGATCTGTTGCAGCGAGCGGATGCCGCCGCCAAGTTGCACCGGGTTTTGCGTAGCCTTCAAAATGGCCTCGACCGCAGCCCCGTTGACGCTCGTGCCGGCAAAGGCGCCATTGAGGTCGACCACGTGGAGCCACTCGAAGCCCTGCTCCTCGAACGCCTTCGCCTGGGCGGCCGGGTCTTGGTTATAGACGGTGGCTTCGCTCATCTCGCCGAGCTTCAGCCTGACGCATTCGCCGTCCTTCAGATCAATGGCAGGAAAAAGGATCACGGCAACCACCTCAGGAAGTTTGCGATCAGAGCCAGGCCGAGCGTCTGGCTCTTTTCCGGATGGAACTGCGTCCCGGCAAGATTGCCACGCGCCACGGCCGCGGTGATCTCGCCGCCATAATCGGTAACGGCGAGGACATCCTCCTTACGTGTTGCATCCAGATGGTAGGAGTGCACGAAATAGGCGTGCAGCCCGTCCGGTCCCGTCGGGATGCCGTCGAAAAGCGGATGCGAATGTTTCACGTGAATCGTGTTCCACCCGATCTGCGGGATCTTCAGCGACGGATCATCCGGTGTGATCTCCTTCACATCACCGGCAATCCATCCGAAGCCATTGGTTGTCGTCTTTTCCAGCCCCCGCTCCGACATCAACTGCATGCCGACGCAGATGCCGAGAAAGGGGCGCGCCTGCTTTATGGCAACCTCTTCGATCGCCTCCGCCATACCGGGTACGGCATCAAGTCCTGCGCGGCAATCAGCATAAGCGCCTACGCCGGGGAGCACGATGCGGTCGGCCGAACGCACGCGCTCGGCATCATTGGTGAGATCGATCTCTGCGGCTATGCCGGCTTCCTGAGCGGCACGCTCGAAGGCCTTCGTGGCGGATCGCAGATTGCCGGAGCCGTAATCGATGATGGCGACGCGCATGCTCAGCCCTTTCGCGGATAGTCGATGAGCCCGAAGGTCGCGGGCGACGGCCTCTGGCCGGTCCCGCCGCGGGATCCGGCGACGGCAGGGGCGGCTGGCGCGCGCCGCGACGACTCCTGACCGACCTCGGCGGCATAGCGAAGCTCCGCTTCATCGCTGTTGGCGCCTTCCACAACACCCCAGACCTGCCAACCCCTTCGGCCGAGAGCGGCCACGCGGAGTGCCTGCGCTTCGAGGCCGATGAAGATATATAGGAAAAAGGAAAGGAGCGGCGCGAGCATGGTGAAACCGGGCAAGGTGCCGAGGCCGGCCAGCAGAAGTGCCACCGCAACGAAGGCAAGAGCCTCGAGCCACATGCGGTGCCAGAGAAACCAGAGCAGTGGCATGATCAGCGCGAGGAGCGAAAAGCCGTCGCGGATCACGAGTGCTTTTTCCGCCTTGTCGGTCCGATCGCCGGGCGGCTCAAGGACGAGATAGCTGGCCATTTTGCCTCAACCGTTAAGCGTGCCCTTGCTGGAGGGGATCACGTTGAACTGTCGCGGGTCGGGCGACAGGGCCGCGCGAAGGACGCGCGCCACCGCCTTGAAACAGGTCTCGGCGATATGATGTGAGTTGCCGCCATAAAGATTGGTCACGTGCAGGGTAATGCCGGCATTCTGCGCCAGCGCCTGGAAAAACTCGCGAACCAGCTCGGTGTCGAAAGTACCGATCTTGGCCGAGGGGAACGTCACCTGCCAAACCAGGAAGGGCCGCCCGGAGACATCCACCGCGGCGCGGGTGAGCGCCTCGTCCATGGCAAGGTCGAGCGATGCATAGCGGGTGATGCCGCGGCGGTCACCCAATGCCCTGGCGATGGCCTGGCCGATCGCAATGCCGCAATCCTCCACCGTGTGGTGATCATCGATATGGAGATCACCTATAGCGGACACCTTCATGTCGATCAGGGAGTGCCGCGAGAGCTGGTCCAGCATATGGTCGAAAAAGCCCACGCCGGTGGAGATTTCGGAGCGACCTCCACCGTCGAGATCCACGGTGACAGAGATCTCGGTCTCGTTCGTCTTGCGGCTGACTTCGGCCTGGCGCGGGTTGCTGGCAGCCATGGCTTTCCCTTTGCTTTCCAAGAAGAGGCCCGCCTTTTAGAGCAAGTCTGTCGCGAATACCAGAAGCAGGACGGACTGCCCCTTCGCAGTATTTGCATTCCCTTACGAGCCTCTTACATAAACGCTCGAATTGGCGTCCGCGAGAGGCGCCCAGGAGCAATAATTTCATGAGCGATAATCTGACAATGCATGGAACCACCATCGTCACCGTCCGCAAGGACGGAAAGGTGGTGATCGCCGGCGATGGGCAGGTGAGCCTCGGGCAGACCGTGATGAAGGGGAATGCCAGGAAGGTGCGCCGGATCGGCAAGGGCAATGTGATAGCGGGCTTCGCTGGGGCGACCGCCGATGCCTTCACCCTGCTCGAAAGGCTGGAGAAGAAGCTCGAGCAATATCCCGACCAGCTTATGCGCGCCAGCGTGGAGCTGGCGAAGGACTGGCGGACGGACCGATATCTGCGCCGGCTGGAAGCCATGATGCTTGTAGCGGACAAGAATGTGACGCTGGCGCTTACCGGCAATGGTGACGTGCTCGAGCCGGAAGAAGGCGTAATGGCAATCGGTTCGGGCGGAAATTATGCGCTCGCTGCGGCGCGCGCACTCATCGACACCGACAAAAGCGCCGAGGAAATCGCGCGCAAGGCGATGGAGATAGCAGCAAGCATCTGCGTCTACACAAACAGCAACGTCGTCGTGGAAACGCTGGATGCCGGATGATCCCGCCATTCGCTTCGAGCCGGTGAGAGCGGAACATCTGCCGATGCTTCGCCGCTGGCTCGAAAAGCCGCATATGCGGGAATGGTGGGGCGAGACCGAGGAGGAGCTGGGCTTCATCCGGGACATGGTGGAAGGGAAGGATTCGACGCGACCCTTCCTCATCATGCTCGAAGGAGCTCCGGTTGGTTACATCCAATACTGGTTCATCGGCCATCACCAGAATGCCGATTGGATCAAAGACAATCCTTGGCTCGCCGAGCTGCCGTCGGATGCGGTGGGTATCGACCTGTCGATCGGGGATCCCGAGAAGCTCTCGCAAGGTATCGGCTCGCGAGCCCTTTCGGCCTTCGTTCGCAAACTGCGGGACGACGGTATCGAGACCATCATCATCGATCCGTCCCCCGATAACGCGCGGGCGGTCCGAGCCTATAGAAAGGCAGGCTTCCGCCCCATTCCCGAGCTCGAAGGACGCACCGGCGACGTCCTGATCATGCAATACGACCCGAACACAGACGAGAAGACGATATGAGCAATTTTTCACCCAGAGAGATCGTGTCCGAGCTCGACCGCTTCATCATCGGGCAGAAGGATGCGAAGCGGGCGGTCGCGATCGCGCTACGCAATCGCTGGCGGCGCCAGCAGCTCGAGCCCGGGCTGCGCGAAGAGGTGATGCCGAAGAACATCCTGATGATCGGCCCGACAGGCGTCGGCAAGACAGAGATTTCGCGCCGGCTGGCCAAGCTGGCTGGCGCTCCCTTCGTTAAGGTCGAGGCTACCAAGTTCACCGAGGTCGGCTATGTCGGCCGCGACGTGGAGCAGATCGTGCGCGACCTCGTGGAGGTGGCGATCGCCCTTACGCGCGAAAAGATGCGCGAGAGCGTGAAGGCGCGCGCCCATCTCAATGCCGAGGAACGCGTTCTGGAGGCGCTGGTCGGGCGCACAGCGAGCCCTGCCACGCGCGACAGCTTCAGGCAAAAGCTCAGGAACGGCGAACTCGACGACAAGGAGATCGAAATCCAGGTCGCCGACACCGGCGGCGGCATGGGCAGTTTCGAGATTCCCGGCATGCCCGGTGCGAATATCGGCGTGCTCAACATCAATGACATGCTGCAGAAGGCCATGGGCGGCGGCCGAACCAAGACAGTGAAGACAACCGTCAAGGAATCCTACAAATTCTTGATCAATGACGAGTCGGACAAGCTGCTCGACCAGGACGAGGTGGTGCGGCGGGCGCTTTCCTCCGCCGAGAATGACGGAATCGTCTTCATCGACGAGATCGACAAGATCGCCTCCCGTGAAGGCGGCCTCGGCGCAGGCGTCTCCCGCGAGGGCGTGCAGCGCGATCTCCTGCCGCTCGTCGAAGGGACGACGGTCGCCACCAAATACGGGCCGGTGAAGACGGACCACATCCTGTTTATCGCCTCCGGCGCCTTTCACGTTTCGAAGCCCTCGGATCTGCTTCCAGAGCTTCAGGGACGCCTTCCGATCCGTGTCGAATTACGGGCTTTGGAGAAGGAGGATTTCCGCAGGATCCTGACTGAGACCGAGGCCAGCCTCATCAAGCAATACATCGCCCTGATGCAGACCGAGGGCGTGGAGCTGGAATTCACCGAGGATGCCATCGACCGTTTGGCGGAGATCGCAGTCGATCTCAACGCGAATGTCGAGAACATCGGGGCGCGCCGGCTGCAGACCGTCATGGAGCGGGTGCTCGATGAGATTTCCTACAATGCGCCGGATCGTTCGGGCAGCAAGATGGTAATCGACGCTGCCTATGTAGACCAGAATGTCGGCGATCTCGCCAAGAATACGGATCTCTCCCGTTTCATCCTGTGACATGGATGACACGAACGACGCGGGCGCTCCCGGGCGATTTAAATTCGCTCGACTTGAGCGCCCGCTTTCCGTAGGGTCCGGCCATATCTGAAATGGTCGAGTGGGGCGATGGCTTTTCAGCGCGGCACCCTTTTTGTCCTCTTTTTAGCTCTGACGGCGACCACCGTGCAGGCGGCCACGCTTGTGCCCGCGGGCAATCGCAATGAAGAGCAGCCACCTATCCCCGGCGCCTCTGCAAGAAGAACCGGTGCCGCCAAGACAACCTTCGAAGCGAAATACCAGAAGGTCTACCAGCTCCTGAAAAGGGATGACGCGCTCAGGTCCAAGATCCGGGAATCGGCCGCACAGTACCGAATCGATCCCATTCACATCGTCGGCGCAATCGTTGGCGAGCATACCTACAACGTCGATGCCTACGACCAGCTCCAGACATATTATGTAAAAGCGGTCTCCTATCTGCGGAGCAGCTTCAACTTTTCCTACAAGGGCGAGTCACTGGACGACTTCATCAGTCGCCCCGAATTCGATTCCTGCAAGAAATTTTCGGAGAGCTACAGCCTGTGGAGCTGCCGGGAGGCAGTTTGGGACCACAGCTTCCGCGGCAAAGCGGTCGAGGGAAAATCGTTTCCGAACGATCGCTTCAGTGCCGTCTTCCTGCAACCCTTCTTCGCTGGGCAGACTTTTGGGATCGGGCAGCTCAATCCGCTGACCGCGTTGCAGCTGACGGATATGGTCCATCGCATATCGGGCCATGAGAAACTCGATCACCGCGACCCCCAAGGGGTCTATCGTGCAATCATGGATCCCGACATTTCGCTCGACTATGTAGCCGCCATGATCGACAAATCGATCGAGGCCTATGCCGAGATCGCCGGCTTCGATATCAGCAAAAATCCGGGCCTGACGGCGACATTGTACAATCTGGGAAATCCTGAAACGCGCGCAGCGAAGCTTGACGCCGAAAACAGGCTGCGGCGCCAGCAAGGCCTTCAGCCGCGGTTCCCCGAAGAGAATTATTACGGCTGGCTAATCAATGAAAAGCTTAAGGATCTGGAGGCCCTCGCGGCCGAATCCTGACATTCCGGAGACCGGCACCGGCAGCTATTTGACGCGAGCTTGCTTCCGCTCCAGAATGTCGCGCAGCGCACGATAGAGCTGAGCGAGTTCGTCCTCGTCGAAATCCGCGATGTTCTGTGCCAGGAGGTTGGCGATCGCCGTGGCCTTTTCGGGAAGGCCCCCCGTGTCCACCACGATCCGTGGGTGGGATAATTCAGCGAGACGCTGCAATTCGTCTGCTTCATCCCAGATGACGTTGAAATAGCCGATGATCTTCTGCACCATCGCCCAATTGGGCGGGCTGCGACGGCCGTGCTCCAACGCGGAAAGATAGGCTGGGCTTACACCCAAGGCCGCGGCCATTTCCTTTTGGCTCAGGCCCCGAGCGCGTCGGAGCGACCGTATCTTGGCAGCAAAGGGTGTCACCGCCGAGCCTCCGGCCGGCGCAGACGCACATAAAGCGCGCCCCCGCCGCCATGGTTCCGCGCCGCTTCCTCGAAGCCGCCGACAATGTCTGAAAATGGCGGCGTGGAGAACCATTGGGGCACGGCGCGGCGCAAGACACCTTCGCCGCTGCCCTTACCTTTGCCTGTTATCACCAGCACATAGCGACGCTCTCCGGCGAAGGCCTGTCGCAGAAAGGACAGGAGAAGAGAGTGGGCCTCGGCCTGGGTAAGACCGTGCAGATCCACACGCCCCGCAATATCAATGCGGCCGCGCGCCAATTTCTCTCGCGTGGGCGCGTCGAGACGGCGGGGATTCTGCCGGGAGGGCGGCACCGGAGGCGCGGTTTGTGGAGAAGCTTCTTGCAGGGGTGGAGCGGGCGCTTCCTGGAAACCCTGCTCGCGGGAAGAGATCTCTTCCTCGGGATACGCTTTCCCGGGTAGCGGTCTTGCCGTGCGGGCGACACGGCTCCACAGAATCCTGTCTTCCGCCGACAGTTCCTTTGGCCTAGCCCGCTTCATGTGGAGGACACCAGGGACCGTGGCAGAAAAGCATAGAAATCCGCGGGATGGCGGATCGTGCCGGCGATTTCACCGGCCTCCTTGCCTGTGCCCACGAAGAGATCGCCCCGAGCAGCACCGACGATGGCGGAGCCCGTATCCTGCGCGATCATCAACCGACGGAAGGGCCGACCATCGACGTGCCTTAACTCCGGTGCGTGAATGAAAAACGGAGTCCCGAACGTATGGAGCTGCCGGTCGACTGCAATGGATCGCCCCGGCTGGAGCTGCACCTTGGCTGCCGCGACCGGCCCAAGATCCGCTTCGCCGAGGGGAGTCTCGCGAAAAAAGATGTAGGACCGGTTGTGCCAGAGAATTTCGTCCTGCCTTTGCGGATTCCGGGCGAGCCATGCGCGGATAGACTGCATCGATACTTCTTCAAGCGGGATTTCGCCCAAATCCGCCAGGAGGCGACCGATCCCGGTAAAGCGGTGGCCCGCCTTTGCGGCATAACTAACCCGCATTTGCCGGCCGTCGGTCAGTCGAAGGCGGGCCGCACCCTGAACGTGAATGAAAAAAGCATCCACGCGATCTTCCAACCAGCAAAGTTCCAGGTTGCGGTCATCAAGCACGCCTTTGTCGATCGCCTCGCGATCCCAATAGGGAGCAAGCCCGTCGGCAGTGTGGCGGGCAAATGCCAAATAGGGGTCAAACCCCTGCGGCCGGTTTCCATCGTCTACGTCGACAAGATCATCCGGCCGGCGATAAAGGGGCACTTTGAAGCGGTCCGAGCGACAGAGGGACGCTTCGACCTCAGGCTCGTAGTAACCGGTGACCAAACCCTGCGCAGCGGACTCCGGCTCGACGTGAAAAGGGAGAAAATGATCTTCAAAGAAGTCGCGGGCCTCGGCGCTGCCAAGCGGCTGCCTCAAGGTCCGAGCCTGAGCATAGGCCGCGGAAAACACTTCCGCGGCAACACCGAGGCTCCCTGTTCTGTAAGGTCGCACTTCCGCAACAAGCCCGGATCGGGCGAAGGCGGCAAGGGCTTCTGAAAGCCCACCATCCTCCGACCAGCCGGGCAAATCGCGGTAAGAGACCGCGCGAAACCTCCCGGAAAGGCTCATGGCGCCTCTCCACACCGGCTACGGGGGCCCAAAGTCTATTCTTCCGCTTCGGTGGCCACCAATTTCCAGTTGGGATCGCGCGAGCGTGTATCGCGCGCGAAGGTCCAGACATCCTTGACCTCTGCCACGGTTTCCGGGTCGCCGTCGATAATGCTGCCGGCGCTGTCGCGCGTAGCCGAGATCAACTCGCTCACGATCCGCAGCGTTATGTGGGCCTCGCTGCCCTTCATCTCCGCGCCGATTATGGCGGCCTTGTCGATCCCGACGAAAGAGGACTCGATCTTCTCAGACCGTCTCTCCCGTTCATCGATGGCGGAGACAAAACCTTCGTAGACGTCGCGCGACAGGAGGTTCTTGAGCGTGCGCCTATCGCCGTCGGCAAAAGCCATGACGATCATTTCATAGGCCAGCTTGGCGCCATCGACGAATGTATTGGGATCGAAAGAAGCGTCCGCGTCCTTGATCGCACGCAGGCCTCGGTTCAGTTCGGTGCCGGGCTGGGCGACTTTGTCGATAACAGAATAGCGCTCTTCGGCAGGTTCTGCGGATCCCTTGCGTCGCGGCAGGGCGACCACGGTGTCGTTCTTGGCTGGCTTTTCCCCTTCCGCTGGGCGGGTGCGGCCGGCCGTATAAGGGTCGAAGGGCGGCCTCTCGTTGCCCGTCCGCCGGCCGAGCACGTTGCGCAACTGGAAGAAGATCACAACTGCCGCGACCAAGAAGAAGATCGTGCCAAAATCGAAGAATTCCATATTGTCCGCCAAAGCCGCTCTGTCGTGTTGCGCCAGCCTATAAGGGATGAGCCCGAATGCAAGGGCACGGCGCTGCCGCGATTACATCCATATAGAACTCCAGATGCAATGGTTCAAATCGTCGGCGCGCATTCCTATGTTTAAAGCTAAGGATTCTGGCAAGCCCGGTACAGAGAGGTCAGAGCAAAACGTGCGTTTCTCCATCATCCCGTTCCTCCTCCTCGGCATTCCGCTTGCTGAAATCGCCGTTTTTGTGATCGTCGGGCAACAAATCGGGTTATTTCCCACCTTGGGGCTCGTGATCGGAACAGCTGTTCTAGGATCCATTCTCCTGCGCGTGCAGGGCTTTGGCGTTCTCTCGCGCATGCAGCGGGAGTTGGCCGAGCGTCGCCTGCCAGGCCGGGAGCTCGTGCATGGCGTAATGATCCTGCTGGCCGGCCTGCTTCTCGTGGTGCCAGGCTTTGTCACCGACATATTGGGCCTGCTCCTTTTTATTCCTCCCATACGCGATCTGGCCTGGCGTTTCCTCCGCAGCCGCGTTGTCGTCATGTCGCCTACGGATATGAGCGGCACGAGCCGCCATGACCGGCGGCCAGGCAAGACGATCGATCTGGACCTGGAAGATTATTCGAGTTCTGAAGGGAAAGATTCTCCCTGGCGGGGCAAATAGCCGAGAAGAAAGCTCCGCAGGCAATCCAAACTTGTATTGCCCTGGTCAGCGTGCTAGCGAACGCCTCGATTTTTGCAGCCCAAGCGGGCGGCGCTACATTCCAGAGGATCCAGGCGAATGGCTGACCAGCCCAGCGAAAAAGACGACGCAAAGCAGACGGAAGCGACCAACAATGCCGTTCCGGCCAGCTTGAGTGTGCTGACGCAGTATATCAAGGACCTCTCGTTCGAGAGCCCGGGCGCTCCTCAGTCCCTACGGGCGCGTGACAAGGCGCCGTCGATCAACATCAATGTGAACGTCAACGCCAATCCCTTGGGCGGTACCGACTACGACGTGCTCCTCACCCTTTCGGCGAAGGCGGAAGCGGAGAGCTCAGTTCTCTTCAATGTGGAACTCGTCTATGGCGGTGTCTTCCGCATCCAGGGCTTCCCGCAGGAGCATATGCTCCCGCTCCTCTTCATCGAGTGCCCGCGCCTGCTCTTCCCGTTCGCAAGGCAGATCATCGCCGACGCTACGCGTAACGGCGGCTTCCCGCCACTCATGATCGACCCGATCGACTTCGCTCGCATGTTCCAGCAGCGACTGGCTGAGGAAGAAGCACGCCGGAAAGTGCAGGTCTCCTGATACGAGACCTCGAGACCAGACGGGAGCCGGGCAAAATGCCCGGCTTTTTTATTGGGCTCAGGCGATTTCAGCCTGCTCCAATGGCTCGGCTGGCGCCAGCTTGCGCCACAACGCATTCTCGCCAAGCCCTGCGACAAGAGCTTCATGGGCCTGGCGCTCCTCCGCGGTAAGCCGGGAAGCAAGGGGCCGGGGGCGAGGAGGAAGCGCGACGACAACGCTGCTGCTGGTTTCCTCGGCGAGCCCTTGCGTGGCGATCTCAAGTCCGAAGCTCGCCTGCTTACCGCCGACGAGTTCAATATAAACTTCCGCAAGGAGCTCCGCGTCGAGAAGCGCGCCGTGCTTTGTGCGGTGGGAATTGTCGATGCCATAGCGCCGGCACAGCGCATCCAAGGAATTCGGCCCCATCGGATGCTTCCGGCGGGCGATCGCCAATGTGTCCACCACGCGCGATGGATCGACAAAGGGCTGGCTCAGCCGCTGAAACTCGGCATTGATGAAGCCGATATCGAAATTGGCGTTGTGGGCAACAAGCTTTGCGCCATCGATGAATTCGAGAAACTCATCCAAAATGGCCGCGAAAACAGGTTTTCCGACCAGATCCGCGTCGGAAATGCCGTGCACGGCCTGCGCGTCGGGATGAACGGAACGCCCCTGTGGATTGATGAAATAATGCATCGTCCGCCCTGTGGGGAAGCGATTCACCAGTTCCACGCAGCCGAGCTCGATAACCCTATCCTCGCGCGGATCAAGGCCGGTCGTTTCCGTATCGAAGATGATCTCGCGCATCCGAATCACTCCCCGCACCCAGCATGGGCCATGCTTCGTCACCGTTGCAAGTCCAGCCCAAGAATAAGCTGTCAGCCCTTTGTCAGCTGACTTATGATATCTCGCACGGCCTCGCGTGCTGGCTCGAGACCTCGGCTGGTATCGATAACGAAGTCGGCCCGCTTCCGCTTTTCCTCGTCCGGGACCTGACGAGCAAGGATTTTTTCGTATTTTTCCTCAGTCATGCCTGGGCGCGAAAGCACGCGCTCCCGCTGGACATGAGCCGGAGCGGTAACAACGGCGATCTTGTCGACACGGCTCGTGCCATCTGTCTCGAACAACAAGGGGATGTCGAGCACGACCAGCGGTGTTCCTCTTCTGCGGTGATCCTCGACGAATCGGTCTGCATCCCTGCGTACGAGCGGATGGATAAGTCTTTCGAGCTTCGAAAGTGCTTCCCGGTTTCCAACCACCGCCTCGGCGAGCCGGGCGCGATCCACCTTGCCCGCTATCGCGGTTCCGGGAAAATGCTCTTCCACGATGGGTACGGCCTCGCCTTCATAAAGCTTATGCACAGCCGCATCGGAATCATGAACGGGAACCCCTTCCGCCTCGAACATCCCGGCCGTTGTCGACTTGCCCATGCCGATCGAGCCGGTAAGGCCGAGGACGATCATTTCTCGGTCTCCAGGTCCGCCATAACGATCTCGCGAAGACGCGGCGTAACCTCCGGCCGCACTCCGAACCATCGTTCAAAACCGGGTACCGCCTGGTGCAGGAGCATCCCGAGCCCATCCACCGTGCGCAATCCTCGCGCCGCAGCCGATGCGAGAAGTGGAGTCTGGATAGGGACATAGACGATGTCCGTGACGGTCGCCGAGGCCGGAAGGGGAGAAAGATCGATTGCCGCTTCAGGACCGCCATGCATTCCAAGGGAAGTCGTGTTGATGAGAAGTGTCGTGTCCGACAGGAGTTCGGGCAAGGCTGGCCAGTCATGGGCACTGGAGCCCCCTCTGAACCGGTCCGCGAGAGCCTGCGCGCGCGCAAAGGTGCGGTTGACGATGCGAATGTCGCTCACGCCGCGGCTTTGCAACGCGTGGACGATGGCAAGTGCTGCACCACCGGCGCCGAGAACGGTCGCGACGGCGCTCTTTTCCCAACCAGGCGCTGCAGCATCGAGATTGGCGGCGAAGCCGTAAGCATCCGTATTGCCGCCCATCACCCGGCCGTCGTCGAGCCAAAGCGTATTCACCGCACCAATGATTTCCGCCGCTTCGTCGCGCGCCTCTACAAGGCGCCAAGCGCTTTCCTTATGGGGAATGGTGACGTTGCCGCCTACATAAAGGCGCGGGAATTCCTGGACGAAGGCCTCGAAGACATCCGGCGCGATATCACGCCGCTCGTAGTGCCCTTCGATCCCAAGCTCGCCCAGCCAGTAGTTGTGGATGATCGGCGAACGGGAATGCGCGATCGGGTGACCGCAGACGAAAGCACGCGGGGGAAACTCAGCCATCGATGACCTTCAGTTCGCGGAGCTTCGCCAAGAGTGGGAGAAGCGGCACGCCGACAATGGTGAAATAGTCGCCTTCGATTTGCTCGAAGAGTTGAATTCCTTCGCCCTCGATCTGATAGGCTCCAACGCTCTTGAGCGCCTTGTCGCCAACACGCGCCAGATATCGACCGATAAAGGCGGGTGCGAGTGGCCGCATGGTCATCCGCGCGATCGATACATGACGCCACACGGTTTTTCCTTCGTGGGCCAACACAATCCCGCTGTTCAAGAGATGTGTCTTCCCGGAAAGCGCCAGAAGAGCACGACGCGCCTCTTCCATGTCATTCGGCTTGTGGAAGATCCTGTCCTCAAGAGAGAGCGTCTGATCCCCACCGATGACCCAAGCTCCAGGATCGCGTGTGGAAACGTCAACTGCTTTCGCCTCGGCGAGGATGAGAGCGACCTCGTCCGGGGTTACGCCCGTTCCCTCCAGCGGGGCCTCCATCGAGCGCTCGTCGACTTGCGGCGCTTCGGACCTGATAGAGAGGCCGGCATTCTCCAGGAGATGTTTGCGAAAAGGACTCGTGGAGGCAAGGACAATCGGGGGAAATTCCATAAGCATTGTCTTCTCCAATCCGGTTACCAGGGCTTTCCCCGCAGAGCCAGAATGGCGGCCGCGGTTTCTTCGATCGAACGACGCGTTACGTCTATCACCGGCCAGTTATGCCGATTGCAGAGCTGCCGAGCATAGGCCAACTCGCGGGCGATCTCCGCCCGATCGACATAGGTATCGAAATCCACCGCTGTGGCACCAAGAAGGCGATTCTGCCGCACTTGGGAAATGCGCTCCGCCGAGGCTACGAGCCCTACCACCAAAGGCCGCTTCGCATTCAGCAGCGGCTCCGGCAAGGGAACATCCAGGACGATGGGCACATTCGCCGTCTTGATGCCGCGGTTTGCGAGATAGATGCTGGTCGGCGTCTTTGAGGTACGGGAAACGCCCACCAGGATAATGTCGGCTTCCTCTACATCGTAGGGAAGTTGGCCATCATCGTGCTCCATCGTGAAGTTCAGCGCATCGATGCGGCGAAAATATTCGGCGTCTAGCACGTGCTGCGCACCCACGCGCCGGCCTGCAGGCGTTCCGAGATAGGACTGGAACACGGTGAGGACAGGCTCGAGAACAGATACGCATGGCAAGCCCATTGCCTGGCACCGCTCGTCCACCTGGCGCGCGAGCTTTTGGTCCACGATCGTGTAGAGCACGATACCGGGTTCCTCGTCGATCGCAGTGAAAACCTTCTCCAGTTGCTTCTCCGTACGTACCAGCGGGTAAATGTGCTCGATGGCGCGAGCATTCTTGTATTGGGCGGCAGCGGCCCGTCCCGCCGCCAGAAGCGTTTCGCCGGTAGCGTCGGAAATCAGGTGGAGATGAAAGAAGCTCTGCGGCTTATGCACAAATACACATCCGGTCTGTGGAGAAATGTTGATAGCCTGCCAAACATCGCTTGGCGAGATTCCAACGTTGGAAAAACCGGAGCTTCATCCACACCCCAGGCCCGATGGGATATTGGTTTTCGGCTGTGCAGAACAATGTTGATGACGGATTATATCCCCATTACCTCGCGTGGAGGCTCTTCCTTGTCATGTTTCTTAAGTATTTGATTATGCTTCAATTTCTCGTTTGGTCACCAGAGTTCCCCACAGCGAGCAAACTTGTCACGCGGCAATATGCTCCTGGCGACGGAACAGGAGTCAGTGGACAGGATTTAATCCACACTCCAAACAGAGTCATAGAATCAGAATCCTTTTAGAGTTCTTTAATTATTTGGTTAGGAGACCTGAGACGTGGCGGAACGGAAACTCCTGGACGTGCTGGACGGGAAGACCATTTCCCCCCCTCCGATCTGGATGATGCGCCAGGCGGGGAGATACCTTCCGGAATATCGGGAAATGCGGAAGAGAGCGGGAAGTTTCCTCGATCTCTGCTACAACCCCGATTTCGCCGTTGAGGTGACGCTGCAGCCGATCCGCAGGTTCGGATTTGACGCAGCTATTCTCTTTTCCGATATCCTTGTCATTCCGCATGCGCTCGGACGTGACCTGCGCTTTGAAGAGGGTGCTGGTCCGCTGATGACCCCCCTTCGGGCAGACGAGATAGGAAATCTCGACATCGGCACGGTGCACAGCCACCTGCAGCCGGTCTATGAAACCGTTCACCGGCTAAGGAGAGACTTGCCGGCGGAAACGGCACTGATCGGATTTTGCGGCGCACCCTGGACCGTCGCCACCTATATGATTGCCGGCCGGGGCACGCCCGACCAGGCTCCCGCGCGGTTGTTCGGGCACAGGCATCCAGAAGCGTTTGCCAGCCTCCTCGAAATTCTCGCGGCCGCATCTGCCGATTATCTCATCCGGCAGATCGAAGAGGGTGCCGATGTCGTGCAGATATTCGACTCATGGTCCGGTGTGCTTGATCAGGCAACTTTCGAGAACTGGTGCGTCAGGCCCGTTGCGGAGATCGTCCGCCGCGTGCGGCAGAAATATCCTGATGTCCCTATCATCGGCTTTCCGAAGGGTGCGGGGTGGTTTTATCGCGAATATCGGCAGAAAACCGGTGTGACGGGCCTCGGCCTCGACTGGACCGTTCCCTTGGATGCGGCACGCGAACTCCAGGCGGGAGGCGCGGTCCAAGGGAATCTCGATCCGACACGCCTGATCGCAGGAGGAAGGGCGCTTTCGGAAGGCATCGAGAATATCCTTGGCGGCCTGGGCAGCGGCCCTCTTATTTTCAATCTCGGCCATGGTATTACGCCCGAGACTCCCATTGAGCATGTGGAGGCTATGATTCGGCAGGTGCGCGAGGGAAAATGACAACGGTCGACAGCAGAACCGCGGGCAGCACGGCAGCGCGACGAGCGATGATCTCGCTCGCCATCTTCGCCCTCCTGGCAATCCTTCTTTTCGTCGCCGCGCCTGATGGGCTTTATCTGTGGATAAAGGCCTTCCACGTCGTCGCGGTGATCTCTTGGATGGCGGGGATGCTCTACCTGCCGCGACTGTTCGTTTATCACTCGGAAGTCGAGATTGGATCGGCGCAAAGCGAAACCTTCAAAATGATGGAATCGCGTCTGTTGCGGCTCATCATCAACCCCGCGATGATCGCGACATGGGTTTTCGGCCTGTGGCTTGCATGGAAGGGGTTCGACTTTACTGGGGGCTGGTTGCATGCCAAAATCGCGCTTGTGATCCTGCTCTCAGCTTTCCACGGTTATCTCTCCCGTTCTCAAAGGCAGTTTCAGGCCGATCGAAATACGAAATCGTCTCGTCACTGGCGCCTGATGAACGAAATACCCACCCTTCTCATGATCGTGATCGTGATTTTGGTGGTCGTGAAGCCTTTTTAGGCTCGTTCAGCGTTCCTATCTAAAGGTGAAGCTGTCTGCGGGTTTTCTGCCGGACTGAGCAAGACGTAAAAAGCCACCTTGCTCTTTCCGTCCTGGAGCGATAAAAGAGTTCTCCCTCCCTTAAGTCCGGTACCGTTCTTACCGAAGTCTCGGACGCTGCAGGCCCGCAAGAGCGCCCAGCAATCTTTCCTGGTATCCAAATGCTACAAACAGAGTCCGCCCCTATGCAGGAAATGAAGCTTCAGGAGCTGAAGAGCAAATCGCCGACTGACCTGATCGCGTTTGCGGAATCGCTCGAGGTCGAGAACGCCAGCATCATGCGAAAGCAGGAGCTGATGTTTGCGATCCTCAAGAAGCTCTCGATGCAGGATATCGAGATCATCGGCGATGGTGTCGTTGAAGTTCTGCAGGATGGTTTCGGCTTCTTGCGCTCGGCAACGGCAAATTATCTGCCCGGCCCGGACGATATCTATATTTCTCCCTCTCAAATTCGTCGCTTTTCGCTCAAGACGGGCGATACCGTCGAGGGTCCGATTCGCAGCCCTAAAGAGGGAGAGCGCTATTTCGCTCTTCTCAAGGTCAATACCATCAATTTCGAAGATCCCGAGAAGATCCGTCACAAGATCCATTTCGACAACCTGACGCCCCTCTATCCAGACGAGCGGTTGAGGATGGAGATCGAGAATCCGACGACGAAGGATCTCTCGCCGCGGGTTATCGATCTTGTGGCGCCGCTCGGAAAAGGCCAGCGCGGGCTCATCGTGGCGCCGCCGCGGACGGGTAAGACCGTTCTTCTTCAGAACATCGCCCATTCGATCACCACCAATCATCCCGAGTGCTATCTCATCGTGCTGCTCATCGACGAGCGGCCGGAGGAAGTGACGGACATGCAGCGTTCGGTAAAGGGCGAGGTCATATCCTCCACCTTCGACGAGCCGGCCTCCCGCCACGTCCAGGTAGCGGAGATGGTGATCGAGAAGGCAAAGCGATTGGTCGAGCACGGGCGAGACGTCGTCATTCTGCTCGATTCGATCACCCGTCTCGGCCGCGCCTACAACACGGTTGTGCCTTCCTCGGGCAAAGTGCTGACCGGCGGCGTGGATGCGAATGCCCTGCAGCGGCCGAAGCGCTTCTTCGGTGCTGCGCGAAACATCGAGGAGGGCGGTTCGCTCACAATCATCGCAACAGCGCTGATCGATACCGGCAGCCGTATGGACGAGGTGATTTTCGAAGAGTTCAAGGGCACGGGCAATTCCGAGATTGTGCTTGACCGTAAGGTGGCTGACAAGCGCATCTACCCGGCTATGGACATTTTGAAGTCGGGTACCCGCAAGGAGGACCTTCTTGTGCCGCGGCAGGATCTGCAGAAGATCTTCGTTCTTCGCCGAATTTTGGCGCCGATGGGCACGACCGATGCCATCGAGTTCCTCATCGACAAGCTCAAGCAGACCAAGGGCAATGCCGAGTTCTTCGACTCGATGAACACCTGAAAGGTCTCTGCTGCGCCTTCACCAGCCGGCCGATCTTCTCCGTGCGGCTTTTAGGTCTGCCTCCAAGTCTGTTCCGGTGCGGATTGGGGGCAGACAGATCTGACCGATGCAAAGCCACGCGCCGGGAAAAGAACGATCGACTTCTATTTCAGAAGCAAGTTCTGCGGCAGCCTTTTCCGGCCCCAGGATGATGTCGCTTCGTCTGGGGTCAGGTATTCGATTCGCTACCGGAACAAACTCAGTGCGGGTGGGATCGTTTAGAAGAAGCTTGATGGGGCGTTGCGCGAGAGCAGAGGCCGTGACAATGCCTAGCTGACCATAGGGCTGGTTGCGCGTGCGGGCGAGCGCCGTTTCCGCCACGCGTACAGCTTTCTCGTAGATCTTGTGGTCACCGGAAACTGTCGCGAGTTGCGTCAGCGCGGTTATGATTTGGGCGGTGGCCGAAGGTACAGCATCATCAACATCTCCGCGTATGCGGATGGGCACATCGTTGTTGTCCGATGCCGTAAGATAGTACCCCTCGCGAGCATCGCCAGCGTGGTACCGTTCCAGCATTTCTACCCATTGCATGGCCTGCGAGATAAGGTTTTCCTCTTGTAGTGCACCATGCAGTGAGACGGCCGCGGAGATCATGGCCGCGTAATCACTGGCGATTGCTGGGAACAGGCGTCGCCCCTCCCTGATGCTGTGGGGAAGCCGCCCTCGCTCCATTGATTCGCACACGAAACGAAACGCGCCCCGTGCTGCATCCAACCATTCCGGGCGGCCGAACTGGCGGCCAGCGATCGCAAGCGCTGCGATCGTAAGTCCATTCCAGTCAACCAGTACCTTATCATCAAGTCCGGGGCGGACCCGCTTTCCGCGGGCTTCCAGGAGATGATCGAGAAGTTCACGCAGCCGTTGTTCCTGTTCAGGGGGCTGAAAATCCGGGTGAAGCAGGCGATGCAGGATCGGATTGCCCTCCCATGCTTCTGGACTTGTCAGCGAGTATGTGGCCAACAATTCGCGGGCTGCATCCTCACCCAGAACCTCTTTGATCTTCTCGTCGGACCAAAGATAAAATTTCCCTTCTTCGCCTTCTGAGTCTGCATCGAGGCTGGATGCGAAACCGCCTCCCTCGACGCGCATCTCTCGCAGAAGCCAACCAACCGTCTCTTCGATTCGCCTCTGAAATAGATAGTCTCCCGTCTCAGCATAGGCGTAACAGCACAGGCGAATGAGTTGGGCATTATCGTAGAGCATCTTTTCAAAATGAGGGACCAACCATTGCGCGTCGGTCGAATAGCGTGAGAGCCCGCCGCCGACATGGTCGTAGATTCCGCCGGAGAGCATGTAGCGGAGAGACAAGAGTACCGAGTCGCGGTGGTGTTCCGTTCCGTTTTCGAGCCAGTCGAGCCAAAGCAGATCGAGAAAAGGCGCATTTGGGAACTTCGGAGCACCTCGCAAACCGCCGAGCTGTCGATCCATCAGGGAGGCGATTTTGGCGGCGAGCTCGCCTAGCGGCGGGTCGCCTACACCCCTGTCCGTAATTGACGGGGCGAGGTTTGAATGAATATGGGTGGACACCGCATTGGCGCTGTTCTGGAGTTCCTCTTGCTTGTCCTCCCAGGCGGAATGGATCGCATTCAGCACCTGGATAAAGCCCGGCCGGCCAAATCTCGGCGTCTTCGGAAAATATGTACCGCCCCAAAATGGCTTGGCGTCGGGCGTTAGGAACATGGTCAAGGGCCATCCGCCCTGCTCACCCATGGCTGAGAGCGCCGCCATATAGATCTGATCGATGTCCGGCCGCTCTTCCCGATCGACCTTGATGTTGACGAACAACCTGTTCATCACCTCCGCCACTTCGGGATCTTCAAAGCACTCATGGGCCATAACATGGCACCAGTGGCACGCTGCATAACCGACGGAAAGGAGAATGGGCCGGTTGAGCGACTGGGCCTCCTCCAACGCTGCGCGAGACCAGGGGCGCCAGTGAACGGGATTGTCCTTATGCTGTACGAGATAGGGACTTGTCTGCTCGCCCAGCAGGTTCTTTTCGGATAAGACCACTTCCATCTCCCTATATGACAGCCGTCAATTGAAAGTTAGAGCGCCTGCCGTGCCTGATCAAATGCAAGTTCGCGATACAATCTTTGCGCTTTCGAGTGGCGCCTTGCCATCTGGAGTGGCCATCATTCGCATCTCTGGTTCCGCTACGCACGAAGTCCTGCAGCAAATGACGAGTGGTGTGCCCAAGGCGCGGCATGCGGTCCTGTCCAATATCAAGGGTCAGGATGGCGCGGTTCTGGATCGCGGCCTCTGCCTTTTCTTTCCTGGCCCAGCGAGTTTTACGGGCGAGGATTGCGCGGAGCTTCACCTCCATGGCGGACGCGCGGTCGTAGCGGCTGTCCTGGATCAGCTCGCTGGTTTTCCCAGGCTGCGCATGGCTGACGCTGGCGAGTTCACCAAACGGGCCTTCCTTAACGGGAAGATGGATCTTACCGGCGCGGAGGCACTCTCGGATCTCATCACTGCCGAAACGGAAGCGCAGAGGCGCTTTGCGCTGGTAAATAGCAGCGAGACGCATAGGCGTTTGTATGGGAGCTGGAGACGGCGACTAATCCATGCCCGAGCGATGATCGAAGCTGAACTCGATTTTGCCGATGAATCAGACGTGCCCGGTTCAGTTGCAGAGGCCGTGTGGCAAGACATCAGCAACTTAAGCAGGGAGATCAGCGATCACGCTTCGAGCTATAAGAGCGCGGAGATCATCCGGGACGGTTTCCAGGTCGTCATCCTGGGAGCACCCAATGCAGGGAAATCGAGCCTGCTCAATGCTCTCGCCAAGCGCGACGTCGCGATCGTCACGGATGAGCCCGGAACGACCCGGGATATTCTTGAGGTGAGCCTCGATATCGCTGGAATGAAGATCGTTCTTGCGGACACCGCCGGCATTCGGGAAGCAGGCGGGAGAGTGGAGGCATTGGGAATTGAGCGTTCGATCGCACGAGCCCGGGAAGCAGATCTTATTCTTCTCCTGGAAGACGTAACCAATCCCTCGCCGGTTCAAGGACTTCCGGAAAGGCCGATCCTCCGGCTGGGGAACAAAGCGGACCTCGCTTCGGGGACGAAGACTCTAAATTATGATTGCCTCATCTCTGCCAAGACAGGGCAAGGTTTGGACGAGCTTCTTGAGCTCATTCAGCGCGCATCAGCAGGATACCTAGATCGCGCAAGCGACGTCCTGCCTTTCCGCGCCCGGCACGTTGCTCTCCTTAACGAGGCTGTTTACCAGCTGCAAGCAGCAGTCCAAGCGGAGGAGCAAGGGCTGGAGTTGAGCGCGGAAAGCCTGCGGGCTGCGTCAGATGCTTTAGGACGTATTACAGGTGAGATCGATGTCGAAGACCTGCTCGATACGATTTTCTCCACGTTCTGCATCGGCAAATGATTCACGTGAAACACCCGCAGGAAGACCCACGTGAAACATGATTCACGTGAAACACTCCGGGCGAGTCGGTTTCACGTGAAACAGTGACTTGACTGCCGGTGCTGGTGCGCGCATCTGGAGTTATCACCAACGGGAATACAGATGAGCGAAATCTACGACGTTGTTGTCATAGGAGGAGGCCACGCGGGTTGCGAGGCGGCCGCTGCCTCGGCGCGCGCGGGAGCGCGAACAGCTCTCGTAACGCTGCGCCGTGACACGATCGGAGTCATGTCCTGCAATCCCGCTATCGGGGGGATCGGCAAGGGGCAGCTGGTTCGAGAAGTGGATGCCCTTGATGGCCTCATGGGGCGGATTGCTGACGCGGCAGGGATTCAGTTTCGGCTTCTTAACAGGCGCAAGGGACCCGCGGTTCGTGGACCTCGCACACAGGCCGATCGCAAGCTCTATCGACAGGCAATGCAAAAAGCTATCGCTGAACAGGAGAATCTTGAGGTCATCGAGGCTGAAGCGCATGAACTTGGTATCCAAGACGGTAGGATTACCCATGTCATCCTCTCCGGAGAGCGGCGTCTCGATTGCGGCGCTGTCGTGCTCACCACCGGGACTTTTCTTCGGGGCCTAATACATATCGGCGACCGGAAGATTCCCGCGGGTCGCGTGAATGAGCCGGCTGCGCGCAGGCTGTCGGCGTCCATGGAAGTGGCTGGTTTCAAGTTGGGACGACTGAAGACAGGCACCCCTCCACGGCTTGACGGGCGCACGATCGATTGGCAAGGCCTAGCGGTCCAGGAGGCGGATCCAGATCCCGTGCCGTTTTCTCTTCTGACCGATAAGATTGGGAATCCACAGATCGCATGCGGAATCACGCGAACCACTCCTGAGACCCATCGGGTGATCCAGGAGAATCTCGGCAAGTCCGCCCTATACTCAGGGCAGATCGAGGGGATAGGTCCGCGTTATTGCCCCTCGATTGAAGACAAGATCGTCAAGTTCGGTGAAAGGGACGGCCATCAGATTTTCTTGGAACCAGAGGGTTTGGATGACGACACGGTCTATCCCAATGGCGTTTCTACCTCGCTCCCGGAAGAAGTGCAGTATGCTTTCCTGAAGACGATTCCGGGGCTGGCCAACGCGCGGGTTCTGCAGCCTGGTTACGCAATTGAGTATGACCATGTTGACCCCCGCGAACTGGAACCTTCGCTTGAGACTCGCCGGGTGCGAGGCCTTTTTCTTGCCGGCCAAATCAATGGCACAACGGGCTACGAGGAAGCGGCAGCGCAAGGCGTTATCGCTGGAATTAACGCCGCCCGTGCCGCGTCGGGCACGAGTGTGGTCACTCTGAGTCGCACCGAGGCCTATATTGGCGTCATGATCGATGATCTCGTTTCGAGGGGCGTCACCGAACCCTATCGCATGTTCACGTCTCGAGCGGAATTCCGGCTTTCCCTTCGTGCAGACAATGCTGACGAGAGATTGACGCCGCTAGCTATGAAGTGGGGGGTGGCGTCAAGAGAACGGCGAGACTGTTTTCTGCGGTCTGAGCAAGAGCTTGCTGATGCCCGCGCACTTGCGCTTACGCGCGCCATAACACCGAACGAAGCCGATCGGCATGGAATTCAGCTCAATCGCGACGGTATTCGGCGCTCTGCTTATAATCTTCTCGCCTACCGGGATGTGACCGTGGAGCGACTGGCTTCTATTTGGCCCGAGCTGAATGCAATCAGCGCGAAGGTGGCTGAGCGATTAGAAACTGAAGCGCGTTATGCTGTCTATCTCGATCGCCAGGCGAGTGATGCGGAGCGGATTCGCCGCGATGAAAGTAAGGCCATTCCCGAGGATATAGATTACGCCTCGATCGCCGGCATCTCGAATGAGTTGAAGGACAAGCTTCGTCGGCGCCAGCCTCGGACTTTGGCTGAGGCGAAGCGCATTGACGGAATGACGCCGGCAGCATTGGCCCTTATCCTGGTCGCTCTACGTCGGGATGAGCAAATGCGGGGTGCCGCATGACGGCGGATCGGTACTCCGCGATCCAAGCAGTGGCAGGAGCCGTTTCACGTGAAACATTCGAGGATATCGAGCGGTTTGAGGCTGCATTCAGGAAGTGGTCTGCACGTATAAATCTGGCCGCGCCGTCCACTCTTCCTTATCTTTGGCAGCGGCATATTCTCGATAGTGCACAGCTCGTAGGGCTGGCTCCCGAGGCCAGGCAATGGCTCGACCTCGGCTCAGGCGGCGGCTTTCCGGGTGCCATCATTGCCATCTTGATGAAGGAGCGGAATGGCGCTCACGTGGATCTTGTCGAAAGCAGCCATAAGAAGGCAGCTTTTCTGAAGACCACCCTCGCAAGCTTGCAGGCGCCGGCGGCGGTTTATTCGCGACGAATCGAAGACTGCTATGCCGAAATCCGGCCTCCGGAAGTAATAACAGCACGCGCTTTGGCGTCTCTTTCCACCCTTCTTCGCCTGATAGAGCCGTGGATGCAAAGCGGTGCGCGCGCACTGTTGCATAAAGGTCGGGATTACCGGCGGGAAGTGGAAGAAAGCGGTGACGTCTGGCGATTCGATCTGTTAGAACACCGAGACAAGGTCGGGGGCGACGGCGTGATTCTGGAAATAAGCAATTTGCGCCGCCTCTAACGACTGCTGGTTCTTGGTGTCTTTGGTTGGCAGGGGCCTAATGAGCAAGCCTTCACGTATCATCACCGTCGCAAACCAAAAGGGCGGTGTCGGAAAGACGACTACGGCTATTAATCTCGCGACGGCGCTGGCTGCAATCGGCGAGCGTGTGCTGATCGTGGATCTGGACCCGCAGGGCAATGCGAGTACGGGCTTAGGTGTTGAGCGCCGGATAAGGCATCTTTCTTCCTACGATGTGCTGACGGGCGCTACGGATATCGACAGCGCAGCCATGGACACGGCTGTCCCGGGCTTGGCTATTGTGCCTTCTACGCTGGATCTTCTCGGAATTGAGATGGAGATCTCCAATGCCTCTGACCGCGTGCTGAAGCTGCGCCGGGCGTTGCGCGAGGCGCCCTCGGCCAAAGGCTTCTCCTATGTTCTGATCGATTGTCCTCCCTCGTTGAACCTTCTTACGCTCAATGCGATGGCCGCTGCGGATTCGGTCCTGGTACCCCTGCAATGCGAGTTCTTTGCGCTGGAAGGGTTGAGCCAGCTCCTTGAGACGGTAGAGCAGATCCGCGGCACGATTAACCCTGCCTTAACCATACAGGGAATCGTTCTTACTATGTTCGACCGCCGCAACAATCTCGCAAACCAGGTGGTTGAGGACGTGCGCGCACATATGGGCGAGACGGTTTACGAGACGGTAATACCGCGGAATGTTCGGGTGTCAGAAGCGCCGTCTTATGGAAAGCCCGCGATCCTTTACGATCTGAAATGCTCCGGTAGCCAGGCATATTTGCAACTTGCGTCGGAAGTGATTCGCAGAGAGCGGCGCTTGCGCGCTGCTTAACCCTGAACCTCTTGGATTGGTCTCCGTCATGACTGAAGATCTCTCGCGCAAGCGCCTCGGCCGTGGCCTCGCAGCTCTCATTGGGGAAATCGATAAGCCTGTGGTTCGCGAGCAGGAGGCTGTTCGTGCGGATCGTATGATTCCGATCGAATTCGTTTCGCCCAATCCACGCAATCCCCGACGCAATTTTGCGGAAGGGGATCTGGCCGAATTGGCCCATTCGATCCGGGAACATGGGATCGTGCAGCCGGTGGTGGTCAGACCGGCTGCGGCCCAGGGGCGCTATGAAATCATAGCGGGGGAACGCCGCTGGCGCGCGGCACAAAAGGCGGGGCTCACCGACATCCCTGTTATCATCCGCGAGGTGGATGATAAGGCAGCACTCGAACTTGCAATTATTGAAAACGTGCAGCGTGCGGATCTGAATCCGGTGGAAGAAGCGCGCGGCTATCAACAGCTCATGGATGAGCACAATTACACCCAGGCGGATCTCGCACAGGTGATCGGCAAGAGCCGCAGTCATGTCGCGAATACCTTGCGGCTCCTCAAGCTGCCGGATGCGGTTTTGGATCTGATCGTCGACGGCTCGTTAACGGCGGGCCATGCACGCACCTTGGTGACGGCAGCGGACCCCGCGGGCCTTGCCAAACTCATCATTGAAGAGGGGCTCTCCGTCCGTCAGGCGGAAGCGCTGGCAAGTGCACCGGAAGCAGAGGTGGCGAGGGCAAAGGAGCGGAGGGAGAAGGACGCCGATACGCTTTCTCTCGAGAAACTCCTCAGCGATCACACGGGATTGAAGGTGTCGATCAATCACAAGGAAAAGGGCGGTGAGATGCGCATTTCCTATCGCTCGCTTGAGCAACTGGACGAGCTCTGCCGTCTTCTGCAGCGCTGATATCTGTCTCGAGCCTTTCAGGTTTTGACGGAAGCCTATCCGGCATTGAAGTAGTTTCTGCATTCGGTTGGCTGGATCGAGGAGACGAGATGGCCGATGTGTCGCCAGGTGTCCTCGATGGTTCGCCTCTGGGCCTGGCGCATCCAGTGCTTGATCTTGGCCAAGGCCTGCTCGATGGGATTGAGGTCGGGCGAGTAAGGCGGCGGATACCAGAGCCTGGCATTGGCGGCGCGGATCATCTGGCGAATGGCAGCGGCCTTGTGGGAGGCGAGATTTGTCCATGACGACGATGTCGCCGGGTTCGAGTACCGGTACGAGCTGCTGCCTCGACATAGGCGCGGAAGCACTGGCCATTGATCGGCCCGTCGAACACGCAAGGTGCCGTCAGCCGGTCGCAGCGCAGCGCGCCGAGGAAGGTCAACGTGCGCCAGTGGCCGTGCGTAGCCGCGCAGGCGTTTGCCCTTTGGCCCCCAGCCCCGCAGCGGCGCCATGTTGGTCTTGATCCACGTCTCGTCGATGAACACCAGCCGCCGTGGATCGAGATCCACCTGAAAGGACCGCCAGCGCCGCCGACTGTGGGCGATAACGGCGCGGGCCTGCTCAAGGGCGAACAGCGTTTTTTTGAACCGAAGCCCCTCGCGGCGCAGGAACTTCCGTGTCGTACGACACCTTCACGCCGCGCGCCGCCTGTTCATCCTTCAGGCCATGCAATGTCAGATGCGATGTCTGGTTGATGCGTTCGACGATGAACGCCCGGTGCAGCTCCAGAACGCGCTTGCGATGGCCACCCATCTTGGCCGGCGCCACCGAGCCGGTTGTCCGGTAGCGCTGGTGCCACTTCACTGCCGAGGAAACGGCAACCCCGAAGCGGCTGGCAGCCGACCGGCAGCTCTCCCCGGCCTCGATCGCACCGACCACACGTGCTCGAAGATCATTGGATAGAGGTGCTGTCATCAGATGCTGGCCTCCACTCCAGCCAGCATCTTGAATCACAAAATCAGCAGAACCGGACTCCCTCCCGATTCAGTCAATCACTGAACCGCTCTAGGCTGCTGCCGGACAAGGGCGGGCCGTTCGGGCGCGATCCAGACCGGGTCTAAGCTACAGCCGATTGATCTTAGTTCCTGCCAAACTAAACGAAGGGTCTGGCGGGGGTAAATTTCCGTGGCAAAAGCCGGGCAAAATAATCCCGGGAGACCGCCGAGACCTGATTTTCATTTGCCTGCAGGAAGTCGCGGGGCATGTGGCGGGTTTTTCCCGCAACGTCGGAAAGAGGCACCAGCCGGCACACTGTTTCTGCTCCCGTGTAGTGAAGTGCGACCGATCCGCTGCGCTGTTCTGCGGCGCGGACTGCGAAAGAACCTGCCTCGAAGGCTTCCCGCGCATCAATCTGGTTGATCGTGGCGATGTTTCCCCGCGGGAGATATCCGAACGTATCCACGCGGGCCCGCTTCCCTGGTAAATCCTCGGCAAGCATCCGTTCGACCGCCTGGCCAAGGTCAGTTCCCGAGAGGCGGACATTCCCGTGCTGGTCACGCTCCAGCAACTCGGGTGGCACGAGATGCTCCACAAGCGAGCGTCCGTCCGGCCCTGCCACTCCCTCTGACATCGCGATGATGCAGCGTCCATAGCGGGCTGTCTTCTCACGAACGTCATCTATGAACCGCGAGCGTTCGAAAGGGCGCTCCGGAACATACACCAGATGTGGCCCGCTTTCCTCGTCCAGGGACCAGGCCGATGCAGCGGCAGTCAGGAAACCAGCATGCCGGCCCATGACAATACCGACATAGATGCCAGGCATGGCGCGAAAATCGAGATCGACGCTCAGGAAGGCTCCGGCAACGAATTCAGCTGCAGAGATGAAGCCGGGAGTGTGGTCGTTCTCCATAAGATCATTGTCGATGGTCTTCGGCGCATGGATGCAGGAGATCGCACCGCCCGAGGCCTCCGCCAAAATGGCCTGCGTGCCCGCGGTGTCGTTGCCGCCAATATTGATGAACGCGTCAGCGCCAACATGGCGGAGGCCATCGAGGATGGCTTCGCAGTAGGCGTCATTCGGCTTATCCCGCGTGCTGCCGAGAGCTGCGCTCGGTGTGGCGGCGATGGCCAGCAGTTCCTGATCTGAAAGATCGGACAGTGTGACGAAGTCGCCATTGCGAATGCCGCGTATCCCGTAACGCGCGCCCAGCACACGTGCGCCGGGGAAAAGCTTGCGGACCTCCATGGTGGCGCCCACGACAGTTTGATTGATGACGGCGGTTGGTCCGCCCCCCTGCGCAATGACAAATGTCTCGGCCATGGAATATCCACCATCATGCTGCTGGCGCGCATAATCGCGCCAAGATGACGAGCGAGCAAGTTCATTCGCTGATGAAGGCCGCAGAAGACCGAGCTCTTTGCTCCAGATGGCGCCGCAAATGGCGGACATTGCGGTTGTTTGCTTTAAAAAAGAGATCGAAGACAGATCCTGCGATCGGGACGGAACCAAGCACCGTGTCGAGGATCACATTTCCGATCATGATCGCCAGTACAGATCTCGGGACCCCAAACCGTGAAGCGCGATAAATCAAATAGGCCGATATCAGTCCCGCGCCTGCGTCACCCACGCCGGGGATTAGGCCTGCAACCGCGTCAGCGCCAAAGCGGATTGATGTTCCGGGGATGCGCCAGTGGGAATCGAGCACGCGCGCGATACGGTCCAATTCGGCAATCTGTCTCTCGATAAGCGGATCGATGATTTGATCTGAAGATGCCCGCTTGGCGGTCATCAGCGCCTCGTGATGACCCATATGGCGTGAATGATACCTGGAACATAGCCGAGGAAGGTTAGAAGGAGATTGATCCAGAACTGCAGTCCGATGCCGACCTGCAGAAACACCCCAAGAGGCGGCAGGACGATGGCGAGCAATATGCGAATGACATCCATGGCGGACCTCCGAACCTCTATCTAATATCGTGGGCTCGTTTTGGATCCGAACGTCGGAGAATAAAGATGGTTTAAAGCGGAGACGACCGCTTCACGACCTCGCCCTCCTCTTTCCTAAATTCACCGATGTCGATGTCCGGCAGAAGATCGAGCACCGCCCCCGAAGGGCGGCAGATCTTTGTCCCATGCGGCGTAACGACAATCGGGCGATTGATCAGGATCGGGTGCTGAAGCATGAAGTCGATCAGCTCGTCGTCGCTCCATTTCGGATCGTCCAAGCCAAGCTCATCATAGGGTGTGCCCTTTCTGCGCAAAAGCTCGCGCGGCGTCATCTTCATTGCGTCCAGGAGCCCCAGGAGTTCCTCTTTGCTTGGCGGCGTCTTCAGGTACTCGACGACTGTTGGCTCCAGGCCTGCTTTCCGCAGGATTGCAAGCACATTGCGCGAGGTTCCACATTTGGGATTGTGGTAGATGGTGGCGTTCATGTCGGTTTCCTCGGAGCTGCGGAACGGCAGGCCAAGTAAATCCGCATTGCCGCCATTGGGCAAGGCTCCCCCTCGATGCAGCCGCGCTGCCGCTGGGGAGTGCCAGCTGGCCGAGATGGGAGTATCCTCACGCGCTGGGGATCCGATCACGAGGAGCCAATGGAATGACCGCGGTTGCTTTTTGGCGGCGCCTGGATGTACCAGGCCACGATGCAGCGCGACTGACGCAAATCGAAGCCGGCTGGATGCTGAACGGCTGCGCCGTATTTCTGAATGGCTATGAGCCTGCATGCCTGAACTACTGCCTCGAGCTCAACGCCGTATGGGAAACCGGTGCCGCTCGAATCAATGGATTTCTCGGCGAGAACCTCATCAATCAAGTGATCAGGCGCGATGATGATGGGTGGGTCCTGAACGACCGCCGGATCGAGGGGTTAGCGCATCTCGTCGATCTCGACCTCGGTTTCACCCCGGCAACCAACCTGCAGCAATTGCGCCGCGTTAGGCCAAACATCGGTGACTTAGTGGAGATTCCCGTAGCCTGGCTTGACGCGGGAGCCAGCACTTTGATTGAGCTGCCGCAACTCTACGAACGCAGGGACCACAACACTTACTGGTATCGGGCGCCAAGCGTGGGTTACGAGGCTCTGCTCGAGATCGGAGAAAGCGGGTTCATAGACCTCTTCCCCCGGCTCTGGGAAAAAGAGGCCAGGTAGTTCCGCTGCTGATCAGCCGACGAAGGCGCGCTCGACGACAAAGTCGGCTGGCTCCGCGTTGGAGCCTTCCTTGAGCCCGGCTCTTTCCGCTAAGGCTTTAACATCCTTGAGCATGGCCATCGAGCCGCAAATCATGACGCGGTCATTGGCGCGATCAAACGGCTCGGTTCCCAAGGCCCGGAACAGCTCGCCGCTTTCGATAAGCGTGGTGATGCGGCCCATTTGCGAAGAGGCCTCGCGGGTGGTGGATGTAAAATGATGCAAACGACCGCCGGTGAATTCCCCGATCAGCGGGTCCTCCCGGGTGGTGGCGACAAGTTCCTCGCCATAAGCGAGCTCGGCCACATCGCGGCAGGTATGAGTAAGGATCACCTGCTCGAACTTTTCATAGGTCTCAGGGTCGCGAATGAGGCTTGCAAAGGGCGCGATGCCGGTGCCGGTCGAAATCATGTAGAGACGCTTTGCCGGGGTAAGCGCATCATTGACCAGCGTTCCGGTAGACTTCTGCCGCATGAGCACGATATCGCCCTGCTTGATCTTTTGCAGGTGTTGCGTCAGCGGGCCGTCAGGAACCTTGATGGAGAAGAACTCCAGTTCCTCGTCCCAAGCGGGGCTTGCGATCGAATAGGCTCGAAAAACCGGCTTCTCGGCGTTTGGCAGGCCGATCATCACAAACTCGCCGGAGCGGAACCGAAAACTCTGCGGCCGCGTGATGCGGAAGGAAAAGAGCCGGTCCGTATAGTGTTTCACGGAGACGACGCGTTCCGCATGGACGCCGGCGGGAATTGGGAATTCCAGCCTGTCGGCGGCTTCCAGGTTGTGCAGCGCGGCAGTGTTCATTCTTGTTCCTCGTTGGCGGCCCGGCGTCGAGAATGTGCCTCTCGACTATTTCAAAATGGTGCTGAGCTAAAGGATTACTATTCCGGATTTCTGCCTCGACTGAGAAAAGGCACGCATCGCGCTATCTCACACCAATAAGCAAAAAAGATGTGGGGTCAGAAACCCCCCTTGTCCAGCCCATCCTCCGTGCTTTAGTACCTAAAGCTTGGTTGAGGTCAAGGCCTGGAGTGATGATGGAGGAGACTGTTCGTCGCCCACCGGTAAAGGAGTTCAGCGTCGGCGAAGTGGCGCGGCGCAGCGGAGTGGCCGTTTCGGCCTTGCATTTCTACGAAACGAAGGGCCTCATCTCCTCTTACCGCACCAGCGGAAACCAGCGGCGCTACTCGCGAGACACATTGCGTCGGGTGGCCGTTATCAAGGTAGCACAGCGGCTTGGAATATCTCTGGCGACGATCCGTGAGGCGTTCGGCACCTTGCCGGAAGGACGAACTCCCAATGCGGGGGACTGGCGAAAGCTTTCCGAATATTGGCGGGCCGATCTCGACGCGCGCATCAAGAAACTCGAACAGCTTCGTGATCATTTGGACGACTGTATCGGTTGCGGCTGCCTGTCGGTTGATAACTGCCCGCTGCGCAATCCCTATGATGAGCTGGGGGAAGAGGGCCCCGGGCCCCGGTTGTTGGACCCTGCCTGAAGATGCCGATTAGACGCCGACATAACGATGCACGAGAGTACGGTCATCTCGCAGGAGGGCTACGTCGACGGTTTCGCGGTTCCTGCCGTTTTCGATGAAAGAGACGCGGTCGGCCACGGACAGCGCCGCATCTACTCTTTGCTCCACCAAGAGCGTCGACACACCGCGGTCGCGCAGAGCAAGGATGGCCTCGCGAAGCCTCGCGATCATGGAAGGCTGAAGCCCTTCCGTCGGTTCGTCGAGCAGTAATATATCAGGCTCAAGGCACAAGGCGCGCGCCATCGCCAGCATCTGCTGTTCCCCGCCGGACAACGTCCCTGAGCGCTGCTTCAACCGCTCGCGCAGCACCGGGAAGAGCTGCAGTACCTCGTCCGTCGTGGTCTGGCCCTTGCCTCTCGTCATCAAGCCGATCTGCAGATTTTCCAAGACGGTAAGCTCGGTAAACAGCCGGCGGCCCTGCGGGACATAGCCGATGCCTGTCTTTGGCACCTCGTGAGCCGGAAGGCCCGTCAACTCCATCCCATCCTTGGTGATCTTGCCGGAGCGGACACGTACAAGGCCCATGATCGCCCTAAGTGCCGTTGTCTTTCCGGCTCCGTTCCGTCCCAGGAGGCAGTGCACCTCGCCGCTGCGGATCTCGATCGAGAGACCGTGCAGAACCTGGACATCACCGTAAGAGCAGTTGATCCCGTCCACGAGAAGAGCGGCGCTCATCGAACGCTCCCAAGATACGCGCGTTGTACCGCGGGATTGGCGCGAATCTCATCGCGCGTTCCTTCGGCCAGAACCCGCCCTTGGTCCATGACGGTGATACGCTCCGCGAGCGCCATCACGACATCCATATTGTGCTCTATGAGAAGCACGGTGGTGAATTCCCCGACCGCCCGGATGAGTGCGATGAACGTTTCTATTTCGCCGTCTGAAAGTCCCTGGGTCGGTTCGTCAAGGATGAGAAGTCGCGGCCTTAGAGCAAGCCCCATGGCGACTTCGACAAGCCTTTGATGACCATAGGAAAGGCTGCCGGCCCGTTGAAGCGCATAAGGAGCAAGGCCTACCTGCGCTAAAGCATCAAGGCTGATCTGCTCAACCCGTCCCCGCGAAGACGAGCGCTCGTCCAGGAACTGGCGTTGTGCCGCCAGGGCGACATTATCGAGGACGCTCAGATTAGCGAAGATACTGGTAATCTGGAACGTGTAGGCAATCCCTTGCCTTACCCGCTTATGCGCCGGCAGGCGCGATATATCCCGGCCTTCCAGCAACACTCTGCCGGTGGAAGCGGGCATCCGGCCGCAGATGAGGCTTACCAATGTGGTCTTCCCGGCGCCGTTCGGTCCGATAAGGGCGCGGGTCTCGCCTTCCGCGAGGCAGAAATCCACATTGTCCACGGCCTTGAGCCCTCCGAAGGAGCGGCTCAGCCTCTCTGTAGCAAGCAGTGGCCTCAGGGCAGCCATGGCAACCACCGCTCGCGTATCGCTCCTGCGATGCCCTTCGGGAAGTATAGAATGAGCAGGATCAGGGCGAGACCAACGACCACCATATAGGCATCCGTATAGCTGGATGTGATGTCGACCGCATAGAACATGAACAGCGTGCCGAAGATCGGCCCGAGCGTCGTCGCAGCTCCGCCGAGCAGCACCCAAAGAAGCGGTAGGATGGAATACTGGATTGAGGCGAAGCCCGAACCGGCATAGCCAAAGAGAAGGGCATAGGCTGCACCCGCCGATGCGCAAACAGCAGCGGACACGATCAACGCCGAGAGCTTGTTGGCGAAAACATCATAGCCCAACATCCTCATCCGCTCCTCATTCTCCCGGATGGCTACGAGGGCACGGCCGAAGGATGACCGGACGAGAAGCAGCAGAGCAAAGAGGACGAGGGCGAGCAGCACCAGCGCCAGCATGTAGCGAACCGTCGGGTCCGTAAGGCTGAAGCTTATGCCGAAGAGAGAAAGCGCACGTGCGGACTGCGGCAGGACCAGCCCTTCTTCGCCCCGTGTGTAAGTCGTGAAATAGAGTGTTGCGAGATAGAATGTCTGGGCGAACATAAGCGTGACGATCATGAAAGCCACTCCCTTCGTCCGCAAAGCCAGAATCCCTGCTATCACCGCCAAAATGGTGCCGGCCGCAAAGCCCGCGCCGAAGGCAGGCCAAACGCTCCAGCCCAGGTGATAGGCGGTGAGACCCGCCCCATAGAGACCGGCCGCGAAGAACATCGCATGGCCAAGGCTCAACATGCCGGCATAACCGAAGGCGAGATTGTACCCCATGGCGAACACCGACAGCACCATTACGCGCGAAAGGATGCCGCGGTGATATTCGGGCAGCAGGAAGTTCAGGGCGAAAAGCAGTACCACCAGGCACAGATGAACCCAGAGGGCCTTGGTTCCTGGTGTCATCGTGCGGCCGTTCCGAACAGACCCTGAGGCCGGAAAACCAGCACGAGCGCGACAAGGAGCGTCGCAAGCATCTTGGCGAGGGTGGGCGAGAAGAACATGGAAATGATGCCGTCGGAAAGACCGATAAAAAGTGCCGCAACCACGGTTCCCCTCAATGAGCCCAAGCCGCCTATGATTACGACCACGAAAGACAGGAGCAGCGGATCCTGGCCCATCAGGTAGTGGGCTTGCTGGATGGGTACGATCAGCACGGCTGCAAGCGCTGCCATTCCGGCACCGAGAGCGAAGACGACCGCATAGACCCTGTCGACAGGGATTCCGAAGGCCTGGGCCGTGTCCGGGTCCGATTGCGTGGCACGCATGACAAGTCCTGCTTTCGTGCGCGTCAGACCGATCCAGGTGGCGATGATGAGGAAAATGGACGCAGCGATGATGGCGAGCTTATAGGCCGAGTAGCCGAACCAGGGCAGCGCAAGGCGCATGTCGAAAGGTGCCTGAACGGGCCGGGCGTCCGGACCATAAAATGTGAGCGCCAGCTGTTGAATGATGTAAAGAAGCCCGATCGTCGCGACGATGGTCGCCTGGGGCTCGTAATTCAGCCGGCGGAGCACCAGCCGGTCCGAAAGGAGAGCTATTGCCGCGACGATCAGCGGGCTCACGACCAATGCAAGCAGGAAGCCGAGCGCAGGGTGTCCGCTGATCAGGCTTGCGGACCACCAGGCGATCACGGCCCCCAGCATATAAAACTCGCCATGGGCCACATTGACCACGCGCATCACACCGAAGACCAGCGACAGCCCAAGCGCCATCAATGCCAGCACGGCGGCAGTGACGAGGCCTTCAAGACTGGCGAGGAGAAGATAGGGACCGAAAGCCATCTGTGCCCGGGGGATCGGTCAGAACGGCATTGCCGTGTAGTCGCCCTCCGGCTCGTAAAGGCCGTCTTCTATGCTTGTGCGATGCACGACCTCGAGCTTTCCGCTTTTCACCTGGCTGATATATTGCTCTCCGAAGACCTGGTGGATCTTGCCGTTGAACAGTTTCCGGCCCTGCGGGTGTTCGCGGCCTGCCTCCATGTCCGTCATGGCCTCGGTGGCTTCGATCAGCTTGGCGCGATCTTCCGGTCCGCGATAGCCCGAAGCCTCCATGGCGGCCTTGATCACGTAAAGCGTCTCCCAGCAGCCGAACATATGGGCGGCAGCGGAAACATCCCTCGAATCGTCGGTGCTGGCACCATTTTCATCGAGCCCCACGGCCTCCCGATAAAACGTCACGTAATCGGGCTGGTCGGGCTGCGCGTAGCGCGGCATGCCTTCCCAGAAGTGGCTTCCTTCCAGAAATTCCAGTCCAGGGCTGTCAAGCGCGACCGATTCGAGTGAATCGATGAAGCCGAAAAGCTGCGGACCGCTCGAACCGAAAAATTCGCCCAGTTCCTTGACGAAGGTGAGCACCGAAGGCCCGACCATCACGTGATAGATAACGTCGGTCTCCCGCGGGATCTGGGGGATATAGCGGGTAAAGGAAGTCTCGGTCGGCGGAATGGCTATTTTCGCCACCACTTCACCGCCCTGGGAACGGATCGCGGGTTCGAAAAAGTCGCGATGGTCGTGACCGAACGCATAGTCGGGAAAGATGAGCGTGACCTTCTTGCCGAGATTTTGCGCAATCCATGGTGCGACGGAACGCACCTGTGCCTTCACATCGGTGATACCGGGCTGGATGCAGTAGCGGTTCAGCTTTCCGGACGCGACGTGATAGCCTTCGCTGACGACATAATAAGGGATCTTCAGCTCACCTACGATTGGTGCCGAGCCGACCACGACGTGCGAAAAGAGCGTGCCGTAGATGAGGTCGACCTTGTGCTGGTTGGCGAATTTCTCGATCACCTCAGACCCGCGCTTTGGATCGGTTCCGTCATCCTCGGTCACGATCTCGATCGGGCGTCCGTTGATCCCGCCGGCATCATTGATGAGCTTCACTGTCGCGTTCGTCACGCGCTCGTACCAGCGGCCATAGGCGGCACCGATGCCCGTGCGATGGCACTGGAAACCGATCTTGATCGGCGCCGAGGATTGGGTCTGCGCATAGCGGACAAAGCCCGGCGCAGCCGCCACGCCAGCAGCGGCACCAAAGGTCTTAAGCGCGATTCTGCGGGTGATCCCGCCGCCAGCTTTCCGGTGATCAACCATACCCTTCCTCTCCTGCCGGGTTGAGACCGCCGGTTCCTAAAGCGGCGCGAAGGGAAAGAAAACACCAAAGCTATGAGGTTGCAACAAAGACTATATCGATCGCGGCAGGCAATGGCGGGAGGCCACCACGCGCCTGCTAGATACTCGAGATCATGGGAACACACTTCGGCCCCCTCAGCCTGGGTTGCGCGTTCTGCCTGCGCTTTCCAGAAAGGCCGGAAAACGCATAAGTCACATTCGCGCGGGCTTTTCTGCAGTGGTTTGCCGGACGCGGCGTGTCTTTCGGTTCTCCTGGCTGCGCTGCAACGGCTCTCCAATCCCCAATCTGGCCGCCAGATTGGCCGCGTCGAATGGGGCATGCACCTTCGCGTCATTGTCGAAATAGACATAGACATCGCGCCCCGCCTCGTTCGCCTTCAAAGGCGCGAGCACACGATTCGCGTCCACGGGCTCCTGGCCGCGAGCCCAGGTGTCGATCCGCGCGGCCCAGCGATCAAGCGCGTCGTCGTCATAGCCGCTGGAGTAGAGCTGTTCGGCTCCATGAAGGCGGCAATAGATGAAGTCCGCTGTAACATCCATCAGTAGGGGCCATTCCGGCGTATCGGCGCAGACCAGGGCGATGTTGTAGCGCCTCAAAAGTTCTATGAACTCACCCGTGCAGAAACTCTCATGCCGGATCTCCACCGCGTGGCGAAGGGGCAGTTCCGTAATCGCCCTCGTCCAGTCACGCCCGTCCACGCGCTCGTCGTGGTCCTGCGCCAGTTCGGCGGCTTCCATGGAAGTGCGTGGCAGAAGGCGGAAAAAGGTTTCGAAGCGCACCGCGTCGAACCGCATCTGCGGAGGAAACTGCCAAAGGATAGGACCGAGCTTTTGACCGAGCCGCAGCAGCCCGGAGGCGAAGAAATTCGCAAGCGGCGTCCGGGCGTCCTTGAGCCGTTTCATATGGGTGATGTAGCGAGACCCTTTTATCGCGAAGACGAAGTCATCAGGCGTGTCCTCGCTCCATTGGGCGAAGCTCCCGGGAAGCTGCATGCTATAGAATGTTCCGTTGATTTCCACGGAGTGGAAGTGTTGCGCGGCATAGGCGAGCTCTCGTTTCTGCGGCAGCCCCTTCGGATAGAAGACGCCGCGCCATGGCTTGTAAGTCCAGCCGGAAATTCCGATGCGGACCGCGCCCTTCCTTGCCATCTGGTGTCCTCGCGAAAGCAGTTCACGAGGAACGGACAGAACGATCGCATCGTTCCGCAGGCCGGATCAGTGGGGCGGAATGTTCTCTGCGGGGGAAGAAAGAGCTACCGCTCTGAAAACCTGGCGGAGAGGGGGGGATTCGAACCCCCGATACCCTTGCGAGTATGCCGCATTTCGAGTGCGGTGCATTCAACCACTCTGCCACCTCTCCGCGTGGACGCACCGGGCGTCCGAATGCAGCGGCGCTTAGATAGCGGCGTTGCGGCTACGACACAAGGGCGGATTAGCGCATTTTTGGCGCTTTGCCTTGACGATTTTTTCCTCTTCCTTTATGGAGCCGCTACCTGCGGCGTGGAGAGGCCTCTGCGCCGCTGATTTTATGGGCGCTCTGCGCCTTGCTTCAAAGACTGATAAAAAGACGGCAGGTCGCTCACGCGCCATGCCGGACCGGACACCGAAAGGCAAGAAAGATGTTCGCAGTCATCAAAACCGGCGGCAAGCAATATCGTGTAGCCGCGAACGACACGCTCCAGATCGATCGCATCGTGGGCGAAGTCGGCGAGATCGTCCAGATCGGCAATGTGCTGGCCGTGGGCGAAGGCGAGAATGTCACCATCGGCGCACCCTTCGTCGAAGGTGCAAGCATCGCGGCGGAAGTGGTCGAGCAGGGCCGTGGGCCGAAGGTCATCGCCTTCAAGAAGCGCCGCCGCCAGAATTCGCGCCGCAAGCGTGGGCATCGCCAGCTTCTGACGACGGTGAGGATCGCCGAAATCCTGCTCGATGGCGCGAAGCCTTCGAAGAAGGCCGCTGCCAAGCCGGCCAAGGGAGAGGAGAAGGCGGCCGAGGAAAAGCCCGCCAAGGCGAAGAAGGAAGCTGCGCCGAAGGAAGCTCCGGCTGCGACGCTCTTCACTGCGCCCGAGGGTGAGCCTGATGATCTGACGGTCATCAAGGGTATCGGCCCGGTCGCTGCCGGTCAGTTGAAGGAGCAGGGGCTCACCACCTTTGCACAGCTGGCTGCGCTTAGCGATGAGGACGTGGCGCGCATCGACGCGGCGATGCCCTTCAGCGCGGACCAGGTCAAGGACTGGCGCGAGCAGGCCAAGGAACTGGCGAAGTAATCGGGGCTCGACCCCAGGAACGGAATTGCATTTGGACGCGCGAGCGTTCATATAAGAGCTGAGAGCGTCCCAGGACGCGAAGGAGTTTTAGTCATGGCACACAAGAAAGCTGGCGGTTCGTCGCGTAACGGTCGCGATTCTGAATCCAAGCGCCTTGGCGTGAAGAAGTTTGGCGGCGAGAAGGTGCTCGCCGGCAATATCATTGTGCGTCAGCGCGGTACGAAATGGCATCCGGGCGCGAATGTCGGCATCGGCAAGGATCATACGCTTTTTGCGCTTCAAGCCGGTGCTGTGTCCTTCGCCAAGAAAGCGAACGGGCGAACCTACGTATCGGTAAACCCGATTATGGAAGCAGCGGAGTAGCCGGTTCCGCACCAAAGACACCGGCGACCCATCTGGGAGCCCGGTGTCCGGCAAAATCCGGAAAAGGTTCAGGGGAGATGGGTCGCCATCTCCCCTAAATTTTTGTCTGGAGGAAAAATGATGGTTGCCGAAACTGAAGAGGCAGAGGGTGAGAGTTTAAGGATAGAATGCCCCGTTCTCGTGACGGAACGACTGGTCCTGCGTCCGCCCCATGAGGACGATATCCAGGAAATGGCGGAACTGGCGAACAATCGCCGCGTGGCGGAGATGCTGTCTCGCATGCCGCATCCCTATTCGGAGGCCGACGCCGCCGCGTTTGTGCGAGGCAGCCGGTCAAGCGACCGCTCCGGTTGCCATTACGCTGTCGCGCTTGCCGATAGTGGCGCTTTCATCGGCTGCGCGGGGCTGGATGTCCGAGAATACGGCTTGGAACTCGGTTACTGGATCGGCGAGCCCTATTGGGGGCATGGTTACGCGACGGAGCTCGCCCATGCCCTTGTCGACCTTGCCTTTCGCGCGACCGATATCGACAAGCTCAATGCCGCTTGTCGCGTCATCAATATGGCTTCGCGAGGCGTGATCCACAAATGCGGGTTCCAGTATGTCGGCCAAGGCATGATGGATTCGCTCGTGGCTGGTAAAGTACCGATCGAACGGTATCAGCTCGACCGAAAGACCTGGGTGAGCCTCAGAAGCTGGGGCGCAAAAAATTAGACTGACGAACGCGCGGTGCTGAAAAGCATCCGCGCGTTTTTGCAAGCACCCTCGCGCTCGGGCGCGCTATGCGCTAGATGAAGCTCGCGAAGAAAAGAGCCGCAGCAAGATGAAGTTTCTCGATCAGGCAAAAGTTTATGTCCGCTCCGGTGACGGGGGCGCCGGCTCGGTTTCGTTCCGCCGCGAGAAATTCATCGAGTTCGGCGGACCGGACGGTGGCGACGGCGGGCGCGGCGGCGATGTCTGGGTCGAGGCTGTCGAGGGGCTCAACACGCTTATCGATTATCGCTATCAGCAGCACTTCAAGGCGCGGCCCGGCATGCACGGCATGGGCCGAAACCGGACGGGCGGGAAGGGCGACGACGTGGTCCTGAAGGTTCCGGTCGGAACGCAGGTCTATGAAGAGGACAACGAGACGCTCATTTGCGATCTCACCGAGGTCGGCCAGCGCTTTCTCCTCGCAAAGGGCGGCAATGGCGGGTTCGGCAACCAGCATTTCAAGAGCTCGACCAATCAGGCACCCCGCCGCGCAAACCCTGGATTGCCGGGTGAGGAACTATGGATCTGGCTCCGGCTCAAGCTGATCGCGGATGCCGGGCTGGTGGGATTGCCCAATGCCGGGAAGTCAACCTTCCTTGCAACCGTTACGGCCGCGAAACCGAAGATTGCCGATTATCCTTTCACGACACTGCACCCCAATCTTGGCGTGGTGCGCATCGATGCGCGTGAATTCGTGCTGGCGGACATTCCAGGTCTCATCGAGGGTGCACATATGGGGGTCGGCATCGGAGATCGTTTTCTGGGGCACGTCGAGCGTACCCGCGTGCTCCTGCATCTCGTATCGGCCCGGGAGGAGGATGTCGCAGCCGCCTACAAGACCGTGCGGCGCGAGCTCAAGGCATATGGCAACGGGCTGGTGGACAAGCCGGAAATCGTGGCGCTAAGCCAGGCCGATCTTTTGGACGATGACGAGCGCTCTGAAAAATTCGCTGCGCTCAAAAAGGTCACGCGGCGCAAACCGCTCATTCTTTCGGCCGCCACCGGCGAGGGAGTCCAGGATGTGCTTCGGGCCTTGATGAAGGTGGTGGAGGAGGCCCGCGATGAAGAGCGGATCGACGAAGCAGCCAACGAGCGCTGGCAGAAATAGGCCGATCTCATGAGCGGGATTTCGCTTTCCTCCTATCGCCGCGTGACCGTGAAGATCGGCTCGGCACTCCTTGTCGATCGGGCAACGGGGTTGAAGCGCGAGTGGCTTTCGGCCCTTGCCGACGACATCGCGCGCCTCATGGCGGCCGGCACGGAAGTGCTTGTGGTTTCGTCAGGCGCCATTGCCCTGGGACGCACGGTTCTGGGGCTTGGAAAACGTATATTGAGGCTCGAGGAAAGTCAGGCCGCGGCAGCAGTGGGCCAAATCGCACTCGCCGGGGCCTGGTCCAGCGAGCTCGGCCGGCACGGTCTTGTTTCCGGCCAAGTGCTGGTCACCCTGGGCGATACGGAAGAGCGCCGGCGGTATCTCAATGCGCGCGCGACGATCTCCACGCTTCTCAAAATGAGAGCCGTGCCGGTGATCAACGAGAACGACACTGTTGCGACTAGCGAGATACGATACGGCGACAATGACCGGCTCGCCGCCCGCGTCGCCACGATGATGGGTGGTGACCTCCTGGTTCTGCTGTCCGATGTGGATGGCCTCTATACGGCTCCGCCGGAGCGAGATCCCGGCGCGAAGTTCATTCCGGTGGTGGAGGCGATAACGCCGGAGATCATGGCCATGGGCGGCGGCGCAGCCTCGGAACTTTCGCGCGGAGGAATGCGCACCAAGCTTGACGCGGGGCGGATCGCCACCGTGGCCGGAACGGCAATGATCATTGCCTCGGGCAAGGAGCTTGCACCGCTTTCCGCCATCGAACGTGGCGGGCGAGCAACCCTCTTCAAGCCCAGTCCCACGCCCGTTCGCGCTTACAAAACCTGGATCGCCGGCCAATTGGAGCCTGCCGGACGGATCGGCATTGATGACGGAGCGCTCAGGGCGCTGCTCCAGGGCAAGAGCCTTTTGCCGGCCGGTGTGAAGCGGGTGGAAGGCGTATTCTCGCGTGGCGATACGGTGGCGATCGTGGATCCCGTCGGACGCGAGGTGGGGCGCGGGCTGATTGCTTATGACGCCGCCGATGCCGTGAAAATTGCCGGCGTTAAGACCGGCGATATCGCAGGTGTCCTGGGTTATGAAGCCCGGGCAGCAATGGTGCACCGCGACGATCTGGTGCTGTCCAGGCCTGCGGAGGAATGGGAAAGCTGCAAGGTGGAGGGAACCGATGTTACAAGCGCTTAAGGCCGAGGGACAAGGGATCCCTGCCCTGATGGCGGAGCTCGGCGCTCGGGCCCGAGCCGCTGCCCGGCCGCTTGCGGTAGCCAGCACGGTGCAAAAGAACGACGCGCTCCTTGCGATGGCCGCGGCTCTCGAGGCCAACAAGGAAAAGATCCTCGCCGCCAATGCGGTGGATATGGAGAGGGGGCACGGCGCGGGCCTCTCAAGCGCACTGCTTGACCGGTTGAAACTCGACGAGAAGCGGATCTCGGCCATGGCCGAGGGTATCCGTGCAATCGCCGCGCTGGATGATCCCGTTGGAACAGTGATCGCCGCATGGGACCGGCCGAACGGCCTCCATATCGCACGTGTCCGCACTCCGCTCGGGGTCATCGGCGTGATCTATGAAAGCCGTCCCAATGTGACGGCGGACGCGGGCGCCCTCTGCCTTAAGGCGGGCAACGCGGTGATCCTGCGCGGGGGCTCGGACTCGGCCGATTCGTCTGCCGCCATTCATGCATGCCTCGCCGAAGGGCTACGCAGCGCGGGCCTTCCGGAAGATGCGATCCAGCGCGTGCCGGTGACGGATCGCGCCGCCGTTGGCGAGATGCTGAAGGGTTTGGGCGGCAACCTGGACGTAATCGTGCCGCGCGGGGGCCGGAGCCTGGTCGAGCGGGTTCAGAACGAGGCGCGCGTGCCTGTTTTCGCGCATCTGGAAGGCATCTGCCATCTCTATATCGACCGCTCGGCCCGGCTCGACATGGCCACAACCCTCACGGTCAACGCCAAGATGAGGCGGACCGGAATTTGCGGGGCAGCCGAGACACTTCTCGTTGATCGCGCCGTGGCTGATACGCACCTTGTCCCGGTGCTGGAGGCGCTGGCAGGGGCGGGATGCGAAATCCGCGGAGACGAGGAAGTCCGGGGCCGCTTTCCTTCGGTAAAACCGGCAACCGACGAGGATTGGCGCACGGAATATCTGGACTCCATCATCTCTGTAAGGCTGGTGGACGGAGTTGGCGGGGCGATTGATCACATCGAGACCTACTCCTCGCACCATACCGAGGCGATCGTCGCAGAGGACGAAGCGGCGGTGGAGCGTTTTTTCAATGAGATCGACTCTGCGATCCTGCTTCATAACGCTTCCACCCAATTCGCCGATGGCGGAGAATTCGGCATGGGCGCGGAAATCGGCATCGCGACGGGCAAGATGCATGCGCGGGGACCTGTCGGCGTCGAGCAACTCACGTCGTTCAAATATCGCGTTCGCGGCAGCGGCCAGACGAGGCCCTGAGCTCGTGGCTTTGGGGGAGGATCTGCCCGCGCGCTATCTGCGTATGCCGCATGTCGAAAAGGGAATGGCCGTCGGGCTTTTCGGCGGGTCCTTCAATCCGCCTCATGCAGGCCATGCGCTGGTCGCCGAGACCGCGCTACGGCGGCTGGAACTGGATCAGCTCTGGTGGATCGTCTCTCCCGGCAATCCGCTCAAGGACCATAGCGGGCTTGCAACGCTGCGCGAACGGATTGCGCTGTCCCTGGCCTGTGTGACCGACCCGCGGATCAAAGTGACGGCTTTCGAGGCCGGCTATCATATCCGCTACACGGCGGATACGGTCGACTTGGTTCGACAGCGCAATCCGGGCGTTCATTTCGTCTGGATCATGGGTGCCGATAGCCTGCGCACATTTCATCGGTGGGAGCGCTGGCGCCGGATTGCGCACAGTGTGCCGATCGCGGTCATCGATCGGCCCGGTTCGACGCTTTCTTTCCTCTCGTCGACCATGGCCAAGGCATTCGATCACGCCCGCATCGATGAGGCAGATGCACCGCTTCTCGCTCGCACCCGCCCCCCGGCATGGACGTTCATCCATGGGCCACGCTCTTCTTTGTCTTCGACCGCACTTCGTGCGCAGGCCCAGAGGAAAGAAGTGCGAATCAGAACAGGCGGAGAGGCGGGCGATGACGCGCCGTCATGACAGCCAGCGACGAAGTAGAGCTTCCCGAAGACGACTAGAGAAAACGCCGGAACTCACTTTCCCCATCGGAGTTTTTCAAATGGCCGAGAAGCTGTCTTGAAACCGACAAGCTTGTCTGCCTATCTTTAGGTTGTCGCGCAGCCTTTGCTGCGCGGTTACGTTGTTCTTACTGGAAAGGAAAGACACTGAGAACAGCACTGCAGAAGAAGGCATCGATTTTGCCTTCGCCGGCCGGGACACGCGAAGAGAGCCTGTCACGCGCCTTAGAAACCGCGCTCCAGAGTCTGGAAGACTCGAAAGCGGAAAACATCGTTTCCATCGACATTCAGGGCAAGTCTCCGCTGGCGGACTACATGATCGTAGCGTCCGGCCGGTCACACAGACATGTTGCGGCCGTAGCGGAGCATCTCATCCGCGCCTTGAAGGACGCGGGCCTCGGTAACGCGCGGGTGGAAGGCCTGTCCGGTGCCGATTGGGTGTTGATCGACGCGGGCGACATCATCGTTCATGTGTTCCGCCCCGAGGTCCGGGAGTTCTATAACATCGAAAAGATGTGGCAGACCCCGGATCTGGAGGAAGAGACGCTCCACTAGAGAGCGATGTTGAACGCGCATCGCCATCCCGGAAGCCGCGAAGCTTCCGGAGCGGGTAATCGTGTTACCCTTGGCGAGGATTGATCTTGCTGGCGTCCGCGATCTTTCGCGGAGACGAAGTTGTTGCAGTCCGCAGCAGACAGTTGGGTGAGGGTTCCATTCGTATCGCCATACATGCCGTGGGTCGGATGAAATCCGGGCCGGAGAAGGAACTGGCCGAACGCTATTTGGATCGCGTCGCGAAGGCCGGACCTGCTGTCGGTCTCGAGTTCGCGGGCCTGAGCGAGACGCCGGAAAGTCGTGCGAAGAGCCCAGCCGAGCGAAAGAGGGAGGAAGGCCGCCGCCTGATTGAACTCGCCGAAGGCAGTGCTTTGGTGCTGCTCGACGAGCGGGGGAACAATCTCTCGTCGCGGGATTTCGGCACCAGGATCGCTTCGTTCCGCGATTCCGGGATGCGGCAAATGGTGATCGCGATTGGCGGGCCGGACGGCCATGACGAGAACCTCAGGGGCAAAGCGGATCTCAGCATTGCCTTCGGGGCGCAAACCTGGCCTCATCAGCTCGTTCGGGTCATGCTCGCCGAGCAGTTGTACCGCGTGATAACCATTCTTTCGGGCCACCCCTATCACCGGGACTAGGAAGGTGTGGCATGGAAAGCATGCCTCCTGGCGGAATGCAGGGACTGCTGAGGTTCGGGATTGAACCGGGATGCAGGCCATGGTTGATGTTTCGTTAACGTTCTATTTTTACGCTGTGCGAGAGATTCTTGCGGTAGAGAGGTGAAGGTTGCCCCCGGTCGGCCAATTTGGACGAGCCCTTCTCCCAGCGGCCCTGGTGTTCGCTGGTATGGTCGCGGAGCCGTCCTACGCTCAGACGGTGGACAATCTTGAACTGAAGCAGAACGAAAGCGTCGAGGAGTACCGGCGACTGTCGCAGGAGATCGCTCTCTCGGAGAAGCGGCAGGCGGAGATTGCGGAAGAAATCGCGGCTATCAAGGATGATAGTGCGGCGCTCACGGCTTCGCTCATTCAGGCCGTCAAGACAGAGCGGAAACTCGGCGAAGACATCGCCGACATAAGGATGAGGCTGCAGGACCTCGGCTCGCAGGAGCAGGAAATCAAGGTCTCGCTCGCCGGCCGGAGGGGAACCCTGGCCGAGGTCCTTGGTGCATTGCAGCGCATGGGGCTCAACCCGCCGCCGGCGATCCTCGTGCGGCCGGAAGATGCGCTGGCCTCGGTCCGTAGCGCGATCCTGCTTGGCGCGGTGGTGCCGGAACTGCGTTCCGAAACTGAGCTGCTCATCTCTGATCTCGATGCCCTTACGCGCGTAAAGACATCGATCACCGAGGAGGAAAAGCAGCTACAAACCAAGCGAACCGAGCAGGCGGAGGAAAAGGAAAGGCTCAAGCTTCTGCTTGAAGAAAAGCGTCGCGTGCAGGCTGAAGCGGAGATGCGGATGGAGGCCGAGCGCGAGCAGGCGGCGGAGCTGGCTGAGCGTGCAACGAGCCTGCAGGAGCTGATCACCTCGCTGGAAAAGGATATCACGTCGCTCCGCAAGATGCTTGAGGCCAGGAAGCAGGCGAATGAGGGAGAGCTGCTTTCGGACGCGCTCCCCCCCTTCGCCAAGCGGGCAGGCCTCGTCCCGCTGCCGGTGTCAGGGCAATTCGCCAAGCGTTTCGGCGAGGACGACGGCACCGGAAGCGCCCTTAAAGGTGACATCCTAAGGACACAATCAGGCGCAATCGTCACAGCTCCAGTAGATGGGACGGTGCTTTATGCGGGGCCATTCCGGTCATACGGTCAGCTATTGATACTGAACCCCGGCGACGGCTATCATATAGTGCTGGCAGGGTTGGACCGGCTCAACGTTTCGCTTGGACAATCGGTCCTGGCTGGAGAGCCGGTGGGTATGATGGGCGAGGCTCGCCTGGCAAGTATTGCGGCTTCAACTTTGGATGGTGCCGTGCCGGAACTATATGTAGAATTCAGGAAAGACGGGAAACCGATCGACCCGAAGCTTTGGTGGGCTCGGGAACTCTCTGGAAGGACGGGAAATGATTCGTAAATTGTCGCTCTTGTTTGCCGGTGCGTTGATGGGCGCATCTGCCATGAGCCTCGTCTACGGGACGAACGGCACGGCAGCGATCGCAGCGGGTACCGACACCTATCGACAGCTCGCGATCTTCGGCGACATCTTCGAACGCGTGCGTGCGCAATATGTGACGCCGCCTGATGACAAAAAATTGATCGAGAATGCCATCAACGGCATGCTTACCTCGCTCGATCCGCATTCGTCCTACCTCAACGCGGATGCGGCGCAGGATATGCGTGTGCAGACCAAGGGCGAATTCGGCGGGCTCGGCATCGAAGTGACGATGGAGAACGAACTGGTCAAGGTCGTCGCTCCCATCGATGACACGCCGGCGTCGCGCGCTGGTATCCTCTCAGGCGATCTCATCGAGAAGATCGATGGCGAGGAGGTTCGCGGCATGACGCTGAACGATGCCGTCGACAAGATGCGCGGTCTCGTCAATACGCCCATCGAGCTCACCGTCCTGCGCGAAGGCCAGACGAAACCCCTGACCTTCAAGATCATCCGCGACACGATCAAGGTGAAAGCGGTCAAGTCCCGGGTCGAGGGAGACGATATCGGCTACCTGAAGATCACGTCCTTCACCGAGAAGACGACCGACGACCTGCGGCAGGCGATAGAGAACATCCGCAAGGAAGTGCCGGAGGACAAGCTGAAGGGTTACGTGCTCGACCTCCGGCTCAATCCGGGCGGTCTTCTCGACCAGGCGGTGAACGTCTCCGACGCCTTCCTGGAGCGCGGCGAGATCGTCTCCACCCGAGGCCGTGAGTCGAGCGACATTGCGCGCTTCAGCGCCCAGGCCGGTGATCTGACGGGCGGCAAGCCGCTGATCGTGCTGATCAACGGTGGTTCCGCCAGCGCGTCGGAGATCGTGGCAGGCGCGTTGAAGGATCACAGGCGTGCGACGCTGGTCGGCACGCGATCCTTCGGCAAGGGGTCCGTGCAGACCATTATCCCCCTTGGCGAGAATGGTGCCCTGCGGCTGACCACGGCGCTCTATTACACGCCTTCGGGCGAGTCTATCCAGGGCAAGGGCATCACGCCGGATATCAAGGTCGATCAGCCTCTGCCCGAGGACCTGCAAGACGTGGATCTTTCCCGCGGCGAATCGGATCTTCGCGGCCATATCCGTGGCGCAGAGGAGGACGAGGAGGGCTCCGGCTCGATCGCCTATGTGCCGCAGGATCCGAAGGAGGATGTGCAGCTTTCATACGCGCTCGACCTGATGCGCGGTGTGAAGGAAGACCCGGCATATCCGGCAAGCCCCGATAAAGCGGTGATGAACCAGCAGCAGTAAATAAGAACCGGGTGGCGCGTCCTGATTTGGGCGCGCCACACCGCTTTGTGGGACGACGTGGGGCGGTCGCGGGAATGAATGCAACCTGCTCGCAATGAACTTGACGAACCGCTCGGCCAGAACGGGCAGCCATCTCCGCCGCCGAGCCGGGGTCTCCTCTCAATTGCGATCTTCCTCACACTTTGTGCGCTGGCAGCCGTAAGCGTTGCCGGGGTGGTGGTGCTCAGGGAAGGCAACTCGCCCATTCCTCTTGCACTGGTTTTGCCGAATGCCAAGAGTGGTCTTCAGATCGCCGCTTCCGAAAAACAGAAGCCTGAGCCGGATAAGCCGGGCGATGTAAAACCGTCCGAGTTCCGGTTCTCCACGACCGCATTCACCGCGCCTACGCTCGGTGCTCAGGACTACCGGAAATTCATCGTCGTGCGAGATCCCGCCGAAGCCGGACAGGATTTGCGCGTCGCGCATTTGCCGGATCGTTCGCTGATAGAACAATCTGAACTTGGGCCGCTGCCCGTTCGGGCCGCTGATGGCCGGCGTCCATTCGATGTTTATGCGCGACCCTGGTCGGGGGCACGCGGTGCGCGGATCGCCATCGTCATCGGCGGCCTCGGCATTTCTCAAACCGGTACCCAGGAAGCGATCAAGAGACTTCCTCCGGAAATCACATTGGCTTTCGCGCCGCTCGGCAACAGTCTGGCACGCTGGATGCAGGAGGCGCGCCACGATGGCCATGAAATCATCATGCAAGTGCCCCTTGAGCCTGTCGGCTACCCTTCGACCAATCCCGGTCGTTATACGCTGCTTACAACCGCAAGACCCGACAAGAACATCACGAATCTACGCTGGGTGCTCGGGCGCACCACGAATTACACGGGTGTGATGAACTATATGGGTGGGCGTTTTACGGCGGACCGCAAAGCCATGGACCTGCTTTTCGATGAGCTTGGCCGCCGTGGACTTCTCTATTTCGATGATGGGACGTCGGCTCGCAGCGTTGCAGAAAAGGTCGCGCTGGCCAAAGGCGTGCCTTTCGTGGCCGGCGATGCGGTCATCGATCAGGAGCGCGAGCGCGGCGCCATCCTGAAAAAGCTCGACGAGCTGGAGCGCATCGCACGCGCGAAAGGCTTCGCAGTGGGAAGCGGCATCGCTTTGGACGCGACGGTTGAAGCTGTTTCCATATGGGCAGCGGAAATTCGCAAGAGAGGGATTGAACTTGTTCCGATCTCCGCAGTAGCGAACGATCCGGAAAGAGGTGAGGGCGGATGATGCGGAAAGCGAAGGCGGAAGATCTACCTTACAGGCCGTGCGTCGGCGTAATGGTGCTGAATCGGGCAGGCGAGGTATGGGCGGGCAGGCGGATCCGGGAAACAGCCACGGAACTGGATGGCACCACGATGTTGTGGCAGATGCCGCAGGGCGGGATCGATGAGGGCGAGGACCCGCTCGAGGCGGCCCGTCGCGAACTTTACGAGGAAACCGGGATCCGCAGCATCTCATTTCTGGCCGAAGCGCCCGATTGGATCACCTACGATCTGCCGGAACATTTGGTTGGAAAGGCCCTGAAGGGCCGCTATCGCGGGCAGAAGCAGAAATGGTTCGCCTTCAGGTTCGAAGGCGAGGACAGTGAGATCGCCATCAATCCTCCCCCGGGAGGCCATAAACCCGAATTCGATGCTTGGGCCTGGAAGCCGATGCAAGAGCTGCCCGAACTGATCGTTCCGTTCAAGCGACAGGTCTACGAAGAAGTTGTTGCGGCCTTTCGGCATCTGGCCGCGTAAGCCAGATTCCCTTCCGGCCGAAAACCGACTTGATTTGCACGACCCTCTCGGCAAATCTACAGAGTTCCTTTGCGCCTGACCGGATGGTTGCGCTGTATATTCGCGGCGATGCCGGACAAACGAAAGAGGCGCCTCATCAAGGCGCCCCTTCATCGGTCCGCGATGGAAGAGCTTATCTCCACTCGCGGATATCGACGAAATGTCCTGCGATCGCTGCGGCGGCGGCCATTGCCGGCGAAACGAGGTGCGTACGGCCTTTGAAGCCCTGGCGCCCCTCGAAGTTGCGGTTCGAGGTGGAAGCGCAGCGCTCGCCGGGCTTGAGCCGGTCATCGTTCATCGCGAGACACATGGAGCAGCCGGGTTCACGCCAATCGAAGCCGGCTTCGATGAGGATCTTGTCCAGCCCCTCTGCCTCCGCCTGGGCCTTTACAAGGCCGGAGCCCGGCACGATCATTGCATTGACCCGCTCATGCACCTTGCGGCCCTGGGCGACCTTCGCTACGGCGCGCAGATCCTCGATACGGCCATTGGTGCACGAACCGATGAAGACGCGGTCGAGCGCGATGTCCGTGATCTTGGTCCCCGGCGTCAGGCCCATATATTCGAGCGCACGCTTCTTGGACATGCGTTTTGTCTCGTCGGGAATTTGATCCGGATCCGGAACGACGCCGGTCACCGCAACCACGTCTTCCGGTGAGGAGCCCCAGGTGACGATAGGCGGCAGGTTTGCCGCATCGAGCTTGACCACACGGTCGAAATGAGCGCCTTCGTCCGTGTGCAACGTTTCCCAATAGGCGCGTGCCATGTCCCAAGCGGTTCCCTTGGGCGCACGCGGCCGGTCCTTGATATAGGCGTAGGTGGTCTCGTCGGGAGCAATCATGCCAGCCCGCGCACCGCCTTCGATGGACATGTTGCAGATGGTCATGCGTCCTTCCATGGACAGCGCCCGGATCGCCTCGCCGGCATACTCGATCACATGACCGGTTCCTCCGGCCGTGCCGATCTCACCAATGATGGCAAGGATGATGTCCTTGGCGGTCACGCCCTCGGGGAGGTGGCCGTCCACCTGGACAAGCATGTTCTTGGCCTTGCGCTGGATCAGCGTCTGGGTGGCGAGCACATGCTCCACCTCTGAGGTGCCGATGCCGTGCGCCAGCGCACCGAAAGCGCCATGGGTGGATGTGTGGCTGTCGCCGCAGACAATGGTCATGCCGGGCAGGGTGAAGCCCTGCTCGGGCCCCACTATGTGAACGATTCCCTGCCGGCTGTCAGCCTCGTTGTAGTATTCGATGCCGAAATCGGCAGCGTTCTTGGCCAATGCCTCGACCTGGATCCGGCTCTCCTCGTTCTTGATGCCGAATTTGCGGTCGGGCGAAGTGGGCACATTGTGGTCCACCACGGCGAGCGTCTTTTCCGGATGTCGCACTTGGCGGCCGGCCATGCGCAGCCCCTCGAAGGCCTGCGGGCTCGTGACCTCGTGCACCAGGTGCCGATCGATATAGAGCAGGCAGGTGCCGTCATCCTGGCGGTCGACCACGTGGTCGTCAAAAATCTTGTCGTAAAGCGTGCGGGGTGCAGTCATATCTGGTTGTCCTTGAGAAAGCGGGAAGAGAGCCCATTCGGGCATTGGTATCCGCTTAAGGAAGTCGGCAGAGGAGCGCGCCCGAAATGCGCGCGAAAAAACGGCCCGGCAGGCGCTTTACGTCCTGCAGCACAAACCGCTTATAGGCCGGATGTCCGAAAAGTTCTTCCATGGCCGGTTCATACCAGCCTTTTGTTCACTCGGCAATCGGAGCGGTCAGTCTGCCTGGTCTGCCTTGGCAGGACGCTGCTTTAGAGCCAGTCTCACCTCGAGCTGGCGAAGCACGGCGAGAACAACCGTACCCAGGACGCAGGACAAGAGCGCGATCGTCCAAAGGCCCAGCCCAGCAGAAAGCCCGGTGGCGGCGGCAAGCCACATCCCGGCACCGGTCGTGAGCCCGTGCACCTGACCGCGCTTGAAAATGATGAAACCCGCGGCAAGAAAGGCGACCCCCGAGGTGATCGCTTCCACCAGACGGATCGGGTCGGCCCGCACCTGATCTTGCCCGAACACGTGCATCGAGACAATTTCGATCGATATGATCGCAAAGGTCGCGGAAGCCAGGCAGACAAGCATATGGGTTCGGAGCCCTGCCGGCCGATCGGTAAGTTCCCGCTCGAAGCCTAGAATGCCACCCAGGATGACGGCCGCGACCAGCCGCACCGAGATCACTTGCCAAGGCAAGGTCGTGCGAAAGGAAAACTCTTGGAAGAGGACATCCATGTCGCCTGCAACGCGGCCCGGCGGTTCGGGTTCCGCCGTGTTGGCGCTCCGCCCGCGTCGGGCTTTCGATGGCCCGATGCATACAAAAAGGGGAGCGTCCAAGACGCTCCCCTTGTCGAACTCTGATGTGAGCTTCTTATTCGCTCTTGGCCTCTGCGGCCTCGGCTGCTGCCTTCTCTGCTGCGAGTGCCTCGGCAGCGGCAACTTTCTCTGCCTCGATCCGGGCGCGCTCGGCGGCAGCGGCTTCGCGCTCGGCGTCGTTCAGCTTGCGGGCACGGGCACCGGTGTTCTCGCCGATACGGGCAGACTTGCCGCGGCGATCACGCAGGTAATAAAGCTTTGCGCGGCGGACCTTACCGCGACGCACCACCTCGACGGCCTCCACGAGCGGAGAGTAGACCGGGAAAACGCGCTCCACGCCTTCGCCGTAGGAAATCTTGCGTACGGTGAAATTCTCATGCAGGCCGGAGCCGGAGCGGGCGATGCAGACGCCCTCGAACGCCTGGACGCGGGTGCGGTTGCCTTCAGTCACGCGCACCTGGACGCGCAGCGTGTCGCCGGGCGAAAATTCAGGAAGCGTACGCTTGGCTGCAATCTTCTGGGCCTGCTCGGCCTCGAGCTGACGGATAAGGTCCATCGTCATATCCTCTTGTTCTTCTCGAAGCGTCAGAGCGCTCGTCCCGCCGGCAGTAACTCACCGCCTGAAGAGTGCGCCGCAGGCGGCGCAAGAGCGAATTCACGTTCATTGGTTAAGCGCCGGCCATGGACCTTCCATGCCAGCCGTGGGGCACATACACCACATCGACAGGGGAATCAACTGCCGGCAGGCAGCGGCTCTCCGCAACCCGCCGGCACTCTGGCTCGCTTATGGTCGGAGAGACTCAGCGGCCTGCGATGATTCCTGCGATGATGCCGGTCGCCACACTGATCAGAAGGTAGTCATTATCCACCTTCACCCATTCCTGCCCCCTTGCAGGCCGCTTCAGGCCGTGACGGTGCCAGTCGCGGACCACAGTCCGGCGCTTCCAGTCGGAAACCCGCTGCCCCTTCTTCCAATGCTGCATCGGCGGACGATGACGGTTAGGCGCATGAAAGTTGGGCTTGGCCGGGCGGCTATAGTGGTGATCGCGTCCCCAGTCATGGCCGCGTGGCTGGGCCTGAGCCGCGGTTCCGGCGGCGAGAGAGAATGCGACGGCGGCGAGCAGCGTGCGGGAGAAAATCTTCATGACGGGGTTCCTTGTTCTCGATGGCGCGAACATAGGTGCGGGCGGATGAACGGCAGATGAACCCAAAATTACACTTCTGTCATGAAATCAGGGATTTACGAAGGTTAACAAGACGGCGTGGTGGGTCAGTTACCGATCCGGCCAAGATGCGTGTCCTGAAAAAACCGCTCTTATGCTTCAGGCCATATCCCAACATCCGGTCGGCGGCGATATGAGCCGCGAGGATGATCGCGAGATGAACGGTGAAGAGCGATCCAGTTGCAAGGCCTGCGAAGCACAGCAAGACGGCTGCTATCCAGCTGTGCAGGGCATTGTAGCTCCAGGCGCCCATGCGTGGACCGACAAGATAGCCCAGCATGGAAAGATCGGGAGCGAGGATAAGCAGGAGGAAAACCCACCAGCTGCCATCGGTAAGATGATAGGCTGCGAGCGCCGCAAGCAGCAGCACTGCATTTTCGGCTCGGAGCAGGAGTTTCATTTCCTGTCCCTTGCCCGTTCATAAACATGCCAGAGATCCGGCCGCCGTTCCCTGGTGAGCCGCTCGGCTTCGGCGAGCCGCCATTCTGCAATTCTGCGGTGATTCCCCGAGGTGAGAACGTCCGGGATCTCACGCTCTTCGAAGATTTGCGGGCGCGTATACTGGGGATGTTCGAGAAGTCCGCTCTCGAAGCTTTCTTCCATTCCGGAGGTCTCGTTCCCCATCACCCCGGGCAGAAGCCGCACCACCGCGTCAAGCAGGACGATTGCAGCTGGTTCGCCGCCTGAAAGGATGTAGTCCCCGACGGAGACCTCTTGCAGAGAACGCGCCTCTATCAAGCGCTGATCGATCCCTTCGAAGCGCCCGCACAGAATCACTGCACCAGGACCCTGAGCGAGTTCGCGTACGAAAGCCTGAGTTAGCGGTGTGCCTCGCGGACTCATGAGCAACCGCGGACGCGAGTCGCCCTCGGGCGAGGCGTAATCAATGGCGCGGGCGAGGACATCCGCACGCATGACCATCCCGGCGCCGCCGCCTGCCGGTGTGTCGTCGACGCTTCTATGCTTGTCGAGTGCAAAATCCCGGATCTGCACGGCCTCGAGGGACCAGGTGCCAGCGGCCCGGGCGCGGCCGGCCAGCGAAACGTCCAGCGGCCCGGGAAACATCTCGGGATAGAGCGTCAGCACCGTAGCGCGGAAGGTCAACGGTTGCCTCCAGCGTCCTTTGGGCCGCGAGGACGAGAACCGCCGTCGAACCGGTGCAGGTCCGCACTCTCCTTACCGCTTGCGGCCTCTGCTTCTGCTTCTTCAAGCCCGGCGGCAACGCTGTCGATCCGCACCACGCCCTCGGACAGGTCGATTTCGGGCACGGCGTCGCGCGTGAACGGAATCATCACGGTCGACCCGGAGTGTTCCCTGAATTCGAGGAGATCACCGGCACCGAAATTGTGAACGGCGATAACGCGGCCGAGACTTTCCCCGGTCTCGTCCAAGACAGTTAGGCCGACCAGGTCGGCGTGATAGAACTCTTCTTCCTCCAGCTTCTCCGGCAACGCCGAGCGGTCGACGTAAAGGGCTTCCCCGTTCAGGGCTTCGGCCGCATTCCGGTCATCTATGCCCTTGAAGCGAACGATGACCACCTCCTTCGCCGGGCGGATGGCCGCCACCGTGAAGGTGCGTCCGTCTACCGCATAGAGTGGACCATAGGTGCCGAGCGCCATCGGATCCTCGGTGAAGGTCTTCACCCGGACCTCTCCTTTGATGCCGTGAGCAGCGCCGATCACGGCAAGTTGCACCGGATTCTCGATCCCTGCGGGGGTTCTTGGCTTCGCCATCGGTTTCCATCGCGCCAGTGGCGCGTCCGTCAGTTGCTGGCGGCCTTCTTACGAGCCCGCCAGTTTTGCGGCAACCGATTCTATGCGCTCGGCGATCTGGGTGAGCGCGCCCGTCAGCGCGGCATCGTTCTGGTCCGCCTTAAGAAGGGCATCGTCACGCGTCTTGCGCAAAGTGGCGATCTCGCTCTCCAGGCCACGCATGCGCTTCTGCATTTCGGAAAGCTCGTCCATCACCATGATGCCGGCCATGACGGTGATGCGCTGGTCGCCGATCTCGCCGAACGAGTCCTTCAGATGTGCGACATACTGGTCGAATCGTTGTGCGAGCTCGATGAGGTGCTCTTCCTGCCCTTCCTCGCAGGCCATCCGATACGCTTTGCCGTCAATGGTAACCGTTACCTGGGCCATAGTCCTACCGATCCAGAACGGCGCGGATGGTTTCCATCGCCGTCACCAGCCTGCGCGATACCTCGCGATTCACCTCCGCAAGGCGCTCAGCGCGCGCTTCCGATTTGTCGATTTCCTGCGCAAGCCGGGCGCGGTCGGCGCCCATGCGCTGTACTTCCGCCTCGGCTTCGGAAAAGTCGCGCTCCCGCTCAAGCCTGGCCTCGGCTGCAGCTTCCAGGCTGTCGATGGCCTTCCCGAGGCGTATGAGAACTTCTCTCAGCGTGGTTTCCCCACTCATCGCAAACATCCCCGGCCGCCCCCGCCCGCGAATAGCGCGCAATCAGAAGATTTTATCCGCAAAAGATTACGCGCCGGTTGAATCGCCAGTCAACACGTTGGGCAGGCAATCCCCCGGTTTGCTCGCGAAAACTCATGGCGGCAACCCTTTCGGAGGAGAAGGGGCGAACCATCTGTGCCCACCGCGGTTTATTGACTTGGGCAGCGCAACTGCTATGTGTCGCCTGCTTTTGCGGGCGCGAGCCCGACAATGCCCGATAGACCGGCAGCCGACCAGCGAGCGGACATGATCTCACGCGAAAAACACGACCGGATGGCAAATGCGATCCGTTTCCTTTCCATGGATGCCGTCGAGAAGGCGAAGTCCGGACATCCGGGCCTTCCCATGGGCACGGCAGATATCGCGACCGTGCTCTTCACGCGGTTTATGAAGCACGATCCGAAGACCCCCCATTGGCCGGATCGCGACCGCTTCGTACTGTCCGCCGGCCACGGCTCCATGCTCCTTTATTCGCTTCTCTATCTGCTGGGCTACGAAGACATCACGATCGATGAGATCAAGAACTTCCGCCAGCTCGGCTCTCGCACGGCTGGCCATCCCGAATATGGCTTTGCGGCCGGCATCGAGACCACCACAGGGCCGCTCGGCCAGGGCTTTGCCAATGCGGTAGGAATGGCGATTGCCGAGCGCATGCTCAATGCGCAGTTCGGAAACGACCTCGTCAACCATTACACCTATGCGCTGGTGGGCGACGGCTGCCTGATGGAGGGCATCAGCCAGGAGGCCTTGACGCTGGCCGGACATCTCCGGCTCAACAAGCTCATCGTCCTCTTCGACGACAACCATATTTCCATCGACGGTCCCGTTTCGCTCGCCGATTCGACCGATCAGCGTGCGCGCTTCGCCGCTTCGGGCTGGAACACGCTGCGGGCCGACGGGCATGACCCGGACGCCATCGCGGCAGCCATCGAGAGCGCGCGCCAATCCGATCGGCCGACGCTGATCGCATTCCGCACGACCATCGGCTACGGTGCACCGACCAAGGCCGGCACCAACAAGGTGCACGGCTCTCCGCTCGGAGCGGACGAGATCGCCAAGACGCGCGCTGCCCTGGGCTGGGACTCGCCGCCCTTTGTCGTCCCATCCGACATTCTCGACGACTGGCGGCTTGCCGGTCTGCGCTCGGCCAAGGAGCGGGGTGCATGGGAGAAGCGGCTCGCCGCCGCGGATACGGAAACCCGGGTGCAATTCGATCGGCGCATGCGCGGCGACCTCCCCGAAGCGTTCCCAAGTGTGATTGTGGATTATAAGAAGAAGCTCACCCAGGATAACCCGGCTGTCGCGACCCGCAACGCGTCCGAAATGGCCCTCGAGGTCATCAATGAGTGTGTTCCCGAAACGGTCGGCGGATCTGCGGACCTGACGGGTTCGAACAATACCAAGACGACCCAGACCAAGCCGATCACGCCCACGGATTTTTCGGGCCGCTATATCCATTACGGCATCCGGGAACATGCCATGGCCGCCGCCATGAACGGGATCGCCTTGCATGGCGGCCTGATCCCCTATGGCGGCACATTCCTGACATTCTCGGATTACGCGCGACCGGCCATGCGTCTGGCCTCGCTCATGCATATCCGCTCCATCTTCGTTATGACGCATGATTCGATCGGGCTCGGCGAGGACGGCCCGACGCACCAGCCGGTGGAGCATCTAGCCGCATTGCGGGCGATCCCGAACCACAATGTCTTCCGCCCGGCCGACGCCACAGAAACGGCGGAATGCTGGCAGCTCGCGCTGGAATCGAAAAAGACGCCCTCCACGCTTGCCTTGACGCGCCAGAAGCTTCAGCCGGTTCGCCTCGATTTCGAGGAGGAGAACCTGTGCGCGCGCGGAGCTTATGAGCTTTCGCCGGCCAGCGACGATGCGAAGGTGACGATCTTTGCCAGCGGCTCGGAGGTGGAGATAGCCATGGAGGCGCGAGCCATGCTGGAAGAACGCGGATACCCCACGCGCGTGGTGTCGGTGCCTTGTTTCGAGCTTTTCGAACTGCAGCCGAACGATTATCAGCAGGCCATTCTCGGCAATGCGCCGGTGCGCATCGCCATTGAAGCCGGAGTGCGGCAAGGCTGGGACCGCTTCATCGGGGTCGACGGTATCTTCATCGGCATGCATGGTTTTGGCGCCAGCGGACCCGCGCCGGAGCTCTACAAGCATTTCGGCATCACTGCCGAAGCCGCAGTCGAAGCTGCCGAGGCGCGCCTGCGCGGTTGAGGTTTGCAGCCGGGCTGTCCAGCCCGGCGCACGGTTTCTTCAACAGGGCGCCATGAAATCGGCGTCCCGCCATGCCAGGGAGCATGGCGTTCAAGCTCGCCGGAGGTAGTTCATGACCATCAAAATAGCCATTAACGGATTTGGCCGCATCGGCCGCAATGTCGTGCGTGCCATCTATGAATCGGGGCGCAAGGACATCGATGTGGTCGCCATCAACGATCTCGGGCCTGTGGAGAGCAATGCGCATCTGCTGCGTTACGACAGCGTGCATGGCCGCTTTCCGGGCGAGGTGAAGGTCGAAGGCGACAACATCCAGATCGGTTCCGATTCCTTCAAGGTTCTCTCCGAGCGCGATCCGTCAAATCTTCCGTGGAAGGATCTGGGCGTCGATATCGTGCTCGAATGCACGGGCATATTCACCTCAAAGGACAAGGCCTCGGCGCATCTTGCCGCCGGCGCAAAGCGCGTGCTTGTCTCCGCTCCTGCTGACGGTGCCGACCTCACGGTCGTCTATGGCGTGAACCACGACAAGATCACCAAGGACCACCTGGTCATCTCCAACGCATCCTGCACCACGAACTGCTTGGCCCCAGTGGCCAAGGTGCTTCATGAATCCTTCGGTATCGAACGCGGCTTCATGACAACGGTGCATGCCTATACCGGCGATCAGCCGACGCTGGACACGATGCACAAGGATCTTTACCGCGCCCGCGCGGCAGCCATGTCGATGATCCCGACCTCGACCGGCGCAGCAAAGGCCGTCGGCCTGGTCCTGCCGGAGCTGAAGGGCAAGCTCGACGGCGTCTCCATCCGCGTGCCGGTGCCCAATGTCTCGGTTATCGATTTCAAATTCGTTCCCAGGCGGAGCGTGACCGCCGAGGAAGTCAATCAGGCGCTGGTGGCTGCGGCAAGCGAAGGCCCGTTGAAGGGCGTCCTCGCCTACACCGAGGACAAGCTGGTCTCGATCGACTTGAACCACAATCCTGCCTCATCCACCTTCGCACTCGATCAGACGAAAGTGATCGATGGGGGGCTCGTGCGCGTGATGTCCTGGTACGACAACGAGTGGGGCTTCTCCAACCGTATGGCGGACGTGACGGCTGTGATCGCCAAGACCCTCGCCTGAGGATCACGAAGATTTTCATAGAAAGGGCCTGGCCATTCGCCAGGCCCTTTTTCTTTCAGAGCTGCCTTGCGCAGGCCGATATTTTTACCCCACTTTAGCCGCATCGCCCTCATTCTAGAGAGCCTATGGATCAGGCTATTTATCTTATCACCCTTATCGGGACAGCACTCGTGCTGTTCGCCGCGTTTTCCAGCCTGGTCGCGTTCCGCTTTGGCGCGCCGCTGCTTCTTATCTTTCTCGGCATCGGGCTTGCTGCCGGCACCGACGGGCTGGGTCTCGATTTCGACAATGCCTCGCTGGCGTTCTTCGTAGGGTCCCTGGCGCTGGCCGTGATCCTCTTCGATTCCGGTTTCGGTACGTCGTTTGCGAGCTTTCGTTCCGCGTCTGCCCCGGCCATCGTGCTTGCAACCTTGGGTGTGGTGATAACGACAGGGGTCCTCGGCCTCGCCACCCATTATGCGGCGGGTTTCGATTGGCTCGAGTCCTTCCTGCTCGGTTCAGCGGTTGCGTCGACGGATGCGGCGGCCGTCTTCTTCCTCCTGCGCGTAGGCAATATTTCCGTGCGTGACCGGGTGCGCTCCACGCTCGAGGTGGAATCGGGCTCGAACGATCCCATGGCGATCTTTCTCACGCTCTCGCTCGTGAGCCTCATCGATTCCGGCAGGGTGCTGGAGCCGGGCGCGCTTGCCGGTGAGGTCGCGCTGGGGTTCCTGCAGCAGATGGTGCTCGGCCTCGCCGTCGGTTTCATCGGCGGGTACATGATCGTCCGCCTTGTCATGCGGCTTAGCCTGGAACAAGGGCTTCTGCCAATCTTCGTCCTGGCGCTTTCGCTTCTCGTGTTTGCCCTCAGCGGTGCCATCGGCGGGTCTGGCTTTCTGGCCGTCTACGTCGCCGGCATGGTGGCCGGTAACGCCCGCATGCGCTCGACCGGCATGCTGAAGCGCTTTCAGGACGGGGTGACCTGGCTGGCGCAGATCATCATGTTCCTGGTGCTCGGCCTTTTCGCCACGCCGTCGCAATTCGGCGATATCCTTTTACCCGCGCTCTTCATCGGCCTTTTTCTCATTTTCGTGGCCCGCCCGATCGCGGTCACGATCTGCCTCGCTCCATTTCGCTTCACCAAGGCCGAGACCGCATTCATCTCCTGGGTCGGCCTGCGCGGCGCGGTTTCGATACTGCTCGCTCTCCTGCCGATCATGGATGGAGTGGAGGGCGGCCGGGCCATCTTCAACATTGTCTTCATCGTCGTGCTCATCTCGCTCGTGCTTCAGGGCTGGAGCATCCGCCCGGTAGCGCGCCGGCTCGGCATGGTCGTGCCGCCGCGCATCGGCCCGGTGGACAAGGTAGAGCTGGAGCTACCGGGCTCGGCACATCACGAGCTCCTTGCCTACCGTGTGGTGGCCGGGAGCCCGGTGGAGCGCGGCGAGCGCATTCCGCGTTGGGCTCGACCTTCTCTCGTGGTGCGCGACGGGCGGTCCATGGCCTACCAGTATGCCGGGCGCCTGATGGCCGGCGATCGCGTCTACATCTTCGTGCCGGGTCGCTATCCGCGCCTCCTTGACCGGCTCTTCGCAAGTCCGACCGAGGTGGATCCGGAGGATGCGGAATTTTTCGGCGCCTTCGCGGTGGACCCGAAGCGCCCCATGTCTGATATCGAGGCGGCCTATGCTCTGGGGCTGAGTGAGGAAGATCAAGCCCTCACCATTGCCGATTTCGTGCGGATGAAGCTGGGCGGGCGTGCGGAATATGGTGACCGGGTTCCGTTGGGAAGCATCGAGCTCATCGTGCGCGATGTGGATGAGGATGGGCAGATAACGTCGATCGGGCTCTCCGTCGAGCCGCCTGCGCACCCGCCACAGGTCCCGGTTTTCATCAGCGTCGGAGAGGCGCTCAGCCGTCTTTGGGATATGATTCAACGCTGGCGCGGCCGTCGGAATGCCCCCGTGGGAGAAGCGGGCGAGGGCGCGAAGGAGTAAATCTGCCTTGCCTGACGCAGGGCGGACTGTATGTTCCCCGCGAATTGCCATTCGAGGAGAGAGTCATGGCCGGTTTCAAGACGTTGGACGACCTGAAGGACATTACGGGGAAACGTGTGCTCCTGCGCGTTGACTTGAACGTGCCGGTGAAGGATGGGGAGGTGACGGATACCACTCGCATCGAGCGCGTTGCGCCGACCATCACGGAACTCTCCGACAAGGGCGCCAAGGTCATCCTCCTTGCCCATTTCGGCAGGCCCAAAGGCAAGCCCGATCCTGAATCTTCACTTAGACCGATTGCGCACGCAGTGGAGGCCGTCCTCGACCGGCGCGTCCATTTCGCGGCGGATTGCATCGGCGAAGCAGCCGCGAAGGCTGTAGACGACATGGCCGACGGGGATATCCTGCTTCTCGAAAACACCCGGTTTCATGCGGGAGAGGAGAAGAACGATCCGGAATTCACGAAGGCGCTCGCCCAAAACGGCGACATCTATGTGAACGACGCCTTCTCCGCCGCTCATCGCGCGCACGCCTCCACGGAAGGGCTGGCGCGTCTCCTGCCCGCCTATGCCGGTCGCACCATGCAGGCCGAGCTCGAAGCGCTGGAGAAGGGCCTGGGGAAGCCGGAACGGCCGGTCGTGGCGATCGTCGGCGGCGCCAAGGTCTCCACCAAGATCGACCTGCTCACGAATCTGGTGAAGAAGGTCGATGCTCTCGTCATCGGCGGCGGCATGGCGAATACGTTCCTTGCCGCTCGCGGCACGGCGGTCGGCAAATCGCTTTGCGAGCACGATCTTGCAGCTACCGCAAAGCAGATCATGATCGATGCGGCCTCTGCGGGTTGCGCGATCATCCTGCCTGTCGATGCCGTGGTGGCCCGGAAGTTCGAAGCAGGAGCCGAAAACGAGACGGTCGATATTTCCGCCATCCCACAGGATGCCATGATCCTGGACGTGGGGCCGAAATCGATCGAGAAGGTCAAGGAGTGGCTGGATCGTGCCCACACGCTGGTATGGAACGGCCCGCTCGGAGCATTCGAAATCGAGCCCTTCGATCGGGCAACCGTCGAGGTGGCACAATACGCCGCAGAGCGCACGAAAGATGGCTTTCTGATCTCGGTTGCGGGCGGGGGCGATACGGTGGCGGCGCTCAACCACGCCGATGTGGCTGACGATTTCACCTATGTCTCCACCGCCGGCGGCGCGTTCCTCGAATGGATGGAAGGCAAGGAACTTCCGGGCGTGGCAGCCTTGCAGGGGTGACTCCCCTCTTCGAGAAATAATTCGTTACATTTCAATCGATTAGGGAACTTTAGCTGCCATTCCGTTTTTACCCCGCTTCTGGTATTCGGCATGTGTTGAGACAGGAGACGTAGGATGAGCGAGAGGCTGGAAGATATCGCGGCCAAGATGGTAGCCGACGGCAAGGGGATTTTGGCGGCGGACGAAAGCAGCGGCACGATCAAGAAGCGCTTCGATACGATCGGCCTCGAATCGACCGCCGACAACCGCCGCGATTATCGCGAGATGCTGTTCAGCGCCGATGAGGCCATGCGGAACTACATCTCAGGCGTCATTCTCTATGACGAGACGTTGCGCCAGCAAGCCCGGGACGGCACGCCGCTCGTGGAGATCATCAGCCGTTCCGGCGCGGTGCCCGGCATCAAGGTCGATGCAGGCGCCAAGCCGCTGGCAGGCTTTCCGGGCGAAACCATCACGGAAGGTCTGGATGGCTTGCGCGAGCGTCTCAAGGAATATCATGAGCTGGGTGCCCGTTTCGCTAAGTGGCGCGGCGTCATCGCCATCTCCGAGGACCTTCCCAGCTGGGGCGCCGTAAAGCAGAACGCGCAGGCACTCGCCCGCTATGCTGCCCTGTGCCAGGAGGCCGGTATTGTGCCGATCGTGGAGCCCGAAGTCCTGATGGATGGCGCACCGGGGGACCACTCCATCGGCCGCTGCTATGAGGTCACCGAGTGCGTGCTGAAGACGGTCTTCGCCGAGCTTTACGATGCCCGTGTCTCGCTCGAAGGCATGGTGCTTAAGCCGAACATGGTGATCGACGGCAAGAATGCACGTAAGGCCTCGCGCGAGGAGGTAGCAGAGAAGACGGTACGCTGCCTCAAGGCGACGGTACCAGCTGCGGTGCCGGGCATCGCTTTCCTTTCCGGCGGTCAGTCCGATGAGGAGGCAACCGCTCATCTCTCGATCATGAACGCTTCATATTCCATGCCGTGGAAGCTCACCTTCTCCTATGGCCGGGCGCTGCAGGCAGCTGCGCTGAAGGCCTGGGGCGGCAAGAGCGAGAATGTGGCGGCCGGCCAGCGCGCCTTCGCGCATCGGGCGCGCATGAACGGGCTTGCCGCGCGTGGTGATTGGAAGCAGGATCTGGAAGCTGCCGCTTAGCGGCTATGGGAGGCAGGCGGCCGACTGGCCGCCTTTCAGCCTCTCAAATGACTCAGCCCGACAGTCGCCGCTATCGCCAGCAGCGCGATAACGGCAAGCTTCCAGAAATCCCGCCGCTGTCGCAGGCCAGGCAGGCCCAGCGGCCGGATGAGGTGCAGGATCATGGCGGCCACGATCAGCAGTGACAGGATTTTGGTCATGTGGCAGGCCGGCTGGTAAAGTCCCGCCCGGTTTGATCCTATTTCAGGTGTGTTGTCAAAGAGCGCTTCTCCGCCGCAAGTCGAGTTTACGCGGACCGTTCCTCCCCTATAGATTTGAATCATGCTCAGCCGAAGGGAGGAAGGCTGCATGGTCTCGCGTTATCACGACGTTTATGGCCGATGGAAGGAAAGCCCTGAAGCTTTCTGGGCCGAGGCGGCAAGCGCCGTCGACTGGTTCAAGCCCTTTGACCGGGTTTTTGACCCCGACCAAGGGGTGTATGGCCGCTGGTTCACCGGAGGGCTCTGCAACACCTGCTACAATGCGGTCGACCGGCATATCGAACGCGGACGCGGCGAACAGGCCGCCCTTGTTCATGACAGCCCGCTCACAGGCCGGAAGAAGAGCTTCACCTATCGGGAACTGAAATCGGAGGTGGAGGCGCTGGCCGCCGTTCTTCTGAGGCAGGGTGTCGGCAAGGGTGACCGGGTCATCATCTATATGCCCATGGTGCCTGAAGCCGTCTTTGCGATGCTGGCCTGCGCCCGAATAGGCGCCGTTCACTCGGTCGTATTCGGCGGCTTTGCGGCGCCGGAACTGGCAACCCGCATCGATGATGCAAAACCGAAGCTCGTGATCTCCGCCTCCTGCGGGATCGAGCCCGGCCGTGTCGTTTCCTATAAGCCGCTGCTCGACAGAGCGATCGACATGGCTCAGGTGCCGCTACGATGCATCATCTTGCAGCGTCCCGAACAGACGTGTGAGCTCGTTCCGGGCCGCGACGTGGAGTATGCGGAAGCGGTCGCGGCGGAGCGCAACACCGACGTCCCATGCGTACCAGTGGCGGCGACCGACCCGCTTTATATCCTCTATACCTCGGGTACGACGGGCCGGCCTAAGGGCGTCGTGCGCGACAATGGCGGCCATATGGTCATGCTGAAATGGAGCATGCAGAACGAATTCGGCATAGAGCCGGGCGAGGTGTTCTGGGCCGCATCGGATGTGGGGTGGGTCGTCGGGCATTCATACATTGTCTATGCTCCGTTGCTGCATGGATGTACGACCGTCCTTTTCGAAGGAAAGCCGGTGGGTACGCCCGACGCCGGCGCCTATTGGCGGGTGATCGCGGAACACGGAGTCGCCGCGCTCTTCACCGCTCCCACAGCCTTCCGCGCCATCCGCACTGCGGATCCGGAGGGCGAATTCATCGGCAGGCATGATCTCTCGCGGTTCCGAACATTGTTCCTCGCCGGCGAGCGGGCGGATCCCGACACCGTGAAATGGGCGGAGCGATGCCTGCGCAGGCCGGTGATCGATCACTGGTGGCAAACGGAGACCGGCGCGCCGATCAGCCAGAATCCGGTCGGACTCGGCATGCTGCCTGTGAAATATGGTTCTCCCGGTGTTGCGATGCCCGGCTTCGACGTCCAGGTGCTCGATGAAAACGGCTTTCCGGCGGCGCCCAATGCCCTCGGCAATGTCGTCATAAAGCTACCTCTCCCTCCCGGATCGCTGCCGACGCTCTGGAACGCGGATCGCCGCTTTCGGGAGGCTTATCTCACGGATTTTCCGGGCTATTACAAAACCGCCGATGCCGGTTTCATCGACGAAGACGGCTATATCTTCATCATGTCGCGTACCGACGACATCATCAACGTCGCCGGCCACCGGCTTTCGACCGGCGCGATGGAGGAGATCGTTGCCGAACACCCGGACGTGGCTGAATGTGCGGTGATTGGCGTGCATGACGGGCTGAAGGGGCAAGTGCCCTGCGGTTTCATCGTCATGAGGAGCAGCTCTTTGCGTCCGCTGGATGAGATCGAGGCAGAGCTCGTTGCGATGGTGCGGGAACGGATCGGGCCGGTGGCGGCCTTCAAACGCATTGTAGCGGTCAAGCGCCTGCCCAAGACCCGGTCCGGGAAGATCCTGCGGGCCACCATGCAGAAGATCGCTGACGGCGAAACCTGGAACATGCCGGCCACGATCGACGATCCTGCCGTTCTGGACGAGATTTCAGCTGCATTCGAAAAGCGAGCACCGGCTTGACCGCGCCATTGCGGCAGACCAGTTTTCTCCGTTGAGAGAGGGAGCATCGGCAATGGCCCTGGACGGGAAAACAGCGGTGGTGACAGGGGGTGCGGGCGGGATCGGCTACGCTATAGCCGAACGCTTTCTGCGGGAAGGCGCGCGCGTCGTGATCGCTGATATCGATGGAGAGAAGGGTGCCCGCGCGCTCAAGGACTTGGAGAAGCTCGGAGAAGCGTGGTTTGTCAAAGCCGATGTCGGCAAGAGCCTCGATGTGCACAATCTGACGGCCTTCACGATCGACACGCTCGGGGACATCGATATCCTCGTGAACAATGCCGGCATCAGCCACAGCGCCACTTTCCTGGAATTGAAGGAAGACGATTTCGATCGCGTGCTGCGGGTGAATCTCAAGGGGGCTTTCCTGGTCGGCCAAGCGGCTGCGCGTTTCATGGTGGAGAAGGTCGAGAACGGGGGGGGCGCCAGGAGCGATCGTCAACATGTCGTCGGTCAATGCGGTTTTTGCCATCGCGAATGAAGTGCCCTATTCCGTCTCGAAAGGCGGTGTGAATCAGCTGACCAGGGTGATGGCGCTTGCGCTTGCGCCTTATGGCATCCGGGTAAACGCCATCGGGCCCGGCTCGATCATGACGGACATGCTGACCGCGGTGAATGGTGATCCTGAAGGGCGGGACCGCATCCTGTCCCGAACGCCGCTCGGCCGTATCGGCGATCCGCAGGAAATTGCGGCCATTGCCGCGTTTCTTGCATCCGACGATGCGAGCTATATTACCGGCCAGACCATTTACGCCGACGGTGGTCGGCTCCCGCTCAACTACACGGTTCCCGTGCAGCGAGAAGAGTGATCCTGGGCCTTCAGCCTCCTGACAAAACGTTGTCACCACGGGCGTGAGATAATCCTCCGGTGCCATTATGGAGGATGAGTCATGGTGACTGTGAGAAATCCGATCACGCGGGCGCTAGGGCGCTGGACGGAGGCCTATCGGTTACGCAGGCGCCGCAAAATTGGCGAACGGATCATGAACGAGCTGCCGCACAACCTGCAGCGGGATATTGGCTGGGTGCCGGGAGGGCCGGCACGCGGCCGCTGATTCGACTCCTGCCACCCTCCTGACGCAATGTTGTCAGGAGGGGTGTGCGAGGGGTGAAAGAGAATGAGGGGCCAATCATGTCACTATGTCTTCACGCCTGCAGCATCATGCGCTCTTGTATTGCAGTAGTAACGTGCCCGCCAAATTTTGGCGCTGGACGTCAGTTCGTGTATCGTCCGGACGGGGGCAGCAACGATTTCGGGCTGTTTGTGTGAGGAGCGGCCTAAATGCGGCGTGCCGACCGTCTCTTTCAGATCGTCCAGCATTTGCGCGGTGGCAGGCTGGTGACCGCCCGCATGCTTTCGGAACGGCTCGAAGTGTCCGAAAGGACAATCTATCGCGACATTGCAGACCTTCAGTCGACCGGAGTGCCGATCGATGGAGAGGCGGGCGTCGGATATCTGATGCGCGAAGGATTCGAGCTGCCGCCGCTGATGTTCACCCGTGATGAAATCGTGGCTCTCGTCGCGGGCGCCCGCATGGTGCGCGCCTTTGGCGGCGCAGCGATGGCGCGGGCGGCAGAGGAAGCGCTGATCAAGATCGGCACCGTTCTACCGCAAAGCGAGCGCGACCGCATTTCCCGCACTGAAATCCACACTCCGAATTGGGGGATAAGCGAGGCCGAACGGCAGGCAATCGATGTGATGGAGCGGGCGATTGAGCAGCGCCGCACGCTCTCCCTCGATTATCGGGATGAAGTCGGCCGGGTAACTCAGCGCGATGTCCGCCCTCTGGGCCTCTGGTTCTGGGGAAAGGTGTGGACGCTTGTCGCCTGGTGCGAGCTGCGCGACGATTTCCGCACGTTCCGTATTGATCGGATCGTCGTCATGCAAGATGCCGGCCGCCCCTTCAAGCCCGAGCGGGGCAAGCAGCTTGCCGACTTCTATCGCCGGATGGAGTTGCATGAAAGCGGCGGCAACGGTCACGCATAGGGGCTGCTTTATAGCGCCGTGCGTCCATTCGGACGCACAAAAGATGCCGTAAGTCCCTGGATCGACGCATCGTTTCCGAAAACCGATTCCGGTTTTCTGGCCGATGCTGTAGCCGGAAGGATCGACCAAAGGAAAAGGGGCCGTCCTGAGACGACCCCCGTGCATTCCATTCCTGACGCGGCCAGCGGCTGAGCATTCATGCCGCACCGCGCGTCATGCGCTTCAACCGAGAGGCTGCTCCCGGGTAAGGCAATCCGCCGAGGCCACGCTGGAATTGAAATCACTCGACATTGGATCACCTCCTTTCGTTTGTTTCGGTTGTGCCCAATGTGGAATGCGGACGCGTGATGTGCAAGGGGCATGCGGCTTTTTGTGCCGCGGCCAGGCGGCTGCCGTCACGCAAGTCTCGTTCCATTGTCGCGAGCATTGCATCGTGCGATGCTGGTGTGATGGAAAATATTCTGGCGCGCTTGAAGGTCTGGGCGAAGGAGCTCAAGCGGGATATCGTAGCTCTATGGATCGCTGCGCGCGATCCCCGGACGCCATGGCACGCAAAGATTGCCGCAGCCGCCGTGGCGGCCTACGCGCTGAGCCCTATCGACCTGATTCCGGATTTCGTGCCGGTGCTGGGCTATCTGGATGATCTTGTCATCGTGCCGCTCGGCATTGCACTCGCCATCCGCCTCGTCCCAAAGGATTTGATGGCCGAGTACAGAAGAGAAGCAGCGCGGCGGGAGGGCAGGCCGCGCAGCCTTGCAGGAGCGGCCGTCATCGCGCTCCTTTGGCTCATTGCACTCGTAGCTGCCAGTTGGTGGCTATACGACAGCCTCGGCTAGCCTACTCCCGAAGATCGCAATGGTCTTCGGGACCGCGGGGCGTAGATCTGCGCGCGCCCGAGGACACGCAGGCCGGCTAGGCTGCGACCGTCCGCTTGTTCTGACGGTTTTCGACCAGGTCCTCCACGACGGCGGGGTCGGCCAGGGTGGAGGTGTCTCCGAGTGCTGCAAAGTCATCCTCGGCGATCTTGCGCAGGATGCGGCGCATGATCTTGCCCGAGCGCGTCTTCGGGAGCCCTGGCGAGAACTGGATCTTGTCCGGCGTGGCGATCGGCCCGATCTCCTTGCGCACGTGTTCGACGAGTTCCTTTTTGAGCGCCTCGGAACCCTTCTCGCCGGCCATCAGCGTCACGTAGCAGTAGATGCCCTGACCCTTGATGTCGTGCGGATAGCCGACGACCGCAGCTTCCGATACTTTCGGATGCGAGACGAGAGCCGATTCCACTTCGGCCGTACCGAGCCGGTGACCCGAGACATTCAGCACATCGTCCACGCGGCCGGTTATCCAGTAGTAACCGTCCTCGTCACGGCGGCAGCCGTCGCCTGTAAAGTATTTTCCCTTGTAGGTGGAGAAATAGGTCTGGACGAAGCGCTCGTGGTCGCCATAGACCGAGCGCATCTGTCCGGGCCAGGAATCCGCAATGCAGAGATTGCCGGAACCGGCACCTTCGATCACCTTGCCGTCACCATCCACCAGTTCCGGCTGAATGCCAAAAAACGGCAGCGTTGCGGAGCCCGCCTTGAGGTCGATGGCCCCCGGGAGCGGGCTGATCAAGATGCCGCCGGTCTCCGTCTGCCACCAGGTGTCGACCACCGGGCAGCGCTTTTCGCCCACCACATTGTAGTACCACTCCCACGCTTCCGGGTTGATCGGCTCGCCGACCGAGCCGAGGACACGCAGAGACTTGCGGGATGCTTTGGTGACAAAGTCGTTGCCTGCCCCCATCAGCGCGCGAATGGCGGTCGGGGCCGTGTAGAAGATATTGACCTGGTGCTTGTCCACCACTTCCCAGAGGCGGGATGCATCCGGATAATTCGGAACGCCTTCGAACATCAGTGTGGTCGCGCCGTTGGCGAGCGGTCCGTAGACGATATAGCTGTGGCCCGTCACCCAGCCCACATCCGCCGTGCACCAGTAGATGTCGCCGTCCTGATAGTCAAAGACGTACTGGTGTGTCATCGCGACATAGACCAGATAGCCGCCCGTCGTGTGCAGCACTCCTTTGGGCTTGCCGGTCGAGCCTGAGGTGTAAAGGATGAAGAGCGGGTCCTCCGCCTTCATCGGTTCCGGCTTGCAGTCCGGCTTCGCGTTACGCACCTCGTCGTGATACCAGAGGTCACGGCCTGCCACCCAATCGATCTTGCCGCCGGTGCGGCGCACCACCACGACGTGGCGCACCTTCGCGCCCGCCTTCTCGGCGATGGCGATGGCCTTGTCCGTATTCTCCTTGAGCGGGATCGTCCTGCCGCCACGCAGCCCCTGGTCTGCGGTGATCACGAAGTCCGACTTCCCGTCCACGATGCGGCCGGCGAGCGAATCGGGCGAGAAGCCGCCGAATACGACCGAATGGATGGCGCCGATGCGCGCGCATGCAAGCATTGCATAGGCCGCTTCGGGGATCATCGGCATATAGATGGTGACGCGGTCGCCTTTCTTGACGCCGCGTGCCTTCAAGACATTCGCGAAGCGGCAGACATGCTCGTAAAGCTCGCGATAAGTGATCTTCCTGTCATCATAGGGATTGTCGCCCTCCCAGATGATGGCGATCTGGTCTCCGCGCTTCTTCAAATGCCGGTCAATGCAGTTATGGGCGACATTGGTGACGCCGTCCTCGAACCACTTGATCGACACCTTGCCCTTGAAGGAAGCGTTCTTGACCTTGGTGTAAGGTTTGAACCAGTCGATGCGCTTGCCGTGCTTGCCCCAGAACTTGTCCGGATTGCTGATGCTGTCCTTGTACCACTTCCTGTAAGTCTCCGCGTCGATCAGCGCGCGCTTCTTCCACGCTGCCTTCACACGGTGAACATGCACTTCGGACATCGTTTCCTCCGGATCAGCTTCTAACCGCAACGCCGCCCCAACAGGCGCGCTTCGCTTCGGCGGCATTATTACCATTCTGCGTGATACGGCAATATTAGACGATGGAAAGGTTTATGTGGCGAGGCGGCGGCTTGGCAGCACTCACCTCTCTATGATGCTAACATATTGAATTTTCAGGAACATTTATCTGCATCAAGCATTTTTCAGCTGGACGGTCAACCGCTCCCGGTACACATTGGAACGGCAATAGCATTGAAAGGAAAACAATGCGGAACACACGCGAAACCCAATTGATGCTGGAAGGCTACGGCCTGACCACCGCGCAGTTTCTGTATCATCTTCCTGATCACCCGCATCTTCTCCAGACTTTCGTCTGGCAGCACTACGACATTGCGCCCAAATTCCCGGCGCTGCATGAGTTCATCGCCTTCTGGCGCGAAAGGCTGGACGGGCCGCTGCATTCGGTTACATACACGCACCGGCAACTTATCTCTCCGACGGAATGGCGTAACGTGACCGGGGAACTGGTCCTGCAGTAGTTCACCACGTGGGCAGGGCCCTGCCCACGTGCGCCTTTCCGAATCCCGGCACTAAGCCAGAAGAAGGTCTGAGCGGCTGCTTTAGGGATTCATGATGTCGATGTTGACCAACTTCCCGCCTCGGAAGTTGCAGCTGAGCACGATGTCGCGCCAGTCGCCCGACTTTTGTCTGCGCACACTGGCCGGGACATCGATGCGCGTCGGGCTGATCGTGGCTTCGCCGATTTCAACATCAGTCATGCCCAATCGATCAAAGAGCTTGCTTCTGGCAACGAGGTCGTGCCCGGTGGCGACGCATTCGGCGAGTTGGGGCGAGGTCGTCCGCTTCATCATCTCCGCGTAGTTTCCTTTGAAATTGGCCGAGTGCTTCGGCGGAACTTCTGCGAAGGCGGCGCTCGCGCTGGCGCAAACAAGAAGGATCATCAGCAACGGCTTGTGAAATTGCATATTTGCCTCCTGGGCTAAAAAACAAATAAAAAGGCCCGGCGCCCACTGGCTGCCGGCAGCCAAGTAGGAATAGGAAAAGGCGTCCTTTTTTTGTTCCGAGATTCAGGCTGGAGGGACGTCAGTGATCACGCTCGGCAACGAAGCGGGCGGCCTGGCGCAAGACGGCACCCTTCTCGCCATAGGGCTCCAGCAGGTCCTCGGCTTGAGCGACTAGGCCGGCGAGCTGCTTGCGCGTCCAGTCCGCTCCATGGAGGGCGGCGAGGGTCGCCTTGCCGGCCGCTGCATCCTTCCCAGTGGCTTTCCCCAAGGTATCGGCGCTTGCGGTAAGGTCGAGCAAATCATCGGCGAGTTGGAAGGCCAGTCCGATGGCGACCCCGAAGGAAGACAGCCTCTCCCGGTCTGCAGCACCAGCATTGCCGATGATCGCCCCTGCCTCGCAGGCGAAGCGGATCAACGCTCCGGTCTTCATCGCCTGGAGCTGTACGATGCCGGCTTCGTCCGGGCGTTTTCTTTCCGCCAGCAGATCCAGCGCCTGACCTCCGGCCATGCCCCCGATCCCGGCAGCCCTCGCCAGTTTGAGCACAAGCTCAGCCCTTATTGCGGGTGCAAGCTCGGTGTCCTCGTCAGCGATGATGTCGAACGCGTAAGTGAGCAGACCATCGCCGGCAAGGATCGCGGTGGCCTCGTCGAATGCGCGGTGCACGGTGGGCTGGCCGCGGCGAAGATCATCATTGTCCATGGCGGGGAGATCGTCATGGATCAGCGAGTAGCAGTGCACGCATTCGAGCGCCGCTGCCACCCGCAGTGCCGCCATGCCCTGTGCATCGAAAAGCGCCGCACTTTCCAAGACGAGGAAGGGCCGCAGCCTCTTGCCCCCGTTCAGAACCCCATGGCGCATCGCCGCCAGCAGGTGGCTTGGCCTCAGGATCTCGCCATCGCGCAAGCGCTCATCGAGAAGACGGCGCAGCAGGTCTTCCACGGTTTGCGCGCTCAAGGCCAACAGGCTTTCAAAGGGGGGCAGGGTCGTTTCGTCCATACCGGGAGCGATGACCGCATTCCGCGTCCGGGTCAAGACTCTGCCGGTTTATGGTTGCCAGCCGGGTGGGCTGCCGGTATGCCCAGAGAGGAAATACAGGAGTGCGGCGTGGAGGCACCGTCAGTGGAAGCGGAAAGGCGCGCCAGCGGAGCCAGCCGGCGCCGCCGACGGGGAATGGCGCGGCGCGTGATGCGCCGGCTCGTCTGCGTGGCGGCCATCATAGCCGTTCTCCCGCTTGCCCTTACGCTCCTCTACTGCATCCCCGGGGTGCACCCCGTCTCGACCCTCATGATCGCGGATCTGGCCACGTTGCGCGGCTACGAACGTCAGTGGACGCCGCTGGAGGATATGGGCGACAACGTGGTTCATGCCGTGATGATGTCCGAAGACGGGCAGTTCTGCAGCCACGGCGGCATCGATCTGGGTGAGCTCGAGGCGGCTCTCAACGAAGCTCTTTCGGGAGAAAGAACGCGCGGAGCTTCCACCATTCCCATGCAGACGGTGAAAAATCTCTACCTCTGGCCGAGCAGATCTTTCCTGCGCAAAGCTGTCGAGGCTCCACTTGCGCTCTATCTCGATGCGGTGATGTCGAAACGGCGGATCATGGAGATCTACCTGAACATCGCCGAATGGGGGCCGGGAGTTTACGGCGTCGAGGCGGCGGCACAGCATTATTTCGGGCGCTCGGCGCGGGAGCTCTCGCGCCAGCAGGCGGCACTGCTCGCCGTGACGCTGCCCAATCCGCATGCGCGCAATCCTGCCAAGCCCTCGGCCGGCCTGCGCAGGCTCGCCGGCCTCATCGAGAGCCGCGCCCGGCGTGCAGGCGGTTATGTCAATTGCCTGGGTTGAGACGATGGTAAAACGCGGCGCCTCCATCGGATTTTTCGGCATCTTCGGCCGGTCCGAAGATATGCGAAGATTGGACGATGCGCTGCGGAGAGCAGGCGTTCACCCCGGAAGCGTACCGGAGGGCGTAAAGCTTGCGGCCGTGACTTTGATGGCCGAGCATGCCTCCGAACCTCCCGCGATTGCCTATCCTCCTGTTGGCGAGCTGATCGCCCTGTGCATGCTTGGCCGGGAGAATTTTGCCGCCCACAATGGCCAAGCCAGGCTCGATAGTGCCGTCGCACGTCTGGAGGCAGCGCTGGAAACGGGTGCCGGGCAGGATGCAGAACTGATCCTCCTCATGCTTCATGCCAAGCTTCTCGATCGCGGGCTGGTCGATTTCTATGGAATCAGCGCCGAGGACGAATGATCGCTTCGTTCCGACGGGCGCGAAAAATCGCCGCGCCCCACTGGCCAAGACGTATATTCCCGTGTATAGGCGGGCCCCAATCGCGAGATTTGAGGCCGGTTGGCGAGGCTCTTCTGCGGAGCCGCATTGGCCTTTGACCAAGACCGGAGAGTACAATGGCTGTTCCTAAAAGAAAAACTTCGCCGTCCAAGCGCGGCATGCGCCGTTCGGCTGATGCGCTGAAGGCGCCCACCTATGTGGAAGACAAGAATTCCGGCGAGCTCCGCCGCCCGCACCACATCGACCTGAAAACCGGGATGTATCGCGGCCGGCAGGTGCTGGAGCCCAAGGAAGCGTAATCTTCGCATCTCAGGCAACGCTAGTGGAAAGGACCGGCTTCGGCCGGTCTTTTCTATTTCGCCAGCTTCGATGCAACGGCCTCGATGCGCTTCAGCATCGCTTCCAGATCAGCCGCAATGCGGCTGTGGAGCGATCCGGCCACTTCCGGAAACTCCTCCAGGATGCGGCGAAAGGTGGAGCGGCTTAGGCGAATAACCCTGATATCGGTCTGCGCCACCGCGCTGGTGAGCCGCTCCGTTTCCGCAATGAGTGCAAACTCTCCGAGGATCGTACCCGGTCCGTGGGTGGAAATCAGATCACGGCGGTCCCCCTCCTGATGATAGAGGGCGACTTCTCCTGACGAGATGATGAAAGCACAGTCGGCCGGCGCGCCTTCCGAATATAGCTTCCGCCCGGCGCCGAGCGATATCGTCTCGGCTCCGAAGGCCAGTAGGCGTAATTGCTCCTGCGTGAAGACCTCGAAAAGTCTCACGCCGGACAACACGCGGATGTCATCGTCCAGCGCCATGGCGGATCCGTCCCCGCGCCCGTTCCCTTGTTCTGATTTTCTCCACCCGCCGTCTCAGGGAACGAGCTTGTATCCACCGCTTTCTGTCACAAGTATCTCAGCTTTGGAAGGATCGCGCTCAATCTTTTGCCGCAAGCGGTAGACGTGCGTTTCCAGGGTGTGGGTCGTCACTCCCGAATTGTAGCCCCAAACCTCTTCCAGAAGAACGTCCCGTGTCACCACCTTCTGCTCGGCCCGGTAGAGATATTTGATGATCGCAGCCTCCTTCTCCGTTAGGCGGATCTTGCTGCCGCGCTGGTCGATCAGAAGCTTCTGGCTCGGTTTGAAGGTGTAGGGTCCGACGGTGAAATTGGCGTCTTCGCTTTGCTCGTGCTGGCGCATCTGCGCGCGGATGCGCGCGAGCAGAACCGCAAAGCGAAAGGGCTTGGTGACATAGTCGTTGGCGCCGGCTTCGAGCCCTAGGATTGTATCCGAATCGGTGTCCTGGGCCGTCAGCATGATGATGGGAGCGCGGTAACCGCCCTTGCGCAACAGTTTCACGGCCTCGCGCCCGTCCATATCCGGCAGGCCTACATCCATGATGGTCAGATCCACCATGGAATTGCGGGTCGCCTGGATTCCCTTGCTGGCGGTGGGCTCCGACAGAAGATCGAATTCCTCGTAAAGGGCAAGCTGCTCAACCAGCGTGGAACGCAGGTCGTCGTCGTCATCGACTATCAGGATGGTGCGTGGCGTCATGTTCGATCCGTCACTCTATTCGCCAGATGGCGTTGACCAGCCCCCGCTTGGCAGAACGTTCCGTTTATGCGCAATAAGCCTACTATGAAAGCCTGTCATGATTCTTTGTTCAGCAAATCAATTATAGGCCAGAAACGGCGTCAAGGCACGCACAGGTCAGGCAAGCTTTCCAAAGCATCTATTTTGACAGTTCGCCCGCGGCCGGGAAATCCGATGCAGGGTCTTCTTTCGATCGGCGGACTCGTCTTCCCCTGTGCCCTCGGGCGGTCCGGGGTCAGCAGTGTGAAGCGCGAAGGCGATGGAGCAACGCCGCGATCGGCCATGCGGCCCCTCAGCATTTATTTCCGTCGCGACCGCCGGCCGGGCGGCATCGGACCCGTCCGCCTGCCCACTCGGCCGATCCGGCCCGATCTGGGATGGTGCGATGCGGCGCGAAATGCGAACTACAACCGTCCGGTAAAATTGCCGTGCGACGCAAGCCACGAGAAGATGAAGCGGGACGACGGGCTTTATGATGTCTGCGTGGTGCTGGACTGGAACATCACTCCGCGCAAGCGCGGTGCAGGAAGTGCCATTTTTCTGCATCTGGCGCGTCCTGGCATGAAGCCAACGGAAGGGTGCATTGCCGTCACACCGCGCACGATGACGCGACTTCTTCCGGCCCTCTCATCCAGAACACGCATCCGCGTGCTTTCCTGAACCGGCATTTCGTCGGGCGGCAGCGACTTAGTCACGATTAATACATTTTTATTGAGCAAGACCGAATCAATGCGGCTGTTGCGGCCGTGACCTCTTTGAGGTCCCTATATGTCAAAGGCAGATTTTCACTAAGGAGTTTCCCCCATGAGCGTCCAGGCGAACGCGGCTAAGCCCACATATCAGGCCCGCGAGGTGGAGCGTTTGCGGGAAATCCTGACCGCCCGCGCGTCGGAAGAGGACGTTGCCTCCTACAAGGCTCCCGATCTCGACCGGGCGGCCGCGCTTGCGCTCGCCGCGCTGAGGGTGCACCGCCCCGGGGAAAGCGTGATCGCCATCGAAGCCAACTCCGGGATAGAGCGGGAAGGCCGTCCGATCTCCACGGTGACCGTGGTGAACGACAACATGCCTTTCCTCTTCGATTCGATCATGGGCGAAATCACCGAATCGGCGCCGGAACCCACATTCGTTACTCATCCGGTTCTCTTCGTCCGCCATGAAGAGAACGGTGTGGAAGAGATCCTCGCAGACACGGTGCAGGAGTCTCCATCCGGGGCCAGCAAGGTGAGTCTCATCCACGTCCACCTGCCGCGTTTATCCGCGGAGGAGTGCGATGGATTGAGGGAGCGGCTTGGCCGCGCTCTTGCGCAGGTTCGGGCCGCCGTCGCCCACTGGAAGGCGATGCTTGCGCGTCTCGACCAGGAGGTGGCGCGGCTTAGACACGCTTCTGTCCCCCTCGACAAGAGCGAGGTGGATGAGGCTGTCGCATTCCTGGAATGGCTCCGGAACGACAATTTCCTCTTCCTGGGCATGCGCGAATTCACCTATAGCGGTGGCAAGCAGGAGGGAATCCTCGAGCGCGCCGACAAAAAGGGTCTCGGCATTCTCGCCGATCCCGAGGTCCGCGTCTTGAGGCGCGGAGACGATGCGATCACCGCCACCACGCCGGAAATCCGCGCGTTTCTTCATGGGCCGGAACCGCTGATCGTCACGAAGGCGAACGCCAAGTCCATCGTGCACCGGCGAGCCTATCTCGACTATATCGGCGTGAAGACCTTCGGAAGTGACGGAAGGCTTTCGGGAGAACTGCGAATTGTCGGTCTCTTCGCATCGACCGCTTATACGAGTTCCGTCCTGAAGATACCCTATCTGCGCTCCAAGGCGCGGGCCATCATCTCCCGCTCCGGGTTTGAACTCACCGATCATTCAGGCAAGGCGCTCGTCAATGTGCTCGAATCCTTTCCGCGGGACGAGCTGTTCCAGATCGGCATCCCGCGCCTGCGTGAGCATGTGGAGGCGATCCTGGCGCTCGGCGAGCGGCCGCGGGTACGCGTGCTCTACAGGATCGATCAGTTCGACCGATTCGTTTCTGCGCTCGTCTTCGTCCCGCGCGATCGATACGATTCCTATGTCCGCGAGCGCATTGGCGATTATCTGAAGACCGCCTTCGACGGGCGGCTTTCCGCCTACTACCCCGCCTTCCCCGAGGGCGCGCTCGCAAGAGTCCACTTCATCATCGGTCGGTCCGGCGGCAAGACGCCACGCATTCCGGCGAAGGAGCTGGACGCGGCCGTACGCGAGATCGTGCGGACCTGGGATGATGCCTTGCGTGAGGCAGTGGAAGAGGCAGGTGCCAACGACGGAATTGCAAGCATTGCAGCCCGCTTTCCGGACGATTACCGCAACAGTTTCACGCCGAGCACGGCGCTCGCCGACGCAGCCCGTATAGCCGAGTTATCGGATGAAAACCGGATCGCGATCGATTTCTACCGGCATCCGGAGCAGGATGAAAAACAGGCGGCGCTGAAAATCTATCATTGGGGTTCGCCGGTGGCGCTCAGCCAGCGCGTGCCGCTGCTGGAGCATATGGGGTTCCGCGTCATAAGCGAGCGTACCTTCGAGCTTGGCAATGTGGGAGGAAAACAGATCTTCCTTCACGACATGGAGCTTGAAAACGCTTTCGGCGAAGCCGTCGATCTCTCGGACGGAGGAGCCCTTTTCGACGATGTTTTCCTCGCGGTCTGGCGCGGCGAGCAGGACAATGACGGCTTGAACGCGCTCGCCCAACGCGCGCGGCTCGGGGCGCAAGAGATCGCAGTGCTGCGGGCCTATAGCCGCTATCTGCACCAGGTCGGCATTCCGCAGAGCCAGGGGTTCATCGCCGCTACGTTGACGCGCTATCCGGCAATAGCGAGAAAGCTCCTCACGTTTTTCCTGGAGAGGTTCGATCCAAAACGTGCGCTTGGCGACGCGGCTGAAGCGAACACGCAGGACATCGAGAGGGAAATCCAGGACGCGTTGGAGACGGTGCCAAGTCTCGACGACGACACGATCATCCGCCGCTTCCTGAATCTGATAAAGGTAACGCTGCGCACCAATTATTTCGCCGAAAGCGGGCGTCGCTCGCTCGCCTTCAAGTTCGACTGCCGTTCGGTCGAAGGGCTGCCACAGCCGCGCCCCTGGCGTGAGATCTTCGTCTATGGTCCGGAAGTGGAGGGCGTGCATTTGCGCTTCGGGCCGATCGCGCGCGGCGGCCTGCGCTGGTCCGATCGTGCTCAGGACTACCGCACGGAGGTGCTCGGCCTCGTCAAGGCACAGCAGGTGAAGAACAGCGTCATCGTGCCGGTCGGCGCGAAGGGCGGCTTCTATCCGCGTCGTCTTCCAACGGGCGGCGACCGTCAGCAGGTCTTCGAGGCAGGCCGTCAAGCCTATGTCAATTTCATCTCGACCATGCTCTCTGTCACCGACAATCTTCACGGCGATGAGGTCGTGGCGCCGGTGGACGTCATTCGCCATGACGGTAACGATCCCTATTTCGTGGTCGCAGCCGACAAGGGCACGGCGACCTTTTCGGATACGGCCAATGAGATCAGCCAGAGCCATGATTTCTGGCTTGACGATGCGTTCGCTTCGGGCGGGTCGGCGGGTTATGACCATAAGAAGATGGGAATCACTGCTCGTGGCGCCTGGGAGGCGGTAAAGCGGCACTTCCGGGAGATGAACCGGGATATCCAGACGGAGCCCTTCACCGCTGTCGGTGTCGGCGACATGTCCGGCGATGTCTTCGGGAATGGAATGCTGCTTTCACCCCTAACCAGGCTGGTGGCCGCCTTCGATCATCGCGATATCTTCATCGATCCCGATCCCGATCCGGCCGTTTCCCTTGCAGAGCGCCGGCGGCTTTTCGAACTGCCGCGCTCGAGCTGGCAGGACTATGACCAGTCAAAGCTTTCCAAAGGCGGCATGATCATCTCGCGCTCGCAGAAGCAGGTCACGCTCAGCCCCGAGGCGGCCCAGGCCATCGGCATGTCCGGAAGGACCGGTTCGCCGGCGGAAATCATGAGCGCGATCCTCAAGGCGCAGGTCGATCTCCTCTGGTTCGGCGGAATTGGGACCTATGTACGGGCCTCCGATGAATCGAACCAGGAAGTAGGCGACCGCGCCAACGATGCGATTCGCGTGGCGGCGAAAGAGGTCCGCGCCAAGGTGATCGGCGAGGGCGCAAATCTCGGCATGACCCAACGTGCGCGCGTCGAATTCAATCTGAAGGGCGGGCGTTGCAATTCCGATGCGGTCGACAACTCGGCCGGGGTAAACTCCTCGGACGTTGAGGTGAACATCAAGATCGCACTCGCCGCGGCCATGCGGAGGGGCTCCCTCGCCCGTCCCGAACGGAACGAGCTTCTCGCCGCAATGACCGACGAGGTCGCTCACCTGGTGCTGCGGAACAATTACCAGCAGACGCTTGCAATCTCGCTTGTGGAGCGGCGCGGACTCTCCGAACTCCCCCATCAGGCGCGGATGATGAGCCTGTTCGAAAGTCAGGGCCATCTGGACCGGGCTGTGGAGCGCCTGCCCGGACCGGAAGCGCTAGCGGAGCGCCAGAGCCGGGGCGAGCCCCTCACCCGAGCCGAAATCGGCGTTCTGCTTGCTTACGCGAAGATCGTGCTCTTCGACGAACTGGTTGCGAGCCCATTGCCCGATGATCCGCTTTTCGAGGCCGATCTCTTCGCCTATTTCCCGGCGCAGATGCGGGAGAAATACGCGGCAGAAATTCGCAGCCACCGGTTGCGGCGCGAGATCATAGCCACCGAGCTCGCCAACGACATCATCAACCGCGGGGGTCCGAGCTTCGTGACACGGCTGCAGGATATGACAGGCAGGCCGGCACATGAGATCGTCACGGCCTATGCCGTCATACGTGACGGTTTCGATCTTCAGTCGATCTTTTCGACCATCGATGCCTTGGACAACAAACTCGATGGGCAGGTGCAGCTCGGGCTTTACGAGCGCGTTGCAAGGCTCATCCTCACGGCGACCGCATGGCAGCTCAAGAACGGCGCCGGTCAGGGCTCTATCGGCGAGCGTATTCGTCATCTGATCGAAGCGCGGTCGAAGCTTGAACCGGTGCTGAGTTCTCTGCTGCCGCATTTTCTCGCGGAAGGAATTCGCGCCGCCACGGCCCAATACAAGACCGAGGGAGTGCCGGATGCCTTGGCCGAAAGGCTGTCCTTCCTGGAGATATCTGCGCTCCTGCCGGATATCGTCCTTGCGGCCGACAAGGCAAATGCGGACCTGCCAAAGGCGGCAAGCGCGTTCTTCGCCATCAGCGAAGCTTTCCGTTTGAGCCGCATCGAGTCTGCCGCTGCATCCCTTTCGCCAACCGATTACTATGACGGCCTGGCACTGGCCCGCGCGATGGACATGATCGACGCCGCTCGCCGGGGAATCACGATAGCGGCACTCTCGGCCTTCGGGGGCGGGGATGACGCTGCCATCCGGTGGATCGAAGGGGGTGGGCAGCGCGTTGCGCATGTGCGCGAGCGGCTGCAGTCGCTGACGGAAAGCGGCGACCTTACCGTCTCCCGTCTTTCGGTTGCCGCTGGCCTGATGGCGGATCTGAGCGCTTGACGGAAGCAACGGGCGAGGTTCCGAACCAAAGAGCGTCCCGCCGCGGCATTTGGGGCTGGATGCTCTTCGATTGGGCGCAGCAGCCCTTCCATACGCTTGTCATTACCTTCGTGTTTGCCCCCTATTTCGCCTCCGCCGTCGCGCCGGACGCGGCGCGCGGCCAGGAGCTGTGGGGGCTGGCGACCGGCACCGGCGGCCTGTTGATCGCTCTCACCTCGCCGGTTCTCGGTGCGATTGCCGACGCTTCGGGCCGAAGGAAGCCTTGGATCTTGTTCTTTTCGGTGATCGGCGTCCTTGGTTGCTGTGCTCTTTGGTTCGCCGTGCCCGGGATGGAGAACCTGTGGCCGGTGCTCATTGCGATCGCGCTTGCCGTATTCGGGATGGAGTTCGCCGCCGTCTTCAACAATGCCATGATGCCGGATCTGGTGCCCCGCTCGGAACTCGGCCGGCTCTCCGGTTCTGCCTGGGGGCTTGGCTATGTGGGGGGCCTCGTTTCGCTCGTGCTTGTGCTGGGCTTCATGGCGGCCTCTCCCGAAACCGGGCGCACGCTCATAGGCAGTGAGCCGATCCTCGGCCTGGACGCCGCGACCCGTGAGGGTGACCGCGCCTCGGGGCCGCTCACCGCCCTCTGGTACGCGGTTTTTGTGCTGCCCATGTTCCTCTTCACGCCGGACCAGCCGCGGCAGCGCGTGGTTGGTGCCGTACGGGAGGGGCTAAAGCGCCTCGGAACGACGCTCCGGCGTCTGCCGTCCGAGCGCAGCTATTTCGGTTTTCTCCTCTCCTCCATGTTCTACCGTGATGCGCTGAATGCGCTTTATGCTTTCGGCGGGATCTACGCCGCCGGCGTGCTCGGATGGACAATCGTCCAAATCGGCATCTTCGGCATCCTGGCCAATGTAACGGGCGCAATAGGTGCGTGGCTCGGTGGGCGGGTGGATCAGGCCCGGGGGCCGAAGACGGTCGTCAGCGGGTCCATCCTGATTCTTTGCGCCAGCTGCCTGATGGTGATCTCGACGACGCGCGAGCAAGTCTTGTTTTTCGCTGTCGGTGCGGGCTCATCCCTGCCCGACATTCTTTTCTTCGCGGCGGGCGCGCTCATCGGCGCTGCGGGCGGGTCCATCCAGGCTGCTTCGCGCACGCTGCTGGTGGACCAGGTGCCGCATGGGCACGTCACGGAGGCATTCGGCCTCTATGCCCTTTCCGGAAAGGCAACCACGTTCATAGGGCCGTTGGCGGTGGCGGCGGCAACCGCCTGGTTCTCCGCTGCCGCGTTTTCGCCGGAGGACGCGCAGCGCCTGGGCGTTACGCCGATCCTCGTGCTGTTCGTTCTGGGGCTTGCTCTTCTGCCGATGGTGAAAGCGGCGAAACTGCCCGTCAATGCCTGAAATGGCGCATGCCGGTGAGAACCATTGCGATGCCGTTTTCGTCGGCCGCCTTGATCACCTCGTCGTCCCGCATCGATCCACCCGGCTGAATTACCGCCGTTGCACCCGCTTCGACGGCCGAAAGTAGCCCGTCCGCAAAGGGGAAGAAGGCATCCGACGCGACCACCGAACCTCTTGTCAGCGGCTCGCCAAGCCCGGCTGCCGCAGCTGCGTCCTCGGCCTTGCGCGCTGCAATCCGCGCGGAATCGACCCGGCTCATCTGGCCTGCACCGATCCCGACGGTGGCCAGATCCTTGGCATAAACGATGGCGTTGGACTTTACATGCTTGGCGACGCGGAAGGCGAATTTCAGGTCCGCAAGCTCTTTCTCAGTGGGCGAACGTTTGGTCACGACCCTGAGGTCTAGATCGTCGATCAGGCCATTGTCGCGCGTCTGCACAAGCAGGCCGCCAGCGACGGTCTTGGCGGAAAGCCCGGGTGCACGCGGGTCGGCCACGCCGCCCGTCAGTAGCAGGCGAAGATTCTTCTTGGCTGCGATGATCGCCTGGGCCTCCTCCGTCGCGTCGGGCGCGATGATCACTTCGGTGAAGATTTTCGCGATCTCCTCGGCAGCTTCCGCATCGAGCGCGCGGTTGAGCGCGACAATGCCACCGAAGGCGGATACGGGATCGCAGGCAAGCGCCTTGCGATAGGCGTCGGCCAAGGAGCTGGCTTCGGCCACACCGCAGGGATTGGCGTGCTTGATGATGGCGACCGCTGCACTCTTTCCCGGATCGAATTCCGAGACGAGTTCGAATGCGGCATCCGTATCGTTGATGTTGTTATAGGAAAGCTGCTTGCCCTGCACCTGGCGTGCCGTTGCGACACCCGGCCGCTTGTCGCCGGTAACATAGAAGCCTGCCTGCTGATGCGGGTTCTCGCCATAGCGCATCACTTGGGAAAGCTTTCCGCCGAAGGCCCGCCATTCCGGCTCCCCAAGTGAAAGGCTCTCCGCGAACCACTGTGAGATCGCTGCGTCGTAGGCGGCAGTCCGCGCATAAGCGTTGGCTGCCAGTTCCTGCCTCAACCGGTAGGGCAATGCTCCATCGTTTTCTTCCAGCGCCGCCAGCACCCGAGCATAATCCGCCGGATCGGTCACCACTGCCACATAGGCATGGTTCTTGGCCGCAGCCCGCAGCATGGCCGGACCGCCGATGTCGATATTCTCTACAGTAGATGCATAATTGCCGCCGCCGAAGCGCACCTCCTCGAACGGATAGAGATTGATGACGACGAGGTCGATCGGCTTGATGGCAAGCTCTTCCATCGCGGAACGATGCTCCGGGTCGTCCCGGATGGCGAGAAGTCCGCCATGCACAATGGGATGGAGCGTCTTCACACGCCCGTCCATGATCTCCGGAAATCCCGTGAGCAGCGAGACGTCCGTCACACCGATTCCGTTTTGCGCAAGCAGCGCGGCAGTACCGCCCGTCGATGCGAGCGCCACTTCGCGGTCGGCAAGGGCACGCGCGAAATCAACGATGCCGGTCTTGTCGGAGACGGAGATCAGCGCGCGGCGAACGGGGACGAGGTCCGGCGCTGGGATGTTTTTCGCGGAAACGGTCATGGCAATCCTCATGGCAGGCCGCTGGCCTATCACACGTCAGCCTCAAATCAAGCGTCTAGCGCATCGGCCGGAACCGGAATCGGTTTTCGAAAGCGCACGATCCGGCGATTCCAACAATTTGGGGTTGCTTTTGTGCGTCCTGAACCGAAGCCGATTATCAGGTCCGCGAGAGGATGCTGTGCGTGCGCACAAGTTGCCAGTGGATCTCCGACACCTCGTTTGCCTTGAAATGCAGAACTATTTGCCGGCTGCGGCATGCCCCCGCTATGGCGGCAAAGAAAATCGATTCCTCCACCACCGGCTCCACGCCCTTGCAGGAGAAGACCCAGGTATCGGTCGCGTCGCCCGCCAAAATCAGGAGTCCGTTGTCATCCCGGTAGAGCTCTATGTCCGGGTGGAGATGGAAACGCACCGCGACTGCGACAGCCCTGTCAGGCGGTGCACCGTCCGGGCGAAAGAACCGATCGGTCCCGCGCACCACGGTTCCCTCATGCATAAGCGCCAGCTCGCGTTCGTGGATAACGCCGAAGCGGGAAACATAGCCGTCGTGGCTGGCCACGAAGCCCAGCATCCGGTCCGTATCGATCCGGCGGCAGTTTACCTTGCGAGGCCCTCCAACGAGAGGAGTTCCCACCCAATCGTCCCACCCCGCCGGAAGAGCGAAGCGAGCCTGGGACGTATCGTTGAGCGTGGCGGTGGAATGCGCGGCGGTTGCGCGAGCAAGCGGCCGGAAGGCCTCCACTCCGAAGCTGTCGATCCCGGAGTTGACGATGAACTGATGCTTCCCAGACGAGAGTTCGAAGGAAAGGCAGCCTGCATGGGCGGAATTGGAAACCTCCACCGGCGGAGGAGCAGCGGTGTCGGCAATCACCGTCGTGCCACTCATAGCAAGGCGCTCGTATCCCGAATGCGGCGCGTGCGAGAGCGGCGCGCCGAGCGTATCGTCGTGGCGCAAGATGGCGGTGACCCGATCGTGGATCGTAAAGCCCATGCCGTTGAAGCGGGCAAGACTGCCATCCTGATGGCGGAAAAAGCGCAGCGCCGGAAGCATCCTTTCAACGGCGCCAACCAGTGCCTGAGGCGGCGGCTCGGCCTGGATCCCATAGGTTTGCCGCAGCGGTAGGAGATCGGCCAGGAGCTCGATGATCGCCCGTGGATTCCTTGATATATGTCCGCCATCCGGGAGGATCTGCCGATCGAGTTCAACACTCAGATTGCGCGTCGCCGTACGCAGCGTTGTCACTGACGTCGGAAGCGAGAGAGCAGCGAAGGCAAGCGCGATGCGGGCGCGCAGCTTCTCCTCTCCATCCGGCATCTCGGGTGTGACCGAGCGCAGGTAGCGCACCTGGATCGCGAGCAGCTTCAGGTATTGTCGATAGGCGGCAAGATCCGCGCCTTGAAGCACAACGGCCGAATGCTGCAGCCAGGCGATCACCCGGCGGGCGGTGACCGCAGGTTGCCACGCGATTCCGGATATTCGGCGCCCGTGCAGGGCAATCCAGTCGGCGACGAGCGCCCGAGCATTGGCGGCTGCGAGCTCCGTCTGCGCGGCGTGGAGGTGGCGAAGCCACCGGAAGCCATGCAATTCCTCAAGCCATGTCGGATTCGCCACATCCATATGGAAGGGGGACTCTCCACCGGTCTCGACAAGCTGGCCAGCGAAGAGAAAGCGGCCGTGATAGATCTCGCGTGCGACTTCGGGATCGGCAATTCGAAGGTCCGGCGGCGCGATAAGAAGCCGCTCGGGCGTTCGTCCGGTATAGCGCCAACGATAGGCCGGACCCGCGCGCAATCTGCGGCGCAGACGTCTCCACGCCTGACGTGCCGCAAGATCCCATAGGAGCGGGCTGAAGCCGCTGGCCATCTTCAAAGCAATACCTCGATTGTTGCCCTCCAATTCCTCCCGTGCAGGAGGCGCCCAGTAAGACTCTAAATGATTCAAAGCCTTGTGCGAAGGACAAATTCCCTCATCGGAGCCTTAGCCGCGCGGCAAAGAAACCGTCGATATTGTCGAGCTGGCCTTCCGCGCCTGTGAGCGCCGGCGTGGTGCGCAGGAAGCCTTCGGCCGTGACGAAGTGTTCTGCGCCCGGCAGCTCCTCCGGAAGAATCGGGTCGACAGCGACGTCGCTGCGTTTTGCAAGAAGTTCCTGAACCAATTCCTCGCCCTCCGAAGGATCGAGCGAGCAATTCGAGAACACGACCATTCCGCTTGGATGGATAAGCGTAAGGGCGTGTGCCAGGAGGCGCCTTTGCAGGTCGGCGAGCTTGGCGACATCTTCTGGGGTCTTCGTCCAGGGTACGTCCGGGTGCCTGCGCACGGTTCCAGTCGAGGAGCAGGGCGCATCGAGCAGGACCGCATCGAACTTGCGCTCGGGCTCCCACTTCAGCACATCGGCCCGCACGATTTCGGCAGAAAGGCTGAGCCGGTCGAGGTTGGACTTGAGCCTTTTCAGGCGGCTTGCGGAAAGGTCGACGGCGGTGACCTTCGCGCCTTCGAGCGCCAGCTGTGCCGTCTTGCCGCCGGGTGCGGCACAGAGATCGGCGACCCACAGGCCCTCGATATCTCCCAGAAGTCGAGCAGGCAGGGTCGCAGCCGCGTCCTGCACCCACCAAGCGCCTTCGGAAAAGCCCGGCAAGTCCGGGACGGAGGCTGACAGCCGATCGAGCCGCACCGATCCGTTCGGCAGTACCCGACCGCCAAGCCTCTCGGCCCAGAGAGCGGGGTCTGATTTCACCGTAAAATCGATCGGAGCCTCAACCCGATGTGCCTTCAGGATGGTGTCCGTCTCTTCCCGTCCGTAGATCTCCTTCAGCCGCCCGGCAAACCACGCCGGCGCATCTTGCGTCGTCTCCAGAGCCTTCGCCAGTTCATGCTTGCGGCGAGCGATATTGCGCAAGACGGCGTTGACCAAGTTGGAAAAACGCGCCGCGCGAGGATCAGTCTTGGCCTGCGTGACTGCAAGGTCGACCGCCGCGCTGTCCGGGACGTCCAGAAACAGGATCTGTGCCGCACCCACGTGCAGGATGTGTGAAAGCGAGTGGGCGTTCGGCGGCAGCGGCCGGTCCAGCCTTCGGCCGATCAGTTTTTCAATCGTGCAGCGGTGACGCAGCGCACTGGCCAGGATTGCCCGCACCAGCGCCCTGTCGCGCGGCTCCAGGGCAAGATATTGCGGATGCCCGTGCTCATTGTCGGTGAGGGCGTCGAGCGGTGTGTGTGCGTCGATCACTGCGCCCAACAGCCTCGCAGCCGTCCTGCGGGCCTCAAGGCCTGGTTTGCCTTCCACCTCGATGGTTGCAGGCGTTTTGCGCTTGGGCCGAGAGCCCTGTCCGGTTTCGCCCTCGCTCACGACCATGGGCCTCGGCCCCGACGATCCGCCGCACGGCCCCAGGGTCCGTCCGCACCGGGATCCTCCTCCTGAAACGAAGCAGGAGCCTGGCCGCCGAACTCGTGCGCCATGGCTTGGAGCGCCTCGATGCGGTTCTCGGTATTCGGGTGCGTTGAAAAGAGATTGTCCATGCGCTGCCCTGATAATGGATTGATGATGAAGAGAGGAGCGGTCGCCGGGTTGCGTTCCGCATCGGTATTGACGATCCTGTGGGCTGCGCGGGAGATCTTGGCAAGGGCCGAGGCGAGCCAGAGCGGCTGTCCGCAGATTTCGGCACCCCGGCGATCGGCGGCGTATTCGCGCGTGCGGCTGATCGCCATCTGCACGATCATCGCCGCAAGCGGGGCTACGATCATCGCGATGAGGACCCCGATAAAGCCGAGCGGATTGTTGTTGTCGCGGTTACCGCCGAAGAAAAAGGCGAAATTGCCCAGCATGGAGATGGCACCCGCGAGCGTGGCCGTGATGGTCATGGTCAGCGTGTCGCGGTTTTGCACATGGGCCAATTCATGCGCCATCACGCCGGCCACTTCTTGTGGCGTCAGGCTGTGAAGCAGGCCAGTCGTGGCGGCAACGGCCGCATTCTGCGGATTGCGTCCCGTGGCAAACGCGTTCGGCTGCGGGTTGTCGATAATGTAGACGCGCGGCAATGGCAGCCCCGCTCTCTGCGCGAGATCCCGCACAATGCGGTAGTATTCCGGTGCGGTTCTTTCGTCCACTTCCACCGCGTGGTGCATTCTCAGCACCATCTTGTCGGCATTCCAGTAACTGAACAGGTTCATGGCCGCGGCAATGAAGAACGCGATCATCATGCCGCCGCTGCCGCCGATGAGATAACCGACGGCCATGAACAGCGCCGTCATGAACGCCAGAAGCATCGCCGTGCGAATCATGTTCATCCGAGGACTCCGTAACTCCGCGAATCGCCGCTACTGATCGAGCGGCCCGTTGCCTATATGATGGGAACGAAACCTTGCATATTCAACAAAACGGCCGCAGCCCGAGAAAGGACATGACCGTGCCAGAAGAGGCGAAGCAGGAAGTCGCGCCTGCCCGTGATCCCGCCAGCCTGCCACCCGCCGCGCAGCGGGCTTTACAGGAGGCCGAGGAACGGCGGAAACGCTATGAGGAGGAGCAGGCGAAAGCACCACGCGAGATCGGCGGCCGCAAGGGGCCGGATCCTGCGCGCTACGGCGATTGGGAAGTGAAAGGCATCGCCAGCGACTTTTGAGGCGGGGGATGTGGAGGAACCCGCTCCGGTCTTGTGTCCTGCCGGCTATAGGAATAATATCCTATTCATGCCGACCCGCTCCCTATCCGTTGTCATTCCTGCCGTCCTTGGCCTCTACACGGCGCCGCTTCTCGCCGGGGAAACGATTCTTGGCCCAGTCGCGGCGGAGGTCGTACGTGTCATCGACGGCGATACTTTCGTGGCGGATGCCCATGTGTGGCCAGGGCAGAAAATTACAGTAAGCGTGCGGATCCAAGGCGTGGATGCGCCGGAAATGAGGAGCAGATGCGGCGTGGAGAAAGCTGCGGCGCGAAACGCGCGCGATAAGCTGGAAGCGCTGATCGGCGGAACGGTGGTCCAAATCCGCAATGTCAGCGGCGATAAATATTTCGGCCGGGTGCTTGCGGACGTCGCCACCGAGCAGGGCTTGCCGGTGGCGGAAAGCTTGCTGGAGCAGGCGCTGGCCAGAGCCTATGACGGCGGCCAGCGCATCAGCTATTGCGGCTGAACGCGGTTATTCCTCGTCCTCGTCGCGTCGCGAGCGAAGGGAGGAAAGCTTGGCGAAAACGGCATCCGCGTCGAGTTCCTTCTCTTCCGGCTCTTCCCGTTGAGCGTCGTCGACCGCCATCTTCTCCGTTTCGGTCGCAGGAAGGAGCGTGTCGCCGGCAGGCGACGGCGGAGGTGCGTGACGGGCCGCGCGGCTAACCTCCATGTCGAGATCGATCTGGGAGCATAGTCCCAGCGTCACCGGATCCATCGGCACGAGATTGGCCGAATTCCAGTGCGTCCGATTGCGGATCTGCTCGATGGTCGACTTGGTGGTGCCAACCAGCCTCGAAATCTGTGCGTCCTTCAGCTCCGGATGGTTGCGCACCAGCCAGAGGATGGCATTCGGCCGATCCTGCCGCTTGGAGAGCGGGGTGTAGCGCGGGCCCTTGCGCTTGGTTTCGGGCACGCGAACTTTGGGCTCCGAAAGCTTGAGGCGATAATTGGGGTCGGCTTCGCCGCGGGCGATTTCCTCGCGCGTGAGCTGACCGGTGATCACCGGGTCCATGCCCTTGATGCCCTGCGCCGCGTCGCCATCCGCAATCGCGCTTACCTCCAGCGGGTGGAGTTTGCAGAACTCGGCGATCTGGTCGAAGGAAAGCGCCGTGTTGTCCACCAGCCAGACGGCAGTTGCCTTCGGCATGAGAAGCGTGTTGACCATCGCAAAATATCCTGTGTTCGCCCGCTTCCCTAGAGCGGGCGGTGGCTACTACCACCAATGTATGGGAATGCCGTTTATATAGTTGCATTCACTAGCCGAGGCAAGAAAACTATTCATCCGAATTGGTCCGAGAGCGTCATCGGACTGTCATTGTCCCGTCACGAGCCTGCAATCCTCCTCTTCCAATAAGCGCTGTTTCCAATTGATTGAGGGAGATGGGGATGGGCCGTCCTTCACTGCTTTACACGCTTGCCGCAACACTTTCGCTTTCAACCGCAATGCCTGCCTTCGCGGAACAGGCTTTCAACCGGGTCGCCACGTTCGCGGTGGCCGAGAACCTGCCGGCTGATGCCGATCCGGCAAGCACCACATCGTCCGAGATCATCACGGCGAGCGAGGATGGCAACACGCTCATCTATTCCGACAGCCCGCTGGGTGCGATCGGGTTCGTGGATATCACCGATCCGAAGGCGCCAAAGGCCGGCGGCATCATCAAGGTGGAGGGCGAGCCCACATCCGTCACGGTGGTTGGCGGCAAGGCCATTGCCGGGGTGAACACCTCCGAAAGCAAGGCGAATCCGTCCGGCAACCTGCTTCTGGTCGATATCGCGCAGAAAACTGCGGAAGCCTCCTGCGATCTCGCCGGCCAGCCGGATTCCGTCGCCATCAGCAAGGACAAGCGTTTCCTCGCAGTCGCCATTGAGAACGAGCGCGATGAGGATGTGAACGACGGCGTCATCCCGCAGATGCCTGCGGGCGCGCTGCAGATCTTCTCGCTCGTGGACGGCGCGCCGGATTGCGGCAGCGCCAAGACAGTGGCGCTGACAGGTCTCGCCGAAGTGGCCCCGGAGGATCCGGAGCCTGAATTCGTGGCCTTCAACGATGCGGGTGAGATCGCCGTCACGCTGCAGGAGAACAACCATATCGCCATCGTCTCCGCCGAGAGCGGCGAGGTGACCGGCCATTTCTCCGCCGGCAGCGTGAGCATCGAGAACATCGATACGCTCGATGATGGCGCGCTCCGCTTCGACCAGAAGGCGGAAAACCTGCTTCGCGAGCCCGATGCTGTGAAGTGGCTCGACAATGATCGCCTGGTTGTCGCCAATGAGGGTGATTACGAGGGCGGCTCGCGCAGCTTCACCATCTTCTCCAAGACGGGCGAGGTGCTATACGATTCCGGCGCCGATCTCGATCGTCAGGCAGCTCTCGTCGGCCATTATCCGGATGGCCGCTCCGATTCCAAGGGCGTGGAGCCCGAAGGCATGGAAGCCGCCGCTTATGGCGACCAGCGCTATTTCTTCGTGGCCGAGGAGCGCTCCTCGCTGGTCGCCGTCTACCGCGATACCGGTGCTGAACCCGAATTCGTGCAGGTCCTGCCGTCCGGCATCGGTCCGGAAGGTGTCCTCGCCATTCCCCAGCGCAATCTCCTGGTGACCGCCAATGAGACGGATCTGGTGGAAGATGGCGGCGCTCGCTCGCATGTCATGGTCTATGAGCTCGGCGAAGGCGCGCCTGCCTATCCGATGATCAGGTCGGTCATGCAGGAGGGCAAGCCCATCGGCTGGGGCGCTCTCTCCGCACTCGCGGCCGACCCTGCGCAGGCAGGCCATCTCTTCGCCGCGTCCGATTCGTTCTATGAGGCCGAGCCGGCGATCTTCGCGATCGATGCAGCCAAGACACCCGCCGAGATCACGCGCAAGATCGTCGTCAAACGGGGCGATGCACCAGCTCAGAAGCTGGATATCGAGGGATTGGTTGCTGACGGGGAAGGCGGCTTCTGGCTCGCCTCCGAAGGCGATAGCCGCAACCTGATCCCTCATGCCCTCTACCATGTGGACGCCGAGGGCGTGATCGACGAGGAGATCGGCCTGCCTGCTGAGCTGCTGGCGAACGAGCAGCGCTACGGGTTCGAGGGCATCACCATTGTCGGCGCGGGTGAGGACCGCATGCTGGTCATGGCAGTCCAGCGCGAGTGGAAGGACGATCCCAAAGGTCAGGTGAAGCTTCTCGCCTATAAACCGGAGAGCGAGGAATGGTCAGCCGTACGTTACCCGCTCGATCCCACGGAACAGGGCTGGGTGGGGCTTTCCGAGATCACCTTCCATGACAATGCGCTCTACATCATCGAACGTGACAATCTGATCGGGACGGCGGCTAAGAACAAGCGGCTCTACAAGGTCGCTCTGGACTCCTTCCGGCCCGCAGCTCTCGATGCGGAGCTTCCGGTGGTGGAAAAGACGCTTGTCCGAGACCTGATCAATGACATTCAGTCCGCCACCAACGGTTATGTGGTGGACAAGGTGGAAGGCTTCACCATCGACGCTGCCGGCGAAGCTTACTTCGTCACGGACAATGACGGTGTGGACGATTCCTCGGGTGAGACGATCTTCGTCCGTCTCGGCCGGCTGGACGCAGTGAATTAGGCGGGGGACGGGGGTGGTGTGATCTCTCTCGCCACCCCCTTATTTTCAACCGTCTTTCTCGGAAGAGTATTTCCCGTGGGTGTCACGGTCTGAGAAGGCCTGCAACCCTGGCCGAACACCGAAAGGAATCGGTGGTGGGCATGGCAGAGCTCGCCAAATCATTTTTCGTTGATCAGCCGTAAGGTTGACGCTGCCGCGCAACGGGCAGTAGCCTTTCCGTCCTCTCCGTGCGTTGCACGAACACCCAGTATCGCGGCCTTCTGCGATTCGAGGCAAGGAGGACTTCATGGCAGATTCGATTACTCTCAACGTCAACGGCCAGGACCACACGGTCCAGGCCGACCCCGACAGCATGTTGCTTTATGCGTTGCGGAACGACCTTGGCCTCCACGGTCCAAAATTCGGCTGCGGACTTGGGCAGTGCGGCGCCTGCACGGTGATCATCGATGGTGCGGCGACACGGTCCTGCGTAACGCCGGTTTCCGCCGTTCAGGGCAACAAGATCGTTACCTTGGAGGGGCTCGGCACAATCGATTCGCCGCATCCCTTGCAGCAGGCTTTTATCGACGAACAGGCGGCGCAGTGCGGTTACTGCATCAACGGGATGATCATGACGGCCAAGGCGTTCCTTAACGAAAATCCCGATCCCAGCCGCGATGATATCAAGCAGGCGCTGAACGAGAATCTTTGCCGTTGCGGCACGCATATGCGCATCGTGCGCGCGGTCGAGCGCGCTGCCAAGGGAGGTCAGGGATGAACACACAGCCGCAGGATCTGCACGCGTCCAAGTCGTCGCTTAGCCGGCGCAATTTCCTCAAGGGCTCGGCAGGCCTCGTCGTGGCCTTCACGATAGTCGACCCGAGGATGGCCTTCGCCGCCGCGGGTGGGGACGGGGTCTCGGTCGCCTCACCTGCCTCAAGCAAGCTTTCCGCTTGGCTTGCCATCAACCCTGACAACACGGCCACGCTCTTCACCGGCAAAGTCGAGACCGGGACCGGCGTGGAAACCGCACTGGCGCAGATCGCTGCCGAGGAGCTGGAGTTTCCTGTCGATCGGCTTGAGGTCGTGATGGGCACCACCTCCAAAACCGTTGATCAGGGGCCGACATACGGCAGCATGAGCGTGCGTTATGCCGGCCCGCAGATCCGCAACGCCGCAGCCGCCGCCCGGCAGGCCCTGCTGGACATGGCGGCAGAGCACTTCAAGCTGCCGGCACAGCAGCTCGTTGCGCGCGAGGGAACCGTGAGCGTCATAGGCGCGCCGGCAAACACCATCAGTTTCGGCGAACTCGTCGCCGGCAAGCAGCTGGATATCGACATCGAGGCTTCCGGCACTGGGTTTGGTCTTCAGGTCGCGCCCAAGGCGCCCGTGAAGGATCCCTCCACCTATGCGGTGATCGGCCAGTCCGTCCGCCGTAAGGACATTCCCGGCAAGGTAACGGGGCAGTTCACCTATATCCAGGACGTCAAGATCGACGGCATGATTCATGGTCGGGTCGTGCGGCCATATGGGGTGGGGGCGGAGCTTGTCAGCGTCGACGAAAGCGGCCTGAAGGATATTCCCGGATTTGTGCAGGTGGTCCGCCGTGGCAATTTCCTCGGGGTGGTCGCCGAGACGGAATGGGCTGCCATCCAGGCAGCCGAGAAGTTGGGATCGACACTCCATCCGGAAGGGCCGCAGAGCGCCCAGGCGAAATGGGGCGAGTGGACGGGCCTGCCGCAGCAGGACGAGATCTGGGATACGCTGCGCAAGACCACCGGAACCAACGAATCCGTGGCTGCCAAGGGCTCCGTGGACATGGCCCTGCCATTCGCGGCCAAGACGATCCAGGCCACCTACCAGACGCCTTTCCAGATGCATGGCAGCATCGGTCCGTCCTGCGCGATTGCCGATGTGCGTCCGGACGGCGCTACATTCTGGGCCGGCACGCAAATGCCGCATCAGATGCGGGCGGATATGGCCAAGATGTTGGGCCTGCCGGAAGACCGGATCGAGGTCATCTGGCATGAAGCGTCGGGTGCCTATGGCCGAAATGGACTGGAGCACGTCATCCCGGATGCGGCGCTTCTTTCGCAGGCAGTAGGGCGACCGGTGCGTGTGCAGTGGATGCGGTGGGACGAGCATGGCTGGGAACCGAAGGGGCCGCCAATCGTCCAGGATCTCACCGGGGCGCTGGATGAGAATGGCAATGTCGTCGCCTGGCGCCATCACATGTGGGTGCCGACGACCGGCGACACGCGCCTTGTGGCGGTGGAACTTGCCGGGCTCCCTGAAATCGGTGGGGAAGGGACCGGCAACGCCTCGATCACCTATGCGTATAATTTCGACAATGCCGATGTCGCGTGCCACGGCATGGGGCGTGTGGGTCTGCTGACGGCATGGCTGCGATCACCAGCCCAGTTCGAGACGACCTACGCCATGGAAGCGTTCATCGACGAGCTTGCCGCCGAGGCGAAGCAGGACCCCCTCACCTTCCGCCTCAAATATCTGAACGATCAACGCGCGATCGACGTGTTGCGGGCGGCGGCGGAAGCTTATGGCTGGGAAAGCCGACCCTCGCCGGCGCCTCAGCAGGACGGCAAGATGGCCACAGGCCGCGGTATCGCCTGGGTCAATCGCGACGACGTCCGCGTTGCCACGATCGCAGAGGTCACCGTCGACCGCGAAAGCGGAGAAATCCGCGTCAAGCGCGTGGTGGTGGCGCATGACTGCGGTCTTGTGGTCAATCCCGACGGCCTGCGCAATCAGATCGAAGGAAACATAATCCAGTCTATCAGCCGCACGCTTCACGAGGAGGTGACGTTCGACACTTCGCGCGTCACCAGCCTCGATTGGGAAGGCTATCCGATCCTCCGCTTCGAGGAGATCCCGGATCAGATCGACATGGTCTTCGTGAACAACCGGCCGGAATATCCTTCCTATGGGGGCGGCGAACCATCGACGTGCCCAACGGCGGCGGTGATCAGCAATGCGGTCTATGATGCCGTTGGCGTACGGCTTCGGCAGACGCCTTTCAGGCCGGAACGTGTGAAGGCAGCGATGAGCCAGACCGGCTAGGGCATTTGCCGGGCGAGCGGTTGTGAGTGCGCTCGCTCTTCGGATCAAACGGCTGACAACGGCGCTACCGCTGTCAGCCGCAAAATTTTTCAGAAAATCGTCGAGAAGTTAAGTGACCTGCGGGCAGTGCCGTCAGGGTCCTCAGTGTTTCAGCACGCGTGCGAGGAAAGAACGTGCGCGCTCGTTCTTCGGATTCTCGAAGAACTCGTCGGGCTTGCCGATTTCCATGATCGAGCCCTGATCGATATAGACGATCCGGTCAGCGACCTCGCGCGCAAAGCCCATTTCGTGGGTAACGATCATCATCGTCATACCATCGGCAGCAAGCTCGCGCATGACGTCAAGAACCTCGCCGATCATTTCCGGATCGAGCGCCGAGGTGGGCTCGTCGAAAAGCATCAGATGCGGCCCCATCGCCAGCGAGCGCGCAATGGCGACTCGCTGCTGCTGGCCACCCGACAATTGCCCGGGATATTTGTGGGCATGCGCCTTGAGACCGACGCGGTCGAGCAGGGTCAGCGCAGTCGCCTCGGCTTCCGATTTCGACTTCTTTCGCACCCGCATCGGCGCGATGGTGATGTTCTCCAGCACCGTCTTGTGCGGAAAAAGATTGAACTGCTGGAAGACCATTCCGACGCCCTTCCGGATGGCCGCCAGCTCCCGCTCGCCGCCAAGCAGACGGTCCGCCTCCACCGGCATGTGGAAACCGTCGACCATGAGGCTGCCCTTCTGGTACATCTCAAGACCGTTGACGCAGCGGATCAGGGTGGACTTTCCCGACCCGCTTGCCCCGATGATGACGACGACCTCTCCGCGCGCGACGGTCAGATCGATGTCCTTCAGGACATGGTGGCTGCCGTAGAACTTGTTGAGGCTTTTCATTTCGACGATCGTGTTCATCGCGATGCTCCGGAATGAGGAATGTCGGTCATCTGCTGCCGCGAGCGAGGTGAGCCTCTAGCTTGCGGGCCACGTATGTGATCAGGGAGCCGACAAGGAAGTAGGTGAGGAACAGGAACGAATAGACTTCATAGGTGCGATCGCCATATTGCGGATTGGCGAGGATCATCTGCCCGGCGCGCAGGAAGTCCGTCAGTCCGATGATGAAGACGAGCGGCGCCGTATTGAAGATGTCGAGCACGTTGCCGACCAGCGGCGGAACCACCACCCGGATCGCCTGCGGCAGGACGATCGAGCGGTTGATGTCGAACTCGCTCATGCCGAGCGAGCGCGCTGCTTCGGTTTGCCCCCGCGGTACCGCCTGCAGGCCGCTGCGCACATATTCGGCCACATAGGCGGAATAAAAGAGGGTGAAGCCGATCATGCCGCGCGCCACATCCGCCAGGTTCCATTGCGGCGCCAAGACGGGCATCAGGATCCAGATCCAATAGACGACGAGGATCAGCGGCACCGATCGCATCACCTCGATGTAGGCGGTGCAGATGATGCGGACGCTGGAAAAGCGGCTGCGGCGACCAAACGCCAGCAGAATGCCGATCGGAAGCGACACGATTGCAGTGACGAGCGTGAGGAGGATGCTGAGCAGCAGGCCACCCCAAAGTCCGACACCAGGCGGCGACATGACTGCGAAAATCGCGATCAGGCCGATAAAGCTCGCCGCCATGAGCGCGCGGCGGGAGGCGGGGATGTACGACGTCACTGCCCATCCACCGGCAAACACCGCGACCGCGGCCGCCATGAAGAGCAGGTTGATGAGATCGCTGGTGCCGGTCAGCACTGCCGCGGCTGCCCAGACCAACGCCAGGAATCCAGCGTGACGGCTCCTGAATGCGAAAACGCATCCGAGCCCTGCGCCGAGCAGCGCTGCGATGATGATCACGGCTGTCCATGCGCGCCATGCCTGGTCGGCAGGGAAGATGCCGATCATGAGAACGCGCAGGCTCTGCGGGATGATATCCCATTGTGCCTTTGTCAGCGCCCAGTCGAGGGACTGGTAGATGAGCCAGAGAACGCCGGGGATAACGATGATGGACAGCAGCGCATCGAAGGGCTTGCCGAACAGATTGTGCCTGGACCATTTCAGGGCGGTAGCGATCATCGTGCTGCTCCGCGTTTGGTGAGACGACGGTCGGCCCAGGCGACGAGGCCGCTGATGACCCAGCTCAGGACAAGATAGGAAACCATCACGATGACGATGCCCTCGAGGCTGTGGCCCGTCTGGTTGGCGATGGTCCCGTAGATATTGAAGAGCTCGGGATAGCCGATGGCGATGCCAAGGGCGGTGTTCTTCGTCAGGCTGATATACTGGTTTCCAAAGGAAGGCAGGACCACACGGAAGACCTGCGGGAGGATGATATCGTTGACGGTATTGCGGCGGCTGAGGCCGAGCGAGGCCGCTGCCTCCCACTGCCCCTTGGGCAGTGCGTCAATCGAGCCACGCACGATCTCGGCGATATAGGAGGCACTGTTGACGACGATAGCGAGAAGCAGAGCAGCCATTTCGGGGCTCATGCTGGTGCCGCCGCTCGCCTGGAATCTCGAGGTGACGGGATAATCCAGCCCCAAAGTTCCGGTCGCCAGCATCACGCCGAGGAGCACGACGGCTGCGCCGGCGCAAATCCAGCGGATTTTCGCGCGCCCGTTCAGGATCAGGCCGAGTATGGCCGCGCAGCAGGCGACCGCCATTGCGACAGCGAATGGCGAGCTACCGCCATGCCACACAGGCGAGGGGAAATAGAGACCCTGCTGGCTGATCACGACGCCGTAGAACTTGGCGGCGGCCGCAAGCGGGGGGAAATGCAGGACCACCGCGAAGTACCAGAAAACGAGCTGGATCAGCAGCGGCGTGTTGCGCACGAACTCGACGCACCAGAAGGAGAGGTTGCGAACGACCCAGTTGGTTGAAAGCCTCCCGACACCGAGAAGAGTGCCGAGCACCGTGCTCAATATGATGGCGAGAACCGCGACCTTTATCGTGTTCACGATCCCCGTGACAAAGGCCTGGGCGATGGTGCGGTCCGCAGTGAAGCTGGTGAGGCTCGGCCAAAGGCCATTGTCGAAAACGAGCGTCTTGCCTTCGCTGATGTCGAAGCCGGCGGCATCCCAGAGGAAGGAGAAGCTGAATTGGATGCCGTGCCGCGCAAGTCCTTCCTTCACCGCGTAGGCGAAGAGGGCCACCAGAGCGACGGCCGCAGCGATGATCGCGACCTGAATGGCATCATGCCTGAACCGGTTGCGCCGCCGCTTTGAGGCTAGCATGTCGCTTTCGGACGCAAACGCACGCGCATCCGTTCGATCGATGGTCATGTCGAAGTTCCGAGCGCTTTACAAAAAGAACGCTGGGGCGGATGTCCCGCCCCAGCGAGCTACAGGATCAGTTCCAGAGGGGCGAGTAGATTGCGCCGCCCTCTGTCCAGAGAGCATTCGGCGTGCCTTTGCGCTCCAGATACATCTTGGTGTCGGGGCCAAGATTGCGGTTGTAGATCTCGCCGTAGTTTCCGACGGCCTTGATTGCCTGGGCGACAAAATCGTCCGAAAGGCCGAAGTCCTTGCCATAGCCGCCGCCGATGCCGAGGAATTTCTGGACGAACGGATCGTCGCTCTTCAGCTTCTCTTCCAGATTGGCCTGGGTGATGCCGGATTCCTCAGCCTGGAAAAGGCCGTAGGTGATCCAACGCAGCGCGTTGCGCCACTTGGAATCATTGGCCGCGACGAAGCCGGCGAAAGGCGACTTGTCGAGCGTGTCGGGGAGGATCACATAGTCGGCCGGATTGGGTGAATTGCCGGCCCAGGCGGCCAGCGCCGACTTGTCGGTGCTCATGGCGTTGCAGCGGCCGGAATTCAGCGCGGCGAAGAGCTTTTCCAGGTTCTCATAGGTCAGGACCTTGGAATTGGCCCAGCCGCGCGCCTTGAAGGCGCTGGTGAGAACGGTTTCCGTGACCGAGCCTTGCGTGGTGCAGAATGTTGCGCCGTCGAGCTCGGCGAATTCCTTCACGCCGAGATCGGCTTTCACCATGATACCGGTGCCGTCGTAGAAATTGATCGGCAGGAAGTCCACGGCGATCGAGGATTCGCGAGCCGGCTTGATGGTGGTGTGCGCGAAGACGACATCGACCTGGTTGGTCAGAACCGCATCGAAGCGGCTCTTGTCGGTCACCGTGACGAACTTGACCTTCGAGGCATCCCCCAGCACGGCGGCAGCGACGGCCTTGCAGAAGTCGACGTCGAGGCCTTCCATCTGTCCGGTGGTAGTATTGAGGTAGCCGAAGCCGGGAGCCGTGTTGTCTGTCCCGCAGTTCAGCGTGCCGCGCTGCTTGACGGTGTCGAGCACGGAGGCCGAGGCCTGGGTGGCGGCAAGGGCGAGCCCCGCAAAAACGCCGGCGGTGAGGATTTTGGTAAGTTTCATCGCATTCCCCCTGTTTCTATCGCAAATCTGCGGACGCGCAGGACGCTTGTTCTCTAGCCGTTGTGAGTGGACGATAGGGGCAACAGCGGCTTTTGCCGTTCTGAAGCTGATGTTCCCGTTGTTGGCCTATGGTCGCCTCGGAAAATCCGATGCACGAGCCCAATCCAATCGGCATTCGAGACGATAGGAATGCGGTTCATGCAGGTCTACTTAATTCTGCTTTATTGACAGTTTAGCAAAATTTACGAATTAAAAGTGTTTGGAGCTTAAGCACATACACCGGACAAGCGTCAACCAGCTTCGAGCTTGGACACTACCTCTTCGATCGTCGGCAGGCGGCGTCGGGCCCCGACGCGCTCGTTGACCTGCGTTATGAATGCCTGGACCGCGGGGCTGCGCTTCTCTCCCTTCCGGAAGGCCAGAGATATGTTGCGCCTGATTTCGGGGACGATCTTGCAGACCCATACGTCTTCCAGGTCATAGCTGACTCTCAGGCCCGGAATGGTGGATATTCCGTAGCCCTCGCGGATCAAGGCGATCGTGACCTCAAAACCCTTGCAACGCGCCACAATGTTCGGCGTGAAACCGGCCGCCTGGCAAGCATCGGAAATCATCTTGGTGTAGGTTGAGGAGGCCGTGTCGAGTGCCCAGCGCTCATCACGCAATTGCTGGAGGGTCACCGTAGGCCGCCCGGCGAGATGATGCTTGGGGGACACCATTACATTAAAGACGTCCTCCATCAGCGGGATGGTTTCAATATTCGGATCAAGCGCGCCCGGCGGCACGTTCAGATCGTCGATGATCGCAACGTCCGTCTGCCAGCTGCGCAGCGCGGCAAGGCTCTCCGCGGGCTCCATCTCGTCGAATTGCACGGTGAGCCGCGGATGCATCCTATGAAGATCGTGGATTGTCCCGGCTACAAGAGCTGCTGCCACGGAAGGAAACGCCGCTACGCGCAGTTCTCCGGCAATGACCTTCTTCAGCTCGGCGATGTCGGCGCGGGCCGACTCCAGTTCCACGAGGATGCGCTCGACACGATCGACCAGCTGTCTGCCGGCAAGCGTGAGTTCGACCCCGCGGCCGCGGCGCTCGATCAGGTCGATCCCCACTTCCTCTTCGAGAAGCGCGATCTGCTGCGAGACGGCAGAAGGTGACACGTAGAGCGCTTCCGCAACTGCGGCCATCGTCTTTCGGATCGATAATTCTCGCAGGGCACGCAGGCGGGCAAGATCCATGGCGAACTCCCTTGGGATGTCGGGCCAATGATTAGCAGATCAGAACGTACCCGCAAATATTATTAACTTTTTCTGGATCAAGGAGGTGGCTACCTTTCGCCCCAACCTGAAAATGGCACAATAATTTTTTGGAGTGAGGGCCATGAGCGAACAGACGAAAGCCTTTTTCAACGCCTCGGTTCACGAGCGCGATCCTCTCATTGCTCAGGCGCTGGACAATGAGCGCAAGCGCCAGCAGGACCAGATCGAGCTCATCGCTTCCGAAAACATCGTCAGCCGCGCCGTTCTCGACGCGCTCGGCCACGAGATGACGAACAAGACGCTGGAAGGCTATCCCGGCAATCGTTTTCACGGTGGCGGGGAATTCGTCGACATTGCCGAGCAGGCCGCAATCGACCGCGCGAAGGAGCTGTTCAACTGCGCCTATGCGAATGTCCAGCCCCACTCTGGCACTCAGGCGAACCTCGCCGTCTTTTTCCTGCTTCTCAAGCCGGGCGACAAGGTGCTTTCGCTCGACCTCGCCGCGGGTGGGCATCTCTCCCACGGCATGAAAGGGAACCTGTCGGGCCGCTGGTTCGAGGCGCACAGTTACAATGTCGATCCGGAAACGGAAGTCATCGATTACGACGAGATGGAGCGCATCGCCGAGGAAGTACGCCCGAAGCTTCTTATAACCGGCGGTTCTGCTTATCCGCGCGAGCTCGACTTCGAGCGCATGGGACGGATCGCGGAGAAGGTCGGCGCCTGGTTCCTGGTGGACATGGCGCATATCGCCGGTCTGGTCGCGGGCGGCGTGCATCCCTCACCGTTCCCGCATGCCGATATCGTGACTTGCACCACCACCAAAACACTGCGCGGCCCGCGGGGCGGCCTGATCCTCACCAACAACGAGGAATGGTTCAAGAAGCTCCAGTCGGCCGTGTTCCCGGGCGTGCAGGGCTCGCTCCACAGCCAGGTTCTCGCGGCAAAGGCAATTTGCCTTGGTGAAGCGCTGCAGGACGACTTCAAGGTCTATGCCGCTCAGGTGAAGGCCAATGCCAAAGTGCTGGCTGCAACACTGATGGAGCGGGGCGTCCGCATCGTTTCGGGCGGCACGGACACGCACATCGTCCTGCTCGACCTGTCGAGCAAGGGCCTCATCGGCAAGCAGGCTGAAGTGGTGCTGGCGCGCGCCAACATCACCTCGAACAAGAACCCCGTCCCGAACGACAGCCCGCGCCCGCCAGAGTGGGTCGGCCTTCGCCTCGGCGTTGCCGCCGCGACAACGCGCGGCATGAAGGAAGACGAGTTCCGCACGATCGGCAATGTCATAGCCGATCTCATCGAGGCCGAGGCATCGGGCAATGCCGACTCCGTGGTGGAAGCGGCAAAGGCGAAAGTTGCCGAGCTGACCAAGGCTTTCCCCCTCTACGGACACTGACGGTCCAACATCGTCAAAACCCGACCGAAGTGCCGTGCCCAAGGCCGGTACGGCACTTCGCATGAAGAATGCGAGGATTCCCAGCGCAGGCACGCAGAGAGTCGGCCCGCATGAAAAGCGAGTGGGATTGGCATGGGAATGGATAGAATTTCGGGCCCCGCCATCATCGATGGAAAACAGTTCGCGGCCGGGCTGCTTGAGCAGCTCAAGGGCCGGATCGAAGACCTCAAGGAGAGAACCGGCAACATCCCGGGCCTCGCCGTGGTTCTCGTCGGCGAGGATCCGGCAAGCGCCGTCTACGTCTCTTCAAAGCACCGCCAAAGCATCGCGGCCGGTATGCGCTCCTTCGTTCACCGGCTCCCCGCGGAGACCACGCAGGAGGAGCTGATGGCTCTGATCGACCGGTTGAACGTCGATCCCGAAGTCCACGGCATCCTGGTTCAGCTCCCGCTCCCCAAGCATCTCGATGCGAATGCCGTCATCCAGGAAATCAATCCCGAAAAGGATGTCGATGGCTTTCACATCTCGAATGCAGGGCGGCTGGCCACCGGCCAGGATGCGCTTGTCCCCTGCACGCCGCTTGGCTGCCTCATGCTGATCAAGGACCGCCTTGGCAGCGATCTTTCCGGCAAGAACGCCGTCGTTGTCGGAAAATCGAACATCGTCGGCAAGCCCATGGCGCAACTCTTGCTCCAGGAGAACTGCACCGTCACCATCGCGCATTCCCGCACGAGGAACACGCCGGAACTGTGCCGGACCGCCGACATCCTCGTCGTCGCCGTTGGCCGGCCGGGGCTCGTCCGCGGCGATTGGATCAAGCCGGGCGCCGTCGTGATCGATGTCGGGATCAACCGGATTCAGGAAGAGGGCAAGTCGCGCATCACCGGTGACGTCGCCTTCGAGGAGGCGGCGCACGCCGGCGCGATCACGCCCGTGCCTGGCGGCGTCGGCCCCATGACCATCGCCTGCCTGCTGTCCAACACGCTGACCGCCTTCTGCCGGCAGAACGGTCTCCGCGCCAATTGAACGGTATCCAAAAAGGTTTCACGCCATGACCATCCCATCCAACCGCTATGCTCTGCGTGTCGCCTGCCCGTCCATCCGGGGCGTAACGGCGGCAATCGCCTCTTACCTTTCCAGCAATGGCTGCAATATCTCAGACAGTGCCCAGTTCGACGACGCCGATACCAGCCGCTACTTCATGCGTGTCAGCTTCCGGTCGGAGGAAGGCCGTACGCTTGACGACTTGCGTGAAGGCTTCACCGAGATCGCGAGGAGATACGAGGCAGAGGCCGAGTTCTTCGACGAGACCGCCAAGCGCAAGGTCATCCTGATGGTTTCACGCTTCGGCCATTGTCTGAACGACCTGCTCTACCGTTGGCGCATCGGCGCGTTGCCGATCGACATCGTCGGCGTCATCTCGAACCATATGGATTACCAGCGGCTCGTGGTGAACCACGATATCCCTTTCCACTGCATCAAGGTGACGAAGGAAAACAAGCCCGAAGCCGAAGCCGCCCAGATGCGCATCATCGAGGAGACCGGCGCCGAGCTGATCGTTCTTGCGCGATACATGCAGGTCCTTTCGGACGAGATGTGCAGCAAGATGTCCGGCCGGATCATCAACATCCACCACTCCTTCCTGCCGTCCTTCAAGGGCGCCAATCCCTATAGGCAGGCATTCGAGCGCGGCGTGAAGCTGATTGGTGCGACGTCCCACTATGTGACGGCGGATCTGGACGAGGGGCCGATCATCGAGCAGGACATCGTGCGCGTGACGCATGCGCAAAGCGTCGATGACTATATCAGTCTCGGCCGCGACGTAGAAAGCCAGGTCCTGGCACGCGCGATCCACGCCCATATACATGGCCGCGTGTTCATGAACGGAAACAAGACGGTGGTCTTCCCGCCATCGCCGGGCTCTTATGCGTCGGAGCGCATGGGGTGAGGCATGCACGTGAATTCAGGCGGCACGGCCCTTAAATCTATTGCTCGCCTCAGCAATGGTCGCTGGCTCGCGGTGGGTCGCGGCGGTTGAAATCAATAACCGAATAAGCCTCGTCAGCGGGCATTGACCCCCGTCATATCGATCATCGAGAAACTCATGAAAGTCATTGTTTTGGGTGCCGGTATAATCGGCGTGACGTCGGCCTATCAGCTGGCGAAGGCGGGCCATGAGGTCATCGTGGTCGACCGGCAGGCTGGCCCGGCTCTGGAGACCAGCTTTGCAAATGCCGGCGAGGTGTCCTTCGGCTATTGCTCGCCATGGGCCGCACCGGGCATTCCGGTCAAGGCAGTGAAGTGGCTGTTCATGCAGCACGCGCCGCTGATCCTGCGGCCCAAGGTCGATGCGGCCATGCTGTCATGGCTGGTCCAGATGCTCGCCAACTGCACGTCCAGCCGCTATGCGATCAACAAGAGCC